>JAESGM010000040.1_pt1 | contig 445188 bp, 413 predicted proteins | sample 9269721 | NCBI WGS metagenome assembly JAESGM01 (sample SAMN15720920, study PRJNA650825) | algae metagenome | isolation source: Komarekiella atlantica HA4396-MV6 and co-occurring heterotrophs from... | place: USA: Theobald House, Kauai, HI | collected 2009-07-29 | reverse complement strand
GCGGCGTGCCGAAGAACTTCATCCAGGATACCGTCGTCTGCGCCGAGATCCTCGGCCACGAGGATGTCGAGATGCACAAATATGCGGTGCAGATCACCGTCGCCGACGTGCGCGACGGCGCCTGCTCGTCGTCGACGCTCAAGGAAGCGGCGAGCTGGGGCAAGGTCGACACCACGCTCGAGCAGATGGTGTTCGCCGAGGCCGGCAGCGTGATGCCGCTGCTCGCTTCCGACGCCTATCATCGCGGCCACTGGAAGAGCCGCCCGGAGCGGCGCTGGGCGAAGCTGTTCGCCTGAGCGATTGACTTTGTGAGCCGAACGGAGTGCCTTCCCTCGACCTGAGGGGAGGCACTTTTTCATGATCGACACCAGCCCGATCCTGGGCCCCGTCACGCTGCTCGTCGCCTGGAGCCTCGTGCAGTGGCTTTGGATGTACGCGACGCGGCTTCCGGCCATCTCGCGGCTCAAGATCCCGCTCGACAAGAATGTCCCGCCCAAGACGCTGATGGAGCAGCTTCCCGCGTCGGTCCGCTGGAAGGCGGACAATTACAATCACCTGATGGAGCAGCCGACGCTCTTCTACGCGATCGCGCTCACTCTCGCGATCGCCGACGCCGGCAGCGGGCTGAACGTCATCTATGCGTGGTTCTACGTTATCCTCAGGATAATCCACAGCATTTTCCAGTCGACCGTCAACATTATCCCCGCGCGCTTCGTGCTGCACATACTCTCGACGCTCTGCCTGTTCCTGCTGACCTGGGGCGCGGCGAAGGTGGTGTTCGGGCTTTAGGTGAGTAGGCCCCTCCACCACCGGCTTCGCCGGCGGTCCCCCTCCCCGCCTGCGGCAGGGAGGAGCAGGCGTTAGCTCCTCCCCATCGCAAGATGGGGAGGGGGACCGCGGCGCGACAGCGCCGTGGTGGAGGGGCCACCCCGCGACCACCTACCGAACGAACACCCCGCACAGCTCGACATGGGTCGACCAGCGGAACTGCCCCACCGGCGTCACCCGCTCCAGCCGATAGCCGCCGGCGACGAGCCGTCTGGCGTCGCGCGCGAAGGTCGCCGGGTTGCACGACACATAGGCAATCCGCGGCACGCGCGACCCGGCGAGGTTCGCGACCTGCGCCTCGGCCCCGGCGCGCGGAGGATCGAGCACCACCGCCTCGAACCGGTCCAGCTCCGCCGTCGCGAGCGGGCGGCGGTAGAGGTCGCGATGCTCGACGAACACGCCGCGCCCGGTCGCCTTGAGCGCGAGCACGGCCGCCCGCCCCGCCTCCGCCGCATAGACCTTGCCCGCCAGCGCCAGCGCGAAGGTGCCGAGCCCGGCGAACAGGTCGGCGACGATCCGCGCCTCCCCCACGCCCGCGCGCACCGCCGCGACCAGCGCCGCTTCGCCATCGGCCGTCGCCTGAAGGAACGCGTCGTGCGGCAGCGGCACCGGGACGCCCGAAAGCGTGATCGTCACCGGCTCCGGCTCCCAGCGGGCCTGCGGGCCGTCGCCTTCGTCGATCGACAGCCGCGCGAGCCGGTGCGCCGCGGCAAATGCGGTCAGCGCCTCGACGCCGGCGAGCGAATCCACCGTCACGCCTTCGATCAGCACGTCGAGGCCCTGGTCGGCGCGGGCAAGCTTCACCGTCGCCCCGCGCCGTTCCTTCAGCAATGTGCCGAGCAGCACGCGCAGCGGCGCGACCAGCGCGAACAGCTCGGGCGCGAGGACGTGGCACGCGCGCATGTCCTCGATCCGGCTGCTCCGCTCCTGCTTGAAGCCGAGCACGACCGACCGGTGGTTCCGCTGCGCCGAAAGGCTCGCGCGGCGCCGCGTGTTCGGCGGCGAGAGATGGACCGGCGCGAAATCCGGCGCGGGCACGCTCTGGCCCTCGAGCGCGCTGGCGATCCGGTCCTGCACGAAGTCGGCATAGGCGGCGTCGTCGAGATGCTGGAGCTGGCAGCCCCCGCATTCGGGGAAGTGGCGGCAGGGCGGCACCTGGTGCTGCGGGCCCGGCTCGACGGTGCCGTCGTCGCGCAGCAGGTCGCCGGGCGCCGCGAACGCCGCATAGCGCCCGTCGGCGGCGACGCCATCGCCGCGCGCGGCGACACGAAGGATCACGGAACCGGTCATCCGGCCTCTATGCCCGGCCGCAACCCGCGGGGATAGCGGCGATCCTGCCTTCAGAGCGCGCGGCGCAGCTCCTCGGCCAGCGCGTCCGCCGTGAACGCCTTGCCCGCCATCGCCGCGGCGCGGCCGTGCAGCCACACCCCCGCCTTCGCCGCCTCGAAGGGGTCGAGCCCGCGCGCCAGCATCGCGCCGATCGCGCCCGCGAGCACGTCGCCGGTGCCCGCGGTCGACAGCCAGGTCGAGGCGGCTTGCGCGATCGCCGCGCGGCCGTCGGGCGCGGCGATCACCGTGTCCGCGCCCTTGTAGACGATCACCGCTCCCGCCTGGCGGGCGGCCGCGCGCGCCCGCTCGACCTTGCTGCCGCGGACATCGCCGAACGCGGCGCGGAACTCGCCTTCGTGCGGCGTGAGCACTGCCGCGCCGAGCTGCCCGCGCCGGGTGCGCCCGAGCAGATGGAGCGCGTCGCCGTCGATCACCAGCGGCTTGCCGCTCTCGAGCGCGGCGGCGAGCCGCTCGCGCGCCGTCCGGTCGCGGCCCAGGCCCGGCCCGACGACCAGCGCCGCGATCCGCGCCTCGTCGAGCGCCGCCGCCATGAACGGTCGCCGCACGACGGCATGCGGCGCCCCTGCCCCTGCCCCGCCGATCAGCAGCACATAGCCCGCGCCCGCATGCGCGGCGCCGAGCGCGGCCAGCTCCGCCGCGCCGGGCATCGCGCCCGCGACGATCGCGACCTGCCCGCGCGAATATTTGTGATCCTGTGGTCCCGGCGCGGGCAGCCGCGGGTCGGCCAGCAGTTCGAGGTCGCTCGTCGCCGCGAGCTCGAGATCCACCACCGCGACGCGCCCGCAGGCCGAAGCCGCCGGCTGCAGCAGGTGCGCGGGCTTGCGCGCACCCAGCGCCACCGTCAGATCGAAGTCGGGCACCGGCGACAGCCGCGCGCCGCTGTCGGTCTCGACTCCGCTCGGCAGGTCGACGGCGATCCGGACCGCCGCCGCGCGCGCCAGTTCCTGCACCCGCGCGACGAGCGCATCGTCCAGCCCGCGGGTCAGCCCCGTCCCGAACAGCGCGTCGACGAGCAGGGTCGCCGGGCGCGCGTCGGCGACCGGCACCACCGCTCCCGTCCATGCCGCCCGCGCCGCCGCCGCCGCGCCCGCCTTGGGCGCGCCGAGCGCCGCCACCGTCACGTCGAGCCCGCGCGCCGCCAAATGCCGCGCGGCGACATAGCCGTCGCCGCCATTGTTGCCCGGCCCGCACAGCACCAGCGTCCGCACCGGTCCGGCGAAGCGCCACGCCGCCTCGGCCACGCCCAGCCCCGCGCGCTCCATCAGCGCCTCGACGGAGACGCCGGCGGCCATCGCCTGGTCCTCGGCAGCACGGATCTCGGCGGCGGTGAGGATGGGGATGGTCATGTTGTCGCCTGCCCTCCCGTCACCGTTCGCTTCGAGCGCAGTCGAGAAGCGCGGCTCGGAGCCTCACGTTTCTCGACTTCGCTCGAAACGAACGGACATTTTCTTGCCCGGGACAATCCCACCCCCAGCCCCTCCCGCAGTCAGGAGGGGAGCAAGCTCTAGATATCCGCATAGACGTGCGTCTCGGCCGCCGCGCCCGGGTGGGTCACCGCGCCCTTGTACGCCGGCCCGACATTCTGGGCGTAGCGCCAGAGCGTGCCCGACTGATAGTCGGTCGCGCGCGGCGTCCAGGCCTTGCGCCGCGCCGCCAGCACGTCCGCGGCGACGTCGAGGTCGATCGTCCCCGCGACCGCGTCGATGCGGATCGGGTCACCGTCCTCGACCAGCGCGATCGGCCCGCCCGCCGCCGCTTCGGGGCCGACATGGCCGATGCAGAAGCCGCGCGTCGCGCCCGAGAAGCGGCCGTCGGTGATCAGCGCCACCTTTTCGCCCATGCCGAGCCCGTAGAGCGCGGCGGTGGTCGACAGCATCTCGCGCATCCCCGGGCCGCCCTTCGGCCCTTCGTAGCGGATGACGATCACGCATCCCTCGGCGATGTCGCGCCGCTCGACGGCGGCGAACGCGTCTTCCTCGCAGTCGAACACCCGCGCCGGCCCCTCGAACTGCAGCCGCGCCATCCCGGCGACCTTCACGATCGCCCCCTCGGGCGCAAGGCTGCCCTTCAGGCCGACGACGCCGCCCGTCGGGGTGATCGGGTTCGCGAACGCGCGGATCACCTTCTGGTCGGGGTTCCAGCTCACCTGCTCGATATTCTCGCCGAGCGTCTTGCCCGTCACGGTGATGCAGTCGCCGTCGAGCAGGCCGCCATCGAGCATCGTCTTCATCAGCATGTAGACGCCGCCCGCCTCGTACATGTCCTTGGCGACATATTTGCCGCCCGGCTTCAGGTCGGCCAGATAGGGCGTCGACTTGAACACCTCGGCGACGTCGAACAGGTCGAAGTCGATCCCCGCCTCGTGCGCCATGGCCGGCAGGTGCAGCGCCGCGTTGGTCGAGCCGCCGGTGGCGGCGACCACGCGCGCGGCGTTCATGAACGCGGCGCGCGTGCAGATGTCGCGCGGACGAAGGTTGAGGGCGAGGCAGTCCATCACCGCCGCGCCGGCCGCGCGGGCGAACTCGTCGCGGGCGCGATAGGGCGCGGGCACCATGTTGCTGTTCGGGATCGACAGGCCGATCGCCTCGGCGACGCACGCCATGGTGTTGGCGGTGAACTGGCCGCCGCAGGCGCCGTGCCCCGGGCAGGCGACCTTCTCGAGCGCGATCAGCTCGTGCAGCGGGCAATTGCCGGCCGCATGCTGGCCGACCGCCTCGAACACGTCGACCACCGTGACGTCATGGCCCTGATAGGTCCCCGGCAGGATCGAGCCGCCATAGACGAACACGCTCGGCACGTTGAGGCGCAGCATCGCCATCATCATGCCGGGCAGCGACTTGTCGCAGCCGGCGAAGCCGACCAGCGCGTCGTAGCAATGGCCGCGCACGCTCAGTTCGATCGAGTCCGCGATCACCTCGCGGCTGACCAGCGACGCCTTCATGCCCTGATGGCCCATCGCGATGCCGTCGGTCACGGTGATCGTGTTGAACCGCCGCGGCATGCCGCCGCCCGCCTCGACCCCCGCGCGCGCCGCATCGGCCTGCGCGTCGAGCGCGGTGTTGCACGGCGCGCTGTCGTTGCCCGCCGACACGATACCGACAAAGGGCCGCGCGATCTGTTCTTCGCTCAAGCCCATCGCATAGTAATAACTGCGATGCGGGGCCCGCTCCGGACCGACGGAAACGTGCCGCGACGGCAGGCGGGACTTGTCGAAAGTTCTGCTCATCCCGCCCGCTTAGGGTTCGCCGGCCAACCGGTCAAACGACGCGAAGAACAAGCCCCTCCCCATCAACGATGGGGAGGGGGACCGCGGCGCGAAGCGACGTGGTGGAGGGGCATACGATGCCGCCGACACACCCCTCCACCACCGGCTTCGCCGGCGGTCCCCCTCCCCGCGCAAGCGCAGGGAGGAGCGAAGAGCAAGCTCCTCCCCATCGTCAGATGGGGAGGGGGACCGCCGGGCGACAGCCCGGTGGTGGAGGGGCCAGGGCCAAGGCCTATCCCAGCCCCTGCCGGCAGCGCTCGATGACGCGCGCGATCCGCGCCGCCCATTCTCCGACCCCGGCCGGTTCGGCGATCAGATCCTGGCGGATCTCGACCGCGAGATAGGGGATGCCGTGCGCCTCGGCATGGCGGTTCATCGTCGCGTTGAGCAGCCGCCCCGAATAGGGCTCGTTGTCGCCGACGGTCAGCCCCTCCGCCGCCAGCGCGGGGATCGCGATCCGCGCGGCGCGGTCGTCGCTGTTGTAGAGGATGCCGACCTGCCATGGCCGCGCCGGCGCGTCGCGCGTCTCGAGCCGCGGGGTGAAGCTGTGGACCGCGACGATCAGCCGCGGCGCCGTCGCGACGACCAGCGCGCCCAGCCGGGCGTGATAGGGGCGGAAGAAGCGCGCCAGCCGCGCCTCGCGGTCGGCGGCGACATTGCCCGGGATCTCGTGCCCGTCGCTGGCGGCCGGGATCAGCGCCGGGCTGTCCTCCTCGCGGTGCAGGTCGATCACCAGGCGCGACACGGTGCCGAACAGGCCCGGACAGGCGAACGCCGCGCACAGCGCCTCGCCGACCGCCGCCGCGCCGATGTCCCAGGCGACATGGCGCTCGAGCACGTCCGGGGCGACGCCCAGCTCGATGTCGGCGGGGACGGCGTTCGACGCATGGTCGACGACGATCAGCAGCCCGGGTCGGCCCGGGATCTCGCGAAAGGCTTCGGTCACGGCCCGAAGGCGGGTAGCCGTCCTTCGCGCGCGGCGGAATAGCCTTGCTCGAACTCCGCGCCGCCAAAGGCCGCGTCGAACGCCCGGTCATGGCCCTCGTGCACCGCAACGCCGCTCGCCGCCAGCAACAGGCCGTTCTTCAGCATCGCCAGCGCGGCCGGGCCGTTGCCGGCGACCTGCCGCGCGAGCGCGAGCGCATCGGTGCCCGCCATTTGTGCAAGGCCGATGCGGATCGCCTCGTCGGCGTCGATCTCGGCGGCGGTGAGCAGCAGCCGCGCCGCCTGGCCCTCGCCGACCAGCGCGCGCAGCCGGGCGATGTCCTCGACCGGATAGCCCATGCCCAGCCGCGCCGACGGCAGCGCGAAGCGCGCCTTGGGCCCGACGACGCGCAGGTCGCACGCGCTCGCCAGGGCAAGGCCCGCGCCCACGCACGCGCCGTCGATCGCGGCGATCACCGGCAAGGGCGAGCGGCGGATCCCGTCGAGCGCGGCGCGCATCGCGTTGCGGAAGGGCAGCCGCGCGGTCGGGTCGGCATGGAGCAGCGCCAGCTCGTTCAGGTCGGCACCGGCGCAGAAGGTGCCGGGCACCTTCGATTCGATCAGCAGCACGCGCGCGCGCATCCGCGCCGCCTGCTCGACGAGGGCGACCAGCACGCGCCAGTCGTCGAGCCGCAGCGCATTGCGCGTGGCGGGGCGGTCCAGCGTCAGCCGCGCGATCGCGCCCTCGACCGAAAGCTCGAAGATCGCGGCCGCCGCGCCCGAGACGCCTTTCAGCGTCGAGACGCAGTCGGAGAGCGAGCGATAGTCCATCGGTCCCCCGGGAAAGGATTAGGGGAGCGGACAGGCAACAGGCCCTCCGCTCCCCCGATGCATGATGCGCACGCGGATACGCGGCGTGCGGACCATGAACGAATGGGCGGGCCGGCGAGCCTGCCGATTCGTGCCTCAAGTGTGGAGCAAAGTGCGTGCCATTTCGGAAGTAGAGAGCATTGTGCAATGCGGGAGGCTGTGCCCGTCCCGGGCTGGGACGCTTGGGTCAGGCAAGTGCCGTGGCGACACACCAGGCCCGCGGCCAGTCGCGCGCGGCGGCGGCCTCGGCGTCGGCCAGCACTTGTGCATCTGCGAACAGTGCGAAGCAGGTCGCCCCGGATCCCGACATGCGGGCGAGCAGCACGCCGGGCCGCGCCGCCAGCCAGCCGACCAGCGCGCCGATCGCCGGCGCGATCGCGACCGCGGGCGGTTCGAGGTCGTTGCGCGAGGCCTGCGCGACCGCCAGCGGCTCGCCCTCCGCCAGCGCGCCGCGATCGATCCGGTCCCAGCCGGCGAACACCGGGCCGGTCGGCATCGGCACCCCCGGGTTGACGAGCAGCAGCGGCATCCCGGACAGCCGCCGGCCGTCGACCGGCGCCAGCGCATCCCCGCGCCCGTCGCCCCGCACCGGGCGGCCGTGCAGGCAGGCGGGCACGTCGGCGCCCAGGTCGCGCGCGATCGCGCCGAGATCGGCCTCGACGCTCCACAGCCGCGACAGCAGCCGCAGCGTCGCGGCGGCATCGGCCGAGCCGCCCCCGATCCCCGCGGCGACGGGCAGCATCTTGGTCAGCGTGATCGCCGCCCCGCCCTTATGGCCGCTCGCCCGGCGCAGCGCGTCCGCCGCGCGCAGGACGAGATTGCCGGGCCCGGTGTCGAGGCCGGCGGCGAACGGCCCGTCGATCGCCAGCGACAGCTCCTGGGCCGGCGCGGCGCGCACCACGTCGCCGTCGCGCGCGAAGGCGAACAGCGTCTCGACGCGGTGATAGCCGTCGGGCATCCGCGCGCGGACGTGCAGCGCGAGGTTGATCTTCGCGGGCGCGACCTCGGTCTCGGCCATGCCGTCCGGTCAGCGCGCGGCGAGGTCGGGCGTGAAGCCCTGGTCGGCCTTGATCTTCGCGCGCCGCGCCAGTTCGGCGGTGTCGGCGAAGACCTCGGCCGCGCGCCAGGCGTGGCGCGCCTCGAAGCGGCGGCCGGCCGCCCAATAGGCGTCGCCCAGATGCTCGTTGATCGTCGGGTCGGCGGGCTGGCCCTGCACCGCCCGCTCGAGCGCCGGGATCGCCTTGCCGACATCGCCGACCAGGAAATGCGCCCAGCCGAGCGAATCGGTGATCGCCGCATCGTCCGGCCGAAGGCTCGCGGCGCGCTCGATCAGCGCCATCGCCGCCGGCACATTCTCGCGCCGCTCGAGCTGCGCATAGCCGAGATAGTTGAGCGCGGCCGGCTGCGCGGGCCCGAGCTTCACCGCCTGCTCGAGCGCGGCCTTGGCGGCCGGCCAGTCCCCGGCACGGTCGTGCGCACCGCCCTTCATCAGCCACAGGCTCCACACCTTGTCGGCCATGTCGGGCGAGGTGCCGGCGATCGCCAGCGCGCGGGTGTAATAGTCGGCCGCCTCGGCCTGGCGGTCGAGCGACACGAGCAGGTCGCCCGCGCGCACCAGGTCGGCCAGCGTCGCGTCCGCCCCGCGGCTGTTCGCCTGGGCCAGCGCCAGCGCCTCGGACTTGCGACCCAGCTCGGTCAGCACCGCCACGCGCAGATCCTCGGCAGGCGCGGCATAGAGGCTGTCGGCCGGCAGCCTGGTCAGCAGGCCCAGCGCGGTGTCGCCCTGCCCGGCGACCGCGAGCAGCCGCGCGAGGACGAGCGTCGCCCCGTCATTGGCGGGATCCAGGTGATTGGCGAGCCGCGCGAGCGTCAGCGCAAGCGGCGAGCGGGGGTCCGACTGGACGGCCTCGCCCACCCGCACCAGCACCGCCGCGATGCCGCCGGCCGCGTCGAGCGCGCCCGCGCGCAGCGGCTTGCCCGCCTCGACCAGCTTGCGCGCGGCGAAAATCGGCGCCTCGTCGCCGCGCAGCACGGCCAGCGCCTGCGCCTTGCGTCCCGCCGCCTGCAGCCGCTGCGCCGCGCCCAGCTTCAGCCCGATCGATCCGCCGTCGGTCGCCAGCACCTGCGCCTGCGCCGCGGTCGCGCCCTCGTCGGTGCGGCCGGCAGCGAGCAGGATCAGCGCGCGGTGCTCGGCCGACAGGGCGCCGGTCAGCGCGCTGCCCGTCGGCGCGTCGAGGATCGCGATCGGGTCGCCCCGCCCGCTCGCCTGCGCCACCCAGGCGCGCAGCACCGGCACGAGGAAGTCGAAGCTGCCGTCCTTGGCGGTCGCGTCGATCGCCGCGTCGGCGCTCGCCCAGTCCTTGGCCTTGAGCGCGCGCGCGAGCAGCAGCAAGCGCCCGTCCGCCGGCATTGCGCCCGCCGCGTCGAGCACCGTCGCCGACTTGAGCGCGAGCGGGAAGTTGCCGCCGATCAACGCCTGACGATATGCGCGCGCCGCGACCTCGGCATCGTCGGGGCGCGCGGCCAGCACCGCGGCATAGCCGCGCGCCGCGTCCTGCAGGTCGCCGTCGGCGCCCGCCACCCGCGCCCGCGCATAGGCGGCGAGCGTCGAGCCGGCGTCGCGGCTCGGCTTGGCGAGCGCCGCAGCGCCGGGCGAGCCGGCGAGCAGCGCCGCGACCAGCGCCAGGCTACATGTTCGGGTAATTCGGTCCACCGCCACCCTCCGGCACGACCCAGTTGATGTTCTGGGTCGGGTCCTTGATGTCGCAGGTTTTGCAGTGAACGCAATTCTGCGCGTTGATCACGAACCGCGGATTTCCCTCGTCCTGTCCGACGATCTCGTAAACGCCGGCCGGGCAGTAACGCTGCGCGGGCTCGTCGTAGAGCGGCAGGTTGTGCGCGATCGGCACGTCGGGATCCTTGAGCGTCAGGTGGATCGGCTGGTCTTCCTCATGGTTGGTGTTCGACAGGAACACCGAGGACAGCCGGTCGAACGTGATCACGCCGTCGGGCTTCGGATAGTCGATCTTGGGCATCGTGTTGGCCGGCCACAGCTTGGTGTGGTCGGGCTTGTGGTCGAGCGTGTAGGGCAGCCCGATCTTCAGCGTGCGCATCCACATGTCGGTGCCGGCGACGAGCGTGCCCACCACGCCGCCGAATTTGGCCACCGCCGGCTCGGCGTTGCGCACCATCTTGAGCTCGCGGTCGACCCAGCTGTTGCGCAGCGCCGTCTCATATTCGGCAAGCGTGTCGTGCTGGCGCTCTGCGCCGATGGCCGCGAACGCCGCCTCGGCCGCCAGCATTCCCGACTTGATCGCGGTATGGCTGCCCTTGATCCGCGGCACGTTCACGAAGCCCGCCGAGCAGCCGATCAGCGCCCCGCCCGGGAAGGCGAGGTGCGGGATGGACTGCCAGCCGCCCTCGTTGATCGCGCGCGCGCCATAGGAGACGCGCTTGCCGCCCCCCAGCATCTCGCGGATCGCCGGATGCGTCTTCCAGCGCTGGAACTCGTGGAAGGGCGACAGATGCGGGTTCTTGTACGACAGCGCGACGACGAAGCCGAGCGCGACCTGGCCGTTCGCCTGGTGGTAGATGAAGCCGCCGCCCCAGGCGTCGGTCAGCGGCCAGCCCTGGGTGTGGATCACCTTGCCCGGCACGTGCTTGGCCGGGTCGATGTCCCACAGCTCCTTCAGGCCGATGCCATAGACCTGCGGCTGGCAGTCGCGCTCCAGGTCGAAGATCCGCTTCAGCTCCTTCGACAGATGCCCGCGCACGCCTTCCGCGAAGAAGGTGTATTTGGCGTGGAGCTCGAGCCCCGGCTGATAGTCGGCCTTGTGCGTGCCGTCGCGCGCCACGCCCATGTCGCCGGTCGCGACGCCCTTGACCGAGCCGTCGTCGTTGAACAGCACCTCGGCCGCCGCGAAGCCCGGGAAGATCTCGACGCCCAGCCCTTCGGCCTGCTCGGCGAGCCAGCGGCAGACATTGCCGAGCGACCCCGTGTAGCAGCCCTTGTTGTGCATGAAGGGCGGCAGCAGGCCGTGCGGAAAGTCCCGCTTCTTGCCCGCGCTCAGGATCCAGTGATGGTTCTCGGTCACCGGCGTCTGAGCGAGCGGGCAGGTCTCGCGCCAGTCGGGCAGCAGCTCGTCGAGCGCGATCGGATCGATGACGGCGCCCGACAGGATGTGCGCGCCGACTTCGGAGCCCTTCTCGATCACGCAGACCGAGAGCTCGCGACCCGCCTCGTTCGCGAGCTGTTTCAAACGGATCGCCGCCCCCAGGCCCGCCGGACCCGCGCCGACGACCACCACGTCATAGGGCATCGCTTCCCGTTCACTCATGCGCTCGTTCCTCGTTTCGCACCCGGTTCACCGCAGCCGCCGAACGGCCTGTCAGCGGACGCGATGCAATCGGTTGACGATATGGTCAACCGGGGGATGTAAGGGAAGGATGCTTTCGCCCGATCTTCTGGCAGAACGCGAGATGGTGCTGAGCGCGCTCGCCTGGTGGCGGGACGCGGGCCTCGACACGCTGGTCGAGGACGAGCCGCGCAACTGGCTGGCCCGCCCGGCAGCCGTCCCGCCGGCGCCCGCGCCGGGCCGTCCCGCGGCTCCGCCGGCCGCGCCCGAAGCCGCGCTCGCCGACACGCTCGACGCGCACCTCGCCTGGCTGCGCGACGGCGCCGACGTGCCCGAGGCGGGCTGGGGCGGCCCGCGCCTCCTTCCCTCGGGCGATCCGGGCGCCGGGCTGATGCTGCTGACCGACATGCCCGAGACCGGCGACGCCGAGGCGGGCATGCTGATGTCCGGCGAGCTCGGCGCGCTGTTCGACCGCATGCTGAAGGCGATCGGCCGCGATCGCGGCAGCATCTGGCTCGCGCCCTTCGCGACCGTGCGGCCGATCGGCGGCATGCCCGCCGCCGCCGTCGCCCCGCTCGCCCGGCTGGCGCGCCACCAGATCGGCCTGGTCGCGCCCCGGCGCGTGTTGCTGATGGGGGATGCGCCGAACCGTGCGCTTCTCGGGGCGGAAGCGGCGACGCTGCGCGGGCGCACACATGCCGTTAACCTGGGTGATCGCACGATCGAGGCGGTTGCCACACTCCATCCGCGAATGCTTTTGCAGCGGCCTGCCCTGAAGGCCGAGGCCTGGAAAGACCTCCAGCTGCTGATGAAGGGATTGTGATGCGTATCGCCCTTGCTCTTCTCTCGACCGCGCTCGCCGCCGCGCCGGCAATGGCCGAGACGGGCGATGCCGGGGCCACGCCCGCCGCCGCGCCGGCAGCCCCGCGCCAGCAGCTCGCGCCGATGCTGAGCCTGGCCGAGCGCGACCAGTGGCGCGCCATCTTCCTCGCCATCCGCGCCGGCGCGTGGAGCGATGCCGCCGCGCGGATCGACGCCCAGCCCGACGGCCCGCTCAAGGCCTTCGCGCGCGCCGAGCTGTTCACCGAGAAGGGCTCGCCCAAGGTGGAGCTCGAGCCGATCCTGGCCCTGGTCGCCGGCGCGCCCTGGCTGCCCCAGGCCCCGCAGCTCGCCGCGATGGCGCAGAAGCGCGGCGCGACCGAGCTGCCCGTCCTGCCGGCGCCGCAGCGCTTCGTCTGGCTGGGCAGCGCGCCGATCCGCGCGCGTGCCGCGACCGTCAAGGAAGATCCCGCGGGCGCCTCGCTCGCGCCGCGCATCCTGCCGCTCATCAAGGTCGACGATCCGGCGGGCTGCGAGGCCATTCTGGTCGCGGAAGAGCCGAACCTCTCCGGCCCGGCGCTGACCGAGTGGCGTCAGCGCGTCGCCTGGTCCTATTATCTGAACGGCGACGACGCGAACGCCCGCCGCCTCGCGGCGCTCGCGCAGCAGGGCCAGGGCGAGTGGAAGGTCCAGGCCGACTGGACGGTCGGGCTCGCCGCGTGGCGCCAGCGCGACTATCGCGCCGCCGCAGGCGCCTTCGCCGCCGTGGCGCAGGGCGGCAGCGATCCCGAGATCCGCGCCGCCGGCCATTATTGGACCGCGCGTGCCGACATGGCTGCGGGTCATCCGGAAAAGGTGCAGGCCCGGCTCCGCGCCGCCGCGCTCAACCAGGAAACCTTCTACGGCCTTCTCGCCGCGCAGGCGCTCGGGGTCGCGACCCAGCCGGTGCACGACTTCGACAAGCTCGCCCGCGACTGGGACCGGCTCGCCGCCGTGCCCAGCGTCCGGCTGGCCAAGATGCTGGTCGAACTCGGCGAGGCTCAGGCGGCCGGCGACGTGCTGCGCTACCAGGCGAAGATCGGCGCGCCGCAGGACCATAGCTCGATCGCGGCGCTCGCCGCACGGCTCAACCTGCCCGACACGCAGCTTTATCTCGCGCACAACGGCCCGCAGGGCGCGCAGCCCAGCGTGGTCGCGCGCTACCCGACGCCGGCCTGGACGCCCGACGGCGGCTGGCGCGTCGAGCGCGAGCTCGTCTTCGCCCATGCGCTCCAGGAATCGCGCTTCCGCACCGACGCGATCAGCCCGGCCGGCGCGCACGGCATCATGCAGGTGCTGCCCGGCACCGCCGACCTGATCGCCCGCCGCCGCGGCCTCGGCCCGGTCGACCGCAGCCTGTTGCTGCGCCCGGCGACCAACCTCGAATTCGGCCAGGCCCGGCTCGAGCAGGTGCGCGACTATTCCGCGACCGGCGGGCTGCTGCCCAAGGTCATCGCCGGCTACAATGCCGGCCCCGGCATGCTCGACGTCTGGAATGCGCGAGTGAGGGACAATGGCGACCCGCTGCTGTTCGTCGAGTCGATCCCGTTCTGGGAAACCCGCGGCTATGTCGCGACGGTCATGCGCAATTACTGGATGTACCAGCGCAACGAAGGCAAGGCGTCGGCCAGCCTCAAGGCGATGGCGCAGGGCATGTGGCCGCGCTTCCCGGGCATGACCGGCAGCGTCGCGGTGCGGATGGCACCGCGCACGCCGCTGGCCGCGCCCGTCCGGACCGCCGACGCGAGCGCCCCCGAGCTGCAGGCGAGCGGTGCCAATTGACGAAAGCCGGGCCTTCCGGCCCGTCCGGATCGCCGTGCTCACCGTCTCCGACACGCGTGGCCCGGCCGAGGACCGGTCGGGCGACCTTCTCGTCGCGCGGCTGACCGAGGCCGGCCACGTCCTCGCCGACCGGGCGATCGAGCGCGACGACATGGAATCGATCGTGGCGCGTCTTCATCGCTGGATCGACGATCCCGAGGTCGACGTGGTCGTCTCGACCGGCGGCACCGGCGTCACCGGCCGCGACGTCACGCCCGAGGCGCTCGCCGCGGTCGGCGGCAAGGACATTCCGGGCTTTGGCGAGCTGTTCCGCTGGCTCAGCTTCCAGACGATCGGCACCTCGACCATCCAGTCGCGCGCCTGCGCGATCGTCGCACGCGGCACCTATGTCTTCGCGCTGCCGGGCTCGACCGGGGCGGTCAGGGACGGCTGGGACGGCATCCTCGCCGGCCAGCTCGACAGTCGTCACCGCCCGTGCAATTTCGTCGAGCTCATGCCGCGCCTGCAGGAGCGATGAGCCGGCTCAGGCCCGCTCCTGCAGCACGTCGTAGACGTCGGACGACAGCTTGCGCAGGATCGCAAAGCCGCTGCTCCAGTCGTCCGAACCGATGGTGTCGCGCCGCCATTCGCTCCAGTCGAGCACGAATGTGTTGAGCAGTCGCTCCAGCCCATATTGCTTGAGGAGCGACCGCTGGTCCTCGGCCGGTCGGCAGAGGATCTCGCTCGAGGCGAGAAACGACGCAGCCGCGACGAAGATGATGTAGTTGATGCTCTCCGCCTCGCGCATCGCCGGCACGAGCATCGCCACCAGCGGGCAGATCAGGCCCAGCGTGATCATGGCGAAGCCCGTCCATTTGAAGCCGTTCGCAAGGCGCTTGCGTTCCACCCGGGCGCGATGCTGCCGCGTGATCTCGTTGTGGAACGTCTCGACGATCGACGAACCGAGCGCGTTGATCGAGTCCTGGGCCTCGTCGGGCGACCAGTGCACCGAGCTGACCTTGTCGAGGAATTTCCCGAGACGCGCATGGTCCGGGATGCTGTCGCGTTCGCGCCGGTGGAGGATGTAAACGTAGATCAGCGATCCGATCGAGGAGGCCAGCAGCACGAGGCCGACTCCCCAATATGTCGCCCAATCCAGGACGGACCCTTGAAGCTTATCCCCCATTCCAACCCCCGAATCCAGACCGATTTGGAGAGAACTGTTCCCGTCGGCCTCGGATTGTCCAGACAGGTCTTCTCGCAACCACTCTGATTCGGATGGGAATCTTGCGATTGTCGCTCGGAAACTGTTGTTGATCTCAAGTTCCTGAACGATTGCGATTCGAGATACTTAGAAAGTCAAAGCTCCGTTCAGGCTGCCGGCCCCGCGGTCACCCCCGTGCCGCGGGGCCGGAGCAACTCAGGCGAACGCGACTCGGACGGCGCGGCGGCGCATCGCGCTGCCGACCAGGCCCAGTCCTCCGATCATCATCGCCCAGGTCGCCGGCTCGGGGACGCCCGGCGTCGGAACCACGACGCCGCTACCCTCGAAGGTCAGCCGGTAGCTGCCGGCGGAGTCCGGGCGATAGCCGGTCACCACCGCGACATAGGTCCTGCCTGCCTCGAGCTGGGTCTCGAACTGCGCGTCGAGCCCGATCGTGTCGTCATGATAGACGAGCACGTTCTGCAGCGGCTGGCTCGGGTCGAAGGCGAACTCGTACAGGCCCAGCACATTGTCCCACCCGGACGGCGCGATGCTCGAGACCCGCCCGGTATAGAGGCCGGTCGCCGACACGGCGAAGCTGAACGCCTCGAACCGGAAGTCGCGCTCGTCGATGAACGTCGGCGGCGTGCCGGTGTGGTAGGGGCGGTGGAAGGTCGGCGCGTTGCTGGTGTCGCCATAGACGTCGAGGACGGCGGCGGATGCCGCGTTCGCCGCGCACAGGGCGACGGCGCCGGCCGCGAGGCCAAGCCAGTTACGGATCATTTTTTGTTCTCCAAGATAGCGGGGCCGCGGCCCGGACGGGCCTGCCCCACCGGCGCGAACCGCCGGCCCGCACCTCTTCAACCTTTCGTTAAGCCTCTGCAATAAGCCGCGAATGGCGAATTGGCAGCTTCGTCGAACCGAATCGCAGCTTCGTCGACCCGGATCGAATGTTCTTGATCTGTTCTGCGCGCCGGGCTTAACTGCCGGCATGGATCCGAGTCTCCGCCCCGCCCGCGGCGCGACGCTCAACCGCGAGAGCGCGCGCTTCAACCTCCCCGAACGGCTCGCCGACGGCGACTGGCTGGACGCACTCGCGCTGGTCGACGAGCCGCTGCCCCCGCTGCGCACGACCGTGGCGATCGAGAAGCCCAGGACGATCATCAGCCGCAACCGGTCGCCCGACGTGCCGTTCGACCGGTCGGTCAATCCGTATCGCGGCTGCGAGCATGGCTGCATCTACTGCTTCGCGCGGCCCAGCCACGCCTATCACGACCTCTCCCCCGGTCTCGACTTCGAGACGAAGCTCTTCGCCAAGCCCGACGCGCCCGCCCTGCTCCGCGCCGAGCTGTCGAAGCGCGGCTACAGCGCCCAGCCGCTCGCGATGGGCACCAACACCGATCCCTACCAGCCCATCGAAGGCCGGATGCGCATCACGCGCGGCGTGATCGAGCTGCTCGCCCGGTGCGACCATCCGCTGTCGATCACCACCAAGTCGGACCGCGTCGTCCGCGACATCGACCTGCTGGCGCCGATGGCGGCGAAAGGGCTGGCGCTGGTGGTGCTCTCGGTCACCTCGCTCGACCCGAAGGTCGCGCGCACCATGGAACCGCGCGCGCCGCACCCCGAGAAGCGGCTGGCCGCGGTCAAGGCGCTCGCCGATGCCGGCATCCCGACATTCGTCTCGATCTCGCCGGTCGTCCCCGCGATCACCGACCACGAGGTCGAGGCGCTCGTCGCCCGCGCCGCCGCCGCCGGCGCGCGCGGCGCCTTCTTCCTGCCGGTGCGCCTCCCGCACGAGGTCGCGCCGCTGTTCCGCGCCTGGCTCGACGCGCACTTCCCCGACCGCGCCGCCAAGGTGATGTCGATCGTCCAGTCGATCCGCGGCGGCCGCGACAACGACCCGGATTTCTTCTCGCGCATGCGCGGGCAAGGCCCCTGGGCCGACCTGCTCCGCACCCGCTTCCAGATCGCCTGCCGCAAGTCGGGGCTGGTCAACGAACGAATGATGCTCCGCACCGACCTCTTCCGCCCACCCGAAGGCGACCAGATGCGGCTGCTGTAGTTCGGCCGCACCGCAAGCCCCTCCACCACGGCGCTCGCGCGCCGCGGTCCCCTCCCCATCTCACGATGGGGGGAGCTACCTCTCCTCGCTCCTCCCCGCCACAGGCGGGGAGGGGGACCGCCGGGCGCGAGCCCGGTGGTGGAGGGGCAACCCGGCCCCCGCCCCCTTTACGCCACGCCGCGCGCTTCCCATCTCTCCGGTCAGGAGAAGCCCATGAAGATGCTCAACAAGATCATCGCCGGCGCCGCCCTGCTGGCGGCGGCGCTGCCCGGCGTCGCGAGCGCGCGCGCGACCGGCGGCGAGGCGGAGCTGGCCCGCCTGCTCGAGGGTCGCGTCGCCGGCCAGCCGGTCAGCTGCCTGCCCCTCAATCGCATCACCTCGTCCCACATCGTCGACGATGTCGGCATCGTCTACCGGGTCGGCGCACGACTCTATGTCAACCGGCCGCGCACCGATCCGGTCGGCCTCGACGACGACGACATCCTGCTCGTGCGGACGATCGGCTCGCAGCTCTGCCGCGCCGACATGGTCGACCTGATCGACCGCAACAGCCGGATGTGGAACGGATTCGTCGCGCTCGGCGACTTCGTGCCCTACACGCGCGCGCGCTGACGCGTCGCCGGCCCCGCCCTCACCCGGCGGGGCGGCGCCGCCTCACGCCGCGCTGGCCAGGCGATAGTCGCGATATTGCTCGCGCAGCGCCGTCTTGAGCAGCTTGCCGGTCGCGGTGTGCGGCAGGCTGTCGACGAACAACACCTCGTCGGGCAGCCACCATTTCGCGACATGGGCGCCCAGATGCGCGAGGATCTGGTCGGCCGTCACGTCGGCGCCCGGCTTGCGGACCACCAGCAGCAGCGGCCGCTCGTCCCATTTCGGATGGTAGACGCCGACGGCGGCGGCCTCGGCCACCCCCGGGCAGCCCATCGCGGCATTTTCGAGCTCGACCGAGCTGATCCACTCGCCGCCCGACTTGATGACGTCCTTGGCGCGGTCGGTGATCTGCATCGTGCCGTCGGGGTGGAGCACCGCGACGTCGCCGGTGTCGAACCACTGGCCCTCGTCGACGCAGTCCGCATCCGCCTGGAAGTAGCGCTTCAGCACCCAGGGCCCGCGCACCTGCAGCCGCCCGCTCGACACGCCGTCGCGCGGCTGGATCGCGCCGTCGTCGGTGACGACGCGCAGCTCGACGCCGAACGGCACCCGTCCCTGCTTGCAGACGATCTCGACCTGGCCCTCGAAGCCCAGCTCGTGCCAGTCGTGCGGCGGCGCGCCCATCGTGCCGATCGGCGACGTCTCGGTCATGCCCCAGGCATGGCCGACGCGGATGCCCATCGACATCAGCCGCTCGACCATCGCGCGCGGCGCGGCCGAACCGCCGATCGTCACCAGCTCCAGATGGGCGGGCGCGTCGCCGGTCGCGTCGATGTGCTGGAACATGCCGAGCCACACCGTCGGCACCCCGGCCGAATGGGTGACTTTCTCCTGGTTCATCAGCCGGCACAGCACCGACGCCTCATTCGACGTCGAGAACACGAACTTCACGCCGGCCAGCGCGCCCGCGAACGGCAGGCCCCAGGCGGCGGCGTGGAACATCGGCACGATCGGCAGCACCACCGCCAGCGGCGACAGGTTGAACACCGCCGGCGCGACCTCGGTCAATGCGTGCAGCAAGGTCGAGCGATGCTCGTACAGCACGCCCTTCGGATTGCCGGTCGTCCCGCTCGTGTAGCAGAGCATGCAGGGCTCGCGCTCCGAACCCTCGACCCAGGCATAGTCGCCCGCGTGCGGCGCGAGCAGCGCGTCCCAGCCCGGCCCGTCGAACTCGACATAATGCTCGATGGTGCGGAACTCGGGCTTCAGCCGCTCGACGATCGGCGCGAACGCCCGGTCGTAGAACAGCACCCGGTCCTCGGCATGGTTCGCGATATAGACGATCTGCTCGTCGAAGAGCCGCGGGTTGATGGTGTGGATGACGCCGCCCATCCCGATCACCCCGTACCAGGCGGCAAGGTGATGCGCATGGTTCATCGCCAGCGTCGCGACGCGGTCGCCCCGCCCGAGCCCCTTGGCCTCCAGCGCCTGCGCCAGCCGCCGCGCGTCGCGCGCGATCCCGGCCCAGTCGGTGCGCGTCTCGCGCCCGTCCGCCCAGTAGGTGACGATCTCGCGCCCGCCATGCTCGCGCTCCGCATGCTCGATCAGCCGCGGCACCCGAAGCTCGAAATCCTGCATCCCGCCCAGCATGGTCCTGTCCTCGTCCCGTTTTCTATTTGGCCCCATTGTGCGCCAGCCCGCCCGCCCCTGACAAGAAGGCCGTTGCAACGCTCCAAATCGGCTGCTACCGGCACGACGCGCTTGACGGGGCGAGATTCTTTCCCCATCTGCCGCGCTCCCCGGTGTGGACGCATAGCTCAGTTGGTAGAGCAGCTGACTCTTAATCAGCGGGTCCTAGGTTCGAGCCCTAGTGCGTCCACCATTTTCCTCTCCATGTTCAAGGAAGCGACGGGGCTCCTCCTCAGCCTGCCAGCCCAGCGGCAGCGATCTCGTTAGCTTCTGGGTCGCGCTGTTGTCGGTCGAGCTACGACCGCTCGTGGCGCCAGGAACGGACCTTCGTCGTCAGACGCGCGCGGCAAGGATGGGCGGCATTGCTGCGCAGAAGCGCCCACCCGCGAGTCGCCGAACGACTTTTCAGATGAGTTTCGCCTTCAGGTCGGGCTGAAGACCATCAGCCTCCCGAGCATAATCCACTTGCTCTCATTTCAGCGATGTTGTCGACTGGTACGACAAGGATCGCGGAGGTTGGATGGGGCTGGAGATCATTGTCGGCCATCTGGCAGACCTGACGAGACATGATGAGGAAGCCGCGACCTGGTATCGTGCGGTGCTCGCGGACCTCAACTTGGTCCTGGCGGAGGCAGGCGAGGCACCACATCACGAGCCAGACGAGATATCCGACGGAAGCCAGAGTTGGGAACTTCTGGGGTACTCAGGCCTGCATCACGTCCGAAGACTTGCGTCCTGGTTGGCGATCGAGCAACAGCTGCCCCCACCCGTTGCTTATGGAGAAGCAGCAGGCGATCTTGTTCTGAGACAGTTCTACAATCAGCACAAGAACCATCTGCGATATAGGTCCAAAACACCCGAACTCGGTTTCGCTCCAAGCCGAAGCCCGAAATTCCAACACTTGATGTTGCACTCGGATGTTGAAGGATTTTACCTCCCTCGCACGTTTCCTGAGGTGATCTTCGATTTTCATTCGCCCCCACGCGAAGGGATCGGCGCGATGGTCGGATCGGCAGAGCGGCTGCTCAAGGAATGCCGTGAGCTGGCCGATGCACATTCACTTCCCCCGGGAACCGATCCGGAGGGCGAGGAAGTCTATAGAAATCTGGAAATTCCTCCAGGTTCTGGCCAACCCTGGCAGCGGCTGCCGATCGAGACGTTCGTCGTCACCCGACTGATTGCGGCTTGTGAGAAGTCGTTGGAGACGGGAGCTGCAGTCGTCTTCGCCTGAAGACACCCTTCATTTTCGCGCCGGCTGAACCCAGCGCGAGGCGTCACGCCCCGCCGCCCGACTGCGCGCGCGCAAGGTCGTCGGGTGTGTCGACGTCGGCGAGGTGCGTCGGTGCGATCGGGAGCGGTGTCGCCGCGCGGAGCAGGTCGCGGGCGCCCGCGTCGCCCGTCAGCCCGAGCAGCTGCGCGAACAGCCCCCGGCGGAACGCGGCGGGCACGGTCTTGCGGCCCGCGGCATGGCTGGCGACGGCGGCGTCGGCGGCGGTCAGCCTCTCCACCAGCGCGGCGAAATGATCGGCGGGAACGAACGGCATGTCGGCGAGCGCGATCAGCGCGCTCTCGCTCTCGCTCTCGCGCGCGGCCCGGATCCCCGCCCGGATCGAGCTCGCCAGGCCGGTATGCGCCGCGTCGTTCTCGACGAGCTCGAACCCGATCGTCCGCAGCAGTCGTCCGCCGGCGCCGTCGGCGCGGGCCACGACGGCGAGCCGGCGTTGGAAGGGAAGCGCCTGCAGCCGCTCCGCCGCATGCAGGAGCAACGGCCGGCCGGCGAGCGGCTGGATCAATTTGTCCGGCGCGCCGAACCGGGCCGAGGCGCCGGCCGCGAGCAGGATCGCTGTACAGCGTCCGAGATCAGCCATTTACCAGGCCTTGCCCGGCCGGTCAGGCCGGCAAAGGCAGGCGATGGAGATGCTTTTCGAGCGTCAGCGGGAATTCGCGCACGCGCACGCCCGTCGCATTGTAGATCGCGTTCGCGACCGCACCGCCGACCCCGCAAATGCCGAGTTCGCCCACGCCCTTCGCCTTCATCGGCGACGAGACCGGATCGACCTCGTCGAGGAAGACGACCTCCTGGTGCGGGATGTCGGCATGCACCGGCACCTCATAGCCGGCGAGGTCGTGATTGACGAAGAAGCCGAACCTCTTGTCGACCACGGCTTCCTCCATCAGCGCCGCCCCGGCGCCCATGGTCATGCCGCCGATCACCTGGCTTCGCGCCGCCTTGGGGTTGATGATCCGGCCCGCGCTGCAGACGGCGAGCATCCGGCGGAGGCGGACGACGCCGGTGAAGGCATCGACGCCGACCTCGACGAAATGGCCGGCGAAGGTCGACTGCTGGAACTGCTTGTCGAGGTCGCCATATTCGATGCCGTCCTCGGCCGAGAGCCCGGCGGCCGCGCCGAGCGGCGCGCTGCGGCCGTTCGCACTCACCCGACCGTCGGCGAAGCTCGCGGCGTCGGGCGCGAAGCCGAGTTTCCGCGCGACCGCCTCGCGAAGCTTCATGCACGCGGCAAAGACGCCGGCGGTCACGTTGTTGCCGCCCCACTGGCCGCCCGACCCGCACGACACCGGGAAGCGCGAATCGCCGAGCAGGACCACCACCTTCTCGATCGGAACGCCCATCATCTCGGCCGCGGTCTGCGCGACGATGGTGTAGCTGCCGGTGCCGATATCGGTCATGTCGGTGGCAACGGTCACCACCCCGGCCGCGTCGATGGAAACTCGCGCCGCCGACTTGGTCAGCAGGTTGTTGCGAAAGCCCGCGGCGACGCCCATCCCGACGAGCCAGCGCCCGTCGCGGACCTCGCCCGGCGCCCGCCGCGCCGTCCAGCCGAAGCGGTCGGCGCCGGTCCGCAGGCATTCGGTCAGCTTGCGCTGGGAGAAGGGCCGCTTGGGGTCGTGCGGATCGACCTGCGTGTCGTTCAGGATCCGGAACTCGACCGGGTCCATGCCGAGCTTCTCGGCCACTTCGTCCATCGCCACTTCGAGCGCCATCAGCCCCGGCGCCTCGCCGGGTGCGCGCATCGCATTGCCCTCCGGCAGGTCGAGGACGGCCAGCCGCGTCGCGAGCATCCGGTTCGCGCCCGCATAGAGCAATTTGGTCTGGGCATTGGCGGTCTCCGGACCGCCGCCGGGCAGGTCGCCCGACCAGCTTTCATGCGCGATCGCGGTGATCCGCCCGTCCTTGCCCGCGCCGATCCGGATGCGCTGCACGGTCGCCGGCCGGTGCGTCGTGTTGTTCATGATCTGCGCGCGGGCCAGCGCGACCTTGACCGGCCGGCCCGCGACGCGCGCGGCCACTGCCGCCATCACCGCGTCGCTGCGGATCCAGAGCTTGGAGCCGAACCCGCCGCCGACATAGGTGGAGACGACCCGGACCTTCTCCTTCGGGATCGCGAGCGCCTCGCTGACGTCGCGCACCGCCCAGCCGATCATCTGGTTCGACGTCCAGAGCGTGAGCTGGTCGCCGCTCCAGACCGCGATCGTCGCGTGCGGCTCCATCATCGCATGGCTCTGGTCCGGCGTCGTATAGGTCGCGTCGACCTTGACCGGCGCCGCCGCGAACGCGGGTTCGAACGTCCCGACCCGCTCGATCGCCGGCGATGCGCTGCCCTCGCCGCTGTTCGCGCCGACGAGAGGCGCCGATTCGAGCTGCGCGGAAAGGTCAAAACGGCCCTTCTCGCGCGCATAGTCGACCCGGACGAGGCTCGCCGCATAGCGGGCCTGCTCGAACGTCTCGGCGACGACGATCGCGACCGCCTGGTCGTAATGCTCGATCTTCGGTCCGCCCAGCAGATGCGCGGTGATGCTCTTGGGCTTGGCGACCTTGCCCGCATTCTCGTGGGTGACGATCGCGATCACGCCGGGCGCCTTCCTGGCGTCGTCGAGATCGAAGCGGGTCACCCGACCCTTCGCGATCGCGCTGCCGACGATGAACCCATAAGCGGCGTTGGGCGCGACGTCGTGCCGTTCATAGGCATAGGGTGCCGTCCCCGTCGTCTTGAGCGGCCCGTCGATGCGGTCGGTCGGGCGCCCGACGACCTTCAGCTGGTCGATCGGGTTAGTGGTGGCGGGCGTGTCGAACTTCATGCCTCAGCTCCTGGCCTGAGCGATCGCGCCGGCGAGCGCGCGCTCGACCAGCGGCAGCTTGAACGCATTGTCGCGGGTGGGCCTGGCGCCCGCGAGCAGCTCCGCGGTCACGGCGCGGGCACCGCGGGGGAAGGCCGCCTCGGCCCGCTCCACGCGCCAGGGCTTGTGCGCGACTCCGCCGACCGCGACCCGCCCGCTCCCGTCCGGCCGGATCACCGCGGCGACCGAGACCAGCGCGAACGCATAGGACGCGCGGTCGCGGACCTTTTCGTAGGCGTGCGTGCCGCCGACCGGCTTCGGGAGCGTCACGGCGGTGATGAGCTCGCCGGGGGCAAGCACCGTCTCCAGCTGCGGCGTGTCTCCCGGAAGCCGGTGGAAGTCGGCGATCGGGATCGCGCGCGCCGTCCCGTTCGCGCCCACGGTCTCGACGGTCGCATCGAGCACCCGCAGCGCCACCGCCATGTCGCTCGGGTTGGTGGCGATGCACGTGTCGCTGTGGCCGATCACCGCCAGCGTCCGGCTGAACCCCTGCAGCGCGCCGCAGCCGCTGCCCGGCCGGCGCTTGTTGCAGGGCTGGTTGACGTCGTAGAAATAGGGGCAGCGCGTGCGCTGGAGCAGGTTGCCCGCGGTCGTCGCCTTGTTCCTGAGCTGACCCGAGGCGCCGGCGAGCAGCGCGCGGGAGAGCACGCCATAGTCGTTCCGGACGCGTCGATCGGCGGCAAGGTCGGTGTTCCGCACGAGCGCGCCGATCCGCAGGCCGCCGTCCGGCGTCTCCTCGATCCGGTCGAGCTTCAGCCCGTTGACGTCGATCAGGTGGCTGGGCGCCTCGATCTGGAGCTTCATCAGGTCGAGCAGGTTGGTACCGCCGGCGATGAAGCGGGCGCCCGGCGTCCGCGCCCAGGCGGCCGTCGCCTCGGCGGGAGTCGCGACGCGCTCGTAGGTGAAGGGTTTCATCGGGTCAGGCCTCCGCCACGTCGGTGATCGCCTCGACGATGTTCGAATAGGCGCCGCAGCGGCAGATATTGCCGCTCATCCGCTCGCGCAGCTCGGCCTCCGAGAGCCGGACGCCGCCGCTCAGGTCGGCGGTGACGTGGCTGGGCACGCCCCGCTTGATCTCGTCGAGCACCGCGACGGCCGAGCAGATCTGGCCCGGCGTGCAATAGCCGCACTGATAGCCGTCGCGGCGGATGAAGGCGGCCTGCATCGGGTGGAGCTCGCCGGGTCGGCCAAGTCCCTCGATGGTCGTGATCCGGTCGCCCTCGTGCATCACCGCGAGCGTCAGGCAGGCGTTGATCCGGCGCCCGTTCACATGGACGGTGCAGGCGCCGCACTGGCCCTGGTCGCAGCCTTTTTTGCTGCCGGTCAGCCGCAGATGCTCGCGCAGGGCGTCCAGCAGCGTGGTGCGCGTGTCGAGGTGAAGCTCGACCTTGCGGCCGTTCACCTCGAACGAGACTTCCGCCAGCGGCGGCGTTTGCGGCGCGCGCGCCGGCGCCTGCGCCTGTGCCGCCGGTGCGCCGACCGCGGTCGGCACCACCGCGCCCGCCATCATCAGGTCGCGGCGGGACAGCTTGATGTCTTTCGGGCCCTGCATCAGCGCGCTTCCCTTCCTGGTGTCGCCGCGGATCCGAAGGATGGTCCGCTCTCCTGCCGCACACAACTCCAAAGCTCGCCCTTGGCGCCGACTTCTTGCGCCAAAATCGCCGCTGGGGCCGATGTTTGCGACCGCGCATCGATCAAGGCGAGCTGGCTGAGGACCGACAAAGCGAGCGTCGCCGGATCGCGCGACGCGGGAATGAGGCCGATCGGCCCCACCACCCGCGCGCACTGCGCCGCGCTCACCCCACGCGCCCGCAGCGCCTCGATGCGCGACCGGTGCGTCGCCGAGCTGCCCATCGCGCCGACGAACATCGGCTCCCGGTCCAGCGCCGACGCGATCAGCTCCGCTTCCATTTCATGGTCGTGGAGCAGCAGCACGATCGCGGTGCGCGCGTCGATCGGCACGTCCGCGGGGATCGTCGCGCCCGTCAGCTGCCGGACTCCGATGCCCGGCGCCTGCAGCTGCGCGGCGCGCTCGGCGCTTGGCTTCAGGATCAGCGCCTCGACGCCGAACGCCCCCGCCATCACGGCCAGGCTGGACGCCTCCGCGCCGTCTCCCAGGATCACGACGCGCAGGTCGGGCTGGTGGGTCACCCGGAACGATCCGCCGGCCCAGCCTGGCGCCGTCGGCGACGGTCGGGCGATCCCGACGGTCCCGTCGCGCGCGAGCGCCAGGGCGACGGGCTCGCGCGCCTCGAGCTGCGCATGGACCCGGGCGACCACGTCGGCCGGCGGGTCGGGCGACACCAGGAAGTCGATCGCGCCGCCGCAGGGAAGCCGGATGTCGATCAGCCGCGATCCGGCGCCGAGCCGGACGAGTTCGGCGCTGCCGCCCGCCAGCACCCGCTGCGCTTCGCCGACGATCGCGGCCTCGGTGCAGCCGCCGGAGAAGGATCCGAGATACCGGCCGCTCGCCGTGACCGCCATGTGCGTGCCCGGCGCGCGCGGCGAGGAGCCATGGACGTCGGTGATGGTCAGCAGCGCCGTCCGCTCACGTGCGGCGGCCGCGTCCAGCAGGAAGCGGAAGATGCTCGACGCGCCTTTCAAGCCTCACCTCGTTCGTGACGTTCGCCAAGCGCGCGCCCGGACCGGGCGCTGCCGTCGCCCGATCCATGGTCGTCATCCGTCCGGATCGCAACGAAATCCCTCGTCAGGCGGCGCGCGCCAGCGGCCGTTGCGCCCGGCGAAGCGCGGTCCCGGCCAGGCCGAAGCCCAGGATCAGGCTCGCCCAGACCGAAGGCTCCGGCACCGCCGCCAGGTCGGTAAGGCCGTCCGCGATCGCGCGGTGGATCTGCGACGTCGGATGGATCGGGTCGAAATAGACGAAGCCGTTGCAGCCGGGCGCCGCGCCCGCCACGGTCAGGCACGCGCGCACCGTGTCGAGCGGCGGAAGCCCGAACGCGCCCGGATCGGAATAGAGCTGCTGCTGGTAGCCGAACAGGTCGAAGAAGCGCAGGTCATAGCCGGTCTGGTTGGCGAGCGCGGCGGTCTGCACGCCGAGCGCCTGGTTGAGCCCGAACGACAATTGCGTCCCCGCGGCGGAAAGCGCCGGGATGCCGAGCGAGGTGATCGCCGGGATCTGGCCGACGTCCGGCAATCCGGTGATCAGCACGTTGCGCGCGCCCAGCGAGAACAGCTCGTCCAGCCCCCCGTTGAAGGCCTGCAGCGTCGAGGTCAGGTTCGGCACATAGCCCGGGGTCCGGGCGAGGTTCGCCACTTCGCGCCGGACGTCGTTGCCGCCGAACGTGATCAGCACCAGCGAGTCGGGGGAAAAGCTCAGGCCCGACGCCTTGAATACGTCGATCTGCTCGAGGAAGCTCGGGCTGGCGTCGCCCGCCACTTCCGAGAATTGCGCGCCGCCGACCGAGAAGTTCGTGCCGCCCGCCAGCGACGCGGTCGTGTTCACGCCGAACAGGTCCTGCGACAGGAAGTCGGCGAAGTTCGGCCCGTTCGAGAACCGGCCCTGGAAATAGCCGAGCGACGGCGGTGCCGGATCCTGTCCGCCCCCGGCGAGCCGGGCGATGCGGGCATTGCCGGCATCGACCAGACTGTCTCCGAACACGAAAAGATCGCCGAAGCTCTGCGCGGACGCCGGCGCGGCGGCAAGCGTGATGGCAGCGATTGCAACACCCAGTCGAGACATCGGCTCACCCCTTTTTTCTGGTTAACAATGGCCAACGCCGGAGCCGCCGCCTTTTCTCCCTCGCCCCACCTGCCGCCGTGCGCCGACCCGCGCCTATTTCTCGAAAGCGGCCGAAATCCGCAGCTGCACCTCGTCGCCGACCATCGGGACGCCGAAGCCGAGGTCGAACTCGCTCCGCTTGATCGTGCCCGTCGCCGAGAAGCCGACATTCTCCTTGCCGCCCATCTGCTCGGGCATCTTGCCGGCGCCGTAGAAGCTCGCGTCGAGCGTGACGGGCCGCGTCACGCCGTTCAGGGTCAGGTTGCCGACGATCCTGGCGCGCTCGCCGGTCGCGGCGACGGACGTCGACACGAACCGCGCCTCGGCCGGATTGTCCCCGAAAAAGTCCGGCTTCGCCCCCGGCTTGCCGGGTCGCAGCAGATGTTGCGTCAGGGCCGCGCTGGCGGTCACGACCTTGGAAACCGGGATCGTCACGTCGACCTTGGCCGCATTCGGCGTCCGCGGATCGATGGTGAGGGTTCCCGTCACGTCGCCGAAGACCCCGGTATAGGGCGAGATGCCGAGATGATCGACGGTCCAGACCACCAGGGTGTGCGCCGGGTCGACGCGGTAGGTTCCTCCCGTCACCGCAGCCGCATTGCGCGCGCCGGGCGCGGTCATGGGGGCCTGCGCGACCGCGATGGACGAGGCCACCCCGAGGGCGAGAAGCAGAGCGATGCGCATGACGGGTCTCCTTGTTCAGCGCTTCCAAACACATATCGATCGGGTTTGAAAGCGCGCGATACGGCGGTCGCGAGCCGGCTGTCCGGGCCGCGGTCGGAACGCGCCGGCGGGAAAGATGCTCCGCTTGCTCCGCCTCCGCCCTAGCTCAGCGCCGCGGCCAGCTTTTCCACCGTGTTCCAGTTCCGCGCCGTGGCGATCGCCGGCAGGCGCGCCTTGCGCATGCTCGCAGGCAGTGTCGAGGACTGCATCTGCGCGCGCCCGCCATAATCGACGAACAGCTCGCGCCCGATCGCGCGGATCTGCTCCGGTCCGTGGTGCACGTCGCGCAGGCGGTCGAGCGCATCGCTCGGGAACGGCGCCCGGTGGAAGGTCACCAGCACGTGACTGGGATGGTCGCGCACGGCGTCGCCAAAGGGATTGGCCCGGATCACGTCGTCCAGCGCCGCACGGTCCCGCACGAGCACGTCCGTCGCGAGGCCGGAGCTTGCGAGCGCCGTCTCGAGCGCCGTCTCGATCTCGCGGGCCGGCGCGGCGGACGCGAACACGACATTGCCGGATGCGAGCAAGGTGCGCGGCGCATCGAAGCCGAGTTCGGTGCACAGCCGCGCCAGGTCAGCCATCAGCAGCTTGCGGCCGCCGAGATTGACGCCGCGCAGCAGGGCGGCCCACCGCCGCATCGGCCGCCGCTAGCGCAGCCCGGCGAGCGCCTGCGCCGCGAAGCGCCCGCTCTCGTCGACGAACCGGGCCTCATGGTCGAGCAGGCTGTGGCCGGCGCCGGCGACGCGGACGATCCGGGCCCGCGGGAATGCGCGCGCATAGCGGTCCGCCACGGCGACCGGAATGAAGTCGCAGTCGCCACGCACGACCAGCGCGGGCACGTCGAACGTCCTTGCGGGCTGGTCCGGCTGGGCGAGCGAGTCGAGCAGCAGCCGGCGCAGCGTGTACACGCTCGACTGCGCCGTCCGCTCGCGCGGCGTGCGGCTCCATGTGCTGCCCTTGCAGCGTGGTCCCGGGCCGGCCAGGTCCTGCAGCTGCATCGCATTGTTCACCTGGTGCGCGTGCGGCTGGTCCATCCAGCTTTCCGCAAGATGCGGCGCCCGTGTCAGCAGGCCGTAGAGCACCATGGCCTTGGGGGGTGGCTCGGCGCCCTTCGAGGGCATCACCCCCGAAAAGTCGAACGCGACCTCGGCCATGCCCGGATACTCGCCCGGCGACGAGAAGACCGCCCCGGCGACGCGCTCCGGATGGGCAAGGGCGTAATGCGCGGCCAGGGTCGCGCCCCAGCTTTCGCCCCAGAGCACGATCCGCTCGGCGCCGAGCTTCGCGCGCAGCGCATCGAGATCGGCCACTTGCCGGGCGACGTTATAGTCGGCGGTCGGCAGGCCGGCGGACGCGCCCGAGCCCGCCTGGTCGTAATAGACCGTGTCGAAGCCGGCGCGACGGAACGCCGCGCCCATCGCCAGGTCGCGCTTCTTGACGTAATAGCCGGGGCCGCCATGCAGGAAGACGACCGGCGTCGTCCGCCGGGTCCCCTCCCCGGCCAGGCTCCAGGTGGCGAGCGTCGAACCGGTCGGAAGCGCGACCATCGCGGGCTGGCCGCGCGGGTCGCGCGCCGGCGCCGCCAAAGTGGGGGTCGGCGAGAGCGCGACCCAGGCCGCGATTCCCACGAACGGCAGCAGCGTCAGCAACGAGGCGACGACGGCCGTGCGCGACGCCCGCCAGCGCACCCGGCGCGCGATCCACCAGCTCAGGCCCGCGGCGACGGCAAGGCCCGCGACGAGCGGCACGAGCGCGAGCGTCACGAGGCTCGGCGCGGACGGCGCGAACGCCCAGCCGACCGCCACGACCGTGACGATGCCGATCGCGACGCTCAGGATCGCGCCGGCAAATCCGAACCAGCTCCGCATGCCGTCATCCCCCTGTTTCCCCTGTTCCTGAACAGGATGGCACAAGCACGCCGGACGAGAAAGCGTCCTGGCGACCCCGGCGCGCCGCTCTCCGGCTTGCCGTCGCCGCACCGTCGTTGCGCTTTCCCGCACACGGCCCGCCAATCTCCGCTGGTGAAAGGCGCGTTCACGACGGAACGTCTCACTTCCGTAACATCCGGGCGACAGCCTCGCCCGGTTCGATGGCTTGGGGGGTGACAGATGGGCATGGTTTCATTCGGTCCGGGGCTTGCCGGCTTTCCCGCATTTCCGCTGCTTCCGCTCGACGCGCTCGCCGATCCGGGGTCGCTCACGCCGGAACAGCTGGCGCAAATCCAGGCGACGTTCGCCGCGCTCGGCTTCCAGTTCACCGACACGAGCTTCACCTTCCAGCTCGACAGCACCGTCTTCGGCGTGCCGGCCGCGTTCCGCTACGCCTTCACCTTCACCGGCGACTTCTCCGCGCTCGCCGCCGATCCGTCGCAATTGTTCGCCGCCTTCAACCCGGCAACCGCGGCCAATTTCCTGATCCGCTTCCAGACCGCCGAGACCCGCGACGTGCTGAACGACCGGCTCGCGATCAGCGCGGCGGCCGATGCCGCGGGTCCGCCGATCCCGTTCGCGCTCTTCTTCTCGACGCTGCTCGATCCGCGCAACTTCACCGAGAACCTGCTCGCCACTTTCACCGGCGGCCAGCTCGACCAATTCTCCGTCCTCGACCTGTCAGCCTTCGAAGCGGGCGTGGTGAGCGGGCGCGCGAACGGCGCGACGGTCGCCCGGGAGGGCACGATTTCGCGCCCCGACGGCAGCTTCGTCGACAGCGAATGGGGCGTGGTCAGCTTCGACGGCGAAGTCCGGAATCTGAGCTTCGCCGAGGTCCGGGGCGGCGCCGGCGCCGACATCCTCGCGCATGATGCCGCCAATGCCCTGCTGCTCGGCGGCGGCGGGGACGATCTCGTCGTCGCGGAGGGAGCGGCCGCGACCGCACGGGGCGGCGCCGCGAACGACGTCCTGCTCGCCGCGGCCGCGGGCGTTTCGCTGTTCGGCGACGAGGGCCGCGACGTGCTCGTCGGCGACCGCGCGACCGCGGCCCTGGACGGCGGCGCGGGCGACGACCTGCTCTATCTCGCCGGGGGTCGCGCGACCGGCGGCACCGGCGCGGACCGGTTCGCGATCGACCGCGGCACCGTCGCGCGCATCGCCGATTTCGATCCGGCGCACGACCGGCTGCTGCTCGACCTCGCGCCGGGCCAGGCGCGGTCGATCCGCCTCGACGCGGCGGAAGGCGGCCTGCTGCTCACCACGCGCGGCGGCACGTCGGTGCTGCTCGAAGGTCTGTCGGTGGCCGACGCGCGCGCCGTGCGGGCTGCGATCGACTGCGCGGACGGGCGCGGCGCGGTCCGCGTCGCCGATCTCGACGGCGGCACGCTCGCCGGCGGGCGCGGGGACTCGACGCTGGTCGGGCGCGGCGGCGACGATCGGCTGGCCGGCAATGCCGGCGACGATCGGCTCGTCGGCGGCGACGGCGACGACCGGCTCAACGGCAATGGGGGCAGCGACGTGCTGTTCGGCGGTGCGGGCAAGGACCGGCTGTCCGGCGGCGCCGGCGACGACGTCCTCGACGGCGGCGCGGGCGACGACGTGCTGGTCGGCGGTGCCGGCTTCGACGTGCTGACCGGCGGCTATGGCGACGACCGCTTCGTGCTCGGCACCGGGCCCGCTTATGACCGCATCGCCGATTTCGAGCTCGACGGCGACGTGCTGGACCTGTCCGCCGCCTTCGCCGGCGTCGCGATCACCGCCCAGAACTTCGCCGAGCATGTCCGCGTCCGCCCGCTCGGACCGACCGAGCTCACCGGCTTCGTCGAAGTCGATCTCGACGGCGCGGCCGGGCCCGGCGGCTGGCAGGTCGTCGCGCAACTCGACGGCGCACCTTTCGCGATCGTCGACGGCCAGTCCACCTCGCAACTGACGTTCGCGAGCTTCTCGTTCGGCTAACGCTCCTCCCTGCCGAAGGCGGGGAGGGGGACCACCGCGAAGCGGTGGTGGAGGGGCCCCTACCCCCCGTCCCCCCAAGCCGCCAGCCGCTGCAGCCGCGGCCGCAGCCGCAAAAACCGCACATAGGCGCGCTCGAGCAGCCCGAGCACCATCCGGTTCCGCGCCAGCAGCCCCAGCGGCCGCAGCACGGGAATCGCCCGCCACATCGCTGCGAACGCCGCGGCGCCGTCGTGGATGCGGCCATCCTCCTCGGCGTGGAAGCGCGCGAGCAGCGCCGCGCGGTCGATCGGGCAAATGCTGTCGGGCGACGCGACGTCGATGAACGCGATGCGCGCGCGCCGGTCGAGCCGCCGCATCAGCGCGATCTCGCGCCGGCACAGCGGGCATCCGCCGTCGAACCAGACCGTCACCTTCGCCATCGCCCGCCCATATAGGCGCGCGGACGGATCCTTGCAGGGCCGCCGATGCGCCTTTCGCTTGGGAGACGCGCGCTCGGATGATAGGGGGCGCCGCATCATGCTCAACCTGACCGACATCACCGTGCGCCTCGGCGGCCGCACCATCCTCGACGGCGCGACGGCGGCGCTGCCGCCGCGCAGCAGGGTCGGGCTGATCGGGCGCAACGGCGCCGGCAAGACGACGCTCGTCAAGGTGATCGCCGGCCAGCTCGAGCCCGACGGCGGCGGCGCAAGCCTGCCGCGCGGCTGCCGGCTCGGCTATGTCGCGCAGGAGGCCCCGGCGGGCGAGACGACGCCGATCGAGGCCGTGCTCGCCGCCGATGTCGAGCGTGCGCGCCTGCTCGCAGAGGCCGAGACCAGCCACGATCCCGACCGGCTCGGCGAACTGCACGACCGGCTGATCGCGATCGACGCCTATTCGGCGCCCGCCCGCGCGGCGCGGATCCTGAGTGGGCTCGGCTTCGACGAGGCCGCGCAGGCGCAGCCGCTCGACAGCTTCTCGGGCGGCTGGCGGATGCGCGTCGCGCTCGCCTCGCTGCTCTTCTCCGCGCCCGACGTGCTGCTGCTCGACGAGCCGTCCAACCATCTCGACCTCGAGGCGGTGCTGTGGCTGGAGGCGTTCCTGAAGGACTATCCGGCGACGATCCTGATCGTCAGCCACGAGCGCGACTTCCTCAACAACATCGTCGACCACATCCTCCACCTCGAGCGCGGCAAGCTGACGCTCTACCCGGGCGGCTATGACGCGTTCGAGCGGCAGCGCGCCGAACGCCAGGCGCAGCTCGCCTCGGCGCGCGCGAAGCAGCAGGCCGAGCGCGAGAAGCTGCAGGACTATATCGCCCGCAACAGCGCGCGCGCCTCGACCGCCAAGCAGGCCCAGTCGCGCGTGAAGGCGCTCGCCCGGATGCAGCCGATCGCCGAGCTGATCGACGATCCCAGCCTCAGCTTCGACTTCCCGAGCCCCGATGCGCTGCGCCCGCCGCTGATCACGCTCGAAATGGCCGAGGTCGGCTATGGCGACACGCCGGTGCTGCGCCGGCTGAACCTGCGCATCGACCCCGACGACCGCATCGCGCTGCTCGGCCGCAACGGCAACGGCAAGACCACGCTCGCCCGCCTGCTTGCCGCGCAGCTTGCCCCGTCGGCGGGCGGCATGGTCGCGTCGGGCAAGATGCGCGTCGGCTATTTCACCCAATATCAGGTGGAAGAGCTCGACACCGGCGACACGCCGCTCGAGCACATGACCCGCGCGATGCGCGGCGCGACGCCGGGCGCGGTGCGCGCGCAGCTCGGCCGCTTCGGCTTTTCGGGCCCGAAGGCGACGACCAAAGTCGGCAGCCTGTCGGGCGGCGAGCGCGCCCGGCTAGCGCTGGCGCTGATCACCCGCGACGCGCCGCATCTGCTGATCCTCGACGAGCCGACCAACCATCTCGACGTCGACGCGCGCGAGGCGATGATCCAGGCGCTCAACGCCTATTCCGGCGCGGTGCTGATCGTCAGCCACGACCGCCACATGCTCGAGATGAGCGCCGACCGCCTCGTCCTTGTCGACCAGGGCACCGCGCGCGAGTTCGACGGCACGCTGCAGGATTATGTCGCGATGATCCTCGCCGGTCCCGATGCCGGCGCGAGCGGCGAGTCCAAGGCGAACCGCAAGGAGGCGCGCCGCGCCGCCGCCGAGGCGCGCGACCGCTCGAAGCAGCTCCGCGCCGACATCGGCACGCTCGAGGCCGAGATCGCGAAGCTCAATGCCGAGCGCAGCGCGATCGACCGCGCGATGTTCGATCCCGCGACCGCCACGCCCGCGCATGCGCGCCTCACCATGACCGAGCTGATGAAGCTCCGCGCCGGGCTGGAGGACGCGATCGCCGAGGCCGAGTCCGCATGGATGGCGGCCAGCGAGCAGCTCGAGAAAGCGGCCGCCTGATCCCCGCTCAGGCCGGCGCGGGGCTGCCGCGAAGCTGCTCCATCACCTTCTTGTGCAGCCAGATGTTCATCTCGGCGCTGCCGCCCTTTTCGCCGGTATAGCCGAACTCGGTCGCGAGCTCCTCGCGATTCGCGAGGCTCGGGTCGATGTCGAGCAGCTTCAAGAGGTCGACGATCGAACTCCGCCAGTTCAGGTTGGTGCGGCCTTTCTCCTCCGCCATCTCGGTCAGCACCGCGTCGACGTCGATCGGCTTCGCGGGGGCGGTGACGGGCGCGGACTGCGGCGTCTGCATCTGCGGCATCGCCGGGGTCGACTGCCCGGGTGCGGGCGGGGTCGATGCGGGCTGCGCCTGGCGCGCCTGCTCCTGCGCCTTGGGATGGCCGAAAATCGCATCCTTGATCTTGCCGAACAGGCCCATCGCGTCGCTCCTCGTGAAGGTGGAGCCCCTAGAACGCCCCCGCCCCGCCCCGGTTCAGCCCGCGGAGCTCAGCGCGTCGACGGGCCGCGCGAGCCTGTCGTCCGCATGCACCAGCCGCTCCAGCGCCCCGGCCAGGTCCGACTGGCGGAACGGCTTGGCGAGCTGCGGCAGGCCCAGTTCGAGATTGCCGCCCGCATAGCCGGTGATCACCAGCACCGGCGTCGCGGGATGCAGCTCCGCGATCCGCCGCGCCAGCTCGGCGCCGTTCATCCGCGGCATCATATAGTCGGTCACGACCGCGTCGACGTCGCCCTCGCGCGCGAGCGTCACCAGCGCCTGCGCACCGCCGCTCGCCTCGTGCACGGTGTGGCCCAGGTCGCGCAGCATCTCGGCGGTGCCGACCCGCACCAGATCCTCGTCGTCGACCAGCAGCAGGGTGAGCGGGCGGAGCGGCTTGACCGGCGCCGCCTGGGCGCTGCGCAGCGGCTCGGCGCTGGCATCGGCGACCGGCAGATAGAGGTCCGCCCGCGTCCCCTCGCCGGGCGCGCTCGACAGCGTGAACGCGCCGCCCAGCTGCGCGGCCAGCCCGTGCACCATCGACAGGCCCAGCCCCGTCCCCTTGCCCAGCTCCTTGGTCGAGAAGAACGGCTCGACCGCGCGCGCCAGCGTCTCCTCGTCCATGCCCGCGCCGGTGTCGATCACCGACACGCGAACATAGGCGCCGGGCTGCAGCTTGGCGGGGTCGCGCGGCCCGGCCACCGCCCGCTCGACCGCGATCGTCAGCACGCCGCCGCCGTCCATCGCGTCGCGCGCATTGACGCACAGGTTCAGGATCGCGAGTTCCAGCTGGTTCGGGTCGGCCAGCGCCGCCGGCATCCCCGTGGTGGTGAGCAGCCGGATCTCGACGCCCGACCCGACCGAGCTCGCGACCAGGTCGCGCATTCCCTCGAGCAGCGCCGGCACGTCGATCGCGCGCGTTTCGAGCGACTGGCGCCGCGCGAAGCCGAGCAGCCGGCTGACCAGGATCTTCACGCGCTCCGCCGATTGCAGCGCGCCGTCGAACAGCCGCGCCGAGCGCGGATTCTCCTCGCCGTGCCGCCGGCTGAGCAGGTCGAGCGCGCCGGTGATCGGCGTCAGCAGGTTGTTGATGTCGTGCGCGACGCCGCCGGTCAGCTGGCCCAGAGTCTCCAGCTTCTGCGCCTCGTGGAGCTGCGCCATCGCCGCCTCGCGCTCGGCGATCGCGTCTTCCACCCGCCGCTCGAGCGTTTCGTTGAGCTCGCGCAGCTGGCGCTCCGCCTGCTTGCGGCCGGTCACGTCCTGGAAGATCACCGCGACCTCGCGCCGGCTCGCCGGCTCGACGCGGAACGACGCGAGCTCCAGCACCCGCCCGGTCGCGACCAGCTCGCGCTCGAAGCGCAGCGGCTCGCCGGTCAGCAGCACCTGCCGGTAGAGCTCCACCCAGGCGCCCGCCTCGTCGGGCACCATCTCGCGCACCTTCTGGCCGACGACGTTCGGGATGCCGGCGTGGCGCTCATAGGCCGGATTGGCCTGGACATGGACATAGTCGCTGAGCGGCCCGTGCGGGCCGTCGATGAACTCGATGACGCAAAAGCCCTCGTCCATCGTGTCGAACAGCGTGCGAAAGCGCATCTCGCTCTCGCGCAGCGCGACGAGGCGCGCGCGTGCCTCATATTGCCGCTGCCGCCCGCGCAGCGCCGAGCGCGCGAGGCTGATCAGCGTGGTCGGGTGGAAGGGCCGTTCGAGGAACGCGACGTTGCCGAGCACCTCGAGATGGCGGCCCGCCGCCGGATTGCGCTCCAGCCCGCCGCCGCGGCTGGTCAGCAGCACGAACGGCAGGTCCGACCATTCCTCCTGGTCGGCGATCCAGCGCGACAGCGCATGCAGGTCGGCGCTGGCGATCGCCTCCTCGGTGATGACCACGAACCCCGCGCCGCGGTCCAGCTCCGCGATGAGCATGGCCAGCGAGGGGCAGATCGCCGCCTCGATCCCGCCTTCCTTCAGCATCGCCGCGGCGATCTGGGCGTCACGTCCCCGTGGCGCGACCACCAGCGCGCGTTCGGAGATCGTGGTGCGCTTCACGCCTCGTCGGCTCCGATCAGAGCATCCTCCCCGAGCAGGACCGGAACCCCGCGCAGCACGCCCTGGAAGTTCACGAGCGGCGGGCCGAGCGTCAGCCCCGTGCTGCCGATCCGATACTCCCGGATCGTGTCCTCGTGCCGCCCGGTGCGCTTCTTGATGACCGAAATCGCGCGCCGCACCCGCCCGGCCGCCTCGAAATAGCGCAGCAGCACGACCGTGTCGGCAAGGTAGGTGATGTCGACCGGCGAGCGCATGTCGCCGACCAGCCCGTGCTGCGCGACGGTCAGGAAGGTCGTCGCCCCGCGCCGGTTCAGATATTGCAGCAGCTCGTGCATGTGGAGGACGAGCGCATGCTCGCCCGGCATCGCGGCCTGGTAGCCGTTGAGGCTGTCGATCACCACCGTGCGCACGCCGTGCGTCTCGACGCAGACGCGCACCCGCTCCGAGAATTCGCCCGGCGTCAGCTCGGCCGCGTCGACCTGCTCCAGGATCAGCGTGCCGGCGTCCATCAGCGTCTGGAGGTCGAGGCCAAGGCCCTTCGCCCGCTCGATCAGCAGGCCCAGCTCCTCGTCGAACACGAACATCGCCGCCCGCTCGCCGCGCGCCGCCGCGTTCTGGACGAAGGTCAGCGTGATGATCGACTTGCCGGCGCCCGACGGACCCAGCACCAGCACGCTCGACCCACGCTCGACGCCGCCGCCCAGCAGGTCGTTGAGCTCGCTCGACCCGGTCGGCAGCACGTCGCGCGCGAAGTCGCCGCGATGCTCGGCCGAGACCAGGCGGGGAAAGACCTTCACGCCGCCCGTCTCGATCGCGAAGTCGTGATAGCCGCCGCGAAAGCGCCGCCCGCGATATTTGATCACGCGCATCCGCCGCCGCTCGGCGCCATACTCAGGCGACAATTCCTCCAGCCGGATCACGCCGTGCGCGACCGAATGGACGGTCTTGTCGTTGCTGTCGGCGGTCAGATCGTCGAGCATCAGCACGGTCGCGTCCTGGCGCGCGAAGTAATGCTTCAGCGCCAGGATCTGCCGGCGATAGCGCAGCGAACTCTGCGCCAGCAGCCGGATCTCCGACAGGCTGTCGAGCACCACGCGCGTCGGCTTCAGCCGCTCGAACGATTCGAAGATCCGCTTGGTCGTCTCGCCGAGTTCCAGGTCGGACGAATAGAGCAGGCTCTGCTGCTGCTCGTCGTCGAGCAGGCTCTCCGGCGGCACCAGCTCGAACAGCTCGACGCCGTCGAGCGTCCAGCCGTGCGACGCCACCGTCGCGCGCAGCTCGTCCTCGGTCTCGGACAGGGTGATGTAGAGGCATTTCTCGCCCCGCGCCGCGCCCTCGAGCAGATATTGCAGCGCGATCGTCGTCTTGCCCGCGCCCGGGCTCCCCTCGATCAGGAACACGCGCCCCCGTTCGAACCCGCCACTCAGAACATCGTCCAGTCCCTGAATACCCGTCGCCGCTTGGTCCAAGCCAGACGCCATCTATGTCCTCGAGAGTTCGTTTCGATCCCGCAGACAACGCGCAACCCCGCCTCCCGTGCCATGCCGCAAGCGAAACGTCTGTTCCTGATCGAAATTTCGGGGCCCCTCCACCACCGCTTCGCGGCGGTCCCCCTCCCCGCCTGCGGCAGGGAGGAGCGAAAAAAGCTCCTCTCCATCGAAGATGGGGAGGGGGACCGCCGGGCGCAGCCCGGTGGTGGAGGGGCCCCGTTGCGCCGCTCCGCGCCGCACGTCAGAACCCACCCCATGACCGCACCACCAGGCCTGTCCCAGTCGCTACGCCGCGCCGTCCATCTGCGCGGCGACGCGACCGCGGTGATCGACGGGGCGAAGCGCTTCGGCTGGCGCAGCTTCGCCGATCGGGTCGCGCGGCTCGCCGGCGTCTTTCGCGCGCACGGCCTCCGGCCCGGCGGCCGCGTCGTGCTGCTGTCGCTCAACAGCCATCGCTCGCTTGAGGCCTTTTTCGCGGCAAGCTGGGCCGGCGGCGCGATCGTCCCGCTCAACCACCGGCTCTCCAATCGCGAACTGGCCGCGCTGGTGCGCGATTGCGCCCCCGAAATCCTCGTGATCGGCGCGGACTTCGCCGCGCTTGCCCCCGAGCTGGCCGAGGCTGCCGGCACCCGGCCGGCGATCCTGTTCGCGAGCGACGGCGCGCCGCCCACGGGCATTTTGGCCTATGAGGCCGCGATCGCCGCGACGCCGCCCGCCCCGGACGCCGGGCGCGGCGGCGACGACTTGGCGCTGCTTCTCTACACCAGCGGCACCACCGGCGAGCCCAAGGGCGTGATGCTCAGCCACGCCAACATCGTCGCCAACACCGCCAACACGCTCGCCGAGCTGGGATTGGGCCTCGACACCGTCCACCTCCATCACGGCCCCCTGTTCCACATCGCCTCGGCGGCGCGGATCTTCTCGGTCACCCACGCCGCCGGCACCCATGTCGTGCTCGCCCGCTTCACCGCCGCCGACGTGATCCGGTTGATCGCGGAGGACGGCGTCACCCACGCGACGTTCGTGCCGACGATGATCCGCGCGCTGCTCGATGCCCCCGCGCTCGCCCGCGCCGACCTCTCGTCGCTGCAGATCATCTCCTACGGCTCCGCGCCGATGCCCGAGGCGCTGCTCGTCGAGATCATGGCGGCGCTGCCCGGCGTTCGCTTCGTCCAGTCCTATGGCATGACCGAGCTTTCGCCCGTGGTCACGATGCTCGGCTGGCGCGACCATCTGCCCGAGGCCCGCGCGCGCGGGCTGCTCCGCTCCGCCGGCCGCCCGGCGCTGCTCGCCGAGGTGCAGGTGGTCGGGCCGGACGACACGCCGCTTCCGCCCGGCCAGGTCGGCGAGATCGTCGCGCGCGGCCCGAACGTCATGCTCGGCTATTGGAAGCGCCCCGACCTCACCGCCGCGGCGCTGCGCGGCGGCTGGATGCACACCGGCGACGCCGGCTGCTTCGACGCGGACGGTTATCTGTATGTTGTCGACCGGATCAAGGACATGATCATCACCGGCGGCGAGAATGTCTTCTCGCAGGAAGTCGAGAATGTGCTCGCCGCGCATCCCGCCGTCGCCGACTGCGCGGTGATCGGCCTGCCCGACCCGCATTGGGGCGAGGCGGTGACCGCCGTCGTCGCCCTCCGCCCCAACGCGACCGCGACGCCCGACGCGCTGATCGCGCACTGCCGCGCGGCGCTGGCGCATTTCAAATGCCCCAAGGCGGTGCATGTCCGCACCCGGCCGATGCCGCTCAGCGGCGCGAACAAGATCCTGAAGGCGAAGCTGCGCGAAGAGCTGATGGACGCGGACGCGGAATCGTAACCCGGCCCGACCGCGACACCTACCCGCGCAGCACCACCGTCCGTGCGTCGTTCACGAACACCCGGCCCTCGAGGTGCAGCCGCACCGCTTCGGCGAGCACCCGTCGCTCGATGTCGCGGCCCTTGCGGACCAGCTCCTCCGGGCTGTCGGCATGGCTGATCGGCTCGACGTCCTGGTGGATGATCGGCCCCTCGTCGAGGTCCGCAGTCACGTAATGCGCCGTCGCTCCGATCATCTTCACCCCGCGCTTGTGCGCCTGGTGATAGGGCTTGGCGCCCTTGAAGCCCGGCAGGAAGCTGTGGTGGATGTTGATGCAGCGCCCGGCCAGGAACGCGGCAAGGTCGTCCGACAGGATCTGCATGTAGCGGGCGAGCACCACCAGCTCGGCCCCGGTCTCGTCGACCAGCCGCTTGATCGCCGCTTCCTGCGCCGGCTTCTCGGCCGGCGTGACCGGCAGATAGTGGAACGGCACGCCGTCGATCAGCGGGGTCGCGAGCGCCTCGCGCGGGTGGTTGGCGACGATCCCGACCACGTCCATCGCCAGCTCGCCGATCCGCCAGCGATAGAGCAGGTCGGCAAGGCAATGATCCCATTTGGACACGAGCAGCAGCACGCGCCGGGGCGCGCCGCGCCGGTCGATCGCCCATGCCATGTCATGCGCGTCGGCGACGGGTGCGAAGGCTGCGCGCAGGCCATCGAGCGCATCCGGCGCCGGCGGGGTGAACTCGACGCGCATGAAGAAGCGGTCGTTGATCGCGTCGTTGAACTGCTGCGCATCGGTGATGTTGCAGCCCTGGTCGGCCAGGAAATTCGCCACGCGCGCGACGAGTCCCCGCCGGTCCGGGCATTGCAGCCGAAGCGTGAAGCTGGCCTGTTCGCTCATCGTCGCGTCCCCCCCGCCCCGGCTCTTAGCGCAGCGGGCCCGGCCGGTGAACTGCGCGCGCGACGCCGCCGCGCGTCAGGCGAGCGGCTGCTGCAGGCGTTCGGCGACCCGGCGGGCATGGATCGCCAGCCGTTCGCCGAGAAAGTCCATCACCGTGCGGATGCGCGGCACGTGGCGCAGCCGCTCGTGCGTCAGCAGCCACACCTCGCGCCGGTCGGGCGGCGACACGCGCAGGCAGCGCACCAGCTCGTCGTCGAGCTCGGCGATCAGGCATGGCAGCGCCGCGCAGCCCAGTCCCGAGCGGACCGCGGCGAGCAGCCCGCTCACCGTCGGATGGGTCATCGCGACCGCGCCTTCCAGCGCGTTCTCGCGCAGCCACGCGCCGTAATAGCGGCCGACCACGCCGCCCCCGCCCGAGATCAGCGGGTGGGCGCGCAGCTCGTGGCGGTTGCGCGGCACGCCATGCGTCCGCGCATAGTCGCGGCTGCAATAGACGGTCCACAGGTCGTCGCCGATATGCCGCCCGACCAGCCCGGCGCCGTCCATCTTCTTGGCCACCCGGATGGCGATGTCGGCCGCCCCGCCGCCCAGGTCGCGCAGCTCCTCGCTGGCATCGAGTTCGATCAGGATCTCGGGATGGGCGTCGCGCAGGTCGCGGAGCAGGTTCGGCAGCAGCCCGACGATGAAGCTCTCTTCCGAGGTCAGCCGCACCGTGCCCCCGCGCACGCGGCGCGCGTTCGACGCGGCATCCGCGAAGCCCGCCACCGCCGCCGCGATCCGCTGCGCCTCGGGCAGCAGCGCGGCGCCGTCGCCGGTCAGCGCATAGCCGTCGCGCCGGCGGTCGAAGAGCGTCAGGTTGAGCGCCGCCTCGAGCGCGGTGATCCGCCGCGCCACCGTCGTCTGGCTGACGCGCAGCGCGCGCCCGGCGGCGAGCGTGCTGCCGGTCTCGGCGACGCTCAGGAAGACGCGGGCATCGTTCCAGTCGAACATGGCGCCATTCTGCATTTTTGCAGAACGGGTGCGCAACAACGTTGCTCACACTTTTGCGACGAGCCGCCTACATAGGCTTCACGTTGGCGCCGACGGCTCCCCTCTTTCACCGGAGACCGTCCCATGAAGACCCTGTTCATCGCATCCCTGCTCGGCCTCGCCGCGACGGCGGCCCCGGCCCAGACCCTCAGCGTCCGCACGGCGGACCTCGACCTCTCGACCGCGGCGGGCGTGAAGGCGCTCGACCTGCGCATCCTCCACGCCGCGAGCGCGCTCTGCGGCACGCCCTCGCCCAGCGACATCGCCGGGCGCGCGAAGCTCGACGACTGCCGCGCCCAGGTCCGCACCTCGGCCGAAGCCGCCCGCACCCGCGCCATCGCCGACGCAAGCACGACCCGCGTCGCCACCCGCTAAGCTCCTCCCCATCGAAGATGGGGAGGGGGACCGCGGCGCGTGAGCGACGTGGTGGAGGGGCCAGCGATGCTGCCGACACACCCCTCCACCACCGGCTTCGCCGGCGGTCCCCCTCCCCGCCTGCGGCAGGGAGGAGCGGCATCGAAGCTCCTCCCCATCAACGATGGGGAGGGGGACCGCGGCGCGCAGCGACGTGGTGGAGGGGCCAGCGATGCTGCCGACACACCCCTCCACCACCGGCTTCGCCGGCGGTCCCCCTCCCCGCCTGCGGCAGGGAGGAGCGGCATCGAAGCTCCTCCCCATCAACGATGGGGAGGGGGACCGCCGGGCGGCAGCCCGGTGGTGGAGGGGCCCCCTACCGCCCCATCGCCAGGAACTTCGCCCGCCGTTCGGAGCGCAGTTCGTCGGGCGTGCGGCCGCCGAGCGCGCCCAGCTCCTCGGCCAGCGCGGTCGCGGTCCGCCGGAAGGTGGAGGCCGGGTCGCGGTGCGCGCCGCCCGGCGGTTCGTAGATCACCCGGTCGATCACGCCCAGCTGCAACAGGTCGGCCGCGGTGATCTTCATCGCCTCGGCCGCGTCGGGCGCATGCGTCGGGCTGCGCCACAGGATCGACGCGCAGCCTTCCGGGCTGATCACCGAATAGACCGCATTCTCCAGCATCAGCACCCGGTTCGCCGCGGCGATCGCGACCGCGCCGCCCGAGCCGCCCTCGCCCGTCACCAGCGCGACCGTCGGCACGCCGAGCGCGAGGCAGCGCTCGGTCGCGCGCGCGATCGCCTCGGCCTGGCCGCGTTCCTCGGCGTCGATGCCGGGAAAGGCGCCCGACGTGTCGACCAGGCTCACCACCGGCAGGCGGAAGCGGTCGGCGAGGTCCATCAGCCGCTGCGCCTTGCGATAGCCTTCGGGCCGCGCCATCCCGAAATTATGCTTCAGCCGCGACGCGGTGTCCTCGCCCTTCACATGCCCCATCACGACAATGCTGCGCCCCTGGAAGCGCGCGAGCCCGCCCAGCAGCGCCTGGTCGTCGGCAAAGGCGCGGTCGCCCGCCAGCGGCAGGAAGTCGTCGAACAGCCCTTCGACGAAGTGCTTGAAATGCGGCCGCGCCGGATGGCGCGCGACCAGCGTGCGCTGCCATGGCGAGAGCCGGCCATAGAGGTCGGCGAGCTGCCGCGCCGCGCGCTCCTCCAGCATCGCCGCCTCGCCTTCGCGCCCCGGCACCGCCCGCGCCTCGCGCGCGCTGCGCTGCAGCGCCTCGACCGACTTTTCGAACGGCAGATAGTCCACGGTCAGACCGTCATCGACATGCCGCGATAGATGCGCGCCCGGTACCGCGAATCCTCCGCGTCGGGCAGCGGCGCGCCGAGCAGCAGCACGGCGCGGGCGAAGCGCTTCACTTCCTCCAGATGCTCGTCCAGGTCGCGCGGCTCTTCCGAGCGCACACGCCGGGTCAGGTTCACCTGGTTGACCGGCACGTCGTGCACCAGCCGCTCATTCTCGACCGCCAGCGTCGCGGTGAAGGCGTGGAGCGTCGTCTTGAGGAAGTTGGCGAGCGCGAAGGCCGGGCTCCTGTCGCCCATCGGCACGTCGGGCGAGACGAGCACGATCTGACAGCCGTCGTAGAGCGAGGCCTTGCGGCTGATCCGGAAATGATGCGTCAGGTTGGCCGCGACCACCTGCCGGAACGCGTCGGGCTCGAGCGGCGCGTCGAGCTCGAACAGCCGCTGCGGCAGCGGCTCGAACGGCGTCGAGACGAGCGTGATCGGCCGGCCCCAATGCGCCTGGGCGCGGTTCATCGCGCCCTCGATGTCGCCGTCGCAGACGATCCATTCCAGATTGTCCGGGGGCACGTCGGCAAGCTGATCGCGGAGCGCGTCGGCGCCGGTTTCGGTGCGGGTGATCAGCACGACCCGCGCGACATGGCAGTCGAGCAGGAACGCCCGCGCCGTCTCGGCGAGATAGTCGGTCAGATGCTCGCCGACGATCCACACCGTATGGCCGCGCATCCGCTCCAGCCGCTCCTGCTTGGGGCTGCCGAACAGCTCGCGCTCGGTGGTCGATCGCTCGACGTTCAGCCCGCCCGACGGCATGAAGGTCTCGCCCGACACCGCCCGGTCGGCGAGGAAGAACACCGTCGCCTGCGCGACATCGGCCTCGGTCGGCATCTTGCCGAGATAAAGCTGGCTGAGCACCCCGGTGCCGACCTTCTTGGCCTCGGCCGCGATGCGGTCGGCGGGAAGAAAGGGCGCATCCTCGGGCGGCCGGCGCAGCAGCCAGGCGCTGTTCGCCTCCAGCGTGTCGGGCCTGTCGCGCCAGTCGGGCGAGTCGAGGAAATAGCCGCCCTGCCGCAGCCGGTTGATCAGCCGGTGCGCGATCTGCGGGGTCAGCAGATACTGGTCCCAGCTGCACACGCCGTCGCCCTCGCGCGCGCAGGCGAGAGCCAGGTCGCGCAGCTCGCGCGGGTTGTTGGTGTCGTGGCTCATTCGGACGGTGTCGTTGCGCGCCAGCCGGTTGAGCACTTCCTCGACCCGCGCGCCGCGCCGCAGCGCCTTGATCACCGCCGCATGGATCGCGTTCAGCCGCTTGTTCTCGAGGATCAGCTTGCCGCGCCGCTCGAACAGCCCCGGCTTGCCGCCTGTGCCCGCCAGCCGGTCGCCGTCGACCGGCCCCGGCGCGATCGCGTTGAACTGCACTTCCGGTCCCAGATAGCGCGCGAGCGACTCCACCATCGCCCGCTGCCCGGCCTTCGACACCGCATAGTCCGACCGGTTGGGATAGGCGACCGCGAGATATTTCTCGCCGCCGAAATAGCTCGAGACGTTCAGGATATAGCCCGATTTCTGCGCCTTCATCAGCGGCACGACATGGTGCATCAGCAGGTAGTTGCTGACCAGGTTCGCATCGAGCGTATAGGTCCAGGCGTCGACGCCCATGTCGACGACCATCTCCTCGGCGCCCGCGACCCCGGCATTGTTGATCAGATAGTCGATCCGTCCGAACGCCGTCACTGTCGCGTCGACCGCGCGCTTCAGGCTCTCGAAATCGCTGACGTCGCCGGTGATCGTCTGCACGCGCCGCTCGACGCCGGCAAAGCCGATATCCTCCAGCTCGGCGACGATCCGCGCCCGCGCGACCGCGAGCTCGCTCTCGCGCCGCGCGACCATCATCACCCGCCCGCCGGCGAGCGCGAGCAGCCGCGCCACCTGCCCGCCGATCCCCGCCGACCCGCCGGTGATCAGCGCCACCTTGCCCAGGTGCAGCCCGGTGATGTTCTCGGAAAAGCCCGGCATCGACTTGCGCGCGCCGGTCGCCTCGCCGATCGACGGCGGCAGGTACAGCGTCACTTCGGAAAGCTTGCTTTCCTTCAGCAGGATGCGCGCCGCGTGGCCCGCGGTGAAGCGGATATTCTCGGGCTCGGCATTGGTGAAGCGGACGATCTGGTTGCCCCATTCGGCGTGGCGGCGGCGGCCATGCTCGACGTCGATCCGGCTCTCGTCGCGCCAGATCCGGATCAGCTGCTCGCGCGCGGCGCGCAGCATGTTCGCATAGACGTCGCCCGCGCCGTCGGCGGGATTGGTCAGGAACACGAAGCGCGGCTCCTGCAGCAGCGCCGGCTGGCGCTTCCAGTAGCGGCTCATCGTCCGCGCGAGCGCGATCGCGCCGATTAGGTCCATGTCCATGAAGCGCTCGACCAGCTCGTCGCTCGCCTCCGTCAGCGGCCCGCGGAACTCGCCCGGCGCGTGGAACGGCATGAACACCGCCCCGGTGATCGGCCGCTCGTCGCGCGTATAGGCGTCGAGCGCCTTCTCCATCTGCGCCGGCTCGGTGCGGTTGAAGCGCACGATGTGGAGCTTGTCGCCCAGCGACTCCGCCTTGGCGCGCGCCTGCGCGATCGCCACGTCCGCCTGGCGCGACAGTCCCAGCAGCACGTGCGCGCCGCAGGCCATCTGCACCTTGGCGATCTCGAGCGCTTCCTCCCAGTCGTCGCCGGCCGCGACCAGCACCGCCAGCCCCTGCCCGTCCATCGAGCGCATCGTCGGCCGCGACAGATAGGTCGAGCGCGATTCCTTGCGCACGGTCATGCCGTGCGTCACCTCGAAATCGTGGCCGTTATAGGCCGCGCTCTCCTCGGACCCCAGGAACACGCAGGTCGCCGCCACGTCGTCGGGCGTCGGGAAGGTCTTGGCCTTGGGCTCCCCGTCGACGCCGCGCTCGAGCGACATCATCCCGAAGAACTGGCCGGCGGTGGTGCCCGCCTCGTCGCCGCGCATCTTGTCCATCGCCGCGAACACCGATCGGATGCGCTCGCTCGCGATCGGGCCGGGAAAGACCAGGTTCACGCGGATGCCGCGCGGCCCCAGCTCCAGCGACAGCTCGCGCGACCAGGCGTTCATCGCCGCCTTGGGCACCACATAGGCGGCGCGCGCATAATAGGGCGTGCGCGAGAAGATCGTCGACACGTTGATGATCGACCCGCCCTCGGTCATCGCCGGCGCGACCGCGCGGGCGAGGTTCCAGGCCACGCCGAAGATGTTGCGCACCGCGTCGCCCACCGTCTCGGTATCGGTCGACCCGGCGCGCTGCAGCTCGCCCAGCTCGTCGCGCGACAGCGGCAGCTGCTCGAGCGGCACCTTGGGTCCGGCCGAACCGGCATTGTTGACGAGGATGTCGATCCGCCCGAAGCGCTTGACCACATCGGCGATGCCGGCGCGGACCGAGGCGGGGTCGGCGCCGTCCAGCACCACTGTCGCCACCCGCCCGTCGTCAACGCCCAGCTCGGCGCGGATCGCGTCGGCGGCCGCCTCCACCCGTTCGGCGGTGCGGCCGGTCATCACCACGATCGCGCCTTCGCGCAGATAGTGGCGGACGATATGGCCGCCGAGATTGCCCGCGGCGCCCGTGACGAGTGCGACCTTGCCGGCCAGCCGGCCCATGCTGTTCGTCTTCGCCGCCGCGCCCGAGGCGGTCCGTTCCTTGGCCATCCTCAACTCCCTTTTATCCGGTCTTGCCGTCGCCTGCCCCCCAGGTCTCGAGCAGTTCGTCGCGGCTCCTCAGCCCCATCGCCGGCAGCGCGTGGTTGACGACATAGGTCGCGCCCGAATGGCGGTTCTCCCACATCGACTGGTGCGCTTCCGGCAGGCCGCTCCAGGGCACCACCATCGGTTCGGTGACCTCCAGCAGCCCGGCCGCGATCATGTCGTTCATCCGCGCGACTTCGAACGCGTTGCACAGATGCGTGCCGAGGATCGATGCGGTCGGCATCAGGATCTTGCGCTGCCGCGTCCAGACCTGCGGCGCGTAGAAGGTCAGCCGCTGCCCGGCCAAATTTTCGGCATAGACGACGCGGCCGGTGAACGGCTTCACCAGCGAGGTCGACACGCCCAGCGTGTCCTGGCCCGCGCGCTCGAACACCAGGTCGGGCGCCCCGCGCGGATTGTCGGGGGAGCGCAGGATGCGCCCCACCGCCGACCCGAACGGCTTCATCACCTTGTCCTGATAGTCGCGCACCGCCGCCTTGAAGGTCTCGATATCGGCCTTGGCGTCGGGCAGGCGCGGCAGCGTGTCGGGCCACTCGAAGTTCGCGCCCTCGCGCCGCTTCAGCGACTCCAGGCTGACCACGCCCTCGATCGCGTCCTCCAGTCCCAGCGACTGCAGGAACTCGCGCTGCCCGTCGGTCGTGGTCGCCACCACCGTCTTCGCATGGCTCCGCCGCGCCGCCTCGATGATCTCGAGCCCGGTCTCGTCGAGCAGCTCGCGCGAGCCCGGGCCGTAGAAGACGAGCACGCTCTCGCCGCCATGAAGCTGCGCGCGCCGCAGCATCGCTTCGGGCGAGGCCTGGCCCGGCTTGCCCATGAAGCTGAAATGATAGCCCGACGACGCGCCGTAAAAGGCGAGCGTGCCGCCCTCGGCAAGCAGCTGGAAGGTCCGCGGGAACGCCGTTTCGCCGGCGTGGCTGACGGCATAGTGCGCCAGCTCGCCGCCGTTCAGCCGCCGATATTCCTCGACCAGCGGCGCCCCCGCCGCCTCCCATGCGCGCGCGGCGGCCGCCTCTTCCGGCACCACCGTGAACAGCCCGGCGAAGCGCGGATCCTTGCGGTTCAGCGCGCCGACCGCGCCCTGCGTCGCCACGAACGACGCGCGCTCCTCCGACGAGACGAGGCCCGTCGCCTTCAGCCCCGTCCGCGCCGCCGAGCGCAGCGCGTCCAGCCCGGTGCCGGTCGCCGAACCCTCGATGAAGATGGTCCGTCCCGGCTCGATCGTCAGCGTCGTGAACAGGCAGCGCGAAATCGTGCCGAGGTTCAGGATATAGCTTCCCGCCTGCTCGAGCGTCAGGTCGGGCGGGATGGCATGCACCTGCGGCGCCTGCACGACCAGGAATTGCGCGTGGCTGCCGGTCTCGGTCTCATAGCCCTGGATCGAAAAGCCCGCATACATCGGGTCGTTGCCCGCGAGCGGCGACAGCAGGTCGCTCGTCCCCGAATAGACCGCGACCAGGTCGCCGACCTTCAGCCGCCCCTGCGCCTTCGCTTCCGATCCGAGCCGCGCGACCAGCGCCAGCCCGCCCGATCCGGTCGTCTGCACATCTTCCTCGTGCGCATCGAACGGCGACACAGGAATGCCGGTCAAGGCCCAGATATCGTTGAAGTTCACCTCGCTGGTCAGCATGTACAGCAAGGCGTCGTTGGGGCCCGGCTCGGGCGTCTTCACGATCAGTTCGCGCTCGTGGGTCGCGGGCGGCCCGAAGCGCGGGGCGCCGGTCTCGGGGTCGCGCGCGACGCCCCACGCATATTGGTAGGGCGGGATCGGCGTCACCCCCGGATAGAAGGGCGCGCCGACCGGCAGCAGCGCGCCCTGCTCCTGCAGCATCGCGCCGCGCTGGGCATGTTCGCTGTCGATCCACACTCCGTCGCGGCGCACCGGCAGCGGCGGGCTGGTCTTGTCGAGGAACTGGCGGATGCCGGTCCGGCCGCCCTCCGGGTCGACGATCGCGTCGGCGAACAGGTCCGCCTCGCGCGCCAGCCCGGCCGACAGCCCGTGCGCCAGTCCGGTCCGCACCGCCTCGATCGCGCGTTCGCCAGCGCGCCCGCGCCCGGCCCAGTCGAGCTGGCGGCGGATGCGCTGCAGGAAATCGTCGTCCAGCACCGCGTCGAGGTCGACCGGCGCCGGCTTCTCCCAGGCCGCGACCATCGCCCGCCGTGCCGCGAAGGCCGCGCCCAGCGGGCTCGCCGCGCCGTCGCGCACATAGGCGCGGACTGCCGCATGCGCCTGCGACAGCGCGTCGTCGGCGCCGTCGACCAGCTCCTCGACCAGCCCGATCGCCTGCGCCGCCGCGCCGTCGATGTTGCGCCCGCCGAGGATCAGGTCGAGCGCGTCGCGCACGCCCTCGGCGCCGCGTTTCTCGCCCAGCAAGCGCGGCAGCCGCTGCGTCCCGCCATAGCCGGGCAGCAGCCGCAGCCGGATCTCGGGCTGGCCGAAGCGCGCGGTCGGCTCGGCCACGCGATAATGGCACGCCAGCGCGAACTCCATGCCCCCGCCCAGCGCGACGCCCTGGATCGCCGCCACGCACGGCTTGCCCATCCGCTCGATCTTGGCGAAGGCGAGCTGCGCGTTGTTCGGCAGCACCTTCGCGTCCTCGCGGCTGTGCACGTCGTCCAGCATCTGGCGGATGTCGGCGCCGGCGACGAAGCTCGACGTGCCCTCGCCGGTGAACACCACCGCCACCACGTCGTCCTTGCGCGCCAGATGCTCGACGACGATCACCAGCTCGTCGAGCGCGCGTTCGTTGAGCGCGTTGACCGGCGGGTTGCTGACGGTGACGGTCGCCACCCGCTTGCCCGGGCCGACCTTGTTGTACTGGATGAGGAAATAGCGGTAACGCTCGAAGATCGCCTGGTCTTCGGTCAGCCGCTGCTTGCGCTGCCAGGCGTCGATCGCGGTCTTGAGCTCGGCCAGCGCCTCGGGATTGCGCAGCGTCGTCGCGTCGCCGGTGTCGCCGCCCTCGACCAGCGCGCGGACCATCCGGCGCATATATTTCCCGCTTCGCGTCTCGGGGAACTGGCTGACTTCGATGAAGTCGGACGGCACCGCGACCGCGCCCTTCTCGGTCCTGACCAGCTCGGTCAGCCGGCGCCGGTCGTCCTGGGTCAGCCGCCGCCCGGCGACCGGCACCACGAACGCCAGCGGGGTCAGCCCCTTCTCGCGATGCGGCGCGCCGACCACCAGCACATTGCCCACCGGCGAGTCCGGATCGAGCGTCTTGTCGCGCAGGATCGCGCCCTCGATCTCCTCGGTGCCCATGCGGTGGCCCGACACGTTGATCACGTCGTCGCTGCGCCCGTGGAACGAGAAGCTGCCGTCCGGATGGCGGATCGCGAAATCGCCCTGGGTATAGGCCCAGGCGCCTTTCCACCGGCGCCAATAGCCGTCCGCCCAGCGCGCTGCGTCGCCGCGCCACGCCGGATCGACCGACCCGTCGGCGACCCGGAAGTTCGCGACGTCTCCCCAGATCGTCCGCGCCAGATACGGATAGGGCGCCGCGATCACGATCTCGCCCTTCTCGCCGGGCGCGGCCGGTCGGAAGCCGACGCCGTCAGGGTCGGCGCGGGAAAACAGCGGCTTAGACCCGTTCGCTTCGAGCGCAGTCGAGAAGCCCTGCTCCGAACCACCCGCCTCCACCCACACGTCGCCGACGATCCACGGCAGCGGATAGGCGTGCGCGTCCGGTCTCAGCGGGAAATCGTCATTCCCGTAGAAGTGCGTCCACGCGATCCCGCCATGCTCGGTCGCCCAATAGCTGTTGATGTAGCGCGGGGTGACATGCTCCATCCCGAAGGACTGGACCGCGGGCGAGGTCGGCTCGGCGCAGAAGGTCGCGACGCGCAGGCTCGACAGGTCGTAGCGCTCGACGTCCTTCACATTCTGCGGGTCGGACATCACCGACTTCAGGAACGTCACGCCCGCCTTGAAGATGTTGACCTGGTGCCGCTCGATCATCGCGGCGAAGCGCCCGGCGTGCGGGAAGACCGGCGAGCCTTCGGAGATCAGCGTCGTCACCCGCGTCGTCAGCGACGCCGCGATCAGGTAGCTCTGCCCGGTGATCCAGCCCGGATCGGCGACCACGTAGATGACGTCGCCCGCCCGCGCGTCGAACGCCGCCTTCATCGTGGACGCGATCCCGGCGGTATAGCCGCCATGGACGTGGACGATGCCCTTCGGCTTCCCCGTCGATCCCGAGGTGTAGATGAAGAACATCGGATAGTCGGCATCGACCGGCAGCGGCGGCGACGCCGCCCAGATCGCGCGCACGAACGCGGCATCGGAAAGCGCGAGCAGCGCCGCCTCGTCGGCGACGTCGATCCCGGCCGCGCGCGCCGCGTCGAGGATCGCGTCCGTCGCCGCGTCGGTCAGCTCGTGGCTCCACCGGTCGCGCTCCGCCCGCCAGATGATGTCGGGCTGGGCGGTGTGCCGGACGACGATCACCGCGTCGACGCGCGACGGCAGGTCGACCAGCGCCGAGGCGATCGCGATCCGCACCCGCGCCGCGTCCGCCGATCCGATCCGGTTGGCCTCGCCGAGCCGGGTCAGCGCGCGCCCGACGCCGCGCATCACGTCCGATCGCTCGACCGTGACTTCGCCCGCCAGCGTCTCGGCGACGGTCGCGCGCACCACCTCGGCGTCCGCCGCCGGCAGCCCCAGGTCGAGCCCGGCGAGGATCGCCATCGCGGTCTCGACCGGCACGTAATTGTCGAGCGCGGGGTCGGTATAGGCGGTCTTGAACGCCGCCACCTGCGCGTTGCGGTAGCTGCCGTCCGACGTCACCACCACGCGCGCGCCGGCGTCGTGGATGCGATCGCTGAGCGTCTTGTCGGAAAAGCCTCCGAACACCGCGGTGTAGACGATTCCCAGCCTCTTGGCCGCCTCGGTCCAATAGACCTGCGGCACGATCGACGGCATGTTGAGCGCGATCCGGTCGCCTGCCTTCAAGCCCAGCGCCTGGAGCGCGACCGCGCATTTCGCGACTTCGAGCAGCAGCCGCCTGCGGCTCACCCGGAAGCAGTCGACCGGCGCGTCCGCCGCCATGTCCCAGCGGTCGCCCTCGAAGATCAGCGCGGTCTCGTCGCCATGCCCGGCGAGCACGTGGCGATCGACCTCGTTGAAGCAGGCGTTGGTGCGCCCGCCGACGAACCATTTCCAGAACGGCGGATCGGAGGCGTCGAACGCAATCGACCAGGGCTGGAAGTCGGCGGGCAGCGTCGGCGCGACCGGCGCGCCGGTGCCGGCGTCCCACCCGCTCCAGCGCCCGTCCGCGCCGCGCGTCAGCCAGGCCTTCTCGGCGGGCACGAACCAGTGGATCTCGGACGCGGCGACGTCGCCGTGGAAGCCGCCCGGGTCGGCGAGCACCGCGTCGCGCATGCGGCGCCAGTCCTCTCCGGTGCGGACCGGGTTGATGCGGGCCGCTTCTCCCGCCCGTGATGCCAAGCCCCGACGAACGTCATGCACCGGCGAGAAACTCCCCGAAGCCCAAAAAAAAACAGTCAATCCAACAATCCGGCCGCTGGCAAGCCAGTTGAGGGTCGGCCGTCCCGCATGTTCGCGCCCCGGCCGGTGACGTTCGCCGAATCTTCGGCGAATTTCAGCCGAGTTCAATGCTCTCCGACGAGTTGTTCGGAGCGGCGACGATTGCCGCAGGAACGGTTCGATCAAGTCTTCCCGGCCCGCCGGGCCGCCGAATCGGTCGCGAGGACTGATCCGGCGCCCGCCGAATCCGCGACGGCACCGAAGCGCCGCTGCTTCGTTTCACAGCCGCACCCCGGACATTTTCCTGGAAGGAACCGACATGAACAACGACACGCTCGAAGGCCAGACCCGCAACATCGGCGGCCGCGTCAAGGAAACCACCGGCGTGCTGACCGGCGACGACCGGCTGCGCTCCGAAGGCGTCGCCGACCAGGTCGGCGGCAACACGCAGAAAGCGGTCGGCTCGCTCCGCGACGCCATCGCCCCGATCGCCGACCAGGCCCGCGGCTTCGCCCGCAACCGGCCGTTCGCGACCGCCGCCGTGGTCGGCGTGCTCGGCATCGGCCTCCTCAACAGCCTCCGCCGCGGCCGCCTGTAACCTCCAAGCTCCTCCCCATCAAAGATGGGGAGGGGGACCGCGTCGCAAAGCGACGTGGTGGAGGGGCAGAGGGCGCGACCAACGGCCCCTCCACCACCGGGCTGGCGCCCGGCGGTCCCCCTCCCCGCCTTCGGCAGGGAGGAGCGAAAGTGACGCGAAGCGACGTGGTGGAGGGGCAAAGTCGCCGCCCACCCCGCTCCTCCCCATCAAAGATGGGGAGGGGAACCGCGGCGCGAAGCGACGTGGTGGAGGGGCAGAGGGCGCGACCAACGGCCCCTCCACCACCGGGCTGGCGCCCGGCGGTCCCCCTCCCCGCCTTCGGCAGGGAGGAGCGAAAGTGACGCAAACCGACGTGGTGGAGGGGCAACGTCGCCGCTCCACCCCGCTCCTCCCATCAAAGATGGGGAGGGGGACCGCGGCGCAAAGCGACGTGGTGGAGGGGCGCCCCCCCCCCTTCAGCGGCGCCGTCGCGGCCCGCCGCCGGTGCCGGTCAGCCGCTCGCGATAGACGAGCCGGCCCTTCTCCATGTCATAGGGCGACATCTCGATCATCACGCGGTCGCCGACGATCGAGCGGATGCGATATTTGCGCATCTTGCCCGCGGTATAGACGATCACCCGGTGCTCGTTCTCGAGCACGACGCGAAAGCGTCCGTCGGGCAGGATTTCCTCGATCATGCCGTCGAGGGTCAGCAGCGCTTCCTTGGCCAAGGCTCAGCCTCGCGCGCCGACGACGGCGCCCATGGCGCGACGCACGACCTCGATGCGGGTGCTGAACTGGTCGGCGCGCGCCAGGTGCGCGCGGCGCGCCTCGGGATGGCGCGCCGTCTCGGCTCCCATCAGCGCCAGTTGCTGGCTGGAATAGAGTTGGTTGAGATCCATGGGAAGCTCCCGGATGTAAGCGGGAGCACTCGGGTCTCTCAGCCGGTGGCGCCTACGAACCGTCTGCCACCGATGGCTGCGCCCTAGCATGGCGGGCCTCCGGGCGATACCCGGAAAGCCCGGTCAGCCCTGCCGCGCCGCCGCCGCCTCGTCGCGCTGGGCGCGCATGCGGTCGGTGCGCTCGGCGCGCTCGGCCATTTCACGCCAGGCCTTGGCGGAGCGCTCGTTGCGCTCGCGGACATTGTCGAGGGTCGCGCCCGCCGCCGCGGCCTCGGCCGCCTCGGCCTGGGCCCGATAGATTTTCGCTTGCGACATTGCTGCTCCCGGGCGTTCGAAGAAAAAGGCGGGCCATCGCGGCCCGCCTCTCATGTTCAGGCCGCCTGGATGTTGACGGCGCTGGTCTTGCCGCGACGATCCGTCTCGAGCTCGTACGTCACGCGCTGGTCGCGATCGAGCGTGCGCATGCCGGCGCGCTCGACGGCCGAGATGTGAACGAACGCGTCCTGGCCGCCACCTTCAGGCTGGATGAAACCATAGCCCTTGTCGGCGTTGAAGAATTTGACGGTACCAGTGATCATAGTCGAGTTCCTTACCCTGAGAGCGCCGAACGCCGGCGCACCCGGCCAGCAGCAGCAAAGGGAAGGAAGAAGGAGCCGCAAAGCGCCGAAGACCCACGTTTGCGTCCGTAGCGGGCGCAATATGGGGGCAGCGGCCGCCAATAACAATGGTTGTTGAAGAGGGCCCCTCCACCACGCCGCTCACGCGCCGCGGTCCCCCTCCCCATCTGCGATGGGGAGGAGCTTCCCCCTTCGCTCCTCCCTGCCGCAGGCGGGGAGGGGGACCGCCGGCGAAGCCGGTGGTGGAGGGGCAGTCCGGCCGCACCAAGGGGTCCCTCCACCACGCCGCTTCGCGCCGCGGTCCCCCTCCCCATCTGCGATGGGGAGGAGCTTCCCCCTTCGCTCCTCCCTGCCGCAGGCGGGGAGGGGGACCGCCGGCGAAGCCGGTGGTGGAGGGGCCAGCCCCCCTCAGCCCCGTCCCCCGCCGAGCAGCTCGAGCGCCGGGTAGATCACCGCCGCCTCGCGGGCGACCCGCGCGCGCATCCCCGCGCGGATCTCGTTCGATGCGTTCCGATAGGCGTCCCAGTCGGCGATCGCGGCCGGCAGCGGCCAGCGCGCGAGGTGGCGGACGCTCGCCTCCTGCTGCACTTCGCCGTCGTCGAGCAGATCCTCGACCGCCCGGCTCCATTCGCCCGACAGGTTCTGCACGAGCGGGAACACCTCGTTGGCCAGCAACCGCCAGCGCGCCCGACTCGCCTTGGTGAGCTGCCAGCGCGCCGCGACATAGGCGCTCTGGTCCGGCTGGCCCGCGGCGAACACATGGTCGAGCGCATCGAGGCGCGACGCGATCTCCCGATGCTGCGCGCGCAACCGGGTCAGAGCCGTCATGGCCAGGCGTTGGGCGTTTTCCGAGAAGGGCATCGCGAGTCCTGATTTGCGTCTAGCGAGCCTGAACAGGCGCTGCACGAGGATCATGCGTGTCCCGACGAATATCCTGTGCCGGATCGGGAACGCCGGACCGAAACACGCGATCCATCCGCGCGTGCGCACGCCGGACCGTTACCCGAGAGGAACGGAGTGGGCCAAATCACGTTGCGCTTGCGTGTGGACGCCCCCGGACCCTCGCGGGGCGCCACCCAGCAGGAGAGGATATGATGAGAGCTTTCCCGCTCGCAGTCGTGATTGCCAGCGCCGCCGGCCTTGCCGCATGCGCCACCACTGAGGACGCCCCCGTCGCCCCCGCCCCGCCGGTCGGACCCGGCGCGATCGTCGGCACCGTCGCGGCCGACCGCAACGGCGACGGCATCGTCGACGGCTATTACACCGCCGACGGCATCTTCCAGCCGTTCCAGGCACCGCCGTGCCCGCTGCCGCCCCCGCCGCCGCCAATGCCCAGCCCGCGCGGCGAACGCGGCTGACGCGCACGGGCGAGCGTCCCTATATGGGGCGCTCGCCCGTCCGTTGCGTTTGGAGTTTGCCCTTGGTGCGCCCGATTGTCCGCCTGCTCGCCGCGACCGCGATCCTGGTCGCAGCCCCGGTTTATGCCCGCCCCGCCCCGCCCGTCGCTGCCCCGGAGCCGGCCGACGCCGCGGCGCCCAACGCCCGCAACGCCGTCGCGCTCGCGATCCGCGAGCAGGCCTCGGGGAAGATCAAGAGCGTCTATGCCGCGCGCGGCTGGTGGCCGATCTGGGTGCGCGACAATCGCGTCGCCCCGGCCGCTTCGCGCTTCCTCGCCTATCTGGACACCGCCGCGCTCGATGGCCTCGACCCGCGCGACTATGATCCCGGCGAGGTTCGCGCCACCGTCGAACGCGGGCAGTCGGGCGAACCCGCCGACCTGGCCCGCGCCGAACTGGCGCTGTCGCGCGCGTTCGCGCGCTACCTGAGGGACGTGCGCCGCGCGCCCGCCGCGCCGATCCGCTATCTCGACAAGGAACTCGTGCCGGAAAAGCTGGGCGAAGCCGACGCGCTCCGCTTCGCCAGCCTCGCGCCCGACATCGACGCCTATGTCGGCACCATGGGCTGGATGTCGCCGGCCTATGCCGGGCTCCGCGCTGCCGCCGCCGAGCGTCGGGCCCGCTGGAACGCCTTGCCGCGTGTCGCCGTCCCGGGCAGCGCCGGGCTGAAGCCGGGCGCGACCGGTCCGCGCGTCCAGGCGCTTCGGACGCGGCTCGGCCTGCCTCCGGGCAAGAGCTACGACAAGTCGGTCGCCGCCGCCGTCCGCGCCTTCCAGGCCGCGCACGGGCTCAAGGCCGACGGGATCGCCGGCGCCGGCACCATCGCCGCGCTCAACCGCGATCCCGGCCTGTTCGACCGCAAGCTCGCGCTCAATCTCGACCGTGCCCGGCTGCTGCCCGGCCCCGGCGTCCGCCATATCGAGGTCAACGTCGCCGCCGCCCGCCTCGACTATTTCCGCGACGGCGCCCAGGTCGGCAGCATGAAGGTCGTCGTCGGCAAGCCCGACGAGCAGACGCCGATGCTCGCCGGCATGGTCCGCTACGCGACGCTCAATCCCTATTGGAACGTGCCGTCCGACCTCGTCCACCGCCGCATCGTCGAGCGGGTGATGAAGGGCGCGACTCTCCAGTCGCTCGGCTTCGAGGCGCTGTCGGACTGGAGCGCGGGCGCGCAGGTGCTCGATCCGCGTGCGATCGACTGGCGGGCGGTCGCCGCCGGCCAGCAGCAGCTCCGCTTCCGCCAGCTTCCCGGGCCCGGCAACGCGATGGGGAAGGTCAAGTTCATGTTCCCCAACGACCAGGGCATCTACCTGCACGACACGGCCGAGCGCGACCTGTTCGGCCGCGCCGCGCGCCAGTTCAGCTCGGGCTGCGTGCGCGTCCAGGACGCGCAGTTGCTCGGCCAGTGGCTGTTCGACCGTCCCCTCGTCGCCGCCACCGCCGCGCCCGAGCAGCACGTACCGCTGCCCGCGCCGGTGCCCGTCTACCTGACCTACCTCACCGTCGAGCCCCGCGCGTCGGGCGTGGCCTTTCTCGACGACCCCTATGGCCGCGACGCCCCCGACCCCCGCCAACTCGCCCGCCGCTAAGCTCCTCCCCATCTTTGATGGGGAGGGGGACCGCCGGCTAAGCCGGTGGTGGAGGGGCCCCCTACACCCAGGGCTCCGAAGACTTCTCCAGCCGCCGCTCGAGCGCGTCGCGCATGCTGCCCACCCCGTCCTCGGACGCGCGGACGCGGGCGGCCCGCGCCTGCAGCCGCAGGCGGACGAAAAGGACCAGCGCGATGATCGCGCAAAGGACTGAAAAGGCGAGAAGACAAAGCTCGGTCACGCCCGCGTGGTAGCGCGCAATGGTGAAGCAACCGATAAGTGCGCCGGGTGCGCCGCCCGGGGATTGCGACCGCAGCGCCGCCGGCAGAGGGATGAGAACTACCGGCGGCGCCCCACGGGCGAACAGGAGACGACCCCGTCCCATGGTACTGCCCCCCCGCTCGGAGGCAGATTCGATCTGCAGCGGCCCTCGCATGTTCCGGCGCGGCTGTAGACTCCGGGCGATTACGTATCGGATCGCGAAAACTGCGGCGAATAGGTCCGCACGCGCTGACATCGTCGCGCCGACTGGCTAGCGTCGCCGCAAAGCAAAGCCGAAAAAAGGGGAACTCCGCCATGCGCCGCCTGTCCATCGCCGCCCTGCTGCTCGCCGCCGCCGCCCCGGCCGCCGCCGCGCCTTCGGCCGCCGTCCAGCCGGGCGACACCGTCGTCCATGCCGGCACGCTGCTCGACCGGCCGGGCAAGCCGCCCCGCCGCCAGGCGAGCCTCGTCATCCGCGCCGGCCGCATCGTCGCGGTCGAGCAGGGCTTTGTCGACGTGCCCGACGGCGTGCGCCGAATCGACCTGTCGGACCGCTTCGTCCTGCCCGGCCTGATCGATTCCCACGTCCATCTCGGCTCCGACCGCGCGGGCAATGAGGGGCTGCTCGCCGGCTTCACCGAGAATCGCGAGCTCGCCGCGTTCGAGGCGCTTTTGAACGCCCGCAAGACCGTCGCCGCCGGCTTCACCACGGTGCGCAACCTGGGCGATCCCGGCGCCACGCTGGCGCTGCGCGAGGCGATCGCGCGCGGCTGGGTCGACGGACCGCGGATCGTCGACGCCGGCGCGTCGATCTCGGCGACGTCCGGGCACATGGACGACCGGCTCGGCGTCCGCGAGGACCTCGCCGAGCACATGCCGCACGGCCATCTCTGCGACGGGGCCGAGGATTGCCGCCGCGCGGTGCGCGAACAGGTCGGCCGCGGCGCCGACGTCATCAAGATCGCGACCACGGGCGGCGTCAACAGCCGCATCGGCGCCGGGCTCGGCGCCCAGCTCTTCGACGACGAAGTGAAGGCGCTGGTCGAGACCGCGCACATGTACGGCAAGAAAGTCGCGGTTCACGCCCATGGCGCCGACGGCATCAACCTCGCGCTCCGCTACGGCGCCGACTCGATCGAGCATGGCACCATGATCGACGACCAGAGCCTCGCGCTCTTCAAGAAGAGCGGCGCCTATTACGTGCCGACTCTGTCGACCGTGAACGGCTATCTCGAGCGCATCGCCGCGAACCCCAACGCCTACAGCCCCGAGGTCCGCGCCAAGATCGACTGGCGGATCGGCGTCACCGGCAAGGCGCTCGAAAAGGCCGTGCCCGCGGGCGTGAAGATCGCCTTCGGCACCGATGCCGGCGTGTCGAAGCACGGCCGCAACGCCGACGAGTTCGAGCTGATGGTCAAGCACGGCATGACCCCCGCGACCGCGATCGCCGCCGCCACCGTCAACGCCGCCGACCTGCTCGGCCTGTCGAACGAGGTCGGTTCGCTCGAGCCCGGCAAGAGCGCCGACCTGATCGCCGTCGCCGGCGACCCGCTGTCCGACGTCAAGCTGCTGAAGCAGGTCGGCTTCGTGATGCGCGCGGGCAAGGTGCTGAAGGACTGAGCGGGGGGAGAAAGCCCCTCCACCAGCGGCTTCGCCGGCGGTCCCCCTCCCCGCCTGCGGCAGGGAGGAGCGCGAATTAGCCCCTCCCCATCGAAGATGGGGAGGGGGACCGCCGCGAAGCGGTGGTGGAGGGGCCCCGCCTACCCCCATCGACGATGGGGAGGGGGACCGCCGGGCGCAGCCCGGTGGCGGAGGGGCCCCGCCCCGCCTACCCTCCCAGCGCCGTCGCCACCATCGGCGCGACCTTGCCGACCACCACGTCGATCCCCGCCGGCGTCGGGTGGATGCGGTCCGACTGCATCAGCTTCGCGTCGGTCACCACGCCGTCGAGGAAGAAGGGATAGAGCGGCACGCGATAGTCGCGCGCCAGCTCGGGATAGATGGCGTTGAACGCCTGCTCATAATCGCGCCCCATGTTCGGCGCCGCGACCATGCCGGTCAGCATCGCCGGGGTGCCGCGCGCCTTCAGCAGGTCGAGGATCGCCTGCAGGTTCCGCCTCGTCTCGGCCGGGTCGAGCCCGCGCAGCATGTCGTTGCCGCCCAGCCCGACGATCACCAGGTCGGGCTTGCGCGGCAGCCCGTCGAGCACGAAGGCGAGCCGCTGCAGCCCGGCGGCGCTGGTGTCGCCCGATACCCCCGCATTGTGCACCGTCGCGACGATCCCCGCCTGGGCGAGCGCCTTTTGCAGCTCGGCCGGGAAGCTCTCGTTCTGCGCGACCCCATAGCCCGCATAGAGGCTGTCGCCGAACGCGACGACCAGCTTGCCGTTCGCCGCCTCGGCGGGCGCCGCGCCCGTCGCCTCCGACGCGTTCGCCGCAACCGCGGCCGGTTCCTCGGGCGCCGAACATGCGACCAGAGCTTGGAGCGCGAGCAACGAAACCCCATAGGAGATCAGTCTAAGCAAGGATCTACCTCCCCTTCCATGAGCGACGATATCGCAATCCGCGCCCGCAATGTCACCCTGACGCTTGGCACCACCGACATTCTGAAAGGCATCGACCTCGATGTGCCCGCCGGCCAGAGCGTCGCGATCCTCGGCCCGTCGGGCTCGGGCAAGTCGTCGCTGATGGCGGTGCTGTCCGGCCTCGAACGCGCGAGCGGCGGCGAGGTGGACGTCGCCGGCGTGCGCTTCACCGCGCTCGACGAGGACGCGCTCGCCCGCGCCCGCCGCGGCCGCATCGGCATCGTCCTGCAGAGCTTCCACCTGCTCCCCACCATGTCCGCGCTCGAGAATGTCGCCGTCCCGCTCGAGCTCGGCGGCGCCGGCGACGCGTTCGACCGCGCCCGCCGCGAGCTCGAGGCGGTCGGCCTCGGCCACCGGGTCGACCATTATCCCGCCCAGCTCTCGGGCGGCGAGCAGCAGCGCGTCGCGATCGCCCGCGCGGTCGCCCCCGGCCCGCGCATCCTGTTCGCCGACGAGCCGACCGGCAATCTCGACGGCCGGACGAGCGCCGCGATCATGGACCTCCTCTTCGCCCGCCGCGCCGTCGCCGCCGCGACTCTCGTCATCATCACCCACGACCGCGGCCTCGCCGAACGCTGCGACCGCGTCCTCGAAATGCGCGACGGCGTCGTGTCGACCGACCGGATGGCGGCGTGAGGGGCGCGCGGCCCCTCCACCACCGCTTCGCGGCGGTCCCCCTCCCCACCGCTCCGCGGCAGGGAGGAGCGGAGCGACGCTCCTCCCCATCGCAGATGGGGAGGGGGACCAACCGGCAAAGCCGGTTGGTGGAGGGGCCCCCCGCATGACCACACTCCCCTGGACCACGAGCTGGGCGCTCGCCCGCCGCGACCTGCTCGGCCGCTTCCGCGGGCTGCGGCTGCTGTTCGTCTGCCTGCTGCTCGGCGTCACCACGCTCGCCGCGATCGGCAGCCTCACCGCCGCCCTCACCACCGAGCTCGCCGCGCGCGGGCAGACCATTCTCGGCGGCGACCTCGAGGCGTCGCTCAGCCAGCGCACCGCCACCCCCGCCGAGCGCACCCGCCTCGCCGCCGCCGGCCGGGTCAGCGAGACGGTCCGCACCCGCGCGATGGTGCGCGCCGGCGACCGCGCGATCCTGACCGAGCTGAAGGCCGTCGACGGCGCCTATCCGCTCTACGGCCGCGTCGAGGGCGTCGCGCTCGCCGGGCTCGGCGCCGACGAGATCGTCGTCGACAAGGCGATGGTCGCGCGCCTCGGCACCCGGCCCGGCGACACGCTCCGCTATGGCGACGCCACCTTCCGCGTGCGCGGCGTGATGACCGCCGAGCCCGATCGCGTCGGCGAGGGCTTCACGCTCGGCCCCGTCGCGATCGTCGCGCGCGAGGGCATGGCGCGGACCGGCCTGCTCCGGCCCGGCGCGCTGTTCACCGCCAAATACCGCATCCGCACCGCCGCCGACCCCGCCGCGCCCGTCGCGACGCTCAAGCAGGCGCTCGCCCCCACCGGCTGGAGCTTCCGCACCCGCGACGAAGCCGCCCCGGGCGCCAATCGCTTTTTCGAGCGGATGGGCCAGTTCCTGCTGCTGATCGGCCTCGCCGCGCTCGTCATCGCCGGCATCGGCGTGTCGAACGGCGTCGCGTCCTATCTGGGGATGAAGCGCAACGGCATCGCCACGCTCAAGATCCTCGGCGCCACCTCGGCCGATATCGCGCGCATCTACCTGCTCCAGATCGGCGCCGTCGCGCTGGCGGCGGTCGCGCTCGGCCTGCTGCTCGGCGCATTGCTGCCGCCGCTGGTCGTGGCGCTCGCCGGAGACCTGCTGCCCGTCCAGCCCGGCTTCGCGATCCACCCGCGCCCGCTCGTCGCCGCCGCGATCTACGGGCTGCTGATCGCGCTCGCCTTCGCGCTGCCCCCGCTCGCCCGCGCGCGCACCTTGCCCGCGGCGGCGATCTTCCGCGCGGTGGTCGAGACTCGCCGCCTGCCCGATCGTCGCACCGCGCTGCTGGTCGCCGGCGCCGGGGCGATCGTCGTCGCGCTGGCGGTGGCGACCGCGCGCGACCGGCTGTTCGCCGCCGGCGTGCTCGGCTCGGTCGCGGCGACGCTGCTGCTCCTGCTCGGGCTCGGCGCGCTCATCCGCTGGAGCGCCGCCCGCGCGCCGCGGCCCCGTCGCCCGCTGCTCCGCCTCGCCGTCGCCAACCTGTACCGGCCCGGCGCGCAGACCGTCGGCCTCGTCATCGCGCTCGGCCTCGCCTTGACTCTCTTCGTCACCTTGGCCGCGATCCAGACCAGCCTCGGCGCCGAGATCAGCCGCACCGTGCCCAGGCGCGCGCCCGACCTGTTCGTGCTCGACATCCCCTATGGCGAGGAGGCCCGCTTCCAGTCGCTCGTCCGCCGCTCGGCGCCCGCGGCCGAGCTCAACATCGTCCCCGCGCTGCGCGGCACCATCGTTGCCTATCGCGACGTGCGCGTCGCCGGCCTCAAGGAACTGCCCGAAGGCGCCTGGTTCCTGCGCGGCGAGCGCGGCGTCACCTACAGCCCCACTTTGCCCGAAGGCAGCGCGCTCACCGCCGGCCGCTGGTGGCCCGCCGACTATGCCGGCCCGCCTCTGGTCTCGCTCGACGAGGAGGCCGCCACGGTGATGGGCGTGACGGTCGGCGACACGCTCACCGTCTCGGTGCTCGGCCGCGAGATCCCGGCGCGCATCGCCTCGCTGCGCAAGATCAACTGGGACACGCTCGGCTTCAACTACATCATGGTGTTCTCGCCCGCGACGCTGCGCAGCGCGCCGCACAGCCTGACCGCCACCATCCAGCTCGACGCGCCCCGCGCCGGCGCAGTCACCCGCACGCTGCTCGATGCCTTCCCCTCCGCCTCGGTGATCGAGACCGGCGAGGTGATCGGCCAGGTCCGCACGCTGCTCGACCAGATGGCGACCGCGATCCTGCTCGCCGCGTCGGTCACCATCCTCGCCGGCATCGCCGTCCTCGTCGGCGCGATCGCCGCGTCGCGCCAGGCGCGCAGCTACGACAGCGTGATCCTGAAGACGCTCGGCGCCACAAGACGCCAGATCCTCGCCGCCCAGGCGCTCGAATATGGCCTGATCGCCGCGCTGCTCGCCGCCGTCGCCCTCGCGCTCGGCCTCGGCGCCGCCTGGTGGGTGATCGTCCGCATCTTCGACTTCACCTGGGCGCCCGACTGGCCGATCGTCCTCGCCACCCTCGCCGGCGGCGCGGTGCTGACGCTGGGCATCGGCCTGCTCGGCGCCCTGCCCCTGATCTCGGTCCGCCCCGCCGCCGCCCTCCGCGACCTCTGAAAAAAGCCCCTCCACCACCGGCTTCGCCGGCGGTCCCCCTCCCCACGCTCCGCGTAGGGAGGAGCGAGAGCCAAGCTCCTCCCCATCGAAGATGGGGAGGGGGACCGCCGGGCGTCAGCCCGGTGGTGGAGGGGCCCACTCGCAGCTCCTCCCGATCGAAGATGGGGAGGGGGACCGCCGGGCGTCAGCCCGGTGGTGGAGGGGCCTCTATGTCCCCACCCCATTTCACGCTAAAGCCGAACCCACATGGACTTCGACCTCGTTCTCGTCGGCGGCGGCCTCGCCAATGGGCTGATCGCGCTGCGCCTCGCCCAGCAACGGCCGGAGCTTCGCGTGGCGATCGTCGAAGCGGGGCCGGCGCTCGGCGGCAACCACACCTGGTCGTCGTTCGAGGCGGATCTCACGCCCGACCAGCGGCGGTGGACCGCCCCGCTCGTCGTCCATCGCTGGGACCGTTACACCGTCCGCTTTCCGCGCCGCACCCGCACGCTCGAGACCGGCTATGTCAGCTCGACCTCGGAGCGCCTCGCCGAGGCGGTCGCGGCCGCGCTTCCCGCCGACCGCATCTTCCTTTCCGCCCCGGCGGTGCAGGTCGATGCCGACGGCGTCACCCTCGCCGACCAGCGCCGCCTCGCCGCGCGCGCGGTGATCGACGGTCGCGGCCAGGCGCCCAGCCCGCACATGAACCTGCGCTGGCAGAAATTCACCGGGCTCGAGCTCCAGCTCGCCGCGCCGCACGGCCTCGACGGCCCCGTCATCATGGACGCGACCGTGCCCCAGCTCGACGGCTATCGCTTCCTCTACGCCCTGCCCTTCGGCCCGCGCACATTGCTCGTCGAGGACACTTATTTCAGCGACGGCGAGGATCTGTCTCCCGACACCGTCCGCCAGCGCGCGCTCGATTATGCGCGCGAACAGGGCTGGCAGGTCGAGGCGATCCTGCGCGAGGAAGTCGGCATCCTGCCGATGGCGCTGTCCGGCGACATCGGCGCGCTCTGGGCGGACGCGACGCCCGACATCGCGCTCGTCGGGCTGCGCGCCGGGCTGTTCCACCCCGCGACCGGCTACAGCTTTCCCGACGCGGTCCGCACCGCCGACGTGATCGCCGCGCTGCCCCGCATCGACGGCCGCAGCGTGTTCGAGGCCGTCCGCGCGCACAGCGTCCGCACCTGGCGCGCCCGCGGCTTCTACCGCTATCTCAACCGCCTGCTGTTCGAAGGCGCCGAGCCCGCCGAGCGCTACAAGGTGCTGCAGCGCTTCTACGGCCTCAACGCCAAGCTCGTCGGCCGCTTCTACGCCGGCCAGTCGACCTTCGCCGACCAGCTCCGCACCCTCGTCGGCAAGCCCCCCATCGCCCTCGGCCGCGCGATCCGCGTCTCGCTGAACACCATGGCCGGCCGCTAAAAAGCTCCTCCCCATCGAAGATGGGGAAGGGGACCGCGACGCGAAGCGGCGTGATGGAAGGGCAAATGATGCCGCCGAACGAAGCCCCTCCACCGCCGCTCCGCGGCGGTCCCCCTCCCCGCCTCCGGCAGGGAGGAGCGAAAGACAAGCTCCTCCCCATCGAAGAGGGGGAGGGGGACCGCGACGCGAAGCGGCGTGGTGGAGGGGGCAAATGATGCCGCCGAACGAAGCCCCTCCACCACCGCTCCGCGGCGGTCCCCCTCCCCGCCTCCGGCAGGGAGGAGCGAAAGACAAGCTCCTCCCCATCAAAGATGGGGAGGGGGACCGCGACGCAAAGCGGCGTGGTGGAGGGGCCTACTCCGCAAACCCCACGAACGTCGCCGCCTCGCCGACCGACTTGCGCCGCGACACGACCGCGTTCGCCGGGAAGCTCTCGTCGGGATAGCCCAGGGCGATGCAGATCATGATCACCTGGTCGTCGGCGATCCCGGCATGCGCGCGCACCACCGGCGACTGCATGATGCCCTGGCTGTTGATCACGCAGCCCAGCCCGCGCGCCCAGGCGGCGTTGACGATGCCGTTCGCGACCGCGCCGCAGTCGAACGGCGCGATGTCGCTGCCCAGCAGGTCGCGGTCGTAGGTGACGACGATCGACACCGGCGCGTCGAACTGGCGGAAGCCGCGCAGCACCCAGTCCTGCCGCTTGGCCTTGTCCTCGCGCGCAATGTCCATCGCCGCGAACAGCTGCTTGGCGATCTCGATCTGCCGCTCGCGGTGCGCGCCGGCGTAATTCTCCATGCGGCGGAATTCGCGCGAATCGGGCACGCCGGCCAGGTTGCGCTCGACATTGCCCGCGCGGATACGGTCGAGCGGCGCGCCGGCGACGACATAGAAATTCCAGGGCTGGGTGTTGAGCGACGAAGGCGCGCGCATCGCCAGCGCCAGGATCTCCTCGATCACCGCGCGCGGCACCGGGTCGGGCCTGAACCCGCGGATGCTGCGCCGCCCCATCACCACCTCGTCATATCCGGGCGAGGGGGATGCAACCACGGCGGGGTCTCCGCTTGCTTTCAAGAGGTTGGTGGAGCCGAGGGGGATCGAACCCCTGACCTTCGCAATGCCATTGCGACGCTCTCCCAGCTGAGCTACGGCCCCGAACCTTTCGCCGGGCTGGTCCGGCGAGGTGTGGGCGCCGCCTCTAAATCGGGCGGCGCCATTATGCAAAAGGATTTTTCGCGCGCGCGGGCTCAGCCCTCGTCGCTGTCGTCCACCGTGTCGACGCCCAGGTCGTCGTCGCCGCCCAGGTCGACATCCTCGTCGGCCGAGGGCTCGCCCTCGTCGATGTCGAGATCCTCGTCGCCGACCAGCACGGCGTCATCCGTGCTCTTCGCCTCTTCCTTCTTGGGCGCGTCGAACGGCAGCGGCTGCTTCGACTTGAGCACCGGCTCGGGCTCCCAGGCATAGCCGCAGTTGATGCAGGACACCGGGTCGTCCTTGCCGAGATCGTAGAAACGCGTGGCGCACTTCGGACAGCTCCGCTTGCTGCCCCATTCAGGCTTCACCATGGATGGCCTTGCCTCCGAACAGAAAATGAAAAAGAGCGGCGCACCGGCCTCGATGCCCGCCTTGTGGCCGCGCGCCTTGCCAGAACATTCGGGCGCTGTCAAAAGCCGCGGCGCGCCCCCGGCGCCGCTCCTGCCAAGAGGGAACACCGTGTCGTCCATGAGCTTTGCCGCGTCCGGGCCGCTCTCGGGAGAGGTCCGCGTCCCCGGCGACAAGTCGATCAGCCACCGCGCGCTGATGCTGTCCGCGCTCGCGGTCGGCGAGAGCCGCATCGACGGCCTGCTCGAGGGCGAGGACGTGCTCGCCACCGCCGCCGCGATGCGCGCGATGGGCGCGACGATCGAGCGCGCGGCCGACGGCGCGTGGCTGGTCTCCGGCGTCGGCGTCGGCGGCCTGCTCCAGCCCGAGGCGGCGCTCGACATGGGCAATTCCGGCACTTCGACCCGGCTGCTGATGGGCCTCGTCGCCAGCCACCCGATCACCGCCACCTTCGTCGGCGACGCCTCGCTGTCGCGGCGCCCGATGGCGCGCGTCATCGACCCGCTGGCGACGATGGGCGCCGACATCGCCGCCTCGCCCGGCGGCCGCCTGCCGCTGATGGTGCGCGGCGCCTGCCCCGCCGTCCCGATCGCCTATCGCCTCCCGGTCGCCTCGGCGCAGGTCAAGTCGGCGATCCTGCTCGCCGGCCTCAACACCCCCGGCATCACCGAGGTGATCGAGCCCGTCCCCACCCGCGACCATAGCGAGCGCATGCTCGCCGGCTTCGGCGCCGCGCTCACCGTCGAGGAGGTCGCCGGCACCCGCCACATCCGCATCCGTGGCGAGGCCGAGCTCCGCCCCCAGGCGATCACCGTCCCCGGCGACCCCTCGTCCGCCGCCTTCCCGCTCGTCGCCGCCACGCTCGTCCCCGGCTCGGCCGTCACCATCGCCAATGTCGGCGTCAACGCGACCCGCGCCGGCCTGATCGCGGCGCTCCGCCTGATGGGCGCGGACATCACGCTCGCCGATCCCCGCGAGGTCGGCGGCGAGCCCGTTGCCGACCTCGTCGTCCGCCACGCCGCGCTCACCGGCGCCGACATCCCGCCCGCGCTCGCGCCGTCGATGATCGACGAATATCCGATCCTCTTCGTCGCGGCCGCGCTCGCCCGGGGCCGCACCGTCCTGCGCGGCCTCGAGGAACTCCGCGTCAAGGAATCGGACCGCCTCGCGACGATGGCCGAAGGGCTGCGCGCGATCGGCGCCCGCGTCGAGGAGCTGGCGGACGGGCTTGTCGTCGACGGCACCGGCGGCGATCCGCTGCCCGGCGGCGCCACCATCGCGTCGCGCCTCGATCACCGCATCGCGATGAGCTTCGCCGTCGCCGGCCTCGTCTCCGCCCGGCCCGTCACCGTCGACGACATGGCGCCGGTCGCGACCAGCTTCCCCGGCTTCACCGCCCTGCTCGCCCGGCTCGGCGCGCCGCTGGGCGCGGAGGCGCGCGCCGCATGATCGTCGCCGTCGACGGCCCCGCGGCGAGCGGCAAGGGCACCATCGCCCGCGCCATCGCCCGCCGCTACCAGATCCCGCACCTCGACACCGGCCTGCTCTACCGCGCCGTCGCCCAGACGGTGCTCGACCGCGGCCTCGACCCGGCCGACGCGGACGCCGCCGCAGCCGCCTGCGACTTCTCCGACGACCTGCTCGCCGATCCGCGCCTCAAGCAGAACCCGGCCGCCGCCGTCGCCGCCAGCCAGGTCTCCGCCCACCCCGCCGTCCGCGCCGCGCTGCTCGACCGCCAGCGCGCCTTCGCCGCCCAGCCCGGCGGCGCCGTGCTCGACGGCCGCGACATCGGCACGGTGATCGTGCCCGACGCCGATGCCAAGCTGTTCGTCCGCGCCACCTCGGCCGTCCGCGCCCGCCGCCGCCACGACGAACTCGTCGCCGCCGGCTCGCGCCTCAGCTACGATCGCGTCCTCGCCGACATCAAGGCCCGCGACCTCCGCGACTCCACCCGCGCCACCGCCCCCCTCCGCCAGGCCCCGGACGCCGCGCTCCTCGACACCAGCTACATGTCGATCGAAGCCGCGATCAGCCACGCGCTCGACCTCGTCGCGCGCCAGCTCGCTGCGAAGGGCTAGGCCCCTCCACCACGCCGCTTCGCGTCGCGGTCCCCCTCCCCGCCTACGGCAGGGAGGAGCTTCTCTCCGCTCCTCCCCATCGAAGATGGGGAGGGGGACCGCCGGGCGAAGCCCGGTGGTGGAGGGGCCCCCTCACAACAGCGACACCCCCGGCGCCACCCGCGGCGCGATCAGCGCCGTCATCGCCCAGACCATCGCGTCCGCCCGGTCCGGGCTCCGCCCCGGCCCTTCATAGGCGCCCGTCACCGACAGTCCCGCCAGCTCGTCCTCCAGCGCCGGAAACCGCCCGGCCAGCCGCGCCCGGCCCTTCTCGAACCGCGCCGCGATCGGCTCGGCGCGCGCGACCTTGCCCCGGCTCGCCGTCACCAGCGTCACCGGCAGCGTCGGCTCGACCTGGCGCAGCACGCTCTCGACCATGTCGCCGCCCATATTCTTCTCGGCGATCACCCGGTCGGCGCCCCAGGCCGAATGCGCCCGCGCCACGGCCGCGGCCCAGCCCTCGGGGCCCAGCCCCGCGACGCTGCGATCGTCGAGCACGAAGGCGATCCCGTCGCCGTCGATCGCGCAGACGACGATGCCGCACGCATCGCCCGTGGCGCTGCCCGGCGGGTCGACGCCGACCACGATCCGGACGCAGTCGGACGGCACCGGCGCCGGCGCGCGCGCCTCCTCGATCAGCGCGCGCGGCCACAGCGCCCCGGCGACGTCGCTCAGCAGCTCGCCCGCCAGCTCCTGCCGGCCGAGCCGCGTGCCGGCATAGGTCTCCTCCAGCCAGTCGTGCACCGAGGTCGCCAGGTGCCGGTTCTCGGCGGTCGCGCCGCGGGTCATCGCGGTCGCCTTCGCCGCGAGGATCGACCGGACGAGCGTCACCGCCCGCGGCGTCGTCGTCACCACCGCGCGCGGCGCCGCGCCCAGCCGCAGGCCCATCATCAGATTGTCCCAGGCGCGCGCGCCCGGCTCGGGCCATTTCCCGAGCTCGTCGGCCCAGGCGAAATGATGCTCGGGCCCGCGCAGCGCCTCGGCCGCGTGCGCCGAATAGGCAAAGCCCGTCGCGCCGTTCGAGAAGTCCAGCCGCCGCCGCGTCGGCCGCCACAGCACCTCCTCGCCGGTGCGGGCGATCGCGGCGAGCCCGCTCGGCCCCTCGATCATCACCTGCGCGACCTCCTCGAGGCTCGCCCCGACCAGCGCGACCTGCGCGCCCGGCATCGCGCGGACCTGCGCCCACAGCCACTCCGCCCCGGCGCGGGTCTTGCCGAAGCCGCGCCCGGCCATCAGCAGCCACACCCGCCAGTCGCCCGGCGGCGGCACCTGGCCGCCATGCGCCTGCCAGTCGAAGCATTCGAGCATCGCGCGCACGGTCGGCCCGCTCAGCCCGCGCACGAACTGGACGAGCTCGATGGGGGACCGCACCGCGGCGACGATGGCACAGGCCAGCTCGGCGATGGTCATCGCCGCGTCCGGCCCGGCGAGCCGTCGCTCCGAACCGTCGCGCCGCAACTCGGGCGGCACCGACGCGCGCACCGCCCGGCGCCGCGCCGTCGCGCTCTCGCGGCTCATTCGCCGGCCTGGCGCCGACGCAGCACGCCCAGCCGGCGCACCAGCTCGGCCCGCATCTCATTGTCGGTCGCCACCCGCGGCGTCCGCCCGCCCCGCCCCGCCGCCGGCGTCGCGGCGGGCGCGCCATGGAGCGTCTTGTAGATCCTCAGGCCCATCTCGGCGTCGAAGCCCGGCGCGTCCGCCGCCGGCTCGGCCGCCTCGGGCCACGCCGCCGCCAGCAGCTCGGCCTCCAGCCGCGCGACGCCCTGCTCCAGCGCCAGGCGCCACTCCTCCGCGAACCCCGGATCGCGCCGCCGGTGCCGCATCACCGTGATCGGCGCCACTCCCGCCTTCTCCGCGGACAGCCGCAGGTTGCAGGTCGCGCCCATCCAGTCGAGAAACACCTGCCGCCGCGCCGCATCGAACCGCTTGCGCGTCCCGTCGCGGATCACCTGCACATGCCCCTTGTTCCCGGCCGCCACCCGCGCCCCGTCCATGCCCGCCTCCCTGATCCGGAAAAGGCGTGTGTACCCGATATGTTCCAATCTGTCAAGAAAACGAACCAAAGCGGTTCACCCCCAAGCTCCTCCCCATCGCAGATGGGGAGGGGGACCGCCGGGCACAGCCCGGTGGTGGAGGGGCAGCGATGCCGCCAGCAACCCCCTCCACCACGCCGCTCCGCGTCGCGGTCCCCCTCCCCGCGCTTCGCGCAGGGAGGAGCGAAGGTCACCGAGCCATCCGCACGATCGCCTCGGCCACCCCATCCGGGTCGGCAAGCACCTCACCCGCCGGGATCCGCACCACACGAACCCCGCGCGCCCGCAACCACTCTGCCCGGACGACATCGCGCTCCGGCCGCGCGCCCATGTCATGCGCCACGCCGTCAACCTCGATCGCAAGCCCCGCGGCCGCACAGTAGAAGTCCAACACATAAGGCCCGATCGGATGCTGCCTTCGAAAGCGCACACCCTCGGGCGCCCGCCGCAGCCGGACCCAGAGCAGCACCTCCGGCAGACTCATGTCGCGGCGTAATCGCCGGGCATTCCGTACAGATGACATCGGCACAGGATGCTGATCGACGAGCCGACCGCCCATCACCGCTAAAGGCTAGCCCCCGCCCCAAAGCTCCTCCCCATCAACGATGGGGAGGGGGACCGCCGGGCGACAGCCCGGTGGTGGAGGGGCCCCCGCCCTGTCAATTCTTCACAACACGACCGCCCTTAACCACCCCACCACACACCGTCGCACCCGTTTCCCCACCGAAACCGCTTCGATTCCACCGCCCCCGCGCATTATCAGCTCGTCACGACTTTACAGAACCAGGGGCTCAGCCATGACGTACAAGGAAGAAATCGCCCGCGCCGAGCAGCTCATCGCCGGCCATCCCGGCACGTGGGACGGCATCTCGGCCGAGGCGGTCGCGCGGATGCGGCTGCAGAACCGGTTCAACACCGGCCTCGACATCGCCCGCTACACCGCGAAGATCATGCGCGCCGACATGGCCGCCTATGACGCGAACCCGGCCGACTACACCCAGTCGCTCGGCTGCTGGCACGGCTTCATCGCGCAGCAGAAGCTGATTTCGATCAAGAAGCATTTCGGCTCCACCAAGGGCCGCTACCTCTATCTCTCGGGCTGGATGGTCGCCGCGCTCCGCTCCGACTTCGGGCCGCTGCCCGACCAGTCGATGCACGAGAAGACGAGCGTCCCCGCGCTGATCGAGGAGCTCTACACCTTCCTGAAGCAGGCCGATGCGCGCGAGCTGAGCCTGTTGTTCCGCGACCTGGACAAGGCGCGCGACGCCGGCGACGAGGTCGAGGCCAAGCGGCTCCAGAACGCGATCGACAATTACGAAACGCACGTCGTGCCGATCATCGCCGATATCGACGCGGGCTTCGGCAATGCCGAGGCGACCTACCTGCTCGCCAAGAAGATGATCGAGGCCGGCGCCTGCGCGCTGCAGATCGAGAACCAGGTCTCGGACGAGAAGCAGTGCGGCCACCAGGACGGCAAGGTCACCGTCCCGCACGAGGACTTCCTCGCCAAGATCCGCGCCTGCCGCTATGCCTTTCTCGAGCTCGGCATCAATGACGGCATCATCGTCGCGCGCACCGACTCGCTGGGCGCGGGCCTCACCAAGCAGATCGCCTATTCGAAGGCGCCGGGCGACATCGGCGACCAGTACAATGCTTTCCTCGACTGCGACGAGGTGACCGACCTGTCGACGGTCAACGGCGACGTGGTGATCAACCGCGGCGGCAAGCTGCTGAAGCCCAAGCGGCTGCCCTCGAACCTCTTCCAGTTCCGCGAGGGCACCGGCGCCGATCGCTGCGTGCTCGACTGCATCACCTCGCTCCAGCACGGCGCCGACCTGCTCTGGATCGAGACCGAGAAGCCGCACATCGAGCAGATCGCGTCGATGGTCGACCGCATCCGCGAGGTCATCCCCAACGCCAAGCTCGTCTACAACAACTCGCCGTCGTTCAACTGGACGCTGAACTTCCGCCAGCAGGTCTACGACGCCTGGGCCGAAGCCGGCCGCGACGTCTCGGGCTATGACCGGGCGAAGCTGATGAGCGTCGACTATGACACGACCGAGCTGGCCGCCGAGGCCGACGAGCGGATCCGCACCTTCCAGCGCGACGCGAGCGCGCGGGCGGGCATCTTCCACCACCTGATCACGCTGCCGACCTACCACACCGCCGCGCTGTCGACCGACAATCTCGCCCGCGAATATTTCGGCGAGGCGGGGATGCTCGGCTACGTCAAGAACGTCCAGCGCCAGGAGATCCGCCAGGGCATTGCGTGCGTGAAGCACCAGAACATGTCGGGCTCGGACATCGGCGACGACCACAAGGAATATTTTGCCGGAGAGGCGGCTCTGAAGGCGGGCGGAGTTCACAACACGATGAACCAGTTCGCCGCTTAACTTCACACCCCGGTGTGAGAACGCCCCCGCCGGCCCCGGCCGGCGGGGGTTTTTGTTCGGGCCCCTCCACCACGCCGCTGCGCGTCGCGGTCCCCCTCCCCGCGCTACGCGCAGGGAGGAGCGAGAGCCAAGCTCCTCCCCATCGCAAGATGGGGAGGGGGACCGCCGGGCGCAGCCCGGTGGTGGAGGGGCAGTCGATGGCGCGGAACACCCCTCCACCACGCCGCTGCGCGTCGCGGTCCCCATCCCCGCGCCGCGCGCAGGGAGGAGCGAGAGCCAAGCTCCTCCCCATCGCAAGATGGGGAGGGGGACCGCCGGGCGCAGCCCGGTGGTGGAGGGGCCCCCTCGCCCCACCCCGAAACCTTGCCTTCTCCCCACCCCTGCGCTAAGGGCGCGGCGTCCAGCGGGCGGCAACGGCTCGCGGAGTGGGCGCGACGGGAGTCCCGACGCGCCGTTTTGCATTGACCTCCACCGTCTTTGCGGCTCCGCCGAAGCGCTTTTCCGTTCGCGAGGATGCTCTGTCCGGCATGGGGCCGGCGGGGCGGATTGGCCTTGCGGCCGTCGCGTCTTCGGGCGTGCCGGACGTAGACCGCCGGAGCCAACCGGTTGGCCAGCAACGATCTGTTTGAGGAAGACTCTTTTCTATGGCCACTGCGGCTTTTCCCTCGCGCGACGATTTCGCCGCGCTGCTCAACGAGACCCTTGGCGACAATGAAGGCTTTGAAGGCCGCGTCGTGAAGGGCACCGTCACCGCGATCGAGAACGACATGGCCGTCATCGACGTCGGCCTGAAGTCGGAAGGCCGCGTGCCGCTGCGGGAGTTCGCGGCGCCGGGCCAGAAGGCCGATCTCAAGGTCGGCGACGAGGTCGAGGTGTTCGTCGACCGCGTCGAGAACGTCCATGGCGAAGCGATGCTGTCGCGCGACCGCGCGCGCCGTGAGGCCGCCTGGGACAAGCTCGAGGGCGAGTTCGCCGCCGGCAACCGCGTCGACGGCGTGATCTTCGGCCGCGTCAAGGGCGGCTTCACCGTCGATCTCGGCGGCGCCGTGGCCTTCCTGCCGGGCAGCCAGGTCGACATCCGGCCGGTCCGCGACGTGCAGCCGCTGATGGACATCCCGCAGCCCTTCCAGGTGCTCAAGATGGATCGCCGCCGCGGCAACATCGTCGTGTCGCGTCGCGCCGTGCTCGAAGAGACCCGCGCCGAGCAGCGCACCGGTCTCATCCAGTCGCTGCACGAGGGCCAGGTGATCGACGGCGTCGTCAAGAACATCACCGACTATGGTGCGTTCGTCGACCTGGGCGGCATCGACGGCCTGCTCCATGTCACCGACCTGTCCTACAAGCGCGTCAACCACCCGTCCGAGGTGCTGAACATCGGCGACACGGTGCGCGTGCAGATCATCCGCATCAACCGCGAGACGCAGCGCATCTCGCTCGGCATGAAGCAGCTCGAGAGCGATCCGTGGGAGGGCGCCTCGGCGAAGTATCCGGTCGGCGCGAAGCTGCATGGCCGCGTCACCAACATCACCGAATATGGCGCGTTCGTCGAGCTCGAGCCGGGGATCGAGGGCCTGGTCCACGTCTCCGAGATGAGCTGGACCAAGAAGAACGTGCATCCGGGCAAGATTGTCTCGACCAGCCAGGAAGTCGACGTCGTCATCCTCGAGGTCGACGAGGACAAGCGTCGCATCTCGCTCGGTCTCAAGCAGGCGCAGGCCAATCCGTGGGAGCGCTTCGCCGAGGAGCATCCGGTCGGCACCGTCGTCGAGGGCGAAGTCAAGAACGCCACCGAGTTCGGCCTGTTCGTCGGCCTCGACAACGACGTCGACGGCATGGTCCACATGTCCGACATCGCCTGGGGCATCAGCGGCGAAGACGCCCTGAATTTGCACAGAAAAGGCGAGATGGTGAAGGCTGTTGTGCTCGACGTGGACGTCGAGAAGGAGCGCATTTCGCTCGGCATGAAGCAGCTCGAGCGTGGCGCCCCGAGCGCCGGTGCTGCGACGTCGTCGGGTTCGCTGCGCAAGAACGAGGTGGTCACCGTCACTGTCCTCGAAGTCCGCGACGGCGGCCTCGAAGTGCAGGCGGGCGAGGACGGGGCCACCGGCTTCATCAAGCGGTCCGACCTCGGGCGCGACCGCGACGAGCAGCGTCCGGAGCGCTTCCAGGTCGGCCAGAAGTTCGACGCGATGGTGACCGGGTTCGATCGTTCGAAGAAGCCGACTTTCTCGGTCAAGGCGATGCAGATCGCCGAAGAGAAGCAGGCCGTGGCGCAGTACGGCTCGTCGGATTCGGGTGCGTCGCTCGGCGACATCCTCGGCGAGGCACTCAAGGCGCGCGAAACCAAATAAGCCGTAGCGTCAGCTGTTTATAACGCCCGGCGCGGCACGAAAATTGTATACTTTTGCGACTCGCGGGCCGTTCACCTTTTTGTTAAGGTGAGCGGCCTTTTTCTGTTGTTGTGCGTAAAGCGCGGTCTGGGGGGATCGCGTTTCAGAGTGGGGGGACGCGCGGGCGGAAATTTATCCGGTTGCGGGTCCAGTCATGGTCCTGTCAGTCGAAAGGATGATAATGATCCGGTCCGAACTGGTTCAACTGCTCGCCAAAGACAACCCGGAGTTGTCGGCAAAGGAAATCGAGAAGATCGTGACGATCTTCTTCGACGAGATCAGCGAAAGATTGGCCCAGGGTGGCCGCGTCGAGTTGCGCGGGTTCGGCGCATTCTCGACCCGCGGGCGCGATGCCCGTGTCGGGCGCAATCCCCGCACCGGCGAGACCGTCTCGGTCAAGGCCAAGCGGGTGCCTTACTTCAAGCCCGGCAAGGAAATGCGTCAACGACTGAACGTCTGACGCGAGCGAAGCAGCACGAGCCCGATCGCAAGCGGGGCGAGCCACACGATGCGGCTCTGGTAGCGGTCGTGCACGTCCGAGAGAGCGCCCGCGAGCCCGGCATTGACCGCGAGCCCCAGCCCCACCGCACCGACCAGACCCAGGCCATGGCCGTCGCGCCGCCGCCAGGCGATCATCCCGGCCAGCGGCAACAGCGCGAGCGCGAGCCAGGCCACCGGCGTCGTCAGGGCGCGCAGCAGCGGCTTCGCGGTCGCGTCGCGGACCTGTCGTGAGGTCGAGAGCGCCGGCATCGCCTCGGGGCGGAGATTGGCGATCGCCCAGGTGATGCCCGCGCGGGGGTCGCGACAGCCGACCGGACACTCGTCGTCGAGCACGGCGAAGCTCGCGAACTGACGAAACGCACCGCGCGTCGCCGCGCCGAGGACGTCGGCCGGCGCCTCGCGAACGGCGCCGCGCGCCGCGACCGAGACCATGTCGACCCACGCCCAGCGTTCCGCCTCCGTGCCCTGCCAGAGGTGCCGGGCGAGCGGGCTGCGCTCGTTGCTCCAGAGCAGCACCTGGCTGTCGCGCGGCAATCGCGTGCGCGCCGCGCAGAGCGGCGCCGGCGCATCGACGCCGCAATGGCGGGCCAGCCAGTCGGCTGCCGGGCCATCCTCGTGCAGCCGCGCGAACAGGAACACGCCGCCCATCGGCGACACGCTCCAGCGCCCGAGCGCGAGGCCGTTCGCCGCGACATGCGCGCCCAGCACGGCGGCCGTCGCCAGCGCCAGCGCCAGCAGGCGACGGCACGCAGCGCGCCACGTCTGGCCGAGCAGCACGGCGGCTCCGACCGTGGCGGCCCCCGCCACGACCAGCAGGGCCAAATGGGTATAGTGGACGAGCGCGACCAGGACCGCCGCAAGCCACAGGATCGGCGCGCCGCTCTCGGCCGGATCACGCGACGCAGCCGCCCAGGCGAGCAGCACCACCCCGCCGGTCAGCGCGTCGGGCATGAACTGGCCGGCGTGGAAGGGCGCGGACGTGAGCAGCAGCGCTGGCACCAGCCAAAGCACGCGCCCCGGCACCAGCGTTCGGCCGACCAGCCAGATGGTCGCCGCCACCGCGGCCGCCTGCACCAGGATGGCGAGCCAGAGCCCCGCCAACCCGTCGACGGCCACGAGCATCGGCTTCAGCAGCAGCCCGTAGAAGCTGGATCGGTCGACGGCATAGGCCTGTCCGATCGCGATGCCGAGATAGGTGCCGCTGTCCGGAAACACGAGCGGAAAGCCGTTCCACAGCGCGGCCCACAGCAGCGCCACGACCAGGCACGGCAGCGCCGCCGCGTCCGCGATCCCGCCTCTCGCCGCTCCCGCTCGCCCGCTCACGGCAGGGGCTCTAGCCGTCAGCCGCTTAAGACGGAGTTAGGGATGCGGACGGCGCGACGCATTGGCCGCCGTCGACCATCTGGCGACGACGAGGCAGGCGCCCGCCGAGAGAATGCCGGCCAGAATGTCGACGAGATAGTGCGCGCCGACCGTGATCGTCGCCAGGATCATCAGCGCGTTGAACGGGATGGCGAGCACCCACAGCCATCGGATTTGAACTGCGCCCCAGACACAGATCAGCGCCGCCGCGGTGTGGAAGCTGGGAATGGTGGCCAGGCCAATGAGATGGGCTCGCCCGATATGGTGAAGTTCGCCCGATCTGAGCGACGCCAGCACCGCCCGATGCGCGTCGGACGCGTTGCCCGCGATGTAGAGCGGCGCACGCGCGTCGATCGCGAACGCGTCGAACGGGCCGAGCGCCGGGGCGATCAAGACGGAGGCGACGGACACCGTCACGGCCAACATCCAGCTCATCACGAGAGTCCAGGCCGCAGACTCGCGCCGCGTCGCGAACAGCGCCGCGAGCACGACCGCCGGCTGCAGGCCGATCGCGTTGTACACCGGGAAGAGAACATCCAGCGCTGCGGGCTCGGCGAGGATTCGCTCCATCAATCGCGGCCAATCGAAGCCGAGACGCTGATCGGCGGCGAGAAGCGCGCCGTCGACATAGGCACCGCTTGCGGCCGCGAACGGATAGGAGAGCATCGCCGCGGCGAACGACCCCGACGCGAGGATGGCGACCGCCAGAAAATAGTCGGCGAGCGCCGGATAGCCTCTCGACCTGAGTAAGGCGCTGCTGCCTGCGATCCAGGCGATCGGCAGCGAGACCGAAAGAAGAAGTGCGCGGTCGATCGAGAGACCCGTCGTCCAGAATGCCGCGCATGCCAGCAGCACGAGACCGGCCAGGAACGCGACCGACGGCCGAGCGGCGCGTGAAGTGCCGAGCCAAGCCGTCACCCTTGCGGGTGGCTGGGCGAGGCGTCGAGCCGCGCCAGCTTGAAGCCGCATCTTTCGCCCCCGTTTCGTCGAAACCCAGCGCTCTATGCCGCTGCTCGCGCGTGCGAATCAACGATCGGGCGCTTTCCATGCGTCCCGGTTGAGGACGCTGGGCGAGAGATCGCCGCAACGTCTCGCCGCGTCTCGATCGTGCGCGCCGGGGCGTCGATCGTCACCGCTGCGAGTGCGGTGGATTCTCGGCCGGGCGGGCGATAGGACATCGCGAGACTGTCGGGGCGGGTCAGCCGGGAGTGTCGGGAAGGCGGGCGTCGCGGCCGTCTTTCTCGGGTTTGCGGACGTGGCGAAATCGGTAGACGCAGCGGACTTAAAATCCGCTTCTCTGAGAGAGTGCGGGTTCGAGTCCCGCCGTCCGCACCAGCGCCGTTCAGCGAGTGACCCGTTTTCGCTGATCGTCCATTCCCATCGAGACGAGCAGCGGCGCGCGATCCTGGCGCGCCTTGAAGTCGGCCCTGCTGCGCACCCCGTCCCAGTCCGCGAGGATCAGCGATTGCGCGACGGCGCCGCCCAGGGTGGTGCCGGGACCAAGGACGACGAACAGGTCCGGCGCGAACTCGCGTGCGGCAACCGCGATCGCACGCGTGAAGTCGTAGGTTTCCGTGACTTGCGCGCCGAGCGTATAGTCGTGGAGCGACGCGGGTCGGGTCGCGCCCGGCCACCAGATCGCACCGGCGCCGTCGATCATCGGCAGGCGCGGCTGTTCGAACAGCTCGAGCGGCAGGCGGGCGCGGCCCTGTGCGGCGACCGGCGCCTGCAGCTTCGTATGGAACGCCGCGTGATTGCCGAGCCGCATCGGATAACGCTGCTGGACGGGCGGGACGGCCGCCTCGAACGCCGCCAGCCCCTCGGCGTTTCCGGCGACGACGAGCATCCCGCCAAGGTCGATCGACAGGTACAGGTCGTGCCCGGGCCGCGCGCCGATCGACGCCACCAGGTCGAGCAGCTCGGCCTTGCGCGCCGGCTGCGGCAGCCAATCCTCGTCGACCCAGGGATAGATGGTCTGCCCGCCGATCAGCGCCTGCTGCATCAGCGTGCCCATGGTGTTCGCCACGCGAAAGCCGTGCTCGGGCGTGAGCGCCCCGGCGCAGGCGAGCGCGGTGTACCAGCCCATCGAATTGCCCGTGACCGCGACCACGTCGATCGCATCCCGGTCGATCGACAGGAAGTCGCCGAGCGACGCGGCAAAGATCAGCCCCGACGCATTGTCGCCCCGGCTGTGCCGGGCGATCGCGTAGCGGTCGGCGCCGTCGAGCGCGGACAGCGGCTCCTGCCCCGCTTCGGCGCGCAACGAGTCGAAGCGGCCGAGCAGCGCGGGATCGGGAAAGTGGCGCCCCAGATATCCGAGCTCGGCCGCGTTGTAGGTGCCCCGGCCGGGACAGATCACGACGGCCGTCGTCATGCCCCCCTCCCCAGCAGCCGCCGCGCGGCGTCGACGATCTGGTCGACCGACGGCATGGTCGAGGCATAGGCCGGCCCGGTCGGGATGAAGCTGTCCTCCGCCGTCAGCCGCGCATGGGGCAGGTCGGTGCGCTCGTGGAGCGTCGCCATCAGCGCCTCGGCGACACCGCCCGAGCGGCGGGTCTCGTCGACGATCAGCGCGGCGCGACAGCCCGAGACGGCGTCCGCGATCGCGCTCTCGGGCAGCGGGCAGAGCCAGCGAATGTCGACGATGCGCGCCCGGATGCCGTCCGCTTCCAGCCGTTTCTGCGCCTGGCTGGAGAGATACACGCCGTTCCCGAAGGTGACGATCGCAAGGTCGGTGCCGTCGCCATGGACCGCGACCTCGCCCAGCCCGACCCGGGCCTGAAGCTCGGGATAGTCGCGCATCCAGAGGCCATCGCCGGCCTCGTGCAGGTCGCGCATGTGGTAAAGCGCGATCGGCTCCAGGAACACGACCAGGCGCTGCTCCTCGCGCGCCAACCGCACGCACTCGCGCAGCATCAGCACCGCCTCGCGCCCATCGGACGGACAGGCGAGGATCAGCCCGGGAATGTCGCGCAGCACCGCGACCGAGTTGTCGTTGTGGAAATGCCCCCCGAACCCCTTCTGGTAGCCCAGCCCCGAGATGCGGACGACCATCGGGTTGGTGAACTGCCCGTTGGAGAAGAACGGCAGCGTCGCCGCCTCGCCGCGCAACTGGTCCTCGGCATTGTGGAGATAGGCGAGGAACTGGATTTCGGGGATCGGCAGGAACCCGTTCTGCGCCATGCCGATGGCGAGACCGAGGATCGACTGTTCGTCGAGCAGCGTGTCGATCACGCGGGCCCGTCCGAACCGGCTCGAAAGCTTTTGGGTGACGCCGTAATTGCCGCCCTTGATGCCGATATCCTCGCCCATCATCACGATGTCGGGATGTTCGAGCATCAGGTCGGCCAACGCCCAGTTGATGAGCTTGCCCATCGTCTGCGGTTTGCAGAGCATCGCCTCCTCGCCGCCGAGCATTTCGGCACGGGCGGCAAGGTCCGGGCCGTTGCTCGGGCGGCAATCGCGGCGGGGCGGGATCAGGCTCGCCATCACCTCGCCGGCGTCCCTGAGCCGCGGCCTGGTTACCGCCTGCGCCGCGATCCGCTCCACGCGCGCGTTGGTGTCCTGGTAGATCGCGCGCGCCCGGTCGGGATCGAGCACGCCGGCGGCGTCGAGCAGCCGCGCCATGTGGAGCAGCGGATCATGCGCTTCCTCGGCCTCGAGCTCGGCCTTGCTCATATAGGTGGTCGGCACGTCGGCGCCGGCATGGCCGTAGAGCCGGATCGTCCGGACATGGAGAAAGGCGGGCTTGCGACGCCGGCGGACATAGTCGGCGGCGGCCTGCGCGACCTCGAACGTCTCGTAGATGTCGAGCCCGTCGCACGCGAAATAGCGCAGGCCCGGGCGGCCGGCGAAGGTCGCCGCGACCCAGCCCTTGGGCGTCCGCGTCGAGATCCCGATGCCATTGTCTTCGCAGACGAACAGCAAGGGCAGCGGCACCGATTGGTAGGCGGTCCATTGCGCGGTGTTGAAGGCGCCCTGGGCGGTCGAGTGGTTCACCGACGCGTCGCCGAACGAACACATGATGATCGCGTCCTTCGGCAGTGCCTGGAACTCGGGCGGACGGCGCGCGGCCAGTCCCAGCGAATAGGCGGCGCCGACCGCCTTGGGCAGATGGCTGGCGATGGTCGAGGTCTGCGGAGGGATGTTGAGCGACTTGGATCCCAGCACCTTGTGGCGGCCGCCGGAGATCGGGTCCTCCGACGAGCAGGCGAAGGAGAGCAGCATGTCCCAGGCGATCGTCTGCCCCGGCACCTGCTCGGCGCGCTGGATCTGGAAGGCGGCGTCGCGATAATGGAGGAAGGCCATGTCGGTCGGGCGCAGCGCGGCGGCCACGGCGGCCATGCCCTCGTGGCCCGACGATCCGATCGTGTAATAGCCCTGCCCCGCCGCCTGCATCCGGCGGCTCTGCCGGTCGAGCGCGCGCGTCAGGCAGGCCGTGCGGAAGATGGAGACGGCAAGCTCGGGGGTCAATGGGCCCGAGGGCGGACGCCCTTCGGGCCAGTCGCGCGCGGCGACCCGCGCGAGGAAATTCTCATGGACGATTGCGACGCGATCCAACGCCGGGGCTCCTCAGGTTGCGCCGTGCATGTCACGCGCGGCCGCTGCGTTGTCGAGAGGTTTTCGCCCGCTCAGTCGAGCGCGATCCAGACCGGGGCGTGGTCGCTGGTCTTGTCCCAGCCGCGCACATGCCGGTCGACCTCGGCCGCGGAGAGCCGCGCGGCAAGCACAGGCGTCAGCAGGACATGGTCGATGCGCAGCCCGGCGTCGCGCCCATAGGCGTTCCGGAAATAGTCCCAGAAGGTGTAGATCGTCGCGTCCGGGTGGCGCGTGCGCAGCGCATCGGTCCAGCCCTGGTCGAGCAATCGGGCATAGGCGGCGCGAACCTCGGGCGCGAACAGTGCATCGTCCACCCAGCGCTCGGGCTTGTACACGTCGCGCTCGGTCGGCATCACGTTGAAATCGCCGGCGAGCACGATCGGCAAGCCCGACGCGAACAGGTCGGCGGCATGATCGACGAGCCGTTCGAACCAGCGCAGCTTATAGTCGAACTTCGGCCCCGGCCGCGGATTGCCGTTGGGCAGATACAGGCAGCCGACGAGCACGCCGTCGATCGCCGCCTCGAGATAGCGGCTCTGCCCCGGGTCGGGATCGTCGGGAAGGCCCCGCCGCGTCTCGTGGATCGCGCCGGTGCGGCTGAGGATGGCGACGCCGTTCCAGCTCTTCTGGCCGTGCCAGATCGCATCATATCCGAGCGCCTGGATCGCCGCGGCCGGGAATTTCTCGTCGGGCGCCTTCAGCTCCTGGAGGCAGACGACGTCCGGCCGCGCCTCCTCCAGCCAGCGCAGCAGCACGGGCAGCCGCCCATTGACCCCGTTCACATTATAGGTGGCGATCCGCACGCCGGGGCTCAGCGCGGGGCGGCAACGATCCGCGCCGCGGCGGTCGCGACCAGCGCATCCTCGACGAGGCCGGTCGGCACCTGCCCGAAGCGGGCCATCCAGAAGCGGCGCGCACCGAAGCCGACATAGGAGGCGAGGATCGCCGATGCGGCGCCCGCGAGCGCGCCCGCCCGGCGCTCGCCCTCGCGCGCCAGCACGGCGCCGGCATAGCCGCCGGTCAGAAGGCGCGCGGCGAGCCCGGACGGCACGATCCGGTCGGGTGCGGTCGGCAGCTTGTCGCCCGCCAGTTCGGCGAGCGCGAGCCCGGTCGCCCCGACGGTGCCGAGCCCCGAGCCGAGGCGCGCGACGCCCGGCGCGTCGGGATCGAGCTTGCCCGCGCGCGCGGCCCAGGCCAGCGCGGCGAGCGGCGTCAGCGCGCGTTGCCCCGCGACAATCCCCATCAGCACCGATCGCAGCATGGCCGTCTCCTTGCGTCACGCCAACGAGAGCGGCCGGGCGACGTTCCCTGGCGCCGCCCGATCAGAGGCGGAGCGCGCCCACATCGGCCGTGGCGGCGACCATTTCGGCATGGGCGACGACCTGGCGATAGGCCGCGTCGAGACGCCGGATCTCGGCGTCCGCGGCTGCTTCCTCGCGCAGATTGACGACGAAGAAGTCGGCGGCGCCCATCTCGAAGCGGCGGCGCTCGGCCGCGGCCATCGCGCGTGCCCGCTCGGCTTCCGCCTGCGCCAGTTCGGCGACCCGCGCCGACGCGCCGATCGCAATCCCGATCGCGTCGACCTGCGCGACGATCTGCTCCGACACAAGCTGCCCGCGGCGGCGGAACGCGTCGATCTCGGCCTCGGTCTGCATCAGCCGGCCGCGCGCGCTGCGGTTCTGGAGCGGCACGCGGAAGGTCAGGCCGACCTTGGACTCGGTGCCCTCGCGCGACGGGCCGCCGGCGCCGAGCGGCCCCAGGTCGCGCGACACTTCCACCGCCACGTCGAGGCGCGGCAGCAACTGGTTGCGATCCAGCGTCAGCCGCTGGCGGGCAAGCTCCATGCGCAGCTCGATCGTGCGCAGGTCGGGCCGGCGCAGCGCGCCCGAACGGGCATCGAGCGGAAGCGGCAGCGGCGCCGGCAGCGCCGAGGGCAGCCGCGCGGGGTCGGGCAGCATCGGCCGGCCGTCGCCGTCGCGCCAGAACAGCGACAGGCTGTTCGCCGCCGTCGCCAGCGCCTGCTCGGCCTGGGCGACGAAGGTCTGGCGGCGGAGCAGGTTCTGCTCGTTCTCGGTCAGAATGATGCGGGGGCGCAGGCCGGCCGACACGGCGCGCTCGAAGCCGCGCTGCCGCTCCTCGGCAAGCGACAGCAGGTCGCGGTAGACGGCGAGACGCAGCCCCGCGACCACCCAGTTGTTATAGGCCTCGATCGCGCGCGTCTGGACGCCGATCGCGATCATCAGCCGCTCGACATCGGCCAGCTCCAGCTCGCCCGACGCAAGCGTGCGGTTGAAGCGACGCTCGTCGATGATGCGGTCGCGCATCAGCGCGAACACTGCGCCGACCTTCACCTCGCCGAATTCGTTCGTGAACTTCTCGTCCTCGTAGATCGGAAAGCGCCCGCCCGACACGCGATAGCCGCCATAGAGATTGCCGCCATTGGACTGCAGCGGCTGGGTGACTTTCGACTCCAGATAGCGCCCGTCATAATAGCCCGACAGCCGCGCATCGGCCCCGGCGCTGAACAGCGTGTCGAACGCACCTTCGACCGACAGCCGCTTGCCCTCGGCGACGCGCACCCGGGCGAGCGCCTCAAGGATCTGCGGCTGGTAGCGCCGCGAGGTATCGAGCACCGCGTCGAGCGTCAGCGGCCCGCTGGCGGGCGGCGGCGCGACCGGCCCCTGCGCCGCGGGCGGCAGCGGCGCGATCATCTGTGCCGATCCCGGCGCCGTCGTGGCCAGCAGCAGCAAAGCCGCCGCGAACGCCTTATTTCGCCTGGACATTGTCGCCCGCCTGCATGGCGGCGGCCGCGCCCGCCTTGTCACCCGGCCGCTGGAACTGCAGCGGGAAGTCGTTCAGCAGACGCCACAGCTCGAAGCCGACGGTGACCGTGTCCATCATCACCCAGCCGCGCACCTTGGCGCCCAGCCGCACATAGGGCTCCTGCGGCCAGCCCGGGCGATCCGGCGCCGGCTCGACGAGGATGCGGAAGAGGCCGTTGGTCGACGCGTTGACGTCGATCGCGAACACGCGCCCGTCGAACATGCCCTGCGCGATCGACGGCCAGCCGCTGAACTGGATCGCCGGCCAGCCCTCGAATTCCAGCCGCACGCGGCGTCCCGGACGCACCAGCGGCACGTCGCGCCCGTCGACATAGAGTTCCACGACGCGGCGGCTATTCTCGACCGCGAAGCTCGCGAGCACGTCGCCTGCCTTGACCAGCGTCGCCGTGTCGCCGCCGGCGATGCGCATCACCCGCCCGTCGCGCGGCGCCCGCACCACCTGCACGTCCTGGCGGTTGAGCTTGATGTCGATGTCGTTGAGCGCGGCCTGCGACGCCGCGATCTTCGCGCGATAATCGGCGACCTTGATCTGCGCGAGTTCATAGTCGCGCCGCGCGCTCAGCCCCTCGCGATAGAGTTGTCCCATGCGGTCGACGTCGAGCTGGGCCACCCGCATCGCCTGGCGCGCCGCCGCGATCTCGGCATCGGCCTGGCGGCGCTCCGAGCGGATGCGGTCGAGCAGCATCGGGTCGGTGTCGACGATCTTGGCAATCGGGTCGCCCCGCTTCACGAGCTGGCCGTCGGTCACGTACCATTGGTCGATCCGGCCCGGCACCAGCGCCGTGATGTTCTGAACGCGGTCGCGCGGATCGAGCGCGATCACGCTGCCCGTGCCCTGCGCCGTCTGGACCCAGGGCACGGTCAGCATGAACACGATGCTGGCCACGATGCCGACCGCGATCATGATCGCCAACGCGCGCGCCGGTCGCGGCGGGCGGATGCTCGCCAGCGTGGTGAAGTGGGTGAGATGCTCGGCACGAAAGCTCATGACAGACCCTTTTCGGCGGCGGCGCCGGCGCGAACGGCGTCGAACTCGGCCCGGTCCGCGATCAGCCGCTGGGCAGTGCGGCCGAGCCACAGAAACCCGTCCAGCTCGACGTCGTCGGGCCGGTTGGAGAAGTAGATCAGCGTCATGTCCTTGCCCCGCAGATACTCGAACACGGCGTTGAGCTGGGCCACCGGCGTCATGTCGTAAAGCCCCGACAGCACCAGGATGCGCGGTTCGGCGAGCAGCGCGCCGGCAAGCTTCAGCTGCATCGTCTCTTCGATCGACAGCGGCCAACCGGTCGAGGAGAGTTCGGTGTCCATGCCGCCGGCGAGCTCGGACAGGCGGCGGTCGAGGCCGACCAGCTTCAGCATGTCCATCGTGCGCACCGGGTCCCGGTCGCGGCAGGCGAGCGCCAGATAGTCGCGGATCGTGGTGCCGACGATCGTCGGGCGGTTGAGCACGATCACGTCGGAGCGCAGCTGGTAGATGTCGAGATCGTTGATGTCGGCGCCGCCGACCGAGATGATCCCGGATTCGGGCTGGAAATGGTGCTTGAGCAGGCTCGAGAATTGCCGTTCGACGCCGGCTTCGGCCGCGGCGATCAGCCGACTGTTCGCCGGGATCGACAGCTCCAGCCGCGCGATCGCGCCGCCCACCGGCACGCGCACGCCCGCGAAGGACAGCGCGCCCGACAAGGGACGCGTGCCGGGCGTGCCGTCCGGGATCTTCTCCTGCGGGATCGTCCGGAACAGCGCCAGCTCCTCGAGCCCGGCGACCAGGTCGTAGAAGGTGTCGAGATAGGGTCCGAGCGACGCCGCGCCGTAGAAGATGCTCGACAGGATCAGCTCGGCCGCGACGAGCTGGCCGATCGAGAGCTGGTTCTGGATGACCAGCCAGCCGCCGAGCGCGAGCAGCCCGGCGCTCGCGACGGCATAGAGCAGCAGCAGCGCCACGCTCTGGGGGAAGGCCGAGCGGAAATGCGCGGCATGGTCGCGAACATAGGCCGAGGTGCGCGCCTCGGTCAGGTCCATCGCATAGTCGAGGTGGCGGCTGGACTTGTAGAAGCCGTTCGACCCGCCGACGCTCTCCAGCCAATGGGCCAGCTCGTACTTGCGGTGGCTGAGCTGGACGACCGACGACATGGCGCTGCGCGACCACAGCCGCCAGATCAGCCAGAGCAGGAAGATGAAGAGCAGGTTGAAGGCCAGAAAAAACGGGTGGTAAAAGGCCGTGACGACGAAGCCGACGGTCGATTGCAGGACGATCGTGAAGCCCCCGATGAGCAGCGACGGCATCGCCTTCTGCATCGTCACGATGTCGAAGAAACGGTTGAACAGATCGTCGCGTCGCTCGTCCGCGAAGAACGGGTTCTGCGCGTGGACCGCGCGCAAGGTGATGTCCGCGACCATTCGCGCCATGAAGCGGCGGCGGAACAGCTCCATCATATATTTGGCGAGCGCGCCGAGCAGCGCCCAGATGAGCAGCAGGACCAGCAGCACGAGGGCGAGCGTGAACAACGGCACCGGCAACGCCAGATTGGCCACCGAGTTGATCAGCAACTGCACCGAGATCGGCACTGCCAGCGACAGCAGACTGACCCCGATCCCGTAAATAATCACGAGCGAAAAGAACGGGCTATCCGGCCCCAATATGGGCCGGGCCCATCCGAATACGTCCCTTAGTCGGACAGTCGTCTGCTCAGCCATCGCGCGAGTGTATCCAGCATGGGGGAAGGCCGCAGCCTTTTTTCGCGCCTAGACAAGGCAGGCCATCGGATCAAATCGCTAATTCGGCGCGATCCGATAGGTTTTCACTATTGGTGACCGCATGGAACCTCGTCGCGCGTGACGCGCTCCGCTCCCGGCCGCGGTCGCCCTGCCCCGGCCGACGAAGGAGACATGAATGAGCGTGACCGCGATTGCGATCAATTGCAGCCTCAAGCCCTCGTCGGGCGAGCCGAGTTCGACCGACCGGATGATCGGCGTTCTCGCGGCCGAACTCGCCAGGCACGACGTCAGGCTGGTCGAGACGATCCGCATCGCGGACCATGACGTAAAACCCGGCGTGTCCTCGGACGAGGGCGACGGCGATGCGTGGCCGGACCTGCGCCGGCGCATCCTCGAAGCCGACATCCTGGTCTTCGGAACGCCAATCTGGCTGGGGCAATTGTCGAGCATCGGCAAGCGCGTGCTCGAGCGCATGGACGCCTTCCTGTCGGAGACCGACGACCAGGGCCGGATGCCCAGCTTCGGGAAGGTCGTGCTGCCCGCGATCGTCGGCAACGAGGACGGCGCGCATTGGGTCACGTCCCAGCTGTGCCAGGCCCTGTCCGACGAGGGCTGGACGATCCCGGCCGGCGCCGCGACCTACTGGGTCGGCGAAGCGATGCAGAAGACCGACTTCAAGGACCTGGCGGAGGTGCCGGAAAAGGTCGCGACCACCGCGGCCACCGCTGCGCGCAACGCCGCGCACCTGGCCAAGTTGCTCGGCGCAAACCCTTATCCGGGCGAGTCGAAGGCCTGATCCGCGATCGGCCCGGCGTTGGTCGATCCGCGTGCGCGGTCCGTCGGATGCCGTTCGCCTCGGCCGGCCGCCGCACCGACGTTGCCGGGAATGAGCGACGACGATCCCGTCCGCCCCCGACGCGGCCGGCCCAGCACGGGCCAGGGACTGCCGATCCATGTCCGCCTCAGCGCGTCGCAGGTCGACCGGCTGGACGACTGGATCGCAGACCAGCTCGAACAGCCGCTCAGCCGCCCGGAAGCGATCCGACGCCTGCTCGAGCGGGTGCTGCCGGTCCGGACCCGATCGCCCCGCAATCCCTGATCGGCGCGGCTCGGCGCGCCAGCCGGTCTCGAGCCGATCGCGGGCGGCCGCTCTGGTCGTGCGCTCAGGCCGAACGCCCGAACGCCGCCCGGCCTTGCGGCCAGCGCCGTTGCCGGCCGGTCAAGCCGATCTCGCAAATGGGGAAAATGGTGGGCGCGGCAAGGATTGAACTTGCGACCCCTGCGATGTCAACACAGTGCTCTACCACTGAGCTACGCGCCCACGGGAGGTGGCCACTAGACGAGGGCCGGGCGCAGCGCAAGCGCTGTTTCAGTTCAATCCGCTGGCGCTGCCGATTTCGAAGATCCGGTCCACTTCCATCACCAGATCGCGCAGGTGGAAGGGCTTGGAGAGCACCTTGGCCTGCGGCACGGCCTTGCCGGCCTTGAGCGTCACGGCGGCAAAGCCGGTGATGAACATCACCCGCATGTCGGGCGCGATCCCCGCCGCGCGCTGGGCCAGTTCGATGCCGTCCATCTCGGGCATGACGATGTCGGTGAGCAGCAGGTCGAACCGGTCGTTCTCGAGCAGCGGGATCGCCGCGGTGCCACGATCGACCGAGGTCACGGAATAGCCGGCACGTTCGAGCGCGCGATGCAGGTACTGGCGCATCGCCTCGTCATCTTCGGCCAGCAAAATCCGGATCATCGACGCCCTCATCGTGCCACCTCAACGCGCGTGAAGCGGCCTGTGCTTCGCGATTATGCGCAAAAGGCTTAATTTTTTCCAGCCGCCGCGACCGGAAAATCCGGCGCGTGCGTTCGGTGCATATCGGCGGACGGCAGGCCGTTGCAGCCTCCCCCGCTTCCCCCTAGCAAGGTGGCCATGGCATCCGCAGCGCACGCCCCCGGCTTCGAGCTGATCGCGCCCGATGCGGCGGGGCCGCTGGTGCTGTCCGTCCCCCATGCCGGCCGGGATTATCCGGATGCGTTGCGCGATCGGCTGCGGCCGCCGCTCGAGCGGCTGGCCGTGCTCGAGGATCGCCATGTCGACGCGATCGCGCGCGGCGTCTCGGGCGTGCCGACGCTGATCGCGCGGCGGCCGCGGGCCTGGATCGACCTCAACCGGCACGAGACCGAGTTCGACCCGGGGATGATCGAGAACGGTCCCCACCCGTCGCGCGTCACCATGTCGGCCAAGGTGCGCAGCGGGCTCGGCCTCGTGCCCCGGCGGCTGAGCGGGCTGGGCGAACTCTGGCGGGGCCGCCTGCCCGCGGCCGAGCTCGCCCGGCGTATCGAGGACGACCACCGCCCCTATCACGAGACGCTTGCCGGCCTGCTCGCCCGGGCGAAGGCGCGGCACGGCGTCGCGATCCTGCTCGACCTGCACTCGATGCCGCCGCTGCCGGCCGGCACCGGCGTGGTCATCGGCACCCGGTTCGGCCTGAGCGCGAGCGGCAGCTACGTCCTGCCCGTCGCCGCCGCGGCGGCGGCCGCGCAGCTCGCGGTGCAGGAGAACAGCCCCTATGCCGGCGGGCATATCGTCGAGCGCCACGGCCACCCGCAGCGCGGCGTCCACGCGATCCAGCTCGAGATCGACCGCGCGCTCTACCTCGACGCGCGGCTGGACGGATGCGACCCCGCCGGGCTCGCGCGGGTGCAGCACTTCCTCCGCGACGTGATCGCGCGCCTGACCGACGCCGCGCTGTCGGGCGGCGTGCCGCTCGCCGCGGAGTAAGAAAAAGCCGCCCCGTGCGGTTGCACGGAGCGGCCAAGGTTCAGGGAGGAACACGCCCGAGGGCGTGATGACACCGAGGGAGAAAGGGGGGGGAACTCCCGGGCGTCGAGAACTAAATTAAGAAGCGTCGATTTGGTTTCAAGTGTTTTTGCGCGAGCCCGGATCAGGGGCGCGCAGGCCCGGGCATCATCCGGAACAGGAACGTCCGGCCCTCGCCGAAATGATGCCGCAGCGCCCCGGCGACATGCAGCACGAGCAGCGCCAAGAACACGTAGAACAGCAGTTCGTGCGCATCATGGGCGAGGATGTTCACCGCCTTGTTCCCCTCGACCGGCAGGTAGGGAAGGTCGAACAGGCTGTACCACTGGAACGGGCGACGCGGGCTCGCCGCCGAGATCATCGCCCAGCCGGAGATGGGCAGCGCCACCATCAGCAGGTAGAACAGCCAATGGACCACGCGCGCCACCGCGGCGTCCAGCGGGCGGACGCTGTCCGGCAGCGGCGGCGGCCGGTGGACCAGCCGCCAGACCAGCCGTGCAAGGCTCAGCACCAGCACGGTGATGCCGGTCGCCTTGTGCAGGCCCATCGCGAGGCCGCGCACCGGTCCGGCCATGTCCTCGGTGACGATCGCGCCCAGGATGTTGGCGACGATCAGCACCGCGATCAGCCAGTGGAACGTGATGGCGCCGCTCGAATAGCGCTGCGAGGTCGCGCCGGGTTCGAGCGGCCGGGACATCAGGCCGCGGCCGTTGCGCCGGGTGCGGACACGCCCGGAACCTTGCCCTGCGCGACCTGGCGGGCGAAGATCTCGCGCATCAGGTCGAGCGAGAATAGGTGCGCCATGACGAGCGACAGCATGCCGTTCTGGTTCATCTTGCGCAACTGGTCGCCGCGCAGGTCGCGCAGCTTCTCTTCGTTGACCATCTTGAAGCCGCGATAGACGCTCGGCTGCGGGGCGTTCTCGGGGGTGATCGTCACCTCGCCGTCCATCAGCAGGTCCATCTCGCGCAGCTCGTTCAGGAACGCGCCGGTGCGCTGCGCCGACTGCTCGAATTGCTCGCAGAACTGCAGGACCGCCTTGGTCGTCTCGCTGGGCTGGCCGTCGGTGAACAGCTCCGCGGCGTCGCCGTCCGCACGCACCAGTCCCGAGGTCGGGTCGAAGCAGAGCGACAGTTCCTGCGGGTTCTGGCCCAGCTGGGCGAGCATGAACGGGTAGCGGCGGACATAGGCCGGGATGTAGACCGGCTGGGTGAACATGCCGTCGTCGCCGATGAAGACGTTCACGCCCTCGTTCAGGCCCATCAGCGCGAGCGGGATCGGGTTCTCGGCATCGGCGAAGATGATCGGATAGTGGCGCTGCACCGTCACGAACTCGTCGATGGTGACCGGGATCGCGTGCACCTCCTTCAGGAAAGGCGCGCCGTTCATCGTGTTGGTCTTCCACGTCCCATGCTCGTTCGACGAGAGCGGGATGAGGTCGTTGTAGAGGATCGGCAGGCCAGTCTGCTGCGGCGCGGTCGCCATGAAGGAGCTCCAGATATCGGGGTGTTTGATCGCGGCGGTCTATGGCGCGACAGCGCCAGAGGCAAGCGGCACGAGCTTGCCCGGATTCATGATGCCGAGCGGGTCGAACGCCTGTTTGAGCGCGCGCAGCATCTGGAGCCGCGCCGGATCGGCGGTGCGCGCCAAGGCGTCGAGCTTCATCTGCCCGATGCCGTGCTCGGCCGAGATCGAGCCGCCGGACGCGATCACCAGGTCGTAGACGAAGCGGCTGATCGGCGGGCCCTGTTCGTCGGCCCAGCGCGCCGCGTCGCTGCCCGCCGGCGCCCGCACGTGGAAGTGGATATTGCCGTCGCCCAGATGGCCGAACCCGCTCGCATGGGTGCCCGGAAAGGCGCGCTCCACTGCCGCGGCGCCCTCGATCATGAAGTCGGGCATGGCGGCGACGGGGACCGAGACGTCGTGCTGCACCGCGGGGCCACTCGCCCGCTCCGCCTCCGACACCGACTCGCGGATCTTCCAGAACGCCGCCGCCTGCGCCTGACTGGCGGCAAAGGTCGCGTCCTCGATCTCGCCCGCCTCGAGCGCGGTCGCGAGCGCCGCGGTCAGCTCCGCCTCCACCGCCGCCGGGCCGGTCGCCTCGACCAGCGCGTGCCAGCGGTGCCGCCCGGCCAGCGGCGCGCGCGTATCCGGGATGTGCTCGAGCACCAGGTCCAGCGAATCCGCCGGGATCACCTCGAAGCTCTCGATCGCGAGACCGTCCGCCTCCAGCCGGCGGAGCAGCGCCAGCGCCGCGTGCGGGCTCGCCGCGCCGACCCAGGCCGTCGCGGTCGCGGCCGGGCGCGGCGCGAGGCTCAGCGTCGCGGCGGTGATGATGCCGAGCGTGCCTTCCGCGCCGATCAAGAGCTGCTTGAGGTCGGGCCCGCGATTGTCCTTCTTGAGCGCGGCGAGGCCGTCGAACACTTGCCCGTCGGGCAGCACCGCCTCGATCCCCTGGACGAGCGCGCGCATCGTGCCGAAGCGCAGCACCTGCGTCCCCCCGGCATTGGTCGCGCAGAGCCCGCCGATCGTCGCCGAGCCCTTCGCGCCCAGCGACAGCGGGAAGCGCATCCCCGCGCCCTCGGCGGCCGCGTGCAACGTCGACAGGATCACCCCCGCCTCGGCCACCGCGAGCCGGTCGCCGGCGTCCAGCCGGCGGATGCGGTTCATACGGCGAAGCGACAGCAGCAGCGCCCCGCCCTCCCCCGGCGGCGTCGCACCGCCCACCATCGACGTGTTGCCCCCCTGCGGCACGATCGCGACCCGCGCCGCCGCGCACAGGCGCACGATCGCGGCCACCTCCTCGGTGGAGGCAGGACTGGCGAGCGCGGCCGCCGCGCCGTGGTAGCGCCCGCGCCAGTCGGTCAGCCACGGTGCGATCTCCGCCGGGTCGCGGGAGAGGCCCTTGGGGCCCAGGATCGCGGCGAGTCGGTCGAGAAAGTCAGGGTCGATGCTCACGCCCGCGCTATAGCCGCGAACCCGCGCGCGAGGGAAATTCATGAGGCGTTCAACTTCCCGCCCCCATCGGCGGCAGTGACATGGGGCGTCGGTTTTGATGTTGGGTTTCGTGGCCGCGGCGCTGCTTGTCGGCGAGGCGCGAATCGCGCCCGTGCCCCCCGCCCGGTCCGAAGAGCGCGTCGTCGTCGCCCAGCTCACCATCCACCAGCGCGTCATCATCCGCGTGCCCACCCAGCCGCTCCCCGTCGAACCGCCGGTGCGGCTGAAGGAGACGGACGGGCCCAAGTGCATCGACGCCGCGTCGCTCGCCGGGGCGCAGGTGACCGCAGACGGGGTCGACCTGCTGCTGCGGGGCGGCTCCCGGTTGCGCGCGAAGCTCGGCAACGAATGCCCCGCGCTTAATTACTATTCGGGCTTTTATGTCCGCCCCGGTCGCGACGGGCGGATCTGCGCCGATCGCGACTCGATCCGCACCCGCGCCGGCGGCGCGTGCGAGATCGAACGCTTCCGCCTGCTGGTGCCGCGCAAGAAGCGTCGCTAGCCCGCGCTTGACTTTCGAACGGGACCGCCGCAATCGCCCGGACGGGCGTATCGCGGGTCGCTCCCGCCCCTCTTTCTCGGAACTTCGATGAGCTTTGCCGATCTCGGCCTGTCCGACGAGCTTTTGAAAGCCGTTTCCGATTCCGGCTATGCCGACCCCACGCCGATCCAGCGCCAGGCGATCCCGTCGGTGCTGATGGGCCGCGACCTGATCGGCATCGCCCAGACCGGCACCGGCAAGACCGCCAGCTTCGTGCTGCCGATGATCGACATCCTGGCGCAGGGTCGCAGCCGGGCGCGCATGCCGCGCTCGCTGATCCTCGAGCCGACGCGCGAACTCGCCGCGCAGGTCGCCGAGAATTTCGACAAATACGGGAAATACCACAAGCTCTCGATGGCGCTGCTGATCGGCGGCGTGTCGATGGGCGACCAGCAGAAGGCGCTCGAAAAGGGCGTCGACGTGCTGATCGCCACGCCCGGGCGGCTGATGGATTTGTTCCAGCGCGGCAACATCCTGCTCACCGGGTGCGAGCTGCTCGTCATCGACGAGGCGGACCGCATGCTCGACATGGGGTTCATCCCCGACATCGAGGAAATCTGCTCGAAGCTGCCGAAGAAGCGGCAGACGCTGCTGTTCTCGGCGACGATGCCGCCGCCGATCAAGAAGCTGTCGGACCGTTTCCTCACCAGCCCCAAGTCGATCGAGGTCTCGCGGCCGGCGAGCGCCAATGCGTCGATCGAGCAGCGGCTGGTCGAATGTTCGTCGCGCGACAAGCGCGAGACGCTGCGCACGCTGCTCCAGGCCGAGGACGTCAAGACGGCGATCATCTTCGCCAATCGCAAGACCACGGTGCGCGACCTGGCGACCAGCCTGAAGCGCGGCGGCTTCGCGGTCGGCCAGATCCATGGCGACATGGAGCAGCCCGAGCGACTGCGCGAGCTCGACCGGTTCAAGGGCGGCGAGATCAACATCCTGACCGCGTCCGACGTCGCCGCGCGCGGGCTCGACATCAAGGGCGTCAGCCACGTCTTCAACTATGACGTGCCCTGGCATCCCGACGATTACGTCCACCGGATCGGCCGCACCGGCCGCGCCGGCGCGACCGGCAAGGCGCTGACCCTCGTCACTGCCGAGGACGCCGAGGCGATCTCGAACATCGAGAAGCTCACCGGCCAGAAGATCGAGCGGGTCAAGGCCAAGGGCAGCGCGCCGCGCGAGGAAGTCATCGCCCAGGTCGAGGCGCAGGCCGAGGCGGACGAGGCACCGCGCCCGGCGCGCGGTCGCGGTCGCGGCCGTCGCGGCGACGAGAAGCCCGCGGTCGCCCGCGAGGCCGAAGCGCCCGCACCGCGCGAGGCCCGTCCCGCTCCCCGCCGCGACGAGCAGCGCGCAGCGCCGCCGCGCGACGATCGCCGTCCTCCGGCGCACGCCCCGCGCCGGCCTGTCCCGGCCGAGGCGCCCGACGAGGGCTGGAACGGCCCGATCCCGGCCTTCCTGGACGTCAAGTTGGCGTAAGCCCCGCACGGGGCTAAGCTCGACCCCGGCGCTTACGCCGCGGGGGGACAGAATGCGGATTCTCGGGCTTGTCGCGGCAGCCTTGCTGGCCACCCCGGCGCTTGCCGCGCCCAGCTATGTGCGCGCCGGCCGGATGGTCGACGTCCTCGCCGGGCGCGTGCTGGCCGACCGGCTGATCCGGATCGAGGACGGGCGGATTACGCAGGTCGAGCCGTGGCGCGCCGCGCCCGAGGACGGCCCGGTCACCGACTGGTCAGCCTATACGGTCCTGCCCGGCTTCATCGACACCCACACCCATCTGGCCGACTGGGGACAGACCAGCAACGTCGCCGAGCCTTTGCTCCATTCGCCCCAGGAGATCGCGCTGGTCGGCGCCCGCAATGCGCGCGACACGCTCCGCGCCGGCTTCACCACGGTGCACGACGTCGGCTGCTATCGCGCCTTTTCGGACGTCGCGCTGCGCGACGCGATCGACCGGGGGGACGTCCCCGGCCCAAGGATGAACGTCGTCGGCGCCTATCTCACCGTCCCCGGCGGCGGCGGCGAAGTGACCGGCCTCGCGCCCGACATCGTCCTTCCCGCCGACATGCGGGTGGGCGTGGTGCGCGGCGCGGCCGAGGTGCGCGAGCGGATCGACCATCTGTTCCAGCGCGGCGTCGACTCGGTGAAGCTGATCGCGACCGGCGCGGTCCTGACCAGCGGGACCGAGCCGGGGCGGCGGGAGCTGACCGACGACGAACTGCGCGCCGCGGTCGAGGCGGCGGCGCGCAACGGCGGCTGGGTGACGGCGCACGCCCATGGCGCCGAGGGCATCAAGGCGGCGATCCGGGCGGGCGTGCGGGCGATCGAGCACGCGTCGCTGATCGACGACGAGGGCATCGCGCTCGCAAAGGCCAAGGGCGTGTGGCTGAGCATGGACATCTTCAACGGCGACCATATCGACACCATCGGTCGCGCCCAGGGCTGGCCTGCCGACCAGCTCCGCAAGAATATCGAGACCACGGACGCGCAGCGCCAGGGCTTCGCCAAGGCGGTCCGGGCCGGCGTCCGGCTCAGCTTCGGCACCGATGCCGGCGTGTACCCGCACGGCCAGAACGGGCGCCAGTTCGCCTATATGGTGCGCTTCGGCATGACGCCGATGCAGGCGATCCAGGCGGCGACGATCAGCGGCGCGCAGCTGCTGCGCTGGGACGACCGCGTCGGCGCGATCGCGCCGGGCCGCTTCGCCGATCTCGTCGCGGTGGGCGGCGATCCGCTGGCCGACATCCGGCTGCTCGAAACGCCTGCTGCCGTGATGAAGGGCGGCGTGGTCGTCCCGTGAGCTTGCGGGGCAACAGGTTGCAACCGCGGCCGGGGTCGACGCGTTTCCGGTCAATGGCGACAGCCGCTCATGACCTTCCGGGCGGCGCCGCTCTTCCGACATCCCAGAAGCAAGGCCCCGACCGGCCGACCCTGCTGCGCCTGCTCGACCGCGGCCTGCGCCAGAGCTGGCGGATCGGCATCGCCACGCGGCCGCGGCTGAAGTCGGGCACGATCGTCGCCGACGCGATGCGCCGCACCGGCTTCGACGATGCGGGGCCCGAGGCGGACTGGCGGCCGGCGCTCGAGCTGCTGCTCCAGGCGCTTGCCAGCGAGGCGCGGCTGAACGCGCTCGGGCGGACGATCGCCTATGGCCAGCTGGTGGGCGTCGTTACCCAGCGCCTGCGCGCGCACGCGCTGTGGCGCCGCCATCCCGAGATCCTCGCGCGCCCTGTTGCGCCGCCGATCGTCGTGCTCGGCCATATGCGCTCGGGCACCACGCGCATGCAGCGGCTGCTCGCCTGCGACCCGCGCTTCGCCCACACCCGTTTCTTCGAGAGCTGGCGGCCGGTGCCCGATCGGGTCGGCGCCCGGCTCGACGACCGCAAGTGGCGCGCCGGCGCGGCGCTGCAGGTCGCGCAGATCATCAACCCGCGCTTCACCGCGATCCACCCGACGACGCTTCAGGCGCCGGACGAGGAGATCGGCTTCCATGCCTTCTCGCTCTGCGGCGCGCCCTTCGAGGCGCAATGGCGCGTGCCGGGCTTTGCGCGCCACTGGGAAAGCGCCGACCTGACCGGCGTCTATCGCGAGTTCCGCGCGCTCCTGCAGACGATCGCGTGGCTGCGCGACGAGCCCGCCGACCGTCCGTGGATCCTGAAGGTGCCGCAGTTCATGCAGGACTTGCCGGCGCTGCTCGCCGCCTTCCCCGATGCGCGGCTGATCTGCCTGTCCCGCGAGCCGGGCGAGGTCGTCGGCTCGTCCGCATCGCTGGCGCTCAACCAGATGCAGATCCAGTCCGATCATGTCGATCCGGACTGGATCGGGCGCGAATGGCTGCACAAGGTGGCGCTGCGCGAGCGGATCGCGCGAACGACCCGCAGCCGCGCGACCGTCCCCCAGCTCGACATCGGCTTCGCGGCGATGAACGCGGACTGGCGCGGCGAGATGCGGCGGGTCTACGCCATGCTCGACGTCGCGCTGACCGACGAGGTGCTCGAACGAATGGCCGCCTATCTCGCCCGATCGCGCGGCCATGGGCGCGCGCGGCCGCGCTACAGCCTTGCCGAGTTCGGCCTGACCCAGGCCGACGTCGCCGCCGCCTTCGCGGCTCAGTCGGACGCCCGCGCCGCGGCGTAGCGCGATCGGAACGCGTCGGCGAACGCGGTCAGGCGCTGGCCGGCGATCGCGTCGCGCAGGTCGGCCATCAGGTCCTGGTAGAAGCAGATATTATGTTCGGTCATCAGCATCGCGCCGAGGATCTCGCCGGCCCGGACGAGATGATGCAGATAGGCGCGCGACCAGGTCCGGCAGACCGGGCAGGCGCAGTCGGGGTCGAGCGGTCCGTCATCCTCGCCGAACCGGGCGTTGCGGATGTTGATCGGTCCTGAGCGGGTAAACGCCTGGCCGGTGCGGCCGCTGCGGGTCGGCAGCACGCAGTCGAACATGTCGATGCCGCGCTCGACCGCGCCGACGATGTCGTCGGGCTTGCCCACGCCCATCAGGTAGCGCGGCCGGTCGGCGGGCAATTGCTGGGGCGCATAGTCGAGCACGCCGAACATCGCGTCCTGCCCCTCGCCGACCGCCAGCCCGCCGACCGCATAGCCGTCGAACCCGATCTCGATCAGCGCATCGGCCGACGCCTTGCGCAGCGCCTGGTCGAGCGCGCCCTGCTGGATGCCGAACTGGGCGGCGCGCGCGGCATGCTCGCCGCCGCCCAGAAAGGCGTCGCGCGACCGCCGGGCCCAGCGCATCGAGCGCTCCATCGCCGCGGCCTGCACCTCGCGCGTCGAGGTCGTCGGCACCAGCTCGTCGAACGCCATGACGATGTCGGCGCCGAGCAGCCGCTGGATTTCGGTCGAGCGCTCGGGCGTGATCATGTGGCGCGCGCCGTCCAGGTGCGACTTGAACGCGACGCCCTCCTCCGACCGCTTGGTCAGGTCGGCCAGGCTCATCACCTGATAGCCGCCGCTGTCGGTCAGGATGGGCCGGTCCCAGCCCATGAACCGGTGCAGCCCGCCCAGCCGCGCGACCCGCTCCGCGCCCGGGCGGAGCATCAGGTGATAGGTGTTGCCCAGGATGATGTCGGCGCCGGCCGCCCGGACGTCGTCCGGCTTCATCGCCTTCACCGTCGCCGCCGTTCCGACCGGCATGAAGGCAGGCGTGCGGATCTCGCCGCGCTGCATCCGGATCGTGCCGGTGCGGGCGCGCCCGTCGGTCGCATGGATGGCGAAAGTGAAGCGGTCGGTCATCGCCGAAAGCCTTTGGCAGCGCCGTCGCGGCTCTGCTAGCCCTCGTGCGCCATCAAAAGAGAAAGCCGCTCCTTGCCCGACACGATCGCGTCCGAACCGTCCGACACCTCTTCCACGCGGCCGGGCGGGCCTTATGCCTGGTACGTCCTCAGTGTCCTGGTGCTCGTCTACATCCTGAACTTCATCGATCGGCAGATCATCTCGATCCTGGCGAACGACATCAAGCGGGACCTCGGCCTCACCGACGCGGACCTCGGCTTCCTCTACGGGACCGCGTTCGGCGTGTTCTACTCGCTGTTCGGCATTCCGCTCGGGCGGCTCGCGGACAATTGGAACCGGGTGCGGCTGCTGACGCTCGGCCTCGGGCTCTGGTCGGCGATGACTGCCCTGTCGGGCTTTGCGCGCACCGGCGGCATGCTCGCCGGCGCGCGGATCGGGGTCGGCATCGGCGAAGCGACCGCCAGCCCCTCGGCCTATTCGCTGCTCTCCGACTGGTTCCCGAAGAAGCAGCGCGCGACCGCGCTCGCCATCTATTCGTCGGGGCTCTATCTCGGCGGCGGGCTGTCGCTGCTGATCGGCGGCAGCATCGTCGAGCGCTGGAACGCGGCCTATCCGGGCGGCGGCCCGATGGGGCTGGTCGGCTGGCAGGCGGCCTTCCTCGCGGTCGGCATCCCCGGCGTCATCGTGGCGCTCTGGGTCGGCACGCTCCGCGAACCGGTCCGCGGCCAGGCCGACGGGCTGGTCACCCGCGAGAACCCCAATCCCTTCCGTGACTTCTTTGCCGAGCTGCTGACGGTGATCCCGCCGCTGACGCTGATCGGCGCGGCCCGGCGCGGCGGCGCGGCGCTCGCCATCAACATGGGCGTGGCGCTGACGATCGCCACGATCGCCTGGTTGCTGATCGCGGCGACCGGCACGATCCCGCAATGGATCGCGATCGGAGTCGGCAGCTACGCCGTCTTCTCCTGGGCGACGGGCCTGCGCGCGCGCGACCCCGCCACCTTCCGGCTGATCTGGGGCACGCCCGCCTTTCTCTGCACGACGCTTGGCTACGGCCTGATCGCCTTCCAGAGCTATGCGGTCAGCTTCTGGGCGGCGCCCTATGCCGAGACGACGTTCGCGATCAGCAAGAGCGAGGCGGGCTTCTGGGTCGGCGGGCCCGGCGCGCTCGCCGGCTTCCTCGGCGTGATCCTCGGCGGCCGGCTGTCGGACTGGGCCCGGCAGCGCCACCCCTCCGGCCGCATCGCGGTCGTCGCGCTCGCGCCGCTGCTCGGCCTGCCGGCCTTTGTCGGGGCGTTCACCACGGCCGATCCGACGCTGTTCTTCGGCCTGCATTTCGTGACGGCGGTCTTCACCAGCGCGGCGCTGGGCGGCACGGCGGCCACGACGCAGGACCTGGTGCTTCCCCGCATGCGCGGCGTGGCGACGGCGACATTCTTCCTCGCGACCACGCTCGTCGGACTGTCGCTCGGGCCGTACATGGCGGGCTATGTCTCGACGGTGACCGGCGACCGCTCGGTCGGCATCCTATCGGTGCTGGCAGTCGTCCCGATCTCGCTGGCGCTGCTCTACGCCGCGTTCCGCACCCTCCCCCGCGCCGAGGCTACGCTCGTCGAGCGGGCCCGGGCGGCGGGGGAAGCGATCTAGGCTACATCCGGCTCAGCACGCCGCACGCGATCCGCGCGCCGCTGTTGCCGCTCGGGTCGGTGCGATAGTCGTCCGCGGCGGCGTGGACCACCACGGCCGCGCCGTCGGCGTCGAGCAGGCTGGCCATCGTCGCCCCGGTCAGCGCGAAGTCGAGCGTGCCCCGGCCGTCCGCGCCGATCGTGATGTTGGGCATGTCCCCGGCGTGGGCGCCTTGCGGGTTCTCGGTGCCGTGCGCCTTCGCCGCCGGGTTCCAGTGCGCGCCCGCGGTCTGGAAGTCGGGGGCGTCGCAGCGACCGACGGTGTGGACGTGGATGCCGTGCACGCCCGGCGGCAGCCCGGTCGCCTCGACATGCGCGCTCATGCCCGCCGTCGTCGCCGTCAGATGCGCCATGCCGCGCGCGCTGCCGTCGGCCGCGGCCAGGTTGGCATGCGCCGCCGGCTCCGGCGCCGCCGACGCGCCCTGGGTGCCGGTCGGCTCGGCCGTCGCGCAACCCGCCGTCGCGAGTGCCAGCAGACTGGTCGTGAATATCGCCTTCAACATCGCTTGCTTCCTCCGGTCGCGAGACGGGTCGTTCCGCCATCGACGCTAGTCCCGGAGGCAAACAAAAAGAAGGGGCCGGTCGTTCCCGACCGGCCCCCAAATCAGCCTGACCGAAAGGTCGAAGCTTACATGCCCGAACCCGGGCCGTAGTTGATCTCGACGCGACGGTTCTGCAGTTCGCGAACGCCGTCGGCGGTCTGAACGCGCAGGTTGGTCTCACCGAGCGCCTGGGTCGTGATCACACCCTCGGGGATGCCACGGCCAGCCATGTAGGACTTCACCGCGTCGGCGCGACGCTGCGACAGGCCGAGGTTGTAGCGCGGGGTACCCGACGTGTCGGTGTAGCCGGCCAGCATGACCTGGGCGTTGCCGCAATCACGGTAAGCCGTGACGGCGTTGTCGAGGATCGACGCCGCTTCCGGCGTGATGTCCGACTTATCCCACTCGAAGAACACGATGTACGGCCCCGGAGCGCACTGAGCCACAGGCGGCGGCGGCGGCGGCGGGGGCGGCGGGGGAGGCGGCGGCGGCGGGGGCGGCGGCGGCGGCGGCGCCGGCGGTTCGCCGAAGTTGAAGATCACGCTGCCCAGGAGCGAGTGCGACCGGAACCGGCCCTCGAACGCGTCACCGCGAGCGCCGACGACGCGGACGTTCGAGGTGTTGAAGAAGCGATACTTCAGGCCGATGTCGATGTTGTCGGTGATCGGCGCGCGAACGCCCGCGATCGCCTGCCACGCAAAGCGCGTGTCGGAGTCATCGAGGAACGGGACCTGGGTCGAGTTCAGCGAGTAGTTGCTGTACTTGACGCGCGCGACACCCGCACCACCGCCGACGAAGCCGTTCAGGCCGGTCTCGTCGCCGAAGTCGAGCAGGCCGTTGACCATGAAGCTCAGCGCCGAGCTGTTGCCACCCGCATACGGATAGTCCGTCGAGGCGGCCGCATTGCCCGCGCCGACCGGCGTGGAAAGCGTGCTGTCCCAGCCCTCGAGGACGGCCTTCTTGTACGCGACTTCGGCTTCAAGGCGGAAACCGCCAAAGTCGTAGCCGACGATGCCGCCCACGTCATAGCCATAGTCATGGTCGGCCGTGCCGGTGCCGGCCAGCGCCGACGCGCCGGATCCGCGCGCAATGTCGAACGTGATGTCTTCGACAAGCAGGGCACCGCCTTCGATGCCAACATACCACGACTTGTCTCGCGCCAGCGCGGGCGAGGCAATCGCCGTGGAGGCCAACGCCATCGCAATGGCAAGCTTCCGCATAGAAATCCCCTTTCTTGGTGTCACTCGGACAGCCCAAACTCACTACAAGCTGCATAGTTTCGGTGCAAGGCCACAATCTACCCAAAATGTTGCAGAAATGTCGCAGTAGGCGTGGATTTCTGCGGGTCGGATCGGGGCAGAAACGTCGCCGATGCTCAAGTTCTGATCAGCCCATGAGCACTCAAGCGGGCGATGATCACCGCGATCGCGGCGCGCGCTTCAGCATCGACGACTGCACCGCCCGCCGGGCTACTGACCGCAGCAAGGCGCGGGCCGACCACCTGCTCGCCGCCGATCAGCACACGGTCGCCGCGAAGCTCGCCGCGGCGCCAGGCGCCGCCGTCGCGCACGAACCACAGCCGGTCGGCCAGCGACCAGACCGCAAGTCCCTCGAACGGCGGCACGAAGCGCCACCCGCCGCTCGTCCAGGCCGCGACGGCCCCGGCCTGACCCGTCCAGGCGCCGGCGGGCGCGGCGCCGACGATCCAGCTCTGGCCGACGGCAGGCGCCGCGGGCGGCCGGTCCCCGCCGACCGCCTGGACGGCGGCGCAGATCGCCGCGTCGGCGATGGCGAGCGCCTCGTTGTGTGTCGCTTCCTTCTGGGCCTGGCCGGCCGAGAGATAGGGCAGCCCCAGCCGGGGCGTCGTCGTGTCGGTCATGGCTCGGTCACTCCTCGCTGGTCGAAAGCCGGATCTCGGCGGGGCGCGACAGGCCGAAGGTGCCGCGCTGGATCACCGCGATGGTGACGCGGCGGCCCGCGCGCTGGTCGAGCGCCAACTCCTCGGCGGAGTAGGTCCAGGCCGGGATCCCGAGATCGATCGCGCGGCTGGCGCCGTCGTCGCGGGTGACGGTCACGCGATCCTCGGCGTCGGCGAGCAGCTCGATATAGGCGTTGCCGTGCAGGAGCAGTTGCGCGGCGACGGTCTCGATCAGCGACTGGCCCGCGGACTCGGCGGCGATCAGCCGCTGGGCGGCCGGGTTCGACGCGGCCAGCGGCGCCTGCGCGACACTCTCGGCGACCAGCCGGACCGCGCGCTGCGCGACCGGATTGGCGAGGTAAGCGGCGCGAACCTGCGCGTCATAGCTGCGCGGCCAGTCGCCGGCCCCGAAGCTCTGGGCAAAGCCGCTTGCCAGAGCCGGACGCGCCATCGCACGCCCGGACTTCCTGCCGAACCATCTCATCCGCGATCCCCATGACCAGGGCGACACCGTCCCGCATCGCCCGACTCGCCGTTGCCAGCGTCAGGTTCTTGTGCCAGAACATAACGTGAATGTCAAGATCGCTGAACCGATTTGGTTCGTGAGGCGTCGTCAGCGACCCCTGGACAGGATCTTCACCTCCCGCGCGAACAAGGGCGAGAGGCTGTCGCGCGCCAGCCAGTCCTCGACCCATGCGGCGAGCTTCGGATAGCGCGCGCTGTCCAGCTCGGGCGCGCAGTGGCGCAGGTTCACGAACGGGCTGACGACCGCGATGTCGGCGATGGTCAGCCCGTCGCCGACCAGATGGCCGCCCGGGCGCATCTGCGTCTCCAGCCAGTCGAAGATCGGCGGCAGCTCGTCGCGCTCGGCAATGTCGGCGGCGGCCAGGTCCTGCGGCCGGCCGAGCAGAGGGGCGGCGACCCGGTTGAAGAAGCATTTCGCGATCGCGCCGACCAGGATCGTGTCGCCGAACTCGTCGAACCAGACCGCCTGGCCGCGCGCGCGGGCCTCTGTCGGGATCAGCTCGGGGCCCGGATATCTGGCTTCGAGATAGGCGATGATCGCGGTCGAGTCGCACAGGCTGTAGTCGCCATCGACGAAGCCGGGGATCTTGCCGAACGGGCTGATCCGGCGGAACTCCGCATCGGTGCTGCCGGGGAAAGCGGCCTTGAGTTCGATCTCCAGTCCCTTTTCCGCCGCGTAGATCAGGACTTTGCGCACGAACGGCGAAAGCGGGCTGCCATAGAGGATCATCGTGTCTCGTCCTTTTCCGCAGATGGTCGAAAGACCCTAGGCGGCCCGGCGCAGCCGGTCCACGCGGGCCTTCAACCCGCACGGCGAAGCCGCTAGGCTCGCCTGCCCTCGCCGGAGTCCGCCATGCCCGCTCGCCTCGCCGCCCGCCACCTCGTCGCCGCGCTCCTGCTTGCCGGGACCGGGGTCTCGGCCCAGCCGCCCGCCGCGCCGCCCGCCCCGGTCGCGCCCGCCGGCCTCGTCCGCGTCGTCATCACCACCAGCGAGGGCCCGGTCACGGTCGAGGTCGAGACCGCGAAGGCGCCGGTCACCGCCGCGAATTTCCTGCGCTATGTCGACCAGAAGCGGCTCGACGGCGCGACCTTCTACCGCGCCGCCCGCGCGCCCGGCGCGCCGGCCGATTATGGCCTGGTCCAGTTCGGCGTCCGCAACGCGCCCAAGAAGGTGCTGCCGCCGATCGCGCACGAGCCCACCAGCAAGACCGGCCTCACCCATGTCAGCGGCACGATGTCGATGGCGCGGGGCGCCCCCGGCACCGCGTCGGGCGACTTCTTCGTCGTCGTCGGCGACATGACCACGCTCGACGCCGATCCGAAGGCCAGCGGCGACAATCTCGGCTTCGCCGCCTTCGGTCGCGTCGTCGAGGGAATGGACGTGATGAAGCGGATTCTGGCCGCGCCGATCTCGACCGCCCCGGGCGGCGACTTCCCTGGCCAGACGCTCGCAAAACCGGTCGCGATCGCCACCGCGCGGCGCGCGCCCTGATTCATTTTCGCGCGGGCCCGTAACGACTGCATCCTTTGTTGCTGCTGCTCGTTCAGCAGCGGTTATGGACACAGTCTCCGATCTCGAAATGCGCGAATTGCTGTACCGCCAGCTCTCGCGCCAGCCCGGCGTTCCCGTCGGCGCGCGCGCGCTCATGCTGCAGCGGGCCGAGGCGCTCGCCGTCGCCGGCCACAGTGTCGACCGCGATCCGCTCAGCCCCGCCTGGTCGTTCCGCTTCCACGGCGACGTCGAGGGCTGCAAGGGCGCCGCATACCGCTGACGCCCGGCAGTTGCCGACTTTCCCGGCCGTGCACATATAGCGGCCGATGCGTTCCTTCCTGACCGGCCTCGCGGCCCTCGCCCTCGCCGCGTGCGGCTCGACCACTTCCGCGGCTCCGGCCCGCCCGGCATTGTGGAAGCTCTCCGATCCCGACACCACAATCTATCTGTTCGGCACGGTGCACGTGCTGCCCAAGGGGCTCGACTGGCGGACCGAGATGTTCGACGCCGCGCTCGCCAGCGCCGACGAGATCGTGCTCGAGATCGCCGACACGGGCGACCGCGCGGCCAGCGCCAAGACGTTCCAGGGGCTCGCTTCGTCGCCCGGCCTGCCGCCCATCCTCGACCGCGTGTCGCCCGCCAAACGCGCCGGGCTCGCGGCGCTGATCGAGAAGGCGGGGTTGAAGCCCGCGCAGCTCGATCCGCTCGAAAGCTGGGCCGCCGCCGTCACCCTGGGCGCCACGCTCTACGCTGGTGCGGGCCTCACCGCCGACAATGGCGTCGAGAAGGCGGTGTCGGGCGCCGCCCAGTCCGCCGCGAAGCCGACCATCGGGCTCGAGACGACCGCGCAGCAGCTCGGCTATTTCGACGCCTTGCCCGAAAAGGCTCAGCGCGAGCTGCTCGAGAGCGTCGTCGACGATTCGAAGGACGTGACGGCCGAGTTCGACAAGATGGTGTCCGCCTGGCGCCGCGGCGACGTGAAGGCGATCGCCGCGACGTTCGACGACGAGCTGCGCAAGAGCCCGGAGCTCGCCGCCATTCTGCTCGATCGCCGCAACGCCAACTGGACCGAGTGGCTGAAGGCGCGGCTCGACAAGCCGGGCACTGCCTTCGTCGCGGTCGGCGCCGGCCATCTCGCCGGCAAGGGCTCGGTCGTCGATCGGCTCCGCGCCGCCGGGCTGAAGGTCGAGCGCGTCCAGTAATCGCCGGCCGCGGTTGCATTCGGCGCGGGCTGCCGCTATGGGCCCGCGCTTCCGTCATGGTCATCCCTGGAGGCGTGGCGGATGTTTTTGCAACCTGAAGCTTTTGGAGACATGCGATGAGCGAGATGCTGACGCTGTCGGCCGAGGCACGCGAGCGGGCTGGCAAGGGAGCCTCCCGCGCTCTGCGCCGCGAAGGCCGCGTGCCCGCCGTCATTTACGGTAACAACGAAGAGCCCCTGGGCATCCACGTCGAGGAGCGCGTGCTCTCGAAGCTGCTCGGCACGGGCCACTTCATGAACACTGTGGTGATGATCGAGACGTCGAACGGCGCGTTCCGCACGCTGCCGAAGGACGTCCAGTTCCACCCGGTCAGCGATCGTCCGCTGCATGTCGACTTCCTGCGGATCGGCGAGCACTCGACCGTGACGGTCGAGGTTCCGGTGCGCTTCGAGAACGAGGAAGAATCGCCGGGCCTGAAGCGCGGCGCGGTGCTCAACATCGTCCGCCACGAGCTCGAGCTGGTCGTCGACGCCGCCGAGATCCCGGACGAGGTCGTGATCGACCTGTCGGGCTACGACGTCGGCGATTCGATCCACATCAGCCAGGTCAAGCTGCCGGCCGGCGCGCGCTCCTCGATCGAGGATCGCGACTTCACGATCGCGACCATCGTCGCGCCGTCCGGCCTGCGTTCGGCCGAGGGCGAGGCCGAGGCCGCCGCCGAGGGCTGATCCGGCGCACCTCCCGCTCCGGGGCGGGAGGGACGCGATTTGCGAGCGGGCGTGTCTTCCGATGCGCCCGCTCGTCTCGCGACAGGGCCCGAACGCGTGGGGGACAATGACGTGCAACTCTGGGTCGGCCTCGGCAATCCCGGTGCGCAATACGCCCTGCAGCGTCACAATGTCGGCTTCATGGCGGTCGACGCCATCGCCGAGGTGCACGGCTTCGCCCCGCCCCGGCGCGCGTTCCAGGGATGGGCGCAGGAGGGCCGGATCGGCACCGAGAAGCTGCTGCTCCTGAAGCCCGCGACCTTCATGAACGAGAGCGGCCGCGCGATCGGCGAGGCGGCGCGCTTCTACAAGATCGCCACGGACGACATCACCGTCTTCCACGACGAGCTCGACCTCGCGCCGTTCAAGGTGAAGGTGAAGGTCGGCGGCGGCACCGCGGGCCATAATGGCCTGCGCTCGACCGAAGCGCATGTCGGCAACGGCTTTCGCCGGGTGCGGATCGGAATCGGCCACCCCGGCCACAAGGACCGCGTGACCGGGCATGTGCTCGGCAATTATGCCAAGGCCGAGATCGAGCCGCTCACCGACATGCTCGGCGCGATCGCCGCCGACGCCGAGTGGCTCGCCAGGAGCGACGACGCGCGCTTCATGAACGAGGTCGCGCTGCGACTGCAGGCTTAAGGACAAGAGGACCAAAATGGGTTTCAGGTGCGGGATCGTCGGGCTGCCGAACGTCGGCAAATCCACCCTTTTCAATGCGCTGACGGAAACGGCGGCGGCGCAGGCGGCCAATTACCCGTTCTGCACGATCGAGCCCAATGTCGGGCAGGTCGCGGTTCCCGATCCGCGCCTCGACAAGCTTGCCGCGATCGCCGGATCGGCCAAGAAGATCGAGACCCAGCTCGCCTTCGTCGACATCGCCGGCCTCGTCCGCGGCGCGTCGAAGGGCGAGGGCCTCGGCAACCAGTTCCTCGCCAACATCCGCGAGGTGGACGCGATCGTCCACGTGCTCCGCTGCTTCGAGGACGGCGACGTGACCCATGTCGAGGGCCGCGTCGACCCGATCGCCGACGCCGAGACCGTCGAGACCGAGCTGATGCTCTCCGATCTCGAAAGCCTTGAGAAGCGCGTGCCCAACCTCGTGAAGCGCGGCGCGCAGGGCGACAAGGACGCGAAGGCGGCCGCCATCGTGCTCGGCCGCGCGCTCGACCTGCTGCGCGAGGGCAAGCCCGCGCGCCTCGTCGAGATCCGCGACGAGGAAGAGCGCCGCCACTTCGACCAGGCGCAATTGCTGACCTCGAAGCCCGTGCTCTACGTCTGCAACGTCGACGAAGGCAACGCTGCCGACGGCAACGCCCTCAGCGCCCGCGTCTTCGACAAGGCGCAGGGCGAAGGCGCGCAGGCCGTCGTCGTGTCGGCCGCGATCGAGGCCGAGATCGCGACGCTCGACCCCGAGGAGCGCCAGGCCTTCTTGTCGGATCTCGGCCTGTCGGAGACCGGCCTCGCCCGCGTGATCCGCGCCGGCTATGCGCTGCTCGACCTCATCACCTTCTTCACCGCCGGGCCGAAGGAAGCGCGCGCCTGGACCGTCCACAAGGGCGCCAAGGCGCCCCAGGCGGCCGGCGCGATCCATTCGGATTTCGAGCGCGGCTTCATCCGCGCCGAGACGATCGCGTTCGACGACTATGTCGCGCTCGGCGGCGAGAGCGGCGCGCGCGATGCCGGCAAGCTGCGCCAGGAAGGCAAGGACTATGTCGTCCAGGATGGCGACGTGATGCTTTTCCGGTTTAACGTCTGATCGACCGCAACCGCCGGAGAGAGCGATGCAATATTGGGAGGATATCGAAGTCGGGGCGGAATCGCGCTTCGGCAGCTACCCGGTCACGCGCGACGAGGTGATCGCGTTCGCGTCGAAGTACGACCCGCAACCCTTCCACCTTTCCGACGAGGCGGCCGCCCAGACCTATTTCGGCCGCCTTTCCGCCTCGGGCTGGCACACCGCCGCGATGACGATGCGGATGCTCGTCGACAACCTGTCGCGCAACGCCCAGGCCGGCCTCGGCTCGCCCGGGCTCGACGAGCTGCGCTGGCTGAAACCCGTCTATCCGGGCGACACCCTCACCGCCCAGACCCGCGTGCTCGAGAAGACCGCGTCGCGCAGCCGCCCCGACATGGGCAGCTACAAGAGCGAGATCACCGTCTTCAACCAGGACGACGAACCGGTGATGCGGATGATTTCGATCGGCCTGATCCGCCGCCGCCCGGCGTAGCCCTTTTCGTCAAACTGGGCCTGAGCCCTTACGACGACAAGCTGGACCCCGGCTCAAGGCCGGGGGGACAGGCGGAGACAGGCGCGCAAACCTCCTCGTCATCCCGGGCTCGACCCGGGATCCCGCTTCTTCTTCCTTCGAGGCCTCACCCCCCGAACAGCCCAGCATAGTCGCGCCGCAGCGCCGCCTTCTCGATCTTGCCCATCGCGTTGCGGGGAAGCGCGTCGACCAGCTCGATCGCCTTCGGGCGCTTGTACGCGCCGAGCACCTCCCTCAGCGATGCCGCGATGCCGTCCGGGTCCACGCTCGCGCCGGGCCGCGCCGCAACCACGGCGACCACGGCCTCGCCGAAATCCGGATGCGGGACCCCGATCACCGCCACCTCGGCAACGCCCGGCAGCACCTCGATCGCCGCCTCCACTTCCGCCGGATAGACGTTGAGGCCGCCCGAGATGATCAGGTCCCTGGCGCGCCCGACGATCGACAGATAGCCCGCCGCATCGATGCGGCCGAGGTCGCCGGTCCGGAACCAGCCGTCGGCGGTGAACGCCTCGGCGGTCTTCTCCGGCATGCGCCAATAGCCGCCGAAGACGTTGGGCCCGCGCACCTCGATCCCGCCGACGCCGTCCGCGTCCGGCGCGGCGATGCGGATGTCGACCCCGGGCAGCGGCGGGCCGACGCTGCCGGCGATGCGCGCGCCGTCATACGGGTTGGAGGCGAGCATCCCCGTCTCGGTCATGCCGTAGCGCTCGAGAATTTTCTGGCCGGTCGCCGCCTCGAACGCGCGATGGACCTCGGCCGGCAGCGGCGCCGACCCGGAGACGAACAGCCGCATCGCGCCCGCCCGGTCGGGCGTCAGCTCGGGCCGGGCAAGCAGCCGCGTGTAGAAGGTCGGCACGCCCATCAGCACGCTCGAGTCCGGCAGCGCCGCCAGGATCGCGTCGGCATCGAAGCCCGGCAGCCACAGCATCCGCGCGCCCGCGCCCAGCACGCAATGCGTCGCCACGAACAGGCCATGGACGTGGAAGATCGGCAGGGCATGGATCAGCCGGTCGTCGCCGGTGAAGCGCCAGGCGTCGATCAGCGTGCGGGCATTGGCCGCCAGATTGCCGTTGGAGAGCATTGCGCCCTTGGCGCGCCCGGTCGTCCCCGAGGTGTAGAGGATCGCGGCCAGATCGTCCGCGCCTCGCGCCACGTCGTCGAACGCAGGCGCGTCGGGGGCTGCGCCGAGCGCGGCCAGCACGTCCGCGTCGACCACCAGCGCCGGCTCCGCGTCCGCGTCGAAATAGGCCCGCTCGCGGGGCGTCGCGCCCGGATTGATGGGGACATAGACCAGCCCGGCCCGCAGGCAGGCGAGGTAGAGGAACAATGCCTCGACCGACTTGTCGACCTGCACCAGCACGCGGTCGCCCGGCGCCAGGCCGCGCGCGCCGAGCGCTGCCGCGATCGCCCCCGACCGGGCGAGAAGCTCGCGGTAGGAAAGGCTCGGCAGGCCGGGGCGCTCGATGGCGGGCCGGTCCGGGTCGGCCGGGAAGCCGGCGCGCAGCGTGTCGAACAGCATCGCCGCTGGCTAGCCGCTCCGCCGGTCCGAATCCACCGTCAGGGGCGCGCGCGGCAGGTGATCGGGGCCATGCGGCCGATCGCGAAGATCAGCTCCTCCCCCTTGCCGCGGATGCTGTGGGTCGCGCTCGCATAGAAAAAGCCCGAGGCGGATGCGCGCTGCCGCATCACCACGCCGCGGCTGTGGGGGCTGACGATCAGCGCGGACTCGCCGCGATACTCGATGCGCAGCATCGGGCCGCGCTCGCACGCATAGCTGACCGTGCGCGGCGGCTCGCGCATCGTCGCGCACCCGGCGAGCAGGCCAAGCGCGCATGTCGCTGCAAGGCGCACCGTCATCCCTCCTTCTTCTTGCCCAGGTCGGCGATGTAATTCTGGAAGTCGCCCATCAGCCCGTCCCACAGCTCGAGATCGTTGCGGAACAGCGCTTCGGAAATGCCGCCAAGCTCCAGGTTGACGTCATATTCGACGTTCACCTCGCCCTTCTCGTCCAGATAGGCGCGGCCGAAGCGGTGCTTGCGGTTCCACTCGTTGATCTGCTCGAGGCTCGGCTTGTCGGTCCAGCCGGCGTAGAACTGGATCTCGCCGCAATCGACATTCTTCTCGCAACCGAAGAAGAAGATGGTGAACTTCGCGCCCGCGGCGCTGCTGCGGATCATCGGGTCGCCGCCGGTATCCGCGGCCAGCTCGGCCTTGTAGCCCGCCGCCTGCAGCGCCTTGACGACGCTTTGCGGCGAGGCGGACGACACCATCTGCCCCGCGGCCGGCGTGCCCGCCACCGCCGCGACCCATGCTGCCAGAACGAAGCGCTTCAAACCGTGTCTCCCCCCATTTGCAGACTCGATCCTAAGCCGCGACGATCGTGCTGAAAAGCGGGGCGCCGGGGGCATCCTCCGGTCGGCCCCGCGCGTTGGGGCTGCGAACGGCCGAACGCCCGCGCTTTGGGAGCCTCTTTGGCGAGGGGAATCTGTTGCGTCGCAGCGAGCACGGGCCTAGATGGCCGCCCAAGTCCGTCGCGGCGTTCCGTGGCGGGTCCTGACTGGAGTGAAACATGGCGTCGGTCGCCGCCGGCTATCTGCCGATCCTGCTGTTCCTTGCCGTGGCGCTGATCCTGTCCTGCGCCTTCGTGTTCCTGCCGATGGTTGCGGCGCGGTTCACCGGCACCCACAAACCCTATGCCGAGAAACTCACCGAATATGAGTGCGGGTTTCCGGCGTTCGAGGACAGCCGCAGCCAGTTCGACGTACGCTTCTACCTGGTCGCGATCCTCTTCATCATTTTCGACCTCGAGGCCGCCTTCCTCTTCCCGTGGGCGGTGTCGCTGATGGGGACCGGCTGGGCCGCCTGGACCGCGATGATGATTTTCCTGGGCGAGCTCGTGCTCGGCTATGTCTATGCGTGGAAGAAGGGAGCACTCGAATGGGAGTGATGCTCAGCCCGTCCGAGAACCAGTTCCCGGTCGAGGGCAAGCTGCCCGACCAGAACTATTTCAACGACTTGAACAGCGAGCTGACCGACAAGGGCTTCCTCGTCACCTCGACCGAGGATCTCTTTCAGTGGGCACGCACCGGCTCGCTGTGGTGGATGACCTTCGGCCTCGCCTGCTGCGCGGTCGAGATGATCCACGTCAACATGCCGCGCTACGATCTCGAGCGTTTCGGCGTCGCGCCGCGTGCCAGCCCGCGCCAGTCGGACGTGATGATCGTCGCCGGTACGCTCTGCAACAAGATGGCGCCCGCGCTGCGCCGGGTCTACGACCAGATGTCGGAGCCGCGTTACGTGATCTCGATGGGGTCGTGCGCCAATGGCGGCGGCTATTACCATTACAGCTATTCGGTGGTGCGCGGCTGCGACCGCATCGTGCCGGTCGACATCTACGTCCCCGGCTGCCCGCCGACGGCCGAGGCGCTGCTTTACGGCATCATGCAGCTCCAGCGGAAGATCCGCCGCGAGGGGACGATCGAGCGGTGATGACCAAGCTCTTTCTAACCCGTTCGTTTCGAGCGAAGTCGAGAAACGATCGCACCGAACCGGGACGTTTCTCGACTAGGCTCGAAACGAACGGGCTTGGCATGCGAGGATCGGCATGACGATGCTCTCCCCTGCCCCCCGGCACGCGCCCAACGCGGGCGTGATCGACGCGGTCCGCCCGGCACTCGGCGACATGCTCATCGAGGCGATCGAGCATGTCTACGAGGTCACGCTGGTTGTCCGGCGCGAGGCGATCGCAGAGGCGCTTCGGATCCTCCGCGACGACTTCGAATATCAGCAACTGATGGAAATCGCCGGCGTCGACTATCCCTCGCGCCCCGAGCGGTTCGAGGTCGTCTACCACCTGCTGTCGGTGACGAAGAACCACCGGATCCGCGCGAAGGTCTCGACCGACGAGGACACGCCGGTGCCGAGCGTCACCGGGCTGTGGCCCGTCGCCGGCTGGCTCGAGCGCGAGGCCTACGACATGTACGGCATCCTGTTCGAGGGGAACCCGGACCTGCGCCGGATCCTCACCGACTATGGCTTTCGCGGCCACCCGCTGCGCAAGGACTTCCCGATGACCGGGTTCGTCGAGCTGCGCTACTCGGAAGAGCATAAGCGCGTGGTCTATGAGCCGGTGAAGCTCGCCCAGGATTTCCGCGCGTTCGACTTCACCAGCCCCTGGGAAGGCGCCGAATATGTGCTCCCGGGCGACGAGAAGGCGCCGGTGCCGGAGGCCAAGGGCGCGGCGACGCCGCTCACCGCCGACCAGATCGCCAAGGCCGGCACGGTCAGCGTCTCGGCCAAGCCGCCGGTCGAGGAGAGCAAGGTGACCGAAAGCCGCGCGCAGACCGGCGCCGGCCAGCCGCACCCGGGCAACCAGCCGCAGGAAAAGCCGGTCCAGGCCGACGGCGCACCGGCCGAACCGCCGGCCGCCAAGACCGACCAGCCGAACCAGGCCGAACCGGTGCCGCCGCGCACCACCGATCAGCCGGAGGGCAAGAATGGCTGACGCGATCGAACAGCTGCAGCGCGACATCGAGCCGGGCGACCAGAATCCCGGCGACGTCGAGATCCAGAACTACACGATCAACTTCGGGCCCCAGCACCCGGCCGCGCACGGCGTGCTGCGGCTGGTGATGGAACTCGACGGCGAGATCATCGAGCGCGTCGACCCGCATGTCGGCCTGCTCCACCGCGGCACCGAGAAGTTCATCGAGAACAAGACGTATCTCCAGTCGGTCCCCTATTTCGACCGGCTCGATTACGCCTCGCCGATGAGCCAGGAATATTCCTACGTGCTCGCGATCGAGAAGCTGCTCGACCTCGAAGTGCCGCTTCGCGCCCAGTATCTGCGCGTGTTCTGGGCCGAGCTGACCCGCATCAAGAACCACCTGCTGAACCTCGGCAGCCACGTCATGGACGTGGGCGCGATGACGCCCAATCTGTGGCTGTTCGAGCTTCGCGAAGACTGCATGAACTTTTACGAGCGGGTGTCGGGCGCGCGGATGCACGCCGCCTATTTCCGCCCCGGTGGCGTCCACCAGGATGCGCCCTTGAAGCTGCTCGCCGACATCGGCGACTGGCTCGACACGCGGCTGCCCCGCCTGTTCGAGGACGCGATCAGCCTCGTCGCCGACAATCGCATCTTCAAGCAGCGCAACGTCGACATCGCGGTCGTGTCGAAGGACGACGCGCTGCGCTGGGGCTTTTCGGGCCCGATGATCCGCGGCTCGGGCATGGCGTGGGACCTGCGCAAGTCGCAGCCCTACGACGTCTATGACCGGATGGACTTCGACGTGCCGGTCGGCACGCGCGGCGACTGTTACGATCGGTTCATGGTGCGCGTCGAGGAAGTCCGCCAGTCGGCGCGGATCATGAAGCAGTGCCTGTCCGAGATGCCGGAAGGCCCGATCGCCAGCCTCGACCGCAAGGTCGTGCCGCCGAAGCGCGCCGAGATGAAGCGCTCGATGGAAGCGCTCATCCACCACTTCAAGCTCTACACCGAGGGCTTCCACGTGCCGGCGGGCGAGGTCTATGTCGCGACCGAGAGCCCCAAAGGCGAGTTCGGCGTGTACCTGGTCGCCGACGGCACCAACAAGCCGTGGCGGTGCAAGATCCGGCCGACCGCCTTCAGCCACCTCCAGGCGATGGATTTCATGTGCAAGGGCCACATGCTGGCCGACGCGACCGCGATCCTGGGCGCGATCGACGTCGTTTTTGGTGAGTGCGATCGCTGATGGCTGACGCAGTGAAAATCTTCGAAGACGCGGCGGCTTGCGCACGCTCCCTCCGTCGTTGCGAGCCGAGCGAAGCAATCCACGTCGCCGGACGTGCCTCAATGGATCGCTTCGTCGCTTCGCGCCTCGCAATGACGGGAGGCGCGAATGGCTGACGCCGTACAGATTCCCGACGAAGCGGAAGTCCGCGCGCGCTGGGGCGCGTTCGCCTGGACGGCGGAAAACGACGCCAAGGCGAAGATCATCATCGGCCGATACCCGCCGGGGCGCCAGCAGTCGGCGGTGATGCCGCTGCTCGACATGGCGCAGCGCCAGGTCGGCGAAGAGACGAAGACGCAGGGCTGGCTGCCCGTGCCGGTGATCGAGTTCGTCGCCAGGCAGCTCGATATGCCCTTCATCCGCGCCTATGAGGTCGCGACCTTCTACACCATGTACAACCTCGGACCGGTCGGGCGCTTCCACGTTCAGGTCTGTGGCACCACGCCGTGCATGCTGCGGGGCTCGGACGAAGTGTTCCGCGCCTGCCACACGCGCGGGCTGAAAAAGGGCTCGACCACGCCCGACGGCCTGTTCACTTTGTCCGAGGTCGAGTGCCTGGGCGCCTGCGCCAACGCGCCGATGGTCCAGATCAACGACGACAATTACGAGGATCTCGATTTCGACCGGACGCTGACGGTGCTCGATGCCCTCGCGCGCGGCGAGACGCCCAGGACCCTGTCGCAGATCGGCCGCCAGACCTCGTGCCCCGAAGGCGGCCCGACCACCCTCGTCGCCATGGTCGACGAGAATCACGATTACCGCCCCGAGTGGACCGCCTGACCATGCTCGCTGACAAGGACCGCATCTTCACCAACCTCTATGGCTTCCAGCCATGGACGATCGACGCGGCGCTGAAGCGCGGCGACTGGGACGACACCAAGGCGCTGATGGCGCGCGGCCAGGACGCGATCATCGACGAGGTGAAGGCGTCGGGCCTGCGCGGACGCGGCGGCGCCGGCTTCCCGACCGGCATGAAGTGGAGCTTCATGCCCAAGGAGCCCAAGCCCGGCAAGCCGAGCTTCCTCGTCATCAACGCCGACGAGTCGGAGCCGGGGAGCTGCAAGGACCGCGAGATCATCCGCCACGACCCGCACAAGCTGGTCGAGGGCGCGCTGATCGCCGGCTTCGCGATGCGCGCGCGGGCGGCTTATATCTACATCCGCGGCGAATATATCCGCGAGGCCGAGACGCTCTTCGCCGCCGTGCAGGAAGCCTATGACCGCGGCTTCCTCGGCAAGAATGCCTGCGGCTCGGGCTATGATTTCGACGTCTTCGTCCATCGCGGCGCGGGCGCCTATATCTGCGGCGAGGAAACGGCGATGATCGAGAGCCTGGAGGGCCACAAGGGCCAGCCGCGCCTCAAGCCGCCCTTCCCTGCCGGCGCCGGCCTTTATGGCTGCCCGACGACGGTCAACAACGTCGAATCGATCGCCGTCGTCCCGACCATCCTGCGTCGCGGCGCGAGCTGGTTCGCGGCGATCGGCCGCCCGAAGAACGAGGGCACCAAGCTCTTCCAGATCTCGGGCCATGTGAACAAGCCCTGCGTCGTCGAAGAGGCGATGAGCATCCCGTTTCGCGAGCTGATCGAAAAGCATTGCGGCGGCATCCGTGGCGGCTGGGACAATCTGCTCGCCGTGATCCCCGGCGGCTCGTCGGTCCCGCTCGTGCCCGCCGCGCAGATCATGGACTGCCCGATGGACTTTGACGCGCTCAGGGACCTGAAGTCGGGCCTCGGCACCGCCGCCGTCATCGTGATGGACAAGTCGACCGACGTCGTCCGCGCGATCAGCCGCCTCAGCTATTTCTACAAGCATGAGAGCTGCGGCCAGTGCACGCCCTGCCGCGAGGGCACCGGCTGGATGTGGCGCGTCATGGAGCGGCTGCGCACCGGCGAGGCCGACATTTCCGAGATCGACACGCTCGAGGAAGTCACCAAGCAGGTCGAGGGCCACACGATCTGCGCGCTCGGCGACGCCGCCGCCTGGCCGATCCAGGGCCTGATCCGCCACTTCCGCCCCGAACTCGAACGCCGCATCCTGGAGCGCGGCGGCCAAGCCCTGCCGATCGCGGCGGAATAGGGCGTACAGCCCCTCCACCACCGCTGCGCGGCGGTCCCCTCCCCGCCTCAGGCGGGGAGGAGCGAAAGACAAGCTCCTCCCCATCGAGAGATGGGGACGGGGACCGCCGGCGAAGCCGGTGGTGGAGGGGTCGGTCCCGGTTACCCCAGCGCCTCGACGCCCGGCAGCGCCTTGCCTTCCATCCACTCGAGGAACGCGCCGCCCGCGGTCGACACGAAGGTGAAATCCTCCGCGACGCCCGCCTGGTTGAGCGCCGCGACCGTGTCGCCGCCGCCTGCCACCGACACCAGCGACCCCTCGCGCGTCAGCGCCGCCGCCGTCCGCGCCAGGCTGACCGTCGCCGTGTCGAAGGGCGGCGTCTCGAACGCGCCGAGCGGGCCGTTCCACACCAGGGTCCGGCAGGTCTTGAGCACGTCGGCCAGCGCCTCGGTCGCGGCCGGGCCGATATCGAGGATCATCTCGTCCGCGCCGACCTCGTGGACGTTGACGGTCCGCGTCGGCGGATCGGGCCGAAACTCGGTCGCGACGACGACGTCATAGGGCAGGTGCACGGTGCAGTTCGCCCGGTCGGCCGCCTCGAGAATCTGTTCCGCCGTCCCGGTCAGGTCGTGCTCGCACAAGGACTTGCCGACATTCACCCCGCGCGCGGCAAGGAAGGTGTTCGCCATTCCGCCGCCGATGATCAGGTGATCCACCTTGGTCACCAGGTGCGTTAACACGTCGAGCTTGGTCGAGACCTTCGCCCCGCCCACCACCGCCGCGACCGGGTGTTCGGGCTGGCCGAGCGCCTTCTGCAGGGCGGCGAGCTCCGCCTCCATCTGCCGGCCGGCAAAGGCCGGAAGCAGGCGGGCCAGCCCTTCGGTCGAGGCGTGCGCCCGGTGCGCCGCCGAGAAGGCGTCGTTGACGAAGGCGTCTCCCAGCCGCGCCATCGCCGCGGCCAGCGCCGGGTCGTTCTTCTCCTCGCCGGCATGGAACCGCGTATTCTCGAGGATCGCGACGTCCCCCGGGCTCATCGCCGCCACCGCCGCTTCGGCCTCGGCGCCCTGGCAGTCGGGCACGAACTGGACCGGGCGGCCGAGCAGATGCTCGAGCGGCTTGGTCACGAGCGCGAGCGACATCTCGGGATTGCGCTGGCCCTTGGGCCGGCCGAAATGCGCGAGCACCAGCACGACCGCGCCCTTGTCGGCCAGCTCGGCAATGGTCGGCACCGCCGCGCGCAGCCGGGTGTCGTCGGTCACCTTCGCCTCGGCGGTCGGCACGTTCAGGTCCTCGCGGAGCAGCACGCGCTTGCCGGCGATGTCGCCCATGTCGTCGAGCGTCTTGTAAGCCATTCCCGTTACTCGTCCTCGATGATGATCGGGTCGCCGACCCTGATGTCGCCTTCGCTCAGCACGCGCGCGAGCACGCCGCCGCGCCAGTCGGGCAGCAGCGCGGCCATCAGCCCGGGCGCGACCTGCTCCATGCGGATGCACGGGTCGCACTCCATCGTGACTTCCAGCCGCGCGGTCTCGCCGATCCGCAACACCGCCCCGCCGCGCTGCGGCAGGTCGAGGCCGTCGACCAGCAGGTTCGCCCGGCGCGCATGCCAGGGCGCGTCGACGCCGACCTCGCCGGTCGCCGCGACCCAGTCGCCAAGTTCCATCAGCGACACCTGGCGCTTGTTCTTCGACGGCTTGACGATGCCGCGACAATCGCCGGTCACGCCCAGCGCGACCGACAGATAGGCGCGCTCGATCGGCTCCATCGGCGCTCCCGGATAGGCGCGCCGCGCAATGCCCTGCAGCGTCCCGCCCTGGCTCACGGCCGGTCGCCCCCCACCCCCGTTCGTGTCGAGCGCAGTCGGGACACGGGGCCCGGAGCCAACCGCTTCGCGACGTCGCTCGAAGCGAACGCAGGCCGTTTCATGCTCAGCCGAGCTTGCCCATCGCGGTCGCCGTATCGACCATGCGGTTGGAGAAGCCCCATTCATTGTCGTACCAGGACACGACCCGCACCAGCTTGCCTTCCAGCACGGCCGTCTCGAGGCTGTCGACGGTCGACGACGCCGGCGTGTGCATCAGGTCGATCGAGACCAGCGGCTCGTCCGAATAGTCGAGCACGCCCTTGAGCGCGCCCTCGGCCGCGGCCTTCAGGATGCTGTTGATCTCGTCCCGGCTGGTGTCGCGCTTCGGCGTGAAGGTCAGGTCGACCAGGCTCACGTCCGGCACCGGCACGCGGATCGCCGAGCCGTCGAGCTTGCCCTTCAGCTCCGGCAGCACCTCGCCTACCGCGCGGGCGGCGCCGGTGGTCGTCGGGATCATCGACATCGCCGCCGCGCGCGCACGGCGCAGATCGGGGTGAATCTGGTCGAGGATCTTCTGGTCGTTGGTATAGGCATGGACGGTCGTCATCAGGCCGCGCTCGATGCCGACGCTGTCGTTCAGCACCTTGGCGACCGGCGCCAGGCAGTTGGTCGTGCACGACGCGTTTGAGACGATCGTGTGCTCGGCCTTCAGCTGGTCATGGTTGACGCCATAGACGACGGTCAGGTCGACATTCTTGCCCGGTGCCGAGATCAGCACCTTCTTGGCGCCCGCATCGATGTGCTTCTGCGCGCTGGGTCGGTCGGTGAAGAAGCCGGTGCACTCGAGCACCAGGTCGATGCCCTGCTCGGCATGCGGCAGGTTGGCCGGGTCCTTCTCCGCGGTCACGCGGATGCGGCGGCCGTCGATGATCAGGTCGTTGCCATCGGCCGCGACCTCGCCCGGATACTTCCCGTGCACGCTGTCGCGCTTGAACAGCCACGCGTTCGACTTGGCATCCGCGAGGTCGTTGATGGTGACGAGCTCGAGCCCCGTGTCCTGCCGCTCGAGCATCGCCCGCGCGACGAGGCGGCCGATGCGCCCGAACCCGTTGATCGCAACCTTGAGTGCCATGTCTTGCTCCTTAGTGGCCGAGCGCCGCGAGAACCTGCGGCGCGATCGCGTCGGGCGTCAGCCCGAAATGCTTGTAGAGGTCGCCGGCCGGCGCGGACGCGCCGAACCCGTCGATGCCGAAGCGGAGGCCGTCGGCGCCGGTATAGCGCTCCCATCCGAGAGTCGTTCCGGCCTCGATCGAGACCTTGAGCGCGTCGGCGGGCAGCAGGTCGTGCCGATACGCGTCCGGCTGCGCGTCGAACCGCGACCAGCACGGCATCGAGACGACATCGGCCCCGATGCCCGCCGCCTCCAGACGCTCGGCGACGCCGATGGCAATCTCGACTTCCGAGCCCGTCGCGACCAGCACGACGCGCCGCGCCGCGGCCGCCGCGCGCAGGCGGTAGGCGCCGCGCGCCGACCGGTTCTCGTCCGCCTCGGTGCGAAGCTGCGGCAGGTTCTGGCGGGTCAGCGCCAGCAGCGACGGGCCGTCGGCGCGCGCCAGCGACAGCGCCCAGCACTCCGCCGTCTCGACGATGTCGCACGGCCGCCACACCTCGAGGTTCGGGATCAGGCGGAGCGAGGTGACGTGCTCGATCGGCTGGTGGGTCGGCCCGTCCTCGCCCAGCCCGATCGAATCGTGCGTCATCACATAGACGACGCGCGCCCGCTGCAGTGCGGACAGCCGGATCGCCGGCCGGCAATAGTCGGAAAAGACGAGGAAGGTGCCGCCATAGGGGATCACGCCGCCGTGCAGCGCCATGCCGTTCATCGCGGCGGCCATCCCGAACTCGCGAATGCCGTAATAGATGTAGCGGCCCGAATAGTCGTCGCGGGTCAGCGGCCCGGTCGCCTTGGTCTTGGTGTTGTTCGATCCGGTCAGGTCGGCCGAGCCGCCGATCAGCTCGGGCACCGCCTCGGTCAGCGCACCGAGCGCGAGTTCGCTCGCCTTGCGCGTGGCGACCTTCTGCGGGTTCGCGATCAGGCCGTCGATGAACGCGCGCGCATCGGCCCCGGCCGGAAGCTCGCCGGCCATGCGCCGCGCGAACTCCGCACGATCGGCGCTGGCGTCGCGTCGCGCCTTCCAGGCCTCGTGCGCCTCGGCGCTGCGCGCGCCCGCCTGGCGCCATGCGGCCGCGATCGGCTCCGGGATCTCGAACGGCGCCGCGGTCCAGCCCAGCGCCGCCTTCGCCGCGGTCACTTCCTCGCCGCCCAGCGGGCTGCCGTGCGTCGCCGACGTGCCCTGCTTCTTGGGCGCGCCCTTGCCGATGATCGTGCGGCAGGCGACCAGCGACGGCCGCGGATCGGCGATCGCCGCCTCCAGCGCGCGGGCGATGTCGGCGGGGTCGTGGCCGTCGCAGCGCTCGACATGCCAGCCCGACGCCAGATAGCGCGCGCCGACATCCTCGCTGGTCGACAGGTCGGTCGCGCCGTCGATCGTGATCCGGTTGTCGTCCCAGAGCACGATCAGCCGCCCCAGTCCGAGATGGCCGGCAAGGCCGACCGCCTCGTGGTTGATACCTTCCATCAGGCAGCCGTCGCCCGCGACCACCCAGGTCCGGTGATCGACGAGCGCATCGCCGAACACCGCGTTCAGGTGCCGCTCGGCGATCGCCATGCCGACGGCGGTGGCGAAGCCCTGGCCCAGCGGGCCCGTCGTGGTCTCGACCCCGGGCAGCTCGAAATTCTCGGGGTGGCCGGCGCACGGGCTGTGGAGCTGGCGGAAGTTGCGGATGTCGTCGATGGTCGGCCGCGCATAGCCGGTCAGGTGCAGCAGCGCGTAGATCAGCATCGAGCCATGACCGGCGGACAGCACGAACCGGTCGCGGTCGGGCCAGGTCGGGTCCGCCGGGTCGAACTTCAGATAGCGCGTGAACAGCACTGTCGCGACGTCCGCCATGCCCATCGGCATGCCCGGATGGCCGCTATTGGCCGCCTCGACCGCATCCATCGCCAGTGCGCGGATGGCATTGGCAAGCTGGTCGTGCGTGACGGTCATGGCAGTCCCTGAGGCTGGTCGCGACACGGTCTGAGTCGCCGGAAGACGCGCGCCCTTTGCGGCTTCGCGCGCGGGGAAGTCAACACACGCAGCAAGAGCGACGCTTGCGCGGCCCTTTGGAGGTGCTAGTTAAGTTTTTGTGACAGATGAACGGCTCATCATCGCGATCGGGCGGCTGGACCAGGCGCTCACCCGGCTCGAATCGCTCGCCGCCAGGGCGGGTCGGTCCGCGCCGGACGTTGACGTCGAGCAGCTTCGCCAGCGCCACGCGCGGCTGCGCGACCGCACGCGCGAGGCGGTCGACGCGCTCGACCGCTTGATCGGCGCCGCCTGATCGTCACGCGGGGGGACAAATGGCAGATGTGACAATCGAGATCGGCGGGCGCCGCTATGACGTGACGTGCCGCGACGGCGAGGAGGATCAGCTCCGCCGCCTCGCCGGCATCGTCGAGGAGAAGGCGGCCCAGGCCCGTGCCGCGGTCGGCGGGGTGACCGAGGTTCGCCAGCTCCTGCTCGCCTCGCTGCTGCTCGCCGACGAGCTGTCCGACCTGCGCGCGTCCCGCGCCGACGGCGCTCCCACCGCGCCGGCCGCGCCCGATCCCGCGCTCGCCGTCGCGCTCGAAAGACTTGCCGCGCGCGTCGAAAGCGTCGCCGACCATCTTGAGGGTCGCCCCGTCACTGCCTAGATGGGGACTGACGGGTACTGCCCGGTGCGAGCCTGAGCGATTATCCCTGAGCCGATTAGACATCCTCGGGGGCTGTCCCTGGGCGGGTTCCGGCCCGACCTAAATGGTCCCCACCTGACGTTTGGGCGTCAGAGGATATTCCGGCAAACGGCCATGGCGGTCCCGTCACCCGCCTTCAGAGCATCGCCATCCCGCCATTGACGTGCACCGTCTGGCCGGTGACGTAGCCCGCCTCGCGGCTGGCGAGATACGCGACCGCCGCGCCGACATCGGCGCCGTCGCCCAGCCGCCCGGCCGGGATGCGCGCGGTCAGCGCCGCTTTCTGCGCGTCCGGCAGCACGTCGGTCATCGCCGACTGGATGAAGCCCGGCGCGACGCAGTTGACCGTGATGTTCCGGCTCGCCAGCTCCTGCGCCATCGCCTTCGTCATCGCGGTCAGCCCGCCCTTGGAGGCGGCGTAGTTCGCCTGCCCCGGATTGCCGGTCGCGCCGACCACCGAGGTGATCGACACGATCCGCCCGAAGCGCGCCTTCATCATCGGCTTGGCGGCCGCGCGGCACAGGCGGAACGCGGCTTCCAGGTTGATCCGGATCACCTGGTCCCACTCCTCGTCCTTCATCCGCATCAGCAGGTTGTCGCGCGTCACCCCGGCATTGTTGACGAGGATGTCGAGCCGCCCGCCGAGCGCCTCGACCGCCTGCGGCACGAGCGCATCGACCGCGGCGCCGTCGCCCAGGTTGCACGGCAGCACGACCGCCTCGCCGCCCACCCGGCCGGCCACGTCGGCCAGCGCCTCCGCCCGCGTCCCCGACAGCGCGACCCGCGCGCCCTGCCCCGCCAGCGCCGCCGCGATCGCCGACCCGATCCCGCCCGAAGCGCCCGTCACCAGCGCCGTCATCCCCGTCAGCTCGAACATGTTGCTTCCTTCTGCCTTGCGACCTTCCGGGCCGCCCTAATGCGTTCGGCGGCACGCCTCAACGAGAAGGCGTTTGGTTCACGCGGAGACGCGGAGGCGCTGAGGGCAGGTGGCCGTTCACGACCCGGCGCAGCCCCTCCTTCAGCGTCGCGCCGCCGAAGTTGATCAGCAGTCCGACCGGCTGGCCGGTCAGGCGCAGGTAGGTGAGCAGCTGCTTGGCGTGCGCGTCTGTGAGCCTCTCGATGGACTTGAGCTCGACCAGCAGACGGCCCTCCACCAGCAAGTCGACACGAAAGGCATTGTCGAACTGCATGTCTTCGAAGCGGATCGAGACCGGGCTCTGGCGCGCAACGACGAGCCCGGACGCCGCGAGCTTCGCTGCGAGGACGGTTTCATAGACGCTCTCGAGCAGGCCTGGCCCGAGCTCGCGGTGGAGACGAAGCGCGAGGTCGATGACAATGCCGGAAAGCTCGTCAATGTCCCGCACCGCTTCCCTCCGCGCCTTCGCGCCTCCGCGAGAACCAATCTCACGGAACGGGCCGACGGGCGCAAATTCGGGCGACTACCTACAGCGCCTTTGCCAGCGCCTCGATCTCGGCCATCGTCGCGACGCTCGGTGCGTCGGCGTCGGGGGTGATGCGCTTGATCATCGGGCCCAGCACCTTGCCGCCGAGCTCGACGAACTGGTCGACGCCCGCTTCGGCCATCGCGAGCACGCTCTCGCGCCAGCGGACCTGGCCGGTGACCTGCTCGACGAGAAGCCGGCGGATGGTGTCCGGGTCGGCGACCGGGGCCGCCGTCACGTTCGCAAAGACCGGCACCAGCGGCGCGCGCAGCGCGGCGCCGGCGAGCGCCTCGGCCATCGCGTCGGCGGCGGGCTGCATCAGCGAACAGTGGAACGGCGCGGAGACCGGCAGCAGCATCGAGCGGCCGCCCTCGCCCTTGGCGCGCTCGATCGCGCGAGCGACCGCCGCCTTGTGCCCGGAGATGACGACCTGGCCCGGCGCATTGTCGTTGGCCGCGGTGCAGACCTCGCCGTCCGCCGCCTCGGCCGCGATCCGGGTCACGGCGTCGATGTCGAGCCGCAGCACCGCCGCCATCGCGCCGTCGCCGACCGGGACCGCGGCCTGCATCGCGGCCCCGCGCAGGCGCAGCAGCCGGGCGGTCGTCGACAGGTCGAGCGCGTCGGCGGCGCACAGCGCCGTATACTCGCCGAGCGAGTGGCCGGCGACGAACTCGGCCTTGTCCGCCAGGCGGATGCCACCGTCGCGCTCGAGCACGCGCAACGTCGCGATCGCATTCGCCATGATCGCCGGCTGGGCGTTCTCGGTGAGCGTCAGCGCGTCGGCCGGTCCCTCGACCATCAGCCGGAAAAGGTCCTGGCCCAGCGCGTCGTTCACTTCCTCGAACACCTCGCGCGCCGCCGCGCTCGCGTCCGCCAGAGCCTGGCCCATGCCGACGGCCTGGCTGCCCTGGCCGGGAAAGATGAAAGCGCGCATTCCGTTGGTCCTTCTGCCGAGCGCGCGCCGATTGCACAGCGACCGGTTCGCTGCAACACTCCGCGACGTGGAGGGGGAGCAAACCGCGCCCGAGCGGCTGCTCGGCTTCTGGATGTGCCTGGCGCTGGTCGTCGGCAACATCATCGGCGCGGGCGTGTTCCTGCTGCCGACCGCGCTCGCGCCCTACGGCGCCAATGCCATCTATGGCTGGCTGCTGACGATCGCCGGCATGCTCGCCAATGCCTGGGTCCTCGCGCAGCTTGCCGGGCGCATCGAGGGCGGGCCCTACGCCTATGCCCGCGCCGGGCTCGGCTCGTTCGCGGCGTTCGTGATGATGTGGAGCTACTGGATCTCGATCTGGACGGGCAGCGCGTCGCTTGCCACCGCCGCGGTCAGCTATCTGAGCCGGATCGTGCCCGCGCTCGAAGCGCCGGTGGTGGCGCCGGCGGTCGCCTGCGGCTTCCTCTGGCTCGCGAACCTGATCAACGCGCGCGGCGCGCGTGCGGCGGGGTTCGCCCAGCTCGGCACGACGATCCTAAAGCTGGTTCCGCTCGTCGCCGTCGTCCTCGTCGCGCTCTGGCTCGTCGGACGCGGATCGGCGGCGACCGGCGGGCTCGCCTCCGTCGCGATCACGCCCGGCGCGATCGCCACCGTCGCCGCGCTGTCGACCTTCTCGATGCTGGGCATCGAATCCGCCACGCTCCCCGCGGGCAAGGTCCGCGACGCGCGCCGGACCGTCCCGCGCGCGACCGTGATCGGCGCGGCGACGGCGGGCCTCGTCTATCTCTTCGCGTGCAGCGCCGTGCTCCTGCTGCTCCCGGCCGCGCAGGCGGCGAACTCGCCCGCGCCCTTCGCCGACGCGGTCGCGATCGTCGCGGGCAGCGGCGCCGGGCTGTTCGTGGCCGGCTTCGCGGTAATGTCGGCGGCGGGGGCGCTCAACGGCTGGGTGCTCTGTTCGGGCGAGGTGCCGCTCGGCCTCGCGCGCGCCGGCCTGTTCCCGCGCTGGTTCGCGCACACCGTCGGCCCGGCCCAGACCCCGATCCGCGCGCAGGTGGTGGCAAGCGTCTGCGCGAGCATCCTGATCGTCAGCAATTATGCGGGCTCGATGGCCAAGCTGTTCGCGTTCATGACGCTGATCTCGACCGTCTCGACGCTGTTCCTCTACCTGCTCTGCGCGCTGTCGATGCTGGTCCTCGTCCGCCGCCGGCAATTCGCCGCGCCGTTCATCGTCCCGGCCGCCCTGGTCGGGATCGCGTTCAATCTCTGGGCCTTTTGGGGCGCCGGCACCGAGGCCACCGCCTGGGGCTTCGGGCTGATGCTGACCGGGCTACCCGCCTATGCGCTGATGCGCTGGGAAAATCACCCGACCCGCGCGACCGGCGCGCGCTGAGACCAGCCCGGCGCAGGCGGCTGCGGCAGTCGCGCTTCCGGGATGATCCCCCGCAGCTTGCGCGCGAAACTGCGCAGGCACACCTCGCTCTCGCCCAGCGGCCCCGCGACATAGCTGGGCGACCCCATGCCCGCCTGCACCCGCGCGATGAGCGCCGTGTCCTCGGCATTGACCTGCCGGTTGATCCGCCAGTTCAGATAGCGCGCCGCGCGCATCTCGCGCCGATCGTCGGGCAGCGCGTAGCTGATTTCGCGGATCACGGTCGAGGTCGGCCCGGTCGGCACGAACTGCATGAAGTCGACCTGGTCCGGGTAGATGTCGAACGCCACGTTCGGCCAGAGCTTGTAGTAGAGCCACAGCCGCTGCTGCGCGTCGGGCAGGTGCGCGACCCGCGGCAGGAAATGCTGATAGGCCCGCTCGCTGGGGTTTGCCGACGCCCGCTCGACCAGCAGCCCCGACATGCGGTCGACATGCGCGCCCGCCGCGACGTCGTAGGAGCGACCGAACAGCCGGGTCAGCCCGGGATGGCCGACCGGGATGTGCAGCCCGTCCGAATAATTGTCGGCGATCGTCTTCCAGTTGAGCGCGCGCGGGCGCAGCGTCACCCGGCCGATCGCCTGCAGCTCCTCGAACCGGTATGGCGCGACCTCGTCTTCATAGGGTGCCATCATCTCGGCGACCGACGGCGCCCCAGTCTCGATCGTCACGAACACGAATCCGCGCCAGATCTCCATCGCGACAGGAACCAGCCCGAGCTTGGTCGTGTCGAGCCCCGGATACTGCGCCTTCATCGGCACGCCGCTCAGCCGCCCGTCCAGCTCATAGGCCCAGGCGTGATAGGGGCAGACGAGCTTCTTCGCGCAGCCCGCCTCGCCGTCCACCAGCCGCGACCCGCGATGCCGGCAGACGTTCGCCAGCGCGCGGACGATGCTGTCCTCGCCGCGGATCACGATCACGCTTTCGCCCAGATAATCGAAGCTGCGCCAGTCTCCCGGGTTCGGGATCTCGTTGACATGGCACACGATCTGCGGCGCCTGGCGCAGCACGCGCGCGCACTCGACCGCGTAGAATTCCGGGTCGTGATAGAGCCAGCCGGGCAGCGAGAGATGGTCGTCGGGATCCGGCGCGGCGGTCGCGAAGGCAGCACTGTTCAGCGTCATGGCCCGACCTCTAGCGGTTTTCGCAATGGCGTGCACCCTGGACCATGTTACGTTTACGTCAAAAGCAGGAGAGGACAGATGCACGATCTCGTGATTCGCGGCGGCACCGTCGTCGACGGCAGCGGCGGCGCCCCCATCGTGGCGGACGTGGCGATCGACGGCGGCACGATCACGGCCGTCGGCCGCGTCACCGCCGCCGGGCGCGAGGAGATCGACGCCACGGGCAAGATCGTCACCCCGGGCTTCGTCGACGTGCACACCCATTATGACGGGCAGGCGACGTGGGACGACGTGATGGCGCCGTCGTCCTGGCACGGCGTGACCACGGTCGTGATGGGCAATTGCGGCGTCGGCTTCGCGCCGGCCGCGCCCGATCGTCACCAGTGGCTGATCGGGCTAAGGGAAGGCGTGGAGGACATCCCCGGCACCGCGCTGGCGGAAGGCATGACGTGGGACTGGGAAAGCTTCCCCGAATATCTCGACGCGCTCGAGAAGCTGCCGCGCACGATCGACGTCGGCACCCATGTCCCGCACGGCGCGGTGCGCGCCTATGTGATGGGCGAGCGCGGCGCGCGCAACGAAACGCCGACGGCGGACGAGATCGCTGCCATGTCGGCGATCGTCGAGGACGGGCTGCGCGCCGGCGCGCTCGGCTTCTCGACCTCGCGCACCGTCATCCACAAGTCGATCGACGGCGAGCTCGTGCCCGGCACCACCGCCACGCCCGAGGAGCTGATCGGCATCGGCCGCGCGATGGCGCGCGTCGGGCACGGCGTGTTCGAGATGGCGAGCGACCTCGCGCCCGAGTGGAACGAGTTCGGCTGGATGGAAGAGCTGTCGCGGGAGACCGGGCTTCCCGTCACCTTCGCGATGCTCCAGTCGCCGCTGAAGGCGATGCACTGGACCGACCAGATGTCGTCGACCCGCGCCGCCAACGATAATGGCGCCAGGGTCGTCGCGCAGATCTCGCTTCGCGGCACCGGCGTGCTGATGGCGTGGCGCGGGACCGTCCACCCGTTCCGCTTCCGCCCGAGCTGGCAGGCGATCGAGGCGCTGCCCTGGGACGCGCAATTGGCCCGGCTGAAGGACCCGGCGTTCCGCGCGCAATTGCTCGCCGAGGCCAATCTGCCGCCGCCGCATCCCGACATCGCCGCGCTCTACGCGATCGTCACCGGCGGCTGGACGATGCAATTTCCGCTGGGGCAAGTGCCCAATTACGAGCCCATGCCCGAGGAAAGCATCGCCGCGCGGGCCGCCGCCACCGGCGAAGCCCCCGACGCGATCGCCTACGACCTGCTGATGGAAGGCGACGGCAACGGCTTCATCTATCTGCCGCTGCTCAATTACGCCGACGGCAATCTGGACTTTCTGCACGAGCTGCTCGCCAGGCGCGACGACATCGTCATCTCGCTGTCCGACGGCGGCGCGCATTGCGGCACGATCTGCGACGCCGCCTCGCCCACCTTCCTGCTCCAGCATTGGGTGCGCGATCGCGCGCGCGGGACGATCCCGCTCGAACTCGCCATCCGTCGTCAGTGCCGCGACACGGCCTTGCTCTACGGCCTCGACGACCGCGGCCTGCTCGCACCCGGTTATCTCGCCGACGTGAACGTCATCGACCTGGACGCGCTCGCGCTCGAGCGGCCCTATCTCGCCTACGACCTGCCCGCCGGCGGCCGCCGTCTGCTCCAGAAGGCCCGCGGCTATGTCGCGACGGTCAAGCGCGGCCAGGTGACGTTCCGGGCCGGCGAAGTCACCGCCGCCCGCCCGGGCACCGTCATCCGCGGCCCGCAACAAGCACCCATGGCGCTGGCCGCGGAATAACAACCAAGCTCCTCCCCATCTGCGATGGGGAGGGGGACCGCCGGCGAAGCCGGTGGTGGAGGGGCCACCGAAGGCACCGCACCCCCTCCACCCCGGCGCTCGCGCGCCGCGGTCCCCCTCCCCGCCTGCGGCAGGGAGGACCTGATGGAAGACTTGCAATTCCCGCCCGACTCCGCCAGAGCGCCCGCACCGGGGCGGAGGCTTTCCTTCGCCCCTGTTTACGTTTGGAAGACAGCCGGAGGGGCGTCGCATGGGGCGGCGTCAGCGATCGGCCAAGACAAGGAACTGCGAGCATGCCTCAGTATGAGCATGTGTTTCTCGCGCGTCAGGATCTGGCCCAGGCCCAGGTCGATGCGCTGGCGGAAACCGCCACCAAGATCATCGAGGATTATCAGGGCAAGGTCGTCAAGACCGAGACCTGGGGCCTGCGCAACCTCGCCTATCGCATCAAGAAGAACCGCAAGGCGCATTATGTCATGCTCGACATCGAGGCGCCCGCCGGTGCCGTCGCCGAGCTGGAGCGCCAGACCTCGATCAACGAGGACGTGATCCGCTACATGACCGTCAAGGTCGATGCGCACGAGAACGGCCCGTCGGTGATGATGCGCAAGAGCGAGCGTGACGGCCGTCGCCGTCGCGACGAGCGCGAAGAGGCCTGAGGAGACTAGCACATGGCACGCCCGTTTTTCCGCCGCCGCAAGAGCTGCCCCTTCTCCGCGAAGGACGCGCCGCGCATCGATTACAAGGACGTCCGCCTGCTCCAGGGTTTCGTCTCTGAGCGGGGCAAGATCGTCCCCAGCCGCATCACCGCGGTCTCGGCCAAGAAGCAGCGCGAGCTCGCCCAGGCGATCAAGCGCGCCCGGCATCTCGGCCTCCTGCCCTACATCGTGAAGTAAGGAGCCGCCCCCATGGACGTTATTCTGCTCGAACGCGTCGAGAAGCTGGGCGGCATCGGCGATGTCGTGTCGGTCAAGCCCGGTTTCGCGCGCAACTATCTGCTGCCGCGCAAGAAGGCGCTTCGCGCCAACGAAGCGAACCGCAAGGTCTTCGAATCCAATCGTGCGCAGATCGAGGCGGACAATGCCGCCCGTCGCGCGACGGCCGAGAAGGATGCGGGAACGGTCGACGGCAAGTCGGTCACCCTGATCCGCCAGGCGTCGAACACCGGCCAGCTCTACGGATCGGTATCGGTGCGTGACATCGCCGAGGCGCTCAACGCCGATGGCGCGAAGGTCGCGAAGAACCAGATCGTGCTCGACAAGCCGATCAAGGCGATCGGCGTGACCACGGTCCGCGTCGCGCTCCACCCGGAAGTCGCGGTGACGATCACCGTCAACGTCGCCCGCTCGCCGGAAGAGGCCGAGCTGCAGGCGCAGGGCGTCGACGTGATGGCCGAGATGTTCGAGAAGGACGCGGCGGGCTTCACCGAGGCGTTCGACCCGAACGCGGAGCCCGGCACGATCGCGACCGACGCGCCTGCCGCCGAGGCCGACGCCGAGGCCTGAGCGACCGCTTGCGCGAAAAAGGAAAAGGCCCCCGCCGGCAGACGCTGGCGGGGGCCTTTTCCGTCTAAGCTCCTCCCGATCAACGATGGGGAGGGGGACCGCCGCGAAGCGGTGGTGGAGGGGCCGCCCTAACTACACGCGACCAGCGCGAAGAGCGTCGCGGCGAGCGTCGTCAGCGACGCGGCGATGGGGAGTACCTTGGCCATTCCGGCTGAATGTCCGAGCGCCGCGAAAAGTTGCGCCGGCTTCCCGAACGCGCCCGCCTCGCCTAGTCGCGCTGGCATGACCGAGTCGTCCTCCATCCCGTCGCTTCTCGCCGATCTCGCCTGGTCGTCGGACCGTGCCGCCGCGCTGATCCCGGACGACTGGCTGCAGGGCCGGACCGCCTATGGCGGGCTTTCGGCGGCGCTGGCGCTCGGCGCGGTGCTGCAGCGCTGGGACGACCTGCCGCCGCTCCGCTCCGCCCAGATCGCCTTTGTCGGCCCGCTGGCCGGCCCGATCGAGATCGTTCCCGTCCTGCTCCGGCGCGGGCGCACGGCCGCCTTCGTGCAGGCCGACATTCTGGCCGAGGGCAAGCTCGGGCTGCGGGCGACCCTCGTCTTCATGCACGCGCAGGACTCGCACGTCGCCCTGCCCCCGCCCGTTCTCGCCGGCGCGGCGCTGCCGCCGCTCGGCGAGCCGCTCGCGCCGCCGCCCGCGCTGCGGTTCGTGCAGCAATTCGAGCTGCGCGCCACCGGCGAGGAGCGCGCGGGCGCGGCCCGGCTCTCGCGCTGGGCGCGGCTGCGCAACCGGGACGGCCTGGCGCCGATGGTCGAGATGCTTGCGATCGGCGACGTGCTGCCGCCGGCAGCGATGATGCTGTTCGAGAAGCACGGCCCGATCAGCTCGATGACCTGGCAGCTGAATGGCCTCGTCGACCGGCCCGCGACCGAGGACGGCTGGTGGCTGGTGCGCGCCGACGCCGAGCATGCGCTGCACGGCGCGAGCAGCCAGGCGATGGGCACGTGGAGCCGGAGCGGGACTCAGGTCGTCGCGGCGACGCAGAGCATCGCCATCTTCGTCTGAGCGCGCCGCCTCAGGCGACCACCCAATAGAGATAGAGGGTGGACGCGAGCGTCGTGAGCGACGCGAAGAGCGGGACGATGGCGCGGAGCATGATGCGTACCTACCAGCGCCGCCGCCGGCCGCCTGTGTCGTGCGACACAGCCGCCCACCGGATCGATACAGCGACGAAAGTGTCGCCGCCCGCGACGGAGCGTCAGCAGCCCATCAGCGCGAGCACTTCCTTGCGGCTGCGCTCGTCCTCGCGGAACACGCCCATCATCCGGCTCGTGGTCATCGCGACGCCCGGCGTGCGCACGCCGCGCGCGGTCATGCAGCTGTGGCTCGCCTCGATCACCACGGCCACGCCCTGGGGCTGGAGATGCATCCAGATACAGTCGGCGACCTCGGCCGTCAGCCGCTCCTGCACCTGCAGCCGGCGCGCGAAGCCGTGGAGCACGCGCGCGAGCTTCGAGATGCCGACGACGCGGTTCTTCGGCAGATAGGCGATGTGCGCCTTGCCGATGATCGGCGCCATATGATGCTCGCAGTGCGACTGGAACGGGATGTCGCGCAGCAGCACGATCTCGTCATAGCCGCCCACTTCCTCGAAGGTCCGGGTCAGATGTGCCGAGGGATCCTCGTCATAGCCGGCGCAATATTCCTTCCAGGCCCGCGCCACGCGCAGCGGCGTGTCGGCCAGCCCCTCGCGGTCGGGGTCGTCGCCCGCCCAGCGCAGCAGGGTCTTGATTGCCTCGGCGACCTCGCGCGGGACCGGAATCTTCCCCGGAGTCTCGATCAGATCGCCGTCCTCGAGCCCATCACCCACGCGTCGCGCCCCCTCTTGTGGTTACGGCAGCGATATAGGCAGCCGCGCGGCCAGTTCAAATGACGTTACGGAAACGGACGCGACTGCTGCCATTGTGGCACAATCCGCAGAAATCTGCGGTTTCCGTCCGTCAACGCCATTGACCGACGCGCGATCATCCGGCTGAATGCGCAAACCAGAGACGCAAGCAATGCGTCCGGTTCAGGCTCAGGCCTTGGGAGGGAATGTCAATCATGCGAAACATGCATCTGCTTGGCGCGTCCGTGCTGGCGCTCCTGATCGCGTCGCCGTCCATCGCGCAGAACACCGACACCGGCCAGCCGCCGGTCGGGGGGACGCCCACCGAAAGCGGCGGGGCGAGCTCGGGGGCGGCGCAGTCGGCCGAGCGGTCGGACTCCCAGTTCGGCGACATCGTCGTCACCGCGCAGCGCCAGGCCGAGCGGCTGCAGGACGTGCCGATCGCGGTCTCCGCCTTCTCGTCCGAGACGCTCAAGGCGCAGCAGATCAACAGCTCGATCGACCTCCAGCTCACGCTGCCCAACATCACCTTCACCAAGACGAACTTCACGTCGTCGAGCTTCACCATCCGCGGCATCGGCGATCTCTGCGTCGGCGCCACCTGCGACACCGCGACCGGCATCCACATCAACGACATGCCGCTCACGTCCACCCGCCTGTTCGAAACCGAATATTTCGACCTCGAGCGCGTCGAGGTGCTGCGCGGCCCGCAGGGCACGCTGTTCGGCCGCAACGCCACCTCGGGCGTCGTGAACTTCATCACCGCGCGCCCGAACCTCTCCAAATTCGCCGCGAGCGGCTCGGTCGAATACGGCAATTTCGAGTCGATCCGCGGCCAGGGCATGGTCAACCTGCCGATCGGCGAGACGCTGGGCGTCCGCCTCGCGGGCTATTATCTGAACCGCGACGGCTTCACCAAGAACCTGTTCGACAACACGCGGATCGACGGCCGCGACCTCTACGCATTCCGCGGCACCATTCGCTGGGAGCCGAGCCCGGACACCACGCTCGACCTGATCGGCTATTATTTCCGCGAGAAGGACGACCGCTCGCGCATCCAGAAGCAGCTCTGCAACCGCGACCCCACCGGCATTCTCGGCTGCGCCCCGGACCGGCTCGAGAACGAGACGACCAACGGCAATGCGACGCTGGCCGGCATCCTGACCTCGCGCCAGTTCATCAACTTTGCGCTGCCGGCCGCCGTGCAGGGCATCTTCAGCCCGCTCGCGCTCGGCAGCCTCTACGGCCCCGACACCTATTCGGGCTTCGTCAATCCGGCCGGCGTCCGCAACGTCCGCGTCGATTATCGGCCGACCTACCTCGCCGAGGAATATCACGCGATGGGCCGCCTCGAGCAGCGGCTGACCGACCAGCTCAGCTTCACGCTGACCGGCGGCTATGCGAAGAACAAGGTGGACTCGACCACCGACTACAATCTCGCGGTCCAGGACAGCTACGCCAACAATCCCGGCCTGCTCGCCCTCGCCGGCACCGCGGCGGCGCCGGGCATCGCCTTCCCGGGCGGCGTCAATCCGTTCACCCAGGCCCGCGCCGCGCTGATCCCGAACGGCCCGGCCGGCGGGGTCTGCCAATCCGCGCCGACCCCGGACAATGGCGTGTTCGGCGGCAGCGCGATCTGCGGCCCGACCAGCACCGACGTCGACCGCTCCAAGTCGAGCAACCGCCAGTTCTCGGTCGAGGGTCACATCGACTCCGACTTCGACGGCATGTTCAACTTCCTGATCGGCGGCCTCTATCTGGACTCCAAGACGCGCGACAACAGCTACTATGTCACGTCGTTCGGTCTCGATTACGCCAGCGCGCTGCTGGGTGCCGCCAACGCGCTCGGCGCGCGTGCCGCCGGCCAGGCAGTCCCGAACCTGTTCGCCGGCACGCCCTATTTCCGCAGCGACACCCAGCTCTTCCGGCTGAAGTCCTACGGCGTGTTCGGCGAGGCCTATTTCGAGTTCAACGACCGCGCCAAGCTGACCATTGGCCTGCGCTACAACAACGACCGCAAGTTCGTTCGCGCCCGCACGACCCTGCTCAGCGATACCGTTACCCGCATCGGCACCACCCCGAGCGGTGGCATCCTGCGCGATCGCGAAGGCCGGCCGGTCGTGATCTCGGCCACCAACACCCCGCTGGTGCCCTATGGGTCGAGCGGGATCGACGCCGCGATCAATGGCGCCGTGCTCGACTTCGATCCCACGCGCGCGGGACCGCAGCCCTTTGCCGAAGCCCGCGTGAAGTTCGGTCGCGTGACCGGCCGTGCCGTGTTCGACTACAAGATCACGCCGGACAATCTGATCTACGCGTCCTACTCGCGCGGCTACAAGTCGGGCGGCATCAACCCGCCGCTCTCGCCGAGCTTCGAAGTGCCGGTCACGTTCCGTCCGGAGTCGGTCGACTCGTTCGAGATCGGCTCGAAGAACACCTTCGCGGACGGCAAGCTGCGCCTGAACGTCACGGCCTTCTACTACAAGTACAAGGACCTGCAGCTCAGCCGCATCGTCGCCCGCACCTCGGTCAACGACAATATCGACGCCAATATCTGGGGCCTGGAAGCGGAAGCGATCATCCGGCCGGGGCCCGGCTGGCTGGTCAACCTCAACGCGAGCTACCTGAAGACCGAAGTCGCCAGGGACACGTTCCTCGCCAATCCGCAGGACCCGTCGGGCTATCGTTCGGACGCGGTGATCATCAAGGACATCACCAACGCCGCCAACTGCGCCGTCCGCCCGGCGGCCGGCACCAGCGCGACGGCGGCGGCGGTCAACGCCTTCGTCAACACGGTCAACACCGGCGCGCTCGGCCTGCAGCCGGCCGTCGCGGTTCCCGGCACGACGACGACCGGCGCCTATTCGGTCTGCGGCGTTCTCGCGGCGGCCGCGGCCGGCAACGCGGCGGCGTTCAACCCCGCGCTCGGGGCGCTCCAGCCGGCGCTCAACTTCCTGTTCAACGGCGGCCAGGCCGGCGCCCTGCCGTTCGTGGTCGACTCGGGCGGCGTGCTCGTGAACGTCAAGGGCAACAAGCTGCCGCAGGCGCCGGAAGTGAAGTTCTCGGCGGGCGTGCAATACACCGCCGACCTGGGCGGCGACCTGACGCTCGTCCCCCGCGCCGACCTCACCTACACCGGCGAATATTATGGCAGCATCTTCAACCGGCAGATCAACCGCATTCAGGGCTTCGCGGTGATCAATGCCCAGGTTCAGCTGAACGGCCCGGATGAACGCTGGTTCGTTCGCGGCTTCGTCCAGAACCTGACGAAGAACAACGCGATCACCGGCCAGTATGTGACCGACCAGTCGTCGGGCAACTTCACCAACATCTTCACGCTGGAGCCCCGGCGCTACGGCATCGCCGCCGGCTTCCGCTTCTAAGGCGGCCCCGGCCACGGCCGGGCCCCTTCAAGGTTCACTCCACTGCGCCCGCGAGCTTCGGCCCGCGGGCGTTCTTCTGTCCGCCCTTTCCGGCCGATGGATCGCCCGCCGGGGCGCGCGCGTTCCTTGGCCCCATGAACACGCGACCCCTCCGCCTCGGCTTCCCGGTCAAGGCCATCGGCCGACCGGGCCTCAAGAGCCACGACACGCGGCGCTGGCAGAAGGGCCCGCACCTGCGCACGTCGCTCGAATATGTGTCGGAGCTGCTCGACTATCTCGCGAGCGAGCGGATCAACATGTACCGCCTGTCCTCCGATCTCGCGCCCTATGCCACCCATCCGGACCTGCCGCAGTTCCACAACATGGTGGCCGAAAGCGACGCCGAACTCCGCGCGCTCGGCGAAAAGGCCGATGCGCTCGACATGCGCCTGTCCTTCCATCCCTCGCAATATGTGCTGCTCAACAGCCCCGACCCCAGGCTGACGGAGAAGAGCATCTGGGACTTCGCCTCCCAGGCCGAGATGCTCGACCGGATGGGGCTCGATGCGCATGCGGTGATGGTCACCCATGTCGGCGGCGTCTATGGCGACCACGAAGCGGCGCGCGCCCGCTGGATCGCGGGTTGGGAGAAATGCCCCGATTTCGTCCGCGACCGGCTGGTGCTCGAGAATGACGACATCCGCTTTTCGGCCGCCGACGTGCTCTGGATCCACGAGCGGACCGGCGTTCGCCTGATCTTCGACTATCAGCATTTCTGGTGCCTCAACCCCGAGCGGCTGGAGATGCGGCCGACGCTCGAGCGGTTTCTCGGCACCTGGCCGGCGCATGTCCGGCCGAAAATCCATTTCTCGTCGCCCCGGACCGAGCTGCGCGAGGTGAAGGTCGCGGTCACGCCGCGCCAGCGCGCCGCGGCGAAGGCCGGCACCGCGCCGGCTCGCAAGGGCGAGGTCACGCGCGACGTGGTCAAGCCGACCGCGCGCGTGAAGACGGTGCTCCGGCCGCCGGTCTGGACCGGCCACTCGGACTTCACCAACCCGTTCGAGTTCGCCACCTTCATGCGCATGGCCGAGGGCCTCGACTTCGACGTGATGATGGAGGGCAAGGCCAAGGACCTGAGCATCCTGAAGCTCCGGCCCGACCTGCTCCGCTTCGCGCCCGACGTCGCCGCGCGCTTCGGCATCGTCGCCGCGGATGCCGAGGCGCTGGCCGCCGACGAGGCCGCGCTGGAGGACGGCGTGGCCACCGACCCCGGTCAGGACGTCGACGAAGGCCTGGCCCTGGTCGACTGACCCGGTCATCCCCGCGAACGCGGGCACCCGGGAGTCACGCGACCGGCGCGCGCCGACCGCTTCGGCCGCACGGAACGCACCCGACCCGTGGCGGGTTCGCGTCCCGCGGGCTGGTGGGAGCGAGTAAATGGAAGAGATTTCGAGCTGGGTGGCGCCGATCGCGACGGCGATCGCGGCGTGCATGACCGCGGCCAATCTCGGCGCGCGCGTGACCGGCTGGGGGTTCGTCGTGTTCACCGTCGGCTCGATCGGCTGGACGACCTATGGCATCGCCACCGGCCAGACGAACCTCGTTTGGCAGAACCTCTTCCTCACGGCGGTCAACCTGCTCGGCATCTGGCGCTGGCTGGGCCGCCAGGCGCGGTTCGACGACGGCGCCAGGGCTGCGGCAGAAGATAGCGCGCGCGCGCCGGGGCCGGACCTGTTTCCGGTCTCGAACCTGACCGCCGCGCCGGTGGACAATTGCGATGGCGAGACGATCGGCCACAGCGTCGACGCCATGGCCCGCTGCAGCGACGGCCGGATCGCCTATCTGGTGGTCGGGGTCGGCGGCGTCGCCGGGGTCGGCGAGGCGCTGCACGCGCTGCCATGGAACCAGGTCGAGGTTCGCGACGGCCGCGTGGCGGTCAAGCTCGACGCGGCGGGGCTCGAAGCGCTCGAGCCTATCGATCCGACCCACTGGCCGACCCGCCCCGTCGCGGCCGGCCAGCCGAGGTGACGGGGGGCGGCGGGTCGAGCGCCGCGAGCAGCGTCGCGTCGCGGCCGTCCACGTCCGCCTGATAGGTGATGCGCCCGGCGGGATCGGGCAGCGCCGTCAGATAGGTGATGTAGACCGGCACCGGGACGGGCAGGTCCACCGCCTTTTCGCGGTTCGCCTTGGGCAGCACCGGCGGCTTGCCCGCGAACGCCCAGGCGAGCAGCCGCCGCGCATCCTCGAGCCGCACGCAGCCCGAGCTGATCCGGCGGTCGCTCTTGCCGAATGCCCAGCGCTCGGGGGTGTCGTGCAGGTAGATGCCGAGGGGGTTGGGGAACATGAACTTCATCGCGCCCATGAAGTTGGCGCCACCCGGAAGCTGCCGGACGCGCACCTGCTCGCGCCCCTCGGCGACCGCGGACCAGTCGACGTCGCGCGGATTGAGCGTGCGCGGCTGGTCCGAAAAGTCGCTCAGCACCTCGAAGCGCTGCTTGACCACGGTCCGCCAGCCACCGGCGACGAAGCGCGGCGCATAAGTGTCGCGCACCAGGTCGGGTGGCAGGTTCCAATAGGGCCGGAGCGCGACATATCTGATCAGTCCCGCCATCAGCGGCGTCGACATGCCGGGCCTGCCGACCACGACCTTCATCGAGCCGACCGGCTTGCCGCGCTCGTACATCCACAGGCGCGCGCTTGCGGAGTCGACCAGCACGAAGCGCGGGCCGGGGTCGCGCGGCAAGGCCCGCAGCCGGGCGAGGTTGGCGCGCAGCGTCTCCCGCGCGGAGCCGGTCGGCCGCGCCGCCATCGCACGCCGGACGGCCTCGTAAAGGGGGTTCATGCGCCGCACCTCGACGAGATGCGCGTCGAGCGACGGCGCCGCGGCCGCCGCGGCCAGGATCTCGCCCGCGCTTCGCCGTTCGGGCTCGAGCACGGCATCGGTATAATGGACGGAGACGGCGTCGCTCGGCTGGTGAAGGTCGCTCACCCAGCGCGCGAAGGCCGCGGAGAACAGCTTGTCGTCGCGCAACGTCGCGCCGTTGGTCCGGCGGCGGTCGCGCAGCGCCGCGCGGAGCCGATCGAGGTCGTAGCGGGCGGGGTCGAGCCCGTCCTCGTCGGCGCGGGCAAGCAGCGCCACCAGCGCCTCGGCCGCCGGCTTCGGGCCGGCCCGCTCGAGCCACAAGGGCAGGCGTCGCCCGGCATAGAAGGAGTCGATCTCCGCGTCCGCGCCCATCGCGAGACGTGCGTCGGCCGGAGCCGAGACCAGAGGCGTCAGAGGTGACGCGACGGCGACAAGGCCGGCCAGGACCCATGTCCCGACCGGCCTCGCAACCCGCGATGAACGCGCGATCACGTCGTCGCGATCAGCCGCGCTCGCCGGCCGAGGTATAGCCGCCGGTCGAGCCCGACGTGCTGCCCGAGCCATAGCTCGACCCGCCGGTCGTGCCGGTCGTGCCATAGGCGCCGCCCGTGGTGCCGGTCGTGCCCGTCGTGCCCGTCGTGCCATAGGCGCCGCCCGTCGTGCCGGTCGTGCCCGTGGTGCCGGTCTGGCCGGTCGCATAGCCGCCGGTGGTGCCCGTCGTGCCCGAGCCATAGGTGCCGGTCGTGCCGGTCGTACCCGTGGTGCCCGTGGTGCCCGTCGAGCCATAGGCCCCCGGCGTGCCGGTGGTCGTACCGGTCGTGCCGGTCGTGCCCTGGGCATTGTAGTTCGTCGTGCCCGTCGTGGCGTTGTAGGTGCCGCTCGGATCCGTGCCCGAGGTCGTGCCCGACATGCTGCCGGACGTCGTCCCGGTGGTGCCGGTGGAGCCGGTGGTTCCGGTCGAACCGGTCTGGGCGTAAGCGGTGGTGGTCATCAGTGCGAGCGAGGCGCCCGCGGCAATCAGCAAGTTCTTGCTCATGTGATCTCTCCTGCCCTTGAGGCGCGGAGTCAAAGCATAGCCGCGACGGTCGTTCCGTCGCCGGGTGCGCAAATCTTTGCGATCAGGGCATCTCCTGCCCGTCAGGCGCGCCGGATCGTTACGGCGGCGCGCCGGATCGAGCGGGTCAGTCGGCGAGCTTGAGCAGTTGCTTGCCCCGGTTTGCGCCGCTGAAAAGCCGCTTGAGCGTTGCCGGCGCATTCTCGAAACCGTGCTGGACGTCCTCGCGATAGGCGAGCCGGCCGTCATGGACGAGCGCGGCCATCCGCTTGCGGATCGCCGGGAACTCGCTCGCCCAGTCGATCACGATGAAGCCCGCCATCGACGCCCGGCGGAAGACGAGATTGAAGTAATTCTCCGGCCCGGCCGGCAGGCTTCCCGTCTCGTAGCGCGAGATGCCGCCGCAGATCACCACGCGCGCGCCCGTCGCGATATGGGCGAGCATGTCGTTGAGGATTTTGCCGCCGACATTGTCGAAGATCACGTCGACGCCGCCGGGCGCCAGTTCCTTCAGCTGCTGGCGGAGATTGCCCGCGCGATAGTCGATCGCGGCGTCGTAACCCGCCTCCTCGACCAGCCAGCGGCATTTCTCCTCGCCGCCCGCGATGCCGATCGCGCGGCAGCCGGCGATCCTGGCGAGCTGCCCCACGACCGACCCGGTCGCGCCGGCGGCGCCGGACACCAGCACCGTGTCGCCCGCGACCGGCCGGCCGATCTTGAACAGTCCGCACCAGGCCGTCATGCCCGTGGTCCCGAGGACGGACAGCATCGCCGTCGGCGGCAGGCTCGGCTCGCAGGGCTGCAGCCCCTCGCCGTCATGCACCAGATACTCGCTCCAGCCCGTCGACCCGGCCAGCAGCGTGCCCGGCGCGAACCGGCCGCCGTTCGACGCGACCACCTCGGTGATGCCGGAACCCCGCATCACGTCGCCGATCGCCATCGGTGCGACATAGTCGGCAACATTCTCCATCCACCCTTTCTGCGCCGGGTCGAAGCCCAGGAAGCGGGTGCGCAGCAGCATCTCGCCCGGCCCGGGATCGGGCAGCGCGACGGTGTCGAGCAGCAGGTCGCCATCCTCGATCGGGCGGCCACGCGGATGCGCTCCCAGGCGCCAGACTCGAGTCGTCTGCGTCATGCTCGTCTCCTTGCGGTCAGCCGATCCTGCGTTCGTCTTCGGGCCAATAGGGGCGGCGCAGCTCCTTTTTCAGGATCTTGCCCGACGGGTTGCGCGGCAGCGCGTCGACGAAGTCGATCGACTTCGGCACCTTGTAGCCGGCGATCCGCTCGCGCGCGAAGGCGATGAGCTCTTCCGCGCCGACCGCGGCGCCGGGCGCGCGCACGATGATCGCCTTGACTGCCTCGCCCCATTTCGGGTCGGGCACGCCGATCACCGCGCAATCGGCGACGCCCGGATGCTCGTGCAGCGCATTCTCGATCTCGACGGGATAGATATTCTCGCCCCCGGAGACGATCATGTCCTTCACCCGGTCGAACAGATAGAGATAGCCGTCCTCGTCGACATAGCCCGCATCGCCGGTGCGATACCACCCGTCGACGAAGGCGCTCGCCGTCGCCTCCGGCAGCTTGTGGTAACCGTGCATCACCAGGGGCGAGCGGACGAGCACCTCGCCCACCGTGCGCGGCGGCAGCTCGCGGCCCTCGGCATCGGCGATGCGGATTTCGACATCGGGGAAGGGCTTGCCGCACCCCGCCATGCGCGGCGTCCCCGCGACGTCGTGATCCTCGGGCGGCAGGTAGACGATGGTCCCGCTCGTCTCGGTCGCGCCGTACATCTGGACGAAGCTGGCGTTCGGGAACAGCGCCATCGACCGCTTCAGGATGTCGAGCGGGATCGGCGAGGCGCCGTAGAGCAGGCAGCGCAGCGAGCTCAGATCGGCCTCGGCCGCGCGCGGGTGGGCGAGGATCATGCCCAGCACGGCCGGCACCGCGAACATCTTGGTCACCCGCTCGCGTTCGACCGCATCGATGATGTCGACGATCTCGGGCTTGCCGAGCAGGATTCCCGTGCCGCCGGCGTTCAGCGTCTGGATCGTCCAGCCGGTGCCGCCGATGTGGAATTGCGGCATCGCGATCAGCGACACGTCGGTGTCGCGCCAGCCGCTCCAGTCCTCGCCGATCGACCGGCCCTGCGCCATCGCGGCGGACAGGCTGCCATGGGTCAGGATCGCGCCCTTGGGGTGGCCCGTGGTGCCGCTGGTGTAGAGCTGGATCGCGGGCGTCGAGGGCGTCGCGGGATAGAGTTCGGGGTCCGCCGCATGGCCCCGCACCCATGGCTCGAACGCGGGCAGGCCGTCATGCGCGGCGTCGACGAAGATCACGCGCGGCACGCTGCCCGGGGCGATCTGGTCCTGCCGCTCCGCCTCGGTGACGAGCAGCGCCAGATCGGCGTCGGCGGCGATATAGGCGACTTCGCGCGCCACCAGTCGCCAGTTGATCGCGACCGCGACGGCGCCCATCCGCAGCGCCGCCTGCATCAGCACGACATAGTCGATGCTGTTGAGGCCGAGATAGCCGACCCGGTCGCCGGGCCCGATCCCGATCCCCTTCAAAGCCGCGACGGCGCGGAGCACGAGCTCGTGCAAGGCTCCGTAGTCGAGGCGCCGGCCGCCCGAGACGAGTGCGGTCTGGCGGGGGGCCTGGGCCGCCCCCCGCTCGGTCATCCCGGCCAGGACGAGCGGATGCCGGCCCGCGCCGGCATCCGGGTCAGAAACGGAAGGCGATTTCGGCACCATAGGTCCTTGGCGGCCGGGCGGTCCCGAAAGTGAACAGCCCCGCGACCGGCAATGTGGAAGCGACGTCGCGGAAGTTGGTCAGGTTGCGGCCGAAGACGCTGAACTTCACCTCGCCGCCGCCGACCGGCAGGCTGTAGGCGATCGTCGCGGCCAGGTCCTCGCGATCGCGGGTCTGGCAGCGCGGGTCGTTGATCACCGCGCCCACGACCGCCGGCCGCGCCGGGGCAATGCAGGTGAAATATTTGGACTGGTAGCGCAGCACCGTGCCGAGGTTGAGCGTGCCGGGGCCGATGTCGCGGGTATAGTCGACGGAGGTCGCCCACTGGTATTTGGGCGCGCGCCGCAGTTGCAGCGTCGACACGTCGTCGGGGATCAGGTCGCCGGTCACGTCGTTGAAGAAGTTCCTGAACTTCGCATCGGTATAGGCGAAGCTCGCGGTGATCGTCAGTTCGCGCAGCGGCTGCATCGTGATCTCGGCCTCGGCGCCCTGGATCCGCGCGGTCGAGGCGTTCGACACCACCGTTTCCTGCGGGTTGGACGCGCCCGGCGGGGCCGGCTGGACGATCTCTTCCTGCTTGTTGTTGTAGTTGGTGCGGTAGAGCGCGATGTTCGTGCGCAACTTGCGGTCGAGCCAGTCCGCCTTCAGGCCGACTTCATAGGCGTCGACCGTCTCCGGCTCATAGGGGCCGAGCGAGGTCGGAGAGGCCGCCCGGCCGTTGAAGCCGCCCGAGCGGAAGCCCTTGGAGTAGCTCACATAAACGAGCTTGTTGTCGCCGATCTGATAGTCGACGCTCGCCCGCCAGGTGAACTGGTTGAACTTCTGGTTGCCGCTGCAGTTGTTCGCCGCGCCATAGCGGGGCACGCCGGGCACCAGCAGCCCCGTCACCTGCACGCAGTCGCCGGGCTGGTATCCGGGCAGCGACAGGTTCACGAGCGCGGCGATGCGGCCGTAATCGTTGAAGATGCGCTTTTCGTCCTCGGTGTAGCGGCCGCCCAGGCCGATCGTCAGCCGGTCGCTGACCTTGATGCGCGCATCGGCGAAGCCCGCATAGCTTTTCGAGCTGTGATCGGTGAATTGCTGGAGCAGCGGCGTCGCGCCCTGGCCCAGGATCACCCCGAACCGCGTCGATTGCCGCAGCGTGTAGCTGCTGTCGAAATAATAGCCGCCGACCAGCAGGTCGAGCCAGTCGGTGACATTGCCCTGGACGCGAAGTTCCTGGGTGAACTGCTCATATTCCTGGTTGCGCAGCGTGTCGAAGAAGTCGACCGACGACGCGTCGAAGTCCTGCCGCACGCTCTCGTCGTTCTTGCGCCAGCCGGTCACCGACTTGAGCGCGAAGCCGCCGCCCAGCTCGATGTCGATATTGGCGGTGATCGCGTCGGTGTCGTTGCGGACCGGCGTGTCGATGTTGCCGAACGTCGTATAGACGCCGCGATCGGGCAGCCCGAACCGATTGCACTGGTTGAGCGGCGAGAAGCCCGGCGCGCCCGGCACGAGGCAGATCAGGTCGCCGCCGCGTCCGGGCGCGGCGGTCTGCGACAGCGGTGCGACGATCGTCTCGCCGCGCTCGCGCATATGCTCGTAGGTGATCTCGGCCTCGATCCCGTCGACCGGGGTGATCAGCGCGGTGACGCCGCCGGTCAGGACCTCATATTCGCCTTCGCGCTTGTTCTTGGTGACGTTGCGGTAGAAGCCGCCGGTCTTGTCCCAGAAGACGAAGCCCTTGAGCCGCACGAAGTCGCCGAGCGCGCCCGAGTTGACGACGACGCGGGCGCGTTTGGTGTCGAAGTTTCCGAGCAGGAACGAGCCGCGCACCCCGACATCCTCGGTCGGGCGGGTGCGTTTGACGCTGATCACGCCGGCGATGGTGTTGCGGCCGAACAGCGTTCCCTGCGGGCCGCGCAGCACCTCGAGCCGCTCCATGTCGAAGCTGTCGAGCAGCTGGCCGGTGTTGGTGCCGATGAAGACGCCGTCGACGACCACGCCGACCGCGGGGTCGAAACTCTTCTCGATGTCCTCGAACGAGATGCCGCGGATCGAGATCGCGGCGGCGCTGGGGCCAGCGGCCACGCTGTCGACGACGAGGCCCGGGACGCGTCCGGCAAGGTCGCGGACGTCGTCGAGCATCGGCGAGGCGAGCGACTGGGCGTCGAGCGCGCTGACCGCGACCGGAACGTCCTGGATGTTGTCCTGGCGAAGCTGGGCGGTGACGACGATGTCGCGGATGCCGTCGTCGGACTCGTCGACTGCCGCGGTGGTGGCCGGCGGAGTCTCCTGCGCCGAAGCCCCGCTCGCCAGGCCCGCGCACGCGACCAGGGCGGACGTGCCCAGCATCCAGAAACGCTTGTTCATAGATCCTCCCCTATCGCGCGGTTCCCGGCGTGTTCGCCTTTGGGATTGACCGCATTGGGGAAGCATCGCCGGGGCGGCGCGATTTCCAAGTGACAAAAATAAGAGGGGTGGCGCCCGGGCCGGAACCCTGTTGAAAATGGCAAGGGACCCGCGCGGCTCGGCTTCCTATCCTTGGGCCGAGAGAGGATGGATCGACATGGCCGAACGCCTGTGCCTGACGTGCGACTATTGGTTCCAGGTGAGGGTCGAGGGGCCCGGCGTGCCCGGCATTCCGGGAAGTCCGGCCCAGGGCGAGTGCAAGCGCTACGCCCCGCATCCGAGCGTGGGAACCGGGCACCGCCACGTGCTCTGGCCGCTCACTGCCGCGACCGACATGTGCGGCCAATGGGAACCGAGGAGCTGATCCGATGGCCACGATCCTCGACGAACTGAAGCGCGTCCCCCTCGCCCGCGTCGCCGACCAGGCACCCGGCGGCACCCCGACGCGCAAATATCCCGATCCCGAGCTCGGCTTCGACCTGATCCCGAAGGACCGGTACACCTCGGCCGCGTTCATGGCGCTCGAATGGGAGCGGATGTGGACGAAGGTGTGGATGATCGGTGGACGGCTCGAGGTCATCCCGGAGACCGGCGACTGGATGAGCCACGAGATCGGCACCGAGAGCCTGATCTTCGTGCGCCAGGCCGACGGCTCGGTGAGCGGCTTCTTCAACGTCTGCCCGCACCGCGGCAACCGCATCGTCGAGAAGGACGCGACCGGCAGCACGGCGACGTTCAAGTGCGGCTATCATCACTGGGAATGGAATGCCGACGGCAGCCTGCACAACATCCCCGACCGCGAGACCTTCCCCCAGCTCGCCGGCTGCAACACCCTCGACCTGAAGACGGTGAAGACCGGCATCTGGGGCGGCTTCTTCTGGTTCAACCTCGATCCCGAGGCCGAGTCGCTGATCGACTATCTGGGCGAGATCCCCGCGCATCTCGATCCCTATGAGTTCGAGAACCAGAAGCTGATCGACTGGAAGACGATCGAGTGGGACTGCAATTGGAAGACCTCGGTCGACGCCTTCAACGAGACCTACCATGTCCAGGCGATCCATCCCGAGCTGCTGAGCTGGCTCGACGACTGGAACGTCCAGATCGACTGTTTCGGGCTCCACAACCGCTATCTGGTGCCCTTCACCACGCCCAGTCCGCGCCATGGCGATCAGGACGCGCTGTCCGGCGAGATGCACTTCTTCGCCCAGCTCGCCGGGGTCGATCCGGCCGACTATGAGGGGCGCCCGCGCGAGCTGCGGCTCGCCATCCAGAAGGCCAAGCGCGCGAAGCAGGACAGCTCGATCTATCCCTACAGAAGGATGAACGACGACCAGCTGTCCGACGATTATCACTACATGATCTTCCCCAATGCGACGATGAACGTCTATGGCGAGGCAATGCTGCTGTTCGTGTCGCGGCCGCACCCGACGGACCCGAACAAGATGCTGTTCGACCTGATGAACTTCGCGCATCTCGAGCCCGACCAGCCCTGGCAGTTGCCCGAGCACCAGGTCTATCGCCACGGCCAGATCTCGCTCGGCCTGGTGCTCGACCAGGACGCCCACAACCTGCCGCGCGTGCAGGAAGGCATGAACAGCCGCGCCTATGAGGGGCTGATCGTCGGCACGCAGGAGCTGCGCATCCGCCACTTCCACAAGATCCTCTCGGACTATGTCGACGGCAAGCGTCCGGCCCGTGGCTGAACCCGACGGCTACCGGCCCGTCACCGCCGCCGACCTGGGACCCGGGCAGAGCCGCTGCCTTCCCGAGGCCGGGATCATCGTCGCGCGCGGGCAGGACGGGCAATATTACGCCGTCCAGCGCCAGTGCAGCCATGCCGCGCTCGACCTCGATGGCGGGCGGGTGCGCGGCGCCTCGATCGTCTGCCCGCACCATGGCGCGCGCTTCGACCTGAAGTCGGGCCGCGTGCTCGGCCCGCCCGCCTATGCGCCGATCGCCGCATTCCCGACCCGGGTGCGCGACGACATGGTCGAAGTCTGGATCTACGCATGACGGCAAAGCTCGACGGCAAGGTGGTGCTGGTGACCGGCGCCGGCAGCGGCATCGGCGCGGCGACCGCGCGGCTGGTCGCGGCGCGCGGCGGCGTCGCGGTCGCGACCGACATCGCCGGCGCCGCGCATCGGCTGGACGTGCGCGAGCCCGGCGACTGGGACCGGATGCTCGCCTGGACCGTCGCGACGCACGGCCGCCTCGACGGGCTCGTCTCGAACGCCGGCACGTCGAGCTTCGGCCCGCTCGTCGACCTCGACCTCGCCGCGTTCCGCGCGCTCGCCCGCGTCCATGTCGAGGGCGCGTTCATCGGCATCCAGAAGGCCGTCGCCCAGTTCCGCGCGCAGGGCCGGCCGGCGCAGGGCAGCATCGTCGTCACCTCGTCGGTGATGGGGGCACAGGTGGCGCCGGGAGTCGCCAGCTACGCCACCGCAAAGGCCGCGCTCACCAACATGGCGCGCGCGATCGGGGTCGAGCTCGGCCGCAAGGGCGACTTCATCCGCGTGAACGTCGTCGCGCCGGGGCCGGTGCGCACGCCGCTGCTCGCGTCGGCGATGCCGCCCGGCAGCATGGACGACCCGGCCAGCTGGGCCGACGTCCCGCTCCGCGAGCCGGCCGAGGCCGAGGACGTCGCGGAGTCGATCGTCTTCCTGCTGTCCGAAGAGGCGAGCTTCATGACCAGCGCGGTCGCGACGGTCGATGGCGGCTGGAGCCTCAGCTGATGATGACCAGCCTCAGGATCGCGATCGTCACCGGGGCCACGTCCGGCATCGGCCGCGCGACCGCCGTCCGCCTGGCGCGCGACGGCTTCTTCATCGTCGCCTGCGGGCGCAGCCCGACCCGCGGCGCGGCGACGCTCGACGCGGTCGAACGGGCGGGCGGCCATGCCCGCTTCCACGCCTTCGACGTGTGCGACGAAGCGGGCTGGGCGTCGCTCGTCTCCGACGTCGCCGCGCAGCACGGCCGGCTCGACCTCGTCGTCAACTGCGCCGGCGGTTTCTTCTCCAAGCCGCTGCCGGACACGACGCTAGACGAGTTCCGCGCGCTCTGGACGCTCGACGTGGACAGCGTGGTGCTCGGCACCAAATACGGCCTGCGCGCGATGCGCGACCTGCGCAGCGGCGGCAGCATCGTCAACGTGTCGTCGCTCGCCGGGCTGATCGGGCTCGAGGACTGCGCCGCCTATTGCGCGGCGAAGGCCGCCGTCACGCACCTCAGCCGGGTCGCGGCGATCGAGGGCGCGCGCTTCGACCCGCCGGTACGGGTCAACTCGCTCAATCCCGGCGTGATCTGGACCGAGATGATCACCAATGCCTATGGCGAGAGCGACGCGGTGCGCGCCTTCACGATGGACGGCAACGCGCTGCAGCGGGTCGGCGAGGCGGAGGACATCGCCAATGCCGTCGCCTATCTCGCCGGGCAGCAGTCGCGGATGGTGACCGGCACGGCGCTGGTCGTGGACGGCGGACGGGGGGCGGATTGATGGAGAACGACCAGTTCATCCTGGTGAAGCGGCCGCGCGGCCGGCCCGCGGAGGACGATTTCGAACTGCGTCGCGCGCCCCTGCCCGCGCTCCGGGACGGCCAGTTCCTCGTCCGCAACCATTATGCGTCGCTCGACCCGGCGATGCGCGGCTGGCTCGACGACGCGCCGTCCTACATGCCGCCCGTCCCGCTCGGCGCGCCGGTGCGCGCGAGCACCGTCGGCGTGGTCGCCGACAGCCGCAACCCCGCTTTCCCCGTCGGGCAATGGGTGATGGGCCTGAACGCGATCGAGGCCTATTCGCTGGTCGAGGCGGGTGGCTTCACCCAGCCGATCGACCCTGCGATGGTGCCCAGCGTCACCAACTACCTGTCGCTGTTCGGCGCGGTCGGGCTGACGGCCTATTTCGGCTTCCTCGAGGTCTGCGAGCCGTGCGCGGGCGACACGGTGCTCGTCTCGGGCGCGGCCGGCGCGGTCGGCTCGCTGGTCGGGCAGATCGCGCGGATCAAGGGTTGCCGCCCGATCGGCATCGCCGGCGGCCCGGCCAAGTGCGAAAGGCTGACGGCGCGCTACGGCTTCGACGCCGCGATCGACTATCGCGGCAAGTCGATGGCGGGGCTGGCCGATGCGATCCGCGCCGCCGCGCCCGACGGCGTCGACATCATCTTCGAGAATGTCGGCGGCGACGTGCTCGACGCCGGGCTCATGAACCTGCGCCACGGCGCGCGCATCGGGCTCTGCGGGCTGATCAGCGAGTATAACGCGCCCGCCCCGGTCGGCGCGCGCAACCTGTGGCAGCTGATCGTCCACTCGGCCTCGATCCGCGGGCTGCTCGTCCGCGACTTCCTGCCGCGCTTCGCCGAGGGCGCGGCCGAGATGGCCGGCTGGCTCCAGGCCGGCCGGCTCGTGTTCGACGAGCATGTCGATGCGGGAATCGAGAATGCCTATCCGGCCTTCATGCGCCTGTTCGACGGCTCGAACGACGGCAAGATGATCCTGAAGCTGGCGTGAGGCGACGGGGATGAGCGGCAGACTCGCGGGCCGTCGGGCCATCGTCACCGGCGCAGCCTCGGGCATCGGCCTCGCCACCGTCGCGCGCCTCCGGTCCGACGGCGCCGAGGTGGTCGCGGTCGACCGCACCGGCGACGACGTGCTGGTCGCCGACGTCGCGACCGAGGCCGGCGTCGCCGCGATCGTCGACGCCGCCGGCGACCGGCTCGACATCCTGATCAACAATGCCGGCGTCTGCCCGGTGGCGCCGCTCGACGCGCTCGACGAGGGGCTCTGGGCCAGCGCGTTCGACGTGAACGTGACCGCGCCCTACCGGCTGTCGCGCGCGCTCGCCCCGGTCCTCGCCCGCTCGCCGGCGGGGCGGATCATCAACACCGGCTCGATCCTGTCGAGCTACGGCGATGCCGGCCTCGCCGCCTACAGCGCGTCCAAGCACGCGATCCTGGGCCTCACCCGCGCGCTCGCCAACGAGCTCGGGCCGATGGGGATCACCGTCAACTGCATCCAGCCCGGCTGCATCGTCACCGCCATGACCCGCCCGATGCTCGAAGGCAGCGCCGCCGCGGTCGCGCACTACACCGGCCGCAGCCCGCTCGGCCGGCTCGGCCAGCCCGAGGACATCGCCGACGTCTTCGCCTTCCTCGCCTCCGACGACAGCCGCTTCATTACCGGCCAGGGCATCATGGTCGACGGCGGCGTGATGACCCACAGCTGACCAAGCTCCTCCCCATCGAAGATGGGGAGGGGGACCGCGGCGCGAAGCGACGTGGTGGAGGGGCAGCGCACCTAGCACTTTCAACCGTCGCTCCTCCGCCATGGCCTTGCTTAAGTCTCGGCCATGGGAGGGAGCGTGGCGTGACTGCGAACGAGCCGATCAACTTCTTCTCGGCCGAGGTGCTGGCCGATCCGTTCGAAGCCTATCAGCAGGCGCTGGCCGAGAACCCGATCTACACGGTCCCGGGCAGCGGCATCACCCTGGTGCTGAGCTATGCCCTCGTCGCCGAGGCCACCGGACGCGTCGAGGATTTCTCGAACGATTTTTCCGGCATCCTCTCGGGCATGCGCTCGAGCGACCCCGACGTCGCCGAAATCCTCGCCGCGGGCTGGCCGCAGGTCGATACGCTGCTGACCGCCGACCCGCCGGTCCACACCCGCTTCCGCAAGCTCGTCAATCTCGCCTTCTCGATGAAGCGGGTCGACGCGCTCGAGGATCATGTCCGCGCGATCGTCACCCGGCTGATCGACGATGTCGTCGATCGCGGCGAATGCGAGTTCGTGCGCGATTTCGCGATGCCGTTGCCGGTGCAGCTCATCACCGAGCAGATCGGCATCGACCGCACCGACTTCGCGACCGTCAAGCGCTGGTCCGATGCGTTCGCGGACCGGCTGGGCGGCATGATCTCGAAGGCGCGCGAGCTGGAATGCGCGCACGAGGTGGTGGAGTTCCAGCATGCGATGAAGGCCAAGATCGACGAGCGCCGCGCGCGGCCGCGCGACGACCTGCTGTCCGACCTCGTCAACGCGCAGGTGGAGGGCGAGCGGCCGCTCGACGATGCGGAGTTGCTCTCGATCCTCCAGCAATTGATGGTCGCGGGGAACGAGACCACGACGTCGACGCTGGCCGGCGGCCTCCTCCAGCTCGTCCGCAACCCGGCGGAGTGGGACAAGCTCAAGGCCGATCCCGCGCTCGTCCCGAACGCGGTCGAGGAAATGCTCCGCACCGAAAGCCCGACCGCGGGGCTGTGGCGCGTGGTCAGGCGCGACTGCGAGCTGGGCGGCGTTCCGCTCAAGGCCGGGTCGATGCTGATGCTGCGCTTCGCGGCCGCCAATCGCGACCCGGCGCGCTATGCGGAGCCGGACCGCTTCGACGTGTCGCGAAGCAATGCGCGCACCCACCTCGCCTTCGGTCGCGGCATCCACATGTGCGTCGGCAACATGCTGTCGCGCAAGGAAGTGACGGTCGCCTTCCAGGAACTGGTGCGCCGGATCGAGCGGTTCGAGATCGCGGACGAGGCGGCTTTGGTCTACCCGCCCAACATGCTGCTGCGCGGGCTCGCCGCGCTCCCGGTGCGCTTCCGGGCCGCGGCATGACCTTCGACCTCACCGACGACCAGGCGCTGTTCCGCGCCGCGGTCGAGCGCTTCGTCGGGGGACGGGATGTCGAGGCGCGCCGCCGCGCCCGCGCGCATCCGGGCGGCGTCGACCCGGCGCGATGGGCGGAGCTGGTCGAGCTCGGGCTGCTGGCCTTGCCGGCCCCGGGCGAGGCCGGCGGCCTGGGCGGCAGCGACACCGATTGCGCCGTCGTCGCCGAGGCGCTCGGCCACGGCGTCGCGCCGGAGCCGTGGCTGGAGGCGGGCTTCCTGCCGCTGCGCCTGCTGGGCGCGCTCGGCGAGATCGATCTCGCCGGCCGCATCGCCTCCGGCCAGATCCGGGTCGCGGTGGCGTTCGCCGAGCCGCAGGGCCGTTATCGCCTCGATCCCGTGCAGACCCGCGCCGCCGGCGACCGGGTGACCGGCGCGAAGACGTTCGTGCTGGCGGGCGATGCGGCCGAGACCTTTCTCGTCACCGCTGCGGACGATCATGGCGGCGGCGTCTACGCGGTCGAGGCGGCCGGCGTGGACCGGCGCGGCTATGCCGTCGTCGACGGCGGGCGCGCGGCCGAACTCACGCTGCGCGACGCGCCCGCGACCCGGCTTGGCGATCTCGCCGCGTTCCACCGGTCGGTCGCCGCGGCGCGGCTGGCAGCCACCGCCGAGCTGCTGGGCCTCGCCCACCGGCTGTTCGACGAGACGCTCGCCTATGTGCGCGGGCGCGAGCAATTCGGCCAGCCGCTCGGCCGCTTCCAGGTGATCCAGCACCGGCTGGTCGACTGCTATGCGATGCTCGACCTGATGCGCTCGACCTTGTGGCGCGGGCTCGGCGCGGCCGATCTGGTGCGCGGCGCCGCCGCCAAGGCGTTCGTCGCGGAACGGGCGCTGCACATCGGCCACGAGGCAATCCAGATGCATGGCGGCATGGGCGTGACCGACGAGTTGATCGTCGGCCATGCGCACAAGCGCGTCATGCTGCTCGCCAAGCTGTTCGGCGATCCGGCCAGCGATCTCGCCACCTATGCGGAGGCCGCATGACCACGCTTGCCCCGATTGCACCGGGCCTCTGGACGGACGAGCCCGCGCCCCGGCTGATCGGCGGCCGCGGCCGCGATGGCCGCATTCGCTTTCCCCTGCCGGACGGCGACGCCGCCGCGGCCTTCGAGCCCGTGGCGCTGTCGCGCGAGGGCCGGCTCTGGTCATGGACCGTGCAGCGTTTCGAGCCCAAGCGCCCGCCCTATGACGGGCCGACACCCTTCCGGCCCTTCATGATCGGCTATGTCGAGCTGCCCGGCGAAGTGATCGTCGAGAGCCGCCTCGTCGACATCGAGGAACCGCGCATCGGCATGCCCCTCCAACTCGCCATCGTGCCGTTCGACGACACCCGCGCCACCTTCGCCTTCAGGCCCGTCCCATGAGCGACGTCTGCATCATCGGCATCGGCATCCACCCGTTCGGCCGGACGCCGGGCCGCTCCGGCCGGGACCAGGGCGTGTTCGCGGTCCGCGAGGCGCTTGCCGACGCCAGCCTCGACTGGTCCGACATCCAGTTCGCATTCGGCGGCTCGTCGGGAAGCGGCGCGGCCGACATCATGGTCAACGAGCTCGGCCTGACCGGCCTGCCCTTCGTCAACGTCGCCAATGGCTGCGCGACCGGCGGCTCGAGCCTGGCTGCGGCGCGGGCCGCCATCGCGAGCGGCGAACACGAACTCGGGCTTGCCGTCGGCTTCGACAAGCATGACCGCGGGGCGTTCGATCCCAAGCCCGGCGACTGGGGGTTGCCCGACTGGTACGGCACGACCGGGTTCATGCTGACGACCCAGTTCTTCGCGACCAAGATCACCCGCTACATGGCGCTGAACGGGATCAGCCAGGACACGCTCGGCCGCGTCGCCGAGAAGGCGTTCCGCAACGGCGCCGCGGCGCCGCATGCCTGGCGGCGGTCGCCGGTCGGGCTGGACGAGATCCTTTCGGCACCGATGATCAACGATCCCCTGACCAAGTACATGTTCTGCTCGCCGGCCGAAGGCGGCGTGGCGCTGATCCTCGCGAGCGAGCGCAAGGCGCGCGAACTGGGCGCGACGCCGATCCGCCTCAAGACCGCCACCGTCCGCACGCGACCGCCGGGATCGTTCGAGGTGTTCGCCGCGTCGATCGACGTCGAACGCGGGGTGTCGCCCACGGTCCTCGCCTCGCGCGCGGCGTTCGAGGCGGCCGGGATCGGCCCCGGCGACATCCATGTCGCGCAGCTCCAGGACACCGAGTCCGGCGCCGAGATCATGCACATGGCCGAGAACGGCTTCTGCGCCGACGGCGAGCAGGAGCAATGGCTGGCCGAGGGCCGCACCGGGATCGGCGGCGCGTTGCCGGTCAACACCGATGGCGGCTGCCTCGCCTGTGGCGAACCGATCGGCGCGTCGGGGTTGCGCCAGGTCTTTGAGAATGTCGTCCAGCTTCGCGGCGCGGGCGGCGCGCGGCAGGTTCCGGGCGACCCGAAGACCGCCTACAGCCACGTCTATGGCGCGCCGGGCATCTCGGCGGTCGCGATCCTGGAGCGCTGACGGATGACACGCATGAGCGGCAAGGTCGCCCTGATCTCGGGCGGCGCGGAAGGGATTGGCGGCGAAACCGCCCGGCGGTTCGTCGCCGAGGGCGGTTCGGTGATGCTGGGCGACACCCAGCACGACAAGGCCGAGGCGCTGGCGGCGGAACTCGGGCCGCGCGCCGCCGCCGTCAGGCTCGACGTCCGCCGGCCGGAGGATTGGGACGCCGCAGTGGCCGCGACCGTCGCCCGCTTCGGCAAGCTCACGACATTGTGCAACATCGCCGGCATTTCCGAGCCCGGCGGCGTCACGGACGTCGCGCTCGACAGCTGGCAGCGGACGATCGACATCAACCTCAACGGCACGTTCAACGGCTGTCGCGCTGCGATCCCGGCGATGGTCGCGAGCGGCGAGCCATGCGCGATCGTCAATATCGGCTCGATGCTCGCGCTTCGCCCCGGCGGAATGTTCGCGGCCTATTGCGCGTCGAAGTCGGCGGTCACCGCGCTCACCAAGACGATCGCGCTCGACTGCGCGAAGAAGGGGCTGAGGATCCGCGCCAACACCGTCCATCCCGGCGCGATCCGGACGCCCATGTTCGAACGCTATCTGCAGGCGATGCCGGGCACGCCCCAGGAGGTGGAGGCGATGTTCGCGACCAGCCACCCGATGGGCCGGGTCGGCGAGGCGCCCGAAGTCGCCGAAGCGATCCTGTTCCTCGCGTCCGACGCGGCGAGCTTCACCACCGGCGCCGACTTGCCCGTCGACGGCGGCGGCTTCACCCGGGAGTGACGCGATGACGCAACGGATCGATGCGCATTTCGTCGCGGCGGGCAAGTATCACGACATCGACTTTGCGCGGCTGGAGCTGCTGAATCTGCTCGCCGAGCATCCGCAGGTTCGCACGACGGTGTCGCACGATTATGCCGACACCGATCGCCTGGACGGCTGCCGCTTCCTCGTCACCTACACGTGCGACCTGGTCCCGTCCGAGGCGGAGACCCGGGCAATCCGCGCCTGGCTCGAACGCGGCGGCAAATGGCTCGCGTTGCACGGCACCAACTCGATCCTGCGCTTCACCGACCAGGGCGTCGCCACGCCGGAGGACCGGCCCGACGTGATGGAGCTGCTCGGCACCCAGTTCAAGGCGCACCCGCCGATCGGGCCGTTCCGGGTGGAGATCGTCGACCGCGACGACCCGCTCACCCGGGGTCTCGACGATTTCGACGTCGTCGACGAACTCTATCTGTCGAAGCCGACGGCGCCGATCCGCACGCTCGCCCAGACCCGCTTCCGGGGCGAGGCCACCGGCTTCGTCGACGCCGACTGGCCCGAGACTCTGGTCCCGATCATCTATCGTCGCGCGATCGGCCGGGGCGAGATCGTCTACAACACGCTCGGCCACTGCCGCGGGCATTGGGATCTTCCCGAGATGATGCCTTTCTGGGACCATCCCGAACGCTGCGCGTGGAACTATCCCGTCTATTACGAACTGCTTCGCCGCGCCCTCCGCTGGGCGATCGGAGACTGAGCATGGATTTGCTGGACCTCTCTCCCGCCGAAACGGCCTTTCGCGACGAGGTGCGTGCCTTCCTGCGCGATCACCTTCCCGAACATGTCCGCGAGGGCGCGCGTCGCACGCCGGGCGTCTTCGTCGAGCCCGACATCGGCCTCGAATGGCAGCGCATCCTGCACCGGAAGGGCTGGCTCGCGAGCCACTGGCCCCAGGAGGATGGGGGGACCGGCTGGACGCCGACCCAGCGCTACATCTTCGAGAAGGAATGCGCGATCGCCGGCGCGCCGGCGCTGTCGGTGCTCGGCCTGAAACTGATCGGCCCGGTCATCTGCCGCTTCGGCACGCCCGCGCAGAAGGCGCGCTTCCTGCCCCGCATCCTGTCGGGCGAGGACAGCTGGTGTCAGGGCTATTCCGAACCCGGCTCGGGCTCCGACCTCGCCTCGCTGAAGACCCGGGCGGTGCGCGACGGCGACGTCTACCGGGTGGACGGCTCCAAGATCTGGACCACCCACGCCCATTACGCGAACTGGATCTTCGCGCTCGTCCGCACCGATGCCGGCACGAGCCCGCAGCGTGGCATCAGCTTCCTGCTGATCCCGATGGACCAGCCGGCGATCAGCGTTACGCCGATCGTCACGCTCGCCGGCGACCATGAAGTGAACGCCGTCTTCTTCGACGGCGCCGAGACCGCCGCCGACAATCTGATCGGCGAGGAGGGCCAGGGCTGGACGATCGCCAAATTCCTGCTCGAGAACGAGCGCGGCGGATCGTGCCACGCGCCCCGGCTGCTCGTCGCGCTCGACCGGCTGAAGGCAGCGGCCGCCGAGCAGCCGTCGGGCGTCAACGGCGCGATGGCCCACGACCGCGATTTCGCGCTCCGCCTCGCCCGGCTGCGGCTCGAGGCCGAGGCGCTCGAGGTGACCGAGTTGCGCATCCTTGCCGACATCGCGCGCGGCCGCCCGCCCGGCCCGCAGACCTCGCTCACCAAGCTCATCGCCTCGGGGCTGACCCAGAAGGTCGACCAGCTCGCCGTCGACCTTTACGGCTATGACGGCCTGCAGCTCCCCGCCGAGCGCCCGCTCTACGGCAACGGCGCGCCGGAGCCGATCGGCTCGCGCGCCGCCCAGCTTGCCGCGCCGCGCTACCTGAACTCGCGCGCCTGGACGATCTTCGGCGGCACCGACGAAGTCCAGAAGAACATCATTGCCAAGACCGTGCTCGGCCTGTGACCCGGTCGGCGCTGCAGCAGGTGGACCGATGGACGTATCGAAGCTGATGTTCCGCCCCGGCCTGATGGCCGGCGAGCGCATTCTCGTGACCGGCGGCGGCACCGGCCTCGGGCGCGAGCTTGCCGAAGCCTTCCTCGCGCTCGGCGCCGAGCTCTATATCTGCGGCCGCCGCGGCGGCAGGCTCGACGAGACCGCGGCCGAGCTGATGGCGGCGCATGGCGGAAAGGTCGTCGGCATCCCCTGCGACATCCGCTCGCCCGACGCGATCTTCGACATGGTCGAGGCGATCTGGGCCGATGGCGGCGCGCTGACCGGCGTCGTCAACAATGCCGCCGGCAACTTCATCAGCCGCACCGAGGACCTGTCGGTCCGCGGCTTCGACGCGATTTCCGACATCGTGTTCAAGGGCACATTCTACGTCACGCTCGAGATCGGAAAGCGCCTGATCGCCGAAGGCCGGCCGGCATCCTTCCTGCAGATCCTGACGACCTGGGTCTGGAACGGCTCGCCCTTCACCGTGCCCTCGGCCATGTCGAAGGCCGGGATCAACGTGATGACCCAGAGCCTCGCGATGGAGTGGGGCCGGCACGGCCTGCGCTTCAACGCGATCGCGCCGGGCACTTTCCCGACCAAGGGCATGACCGAGCGGCTGTCGCCCGGCGACTCCACGCGCGAGGCGACCCGCGCTGCCAACCCGATGGGCCGCGTCGGCGAGATGCACGAGCTCGCCAACCTGGCCGTGTTCCTGATGGGGCCCGGCGCCGAATATGTGAACGGCCAGACGATCGCGATCGACGGCGCCGGCTACCAGGCGACCGGAGGCAACTTCTGGTCGCGCCTCGCCCCGCTCGGCGAGGCGGAATGGGCCCAGATGACCGCGACGATTCGCCAGGCCAACGCCCGCGACAAGGCCGAGCGCACGGTCTAGCATGTTGGCGGTGCATCCGGGCGCACCCCGGATCGTTGCTCTTCCGGACCGGGCCGCGGGTTGCTAGTCTGACCGTTCAGGAGGGTATGCCAATGGCGACTATGCTGGCTCGTTCAGAAGCCCAGGTCGCGCCGGCGGACATGAACGAGCTCGCCCGGCGCGTGACGATTGGAACGCTCGACGACATTCACGGCGCGGCGGCCGCGCTGTGCGACATCGCTTCGGAGCGCGGGTTGCGCGTCGCCGCCTGTGCGGACATCTCGTCGAAGGACCAGATCGTCGACGCCGACGGCGCGGTGGTGAACGCCGAGGTGTTCGGCTGGCTGGCCGACGGCGAGCGCTGGTGGGAGGATACGCGACTCGCTCTGTCGTCGCCCCTGCCCCGCGCCTGCCGCTACGAGAGCGAGCCGTTCTGGGTGAACGAGGACGGCTTCCGCACCCATTGGCGCAACAAGTATCTGGAGGAAATGAGCCTCGCCGATTTCCACAAGCGGGCGCTCTGCAAGGCCGCGATCGTGGTGCCGGTCCATCTGCCGTTCGGCCAGATCGGCGCGGTCAGCTTCTCGCCCGCCGACCGCAGCCGCACCGACCTCGACGCCGACTTCGCCGCGCATGGCGAGCTGCTCGCCATCCTCTCGCGCCGCTTCATCGCCGGCTATGTGACCGCGATGCGCCGCCAGCAATGGATGCCGTCGGACTGCAAGCTGTCGAAGCGCGAGGTCGAGTGTTTGCGCTGGGCCGCGATCGGCAAGACCGACAAGGAGATCTCGATCATCCTGTCGCGCAGCCACGCGACCGTGCGCTACCACGTCCACCGCGCCGGCGAGAAACTGAACGCGATCAACCGCAGCCAGACCGTCTTCAAGGCCGGCCAGCTCGGCTACCTCGGCGCGGCATTCTAACCCCCCGCTCCTCCCCATCGCCAGATGGGGAGGGGGACCGCCGGGCGACAGCCCGGTGGTGGAGGGGCCAGCGGGGATCCGGATTGACCCCTCCACCACGCCGCTTTGCGGCGCGGTCCCCCTCCCCGCGCAAGCGCAGGGAGGAGCGGGAGGCCTTGGACCGCGCCCGCCTCTCCAAAGCGCCAGTAAACAGGGTGCGCGCGCACGGGCATGCTCGCCCGAGTCCGATGCGAGTTTTGATGAGATGAGCGACCGCGATCCCGCCATTGCCGGACCCGACTGGGCCGCCGCGCGCGCCGCCGCCGCGCGCGGCACGCTGCGCCGCATGGTCGCGAACGTCGCCGGCAGCACCACCGACCTCGCGCCCGAGCCGATGCCGCTCCCCAAGGGCGTCTATATCGACCCGGTTCGCTTCGAGGCCGAGCGCCGGCATCTGTTCCTGGGCGAGCCCATCGTCGCCGGCCTGGCGGGCGACATCCCCGCGCCCGGCGACTATCTGGTCTTCGACGCCGCGGGCCCGTCGATCCTGGTGGTGCGCGGCAAGGACGGCGCCGCCCGCGCCTTCCTCAACATGTGCACGCATCGCGGCGCGCGCCTGGTCGAGGCGGTCGAGCCCTTCTCGGGCCACGCGCCGCGCTTCAGCTGCCCCTTCCACGCCTGGACCTTCGATCCCGCCGGCCGGCTCGTCGGCCAGCCGTCCAAGGCCAGCTTCGCCGGCTGCGAGATCGGCGCCCGCAACCTCGTCGAGCTGCCCTGCGCGGAGCATCTGGGGCTGATCTTCGTCCGCGCCGGTGGTGGCGCCCCGATCGATGCCGCGGCGCACCTCGGCGGCTTCGCCGACGTGCTCGCGATGCTCGAGCTGCACCGCGCCGTGCCGGTCAAGAAAGGCGTGATGACCGCCGCGTCCAACTGGAAGTTCGCGCTCGACACCTATGGCGAGGGCTATCACTTCGCCGCGCTGCACGGCTCGACGATCGGCCAGACCCATTTCAACGACGTCGCGGTGTTCGAGCCGGTCGGGCGGCACCACCGCATCTCCTTCCCCGACAAGTCGATCGCGCCGCTCGCCGGTCGCGACGAGGCCGAATGGCCGTCGACCGAATATGCCGGCGTCCATTATCTCTTCCCGAACACCGTCATCTTCTTCGGCTCGCTCGCCCCGGGTGTCGTGTTCACCCAGGTGTTCCGCCTGTTCCCCGACGGTGTCGGCGGCACGCGCTGCCAGTTTGCCGTCTACGCCCCGTTCGGGATTCATTCGGACGAATATCGGGCGACGTGCGAGATGGCCTATGACGCGACGGCCCAGGTCGTGCAGACCGAGGATTATCGGGTCGCCTCTTACGGTTACGCCAACCTGCTGACCGCGCCCGACGGCTTCCGCACGGTGTTGGGCCGCAACGAGATCGCGCTGCAGGCGGTGCAGCGCCACATCGCCGACGCGATAGGAATGCCGATATGAGCGAAGCCGATCCGCAGCGTTGCCCGGGGCCGGGCGTCGCCGAACTCCTCGCGACCGAGACGCGCCCGGTCCCGCCCGGCGTCGCCGAGGACAGCTGGCGCGACCTGGGCGACGCGCCGCTCGCCGCCGACCGATATACGGGGCCTGAGTTCTTCGCGCTCGAAAGGGCGCGGATGTGGCCGAACGTCTGGCAAATGGCCGCGCGCGAGGAGGAGCTTCCCGAACCGGGCGATCTCGTCGTCTACGAGAATGTCGGCCGCTCCTATGTCCTCGTCCGCCAGGCCGACGGCGCGATCCGCGCCTTCCACAATGTCTGCCTGCACCGCGGCCGCAAGCTGCGCACCGACAGCGGCAATGCCAGCGAGCTCGAATGCCCGTTCCACGGCTTCACCTGGGCGCTCGACGGCGCGCTCAAGCGCATGCCCTGCGCCTGGGATTTCCGCCACCTCGAACAGAAAGACATGTCGCTGCCCGAACTGCGCGTTGCGCGATGGTCGGGCTTCGTGTTCGTGACCGAAAGCGACAAGGCGCCGCCGATCGAAACCTATCTCGACCCGCTGCCCAAGGTGTTCGAGCGCTGGCGGCTCGACGAATGCTTCACCGCCATCTGGGTCGGCAAGGTCGTGAAGGCGAACTGGAAGGTCTGCGCCGAAGCGTTCATGGAGGCGTGGCACTCGGTCGTCACCCACCCGCAGATCCTGCCCTTCACCGGCGACGCCAACACCCGCTATTCGATCTGGGGCGACCATGCGAACCTCGCGCTGACGCCGTTCGGGGTGCTCAGCCCGCATCTCGACGGCCAGGGGCTGACCGAGCAGTCGATCCTCGACGCGATGGGTCTCGGCTCGGGTCGCAACGCGGTCGCCCAGGGGCTGACCGTGCCCGAGGGCCAGACCGCGCGGGCCCTGCTCGCCGCCGGCAACCGCAAGAAATATCTCGACGATCTCGGCTATGACTCGAGCGAGGCGACCGACAGCGAGATGCTCGACGCCTATACCTACAACGTCTTCCCGAACCTCTCGCCCTGGGGCGGCTTCTCGCCCAACATCGTTTATCGCTGGCGGCCCTGGCCCGATCAGCATGCGACGCTGATGGAAGTCCGCCTGCTCGCCCGAACGCCAAAGGGCGCGCCGCGCCCGCGCGCCGCCGAGATGCGCTTCCTTGGCGAGGACGAGCCCTGGTCCACGGTCACCGACTGGGGCATGCTCGGCGCCGTCTTCGACCAGGACATGGCGAACCTTCCCTATGTGCAGGAGGGGCTGGTCGCCTCGCCCAACAACCGCGTCGAGCTGGGGCATTACCAGGAAAGCCGCATCCGCCACTTCCACCAGACGCTCGACAAGTACATCGCCGGAGCCCTGCCCTGAGCACGTCCGACGAAGCGGGGATCCGCGCGCTCAACGAGGCCTATGCCGATGCGGTGTTCCGCCGCGACGCGGACGACTGGAGCGCCTGCTGGGCGGAGGACGCGACCTGGGACCTGCTCGGCACGCAGGTCGAGGGCCGGCCCGCGATCCGGGCGCTCTGGGAGCAGGCGATGGCAAGCTTCGATTTCGTGAGCTTCATGGTCCAGCAAGCGCCGGTCGCGGTCGCCGGCGATACGGCCGAGGGCCGGGTCTTCACCAACGAGCTCCTCGTCGATCGCGCGGGCGCGCGCCGTATCTCCGTCGGCCGCTACGACGACGCGTATGTGCGTACCCCCGATGGCTGGCGCTTCGCCCGCCGCCGCTTCGCCATCCTGCACGAGGTGAACCTATGACCATCGTCATCGCCGGCGAGATCGACCTGCCGCCGGAGAATCGCGACGCCGCGCTCGCCGGGGCACAGGCGCTGATCGCCGAGGCCCTGGGCGAGCCGGGCTGCCGCAGTTACGCCTGGTCCGCCGACCCGTTCGATGCCGGGCGAATCCATGTGTTCGAGGAATGGGCCGGCGAGGCCGAACTCGCGGCCCATTTCAAGGCCCATTCCTATGTCGCGATGCTCGCGCATCTGGGCGCCCACACGATCCTGAAGGCCGACGCGCGCAAATATCGGGTGGTCGCGCAGGAGCCGGTCTATGGCGCCGACGGCGCGCCGACCGCGAGCTTCGGAGCGGCCGCATGACCGACCTGACCGGCAAAGTCGCGATCGTGCTCGGCGCCGCGGGCACCGACAATATGGGCCAGCACATCGCACGCGCGCTCGCGGGGGCCGGCGCGCGCGTGATCGTGGCCGGCCGCCGGCCCGAACCGCTCGAGGCGTTCGCCGCCCGGATCGGCGGGCGCGCCGCCACGTGCGACATGTCCGCAAAGGACCAGGTCGACGCGCTGTTCGACGACACGCTCGCCCGCGAGGGCCGGGTCGACATCGCGGTCAACGCGACCGGCTGGGGGCTGATGCGGGCGCTCGAGGCGGTCACCGAGGACGAGCTCGACCGGATGGTCGGGCTGCAGTTCAAGGGCGTCCACCATCTGCTCGCCGCCGCCGTGCGGACGATGACGAACGGCGGCAGCATCGTGCAGCTCTCGTCGGCCACGGTCCGCGTGCCGATCGACGATCATGCCGCCTATATCGGCACCAAGGCCGCCAGCGAGGCGATGATCCGCTGCATCGCCAACCAATATGGCCGCCTCGGCATTCGCGCGAACGTCGTCTCGCCCGGCCTGACCGCAAGCCCGATGACCGAGCAGGCGGTCGGCACGCCCGGCCTCGTCGATGCCTTCGCCAGGGAATATCCGCTCGGCCGCATCGGCACCTCGGCCGACATCGCCGCCGCGGTGCTGTGGCTGTGCGACGACGCCTGCTTCATGACCGGCGAGGTGCTGCAAGTGAATGGCGGCCTCACCCTCCGCCGCAACCCGCGCCCGGAGGAAATCGGCGCCGCCGTCGCCGCCGCGATGGCAAAGCACTAGTCCCGCTCCTCCCCATCGCCAGATGGGGAGGGGGACCGCCGCGAAGCGGTGGTGGAGGGGCAGGCGACGCGTCCGGCAAGACCCCTCCACCACGTCGCTGCGCGCCGCGGTCCCCCTCCCCGCCTTCGGCAGGGAGGAGCGGCTCTTCGCTCCTCCCCATCGCCAGATGGGGAGGGGGACCGCCGGCGAAGCCGGTGGTGGAGGGGCAGGCGACGCGTCCGGCGAGACCCCTCCACCACGTCGCTGCGCGCCGCGGTCCCCCTCCCCGCCGTTGACAGGGAGGAGCGGCACGGGTCCGGGCTCGTGTCGCTGACCCCAACCCAAATCGTCATTGCGAGCGCAGCGTAGCAATCCAGGAGTCCCGCGCTCCGAGTACGGCCACCCCTGGATTGCTTCGCTGCGCTCGCAATGACCGATCAAGGACCGCGTGCCGACCCTGCCTCGCGCGCCACTTCGGCGGCGTCGAAATAGTGGATGCGCATCTCGCGGATCAGCCCGTCCTCGACGAGCGACACCTCCGCGACGTTCTGGGTGAAGGTGCGTCCCGTCACCCGCGAGGTCATCGTGAAGCGCAGCAGCGCGACGACGTGCCGCTCGTCGCCCACGATCGCGTCGATCGCGACGCCGGGATTGTCCCATGTCCCCATCACGCGGGCGAACAGGCGCTGGAGCGCGTCGCGGCCCGTCCACGCGCCGCCGAAGGGCAGCGAGGGCGGCTCGTGGATGACGAGGTCGGGCGACAGCAGCTGCTCGACCGCCGCCCAGTCCCCGGTTCGCGCCCGCGCGTAGACCGCCTCGACCAGCGCGACGCCGGTCATTCGATGCGGCCGATCAGGGTCCCGATCGCATAGCTTTCGCCGTCGGCCGCGAGCACGCGCAGCGTGCCCGCCTCCGGCGCCTCGATCTCGACCGTCGTCTTGTCGGTCTCGACCGTGCAGACCACGTCGCCCGCGGCGACCTGCTCGCCGTCGCCGAACATCCATTCGTTGAGGCTGAGCTCGGTCGCCGACATGCCGATCTTCGGGATGCGCAGTTCCGACGCCATCACTTCCCCCAGTCGAGCGTGCGGTGCACCGCCGCCTTCAGCGCGTCCTTGGACGGCACCCAGGCCTGTTCGAGCACGGTCGCCATCGGCACCGCCGAGAAGGCGCCGCCGATCCGCTGCACCGGCGCCTTCAGCGTGCCGAACAGCGCCTCGTTCAGCCGCGCGGCGATCTCCGCGCCCGTGCCATAGGCCTTGACCGCCTCGTGCAGCACCACGGCGCGCCCGGTCTTGCGGACCGAGGCCGTCACCGTCGCCTCGTCATAGGGCGCGATCGTGCGGAGATCGATCACCTCGACCGACACGCCCTCCTCGGCGAGCTGGCCCGCCACCTCGACCGCGTCGAGCACCGTCCGGCCGTAGGTGACGATCGTCGCGTCCGTCCCCTCGCGCACCACCGCCGCCTTGCCGAGCGGCACGCGGAAGCCGTCCTCGGGCGGTTCCGAGGTCAGGCCGTAGCAGAGGATGTTCTCGATGAAGATCACCGGATCGTTGCAGGCGATCGCCGACAGCATCAGGCCATAGGCGTCGCGCGGGTTGGACGGAGTCACGATCTTCAGCCCCGGCACGTGCGCGAACCACGCCTCGAGCATGTCCGAATGCTGCCCGCCAAAGCCGACTCCGACGCCCGTCGTGGTGCGGATCACCAGCGGCACGTTGGTCTGCCCGCCGGACATGAAGCGCAGCTTGGCCGCGTGGTTGACGATCTGGTCCATCGCGACCGTCACGAAGTTCATCAGCATGATCTCCGCGACCGGCCGGAAGCCGGCAAGCGCGGCGCCGACCGCCGCGCCCATGATCGCCTGCTCCGAGATCGGGGTCGCGCGCACCCGCGCCTCGCCATATTTCTCGGTCAGCCCCGACGAGACCTTGAACACGCCCCCGCCCTGCTTCGCCGCCACGTCCTCGCCGAGCAGGATCACGCCCGGATCCGCCGCCATCGCCTCGTCGAGCGCGCGGTTGAGCGCCTGGACCATGGTGAACTTGCTCACGCCGCGATCTCCTCTTCGAACACGTCGCGGTGGATCTCGGCCGGGTCGGCCATCGGGCTGGACAGCGCGAACGCGACCGCCGCGTCGATCTCCCCGTCCAGGTCGGCGACGATCGCGTCGAGCTCGCTTTCCGTGAACTGCCGCTCGAGCATCAGCGTCCGCAGCCGCGGCAGCGGGTCCGCCGCCGCCATCTCGGCGAGATGATCCTTCGGCATGTACGAGAAGTCGGCGCCGAAGAAATGCCCCATCATCCGGTAGCACATCGCCTCGATCAGCGTCGGCCCGCCGCCGTCGCGGGCGCGCTGGACCGCCTCGCGCGCGGCCGCGTGCATCGCCTCGGCGTCGTTGCCGTCGACCTTCACGCCCGTCATCCCATAGGCGGCGGCGCGCGTGACGATCGAATCCACTTTTGTGTGGTCGGCAAAGGCGGTGTGCTCGCCATAGCGGTTGTTCTGGCAGAAGAAGATCACCGGCAGCCCGTAGAGCTGCGCCATGTTCATCGCCTCGTGGAACGCGCCGATATTGGTCGCCCCGTCGCCGAAGCACGTCACCGTCACCCGCCTCTCGCCGCGGTTCTGCGAGGCGAGCGCCAGCCCGTTGGCGATCGGCAGGCCCGATCCGACCACGCCGGTCGTCACCATCACGCCCGAGGCCGGGTGGGTGATGTGCATCGACCCGCCCTTGCCCTTGCAGGTGCCCGTCGCGCGGCCGGCAATCTCGGCGATCAGCGGCCCGAGCGGAACCCCCTTGGCGATCTGGTCGTGCTGGCCGCGATAGGTGGTGACGAGATAGTCGCTCGGCTCCAGCGCGGCCATCATCGCGGCGGAGACCAGCTCCTGCCCGCGCACCGTATAGTAGATCGTCGCCAGCTTGCCGGTCATCAGCAGCGAGCGCATCTTCTCGTCGAAGCGCGCCACCTTCATCGTGCGCGTGTAGATGTCGAGCAGCGTGTCGCGATCGGCCAACGAAACTCTCCTCAGGCAGAAGCGAAGGCGGGCCGGGCCGCGACCCGGCCGCGCCAGGCGGCGATGTTGGCGAAGCGGGGATCGACGGCCATCCCGACCGAGCCCGCGAAATCGTAGAAGGCGGCAAGCAGGATATCGGCCAGCGAGAAGCGCGCCCCGCACACATGCTCGCCCGCGCCGAGCTGGCGATCGACGATCGCGAGCCCTTCCTCGGCCACTTTCCTCATGCCGGCGACCGCCTCGGGCACGCAGACCATCCGGCTCTGGAACAGCGGCAGCCCCGGCCCGCCGCGGAAGGCGAAGATCGAGGGCTGCACATAGCCGAGGTCGATGCGCCGCAACCACATGCGGGTCTGCGCGCGCTCGTCCGGGGTCGCGCCGATCAGCGGCGGGGTCGGGTGCAGCTCCTCGAGATACTCGCAGATGGCGAGGCTCTCGGCGAGGCAGCTGCCCTCGTCGAGTTCGAGCAACGGCGTGTGCCCGCTCGGGTTGCGCGCCATGAAGTCGGGCTGGCGATTCGCCCCGGCGATGATGTCGACCGTCTCGGTCGGCAGCGCGAGCCCCTTCTCGGCGAGGAACAGCGCGACGACGCGCGGATTGGGGCCGACCGAAGTGTAGAGCTTCATCAGAACTGCACCCTTTTGGTGAAGCCGCCGTCGATCACGAGATTGGCCCCGGTGATGTAGGAGGCGGCGGGGCTGGCGAGGAACACGATGGCCTTGGCCACCTCGTCGGGCGTGCCGAGCCGGCCCATCGGCATTGCCGCCTTGGTGCCGTTGTAGAGGTCGGGCATCACGCCCTTGATCATTTCCCAATTCCCGCCCGGATATTCGATCGGGCCGGGCGTCACCACGTTCACGCGGATGTTCTGCGGCGCCAGCGCCTCGGCGAGCTGCTTGGCATAGGTGATCAGCGCGGCCTTGAGCGCGTTGAAGGCCTGGGGCGCGATAAACGTCTCGACCGCGGCGGTCGACGACATGAAGATGATCGCGCCCGACCCGCTGGCGCCGAGCGCCGGCCCGAGCGCCTCGACCGCACCGACCGCGCCCATCACGTCGAGGTCGAACGTCTTCTGCCAGTCGCCGGTCGCGCCGGCGCCCGAGGAGGACGCATTGTGGACGAACACGTCGCACCCGCCCAGCTCGCTCGCCGCACGCACCAGCCAGTCGCGATAGGCCTGGTGGTCGGCGGCCATGTCGAATGCCTCGCCGAACACCTTGGTCCCGCCCGATGCGAGCGTCGCGCGCGCCGCCTCGACCTTCGCCGGATCGCGCCCGAAAAAGGCGACGTCGGCGCCCTCGGCCACGAACTGCTGGAGCGCGGCGAGCCCAAGCCCCCGCGCGCCGCCATTGATGATGACCTTCCGGCCTCCGAGCCCCAGATCCATCGCGCTCCTCCCGATTATCAGGCCAGCCTAGGGCCGGACGGCGCGGCCGAGTATCCGCAAAAATGGGAGCCGGGGGCCCCTCCACCACCCTCCCCGCGCAAGCGCAGGGAGGAGCGGCTCTTCGCTCCTCCCCATCGCCAGATGGGGAGGGGGACCGCCGCGAAGCGGTGGTGGAGGGGCAGGCGACGCGTCCGGCAAGACCCCTCCACCACGCCGCTCCGCGTCGCGGTCCCCCTCCCCGCGCAAGCGCAGGGAGGAGTGGCACTTCGCTCCTCCCCATCGCCAGATGGGGAGGAGGACCGCCGCAAAGCGGTGGTGGAGGGGCAGGCGACGCGTCCGGCAAGGCCCCTCCACCACGCCGCTTCGCGTCGCGGTCCCCCTCCCCGCCTGCGGCAGGGAGGAGCGAGAGCCAAGCTCCTCCCCATCGCAGATGGGGAGGGGGACCGCCGGCGCAGCCGGTGGTGGAGGGGCCCTTTAACCCCCCGCCTCTCCCCTTGACCCCACGCCCCTCCGCCTCGAAGCGCGTCCGGTGGACATCTGGTTCTTCGTCTTCGCGCTTCCCGCCGTCGTCCTGCTCGGCCTGAGCAAGGGCGGGTTCGTGGGCGTGGGGGCGCTCGCGCTGCCGCTGATGGCGCTGGCGGCGCCGCCCGTCGCGGCGGCGGCGATCCTGTTGCCGATCCTGATCGTGCAGGACGTGGTCGGGATCTGGGCCTTCCGGCAGAGCTGGGACCGATATGTGCTCGCGATCATGCTGCCCGGGGCGGCGCTCGGGATCCTGCTCGGCTATCTCGTCGCCGCGCAGGTCTCGAGCGACGGCGTGCTCGTCGCGGTCGGGCTGCTGTCGATCCTGTTCGCCGCACACCGGCTGTGGAGCGAGCGCGGCGGCCAGATCGTGGCGGACGGCCGGTCGCCCGCATGGGTCGGCGCGCTGTGCGGGGTCGCCGCGGGGTTCACCAGCCAGATCGCGCATGCGGGCGGGCCGCCGTTCCAGATCTGGGCGTTGTCGCGCCGGCTGGATCGCGACGTGTTCGTCGGCACCACCGCCATCTTCTTCGGCGTGGTCAACTGGCTGAAAGTGCCCGCCTATGTCGCGTTGGGCCAGTTCACGCCGGCCAATCTGCTCGCGACCGCGACGCTGTTGCCGGTGGCGATCGTCTCGACCTTTTTGGGCGTCGCGCTGGTCCGCCGCGTGTCGGCGGCGCGCTTCTACACGCTCATCTATGTGCTGATGCTCGGCGTCGGACTGAAGCTCGTCTGGGACGGCCTCTCCTGAACATGGAAAAGGCGCCCGCCCGGGCAAGGGCGGGCGCCTTACCTGAAGAGGCAGGCCTTAGTCGGGCTTGCGGCTCTTCTTGGTCTTGGTCTTGGTCGTCTCGACCGTGTTGCCGCTCGGCGTCTCGACGGTCTGGTCGGTCGTGGTCGTCGTCTCGCCCGCGCCGGTGGTCACCGTCGTGTCGCGAGTCACGGTCGCGCCATTTTCCGAACCGGTGGTCGTCGTCGTGGTCGTCGTGTCCGGCGTGACAGTCCCGGTCGGCGCCGTCGTGGTCGTCGACTGGGTGTCGGTGGTCGTCTGGGCCTGGGCGGCGGCGCCGGTCAGGGCGAACGCGGCGACGGCACCGACCAGATACTTGATGGTCATGAGATAATCCTTTTACGCAACTGGAACTCGCGGCTCGGCTACTCGACGGAGCGAGCGACCGCCCGCGACGACAAGCGCGTTTTCATGGTGAACGCCAGATTAACCGCGCGTTCAACTCAAGGCGAAACGACCCGGCCCATGCGATGAGAGGAGCAGGAACACGGGATTTTCCGGCACCCCGAAACCGCGTCCGGCCGGCGCGCGACGACCGCCCGGCGAGTCGTCCGGCCGCGTCGGCGGACGCGCGGCCGGGCGATCGGACGGGCGCGGCCTAGGCGGCGATCCGCTCGATGATGATCGCCGGCGCCATCCCGCCCGCGGCGCACATGGTGACGAGCCCGTAGCGGCCGCCGGTGCGCTCGAGCTCGTCGAGCACGGTGCCGATCAGGATCGAGCCGGTCGCGCCGATCGGATGGCCGAGCGCGATCGAGCCGCCGTTCACATTGACCTTGGACCGGTCGAGATCGAGGTCGCGGATGAACTTCTCGGCGACGACCGCGAACGCCTCGTTGATCTCCCAAAGGTCGATATCGTCCTTGGTCAGCCCGGCCTTGTTGAGCACTTTCTTGGCCGCCGGCACCGGTGCGTTCAGCATCAGCGTCGGGTCGTCGCCGACATTGGCGGTGGCGACGATCCGCGCGCGCGGCTTCAATCCATGGGCGTCGGCATAGTCCTTGGACGCAAGCAGCACCGCGGCCGCGCCGTCGACCACGCCCGACGAGTTGCCCGCATGGTGGGCGGGCTGGATCTCGAGGTCGGGGTAGCGGCGGTTGATCTGCTTGCGAAAGGTGGTGCCCTTCTCGTCGATCGGCCAGTCGGCCAGCGCGCCGAAGGCGGGCTTCAGCTGGGCGAGCCCTTCGGCCGTGGTCTCGGGACGCGGATATTCGTCGCGGTCGAGCACGACATTGCCCGCATCGTCGGTGACGGGAACCAGCGACTTCGCGAAGCGGCCCTCGGCGATCGCCCGCGCGGCGCGGCGCTGGCTTTCCAGCCCGAAGGCGTCGAGGTCCTCGCGGCTGATCCCTTCCATGCTGGCGATCGCGTCGCCGCACACGCCCTGGTGCGATTGCGGATGGGCCTCGTCGAGGCGCGGATTGTGCGAGCCCATCAGCGCCGGCGGGCGGCCCGCAGCCTGGTCCTCGGCCGCCATCTGCGCGGTGAGGCTCATCATCTCGGTCCCGCCCGCGATGACCAGATCCTCCATCCCGCTCATGATCTGCGCGGCGGCCAGGCTGACCGAGGTGATGCCGCCGCCGCAGAAGCGGTCGAGCGTCACGCCCGAGGCGCGGACGTCGTAGCCGGCGTCCAGCGCGGCCATCCGCCCGAGGTCGCCGGCCTGCTTGCCGCGCTGGGTCGAGGTCGACCAGATGATGTCGTCGACGTCCGACGTGTCGAGCCTGTTGCGCTCGGCGATCGCCTTCAGCACCGTCGCCGCCAGATGCTGCGGGTGCATGTGCGCCAGCGCGCCTTTTCCGGCCTTGCCGACCCCGCGCGGCGTGCGCACCGCATCGATGATATATGCGTCTCTCATGTCCATCCTTCTCCGTTCTCGACGGGATGTTAGTCGGCTTTCCGAGGCGGAGGAAAGGGGCCGATACCGCGCCGGCGGCAAAAAGCTGGTGGCGCGGCGACCCTCGACGCCGTCACGATCTGTATACAGGTTGGTAGATCGTCCTGCCCGAAAAGCGGCAAGGCCGCATTGACTCGGCTTCAATGTATACAATAGCCTCATCGATCAGGAGGGCCGGATGACTGCAACGCGTCGCATCAAGGTGATCGTGCCGATCCCGATGGACGAAGCCGGTGTCGCCAACCGGCGGCAGCAGCTCTCGGACGAGGTGATCGCCGCCGGGTTCGAGCCGGTGTTCGAGGCCGTCAGATGGGGCGCCGCGCTCGGCGACAGCTATCACGACATGCTGTTGATGGACTGGACCGTGTTCCAGGCCGGCATCGACGCCGAGGACCAGGGCTATGCGGCGGTGGTGGTCGATACCGTCAGCGACAGCGGCGTCCGTGCGCTGCGCTCGCGCCTGTCGATACCGGTCATCGGCCCGGGCGAGGCCGCGTTCCACATGGCGATGACGCTGGGCAAGCGGTTCACGATCCTGACCATGTGGGACGAGTGGTTCCCGCTCTACGAGAAGACGCTCACCGAATATGGCCTGTGGGACCGGGTCGCCTCGCTGCGCTCGATTCGCACCCGGCCGGACGTGACCGAGCTGCTTGCCGGCAAGGAGGAGGTGATCTTCGCCAAGCTGGAGGCGGAGGCGCGCGCGGCGATCGACGAGGACGATGCCGACGTGATCGTGCTCGGCTCGACGACGATGCACCAGTCGGCCGGCCATCTCGCCAAGGTCCTGCCGATCCCGGTGATCAATCCGGGCGTGGTCGCGTGGAAGCAGGCCGAGACGCTCGTCAGCCTTGGCCTGTCGCACAGCAAGCGGGCCTTCCCCGCGCCCGAAGTCCCGAAGGACGCCGACATCCGGAAAGGTTGGTGATGAACAGCTATCCCTATCTCGTCGACATCGTCACGAAGCGCTATTTCGACGGCGTCGACAACAAGCGGCTCGACCAGGTGCTCGACTGCTTCACCCCCGATGCGGTGCTGACCGAAGTGACGTCGAACACCGTCCATAACGGCCGCGACACTGCCATCCGCGGCATGTTCGAGCGACTGTTCGCCGACTTTTCGGACATCTGGCACGGCAATTTCGTGCACACCGGCGACCCGCAGTCGAACGCGATCTGCTCGCAATTCACCGTGCTGATCACGCCCAATGGCGGCGAGGAATTGCGCTACGAGAACTGCAACCGCTTCTATCTCGAAGGCGACAAGTTCCACCGCGTCTTCGTCTACATGTCCGGCGACAATCTGCTGAAGGAGGGCCAGTGATGCAGTATGAACCGACCCTCTCGCGCGACGCGCTCGTGGATCTCGCGGTCGAGCGCTACTTCGCCAGCGTCGACGCCAAGATGCTCGACGCGACGCTCGACTGCTTCAACGACGAAGCCTTGTTCTGCGTCCAGACCGCCTTCACCCGCCATGCCGGCAAGGCGGCGATCGGGCGCATGTTCGTCGACTTCTTCGGCGCCTGGGAGACGATCGTCCACAAGGACTTCACCTGCACCGTCGACGAGAAGAACGGCCGCATCGCCGCCAGCTTCGAGGCCGTGCTGACCGCCGCCGACGGCCAGGTGACGCGCTTCTTCAACACCAATTTCTGGCGCGTTCGCGACGGTCGCTTCCAGGAAGTCTATGTCTATTTCAGCGGAGCGAATGTGCTGGTTTGACCGGCGCCACCTCGGCTAGGGGGCTGACGATGAGCGACAAGTTCGAGCGGCATCGGCAGCCCTGGCGGCCCGACGAGATCCAGAAGCTGCACACGCTCGCCAGGAAGGGCATGGCGCTGAAAGCCATCGCCAAGGCGCTGACCCGAAGCGAGGAATCGGTGAAGGATCGGGCAAAACTCGACGGGCTGTCGATCGCGAAGCTGCGCTGACGGCCCGGCCTTGCCGGCCCGCCCCGCCGGTCGCGAAGAAACTTCGGACTCGCGTGCCGGCCTGTGCTATGACGATACATCACCTGCAGCTTTAGCCCGCTTCTCGTGCCAGGGATCATCCGGTCCCTACAGACAAGTCGGGACCCGCAGATGATCTTCTTCTTTCTCGAGCGCCTTGCAGGAAAGCGTTTCCGGCCGGCCTGGTCGGCGATCGCCGAGAGCCTTGGCCTCGCGTCCGCTCCGGCCACGCAGGTCGCGGCCTGCGCCGGCACGATCGGCTATTCGCGCCGGCCGCTCGGCACGCGCAAGTGAGTTCCGCCCGGCCCCGCACCGACCCCTTCGGCCTCGGCATCGAGGCCTATGTCACCGGCCTCGCCCGGTCGGCCTGCCCGTTCCGCCCCGATTTCGTCGAGGGCCGGACCTGGCTGGAAGGCTGGGACTTCCGCAAGGCCCGCCCCGCCGCGTGGCGACTGGGCGAGACGCGCCGCTAGGCCCGCCCCGGGCCAAGAGACACGAACGTCGAACGAGGAGCAGACTATGAGCCGAGCCATCAATCTCGACCTGGACATCGACCAGGTCCGTGCCGCCGTGATCGCCAGCAAGGGCGTCGTCAGCGCGATCGAACCGCTCCACCCGCGCGGCACCCGCGTGGTTCTGATGCGGATCGAACAGGCCACCGCGCTGCGCAAGGCGCTCAAGTCGAAGATCATCGACGGCCCCGTCGTGCGCACCCCGCTCCGCCCCGCCTCCTGGGCGGTGTGACGCTGCGCACCTCGCGCCGGGAAGTGACGTTCCGCGGCCCCTTCCGGCTGCCGGGCCTGCGCGAGGACGAGCCGCCGGGCACCTATCTCGTCGAAAGCGACGAGGAGCCGGTCGAGAGCCTCAGCCACACCGTCTACCGGCGCGTGGCGACCTGGCTGATCATCGACCGGAACGGCACCACCCGCGCGATCGCGGTGCAGCCCGACGACCTCGCCGCCGCGCTGGAGCGCGACCGGCTGGCCGGCCTCAGCGCATCAGACCCGCTGCCCTGAGCGCATTCTCGATCGTCGACTGGATGAACTCCTGCCGTGCCGCGGCGGGATGCGGCGGCGGCGACTCGGCGGACGGGATCGGGCCGATCCGCTCGGCGGCGATCGGCGCCCGGCGCGCGATGTCGCGGCCCGGCACCGGCTGCGCCTGCGTCTCGGGCGCGGCCTTTGCCAGGCCCCAGAAGCGCGCGATGTGCCGCGTCGACGAAATCCCGGCGTCGAGCATATAGGGCCCCGCATTGCCGTACGCGCCTTCGCCGGCGGTGGCGAGCGGCGTGCCATGCCCCATGCCGGCGATCGTGATCTCCTCGATCACCTCGCGGCCCGCCCCGTCGACCCAGACCCGGCGCGACTGGCCGTCCAGCGTCTCGGTCCGGTCCGGGGCCGCCGCGACGCCGTGCAAGGCGCGCCACTGGCCGACGATATGCTGGGCATTTTGCGGACTGACGGTCGCATCGGCGTCGCCGTGCCACACCGACAGCGTGGGCCAGGGGCCGTCGTGGCGCGAGCCCTCGCGGACCAGCCCGGCAAGCGCGTCGCCGGTGCGGCTTTCCTGCCCGCGCATGCGCTGGAAGGCCTGGTTGACGCTGTTCGCGGTGCCGAAGGGCAGGCCGGCGATCACCGCGCCGCCCGCGAAGATCTCGGGATAGCTTGCGAGCATCGCCATCGTCATCGCGCCGCCCGCGGACAAGCCGGTGACGTAGACGCGGGCCGGGTCGAGGCCATGGTCGGCGATCATCTGCGCGATCATCTGCCGCACCGACTCGACCTCGCCGCGGCCGCGGCTGACATGCTCGGGCACGAACCAGTTGAAGCAGCGATTGGGATTGTTGGCGGTCTGCTGCTCGGGAAAGAGCAGGGCGAACCCCGCCTCGTCGGCGAGCTGCGACCAGCCCGAGCCATGGTCATAGCCCGCCGCCGTCTGGGTGCAGCCGTGCAGCACCACCACGAGCGCGGCCTGCGCCGGCAGGTCGGCAGGCACATAGGTTCGCGCCCTGAGCCCGCCCGGGTTGGGGCCGAACGCGGCAAGGTCGGACAGGCGGTCGCGCCCGGCCGAAGGAGAGGACATCGCCGAGGCGAAACGACCGGACTGTTTTCTGAACCTGGGCACGGGCAATCTCCGAAGGCGCGGACATGCCGCGATGCAGGTCCAACGAAGCTCGGATCAAGTCGTTGCTGCAGTGCACAATAATGCGCCCCCGCCGCGCCGACGGCAAGGCCTCATTTGAAGATACGGAGAGGAGAAAGGACCCGGGAGCACGCTCGGAACGCCGAACGCAGGTGCAGCAAAAGCCAAAGCGGAGCCGCTGACGTCTCCCCTTCCCCGCCCGGCGCGGAGAAGGGGAGCGCGCCAGGTCAGGCGGCGAAGATCAGGTCGGTCGCGACGACCAGCGACCCGCCCAGCACATTGGCCGTGACGTCGACCGTTCCGTTCCTGTCGGTGTCGAGCGACAGGACGCCGTTCGCAAACGCCACATTCTCGGCCTTGAGCCCGGTGAAGAAGCTCAGGTCGATCTTGTCGGTCCCGCTCTTGAAGTCGGTGATCGTATCGACCGACATGTCGTCGGCGCCGTAGCGGGCGAGGATGAAGATGTCCGCGCCGGCATTGCCGGTGAACCGGTTGTCGGCCTGGTTGCCGTTGATCCGGTCGTTCCCGCCGCCGCCGATCGCATTCTCGATGATCGCGCCATAGGCGATGCCGATATTCTGCTCCATCAGCAGCTTGTCGCCGGTGCCGGTGATCTCCTTCCAGCTCTGTCCCTCGTTAACCAGCACCTTCTGGCCGTCCGCCCCTGTGTCGTAATAGTCGCCGTTGAAGTAAATCTCGAACAGCCGGGCGTTGCGCGCGCCGAGATTGGCGGCCGCGTTGTTGGCGTTGATCTGGGCGAGCGTCGGGTCCGTCCCGATCAGCTTCGGGTTATAGGCGCCCCAGCCGCCGGCGCTCGAATAGGCGCCTTCGCGAAGGTCGATCACCGAGTCGGTGAAATAGCCCGACAGGTCGAGCGTATCCCGGCCGCCGGCGTCCCAGATGGTGAAGATCGTCGCCATCTCGCCGGTCTTGAACTGCATCGCGGCGTTGGTGACGTCCTTGGTCGCGTTGAAGCCATAGACGGTGTCGCCCGTCCGGGTGGTCAGGTCCACGCCATATTTCTGCTGGATCACCGCCACGTCGTCGACCATCGGGGTCGACGGGTAGACGAAGCGCATCAGGTTCCAGTCGATGTTCTGCGCACCCGTCTCGTACGAGTCGAAATACGACATGATCGTGAACTGGTGGCTGTCCTGGAAATATTGGGCGTCGCCCGAATAGGTGATCGGGTCGGGCAGGCCGTCGCCGTCCTGGTCGTCGCCGAAATCATAGCTGCCCGGATGGGTCAGGCCGAGCGCGTGGCCGAGTTCGTGGTTCAGCGTCTGCAGGCCGTAAAAGCCCGGGTCGAGCTGGCCGTTGCTGGCGTTGGCGCGCGGGTCCGCGATCCAGACGTCGCCCGCGACACGCTGATATTGCTGGCCATAACCCGGATAATAGGCCCAGGCCTGGGCCGGACCGGTGGTGGTGTTGGCAAGCAGGATGTCGGTGCGGTTGACCTCGCTGGCGCCGGGCTGGTTCGGGACCTCGACGAATTTGGCCGCGATCAGCTCGTCCCAGTTCTGGATCGCCACCCGCGCCGCGGCCTTCTGCGCCTCGGTGAACGGCGAATAGCCGGTTCCCTCGCCAAGCTTGGGGCTGTTGTTGAGCCCGACGGCATGGCGCGCGTCGAAGAAGCCGTAGGTGATCACGCCGTCCGACACGTCCTGCGCCGCGCCCGAGTCGAGCTGCCAGCGCACGGTGCCGGGAACGTTCTGGCCTTGCGGCAGCACGGGATTGTCGCGGATCGTCGTCCCCACGAGATCCCGGATATAGGCGGGCAGGCCGGTGCTGCGCTCCCAATCGAAGGTCGCGTTGAACGTGGCGGCATCGAGATAAGGTGTCAGCGCAAAAGTCGCTGAGAGCGGCGCGTTGGCCTCGCTGGGCCCGGACGTCGAACGCGCGATAGACTGCTTCATTATGTCATCCCCTCCAAATACGCATACGCGGAGGCCCGGCACCATGACGCCCGAATGAGCGGTGCCGGGCAGGCGGAGGGTGGGCTCGGCACGCTTGCCGAGTCAACGACAGTTTACAATAACTTAGCGCTTTGCTCGGCGAGGAACCGGACGCCGCCTTGCCGGTTTTAGCGGCGCGCGGAGGCGCTGTCCTTTTCCGGTGTCGCGGTCGCGAGCCGGTCGGACAGGAACGCGAAGACGTCGGCGAACTCGTTCACCTGGACGTCCTTGGTCGAGCCCACGCCGTGACCGGCATCGGCATCGGCGCGCACCAGAACCAGTCGCGACGTGCCGAAGCGCGACCGGGCGGCGGCCGCGAATTTGGCCCCCATCCAGGGCGCGACGCGCTTGTCGTTAAGGCCGATCGTGACCAGCGTGTCCGGTATGTCGCTGGCACCCGCGAGCGTCAGATAGGCGTCCTGCGAGAACAGCGCCTTGTAGCCGGCCTCGGTGCGCGGATCGCCCATTTCGCTGAACTGGTTCGGCCCGTTCGGCGCCACGTCCAGTCGCGTCGGGTTGAGGATCGCCACCCGCGGAAGCAGCGCGCCGAACAGATCCGGGCGCTTCTGGGCTGCAACGGGGGCGAGCAGCCCGCCCGCGCTCGTGCCGGTCGCGGCGATTCCCTTCGGGCGCGCCACCCCCATCGCGATCAGCTTTTCCGCGCAGGCGATGTAATCGGCATGTGCGTTGACCTTGTTCCGCTCGCGGCCGCCCTCGTGCCAGGCGCGGCCGCGCTCGTTGCCGCCGCGCGTCCCGCAATAGGCAAGCGCGCCGCCGGTGCCGGGCCAGGCGAGCAGGAAGCTGTTGTACCACGGCGTGGCGGTCGGGATCCCGTAGGCGCCATAGGCTTCGAGCACCGTCGGCAGCGGCCCGGTCCGGTCGGGCGGGGTGAGGATGACCAGCGGCACCGCCGACCCGTCCGCGCTGATCGCCTCGACGCGCTCGACCCGAAGCCGGCCTGCGGGAGCCCAGCCCACCGAATCGAGTGCGATCGAGGCGAGCTTCCCGTCCAGCGCGCGATAGCTGCGCGGCGGCGCCGTCCAGCCCATCAGCGAGAAGGTGATGCCTTCGCCGTCCGGATTGGACGTGGCGGTCGCGAAATCGCTCTCGAACGGCAGCGCGATGTCGCGTGCCTTGCCCTTGCCGTCGGCCAGATAGAGCAACCGCGCGGCGCCGTCCTGCTGCGCGGTGACGTAAAGTCCGTCGCGCGCCGGGAGCATGGCGTTGAGCACCATGTTGGGCGGCGTCGCGACCGTCTCGCGCCGGCCCGACTCCGGGTCGAGCCGGACGATGCGGCCATTGGGCGTGTCGCGCGTCGTGAGCAGGAAGACGTCACGGCCCCGCGAGACCGCCCAGCTCGTCTGGTCCTCGAGCGTCGCGAGCGGTCGCCAGGCCGGCTTGCCCGCCGCCAGCTCCGCGCGGCGCGTCGCGAACAGCCGCTGGTCCGCGCGGGCATTCACGGCGGCGCCGATCACCCATTCGCCGCGGCCGGCATCGTCGATGACCGCGAATTCGGTCCGCGCGACGTCGGGCGAACCCGGAACGTCGGGGCCGAAGACCGGGGTCGCGGCGCCGCCCCGCAGGTCGCGAACGAACGCGCGGCTGTTCTGCGAGGGATCCTGGCTGCTCGCGTCCATCAGCGTGAAGGCGATGCGGTCGGGCGTGAGCCAGCTGACCTCCATCTCGCCCCAGGCCGGGGTCAGCCGCTCGTGCGCTTCGCGGCCGGTCGCCACGTCGAGGAAGCGGACGCTGCCGACTTCCGAGCCCTTCTCGGAGACGTGCACCGCGACCAGCTTGCCGTCGGGCGAAAGGCTCCACGCCCCCATCGCGGCGTTCGCGCCCCCGGCGGTGGGGTCGAACAACACCCGGTCGCCACCCTTGTCGCGAACGACCAGCTTGTAGCTCTGGTCGGCCGGTTCGAGCCGGCGGAAGAACGTGCGTCCGCCCGCGCTCTGCGCATCGACGTAGCGGACACCGGCCTGGCTCGCTTCCGTGAGCGCACGGGCATATTGCGCGCGGCCGGGAAGGTTCGCGAGCTGCGTCGTCGTCGCGTCGGACATCGCGCGCACATAGGCGACCATGTCCGCCGCACGCGCCGGATCTTCCATCCAGCGATAGGGGTCGGCGGACTCGATCCCGAACCGCTTGTCCCTGACGTCGCCGCGCGGCGCCTCGACGGCCGGGGTTGAGAGCTGGGCCGAAGCGGCACTCGACATCAGCAAGGCAATGATCGCAAGGCGCATGGGCGCGTCTCCCCCCGGTCACATGGAGCGCTCGGCTCCGGTCGACGGACAGGAAACATGCCGATTGACGGGGGGATAGGACGGCAACGACGGAAACGCCGCGCGATGCGACGAATTCTCGCGCTTCAGGCGTAACGCCGGCTGGCGATCGCGGCGCCGTCGGCCAGAGCCTTCAGCTTCGCCCAGACCACGTCGGGATCGAGGCCGCCGCTGCCGACATGGATGCTGAAGCCGCAATCGACGCCGCCGATCACCCGCTCGACGCCGACCAGGTCGGCATAGCGGCCGATGCGCTGGGCGATCAGCTCGGGATGCTCGATATAGGTGGATTGGGGCTCGATCAGCCCGGGGCAGAGGATCTTGCCGTCGGGGACGGGCACGGTCTCGAACAGCTCGAACTCATGGGCATGACGCGGATTGGCCGCCTCGAACAGGATCGTCGCGGGCTTGGCGGTCCAGACGAGGTCGATGATGTCGGCCAGCGGCACGTCGCAATGGTGCGGGCCGGGATAATTGCCCCAGCACAGGTGCATGCGCAGCTTCTCCGCCGGAATGTCGGCGAGCGCATGGTTCAGCGCGGCGATGTGCATGCCGATGCGCGTGCGGAACGCGGGCAGGTCGAGGTCGGTATATTGGACGTGGCGCCCCATTGCCAGGTCGGGGCAGTCGACCTGAAGCGTGATCCCCGCATCGACGATCGCCTTGTATTCGTGGCGCAGCGCCTCGGCGATCGCGAACAGATAGGTCTCATGGTCCGGATAATGCTGGTTCGGGAAGAACAGCGCGGTCACGCCCGGCGACGCCGCGCTCATGAAGGTCGCGCGGCCGTTCGCCTTGGCGAGCAATCGCTCGGCATCGACGCGCGGCGCCGCCATGTCCCTGACCGAGATCGGCGCGTTGCAGGCGGGCGCGCGGCGGCGGGACCGCCCGGCGTCGCCGAACACCTTGGCGCGCGTGCCGGGATATTCGTCCAGGTCCTGAAAGGCGTAGCTGCCCCCTTCCCCGCCAAAGCCGTGCAGCCGGTCCTTGATGTAGGTGGCGTAGCTGGGCTTCGACATCTCGCCGTCGTTGACGATGTCGATCCCCGCCGCGGCCTGGCGCTCGACCATCAGCGCGACGGCGGCGTCGATCTCCGCCTCGAGCGCGTCGGCGTCGACCGCGACGCCCTCTTCCTTGGCGCACATGGTCCGCATCAGCTGCTCCGGGCGCGGAAGGCTGCCGGTGTGGGTGGTCAGGAAGCGGGTCATCGGAAGCACTCGTCGAGGAAGGGAAGGATCGCCGCGGCCGCCTCGGCGGGCGCGTCGAGGGGCGAGAGGTGGCCGGCGCCGGCGATCGAGACGTGGCGGGCAAAGGGCGTCGCGCGGGCGATCGTGTCGGCGACGCGCCGCCGCCAGTCGGGCTCGTCCGCGCCGCTGATCGCCAAAATGGGCACGGCGATCCGCCGCAGGTCCGCGGTCGCGAGCGGGAGCGCGGGGCGGGTGTCGAACAGGTCCCGCCCGGCATAATCGGCGATGATCGCGTCGCGCAGCGCGGGATCGGTCGCGCCGGCCAGCGTCATCAGCGGATGGCGCAGGATGATGTCGCGCATCGCGGCCTCGGCGCCGGCCTTGCGCAGCCCGCGAAGGCTGGCGATCGGCGCATCCGACACGACCCGTTCGGTCGGCGTGCGCGGCACGTCGTCCACCGGCGCGCCGATCGCGGCCACCCCGACGAGCCCCTCGATCCGCTCGGCGGCGCAGGCCAGCGCCACGCGCCCGCCCTGCGACAGCCCGATCAGCGCGAAGCGGTCGGCGCCGAAGGCCGCGGCGACGCGGCAAACGTCGTCGATCTCGGCCGCCAGGTCGGGCGGCGCGGTCGCCCCGCCGAAGCCGCGTCGATCCGGCAGCAGCAGCGTCACATGGCCCGCGAGCGCGTCCGCGAGCGGATACCAGACGCGCCGGTCGAGCGCCCAGCCGTGCAGCGCGACGACGACGGGGCCGTCGCCGCAGCGCTCGACCGGCAGCACGCCGCCGGCGACCGCGACCTCGGCCAGCGCCCCGCGCGGCTGCGGCTCCCGCACGCTGGAGCGCCGGGCCGCGGTCAAGCCGCCTCGATGTGCCGGAAGCCGTTGTTGGTGCTGTGGTCGCCGGACAGCCAGCGGCGGAGTTCCTCGTGCGCGGTCCTGCGCTTCTCGGCGTCGAGCTCGAGCGCGGCCGGCTCGTCGCAGGTGAACTCGAGGATCATCCCGTTCGGGTCCTTGATGTAGACCGAGCGGCAATAGCCATGTTCGAGCACATAGGTGTCGGGCGCGACATAGCCGGCCGCCGCGATGCGGGCCTCGATCTCGGCCTGCGCGTCCTTCTCGACGTGCAGCGCGATGTGATGAAAGGGCGATTCGGGCATGTCCGGCCCGAACAGCGCCTGGTCGCCCGGGTCGGCGAACTGGAAAAAGGCCAGCGCGCTGCCGTCGCCGAGCGCGAAAAAGCAGTGGCAATAGGTGCGTTCGGCGCCGAACAGCTCGTCCTTCTCGCACCAGGTCGCGACCAGGGGCAGGCCGATCACGTCCTCGTAGAAGCGCCGCGTCGCCTCCAGGTCCTTGGTGACATAGGCGGTGTGGTGCAGCCGCCCGGGCAGTTTTCCGGCCATGACTTTCTCCTCGATCCGTCCCGCTCAGCCTGCGTCCGCCGCCGCGCCGGCGGCAAGCCGTTTCGCGATGGTGGCGACGTGCCGACCCTGGAAGCGCGCGCCTTCCAGCTCGTTCGCGCTGGGGCTGCGCGACCCGTCGCCGCCGGTGATGGTGGTGATGCCATAGGGCGTGCCGCCGCTCACTTCGCTCATGATCGTGTTGCCGCCGAAGCTGTACGGCAGCCCGACCACGATCATGCCGTGGTGGAACAGCGTCGTGTGGAACGACGTGATCGTCGTCTCCTGCCCGCCATGCTGGCTCGCGGTCGCGGCGAAGACGCTGCCGACCTTGCCGATCAGCGCGCCTTGCGCCCACAGCCCGCCGGTCTGGTCGAGGAAGTTGCGCATCTGCGCCGCCATGTTCCCGAACCGCGTCGGCGTCCCGAACACGATCGCGTCATAATCGGCCAGCTCGCCCGGCAGCGCGACCGGCGCCTTTTGGTCGAGCTTGATCCCCGCGGCGAGCGCGACTTCGTCGGGCACGAGTTCGGGCACGCGCTTGACCGTCACCGCGACCCCGGGAACCTCGGCCGCGCCTTCGGCAACGGCGTCGGCGAGCGTCTCCACATGGCCGTAGCTCGAATAGTAAAGCACCAGCAGCTTGGTCACGGGATCGGCGTCCTTCCGGTCAGAATCTGTAGCTCAGCTCGGCGCCGTAGCGCCGCGGCCGCGCCTTGAACACGAAGCCGCCCGGCGAGAATTCGGCGTTGTAGGTCTCGTCGAACAGGTTCTCGGCGAACGCGGTCAGCGCCCAGCGCTCCCCCTCCAGCCCCAGCCGCGCGTCGACCAGGTTCACCGGCTTGCGCACCGTGCTGTTCTCGACGTCGAACCAGGTCCGCCCGGTGCGGCGATAGTCGACGCGCGCGAGCAGTCCCAGCGATCCGACCAGGCTGTGGCGATATTGCGCGCCCAGGTTGAGCGTCGACCGCGAGATCAGCGGCGCCTCGTTGCCGATCACCGCCGGGCTCGGGAAGCGCTTGATGTCGCTGTAGGTCAGGCCCAGCCCGGCATTGATGTCGAAGCCCGGCGCGATCCGCGCCGAGGCGTCGATCTCGAAGCCCTTCAGCCGCACCTCGGGCACATTGCCCAGATTCTGCGTCGAGTTCGCGGCCAGGAACACGAAGAAATAGGAATTCTCGGACTTGGTCGTATAAGCGCTGGCGCTGAGCGAGAGCCTGCGGTCGAGGAGCTGCGTCTTGACGCCCGCCTCGAACGTCTCGGCGGTCTCGGCCTCGAAGATGTCGCCCACCCCGACGATGCCGTTGCTCGCCGCCACCGCGCCGACGCCGGTCTGGTTGAAGCCGCCGCTGCGGAAGCCCTTGCTGTAGCCGCCGTAGAAGGTGAGGTTCTCGAGCGGCTTCCAGGTCAGCGTCACCTTCGGCTGCCATTCGTCGAAAGTGCGCCGGCGGATCTCTCTCGTGCGACCCGGAGGGAACCCTGGCACGTTCGGCAGGAACGCGGTCGGCGTCAATGTCGTGTTCTTGCGCCGGTCGCGGTCGTAGCGCAGCGACCCGTCGAGCGTGAGCGTGTCGCTGAAATCATAGGACAGGTTGAGGAAGCCCGCCCAGGCGAAATTGTCCTGGCTGTCGGCGAGGAAGGTCGCCTGCGGATTGAGCGGGTTGGTGCTCGGCGTCCGGAAGACCGGGAACACGCCCGCGCCGGTGTCGACCATGTTGCCGGTCGAGATGAAGCGCTTGGTGCCGACCAGATAGGCGCCCACCGTGTAGCGGAACGGCTTGTCCGACGGCGAGCTGAAGCGAAACTCCTGGCTCCACGCCTCGACGTCGAGGAACTGGCTCTGGTTGAGGTCGAAGCCCAGGATCGCGAAGAACAGCGACTCCTGGATCGGCAGGAAGTTGAACGCGTCGCCGGTCAGGATTTCCTTCAGTTTGTCATAGGCGGTGATCGAGGTGAAGGTGCCGTAGTCCGCCTCGTAATTGACCTTCATCGACACGCTGTAGAGGTCGCGGTCGTTCTGCCCGGCATTGTTGACGCGCACCGGCAGGCTGGTGTCGTTCACGTCGCTAACGATGTTGAAGTAGAGCGCCTGGGTGCGCAGGTGCGACATCGACGCGCGCAGGTCGACCGACAGCTTGTCCGTCGGCTCCCACAGCAGCGTGCCGCGCAGCGACAGATCCTTGTAAGGATCCGCGTCCTCGTTGAGAAACGTGTTCCGGATGAAGCCGTTGGTATCGTAATAGGAGCCGGCGAGGCGGAACTTGAGTGTGTCGCTGACCGGGCCGCTGACGCCGCCGCGCACATAATAGCCGAAGCCGTTGTCGACGCCGACCTTCACCCGGCCCTCGAACGCGTCCGTCGGGCGCGCCGTGGTGATGACGATGGCGCCGCCGATGGCGTTGCGGCCGTAGAGCCCCCCTTGCGGACCCTTCAGCACCTCGATCTGCTCGATGTCGAACAGCTCCTGGTTGAACTGGGCCGGGTTGATCTGCTGCACGCCGTCGATGACGACCGCGACCGAAGGCTCGCTGTTGCGCGCCTGCGTGATGCCGCGGATGATGACGAACGAATTGCCGGCATTCTGCGTCTGAACGAGGTTCACGTTCGACGTCAGGTTCACGAAGTCGGCCGGCCGCTCGATGCCCGCCGTCTCGATCAGGTCGGTGGTGAAGGCCGTGATCGCGGCCGGCGTGTCCTGCAGCGCCTGGTCGCGGCGCAGCGCGCGCACGATGATCTCGCCTTCCGCCGGGCCGCTTGCGCCCGGATCGGCGGGCTCACCGCCGGTCTGCGCCACGGCAGGCGCGCCGATCAGGGCCAGCGCGGCCCCCAACAACAATGCCGAACGACGCCTCTTGTCCCCGATCATGCCGGTCTCCCCTCCTGATCTCCGGGCGCGTTCGGGCGCGCCTCATGCGAGCATGGGCCGAGGCTTAGAAACTTCGAATATCGAAGTCAAGTTCGATAATCGGAGCCTCGCGTCAGGATTGTCGCAGCGAATAGACCAGCACGGGCGAGCGCCGGAGCGCGCCCTCGACCTCCTGGGCCGCCTCGCGCAGCAGCGGCAGCCGGCTGGCGACCAGCTCCTCCTGCGACACCCGGGTCGTTGAGGTGGAGCAGTTGATCGACGCGACGATGCGCCGGTCGGGTGCGAACACCGGGACGGCGACCGACACGATCCCGTAGTCGAGCTCGTCCTTCGCGGTGTCGTACCCCTGCGACCGGATCGCCTGCAGCCGCGCGCGCAGCGCGGCCGGATCGATCACGGTATGCTCGGTGAAGCGCGTGAGCGGGCCGGCGCGCAGGACCGTCTCGATCGCATCGTCGGGCTCGAAGGCGAGCAGCACCTTGCCGAGCGAGGTGGCGTGGAGCGGGAACCGCGTGCCGACATTGGCGCCGAGCCGGATCGTCCGGCGAGTCGAGACATGCGCGACATAGAGGATATCGCGGCCCGAGCGGACCGCCATCGACGAGCTGTCGCCGGTCTGGTCGCGCAGCGCCTGGAGGTGCGGGATCGCGACCTGCTCGATGTTCATCGACGACAGATAGGCCGAGCCGAACACCAGCACTTCGGGGCGCAGCAGGAACTGCCGCCCGTGCTGGGCGACATAGCCCAGCTTGACCAGGGTGTTCAGGCACCGTCGCGCGACGGCGGGACTGAGCCCGGTCACGGCCGCGACCTCGCTCAGCGGCATTTGCGGATGGTCCTGGTCGAAGGCGCGGAGCACGGACAGGCCGCGTTCCAGCGTCGACAGATATTCGGGATCCTTGGGCTCGCGCGCGTCGCTGGTCATCTCGGTCCGTTACGGTGGCAGCAGGTGCGCGAGACGAGCCTCAAGCGCGCGGCGCTTGCAAGGCCCGAATGTCGCCCAGCACCGCTTCGTTGTCGGCCCCGAGCACCGGCGGCGCGGTGACCGAGCGCGCCGCAACCCCGTCGAACGAGAGCGGCGAGCGGATCGTGCGGAACGGCCCGTCCGGTCCCTCCGTCTCGAGCACCAGCCCGAGGTGCCGGGCCTGAGCGCTCTCGATCACCTCGCGCGAGTCGCGCACCGGCGCATGCGGAACCTCGTGCGCGTGCAGCCTTGCTTCCCACCAGTCCCGCGGCTGGCCCGCGAAGATCGGCGCCAGGAACGCCACCACCGCGTCGTAATTGGCGATCCGCGCGTCCCGGCTCGCGAATTCGGGCCGCGCGAGCATGTCCGGCTGGCCGCACGCCTGGGCAAGCCCGTCCCAGAATTTGGGCGGCGACGACATGTGGAGCGCGATCCACCGTCCGTCCGCGCATTCGAAGACATAGGATTGCGACACGTTGGGCCGGCTATAGGGCCCCATCACCTCGCCGGCGGACAGCAGGTGCGTCATGTCGTCGAGATTGAAGTGGCACATCGCCTCGAACATCGAGGTCTCGACGATCCGGCCCCGGCCCGTCTCGCTGCGTTCGTAGAGCGCCGCGATCGTGCCGTAAGCGGCGTAGAAGCCGGTGATCGCGTCGGCGATCGCCGGGCCGACGACGCGCGGATTGGCCGGGTTGACGAGCAACCGCAGGAAGCCGCTCGCCGCCTGCGCGACCGTGTCGAAGGCGGGCCGGTCGCGGTCCGGCCCGTCCGCGCCGAACCCGGAGATCGAGCAATAGACGAGGCGCGGGTTGAGCGCCTGCAACCGCGCCGCGTCGACGTTCAGCCGCTCGGCCACGCCCGGCCGGAAGTTCTGGATGAACACGTCGGCGTCGGCCACCAGCCGATCGAACGCGGCAAGATCGGCCGGGTCCTTGGTGTTGAGCGTCACGCTGCGCTTGTTGCGGTTGTAAGTCTGGAAGTGCGGGCTGTAGAGTCCGCCCTTGAAGGCGCGGAACGGATCGCCGGTCTCCGGCTGCTCGATCTTGATCACGTTCGCGCCGAGATCGGCGAGCAGCATGCCCGCGGCCGGACCGGTGATGAACGTGCCCATTTCGAGCACGGTGACGTTCTGAAGCGGGTTCGGCATCGGCGATGCGCCCTCCCGAGGCGCGAGCAGGTTGCGACCAGGGCTGTCGTCGGTTGACAGCAGGATAGGTTCTTCGGATATCGAAGTCTAGTTCGAAAAGCGAAAACGGGAGCTTGCGATGCGGATCGGCAAACAGGACGCGCCTTACTCGTCGATCTGCACCTCCGACGCGGAGAGCATCACGGTGCGCGGCCGCGACCTGTGTGGCGAGGTGATCGGCAAGGTCGACTTCACCAGCTATTTCTGGCTGCTCGTCACAGGCACGATGCCGAACGCGACCCAGCGTCGCCTGGCGGATGCAGTGCTGTGCGCGATCGCCGAGCACGGCCTGGTCCCGAGCGTCGTCGCCGCCCGCATGACCTTTGCCGCCGCGCCCGAGGCGCTCCAGGGCGCGGTCGCGGCCGGCCTGCTCGGCTGCGGCTCGGTGGTGCTCGGCAGCGCCGAGGTGGCGGGCCGCTTCTACGCCGAATGCCTCGCCGACGCGGACGCGACCGGCAAAAGCCCCGCCGCGGCGGCGGCGGACGGCGTTCGCGCGCTGCGCGCGGAGAAGAAGGCGATCCCGGGCTTCGGCCATCCCCAGCATTCGGGCGGGGACCCGCGCGCGCTCTTGCTGCTCGACATCGCGCGCGACCAGGGGACCGCGGGCCGGTATGTCGAGATGCTGTACGCGATCCGCGACGCCTTGCCCGACGTGATCGGCCGCGCGCTGCCGATCAACGTCAACGGCGCGATCCCGGCGGTGATGCTCGATGCCGGCTTCCCGCTCGCCGCGCTGAAGGGGATCTCGCTGCTCGCGCGCACGGCGGGGCTGATCGGGCATCTGCAGGAAGAGAGCGAGCGGCCAATCGGCTTCGTGCTGTCGGGCAAGGCGGCGGCGGCGATCGAATATGACGGGCCGCGCGCCGCCGACGCCTAGGACTGGCGCGAGACCGACAGCTCGGGCGCGACGGCCTTGCGCGGGTTCAGCCGCACGATCTGCCAGTTCAGCCACGCGGCGAAGCTGACCCAGAGGAGATAGGGCAGGATCAGCAGGCTGGCGGCCTGCGAGATGGGTGCGAGGCCGACGATCAGCGCGACCAGCGACGTCCAGAGGAAGCCGACCTCGATCAGCGCCAGGTCCGGGCGCTTCAGCTTGAAGAAGAGCGGGCTCCACAGCAGGTGGAACAGCGCGTTCGCGGCGAACAGCGCGACGACCAGCCGGTGCTCGCCGACGGTCGTGGACGCCTCCCAGGCGAGCACGGCCGACCAGGCGGCCAGCCCGAGGATGATCGTCCAGGCCGGTCCGAACAGCCAATTGGGTGGGTTCAGCCGCGGCTTGCGCAGCTCGCGGTACCAGGGCCCCACATCGGTGAGGAGGCCCCCCGCGATCCCGAGCAACAGGGCCGATCCGCCGGCCACGTAGATTGCAGTCGCCATGGCCTTGCCTCCAGCGCCCGCAATTGGCGCGTTACTTGGACGCGAACTGCCCGGGTTCGGCGCCGAAATGCGCCATTGCATGGGCGCGTGCCGCCGCTGCCGTCTTAAACGTCTCGGCCTGCAGCGTGGACGTGATCAGAGGATAATTCTGCGAATTGTAGCGGATCTCGCGGACGGTCAGGCGCACGGCGCCGCTTTCGTCCTTGGCGATCAGGAACGGACGGACAGGGGTTCTCGACATTCGCAGGCTTTCGGTTGGAGGAAAATCAGGCGTCGGCCAGCAGGGCGGCGCGTTCGCGCGCCTTGTCGGCCAGGATCTGGGCGTGCATCTTGGCGCCGAGCGCGCTCCGCGCGGCGAGCATGCTCCAGCTCGCTTCGGACCGCTGCCAGCGCTCGCGCACATTGTCGAGCGTCGCGGCTTCGGCCCCGATCCGGGCTTCCTCGACGCGTTGCAGGTAGAATTCGTGTTGAGCCGACATTCAGGTCTCCCGATCGGGTCGCAGGTCCACGCCTGCCGGCGCAGGCGGGCGTCGCGTGCGCGACGCCCGCCCGTTCAGGTCAAGCGGCCTGGAGGTTGACGGCCGAGGTCTTGCCGCGGCTGTCGGTCTCGAGGTCGTAGGAAACGCGCTGGTCCTTATCGAGCGTGTGCATGCCCGCGCGCTCGACGGCCGAAATGTGCACGAAGGCGTCGCCGCCGCCATTTTCCGGCGCGATGAAGCCATAGCCCTTGTCGGCATTGAAGAATTTAACGGTGCCGGTGATCATGAGGATATCCTTATCCCTGGGTGCAGGCATGCGCCAAAGCAGCGCATCCTGGCGTCGTGAGGCGAGAAAGGGATCAAGGGAGGAGCCAAAGCGGCCCAAAATCCGTCAATGCGACGTCAGCCGTCCCTAGATGGGGTCGAAGCTGGAGATTTCAAGGGGTCAGCGCTTGGCGCGGCTTTTCCGCGCGGCGTAGCGGGCATCGCGGGCGCGCTTCTTGTCCTCTTCGGTCGGCGGCGGCGGCGCGCTCGCCTTCTCGGCCGCCAGCGCGGCCTTCTGCGCGCGCTCGGCCTCGATCGCCGCGCGCCGCGCGGCGGCCTTTTCCGCCTTGGCGGCATCGCGGCGCGCCTGCGCTGCCTGGCGGTCGGCGACCGCCTGCGGATCGGCCGCGGGGCGCGTCTTCAGCTTCTCGAGCGCGCGCTGCTTGGCCTCGGCGGCCTGGCCCAGGCGATCCTGGAACGTGTCCTTGCCGCTTTTCATGTCGTTACTGCTCGTCGTTGCGATCGGCGCGGCCGATCGGGATGGCCCGATCCGGCGGCGAACCCGGCCGGTACGGGCCCCGCGCTTGGGCCATTGGCTGCGCGAAGTAAACCCGCCGCGCACGATCCGCGCTTGCCACCGCGGCGCGATCATGCGCAGGGTCGGCGACTTCCGGCACGCGCGCAGCCGCGCCCCGCCCTCCCCCTGTCTCAAGGCGATCATGGACCAGTTCTTCAGCGCGCATCGTCGCCGCCGCCGTGTTGCCGACCGAGCCGACCGGCAGAGCGCCGACCGTCGCGGCAGCCTGGCGCGACCCGCCGGACCGCCCCCGGCCCGTCGCAGGACCGAGCTCGTCGACACCGCGCCGATCCCCGGCGGCGGCGAACTCCAGCTCGTCCGCTATGGCGACGACTTTGCGATCCAGTTCCGCTCCGACGAACTGATGGGCAGCATCGACCACGCGTCCGAGGAAGCGCTCGCGACGCTCGCTCATGGCTGCCCCGGGGCGCAGCGCGGCAAGGTGCTGATCGGCGGGTTGGGCATGGGCTTCACGCTCGGCGCCGCGCTTGCCTGCTGGGGCCCCGACGCGCGGATCACGGTCGCCGAGCTGGTGCCCGAGGTGGTCGGCTGGGCGTGCGGCCCGCTCGCCCATCTGTTCGGGACGCATCTGTCCGACCCGCGGGTCGAGATCCGCATCGCCGACATCCACGACGTGATCGCGGAGGCGCCCGCCCGCTTCGACGCGATCCTGCTCGACGTCGACAACGGCCCGGACGGGTTCATCCGGCCGGAGAATGACCGGCTCTACTGCAATTGGGGCCTGCGCGCCGCGTTCGAGGCGCTCACGCCCGGCGGCGTGCTCGCGGTCTGGTCGGCCTATCGCGACCCGGCGTTCGCCGAGCGGCTCGCGGCGGCCGGCTTCGCGGTGGTCGAGACCGAGGTCGAGGATACCGGCAACGACGCCCGCGGCCCGAACGCCGTCTGGCTCGCGACCAGGCCCGAGGCGCCGGCCGCCTGACGCTCAGCGCGCCGCGGTCGCGCGGCGCACGTCCCGCCACGAGACGAGCTTGAAGTTCTGCGCGGCGGGCGCGTTGTCGCCGTCCTGGACGACGAGCAGGCCGTCCGGGAAGTCGCGGCCGAAGCGGCCGGGCGCGACGGCGATCCCGTCCGTCTCCTCGGTCGCGCCGACGCGCCCCGCGACGATGCGGACGCGACCCGCCGCGCGGCCGTCCGGCAGCCGGTAGAGCGCATAGGCATTGTCCCCCTGGCTGGACGCGATCAGCCAGCCCCCGCGCCGCCCGACCGGCAGGATCGCGAGTCCCTCGACGTCGCTCACCAGCTGCCGTCCGTCGGCGGCGGCGAACAGCCGGCCCGCCGCATCGCCCCGGGCGAGGTCGAACGCCCAGATGCCGCGATCCTCCTCGCCGACGAACAGGGTGTCGCTTCGCGGATCGACCACGCACCCCTCGGTCTGGGTCGCGAGCTGGAAATGCCGGACCGTGGCGCCGACGGGGCGCGCGCCCGCGAGATCGACCCGGACCTGCTCGACCCGCCCGTGCTTCAGCACCGAGAATGCGTCCAGCCCGTCGCGTCGCGCGCGCAGGCAGACGCCATAGGCCTCGCCCGCGCCTCCCGCGACGTCGCCGAGCGGCAGCAGCGACGCCCGTTCGGTGTCGAGCCGGTAGATATGCAGCCGGGCCTGCGCCACGTCGTTGCGGTCGCTCGCGACGACGATCACCCCGCGCCGGCCGAGATCGACCAGGTCGACATTGTTCACCCGGCCCGCCGGCGCGAAGTGCCGCACCGCGCCGTCCAGGCCATAGACATAAAGCCCGGCCTTCTTGTCGGTCGCGACGATCAGGCTCTGCGCCGGTCGCCGCCGGTTGCGCCAGATCGCCGGATCGTCGGCGGCATCGCCGCGCGCGGTGTCGACCGGCCGCGTCTCGGCGACCGCGGTCACCTGCGCCGCCGGGGGCACGGCCGCCTGAAGCAGCCACGCCGCGAGCATCATCGGTCCCGCCATCGTCAGAAGTTCACGCGCACGCCGCCGGTGAAGCGGCGCCCGAACCGCTCCCACTCGACGGTCTGGCCGGTGATCGGCTTCGTCGGCGTTCCCCGCGCGGTCAGCAGCCCGGACGGGTCGGAGTAGCGGCGGCCCGGCTGGTCGAGCAGGTTCGCGGCGTCGAAATACACCTCGACATTGGGCGTGATCGCGTAGCGCGCCGAGAAGTCGAGCTCGTCGTCCGCCTGCCAATAGGTGTCGCCGCCGTCGACGTCGGTGTCGGCAATGCCGTCCAGCCATGCGCTCCGGCGCTGATATTGCAGTCGCATCGAGAGCCCGTATTTCTCGTAATAAACGCCGACATTGTAGACGCTGTCCGACGTGTTCGGCAGCCGCACCTTGCGGGCGGGCACGTTGCCGATCGCCGGCTTGGTGACCTTGCTGTCGTTGAGCGTCAGGTTGGCGCTGATGCCGAAGCCGCCCATCCAGTCGGGCAGGCCGAGCTTGCCGGTCCAGGGCTCGAGCTGGAGCTGCGCCGCGACCTCGAGCCCGAACAGTCGCCCGTCGCCGCCATTGGCCAGCCCGGTGAAGATATAGGCGGAGCGGTCGATGCCGTTGCTGTCGAGCGCGTTCGATCCGAAGGTGCGCGTCTCGGTGTAGAGCACGTCCTTCACCTTCTTGTAGAAGGCGCCGACCGAGATGTAGCCCTGCGGGCGGACATACCATTCGAAATAGGCGTCGACGCCATAGGCGCGCTCGGGCTTGGCCGCCGGGTTGCCGCCCGAGATCGTCTGGTTGGGGTCGTTGATCACCACATTCGGCCGCAGCTGGTCATAGTCGGGGCGGGCCGCGCCGGTGTTGAACGACAGGCGCAGCTTCTTGGTCTCGTCCAGATTGTAGTTGATGTGCACGCTCGGGAAGACGAGCGTCTGGTCGGTCTCGGCGGTGATGCCGGTCGAAATCCCGCGGTTCTTCACATTCTCGACGCGGACGCCGCCGACGAGCGAACCCCAGTCGTAGCGCAGCGTGCCCATCAGGAAGCCGGCATAGACCTGCTCGCGCACGTCGTAGATGTTGCCCGTCACGGGCGCGAAGGCGAAATTCCGCCGCGCGATCTCGGCGTAGCGCTGCATCTGCGCGGTGTCGAAATAGCGGAAATCGTAGCCCAGGCGGATCTTGCCCTGGAACGGCGTGTCAAGCGAAAAGCCGTTATAGTTGGTCGGGATGCCGATGGTCGCGAACTGGGCGGCGCTGTTGACCAGCAGCTGGTTCTCGTCGACCGTCTTGGTGCGCTGGTCGAACTGGAAGCCGGCCTTGATCGTCGCCTCCCCGCCGAACAGGGCGAGGTCCCGTGCGACGATCAGTCGGCCGGTATAGGCCTCGGTCGTGTCGATCGCGTCCAGCAACGACAACGAGACGAGCGGCTTGGTGAAGCTGTCGATCGCCCTGACCGGCGTGCCTGCCTGGAAGCGGGTCGGGCTCGCGAGCTGGGTCGTCGTGAACAGGTTCAGGATGGCGACGCCGGGATCGGTGAAGTCATAGCCGACGGTGGGCCGCGCCGTGCGCGCGCTCGGGCTTTCCCAGGCAGCTTCGCCGACGACCGAGCGATCGTCCTTGGACTCGGTGTAATTCCCCGTCCAAAGGATGCGCCAGCCATCGCCAAAGGCATGGCTGCCTTCCAGCGAAGTGGTGAAGATCGACTGGCGGAAGGCGCGCAGCGTCGACCGCTGCCGGATGTCGATGCCGTAGATCGTCCCCCTGGTGGGCGTGTTGCCGATGCAGACATCGGCATAGCCCGTGGTCGTCGGGGTCGGGTTCACCGTCGTCGGGCAGGCGGCCGTGCTGGCGACGAGGTCGCCCTGGCGGTCGTCGAGGTCGAAGCGGTAATTGTCGCGCGCCTCGTCGTCGGTGAAGATGGTGTAGATCGAACGCAGCGAGATGCGGTTGTCGCTGTCGGGGCGATAGTCGAGCCGGCCCGAGATCGACCAGTTCTTGCGGGTCAGCCGGTAGAGCTTGTTCTCGGTTTCATGCACCCAATAGCGGGTCGCAGCGCCGGGGCGCTGGTCCTGCGCGACCTTCTCCCAGTCATGCTCGAAATTGTCGGTGATCATGTTGCGCTCGTAATAGCTGCCCGAGACGAGCAGCCCGAGCTCGCCGGCGCCGCCCAGGTCGAAGCGGTTCGCAACGACCAGCGAGCCCTCATATTCGGGTCGGTCGCCGAGTTCGGCGCGGCCATAGCCCGCCTTCCCGGCCAGGTGGAAACCCTGATAGTCGAACGCCGAGCGAGTGACGATGTTGATGTTGCCCGAGACGGTCTCGCCGGGCATGTCGGGCGTGACCGCCTTCGACACGATGATCTGGCTGGCGATCGCCGAGGGGATCGAGTCGAAGCGCGCGTCGCGCCCCTCGGGGCTCACCACGTTGATGCCGTCGAACGAAAGCGTGGTCCACGTCTTCGGGCCACCGCGAAGGCTGATGTACCGCGCCTGACCCTGGTCGCGCTCGACGGCGACGCCGGGCAGCCGTCCCGTCGCCTGCGCGATATTCTGGTCGGGCAGGCGGCCCACCGAATCCGACGCGACGACGCTGACGAGCGAATCCGAGTTGCGCTGCACGTCGAGCGCGGCGGCTTCGGATTCGGCGATCGGGCGCGCGCCCGTGACCACGATCGTCTCGGCCGCCTCGGCGTCCGCGACCCCGCCCGCCGCCCCGGCCGTGTCGTCGCTCGCCCGCGCCGGCGACGCCACGAGACCAAGCACGGCGACGCTGCAGAAAAGAGCAACGCGAACGCGCGCCGCAGCGGGCGCGAGAGCGAGAACAGGCATGTTTGATTCCCCCGAAGACAACGTCGAAAGCGTCTCTCCGGCGGCGGGTAGGGGGCGGATGTTTCAGTGGCGCGGCGCAGCGATGAAGCTCCGATGACGAAGTCGTGGCAGTTTTGTTTCGCTTCCGGATCGAGCCGGTGACCGGATGCACCGCTCGGCGCTTGCGTCGGGGCGGGTGGCTCCCCGATAGAGGATCGGGGTTCGGGCGGAGTCTGGGGCGTGGCGCAGGGGGAAGCAGCGGAACGCGCGGCGGGTCGCCTGGCGTTCAGGTCGGCGCTGGTGGTGACGGCGCTGTTGCTCGTCCTGTCCGGCGCGCTTGCCGGCCGGGCCGCCCCCGACGGTCATGTCGCGCCCGTGCTCGTGGATCTCGCGACGTTCCTGTGGCGCAGGCAGGACCTGCCGGTCGCGGCGCTGTGCGTGCTCGGCCTTGTCGCCTGCTATCTGATGCCCTTGCCGGATGCGACGCCCCGCTGGCGGGTCGGGACCGGCACGATGATCGCCGTCCTGCTCGCCGTCACGCTCGCGCTTTGGGCGGCGCGCATCTGGCTGCTGTTCGACCATGACCTCAGCCGCGACGAGCAGATGGTCGGGTTCGACCAGCGTATCTTCGCGTCCGGGCGGCTGTTCGCCACGCTGGCCGAGCCGTTCCGCGCGACCTACCAGGCCCTGAACCCGATGTTCACGCTGCCGATCGGCGGCCATGAGGGTTGGGTGTCGGCCTATCTTCCGGTCAATGCCGCCCTGCGGGCGGGCGCCGGCCTCATCCTGCCCGACGCACTTGTATCTGCGCTTTTCGTGTTCGTCGCGGGGCTTGCGCTCTGGCAGGTCGCGCGCCGCCTGTGGCCGGAGAGCGGGTCGACCCAGCTCGTCGTGATGCTGTGCTTCCTCGGCTCGTCGCAAGTGCTGCTGATGGGCACGACGCGCTACGCGATGGCGCCGCACCTGGCGTTGAACCTGCTCTGGCTTCTGCTGTTCCTGCGCCGGACCTGGCCCGGGCATGTCGCCGCCATCCTCGTCGGCTTCCTCGCGACGGGGCTGCACCAGCCGCTGTTCCACCCGCTATTCGTGCTGCCTCTCCTGCTTCTGCTGGTCCACGACCGGGCGTGGCGCGAGCTGGCTTTCTATCTCGCCGCCTATGCGCTGATCGCCGCGGTCTGGGTGGCCTGGCCGGGCTGGCTCAGCGCGCAAGGCGCGACCCCGGTGATCGTCGATGCGACCTATGAGGGCGTGACCTTCGCCGAACGGCTGCGGCGAGTGCTCCATCTGCCCACCGCGACGTCGTTCGAGCTGATGGCGGCGAACCTCGCGCGCTTCCTGACGTGGCAGTTCCTGCTGCTCGTGCCGCTCGCGATCGTCGGCGTGCGAAGCGCGTGGCGCACGCCGCTCGTCCAGGCGCTCGCCGCCGGCATCCTGTTGCTGCTCGTCGCGATGACGCTGCTGCTTCCGGCGCAGGGGCATGGCTGGGGCTATCGCTACCTGCACGGGCTGATCGGCAATTTCGCCCTGCTCGCCGGCTATGGTTGGGCAGCGCTCGAGAAGCGGCGGCGCGCGCCGGTTCCGGCGCTCCTGGCCGCGACCCTGCTGTCCGTCTTCGTGCTGCTGCCGGTCCATGCCTGGATGGCCCGGACGATCCTGGCGCCGTTCGCGGGCGTCGCGCGCGGGATCGACGCGCTCGATGCCGACCTGGCGGTGATCGACCGGCGGGCCGTGCCGTTCGGCATGGACCTGGTGTCGAACCGCGCCGATCTGTCGAACCGTCCGCTGCGCTTCTCGGCGGGTTCGCTCGCCCCCGCCGCGCTCGTCCGGCTCTGCCGGGATCGAAAGGTGGCGTTCGTGCGCGGGCCGGCAATGGCCGGGATCGCCGGCTATTTCGACGTGCCGCTCGACCCGAGGCCCACGCGCGAGCTGCGCAGGCTCCATGAAGCGGCCGTCGCGTCAGGCTGCCGGGTTCAGGACGTGACGCGCTTCTGAAGCGCGGCGGCGATGCCCGTCGCCAGCGCCTGCCAGTCATAATGTCGGGCGGCATAGGCGGCCGCCGCCGCCCGCGCTTCGGGATCGCGCGCGGCGGAGTCGATGCAGGCGACCACCCGCCGGGCGGTGACCTCGGGCGCGGCAAGGTCGATCTCCACCCCGGTCAGCCATTGCGTCGCCCCCGGGTCGGCAGCGGCGCTGTCGAGGCCGCACACCACCGGCGTTCCGCAGGCGAGCGCTTCCTGCACGACCAGCGGATAGCCCTCGCCGACGCTCGGCAGCAGGAAAAGATCGGCGGCGCGCAGCAGGTCGGCCACCTCGGCCTGCCCGATCGCGCCCAGCGTGCGGACGTTGGCGAGGCCCCAGGCTGCGGGATCGATCGGGCCGGCGCCGGCGACCGCGAACACCAAGTCCGGCCGCAGGCGCGCCACCTCGCGCAGCACCGACAGGCCCTTCTTGGAGACCAGCCGGCCGACGAAGGCGACCAGGCGCTGTCCCTCCGCCAGCCCCAGCCGGGCCCGCAGTTCGGCGCGCGCGCCCTCCGCTCCCCCGGGGCGGAAGATGCGCCGGTCGACGCCGTTGAACAGCAGGCGCGGCGGCGCGCGGAACGCGATGCCGGCGAAGCGGTCGCGCACGGCCGCGCTGATGAACACGGCCTGGTCGGCGGCGCGCAGCATCGGCCGGGTCACCATCCTGGTGGCGAGCGCCATCGCCCCGCGCAGCACGCGCGAGGCGAACGGGATCTCGCCGATATGCTGGACGAGCAGCACGGGCTTGCCCGCCCGCCGCGCGAGGATCGTCGCGGCGATCGAGCTGACATAAAGCGCGTCATGGACGACGACTGCGTCCGCCCTCCGGACGGCACCGGCCAGCGCCCGCAGCCCGGCGGGCGTCGGGATCGGCATCGGCAGCCCGGTCAGCCGCTCGACCGGGTCGAGGCACGGGATCGGCACGGCCTCGACGCCCGGCAGGTCCGGCGCGGGATCCGACCGGCTCGCCACCCAGATGCAGCCATGGCCGGCGCCGGCAAGCTCGCGACAGACCTGGCCGGCGACCCGCTCGATGCCGCCGCCATGGCTCTCGAAGAAATGCGTGACGGAAAGGATGCGCACGGCAGGCGCGGCCGGTCAGCCGGCGCCGGCCAGCTGCCCCGCCGGCAGCAGCGCCGGATGCGTCGCGGTGGCGTCGGTCGGCGTGTCCGCGGCGAGTCCCGCGAGGAAGTCGGCGCGGTTGCCGCTCACCACCGCGAGCAGGAAGGCCGAGAAGCCCTGTTGCAGCCCGATCGACGCGAGCAGCCCCGGGATGACGACGGGCAAGACGGTGCCGAGCGGCCGGAACGCGTTCGCCGACCAGTAGCCGGCGGCGGCGAACAGCCCCAATATGCCGGTCCCGGCGAGCACCGCCGAAATCACGAAAAAGCCTTCGACGGTCAGCACGCCGCGCGCGCGGAACAGCCAGGGCCAGGCGCGGCGAAAGCCCATGCGCACGCCGTGCAAATGGGTGGCGAGCGCGAGGATCAGCGCGAGGTGGCCGGTCGAGACGAGCATCGCGCCGAGCACGGCCCAGCTCTCGCCGAAGGTGGTGATCGCGACCAGTCCGAGCGCCTTCGCGGTCGCGAGCGCGAGCACGACGAGCCCGACCAGCGTCATCGCTGTCGCCGGCACCGCGAACACCCAGGTCGGGCTGAGCATCAGCAGGTAGCGGAGATGGCGCCAGCCGTCGCGCCACGGGCGCAGATGCGGCGCGCGGCCCCGGCGGTCGGGCGAAAGGGTGACGGGCACCTGGTCGATGCGCAGGCCGGCAAGGCTGGCCTTGATGACCATCTCGCTGGCGAACTCCATGCCTGTCCCCTCGACGCGCAGCGCGCGATAGGCGTCGCGGCGGACGGCGCGCAGCCCGCAATGCGCGTCGTCCACGCCGGTCCGGAAGAACAGGTTGAGGATGCCGGTCAGCGCGGGATTGCCGATATAGCGGTTCTTCCACGGCATCGCGCCGGGGCGGATGCCGCCCTGGAAGCGCGTTCCCATACACAGGTCGGCGCCCGCCTCGAGCCGTGCGACCATCGGCACCGCGTCGCAGAAATCATAGCTGCCGTCGGCGTCGCCCATCACGAGATAGCGGCCGCGCGCCGCCGCGAACCCGCCCATCAGCGCCGCGCCATAGCCGCGGTCGGACACGGCCACGACGCGGGCGCCGAGCGACTCCGCGAGCGCCTGGCTGCCGTCGGTCGAGCCGTTGTCCGCGATCAGGATCTCGCCGCCCAGCCCATGCACCCGCGCGATCTCGTCGAGCGCGCGCCGCGCATTCTCGATGCAGAAGGCCAGCGACTCCGCTTCGTTCAGGCACGGCATGACGATCGACACGGCACATGCGTCGACGGCGGCGGCGTCTGGTCTCGATCTCATCAGTCCCCCCCGGGGCCACGTCGCCATGGCCTAGCCGCACCACTGCTAAGAACAGGTTGCGGCGGCGGCAATATCGCTCCTTTAAGGTTCGGCGGATAGTCTGGGGACGTTGCGACAGGAGTGAGACGCGCAGGTGTGGCTTGAACCGTAACCGCTCGGCCCCGCGGATCTGGGACACCGACTGGCTGGTGCTCTCGGCGCTGGCGCGTGCGCTCGACGCGCAGCTGGCCCGGCACGTCCGGCCGGCGACGCGGCTCGTCGACATGGGCTGCGGCGACAAGCCCTATGAGGCGATGATCCGCGCGCGCGGCATCGATTATGTCGGCGTCGACCTCGACGGCGACGCCGTCGTCCGCCTCAACCCCGACGGCACCGCGCCCCTGCCCGACCGCGACGCCGGCGCCGTGCTCTCGGTCCAGGTGCTCGAGCATGTCCGCGACGTGCGCGGCTATTGCGCCGAACTCCGCCGGCTGCTGCGCGACGACGGGGTGCTGCTGCTGTCGACCCACGGCACCTGGCTCTACCACCCCCATCCCGAGGATCATCGCCGCTGGACCCGGCCGGGGCTGGCGAGCGAGCTCGCGGGCTGCGGCTTTTCGGTGCGCGAGACGGTCGCGATCGCGGGCCCGCTCGCGACCTCGACGATCATCCGGCTGACCGGCTTCGCCTATGCCCTGCGCAAGCTGCCGCTGATCGGCCCGGCGCTGACCATGGCGCTCGCGACGGTGATGAACCTGCGTGCGCTGATCGAGGACCGCATCACGCCCGCCGCCATCCGCGACGATAACGCCTGTGTTTACCTCGTCCGCGCGGTAAAGACCCCGGCATGAGCCTGCGCGCCCCGAGCTTCCACGTGCTGATCGCGGGCCTGTGCTTCGTCGCGCACAATGCGATCGTGCTGGCGCTGGCCGGGCTCGGCGCGCCGCTCTGGCTCGCCATGGCCGGGTCCTTCGTGCTGGTCTGCCTGCTCGGCTATGCGCTCCACGCGCGCTTCACCTTCGAGCAGCCGCACAGCTGGCCGGCCCTTGCCCGCTACGCGATCGCGATGTCGGTCAACTTCCCGCTCGCGCTCGGCGGCACCTGGCTGCTGACCGTCCCGCTCGCCCTGCCGCTCGCGCTCGCCGCGCCGCTGGCCTCGTCGTTGCTCGTGCTCGTGAACTTCGTTCTCGGGCGCTGGGCGATCACCGGCCGTCTCGCCTCCTTCAGCAGAAGCGCCGCCAATGGACAGGGTTGACGCGCGGATCAGCCCCGCACGGGTCCGCGACATCTTGGTCGGGCACACCCCGATCTACCGCTACCGCACGCCGGCCTATCAGACGGTGATGCTCGAAAGCCTCGCCGAGCTGTGGCAGGCGCCGCACGCGCGCGTGCTCGACGTCGGGGGCGGCACCGGGCTGATGGCCGAGCTGATGGCGGCGCTGCTCCCCGCGGGCAAGGTGACGACCGTCGACCTGGTCGACCGTTTCCTGCCGACGCTCAGCGTCGAATCGCGCGCCTATGACGGCCGCCACCTGCCCTTCCCCGATCGGAGCTTCGACGCGGCGACGATCAACAACGTGCTGCACCATGTGCCGCCCGCCGCCCGCGCCGGGCTGCTCCGCGAGATAAGCCGCGTCGTCGAGGGCCCGCTCTACATCAAGGACCATGAGCGCCGCGGCCGCCTCGACGATCTCCGGCTGGTGGTGCTCGACATGATCGGCAACACGCCGTTCGGCGGCATGATCAAGGCCGATTATCTGAGCCCCGACGACTGGACGGCGCTCGCGGACGCCGCCGGCTACCGGATCGTCCGGGGGCCGACGCAGTTCCGCTACCGCTCCGGCCTGCAGGCCGCGATCTTCCCGAACGCGCTCGAAGTGACGATGCGCTTCGACCCCGCCTGACCGGCCTCAGCCGGCGCCCTTCGCGGCGGCCGAGGCCCTGGCGGGCTTGGCGGCCGGCTTCGGGCGCACCTGCTTCTGGCGTCCTTCGACCTGGCGCATCTCGAACGCGCCGGTCTTCTCGACGAGGGTGCTGAGCTTTGCACAGCCGAAGGTCCGCGGGTCGAAGTCCGACGCGAGGATCGCGAGGCGGTTGCCGATGCCGCTGAGCGAGACCCAGCCGTCCTCGTCGTCGAGCTGCGAGATCGCCGTGCGGATCAGCGGCACCGCGATGCTCACCGGCCGCTTGACCGCGGCCGGCCGCGCGTCGGACTGGCTCGCTTCCTCGGCGCCGGTCGCCTGCGGGATCAGGTTCTCGGTATAGATGAATCGCCGGCACGCCTGGCGGAGGCTCTCGGGGGTCTTCTGCTCGCCAAAGCCGTACACGTCGATTCCCTCCTCGCGAATGCGCGCGGCCAGCCGGGTGAAGTCGCTGTCCGACGACACGAGGCAGAAGCCGTCGAAGCGTCCGCTGTGCAGCAGGTCCATCGCGTCGATGACGAGCGCGATGTCCGATGCGTTCTTGCCGGCCGTGTAGGCGAAGTTCTGGTGCGGCATGATCGCGTGGGTGGAGAGCACGTCCGCCCAGCCGCGCAGCTGCGAGCCGGAGAAATCGCCATAGATGCGGCGGACGCTCGCCTCGCCGATCTTGGCGATCTCCTCGAACAGGCCCGCGGCGATGCGGGGGGAGGCGTTGTCGGCGTCGATCAGGACGGCGAGGCGGGGAGCACGAGGTTCGAGAGCCATGCCCCTCCTTCCGGAACTCGCGACCGGAAAGCAACCGGCATGCCCCGCCGGCGGGCGAACGCGCTAGCGGTCGAGGGCCTGGCTCTCGCGCAGCGTCGCCGACAGATCCTCGTAAAGCTGCGCGATCTCGAGGTGGAGGTCGCGGCTGTGCTGATCGCGGACCCGATCCGCGAAGGCGCGCTCCTCGTTGGCGCGGCGGCGGAAATAGGCGGCGTCCGTCTCATGCGGGCCCGCGCGGCGCGCTGCCGGCCCGGCGCCGTCCAGGACGGAATGACGTTGTCGCCTCGGCAGCGCGTGGACGTTCTCCATGACCCGAAATCCCTGGCGAGCGGAAAGGAAGCTCCGACCTAGCCCCGATCGGAAACCGCCGCGCTTACCTATGTGAGTCGACCGGCAATCGTCCAAAGTCCCGATCCAGGACCGTCAGCCTCCCGTGCGGCTAACGCAGGTTATGGCCCGCCTCGCCCCCGCTTTGTACCGCAGCGCCGCTATGCCCACCGTCTTCTTCCACCTGCATAACGACGTGAACACGCCCGACCTGACGGGAACCGAGTTCGCCAGTCTCGACGAGGCGCGCGACTATGCCCTGGCGATGGTCCGGTTCGAGATTGCGGAAACGGTCAAGAAGACGGGCCGCGTCGTGCTGTCCCACCGGATGGACCTCGAGGACGAGACCGGCCGCGTGCTCGACACCGTGCATTTCCGCGACGCGCTGCGCATCGAGCCCTGACCCGGGCACGCAAGGTCAGAGCCGCGTCAGCTCGCTCTCGCGCAGGTGCAGGTAGTTGAGATCGAAATCGCCGGCCTCGGCGAGGCTGCGCCAGTCGCCGATGCGGATGACGCGGGGATTGGGACGGTCGATCAGTCCCTCGGTCTCCAGCGCCTTCAGTGTCCGGTTGATGTGCACCGAGGTGAGCCCGGTCGCATCGGCGAGCTGCTCCTGCGTCATCGGCAGTTCGTAATGCGAGTCCTCCCCCAGCCCCGCCACGCGGAGCCGGACGGAGAATTCGCACAGCAGGTGCGCGACCCGCGTGCGGGCGTCCCGCCGGCCGACATTGGTGATCCATTCGCGGAAGATCGAGCCGTCGACCAGCGTGTCGACCCACATGGCATGGGCGACGCCGGGCCGGTCGTGGGTCAGCCGCAGAATGTCCTCGCGCGGAATCATCGCGATCTTGCCGCCGGTCAGCATCTGGACACTGTGATCCGCGACCTTGAGCAGGCTGTTCTGCAGGTCGACCAGCTCGCCCTTCATGTGGATCGCGACGATCTGCCGGTCGCCGGTCGCGACCAGCTTCGTCCGGACCGAGAAGCCGCTCAGCATCACGCAGGAATGGACGGCGCGCTCTCGTTCGCGGACGATGAACTGGCCGCGCTCCAGCGCCTTGCTCGTGAACGGCAGGGCCATGATCGCCGCCCTGTCAGCGGCATCGAGGGGGGACCGGTAGGCAAGCTTCGCGACAAGCGGCTCAAGCGTGTCGCTGTTGGTCTGCCTCTGCTGCAACGCTCGCCTTCCGGTTGGACACAAGTTTTCGCGCCGGGCACTCGACCCGGCACGTTCCCCGCCTCCCCTTATCAGAGTCGCAAGCCACTTCCCTAACCTATGAAAGGCTTAGGGGACGTCCATCATCAGGCTTTGATCCAAAGCCGTGCTCATGCGTTTGTTCCGTCTCCGCCGATCTGTTCTGGCTGTGAGTGGCTGAGGGCCTGATCGCGCTCCCGCCGTTGCGAGGAGTACAGCGTGCCCCGTTTCTTCCTGCACCTGGTCGACAGCGTCGACATGCTCCTCGATCCCGACGGCACCGAGATGCCTGCCGAGGCGGTCCCTGCCGCGGCGCTTCGTGCGGCGCGCGACTGCATGGCGGCCGACATTCGCGACGGGCGAATCGACCTTGGTTACCGGATCGACGTCCACGACGAGGCCGGAGTGCGCGTCCACAGCCAGAGCTTCGCCGCCGCCGTCACCATCCTCCGGTCGGAATGACCGACCGGTGCGCGCGCGTCGCGTGCGCCCCTCGCCGGACGCGCACGCCGCGTCCATTCCCTGGCGGCAGGCCGTGGCTCAGTCGTCGGCGCGGCCGCGATCCGGGTTTTCGCTCGGCGAACGCGCCAGCTCGTCGTTCGCGACGGCGATCCTCGACAGATAGCCGTCGAACGGTGCTTCCCGCCGATCGGCTCGAACGGCTTCCGCGGCCCAGGCGCGGGCGGCGGCGGTCGACCGGCGCCGGACATCGGCGACGCCGGTCTCGGCAGCGGTCGCTTCGTGACGGGCCTGCTGGGTGCGGCATTGGGTGGACGTCGGGTACATGTCGATCCTCTCGGGTTCCGGCCAAGCAGAACGCCCGACGAAGGACACAACGCACGACGCGGCGATTCGGCCCGGGCGAAGCCGTTCGCCGGCGCCCGCCGTCCCCGCCTCAGCTCAGGTCGATCTCGGCCAGCGCCTTTTGCGACGAGCGCTGGATGTGGTCGGCGATCAGCCGGTAGGCGGTCTGCATGCTCGACGACTTGCGCCAGGCGAGCGCGATCGACCGATAGGGCTGCCAGCCCGCGACCTTCAGGATCGCCAGCCCCGAGGTCCCGCCGACTTCGGATGCGAGATAGAGTCCCGGCAGCACCGCCAGGCCCAGGCCGCTCGCCACCATCTGGTGCAACGAGTCGAGGCTGGTGCCCTCGTAATCGTCGCTCAGCCGCATGTCGTAGGCGCGGGCCACGTCCTGGGACTGGCGATGGAAGTGATGGCGCTGATCGAGCGAGAGCAGGGCCCGCCCGCGCAGCGCCGCCGGATCGACCACGGGCAGCGCCGCCAGCGGGTCGTCGACCGGCGCGGCGAGGAACAGCGGCTCGCGGAACAGCGGCTCGACTTCCAGGTCGGCGCCCTCGATCGGCAGCGGCCCGAGGTGAAGGTCGAGCTCGCCGCGCGCGAGCTGACGGCTCTGCTCGTCCGGGATCCCCTCGCGCACATAGAAGCGCAACTCCGGCGCGACGCGATGCAGGTCGGCGATGATCGAGGACAGGAGATAGGGCCCGAGCGTGGGCGTCGTCCCGAGCTTGAGCGTGCCCGTGAGCGTGTCCGACCAGCGACGGGTCATCAGCTGGATCTCGCGCACGTCGGCAAGCACGGTCCGCGCGCGGGTGACCACCGACCGGCCGATCGGCGTCAGCATCGCCCCGCTCGCGGTGCGATCGACGAGACGCACGCCCAGCCGATCCTCGAGCGCCTTGATCTGCTGGCTGAGCGTCGGCTGCGCGACGTTGCTGAGCGTCGCCGCGCGCGCGAACGACCCCGCATCGGCGACCGCGACCAGATATTGAAGCTGTCTGAGGCTTGGCACGGTATAGCCTTAGGCTATCGGTTGAGCGTCCGCAAATCGATTGGCCGGGTTTGGTACAGGGGAGTAGTTCTGGCGTCACCGGCACAGTGGCGCTCTGGATATAGCCCCCATCTAGACGTCGCTGTGTCGGCCCAGCTCTGCTTCATGGAGGAGGCCGGATGCGCACTTGCCTGATCGCCGCGTTGCTCATCGCTCCCGCGGGCGCCGCGGCACGCACCACGATCGCGATCGAGAACCGGTCGCGCGACACGCTGGTGCTGCAAGTCGACCAGTCTCCGAAGGGCCATGAGGCAAGTCTGGCCGGGGTGTTGCCCCCGGGTCGTGCGACGGCAGCCGTCAAGCCCTCCGCAAAAGTGCTCTCGACGACGGCGGAGGCGGAGGATCATCTCTTCGATCTCCGCTATGTCGACGAGGCTGGCGACGGCTGCCGTTTCCGCGCGATTGTCGAACCCCATAGCGTCGCCTTCGCGCGGATCGTGCCCGCCGCGGACGCGATTGGCGAGGGGCGCTGCCAGGCCCGCACCGGCGCGACGCAGGGCGACTTCGTTTTCTTCGCGCATTGATGCCCAAACCCGCGTCCCGCACCATGCGCTGTCCCGCCTGCGCCGGCCCCGTCACCGCCGTCCGCTCCGGCAACGTCGAATATGATCGGTGCCAGGATTGCGGCGGGGTCTGGCTCGATCGCGGCGAGCTCGAGCAGTTGATCGCCCTCGCCTATCGGACCGGCGCCGCGACCACCAGCCGATCGCCGCGGGCAGCCGGCCCGTGACCCGCGCCCGCCCCTATTCCGTCGCCGAAGAGCTCGATTCCGCCACGCGCGAGCTCGTCGACCTCGCGACCGGGCTGGCGCGGCGGCGCAACATCGCGATGCGCGGCGTGCCCGAACTCCTTCTGCTCGCCGCCATCGAGACCGCCGCGCAGATCGACGGCACCGCGGACGGGACGATCGACTGGCTGGAACAGGTCGCCGCCCGCCTGCGCGAGACGTGCAGCGAGCCCTGACGGCGGCTCAGCCCGCGGCGAAGGTCAGGGCCTCGATCTTGTTGCCGTCGGGATCGCGGACGAACGCGGCGTAGTAGTGGCCGTCATATTCGGGCCGAAGGCCGGGCGCACCGTCGCCGGTCCCACCATGCGCCAGCGCGACGCGGAAGAAGGCGTCGACGTCCGCGCGCCGCTCGACCTCGAACGCGACATGCACGCCGTTGCCCGGCGAGGCCCGGCCCCCGTCGGCGGGACGGTTCAGGCTGAAGCTGGTGATCCCCGATCCATATCCGACCGCATCCGGGACCTCCAGGGTCCGGCGCAGTCCAAGCGTCGCCATCACCGGGTCGTAAAAGGCGCGCGCCCGCGCGAGATCGGCCGTGCCGAACGAAACATGGTGGACCATGGTCCGCGAACCGTCGACCGGCGGGCGGGTTCCGGGCGCAGCAGCGGGCCCGATTCCAATCTTCCTCCGTCCCGGCAACCGCGATACGCTGGCGCAACAATCAAAGGGGGAACCGGCTCGTGCGACTTCTTCTTGCCGCAGCACTCATCTGTTCGACGTCGCCGCTGGCCGCGCAGATCGCGACTCCGGCGCGGCCCGTGACCGATCCCAAAAGCCTGGTCTCGCCGGCCAATCCCAATGCGCGGCCCGTGCCGCTCGAGGATATCGGGATCACGCGCGCGGTCGGCAGCACCACCTGGAGCGCCGACGGCAGGCATGTCTTCATGGCCACCAACCTGACCGGCCGCTTCAACATCTGGCGCACCGATGCCGACGGCAGTTGGCCGCTGCAGATGACCCAGTCGGACGACAGCCAGTCCGGGCTGGCGGCTTCGAGGGATGGGAGATGGCTCTATTTCGTGCAGGACAAGGGCGGCGGCGAGTATTTCGACATCTACCGCGTGCCGACCGCCGGCGGTGCGGTCGAGCAGGTGACCCGCACCGACGACATCAGCGAGCGCGGTCTCGTCCCGGGCGGCGCGAACGGCGCGATGGCGCTCAACGTGAAGAAGAAGGGCGAAGCGCAGGCGAACCTTGCCGTGATCGCCGCCGACGGCACGATCCGCGTGCTCACCAGCGAGACCGACCCCGCCTTCGCCTGGTCTCCGCGCGCATGGACGGCCGACGGCCAGGCGATCTTCGCCAATCGCGCCAAGGTGGACTCGACCAGCAGCGAGATCTGGAGGGTCGACGTCGCGACGGGCAAGGCGACCCGGATCCTCGCGGGCAAGGATGTCGTCTACACCGTCGAGGATGTCAGCCCGGACGGGGCGTGGCTCGCCGTCACCACCGACAGGGACACCGGCCGCCCGCGCGCCGGCCTCTACAATCTCGCGACTCGCCAGTGGATTTGGCTGAAGCCGCTGAGCTGGGACCAGTCGGCGATCCGCTTCACGCGGGACGGACGGTTCCTGCTCGCGGAAAGCAGCGACGACATGCGCACCGCGCTGGTTCGCTACGACGTCGCGACGGGCGCCGAGACGACGCTCAGCCTGCCGGAAGGGCTGAACTTCACCGCCGGAAGCGATCCCCGCTCTCCCGACGGTCGCACGCTGCTCGTGATGCACATGGGGGCGAACACCGCGAGCGAGCTGTTCGCCTATGATCTCGCCAACGACACCGCCAAGCCATTGACCCGGCTCGCCATTGCCAGCCTCTCGCCCGAGGCGCTCGCGACGTCGCAGATGGCGACCTTCGAAAGCTATGATGGCACGTTGGTCAGCGCGCTTGTTACCATGCCTGCAAATCTCAAGCGAAACGCCACCAACCCCGCCATCGTGCTTCCGCACGGCGGGCCGACTGGCAAGACCGAGGACGGCTTCGACAGTGTCGCCGCAGCGCTTGCCAGCCGCGGCTATGTCGTGATCGCGCCCAACTTCCGCGGCTCGACCGGCTATGGGAAGCCGTTTCAGACCGCCAACTACAAGGACCTGGGCGGGGGCGACCTCAAGGACACGATCGCGGCCAAGCAGTTCCTCGTGGAGACCGGCTATGTCGATCCGAAGCGGGTCGGCATCTTCGGCGGCAGCTATGGCGGGTTCATGACGCTGATGGCGCTCGGCAAGGCCCCGGAGGAGTTCGCGGCGGGCGTGCAATGGTTCGGAATCATCAACTGGCGGACCATGTATCGCGACATGGACGAGGTGCTGAAGGCCTATCTGCGCAGCCTGATGGGCACGCCCGAGGACAATCCGGACGGCTACGACAATGCGTCGCCGCTCAAGTACATCGCCAATGCAAAGGCGCCGTTGCTGACCCTCCAGGGCGAGAACGACATCCGCGTGCCGCGCGGCCAGGCCAAGGAGGTCCACGACATCCTGAAGGCCGGCGGCAAGACCGTCGAGACCGTCTATTATCCGGCCGAGGGACACGGCTTCCGCAAGCAGGAGAACCGCCTCGACTCGCTCCGTCGCACGGTCGAATGGTTCGACAAATATCTGAAGCCCGCCCCGCGGGACTGACCGGCCGTGCGGGGCCGGGCGCGCGCCCGGCCCCGTCGGCGATCAGGCGAACGCGCGCGTCGGGCGACGCCGCAGCGCAGTCCCGAGCAGGCCGAAGCCGCCCAGCATCAGCGCCCAGCTTGCCGGTTCGGGCACCGCAGCGCCGGTGAACCGAACCTCGGACAGGCCGCTGCTCCAGTCGCGCTCGGCATAAGTGCCCTCGCCGTAATTGTTCAGCACATCGAGGCGAACGAAGCGCGCCGTTCCGGCGAGCGCGAAGCTCTGCGCGGCGAGCGGTTGCCCCGTGCCGGCGAGAAGCCTGCCGCTCAGCAGCTCGGTGAAGGTCGTGCCGTTCGCCGAACCCGACAGCCGGAAATCCTTGACGCCGCGAAGAATGGTCGACTGGAATTCGGCGGGATTGCCGAAATTGTAATTCCAGATGCGGGCGCCATCGAGATTGTAGAGCGCACCGAGGTCGAAGGTCAGCGAGGCCTGGTTCACGCCCAGGTTCGTCATCCACATCGCCGCGAAATTGCCGTCGTGCAGGCCGCCGGTCAGGCCGCTGCCATTGATCAGGTTCTCGGACTTGTACTGGCCGAACAGGCTGAACGTGTCGGTCGCGGTCACGGCGACCGGGACGATCGTGTCGGCAAGAGCGGGCGCCGACAGGCTGGCCGCGGCAAGCGCCGCGACGGCGAAGCGAAACATCATCACTGACCCCTTTTCGAAAGCGGGCCCGATGAGTGCCGGGCCCGGAGGCGGCGCTAGGCGGCGGCGGCGACGCTTTCGTGAAGGGCTTGTTAAGCTAATATGATAGCGCGCTTCTCTTCGTGATCTTGGCGTACCGGGATGAGACAGGCGATCTGCCCGGGCCAAAATCGCTATTGCAACTCATTCGCAGATTAGCTTAAGCGGCCGTCATGACGCGCAACGCGATCCGCACCTGGTCGCTCGTCCACAAATGGTCGAGCCTGGTCTGCACGGCCTTTCTGCTGATGCTGTGCCTGACCGGATTGCCGCTCATCTTCCACGACGAGATCGACCGGCTCGCATCGGGCACGCCGCGCTTCGGGATGCCCGGTGTCGGATCGTCCGGGACGCATCCGGGCCTCGTGCCGCTCGACACGATGCTCCGGGTCGCGCTCGCGGCGCGGCCGGGCGAAGTGCCGGTCTATATGGCCTTCGACAATGACCAGCCGTCGATGACGGTGACGACCGCGCCGCGTCCGGACTCGCCGGCGCGCGACATGACCATCCAGCTTCTCGACCGCTCGACCGGCCGCGCCTACGCGCCGGTCGAGGAGTCCGGCGTGATGGACTTCCTGCTCGACCTGCACACCGACATGTTCCTGGGCCTGCCGGGCATGTTGTTCCTGGCGGCAATGGGGCTGTTGTTCGTCGTCGCGATCGTGTCGGGCGTCGTCCTCTACGCCCCGTTCATGCGCCAGCTGCCCTTCGGCACGCTCCGCACGGCGCGGAGCCGGCGGGTCAAGTGGCTCGACTATCACAATCTGCTCGGGATCGTGGCGCTCGCCTGGACGGCGGTCGTCGGGGTGACCGGCGTGATCAACGCACTGGCGACGCCCATCAACCAGCTCTGGCAGCGCAGCGAGCTTGCCGAGATGACCCGCAGCTATGCCGGGCGCGCCGCGCTCCCGCCCGCGCGCTATGGCTCGCTGGACCGGGCAATGGCCTCGGCGCGGCGCGCGATCCCCGGCTACAACCCGCAATTCATCGCCTTTCCCGGCGGGTCGTTCAGTTCGAAGCATCACTATGCGGTGTTCTTCCAGGGCGACACGCCGCTGACCGAGCGACTGCTGACGCCGGCGCTGATCGACGCCGAGACCGGCGCCTTCACGGACGCGCGGCCGATGCCCTGGTATTATCAGGCGCTCGCCCTCTCGCGCCCGCTTCACTTCGGTGACTATGGCGGGCTGCCGCTCAAGATCCTCTGGGCGCTGCTCACCCTGTTCACGATCGTGGTGCTCGCGACCGGTCTCTATCTCTGGATCGGCAAGCGCGGCGCGGTCGGCATGCCCGCCGCCGCTCCGCGGCTGGAGGACGAGGGCCTGGCCCTCGCTGCCGAATGACCCGGCGGACGCTTGGCGCCATCTTCGCCATCCCGCTCGCGATCGGCTTGCTGGGGCTGGTCGGCCTGATCGCCGCGCTGACCGGCGACGGCTGGCGAGACGGCCTGTCCTGGGCGGCGCTGTCGGTCCCGGTCCTCGCCGTCGCATGGGCTCATCGCGCCCGCAAAACCTGACCTGATCGCGCCGACGTGCGCCTGCTTTTCCTTTGGGGGACAACCATATGAATCCTGCTCGTCTTCGTTCGACCGCCGCGCTGCTCGCCGGCAGCGCCATGCTGTCGATCGCCACTCCCGCAGCGGCGCAGGAGACTGACCCGACCACACAGGAAATCATCGTGACCGCGCAGCGGGGCAACGAAACGGGTGTGATCCGCGGCGGCACGGTGGGCGTGCTCGGCGACAAGCTGTCCGAGGACGTGCCGTTCAGCATTAAGAGCTACAATGCCGCGCTGATCCTGAACCAGCAGCCGCAGACGCTGGGACAGGTGCTGGAGAATGATCCGTCGATCCGCACCAGCTATGGCTTCGGCAACGCGGCCGAGCAGTTCGTCATCCGCGGCTTCTCGCTGGCAGGCGACGATATCGGCTATGCCGGGCTCTACGGGATCGCGCCGCGCCAGCTGATCGCGCCCGAGCTGTTCGAGTCCGTCCAGGTCCTGAACGGCGCGACCGCGTTCCTGAACGGGGCCGCGCCCGGCGGCTCGGGGATCGGCGGCAGCGTCAATCTCGTGCCGAAGCGCGCGACCGGGGAGGCGACCAGCCGGGTGACGCTCGGCTTCACGGCCCCTGCGCATGTCGGCGGCAGCTTCGATTTCGGCCGCCGTTCCGGCGACGGCGCCTGGGGCGTGCGCGTCAACGGTGCCGCGCGCCGGGGCGATGTCGGGATCGACGACGAGTTCCGCAGCACCTACGTGCTCGGCGGCGCGGTCGACTATGATGGCGGCCCGCTGCGGCTGTCGCTCGATCTCGCCTATCAGCGGGTCCGCGTGCAGCGCCTGCGCCCCAAGCTGACGGTGAACGGCGTCGTGCCGCGTGTTCCCGCCGCCGACTCGAATTATGGCCAGCCGTGGCAGGAAACCACGCTGCGCGACGTCTTCGGCCAGGTGCGCGCCGAGTATGACCTCGCCGACAATGCGCTGCTTTACGCCGCCTTCGGTGCGCGGGACGGATCCGAGTCCGGCGTCTACAGCACCCTCACCCTGCTCAACGCGCAGACCGGCGCTGCAAGCGCGACCGGGTCGTTCATTCCGCGCACCGACAATAACGAGGCGGCGCAGGCCGGCCTTCGCGTCACCCTGCAAGGCGGCGGCGTCAGCCACGAGATCAACCTGGGCGCCTCCGCCAACTGGCTGGTCAACCGCAACGCCTTCGAGTTCTACGCGGCGTCGCCGGTGCTCAACAACATCTACGCGCCGGTCGTCGTCCCCCGGTCCAGCGTCGTCACTTTCCGGGGTGGGAATCTGGACGACCCCTTCCCGATCTCGCGCGCCCGGCTGGCGAGCGTCTTTGCGTCCGACACGATCGGCCTGTTCGGCGACCGTCTGCTGGTGACCGGGGGCCTGCGCCTCCAGACCATCCGCACGCGCTCCTATTCGAACGCGACCGGCTTGCTGGCCAGCGAATATGAGGCGAGTGCGGCGACGCCCGTGATCGGCGTGGTCGTGAAGCCCGTCGAGCGGGTCTCGCTCTACGCCAACCGCATCGAGGCGCTCGTGCCCGGCGCTGCGGCGCCGGCGACCGGCGTCAACCCGTCGGGCGGGGCGGCGCTGCCGGTCACCAATGCGGGCGAAGTGCTGCCTCCGTTCAAGTCGACTCAATATGAGGTCGGCGCCAAGCTCACCCTGTCCCGCTTCAGCGCGAGCCTCGCCTGGTTCCAGACCGACCGCGCGACGTCCATCCTGCGCGCCGATACGGGGCGGCCGGGCTTCCTCGTCTTCGGGCCGTTCGGCATCCAGCGGAACCGGGGCGTCGAGCTCAGCTTCGAAGGCGAGCCGGTTCGCGGCGTGCGCGTCATTGCCGGTGGCTCCTGGATCGATGCGACGTTGCGGCGCACCCAGAATGGAGTGAACCAGGGCAACAAGGCGGTCGGGGTTCCCGAATATCTCCTGAACGCGAATGTCGAGTGGGACCTGCCCTTCCTGCCCGCCGCGACGCTGACCGGGCGGGTCGTCCACACCGGCAAGCAGCCCGCGAACCTCGCCAACACGCTCGAGCTGCCCTCCTGGACGCGGTTCGACCTCGGCGCGCGCTACGTCCTGGTGGTGAACGATCGCCCGCTCACCCTTCGCGCCAGCGTCGATAACGTCGCGAACAAGCGCTACTGGGCGTCGGCCTTCGACACGTTCCGCCCGGACCTGCTGCAGGGCCTGCCGCGCACCTTCAAGCTGTCCGCGTCCTACGACTTCTAGCCGTCAGGCGGCCGCCGCGCGCCGGCGGGGTGCGCCGAGCACCCAGCCGGCAAGCACGACCGGAACGATCGCCAGCAGGCCGAGGCCGAAGACGAGAGACGCCGGCAGCGACGCGAGCGGGGCCAGGATCCCGCCCCACAGCGCGCCACGGCCGACCGTGTCGAAGGTGGCGCTCTGCGCGACGAGGAAAGCGATCACCACGACGAACGGGGCCGCCTGTTGCGGGCGCAGCCGCGCGAGGCCAAGCGCGAGCAGCACGACCAGCAGGTTGGCCAGATGCACCTGCACGCCGAACAGCCAGAACTCGTCCGGTCCGCCGATCGCCAGCCACGGCACGAAGGCGCCGAACAGGCGAACCGCGACCGGCCCGATCAGGAACAGCGCGGTCGCCAGCATATAGCCGGCGTGAAGCGCCACCGTCCGGCGCCGGCGAAGGGCCTCGAAGAAGCAATAGGTCGCCCCGGCGGTCGCGAGCGTGTCGTAGAGGGCCAGCGGCGCGCCGAACGCGGTGTAGAGCGGGTCGGCCGCGGCGAGCGTGGCGCGCGCCATCGTCTGGATGACCAGCAGTCCCGAGGCCGCGAACAGCGGGAAGAGCGCGAGGCTGGACAGGCCGGCCGCCCGGTGCAGGCCGCGCCGCCGCGTGTGGATTGTCCAGCTCTGCCCCGCGAGCAGCAGGATCCAAAGCATCGCCGTGATGCCATGGACGTGGAAGGCGAGCGGGGATGCGGCAAGCTTGCCGAAATAGCTCGGCCAGAACGCCAGGACGGTCAGTCCGACCAGCCCAAGCACATACCAGTGCGCAGCGCGAAACGGCATTCGGCCTCCGACGAGACAGAGTGTGGACGTTCGCGACCCTTTCGGCGGAAGCTAGCATCGACGCGGCCGCTGCGAAAGCGGCCGCCGTGCATCAGCTCGCCGGCACGGCGGCGTCGGACCGCTCGTACCAGCCGCGGGTGCGCTTCACGATGGCGACCACCGACAGCATCACCGGCACTTCCACCAGCACGCCGACCACCGTCGCCAGCGCCGCGCCCGAGTTGATCCCGAACAGCGAGATGGCGGCGGCGACCGCGAGCTCGAAGAAGTTGGACGCACCGATCAGCGCCGCGGGTGCCGCGACGCACCAGGCGACCCCGAAGCTGCGGCTCAACCAATAAGCAAGCCCGGCGTTCAGATAGACCTGGATCAGGATCGGCACGGCCAGCACCGCGATGACGAGCGGCTGGGCCAGGATCTGCTCGCCCTGGAAGCCGAACAACAGCACGAGCGTCGTCAGCAACGCGACCAGCGAGATCGGGCCGAGCACGTCCAGCAGCCGCGCGAGCGCAGACGGCCCGCCCCCGGCCAGCACGCGCCGGCGCAGCAGCTGCGCGAGGACGACCGGGATCGCGATATAGAGCACGACCGACAGGAACAGCGTCTCCCAGGGGAGGGGGATTGAGGAGAGGTTGAGGAGGAGAGCAACGATGGGCGCGAACGCGATGACCATGATGAGATCGTTCATGGCAACCTGGCCGAGCGTGTAGGCGGGGTCGCCGTCGCACAGGTTGGACCAGACGAACACCATCGCCGTGCACGGCGCCGCGGCGAGCAGGATCAGCCCCGCGACGTAGGACGGGATCTCGCCCGCGGGCAGCAACGGCGCGAACAGCCCGCCGATGAACAGCGCCGCCAGCGCCGCCATCGAGAAGGGCTTCACCGCCCAGTTGATGAACAAGGTGACGCCGACGCCCTTCCAGTGTCGACGGATCGACCCGAGCGCGCCGAAGTCGATCTTGAGCAGCATCGGGACGATCATCAGCCAGATCAGGGCGGCGACGGGCAGGTTCACGCGGGCGACCTCGGCCGCGGCGATCGCGGCGAAGACACCGGGCACCGCCGCGCCGAGCGCGATCCCGACGACGATGCACCCGGCCACCCAGAGCGACAGATAGCGCTCGAAGCGCGACATGCCCGGCCGCGCCTCAGCCATTTGCCTTCACCACGTCGCCGTCTTCCTTGACGAAGTCGCGCGCGAGCGGCGCGTCGAGGAGGCCGAGCACGGCCTCCGATGGACGACACAGCGCCGCGCCCTTCGGGCCGACGACGACCGGCCGGTTGATCAGGATCGGATGGGCGAGCATCGCGTCGACCAGCGCGTCGTCGGACAGCGCCGGATCGTCGAGGCCGAGCTCGCCATAGGGCGTTCCCTTCTGCCGCAGCAGGTCGCGCGGGCCGATGCCCATGCGCGCGAGGAGCGCGACGAGTTCGTCGCGGGTCGGCGGCGTTTCCAGATAATGGATCACCTGCGGCTCGACACCCGTGGCGCGGATCAGCGCGAGCGTGTTGCGCGAGGTGCCGCATTTGGGATTGTGGTAGATGGTGACGCGCGGCGTCATGCGGACTTCCTTTCCGGTCGGTCGGGGCGGCAGGCGACCGGCGCGTCGCAATCCGCGCCGCCGCAACAATTCTCGAGCAGATAGGCGACGAGCGCATTCATCGCCGGATAATTGGCACGGTAGATCAGCGAGCGATGCCGGCGTTCGCGCAGCACCAGCCCCGCCTGCCACAATTGGCCCAGATGGAAGGACAGCGAACTGTTCGGGACGTTCAAAGCCTGGGCGATCGCGCCAGCCGCCATCCCGCCTTCGCCGGCGCGGACGAGCAGCCGGAACAGCGCGAGACGGTTCTCCTGCGCGAGCGCGCCGAGCGCGGCGACGGCATTGTCGGACTGCATGGCGATCCTCATTTCGAGAAAAGGCGAAGTGACAATCGCGCCGGGCCGTGTCAATACTCGTTTCGACGTTTATCGAACCGCACGAACCGCACGAGCCGAACGCGGCGTGCATCGGCAATGAAGCTTTTCGCCTGCCCGGATGTTCAATGGCCGGACCGCCCGCCGATCCCGGGGCGTCCTTGCATCGGGGTGAAAAGATGGTGTGGCTGGCCGGCGACGTGTCTAGAGCGGGATCACAATGTTGACGCCAGGGAACGCCAAGCATGCCGCATGACGAGCTCGCCGTGCCGCAGGACGCCCCCGTGAACCAGCCCGTCAGTCTGCAGGACCAGATCGCGATCTCGCAGCTGGTGATGGAACATGCGGCCGACGCCGTGTTCCTGCTCAACGACGCCGGCGAAACCGTCTATGCCAATCCGGCCGCGGAGGCGATGTTCGGCTGGAGCAAGGCCGAACTGCGCGGGCGCAAGCTCCACGACCTCGTCCATGACAGGTATCCGGACGGCCGCCCCTATCCGATGGACGAATGCCCGCTCGGGCGCGTCTTCTTCAGCGGCGAGAGCCTGCAGTCGCACGAGGACACGTTCTTCCACAAGGACGGTCACGCCGTCCATGTCGCCTGCTCGAACGCGCCCGTGATCAACAACGGCAAGGTCGAGGGCGGAGTCCTCATCATCCGCGACATTTCCGACGCGCGACGGACGCAACAGGCGCTGCGCGAGAGCGAGGCGCGGTTCCGCAGCATGGCGGACAGCGCGCCGGTGATGATGTGGGTGACCGACCCCGACGGGCGGTGCACGTATCTCAATCGCCGCTGGTACGAGTTCACCGGCCAGGCGCCTGGCGAGGGCGAGGGACTGGGCTGGATCAACGCCGTCCACCCCGACGATCGGCGCCTTGCCGAACAGGTGTTCCGCGATTCGAATGCCGAGCGGCGCGATTATCGCGTGGACTTCCGGCTGCGGCGCGCCGACGGGGTCTATCGCTGGACGCTCGACGCCGCGGCGCCGCGGTTCGGCCCGAACGGCGCGTATCTCGGCTATGTCGGGTCGGTCATCGACATCGACGAGCGCCGCGAATCCGAAGAACGGCTTGCGCTGAACGAGGAGCGGCTCCGGCTGGCGCTCGACGTCGCCGAGATCGGCCAGTGGGACGTCGACGTGGCCACCGGCGCGATGTTCTGGCCGCCGCGCGTCAAGGCGATGTTCGGCCTTTCGCCGGACGTGCCGGTGACGCTCGAGGACTTCTACATCGGCGTCCATCCCGACGATCGCGACAAGACGCGCGCCGCGTTCGAGTCCGCGTCCGATCCGGACCGGCGCTCACTCTACGACGTCGAGTATCGCACGGTCGGTCGGGAAGACGGCGTCACCCGATGGGTCGCGGCAAAGGGGCGCGGCCTGTTCGACGAGGCGGGCCGTTGCGTCCGCGTGATCGGCACCGCGATCGACATCACGGCCCGCAAGGCGGCGCAGGCGGCGCTGGCCGAAAGCCAGGCGCGCTACCAGACGCTGTTCGAGTCGATCGAGTCCGGCTTCTGCGTCGTCGAGGTGGACTTCGGCGGGGCGCGCGGCCGGGTGGACTATCGGGTGGTCGAGGCCAATCCCGCCTTCTACCGGCAGACCGGCTTTCCCGAGCAGATCCTGGGCCTGTGGCTCCGCGACGCGGCGCCCGCGCTCGAGGAGCGCTGGTACGAGACCTATGGCCGGGTCGCACGGACCGGCATCCCGGAGCGCTTCGAGCAGGCGTCCGAGGCGCTGGGTCGCTGGTTCGATGTCTACGCGTTCCGGGTGGGCGAGCCGCACGAGGCGCGCGTCGCCATCCTCTTCAACGACATTTCCGCCCGGCGCGGCGCGGAAGAACGACTGCGCGAGCTGAACGAGAGCCTGGAGAGCCAGGTCGCCGAACGCACCGCCGATCGCGACCGCATGTGGCGATTGACCACCGACATCATGCTCGTCGCGCGCTTCGACGGCACGATCAATGCGGTCAACCCGGCCTGGACCTCGCTGCTCGGCTGGCGCGAGGACGAGCTGATCGGGCAGCGGTTCATCGCGTTCGTGCAGCCCGAGGACCAGCCGGGCACGGAGGCGGCGATCGGCAAGCTGGTCGACGGCGCGACGGTGTTGCGGTTCGAGAACCGCTACCGCGCCCGCGACGGCGGCGTCCATTGGATCTCGTGGACGGCCGTGCCGTTCGAAGGGCTGCTCCACGCCGTGGGCCGCGACGTCACCGCCGAGAAGGCCGCCGCGAGCGAGCTCGAGGCAGCGCAGGAAGCGCTTCGCCAATCGCAGAAGATGGAGGCGATGGGCCAACTGACCGGCGGCGTCGCGCACGACTTCAACAACCTGCTCACGCCGATCGTCGGCAGCCTCGACATGCTCCAGCGCAAGGGGCTGGGCAGCGAGCGCGAGCAGCGGCTGATCGCCTGTGCCGTGCAATCGGCCGAGCGCGCGAAGACGCTCGTCCAGCGCCTGCTGGCCTTCGCGCGACGCCAGCCGCTCCAGGCCAGCGCCGTCGACGTGGGTGCGCTCGTCGCCGGGATGGCGGACCTGGTGGCGAGCACCTCGGGCCCGCAGATCAAGGTCGTTCTCGAGACCGCGTCGGACATGCCGCCGGCCAAGGCGGACTCGAACCAGCTCGAAATGGCGCTGCTCAACCTCGGCGTGAACGCGCGCGACGCGATGCCCGCGGGCGGCACGCTGCGGATCACCGCCGGCTCCGCAGCGGTCGGCGCGGGACACCGCTCCAACCTGCGGCCGGGAGAATATATCCGCCTGTCTGTGGCGGACACCGGGGTCGGCATGGACGAAGCGACGCTGAATCGCGCGGTCGAGCCGTTCTTCTCGACCAAGGGCGTGGGCAAGGGCACCGGGCTGGGACTGTCGATGGTCCATGGCCTCGCCTCGCAGCTTGGCGGGGCGTTGACGATCGACAGTCGCCCTGGCGTCGGCACGAACGTGGAACTCTGGCTGCCGGTCAGCGCGGAGGCGGCCGAAACGGCGAAGCCGCCGGCCATGGACGCGTCGCACCCGTCGGTGACCGGCAGGGCCCTGCTGGTGGACGACGAGGAGCTGGTCCGGATCAGCACCGCGGACATGCTGTCCGAAATGGGCTTCGAAGTGATCGAGGCCGAGTCGGCCGAGGAGGCGTTCCGCCTGCTGGACGACGGGCTCGATCCCGATTTGCTGGTGACCGACCATCTGATGCCGGGAGTGAACGGCACGCACCTGGCCCAGATGGTGCGCGAGCAACGGCCGCGGATCGGCGTGCTGATCATCTCGGGCTATGCCGAGAATGACGGGATCGACTTCGACCTGCCCCGCCTCACCAAGCCGTTCCGCAAGGCCGAGCTGGCCGAGAAGCTGTCGGAGATCGTGAACGGCGGATGACGGCGCGCGTCGGCCAGTTCACCCGTTTCGACGGCGAGCGGCGGGCGGCGACCGGACCGACGCTTGGCTCGCCGCCCGCCGGCTGGCAACAGCGACATGGATGATCTGACGAGAGGAGCCGCCCTGTGGACATGACCGAGACGCCGTCGATGGAAGGCAAGCGGGTACCGAACGTGACGTTCAGGACGCGGGTGCGCGACGAGAGCATCGGCGGCGACAATCCGTTTCGCTGGCAGAACCTGACCTCCGACGAGTTGTTCGCGGGACGGCGCGTCGTCGTCTTCTCGCTGCCGGGCGCCTTCACGCCGACATGCTCGAACGAGCAATGCCCGGCCTATGAGCGCCACTTCGACGAATTTGCCGCTGCCGGCGTCGACGAAGTCGTCTGCATCGCCGTGAACGACGCATTCGTGATGTATCAGTGGAAGCTGAAGCTTGGGGTCGATCGCATCCGCTTCGTGCCCGACGGCTCCGGCCACTTCACGCGCGGCATGGGCATGATGGTCAACAAGGACCATCTCGGCTTCGGCGAGCGCAGCTGGCGCTATTCGATGGTGGTCGACGACGGCGTGATCAGCGCCTTCTTCGAAGAGCCCGGCCGGAACGACGAGGGGCTGGACGACGACCCTTACGAGGTGTCCGACCCGCAGACGATCCTTGCCTGGCTCGCGGCGCATCCGCGGGACTGACACGGGTCAGCGCGCCTACGCGCTGTGACATCGCCCTGCCGTCATTCCCCTCGCGCGAGCGCGGCGGTGGCCGCCATGCCCCGGCTGCGCACGAGCGGATCGGCATGGCGGTGGACGAGCTCCCATTCGGCGCCGGCCCGGCGATAGACCTGGGTGACGCGAAGCGACCAGTCCTGCTCGGGAAGTCCGCCGACGCGGCCGGTCTGCCGCTCGACAAAGGCAAGCACGACCAGGTCGCGCGTGGCATAGCTCGCGACCGGTTCCAGCGTTGCGCGCCCGCCCCCGAAGTCGCGCGCCATCGCCGCGAGCCGCGCGGGATCGGCATCGAAGCCGCGACTCGCCGGGCCCCCGAACGGCTGCATCAGCGTGAAATCCGGCGCGATCGGCCCTGCCAGCCGGTGCCACTCCGCCATGTCGCCCCGCATGAAGGCAGCGTTGGCGGCAGCGGCGCGCGCGACGAGCGCCGCGACGATGTCGGTCATCGTGTCTGTCTCCACCGCGGCGGCACCCGTCACCAGCGGGCCGGCGAGGCCGGCCAGGACCGCGCGCCGCCCAAGCGACGGCACGCGGCCCGCATCTTCCCCCGCTCGCACGCTCACCCGTCGGCTCACACGACCGCCGACAGGGGCCGCGCGGGCCGGCGGCGCGCCGCGGCGCCGATCAGGCCGAAGCCGGCGATCAGCATCGCCCAGCTCGCCGGTTCCGGAACGGCGGCGAAGCTGGACGCGCCGAATTGGCTCATCGCGGCGCGGCCGGCATCGCCGGTCAGGCCGGTGAAGCGAGCGAGGATCTTGAGGTCGGCCTGGTCGGAGCCGAGATCGGTCGAGAAGACCAGTCGCGGCAGGTCGAGCCCGCTGTTGAAATAGATGAAGAAGCCCGGCGCGCTCGCGGTCACCCGGTCGGCGATCAGGTTGGCCGCGGTGCCCGCGGCAAGCTGGTTGCCATTGGCGGCGTTGCCGTCGGCGTCGAACGTGCGGAGCACGACCAGGTTCACCCCGCTCGCCGGGATCTCCGCGGCCGTGCCGTTCAGCAGGTTGAGCCCGGCGACGCCGAACACGGCGGTGTCGATCGCGAGCACGTCCTGCGCGAAATCGAACACGGGAATGGAAATCTCGCCGCCGATGATCTGGCGGCCGGGCGTCGTCAGCGCGTTCGTGCCCGCGAAGGGGTCGCTGTTGAACAGGAACGGCGCGGCCGGGGCAGCGGCGGGCAGCGCGAGGCTTGCGGCCGCGCACAGGAGGGGAGCGAAAGTCTTCGACAGGGGCATGGGACACATCCTTCGGAGCGGAAAGGGGGCGGCGAATCGTCGCCGCGCCCTGCTTGTCGCCCCGTGCCGTGGCCGCAAGCGTGGGAAGGAGCGTGTCAGCGAGCGGAGAAACGCCGCCGGTCAGGCGAGGAAGCGGCGGACCTGCGCGACGAACTCACGCGACGCGGCTTCGCGGCCGAGCAGGATGTGGTTGTCGCTGTCGAGCGCGACGAACTCGGCATTGGGGATGCCGGCGGCGAGGATGCCGCCGCTCGCGACCGGGATGCGCCGATCGCCGCGCGCGTGGATGACGAGCGTCGGGGTGCGGATCTCGGCCAGCCGGTGGCGCACGTCGATGCTCGCGAACACTTCGAGGAAGCGGGCGGCATTGGCGGCGCTGGTCGTGCGGCGCTGGAAGGCATCGAACCAGTCGAGCTCCTCGGGCGTCGCGCCAGGCATGAAGGTCGACGAGAACAGGTGCCGGTAGGCGGGGTCTTCGCGGCCCCAGCCCTGGCGGACGAGCGTGATGATCGCTTCCCGCTCGGCGACGATCTCGGGCGTCGCCGACAGCCGCCACCCGGCCGCATAGCCGCCCCACAGGATCAGGTGGCTGACCCGCTCCGGGTGGCGCGCGGCATATTCGATCGCGACCGCGCAGCCCTGGCTGATGCCGAGCAAGGGGAAGCGCTCGAGCCGGTTCGCGGCGACCACTGCCTCCAGGTCGCTGACGAATGCCTCGAAGCTCAGGTCGGCGACGTCCCAGTCCGACAGGCCGTTGCCGCGCTCGTCATAGCGGGTGAAGCAATGGTCGGTCGCGAGCTCGCGGAACAGCGGGGCCCAGATCGGTGCGTCCCAGTCGAGCTCGAGATGGTTGAGCCAGTTCGCCGCCTTCACGAAGGGCGGGCCCTGGCCGACGCTCGCATAGGCGATGCGGACGCCGTCGGCGGCGGTGCAGAAGCCGATCTTCTGCCGGTCGACGAAGCGGATGCCGGCGGGCGCGAGCCGCTCCGCCCGGGGCGGGGGATCGGCGGCGAGCGACAGCGGTCGCAGCCCCGCCGCCTGCGCCTCGGCGCGATAGCGGCGCTCCGCCGCCTCGGCCTCGGCGACGCGGCCCAGGCGGCGCAGCGCGGCGGCCAGCGCCTGGGCCGGTGCCGGTTCGCACGGCTCGCACTCGACCCATTCGCGCGCCCAGGGCACCAGCTCGTTGGGTTGGTCGCGCAGCGCGTCGACGATGCGGGCGATCAGCCGCGGTCGCAGCGCCTGCGCCGCGTCCCGCTCGGCGGTCAGCCAGGCCTGGTAGGCAGGCTGCTGCGGAAGATCGAGGCCGGCGAGCAGCGGCTGGCGGAGCAGCGAAGCGGCCGCCTGCGCGTCGGCGAGATCGCCCTCCCCGGCCACGAAGGATGCGAGCGCGGCGAGGTCGGTGTCGATCGAGTCCGGCTCCACCCAGGCGCGATCGCGGTCGGCGGCGATCAGCGTCGCGTCGCCCTGGTTGAGCGCGGCGCGCAGCCGGCTCAGCGACCATCGCAGCGCGCCGCGCGGATCGTCGGGCAGGTCCCAGAACAGCTCGCACAGCCAGTCGCGCCGCTGGGGCCGCGGGTTGAGCAGCAGATAGGCGAACAGCGCCCGCGTCTTGCGCGACGCCGGCAGGTCGACGGTGACGCCGCCGCGCGACACGACGAGGTCGCCCAGCAGCTCGACGCGCAGGCGCGGCGCCGTGCTGGCGGATTGCGTTCTGGTCGCCAGTCGTTGCGATACGGGCATGAGTGGGCCCCGGTCGTGCTCTGCCGATCATGCCGGTGTCCGGCGAGTCCGGGCAATGCCGACGCGACGAAACCGACATCGGGCGCGCCGCACCGCCGCAGCTCCGACGCTCGCGCCCACGCGCATTCACACGGGCCCCGGCGCATCGACGGCCGATGCACATGCTCCACCGACGCCCGGCCCAGGCCGGAATCGCCTCCGCCCCGCCCCACACCGGCGACCGGCTGCTCCACGTCGACGCCTTGCGCGCGCTCGCGCTGTTCGGCGTGATCCTGATGAACGTGCCGGCGGTCACGATGATCGTGGCCGCCCGGCAGGTCATGGCGACGGCGACCCCGGTCGACATCGCCGTCGCGGCGACCGAGATGCTGCTGGTCCAGGGCAAGGCGCGCGCCTGTTTCGCGTTCCTGTTCGGCTATGGCTTCGCGATGACGCTGGAACGCGCGGGCGGCGGCGCGGGTGTGGGCGCGCATCTCCGGCGCATGGCGGTGCTCTTCGGCTTCGGCCTCGTCAACCAGTGGCTGCTGTTCTTCGGAGACATCCTCACCCATTACGCGCTGCTCGGCGCGGCACTGCCGCTGGTGCGGACTTGGCCCGACCGCCGGCTGCTCGGCTGGGGCGCGGCGCTGCTGCTCCTCCCCCCGCTCGCGTCCGGCCTTTACGTCGCCGCGACCGGCGCGCCGGTGCCGCCGCTCCGTCCGGGCGAGGGCGCCCGCCTGATCGCCGACGGCTACGCCGCGTACGGCTCGGACAGCTACCGAAGCGTGGTCCGCTTCAACATGGGCTTCCAGCTGCGCAGCTATGCGGCGGACACCGCGCACCGGCTGGAATATGATCTCGCGCTGCTGGGACTGTTCCTGGCCGGGCTCGTCGCCGCGCGGCATCGGCTGCTGACCGAACCCGCGAAGCACGCACCGCTGCTCCGCCGAATCGCGGCCTGGTGCCTTCCGGTCGGCTTCGCCCTCGGCGCCTGCTACGCGGCGCGCCCGTTCGGCCTGCTGCCGGACCGGCTCGCGGGACTGGGCGTCGCGGGCTTTGCCGGCTTGTCCGTGATGGCGTTCGGCATCATGGCCGCGGTGACGCTGGGCTTCGCGCGCGGGGCTTATCGGCTGCAGGCCTGGCTGGCGCCCGCGGGCCGGATGACGCTGACCAATTATTTGATCGCAGGCGCGATCGCGACCAGCGCCTTTTGCGGCTTCGGGATGGGGCTGCTCGGCCAGCTCAACATGGCCGCGATGGCGGGCGTCGCGCTCGCCTTGTGCGCCGGCCTGACCGCCTTCAGCCACGCCTGGCTTCGCCGCTTCCGGCACGGCCCCGCCGAATGGCTGCTGCGTCGCCTCGCCCGCGCGCCGTCCGGCGCTCGAAGCGCGTCGCCGCCCTGGCGTCGCCCCGGCGCGTGACCGACCGCGCGCGCGACGCGGCGGGTCCGGATCGGCCTGACCGGCGGCGAACGGCTCAACCCGCGTCGCGCGCCCCTGCCCGCGCGATCGCGACCTCGACCTGCTTCAGCCCGGCAAGGCTCTCGATCGCAAGGTCGATCGGTCGGGCGCCGAGATCGGGATCGACCGAGTTGAGGAAGTGGAGGACGGCGTCCTTGTCGGGCAGCACCATCGCCGCAAGGCGGACGGCTTCGCCCTGCCGGAACGACTGGTCGCGGGAGAGCACGTTGCGAGGCGCACGATTGGCGAAATGGAAACTGCCCATCAGCCCCGCGCTCCGAAACCGGGATTTCCGGTCGCGCACAGGGTCCGGGAGCAAAACGTGCGACTGTTCCGATGTTCTTTCGTCAAGACAAGATCCTCAAGTCAGATCGTCAAGACTGGAAGTCTCCCTTGCCGATCCTGGAGACATATGGGATTTTCTTCGGAAGATAATAAGTGAGCCGCGTGAAAAGATCGAAGATGGAATGCGATCTACTCAGCCGGAGACTGGCTGATCATTGTGCCCACTGCCCGCGCAAAAGTCAGCCAGCTGCCGAGCGAAAAGGGGGTGGCCTGCCTCACCCCTTGCGAACGACAGGCCACCCCGGAGCCGCACATGGGGCTCCAGCCGCGTCGGGCATGGGACGCGGCGAATGCGACATCCTAGCCGATTCGATGTTGCGCGCTGATTAGCCTGGATCAGTTTTCCGACGAATTCCGCCCGAATGACGTCGAACCGCAAGCCGCGATCGCCTCGTGAAGCCCTAGGCCCTGAGCGCCGAGCGGGTGTCCTCGCCGAGCTCGCGGGCCAGCGCATCGTCGAGCAACTTCTGCGCCAGCACGACGGCGAGCGGCCCGCTGAGCGCGCTCCCGTCCGCGCCGAGACTGGCGGCAAGCTCGGGCGCCCCGCTGAAGACCGGCCCACCGACGATCACGCCGACTGCCGGGTTTCGCGAGCACCTCCTGATGCTCTCGATCGCGTCGGCGACGCGGCGAAGGTTGCGGCTGCTGCTGACGGCGATCCCGATCACCGCGAACCAGTCCCGCCCGACGCGTTGCGCGAGCGAATCGCCGTCGATCTCGCGTTCCGACGCGACCTGCCAGCCGCCCGCCTCGAGGCAGTTCTCGACCATGGCGATGCCGAAGCTGTGACGTTCGCCGGGCAGGGTCAGCATCAACGCGCAACGCCGGTCGTCGAGGTCGGCGATCCGGTGCGTGCCGTTGAACAGGGCGAGCAGCGCCTGGAGCCGGGCGACCCCCAGCGCGACATCGGTGAAATCGATCTCGTCGCGGTCCCACATGACGCCGAGCAGCCGCGCTGCGGGCTCGAGAAGGCCGCCGAACAGCGCCGCGGCCGGAACGCGCCGCTCGCGAAGGTCGGCGATGAATGCGCCCGCGGCGTCCTGGTCTGGCCCGAGGACGAGGCCGGCAAACCTGGCGACATCCGCGTCGAGCGGCGCGAATGCGGCCGCTTCCGGCGGCGGCGCGGCGGCCCCGGCGAGCGTCACCAGATTCGCGGCGACCAGATTGGCGATGCGGGCACGGCGCACCGCGGCATCGTCGACGGCCCTGAACGACTCGCCCGCGAAGCGTCTGTCCAGACTGGCTAGGCCCGCCACGCGCTCATCCCGCCCGTCCGGCCGACTGTCGGCCCCTGCCGCCCCTGCATGATCCCGACTCCCCGATCGCGCGCCGCTGCCCTTCATCGATCCGGGGTCGCCGATTTGCAACCTGGGTGAATGATGAGGCGATTTTCGTTCATCGATCCGAAGCGAACGGCAAATGCGCGCGATCGAAATCGCGCCGACGCCAGTATCTCGTGCGCAGCGCGCTCGTAACCGGCCAGCACAAGGCCCATATGCGAAAGCTCGTCACCGACAGGAGCAGGACATGGCCAAGGGACAGCGAAAGTCGAACAAGGAAGTTCGCAAGCCGAAGGCCGAAAAGCCGAAGACGAACGCATCGCAGCCGACGCAGAAACCGGGATCGATCCAGGGGCTCGAGAACATCCGGAACAAGTAAGACTGCGCCGCTGTTGCGTCGCGCCGGGACATCGGAACGACGCGGCGTGCGGCCAAGCTCGCGCTGCTCCGCGCTCAGTCGCCCGACGCCTTGCCGGCGCGCTTCGCCTCGTGTTCGGCGAGAAGCGAATCGATCTCGTCGATCCGCAGCCGTTGCGGTGTGCCCCTGGCGAGCCCCTTGAGGCGGCACTCGGCCCATAGTCGCTTGCGTTCGGACTCCAGCGCCCGACGGTAGAGATCAGCCACGCGTCATCTCCTCTTGCCCGCTTTGCCGGTGCGCGACCGCCGCACCGCCGCGGCCCCGCTGTTCGCCGCATCCTCATCGGCAAGCTTGCGCCATCGCTGCACGCGCGCCGGGTCGAGATCGCCCTGCGCCATCGCCGCCTGGATCGCGCAGCCCGGCTCGTCGGCATGGGTGCAGTTCCTGAACCGGCAGTCGAGCGTCACCGCGGTGACGTCGTCGAACACCTCGGTCACGCCTTGCGCCACCTCGGACATCTGGATCTCTCGCATCCCGGGCGTATCGACCAGCCAGCCACCCCCGCCCGCACCAGAGCCGACACGGTGCATCTCGCGCACCGTCGTCGTATGCCGGCCCTTGCCGTCGTCCTCGCGGACCGACTGCGTCGCGATGCTGTCGCTTCCGATCAAGGTGTTGACGAGCGTCGACTTGCCGACGCCGGACGAGCCGACCAGCGCGACCGTCTCCCCGAGACCGCAATAGCCGGCAAGCTGGCCCGCGCGCGCCGGGTCGCGCCCGTCGATCAGCTCGACCCGCAGGTCCGACTCGAGCGCGCGCGCCGCCGCGACATATTGCCCAGGCGTAGGCGCGAGATCGGCCTTGGTGAGCACCAGGACCGGACGGACGCGCACCTCGCGCGCAAGGACGAGATAACGCTCGAGGCGTGCGACGTTGAAATCCTGGTCGCAGGACGTGACGATGAACAGCGTGTCGACATTTGCCGCGATGAGCTGGACACGGCGGCTATCGCCCGGTGCCGGCCTCTTGAACAGGCTGATCCGGTCGAGGATGCGCGCGAGCGCCCGGCTCTGCCGGTCGACCAGCAACCAGTCGCCGACCGTCGGCCGATCCTCGGCGCCGCGCGATCCCGGAACGCTGGACGAGATCGACTCCTCGCGCACTTCGCCCAGGACAGTGACTCGCCCGCGATGGACCGACATGACCCGGACCGGCTCGCAATCGTCCCGTTCCGCGGCGGAGAGCTGCGCGCCGAAGACGGGTCGCCAGCCGAGCTGGGCGAGCGAGGGGCCGGGATTCGTCACGTCCCCGTCAACCGACCTCGGGGTCGCCCGATCCGTCCGCATCCGGCGGCGCCTGCCCGGCGGCCCGCTTCGCGGCCTTGGCCTGCGCCTTTTTCGCGGTCTCGGCGGCTTTGGCCCGTTCGCGCTCGCGGCGCTCGAAATCATAATTCGGCTTGCGTGGAATGTCGGTGGCTCCGGGAGAAGGAGGTGCGGACCGGGCACGATGCCCGACCCAAGAACCTTGCCGCCCGGCTACACGGATCCGTCGACCTCGACCAGCCTCGCGGCAAAAAGAGCCGGGCGGCCGAGGCGCATTGCGCTTCGGAACGTCCGACCGGGCTTCGCAAAGACGGCGAGGATCGGACATGCCGGCCGGTCCGAGAAGAAGTCGTAACGCTCGTGACCAGGACGGAACAGCGAGCCGAGCGCGTCGGTTCTGTCGGCACCCAAACCGATTGAAAGGACACCAGATGGTGCAGGCTTCAGCAATCTTCGACAGTCACGCCCAAGCCGAGCGGGCCGTCGCCGATCTCCGCGCGGCAGGCGTTCGGGATACCGACCTTTCGATCATCGCCCATCATGGCGGCACCACGACCGCGACGTCCGGCGAGGGCGAAGTGACCGACGAACATCATCGCAGCGTCATCCGGGGCATTCTCGGTGGCGGCGCACTCGGCGCCGGCCTGGGCGTCGCGGCGCTGGCCATCCCTGGCGTCGGTCCCCTGGCCGCAGCCGGGGCGATCGCCGCCTCGGCCGTCCCGGAAGCCGTCGCGATCGGCGCTGGCGTGGGCGCCCTCGGCGGCACGCTCAACGAAGTGCTGACGAAGCACGGCGTCTCCCATGAGGATGCCAGTTACTATGGAGGCCGCCTGAAGAATGGCGGCGTCGTGGTGACCGTCACCGGGTCCGCGCTCGACGGCGACGAGGCCCGCGAGATCCTCTATCGCAACGGCGGTCACAACGCCGCTCGCAGCCGGGAATCGGCCGTCTGAGGCGCGCCGGGGCGGCGAGATCGTCGGCCCGAATAAGTTGAACACGAATGCGAGGGCGGCCGGGCGGCACGATCACGTGGCGCCTCAGCCGCCCTCGTCATTCGTCACTAGCCATTGCCGCGCCTCGCCTGTCCCGTGCCGTTCACCGGCCCGTTCAGACGCGACGGGCCCTTCTGGCGACAGTCCAGCCCAAGAGGATCAGCGCGGCGCTCGCGCCGAGGAAGATCCAGTCCCACATCGAGCGCCCAAGCCGCTCGACGACATGGTGAAGCTCGAGAATGTGGTGGTCGACGACCCCCTCGACGACGTTGAAGATGCCCCAGCCGGCCAGCATCGAACCGTAAAAGGCCCGACCGGAGAAGATCACGTCGGTGCGCCGGGCCGCGTTGAACAGCATGACGACGCCCAGCAGCGTCGCGAGCCAGACGCCCGCATGGAACAGCCCGTCTGCCGTCATGTTCGTCTTCATGTTCGCCATGGTGTCGAGCGGGACCCGGGCCGACAACATCGCATGAACCTGCCAGATCTGATGCAGCAGGATCCCGTCGACGAACCCGCCCAGGCCGATACCCAGCACCGTTCCGGCCGCCGCGATCGGTTTCGTCGTCCTGCGATTGGTCATCCGGCCCTCCTGACCAAGCGATGACGTCCCGCCGCCGCGCATGTTCCCCGAACGCCCGGGGCCGGCAGCGCTGGACTTACGCTCGGGAACCGGTCACGCCTGAGCCGATCGGATCTCGCCGGGCCGGCGAACCAAGGACGAGAGCTGGCGTTCGGGCAACATGCTGATCGTGGAAGATGTTGCGCTCACCTTCCCCGACGGGACGGACGCGTTGCGCGGGGTGAACCTGTCGCTCGGCAACGGCATCTTCGGCCTGCTCGGGCCGAACGGCGCCGGCAAGTCGACGCTGATGCAGGTGCTGGCGACATTGCGCCGCCCGACACGCGGACGCCTGCGCTTCGACAATATCGACCTGCTGGCGCATCCGAAGCGGCTGCGGCAGCAGCTCGGATATCTCCCGCAGGACTTCGGCGTGTACCCCAACATGTCCGCCGTCGAGCTGCTGGACCAGCTTGCCGTGCTGAAGGGTCTCACGTCGCGCAGCGCGCGCGCCGCCGAGATCGAGCGGCTGCTCGACATCGTCAATCTCCGCGACGTCGCGAACCGGGCGGTGGCGACCTATTCGGGCGGCATGCGTCAGCGCTTCGGAGTCGCCCAGGCGCTGATCGGGCGACCCCGACTGATCATCGTCGACGAGCCGACCGCGGGGCTGGACCCGGAGGAGCGCAACCGGCTGTACGACGTGCTCGCCGACATCGCCGCCGACGCGGTGGTGATCGTGTCCACCCACATCATCGAGGACGTGGCGAGCCTGTGCGACCGGCTGGGCGTCCTGGCGGGCGGGCGCCTGCTCTTCACCGGCCCGGCCGACGCGCTTTCCGCGCCCCTTGCGGGCCGGCTGTGGAGCAGCGCGACCGAGCCGGCCGGCGGAACCATGCTGTCGTCGCGGCTCGTCGGGAGGCGGCGGCAGTTCCGCGTGCTCGCGGACGCCCCGCCCGCCCCCGACGCGCGGCCGGTCGAGCCGAGCCTCGAGGACGGCTATCTTGCCGTGCTGCGCGGCGCCGACGCGTGCTGACGCTGCGGCTCGCGGCCGCCGAACTCCGGCAGCAGGTGCGCGGCCCCGTCTTCCGCATCGTCGCCTTCGTCTCGCTGCTGATGGTGGTCGGGGCCGGCGCGATCGACGCCTTGCGACTCGACTCGGTCCACGGCGTGGCGGACGGGCCCGCGCTGATCGTCCGGGTGCATCTGGTCTGGACCCTGTTCTACCTGTTCACCGCGGCGGCGTTCGTGGGCGAGGCCGTCACGCGGGACGTGCAGACCGGCTTCGCGCCCCTGGTCCGCGCGACGCCCGTGCCGCGGCCCGCTTATCTGTTCGGCCGCTTTGCCGGCGCGACGACCGCCGTGCTGCTGTGCTTCCTTACCGTGCCTGTCGGCCTGCTCGCCGCCCGGCTCATTCCCGGCGCGAATGCCGAGTGGGTCGCCCCGGTCGCGCCCGCCAGCTACGTGATCGCTTTTTTCGCGCTGGCCGTTCCGAACCTGCTGCTCGGCTGCGCGCTGTTCCTGCTGCTCGCGACCGCGACCCGGTCGATGAACGGTTGCCTGCTCGGCGCCGTCGCGCTGCTGAGCCTGTACGCGCTGAGCGACGGCCAGGGCGGCGTGACGGCGATCCTCGAGCCGTTCGGCTTCGGCGCGGCGCAGGCGCTGCAGGCCGGCGATGCCGGACCGCTGGTCGCCAATCGCGCGCTCTGGCTGGCGCTGGCGATCGGCTTCGTGGCGTGCGCGCTCTGGCTCGATGCGCGCATTCCGAGCGGGGCGCGCAGACGCCGGCCCCGGCCCGCCCCGGCACGCGCCGCGCGACCGCGCCGGTCGAGCGCCGCCGCTGCGACCCGGTCCTCGGGTGCGGCCGCGGCGATATCGGTCGTCCTCGCCCGCACGCGTCACCATCTGCGCGAGATCGTCGCGGCACCCGTGTTCCGGGTGCTGCTGCTGCTCGGGCTCGGCAGCTGCATCGCCAGCCTCTGGCCGGCGGTGCAGGCGCAGGCGCCGCTCCCCGAGCTGCTCGCCAGGCTGGTCGGCTCGTTCGTGCTCGTTCCGATCGTCGTCGTCCTGTTCTTCGCCGGCGAGATTCATTGGAGCGACGCCGCGCACCGCATGGACCGGATCGTCGACGCGACGCCGGCGCCGCGGGCCGCGCTTCTGGTCGCGCAGCTCCTCGCGCTCGGGATCATCCTGTTGCTGCTGGCGCTGGTCACCGGCCTCGCGGTGCCGGCACTGCTGCTCGCGACCGGGCGCGCGCCCGGCCTCGGCCTGCTCGCGACCGCCTACATCCTCCCCAAGGCCTATGACTGGATGCTGCTGGGCGTGCTCGCCTGGTTCCTCCAGGTGCTGAGCCCGGGCAAGCTTGCCGGCTGGGGCTATTTCGTCCTGTTCCTGATCGCCACGCTGGCGCTGGACCAGGCCGGACTGACGAACCCTGCCCTTCACTATGGCCGCTATCCCGGCGCCCCGCTGCCGCCGGAGCTCACCGGCGCACCGGGGGCGAACCTCTACCGGGCGGGGTGGGGGCTGGTCGCGGCGGCGCTGCTGGGCCTCGCCATCGGGATCCGGTCGGAGCGACACTTGAAAACCGCGCCCGAGCCACGATCTTCCTGATATCGTTCAATAATCGAAAGGAGGTGGTCAAATGTCTCATTGTCACACGCCGAACATGGCGCAGCGGGTGAGCACGGCCTCCACAGCGGGGTTCGTGCGCGCCTGACGGGCCGCGTACGGCTGACGATGGAAAGGCCGTCCCGCGAGGGGCGGCCTTTTGTCTTCCAGGAAAGGTGGGGCCGCACCGGCCCTTGCACATGATGATCCAGGATATCGCCCATCTGGGCCTGATCGACGAACACGATATCGAGCTCGACGCCGCCGCGCTCGAGCTCGCATTGCTCGACCACCCGGAGGTGGACCTCGCGGATTATGTGGCGCTGCTCGAGTCGATGACCGAGCGGCTGCTCTCGCTCGCCGTGCTCGCCGAGACCGCCGACGAACAGGCCGCCGCGCTCCGCGAGGTGGTCGCCGTGGAATTCGGCTTCGGCGGCGATCGCGAGACATATGACGACCCGGCCAATGCCGACCTGATCCGCGTGGTCGACCGGCGCCGCGGCATGCCGATCGCGCTCTCGATCCTCTATGTCGCGCTCGCCCGCAGGCTGGGCTGGTCCGCGCATGCGCTCAACACGCCGGGTCATGTGCTGGTGGCGATCGGCGAGGATGATCCGGTGATCATCGACCCGTTCGACAATGGCGCGATCGTCGCGCCGCGTGCGCTCGCGGCGCTGCTCCGCGATGCGCTGGGCAATGGGCCGATGCGCGAAGACCATGTCGCGCCGCTGTCGAACCGCGCCGCGCTGATCCGGCTGCTGGTCAACCAGGCCAGCCGGTTCGAGCAGGCCGGCGACTTGCGGCGCGCGCGCAAGGTCCATGCGCGGATCGCGACCATCGCGCCCGGCTACAACCAGGGCTGGTGGGAGCTCGCCCGGCTGAACCTGGCCCTGGGCGACATGTCGGCCGCGCGCGACAATCTCGCGGCTCTTCTCGAGACCACGCAGGACCCCGGAATCCGGGCGCAGGCCAAGCGCGCGCTCGCCTCGCTCCGCGCGTGAACGTCAGGCCGGCGCGCTCCGGCCCGTCCTGAAGACCCGGGCGGCCTCGGGCACCGTCAGGGCGACGGTGACGGCGGAGATCAGCGTCGCGACCTGACACCAGCTGCAGAGCTTCCGGTTCTCGCGCCACTCCTCCACCGCCAGGCCGACGCAGATGCCGAGATCGCCCGCCGCTTTCAGGAAGGCGACGACCGGCAGCGCCGGATTGTCCCGCACCCGGTCGCGACCGCCCGCGGACAGCGCCATCGCGGTCAGGCCATAAGTGACGAGCATCGAGGGGGCGTCGGGTTGCTGGAGGTGACGATAGGCATAGTCCGACGCGTCGACCTTCTCGGCATCCCAGATCGGGCCCGGCAGGATGTCGGGCAGCCGCCGGACGAGGCCGGTCTGGTAGGCGGTGACGACCGCGCCGATGGCGGCGCCGGCGAGCGAAAGCCCGATGCCGAGCCTGCGACGGGCGAGATCGGGGCTCTGCCCCGTGCGGAGGTCCTGGCTGAGCTGGGCTGGCGAGAGCAACTGCATGATCGACGGGATCAACGCGTCATCGGCGGTTCGGGACCAAGCCAGGCATCGCCTTGCGGCGCCAGGGGCAATCGAAGCGACGGGCCGAGCCCGACCTGCGCCGGATCGCGCAGGGCCGGCACGCCGATCGCGCGCGGCGCCTGCGGCACGTCCAGCCGGAAGGTGCCGTGCAGGTGATCCCAGATCGACAGCCCGCTCGACCAGTTGGAATCGGTCCGGTCGCGCGACGCGGTGTGGTGGATGCCGTGCATTCGCGGGGTGGTGAGCACGCGGGAAAGCCGCGCCTCCAACCCGCGGGGCAGCCGCAGATTGCTGTGGTGGAACAGGACCGATGCGGCGAAGAAGCCGCGCCAGACGGCAAGGGTCACCCGCCCCGGCCCGATCAGCCGCACCTGCGCCGCGCTGAACGGCGCCGAGACGAGCATGTCGATGGCGTGGAAGCGCAGCGCGGTCGAGCTGTCGAGCGCGAGATCGGCATGGTGGACGAGGTGGAAGCGCCAGAAGAGCGGCACTTTGTGCGTCGCGACGTGCCAGAGATAGATGGTGTAATCGAGGAGCAGGAAGGCCGCGACTTCCTGTAGCCAGCGCGGCCCGTCGATCCGCCGGACGATCCCCTGCCGCCGCGCCTCGGTGCGCGCCGCCACCGGCGCGACGAGAATTCGGCCGAGCGCCGACGCCGCGACCGCGCTCGACGCGCCAAGGGTGAGGTTGGTCAGGAGGCGCGCCGGCGCATCGACGTGCGGGACGCGCAGCCGGGCGCGACGCTCGCCCACGAGCAGCGCGACGAGGCCCGCCCCCGCGAGTGCGCCGATCGCCACCGCCTGTGCCTTGGTCACGCCCACGCAGGTCCCTTCCTCACACCGGATTGCGCCACGCAGCCGTGGCCCGCAAGCCAAACGCCCGCTCCCGACAATCCGCAGCCGCAGGACTCGCCTTCCAGCCTGTTGAAGTTTAATCTCTTTCGAAAGGTTCATCGGAGAATGCGCATGCGCTTTCGTCACCAACTCTCCGCCTTTCTGCTCGGCGTCCTGCCGCTGGGGCCCGCCATCGGCCATCATGGCTGGGCCTGGGCGACCGACGAGGAATTCCAGCTCGCCGGCGTCGCGCGACAGGTGCGCAACGGGAACCCGCACGGCATGATGATGCTCGCGACGGCGTCCGGCGTCTGGCGGGTCGAGATCGGACAGCCCTGGCGCAACGCGCAGGCCGGCCTGACGGACGCGGTGCTGAAACCCGGGGCGCGGCTGGTGGTGCATGGCCACCGGTCGGCGCGGAAGGGCGAGAGACTGATGAAGGCCGAGCGGCTGGTGATCGCGGGCAAAAGCTACAATCTCTACCCGGACAGGCCGAGCTAGGCCGGTCCATGGTCGACGGCTGGCTGGGCGCGCTCGAAACGCGCCCGGCGATCGAAGCGCTTCGCCTGTCGAGCTGGGCCTATCCCGCGGTCAACACGCTGCACGTCGTCGGGATCGCCCTGTTGTTCGGCGCGATCGTGCCCCTCGACCTGCGCTTGCTGGGGTGGCGCCGCGACGACGCGACGCTGCGCGCCCTGTCGGCCGTGCTGCTGCCGGTGGCCATGGCGGGTTTCGCCCTGGCCGCGCTGGCGGGGCTGTTGCTGTTCGCGACCGATGCGAGGGCCTATGCCGCCTCCCCGTTCTTCCGGGCAAAGCTGGTCTTCATCGCCTGCGCGCTGGCGAACGCCTGGCAGCTCCGGACCATAAGCTGGCGCGACTCGGCCGTGCGGACCCGGCGTCTCGCGCTGACCGGCACGGCCTCCATCCTGCTCTGGCTCGGCGCGCTCGTGTTGGGGCGGTGGATCGCCTATGCGTGATCGCCTGAGCAGGGCCGGCCGCGCCGGCCCGGCGCCCGACCGGGCGCCTCGATCCAGCGGAATGGCCGCGCAGCCCCTCGGCTCGTCGATTTCTGGTTAATTCCATGCTTACGCTATGTCTTTCGTCGTATATCCTTGCGTCGGAGTTCGTTGCGTAAGGAGTCGTCGATGTTCCGAGTCACTGCCGCCCTGCTGGCCGCCGGCCTGTCCGTGCCCGCCGCCGCCGCCACCATTACCTGGGATTTCACCGATCCGGCCCGACCCTTTTCCGGGTCGAACGCGACCACGATCACCCGCACGGTCGACGGACAGGCGGTGACCATCGTCGGCCGGCTGTTTACCGGCAGCCCGGGGTCGCTGACGACGCTGTCGCAGCTCTCGACCGATGCGACGCTGCGCCTGACCCGCGAGGGCGTCGGCGTGACCGGCGGCGGCTCGACGATCCAGGTCGACACCAACAATCCGGCCGCGCGCGAAGCGTTCCTGATCACGACGACGGCACCGATCGCGATCAGCGCGCTCGGCCTGTCCGAGATCGATCCGAACGACACGCTGGCGATCTACGGCGTGAACGGCGACGACAGCCTGACCTTGCTCGGCTTCGACGGCCTGATCGGCACCGACCTGGACGGCGACGCCACGTTCGACAACGGGGTGCTGACGTTCAACGCGGCGCTGTCGCCCTATGACCGCTTCGTCTTCACGACGCGCCAGCCCGGCGACCAGATCTTCAACGGGATCGGCGGTCAGGGCTATCGCCTCGGGTCGATCACCGCGACGCTGAGCGCAGCGATACCCGAGCCGGCGACCTGGGCGCTGATGCTGGGCGGTTTCGGCCTTGCCGGCGTCGCCTTGCGCCGCAGGAACGCCTACGTCGTCGCCTGAGCGGGGATGCGAGGACGCCCGGAGGCGCGACGCGCCTTCGGGACGTTCCGTGTCAGCTTCCGATCCGCGCGGCGACGCCGCGACGCGGAACCCGCCAGCGATGCCCCGCGCTGCGGACGTCCAACGCGCCGCCGGGATCGAGCGCGACGCCACCGCCTGCAAGAGCGAGGCGCGACGCCGGCGCGAGCGGCGCCAGACGGGCGGACCGAAGCGCCATGGGCAACGGCATCGGGTCGAGCGACGCCCACCACCAACCCTGGCCCGGCGCATCGCCCGGCCAGTCGGGCGTCGGGGCGAGCAGCAGGCGCGCGTCGCCCTGACGGGCGACCACGAAATTGGCCGGATGCCAGATGCCCGCCTGTTCGGACCAGAGCGTGTGCACGGCCAGGTCGGGACCGAGCGGCTGGATACGGGGGTCGGGCGCATCGGCACGCGGCGCGGTCCGCGGGCCGCGCGCGACCGCCAGCCCCGGCGACAGAGCGGCCAGTCCGACCAGATGACGGCGCGAAACGAGCATCAAACCTCTCCCGGGGCAACGCAGCCCTGTCCCATCCAACGCATGGCGGGTGATCTGGATCGGACGAAGCGAGCGCGCGCTTCGGCGACCGGAGCCGGGCCCCCGCGCCCGACACCTCATCCATGATATGGGCTTCGTTACGGGCCGGTTCGAATCGCTCGGAGTAAATTGTGCGTCGTCGCGTTCTGTTTGCCATCAACTCCCTCGCCGGCGGCGGGGCCGAACGGGTGATGACCACCCTGCTCGCCGCCTCGCAAGCCTGGCGCGACCGCTATGAGCTGCACCTCGCGCTGCTCGACCGCGAACCGCACGCCTATGCGCCTCCGCCCTGGGTTCCGACGACCGAGCTGGATTGCGGCGGCGGCCTCGTTCCGGCCGTGCGCCGGCTGCGCAAGCTGGTCGGCCGGCTGGAGCCGGATGTCGTGCTGAGCTTCCTCACCCGCGCCAATGTCGCGAGCGCACTGGCGCTGGCGGGGCGGCGGGGGCGGCTGGTGATGAGCGAGCGGGTCAACACCTCGTCGCACCTGTCGAGCCGGGCCGCGCGGCTGATGGTGCGGGCGACCTATCCGCGCGCGGACCGGATCATCGCCGTGTCGACCGGCGTGGCCGACGACCTGGTGCGCAACTTCGGCGTGTCGGGCACGGCGACGAAGGTGATCGCGAACCCGGTCGACCACGCGACGATCGCCGCCGGCGCGGCCGAGGCGCCGGCGGTTCCGGTCGGCCCCAACGACGTGGTCGCGGCGGGACGGCTGGTGCCGACCAAGAACTTCTCCATGCTGATCGCGGCCTGGGCGCGGGCCGGGATCGGCGGACGGCTGCTGATCCTGGGCGAGGGTCCGCTGCGGGCCGAGCTGCAGGCCGATATCGACCGGCGCGGGCTGACCGGCCGGGTGCTGCTGCCGGGGTTCGTGGCCAATCCCCATGCGATCTTCGCGCGCGCCGGCGTCTATGGGCTGGCCTCCAATGCCGAGGGCTTCCCGAACGGCCTGGTCGAAGCGATGGCGTGCGGGCTGCCGGTCGTCGCGAGCAATTGCGCCTCGGGTCCGTCGGAGATCCTGCTCGGCCAGCGACGCGAAGAGGTCGCCGGCAGCGTGGACGCCACGGCCGGCATGCTGGTGCCGACCGACGATGCCGGCGCCTTCGCGACGGCGCTGGCGCGGGTGCATGGCGACCCGGCCCGCGCGCAACGCGGCGCGGCCGCGCGCGCGATCGCCGGTCGCTACAGCGTCGAGGCGACCGCGCGACGCTACTGGGCCACGCTGGAGGACGCGATGCTGGCCGCGCCCGGGACGTCCCGTGCCTTCTTTCCCGTTCGAGCCGCCTGAGGAGAACCGACCGGTGCGCCTGCCCCACCCTGCGATGCTGTTCCTGGCAGCGACGCTGCTCGGCGCCTGCGCGGCCGCCGGGCCGCCGCCCGCGCCCCCGCCGGCGCCGCCGACCGGGACCTTCAAGCTCTCGCCCGGCGACCGGTTGCGCATCACCACCTATGGCGAACCGACGTTGAGCGGCGAGTTCACCGTCTCGACCGAGGGCAGGATCGCATTCCCGTTGATCGGCGACGTCGATGCACGCGATGCCGATGCCGGCGCCGTGCAGCAGGACATCACCGCACGGCTGTCCGACGGCTATCTCCGCGATCCCAAGGTCAATGTCGACGTGATCGGCGTGCGCCCGATCTATGTGCTCGGCGAGGTCAACAAGCCCGGCGAATATCCCTATACGCAAGGGCTGACCGTGCGCGGCGCCGTCGCCAAGGCCGACGGCTTCACCTACCGCGCGAACGAGCGCCGCGTCTTCCTTCGCCGGGCGGGCGAGACGGCCGAGCGGCCGTTCGACCTGCGCGAGGATTTCGCGATCCAGCCCGGCGACACGATCCGGATCGGCGAGCGGTATTTCTGAGATGACCGACGACGGCGCCGGCGACGGCCGACCGCATCGACGCGGCTGTGCGCGAAGCTTCGCCGCCTGCCGCGCGCTGCTGGCGGCCGACCTTTACCGTTATGCCGGGCGGACCGGGCCGGCGCCGTTCCTGCGCCATTTCCTGTTCACGCCGGGGTATAAATACACGGTGTGGATGCGGCTGGCCGGATATCTGAAGGCGCGGCCGGCGCTCGGCTATGGCCTCTACCCGCTGGTCAAGTGGCTGCTGCTGCGCTGCCGCTATAAATATGGGATCGCGATCCCCGAATATACGGTGATCGGGCCCGGGCTGTTCATCAACCGCTTCGGCGGCATCTACATCAACGGCGACGCGGTGATCGGGGCCAATGCGAACCTGACCCACGGGACGATGCTGGGCCAGCTCAACCGCGGGCCGCGTGCCGGCTCGCCGGTGCTCGGCGACCGGGTGTTCCTCGGCTCGGGCGCGAAGATCATCGGCCGGATCCGCGTCGGCCACGACAGCGCGGTCGGCGCCAATGCCGTGGTCACGAAGGACGTGCCCGACCGCGGCGTCGTCGGCGGGGTCCCGGCGAAGCTGCTGTCGCAGGAAGGCTCGGACGGCTATATCAACCGGCAGGTGCCCGAGGCGCTGATGCGGCGCTGCGCCGACGCCTGCCCCGGCTTCAAAGCCCCTTGAACACCAGCGAGACCAGCGCCCGGTTCTGGGCGAACTGGCGGCCGGGGAACGGCCCCGCGCTGTCCTGGCCGCGGTGACGAAGCTCGCCCTTGAGCGACAGCCGTCGGTTGATCAGCCAGGTCGCGCTCAGCCCCGCCGCGAAGCGGTCGTCCCGCCGCTCGACGGCGTTGAAGCGGCGTTTCTCATAGCCGGCCTCGCCCTGCAGGATCAGGTTGCGGAGCAGTTCATAGTCGACCCGCACGCCCGCGGCGGTGCGGAGATAGCCCGCCGCCTCGACCACGCCGGTCTCGACCACGCTGCGGTCCGCCGTCGCGGTGACCGTGACCAGCGGCGTGACGAAGTAGGACAGCTCGCCGCGGACGAGCACGCCGCCGACGTCGCGGAACACCGGGCTGCGATAGTCTTGCTTCAGATAGCCGAGCCGCAGCGCGCCGCGCATCAGCTTGCCGAGCTCGAAGCTGGCGCCCGCGGCGACGTCCCAGCCGCGCGAGTCGCGCGCCGGAAGCGGCCCGATCCGCGGTCGGTAATCGCGCTTGTTGGCGCTGCCGGCAACGAACACGGCGAAGCTGGGGCTCAGCGCATATTCGCCGATCACGCCCAGCGTCAGCGTCGCGCGGTCGCGGAAATCCTGGTCGACGCCGGCGCCGAGGCGCGTGCGGTTGTCCCGATAGTCGCGGCGCTCCCAGTCGAGCGTGGTGCGCACGCGCGCGCGGCCGACCTCGCGGCGGACCTCGCCATAGGCTTCGGTGACGTCGAAGCGGTTGGGGCGTGCGAGGCCGTTCAATGAGCTCGGGTCGGTGCGCTCCTCGATCGCGCGCGCACGGAGCAGCCGCAGGTCGACATTGGTGTCGCGGTCGACGACGTAGCGCGCGCGTCCCTCGAGAGCATAGGCGTCGCTGTTCTCGCTCTGGCGGGAGGCGTAGCGGGTCAGCTCCGCCTCGCCGGCCAGGCTCAGGGACAGGTCCGGATCGGGCCGGTTCACCGCGACGCGGGGGCGCAGGCGCAGGATCGCGTCCGAGACGGTGTCGCGCTCGGTCGCGAAGACATTGTCGTCATTCTCGAGCGTGCCGAGGAGCTGCGGCAGGATCTCGAACCGGCCGGCGCGGACCGGCTGCGCGGCATAGGCCGGGCGCGGGCGATCGAGGACGCCCACCGCCCGGTCGCGCCCGAACAGATTCTCGCGCGGCTGGATCGTGCCCAGCCGGTCGAACGGATCGAATTGCTGCGCGCGCGCCGGGACCGCCGCCAGGACGGCCAGCACCAGCGCGAGGCAGAGCCGCCACAGGTTCATCGCGCCGCCCCCGCGCGGACGAAGCCGTAGGCGGCGCGGCGCAGCTTTGCCGGCGTCCAGCGCGCGGCGAGCAGCAGGGCAAGGGTCCGCCAGCCCTCGGGCAAGGCGACATCGCGCGCGCGGATGTCCAGCCGGCCGGGCGATTTCAGGGCGTAGCGCGCATAGTACCCGATCTCCTGGTTGATGAGCGCGCGCAGCAGCCGGCGTTCGGGCGGGCTGGTCGCGGCGTCGTCCAGCATCGCCCGCGCGGTCGTGACGAGGCAGGGCATGCCGAGCGTCGTCGTCGCGTGGCTGACCTTGTTGACGCTGTCGCGGTGGAAATCGGCGGTGATCGCGTCGTGATAGGCGAGCGGCGAATGGCGGACAGCGCGCAGCCACAGATCCTTGTCGCCGCCCCGCGTCGCGCGACCGGCCGGGAACAGCCCGGCCGCGAGCAGCACGTCGCGCCGGATCGCGGTCGCCCCGGTCCAGACCGGGCATTCGCGCGCGGCGAGCCATGCCGACAGGAAGCCGGCAAAGTCCGCGCCGCCGTCGCGGGCGAGGGCTGTGGCGACGCGCTGCGGCACGCGCCGCCCATCGTCATAGGCGTGGACGAAGCGGGTCGCCGCCACCCCGGCTCCGGGGCGACGCGCGATCGCGGCGGCGAGTTCGGCGAGATGGTCGGGCGCCCAGAGATCGTCGGCGTCGAGGAAGGCGATCCAGTCGCCGGTCGCCTTCTCGATGCCCAGGTTGCGCGCCGCATAGCCGCCGGGCCCCGGCACGCCGCGCTCGAACAGGCGCAGCCCGGGCAGGCCGAGCCGGTCGACGATCTCGCGGCTGCCGTCGGTCGAGCCGTCGTCGACCACGATGACCTCGTGCGCGGGGCGGCTCTGCGCGGCGACGCTCGCCAGCGCCGCGGCGACGTGCGGCGCCTTGTTGTAGAGCGGGACGACGACCGAGAAGCGCGGCATGCGGGCTCAGTCCCGGCTCGCCGCGCGGCCGCGGTAGAGGCGCAGATATTCGGCCGCCGCGACCAGCGCGAGGTCGAGCGTGAGGCCGATCACCGCGACGCGGCGGGTGGCCGACAGCCCCGGGGCGCGGAGCGCGCGCCAGATCCGCCGCCCCGTGTCCCAGGCGGTGACCCGCGCGACCGCGCCGAGACGGGCGGTGGCGCTCTGCGCAGCGGTGCGGTCCCAGCGGCCGCCGCTCAGCCGGCGACGCTTGCGCACCAGCTCGGCCCGGCTGGCGCGGACCGGGTGGCGGACGATCATGTCGGGTACGTAGACGAGCGGCCAGCCCGCATCGCGCAGGCGGAGCGCCATGTCGCGGTCGCCGCCCGACTTCAGCCCGGGGTTGAAGCCGCCGACCGAGCGGATCGCCGCGACCGGGCTCAGCCAGTTGGCCGTCGCGCAATTGCCGCGCGCGGCATGCGCCTGCGGGAAGCTGAACAGCCGCTCATATTCGGCATAGACGCTGTCGCCGGCCGCCGGGCCGTCTTCTTCGAACAGCTCGATCCGGCCGGCAAGGACGCCGAAGCGCGGCGTCGCCTCCGCCGCGGCGAGCCCGCGCGCCAGCCAGTCGCGCGCCGGCACGCAATCGGCGTCGGTGAAGGCGAGCCAGCGGCCCCGGGCATAGGCGATGCCGGTGTTGCGCGCCGCATAGGAGCCGGGCCGCGCCTCCTCGACCACCAGCACGCCGGGATAGCCGCGCGCGACCGCGGCGGTCCCGTCGCTCGAGCCATTGTCGACCACGATGATCTCGTAGCGGTCCCGCGGCAGCGATTGCGCGGTCAAAGCGGCGAGGCACGCGTCCAGCGTCTCGCGGCCATTCCAGACAGGCACGATGACGCTGACCTCGGGCCTCCCCTGCTCGTGAGCGGCGAGCATAGGTACACCTTCGTCTTACTTTCGGCAGTTCGAGGCTTTGTCCGTTCGTTAGGCGCGATCAAGCCGTGCTGCGCGTGCGAAGGACGGGCCGTGACGCGGCCGGGGCGGACCGACCCCGAAGGCCCGATTTGTCGCGCCCTTGCCTCAAGGCGACGCATGCAGGCGCCCGCCCGTCCCGCCCGCGCTTGCGCTGCGATGCGAAATAATCTCTCCCCATCGGTGTCTGTACTGTCTCACCCTGTCGGTGAGCGAGAGCGTATCCATGAGCGAACCGCGCGCCTGCCCGATCCGAGTCATTTCGATGGCCGATGCCGTCGAGCGACGAGCCAGCTTCCGGGCGCGCGCGGCCGATGCGCCGCTGCCCTGGACCTTCTTCGACGCGGCGACGGGGCTCGTCCCTGGCCTGACGCTCGACGCCGACGCCGTCGACCGCAACAAGGGCCGCGCGCTCACCCCGGGCGAGATTGGCTGTTATGCGAGCCATTTTTCGATCTGGCGCGACATCGTCGATCAGGGCGTCGACCAGGCGATCGTGCTCGAGGACGATGTGATCGTCGACTGGGCGTTCCTTGCCCGGCTGGCCGCCACCGACCTCGCGGCGGAAGGCATCGACTATCTGCGGCTCTATTCGAAGATGCCGGTGCGCAGCCGCATCGTCCGCCGCAACTTCATCCACCATTCGCGCTCGGTGGTCGAGCTGGTCGGCCATGCCTATGGGACGCAGGGCTACGCCATCACCCGCGCGGGCGCGGCGCGCTTCCTTCGCCATTGCGCGCGGATCGTGCGCCCGATCGACGACCAGATGGACCGATCCTGGGCGCATGGCGTCCGCAACCTGGCGCTGCACCCGGCCCCGATCATCGAGGCGGCGGTCGTGTCGGGCATCGGCGCGGCGCGGTTCGGGGCCGGCCGGAGCGCGGCCTATCTGGCGCCGGCCCAGCGCGTACGCCGCTGGGTCGACCGCCAGCGGCTGCGCGCCTATTGGCTGGGAGGCGCGCGTGGCCGCTGATCCGGCCGCGGCCGCCGGGCGCTTCGACACGCAGCTGCGCCGCAAGAGCCGCAGCTCGGTCGGCTGGTCGATGCTCCGCTTCGCCTCCGACCAGCTCTTCTCGTTCCTCGTCTTCGTCATCCTGGCGCGGCTGCTCAGCCCACAGGACCTAGGCGCGTTCGCGCTGATGGCGATCTTCGCCGAAGTGTTCCGGACGATCACCTCCGCGGGCGTGATCCCGACCATCGCGCGCGAGCCCGAGCTCACCCCCGCCTTCACCGACACCATCTACAAGGCGCAGCTCTGGGCGAGCTGCTTCGCGTGCGGGCTGGTGCTGCTGCTGGCCGATCCGTTCGCGGCCTTTATGCAGGCGCCGCAGATCGAGCTTCCGCTGCAGGTGATGAGCGCGGTCCTGCCGATCTCCGCGCTCGGCGGCGTGCACATGGCGCTGCGCCTGCGCGCCTTCGGCCACAAGACGACGGCGATCCGCTCGGTCGCCTGCGGCATGGTCGGCGGCACCGCGGCGGTGATCGCGGCCTTGTCGGGCGCGGGACTCTGGGCGCTGGTGATCCAGCGCATCGTCTCGGAAGTCGTCGGCGCGATCCTGTCGCGCGCAAGCTATCGCTGGTCGCCGGGCCGGGCGTTCAGCTGGCCGATCCTGAAGCGCTGCCTGAACCTGAACGGCAGCCTCGTCACGCTGCAACTCGTGTTCCTGTTCACCCAGCGGCTGCAGGAACTGGTGATCGGCGCGGCGATCGGAGTCGCGGCCGTCGGCATCTACCGGACCGCGTGGCGGACGGTGGAGCTGATCTCGAACGGCGCGATCCGGCCGTTCGCGACCGTCGCCATGCAGACGCTCGCGCGCGTCCGCCACGACCGCGAGCAGCTGACCCGCGCCTATCAGTGGATGATCTCGAAGGCGGCCGCGATCTCCTTTCCGGCGCTGATCGGCTTTTCGGCGGTCGCGCCGCTCGCGGTGCCGGCGATCTTCGGTCCGCGCTGGGCGGAGGCCGGCGCGCTCGCGCAGATCTTCGGCTTCCTGGCGCTGCCCTTCTCGCTCAACCAATTCGCCTCCTCGACGCTGGGCGCGGTCGGGGCGAGCCGCAGCCTGACGATCATCGCCGTCACCCAGCTCGCGCTGACCGCCCTCTTCACCTGGGCAAGCGCGCCGTTCGGGATCGTCGCGGTCGCCTGGGCCTATGTCGCGCGCGCCTATCTGACGCTGCCGCTGCAGATCGTGATGTTCCGTCGCGCCGCCGGGATCGGCTTCGGCGACACATGGGCGGCGGTCTGGCAGCCGCTCGCGGCGGCAAGCCTGATGGGCGTCGTCGTGCGCCTGCTGCTCGCCCCGCTGGCGCCGCTGCCGGTCGCCGCGCAGCTTGCGATCCTGATCGCCACCGGCACGGCGGTCTACGGCGCTGCCCTTCTCGCGCTGTCGCCGATGTGGCGCGGCCTCGTCTCCCGCCAATTGCTGAAAAGGCGCCCATGACACCGTCGCACGCCCCATCGACCGCCGACGCGCTGGTCGCCCGCCTGGCGGATGCGGTCGACACCTGCCTGGCCGGCGCCGTCCCGGACGGGCCGGTCGCGCTGGTCGACTTTCCCGATCATTCGAACGTCGGCGATTCGGCGATCTGGCTGGGCGAGACCGACTGGCTGGCGGCACGGGGCCGCACCGCCGGCTATAGCGCCGGGCTGAGTGACGTCCGCGCCGACGATCTCGCCGCGAAGGTGCCCGAAGGACCGATCCTGATCCATGGCGGCGGCAATTTCGGGACCGTGTGGCCCAAGCACGAGGAGTTGCGGCTCCATCTGCTCGAGCGCTTCCGCGGTCGCCCGGTGGTGCAGCTTCCGCAGTCGATCCACTATGCCGACCCGGCCTCGCGGGATCGCATGGCGCGCGCGATCGCGGCGCATGGACGCTTTACCTTGCTGGTCCGCGATGCGCCGTCCCTCGCGCTGGCGAACGCGCATTTCGACTGCGACGTCCGGCTGTGTCCGGACGCGGCGCTGTTCCTGGGTCGCCAGCCGCGCGGGCGGGCGCGCGTCGACGTGTTCGCGCTGATGCGAACCGACCATGAGCGGGCGATCACCGCGCGCGCCGGCGTCGGCGTCGCGATCGCCGACTGGCTGGACGAACCCGGGCGCTCGCGCGCGCTGATCCGCGCGCGGATCAAGCTTGCCCGCCTCGGCGCGCGCGACCCGCAGGCGCGGCGCTGGACCCGCCAGGCGCTGCTCGCGCGCTGGCGGCTGCGGCGGGGCCTGCGCCTGCTCTCGACCGGAAAGGCCGTGGTGACCGACCGGCTGCATGCGCACATCCTGTCGCTTCTCCTCGATATCCCGCACGTCGTGCTCGACAACAGCTACGGCAAGGTCGGCGGCTTCGTCGACGCGTGGACCGCCGACTATCGCGGCCTGCAGCGCGCCACCGACTTCCAGGACGCCTGCAGCCGCGCCCATCTCCTCGCGACCGGAGTTCCGGCATGAACGCTCTCGCCTCCATCCGACGCAAGACCGCCTATTGGCTCGACAAGACGCGCCTGTCGCCGCTTGCGCGGCAGATCCGCGCCGAGCGCCTCACCTATCTGCCGGTCCGCAAGCTGGTCCGCATCGAGGCCGCGCTGGCCGAGATCGAGCGCAACCGCGTCCCCGGCGACGTCGTCGAGTTCGGCGTCGCGCTCGGCGGGTCCGCGGTGCTGCTCAGCCAGGCGGCCGGCCCGGCGCGCCGCTTCTTCGGACTCGACGTCTTCGCGATGATCCCGCCGCCGACGTCCGAGAAGGACGACCCGCGTTCCAAGGACCGCTACCGCGCGATCGCGTCGGGCGAGGCCGAGGGCCTGGGCGGCGATTCCTATTATGGCTATCGCACCGACCTGTACGAGCATGTCAGCGCGCTGCTCGCGCGCTTCGGGCGGCCGGTGGACGGCGACCGCGTGCAGCTTGCCAGGGGCCTGTTCGAAGACACGCTGCCGGGCCTCGACCTTCCCCGCATCGCCTTGGCGCATATCGACTGCGACTGGTACGACCCGGTGCGCTACTGCCTCGAGCAGACCGCCGCGCGGCTTGCGCCGGGCGGGATCATCGTCATCGACGACTATCACGATTATGCCGGATGCCGGACGGCAACCGACGAGTTCCTGGCGGCACGCCCGGACTTCGTGATGGACGAAGGCCGGAACCCGATCCTGCGGCGGCGCGCGCGCTGAACAGCGTGTAGCCGCACAGCAGCGCGTAGAGCGCGAGCCCCTCGATTTGCCACAGCGGCATCGTCGCGAAGTTCAGGAGTACGAAGCTCAGATGCGCCGCGGCGAGCAGGAGGCGCTCGCCGCGCCGCGCGCGCAGCACCAGCGACGCCATCGTCGCCCAGAGCAGCAGCATCGCCCCCAGGCCGAGCGCGCCGAAGTCGAACAGCGTGCCGATCAGCGTGTTGTGGGGATAGACGTCGAACATGTCGGCCCAGCGCTCCGGGCCGAAGCCGAAGACGCGCTGGTGCGCGGCTCCCTCGTCGAAGGCGTAGAGATACCGGCTCCAGATCAGCGCCCGTCCCGACATGACCTGGCGATCGAGCTGGGTGAACTCGCGCGGCGGCTTGATGAGGTCGCCGGGGTTGCTGAGGAACGTGCCGAGATCGGTGAATTTGTCCGCCGAACCGATCACGGCGCCGCCTGCCGCGACCAGCACCAGCACCGATGCGAGCGTCGCCACCGGCGCGCGCTGGCTGGCCGGGACCCAGCCGGTCAGCTCGCGCCAGAAGGCGACGAGCGCGAGCGGGCCGAGCGCCAGGATGGTGGTGCGGTAGCCCGCGAACACCAGCCCGACGACGAAGCCGGCGAGCAGCACGATGCGCAGCAGCGGCGGCACCCGGCGGGCGAGTGCGACGAGCAGGAAGCCGGTGAACAGCGCCACCGAGAACACCGCCTCGTGGAAATAGCCGCCGATATAGACGAGCCCGTCGCCCAGTTCCGACCCCTTGGGCAGATCGAGCGCGAGCGACAGCGACTGGAAGAAGAGCAGCGGCGCGAATGCCGCCAGCAGCCAGGGAAGCTGCTCCTCCCCGCCCGGGTCGCGGAAGACCTCGAAGGCGGCGACCAGCATGACCGCGAAATAGGCGTATTTGATGATCGTGTTCACGGTGCCCGCCGGGTCGCCGTTCGCGACCCCGCTCAGCACCGCCGCCAGGATGATCAGCCAGACCGGGATCAGCACCTTCAGGCCGAAATGCTGCGGCCGCACCACCAGCAGCCCTGCCGCGACCACGCCGATCGACGCGAGCGCGTTGATCGAGAAGCCCGCGACGAGCGGCTTGAAGGTGAAAACGTGATAGGCGCCGAGCACGTATCGCAACCAGAGCGCGACGAGCAGGAACCGCGCCGGCGCGCCGCGCAGCCGCATGAAGGCGACCCCGGCGAGGATCGCGAGCAGGACCGTCGACGGCACCAGCACGCCCGGCCCGAAGGTCGGCGCGTGCGCTCCCCCGGTCATCGCGGCGCGCCCGCCTCAGGCATAATAGCCCTGATATTTCTTGTGATAGTAGAAGGCGTCGCCGAAGCCGCTGCGCGCCTGCTCGACAATGTCGAGGACGGTCAGGCTGACCCCGATGACATTGGCCCCGACGTCGCCGAGCTGCTGGAGCGCGAGCTCGACCGCCTTGGCCGGCGTCGATCGCCAGCGCGCGAGGAAGACGACGGCGTCGGCGTCGCCCGCGATCACCCGCGCATCGTCGACCGGCAGCACGGGCGGCGTGTCGAGCACCACCCAGTCATAGCGGGCGCGCAGCGCCACGATCAGGTCGTGGAAGGCGGGGACGTCGCCCAGCGACTTCAAGTCGGTGTCGGCGTTGAGCGCGAGCAGCGACAAGCCGGTCAGCGTGTCGGTCGCGATCGCCTCGTCGAGCGTGGCGGCGCCGGCCAGCACCTCGGCGAGGCCGACCGCGTCGGGGGTGCCGAGCGCGCGGCTGCTGGCGCGCCGCCGCACGTCGCAATCGACCAGGATCACGTCGAGCCCCGCCGCCGACGCGGTGCGGGCGAGCGCGATCGCCGTCGTCGTCTTGCCTTCGTTGGGCAGCGCCGAGGTGACCGCGATCACCTTCGGCTTGGCGAGCAGCCGTGGCGACAGCAGCGAGGTCCGCAGGCGCCGGAACGCCTCGGCGAAGCTGGATTGCGGATGGCTGACGACGAGGTCCATCGGCGCGACGTCGCCGCGCCGCTTGCGCAGCTCGGGCAGCGTGCGCGTGTCGGGGATCGGCGAGAGCGCCGGCAGGCCCAGCTTGCGCTCGACCTCGGTGCCGGTCGACAGCCCGGGCTCGAGCAGCTGGAGCAGCGCGACCAGCGCCGCCGACAGGGCCAGCGCGCCGACCAGCCCGGCCGCGGCGAACACGAACGGATTGGGGTTGGACGGCCGCCCCGGCACGGTCGCGCGGGCGACGATGTAGGACTCGCTCCGCTCCAGCCCGCGCTGGGCGAGCGTCTGCTTATAGCGGTCGAGGAAGGTCTGGTAGATCGCCCGCGCCGATTCCGCGTCGCGCTCGAGCTCGTTCAGCCGGACCGAGGCGGCGTTGTTGGCGGAAAGCTCGCCCTCGGTGCGCGAGAGCGAGCCGGCGAGCGACGCGGTGCGCTGCTGCGCGACATTGGCCTGGATGGTGACATTGGCGAGGATCCGCCGCACTTCGGCGTCGATCTGCTCGTCGGTGTCGCGCAGCGACTGCTCGGCGCGGCGGAGATCGGGGTGGCGCGGACCGTAGCGCGCGCGGAGCGAAGCGACCTCGCGGCCGATCTGCGCGCGCTGCGCGCGAAGCTGGCTGACCACGGGCGAGTCGAGCGCCTCGCCCAGCTCCTCGCCGCTGCCGCCCTGGCTGACCTGGGCGCGCGCGGTGCTGAGCCGCGCCTGGGCGGCGGCTTCCTGCGCCCGCGCCTCGGCGAGCTGCGCGTTGAGCCCGCTCAGCTCTTCCTGGGTGACCGTGCTGCTGCTGTTCGCGGCGAGGATGCCGTGGCGGGCGCGATAGGACTGCACCGCGGCCTCGGCCGTGAGCACCTGGCCGCGCAGCTGGTCGATCTTGGTCTTGAGGAACGCGCGGGCGCGGTCGGTCGCCTGCGCCTTGGTGCGGACCTGGCGGCCGACATAGGCGTCCGACAGGCCGTTCGCGACCGCCGCCGCGACCTGCGGCGACCCGGATTCGTACGTGATCGCGATCGCGTAGGAAAAGCCCTCGCGCTTGATCGTCAGGTTGCGCAGCAGCGTCGTGACGGCGCGGCGCCGGTCGGTCGCGTCGGGCCGGGCGACCGGCGCCGCGCGGCCGTTGAACTCGGGAAGCCGCGCGAGCTGCAGTCCGTCGACCACCTCGCCGGCCAGCTCGGCCGAGCGCAGCACCTCGACCTCGGTGTCGACCGAGGCCGAGTCCGGGGCGACCTGCGGAGTCACCTGCTCGACCTTCACCACCTGCTCGCCGCCGCGCTCGAGCGCCACCTTGGCCTGGGCGGTGTAGCGGCGATCGGCGAGGACGTAGAGCACCGCCGCCGTCGCCAGCACCAGCAGGCTGGTGAGCGCGATCGCCCGCCAGCGCCGGCGCAGCACGCTGCCCAGGCGGCGCAGATCGAGGATCGCGTCGCGATCGACCGGCCGGAAGCTGTCGGCGGCGCGGTCGGCGGCGGAGGGGGACGTCAGGTCCATGGTCATCGACTCGGAAGAAGCGCGGTCAAAGGGCCGGCGCCCCGCTTTGCCAGACGATCCCGCCGGGCACCGACCCGCCGGAGCGGAGCCGCACGAGCGGCGTCCCCGGCGGCGCCTGGATGTCATGGCTGCCGACCACCACCCGCACCGGCCCGTCATAGACGTCGAAGACCGGCCAGCCCTGGTCGGCGCGGATGACGAGATGCTCGATCGTCACGAGATTGGGCTCGCCCGTCTTCGGGCCGAGCAGCGAGAAGTGGTTGGTGTCGCCGATGCCGCCGATCTTGTTCGGCGCCACGCTCGTCACCCGGCCGAGCGAGATGCTGCTCCACAACCGGAAATTGCGCGCGTTGCGGCCGGCGATGCAGTCGTCGAGGCGGCTGTTGGTCGCCTTCAGGTCGAAGCCCGCATCGGAGTTCGCCCACGCCTCGCAGCGGCGGAACAGCAGCCCGCTATTCTCGCGCTCCGCCGAGAAGCCGTCGCCGTTCCAATATTGCTCGGCGCCGCGCCGCCAGCGAAAGCCGTTCATCCGGCAGCGGTCGATCGTGAAGTTGCGCGCCTGGTCGTCGAACGCGATCCCGACCGGCAGGTCCTCGGCCCCCTCGGTGATCACCCCTTCGGCGGCGACGTCGGCGATCGCCCCGTCATGGCTGTCGTAGCGGATGCGCGCGAAGCCGCGACGGAGTCCGCTGGCCTGGACGCGGCGGATCGCCAGCCCGACCACGCCGGCGCTGCCGCCCTTGGCCGAGGCGGTATCCTCGAGCACGCGATAGGCCCGCTCGACGATCACGTCCTCGATCGCGAGGCTGGCGACCGGGTCCGCGATCCGCACCAGCCCGTTGCCGACGTCGGTCGCGCGGACGCCCGAGATCAGGCGACCGGAGCTGGCGCGATAGACCTCGCCCCCGTCGCCGGCGACGAAGGTGGTGATCCGGGACGGATCGGGGCTGGCGATCTCGATCGGCATGGGCCGCCTCCGGCTCAGCCGAAGCTCTGTTCGGGCGCCCCGGCCGCGGGCCGCCGCATGACGGAGAGGCATTCATAGACCCGGACCGTGTCGCGCGCGATCGAGTCCCAGTCGAAACGGCGGCTGACCTCGTCGGCATCGACCTGGAAGCGGTCGGACTCGCCCGCGAGGATCGCCGCGAGCGCGGGCACGTCGCCCGGCTCGAAATAATGGCGCGGCGGCAAGCCGACGTCGCGGTTGGCGGGGATGGCGCTCAGCACCATGCGCGCGCCCGCCGAACCGGCCTCGAGCGCGACGATCGCGAGCCCCTCATGGTAGGAGGGCACGACGAACAGGTCGCACATGTCGTAGAGCGTCTTGATCACGTCGCGCGGCTGGCGGCCGAGGAAGACCAGGTCGTCCGCCGCCGCTTCCCGCAGCGCGCGCACATAGGGCGAGTCGTGGTCGGCGTCGCCGACGATCACCAGCTTGCGCCCGTTCGCCTTGCCCCGCCGGAACGCCGCGACGAGATCGTGGAATCCCTTTTCGGGCACCAGCCGACCGACCGCGAGCACGAAGCCGCGCGGCGCCAGGTCGAAGCGCGCGAGGATCTCCTCGGGCTTCGCGCGGCTCCTGCCGAGCCGCGGCGCGCCGTTCGGGATATGGGTCACCTTATAGGCCTGGGTCGGGAAGACCTGGCGCAGCGAGGTCGCGAGCGACGGGGACACGGCGATGACGCGGTGTGCCCAGATCAGCGCCGCGCGCTCGCCGAGTTTCAGCGCGAGCTTGGCGAAGCGGCCCCATTTCATGCGCTCGTAATCACGCCCATGGTGCGTGACGACGACGTGAAGCCCAAGTATCCTCGCCAATGGCGCAAGAAGTGCCGGCCCGATTGCATGAATGTGGATCACGTCCGCACGTCGCGCAAAGCTATAGATGATCGCGATGAACGTCGCGACAATGGCTTCCAAGTGCTTCGACGTAGGGGACGGCAGAGTCGTCAGCTTGAGTCCGCGATATTCCTGGGCCGTCTCGGACATATACGGCGCCCGGCAAAGAACCGATATGTCGAAAGCAGGACGAAGAGATTTGATGCGCGGGAGAAGTTCTTCGCAGTGACTTTCAACTCCCCCCATTACTCCGGGGAGGCCACGCAGACCAGTGACGTGAATCCGCATGAGGCGACTCCTTACGCAAGCTACTCGTACGCCGAGAACGGACAGCCGCCGTTCGCGGGAAACATCAGACGCCCAAGGGAAAACGACCCCATGTTCATCGAAAGTTAAACCGATCTTAACCCGTTCGTGGCTTAAAGTGCACGCGCATGTTGCGGTGCAAAATGGACGTTCGTCGGATTTTCGCCTCGCCGCGTCGCTGGCTACTCGGTTCGTCGCAGGCCCAGCACGGCGTTTGCGAGGAACCGGAATAGCCGGTACTGTTTGATCGGCTGGCAGTGGCCGCCTGGAGAAAGCCCCGACGAATGCACGAGAGCGAAGATCAGGCGGCAATTCCGGCCATCGAGGATCGCACGACCGCGAGCCTTGCCGGCGAGGCCGCCGACATGGCGCAATCGACGCTGGTCACCGGCGCGGTCGCCGGGCTGCTGATCCTCGTCTCGATCCCCGTGGTGCTGGTGCTGGGCGCCCGCGAGATCGCCGGCCGCCTGATGAAGCGCACGCGCCCCTAGGGCTGCCCCCGCCGGACGCGCACCGATCGCGCCCGGCGCGCCCCCGGGGCGTTCTCACCCGACCTGGCGGCGTTCGGACAGGGTCCGGAAATCGAGTTCGGGGAAATCGGCCGCGGCGGATTGGTCGAGGCGATCATAATAGACGTTCGCGCCGCCGAAATAGATCAGTTCGCGCGGCGGCTTGTCCTCACGGTTCGCGCCCATCATCCACGAATTGACCTTGTAGCCCTCCGCCATCAACGTCTGCCGGTGGATGTCGGCGGTGTGCGCCGTCCATTCCCGCTCCGCCTCGTGCCGCGGTTCGAACACGTCGAGGCCCTCGCGCTCCATCTTCTCGATACAGGCCCGGATCCATTTCACATTCTGCTCGATCGAGGTCGGCAGGTTGGCGAACGGCGCCTGCGGCCCGGTGACCACGAACAGGTTCGGGAAATCGGCGACGCAAACGCCCATGATGCTGGCCGAGGAGGTCCGCCATTTCTCGGCCAGCGTCTCGCCCGTCGAACCGCGGATCGGAAAGGCCTCGAGCGCGCCGGTATAGGCCTTGAAGCCGGTCGCGAGCACGATGATGTCGAACGCGTACAGCTTTTCGGTGGTGCGGATGCCGGTCTCGGTGATCTCGACCAGCGGCTCGCGCTTGTTGATGTCGACCAGGTGCACATTGTCGCGGTTGAACGCCTCGAAATAGCCGTGGTCGAGCGGCGGGCGCTTGGCGAACAGCGGATAGTCGTCGAAGGTCGGCGACAGCATCTCCGCGATCTCGGGGTCCTTCACCCGCTCCTTCATCTTCCGGACGATGAACTCCGACGCCAGCCGGTTCGCCTCGGGATTGACGAGGAGATCGTCGAAGGTCTCGAAGACCCAGCGGAAGCTTCCGGTCCAATTCTCCTCGAAGATCCGCTCCCGTTCCTCGGGCGGCGTGTCGACCGCGTTGCGGCCGACCGGGCTGTCGAACGCCATGCCGAAGACGTGGTTGCGGCACTTGGCCAGGACGGCGTCGTAATCGGCCTTGATCTCGCGCTCCCACTCCGGCGTCATCGGCTTCTGCATCGCCGGCAGGATGTAGTTGGGCGTGCGCTGGAAGACGGTGACCTCCGCGGCGGTCTCGGCGAGGATGGGAAGCATCTGGACCGTCGTCGCGCCCGAGCCGATGATCGCGACCCGCTTGCCGGCATAGTCCAGCCCGTCCCGCGGCCACCGCGCCGAGTGGAACAGCGGCCCCTCGAACCGGTCCATGCCGGCGATCGCGGGGATCAGCGGCTCGGAGATCATTCCCATGCCGCTGACCAGATATTTGGCGGTGTGGCTCTGCCCGTCGCGCGTGCGCACGCGCCAGCCACCGCGATCGGCCAGATACGCCGCCTCGACGATCTCGGTCTCGAGCTGGATGTCGCGCCACATGTCGCAGCGATCCGCCACGAAGCGCAGATAGCGCTGCGTCTCCTCCCAGCCGGCATAACGACTGGACCAGGACCATTCCGACAGGATCTCCTTCGAGAAGGAAAGGCAGTAATAATAGCTTTCGCTGTCGGTCGCCGCGCCGGGATAGCGGTTCCACGCCCAGGTGCCGCCGACGTCGCTCGCCTTGTCGAACACCCGCACCGAGCGCCCGGCCTTGCGCATGGCGTCGATGAGCGCGAGCCCGGCAAAGCCGGCGCCGACGCCGATCACGTCGAAGTCGAACCCGTGCGATGCCTCCCGGCCCGAGCCGGGACCGTCCTCGACCATCAAACCCGCACCCGTCATGTCTTCCTGCTCCTCGCTCGATGCTGTTCTGGATGTTGTCGTCATGTGCGCCGGACCGCCTTCTCAGGGGGGACAGGGAGCGGCGGACGCCCCGTGCTCGATGCCGATCTCGCGCAGGATTGCGTCGCGATCCGAGTCGGCGGTCCACATCCGGGGCCGGACCGTCGCGGTGCCGGCGAAGCGCGGCGCCGGACGCGGCTGGGTCAGCCCGTCGACCTCGCAATGGCTTTCGCGCGCGGCATGATGGGCATGGGCCGGGGCCTCGTCGATGCCGAGCACTTCGCTGTAGCAGCAGTCGAGATCCTCGAGCGACGCGGTCCAGGCGGCGCGCGGCCGGGTCGCGAAGACCTGCGCGAGCCGCTGCTTCATCGCAGGCCATTTTGTGGCATCGTACTGATCCGCGAACAGCGGATCGTCGGCCAGCCCGAGCGCAGCGAGCACAGGAGCGAAGAACTTGGTCTCGACGGCGCCCAAGGCGATGAACTTGCCGTCGGCGCACGCGTAGGTGCTGTAGAACGGGGCGCCGCCGTCGAGCAGGTTGCGCCCGCGCTCCTGCGCCCACATGCCGTTGTGGCGAAGCGACCACATCGCGGCCATCAGCGTGCCGACCCCGTCCGCCATGCTGCAGTCGACGATGCGGCCGCGACCATCCTGCCGCGCGGCCAGAAGCGCGGTGACCATGCCGAATGCGAGCATCATCCCGCCCCCGCCATAATCGCCGATCAGGTTCAGCGGCGGGGCCGGCGGCTGCCCTGCCGGGCCGAGCGCGGCGAGGCACCCGCTGAGCGCGATGTAATTGAGGTCGTGCCCCGCCCGGTCGGCGAGCGGCCCGCTTTGCCCCCAGCCGGTCATGCGGGCATAGACCAGGGCGGGATTGCGCGCCATCAGCACGTCGGGGCCCAGGCCCAGCCGCTCGGCGACGCCGGGCCGGAATCCCTCGATCAGGCCGTCCGCCGTCTCGGCCAGCCGCGCGACGATCGCCACTGCCTCCGGCTGCTTCAGGTCGAGCGTGATCGAACGCCGCGAACGCAGCAGCACGTCGCGGCGCTGATCCTGCGCAAGCGGATCGCTGCCCCCCGGGCGGTCGATCCGGATCACGTCGGCGCCATGGTCGGCCAGCATCATGCCGCAGAACGGCGCGGGCCCGATCCCCGCGAGTTCGATGATGCGCACGCCCTGCAAGGGCGGCGGCAGCAGCGCATCGGCTTCGGGCGGGGGATAGCTCACCGCCCGAATGTCCGCGCGCCGGTGATGCGCCGAGCGTCGATCATTGCCTCTCCTCCGGTCATGGTCGCCGCGAGCGGCGCCTCGACCGACTTATTTGCTCACGTCTAACAAATAAATGGGCCTGCTCAAAGCCATCTTCCCTCGCTTACCTGGCTGCCAGGCTGTCGAGCAGGTTCTGGTGATAGCTCCGGAACACCTTCCGGACGTCGATGCTGTCCGGGTCGATCATCCATTGGTAGATGAGGCCGAAGATCAGCGACGCGAACTCGACGGCGAAGCTTTGCGGGTCGATGTCGTCGCGGATCGTGCCTTCGGCGATCCCCTCGCGCACCCAGCGCTCGGCGTCGCGGCGATAGGCCTTGTGGTTGAGCGCCAGCCGCTGGCGAACCTCGTCGTGGCTGGACATCGACTCGAACCAGAGAATGTAGAGCGCGCGCATCTCGCCCGAGCGGTTGAGCAGGAAGAACTCGACGGCATCGAGCGCTGCGCTGAACGCCGGAAGGCCGGTGCTGTTGCCGACCTTGTTGCGCAGCTCCTCCGCCCAGCGCCGGTTGAAGTCGAGCACGAGCTGGCTGAACAGCCCTTCCTTGGAGCCGAAGCGATTGCTGGCCAGACCGCGGCTATAGCCCGCACGCTCGCCGACTTCGCGCAGCGTGGTATTGTGCGTCCCGCGCTCGGCGATCAGTTCCTTGGCGGCGTTCAGCATGCGCGCGTCCGACAGGGCAGTGCGCTCGGCCTGCGTCATCCGCGTCGGGACCGGAACGCGCTTCAGATCGACAACCGTGCTCATCTCAACACTCTTCCCCGGCAAACGAGGTTTCCTGCCTGATCGCAAGCTCGCCTCTCGCGACCTGCTCGCGCAGCTGGCGCTTGTCGATCTTGCCGACGCTGGTCCGGGGCAAGGCCGACAGCAAGGCCCAGTATTCCGGGATCATGAATTTCGCCACATGTTTGCGCAGGTGGCTGCGCAGCTGCGCAAGGTCGGGCGCGTCCGCGCCGTTCCAGACCAGCATCGCGAGCGGCCGTTCGTCCCAGCGCGGATGCGGGATCGCGACCACGGCGGTCTCGGCGACGCCCGGCAGCGCCCCGATCGCGCTCTCCAGCTCGACCGACGAGATCCACTCCCCGCCGGACTTGATCAGGTCCTTGTTGCGGTCGGTGATCTGGACATAGCCCGCGGCGTCGATCGTCCCGACGTCGCCGGTGTCGAACCAGCCGTCCGCCGTGGTCTGGTCGGGAAGCGCCAGATACGACGCGGTCACCCACGGCCCGCGCACCTGCAGCCGGCCGACCGCGCTGCCGTCCTCGCGCACGGGGGCGTCCGCATCGTCGACGATCCGGACCTCAACCCCGGCGACCGGCCGCCCGCTCTTCGCGCGCCAGGCCGGTCCGTCCGCCTCCCCTGCCCCGCGCGGCGGGTGCGACAGGACGCACATCGGGCTGGTCTCGGTCATGCCCCAGCCCTGGACCAGGTCGACGTTCCAGGTGTCGCGGACCCGCTCGACCAGGTGTCGCGACACGGCCGAGCCGCCGGCGATGACGGCGCGGAAGCAGGAAAGGTCGATCGGGTGCGACCGGTGCCTCTCGAGCAGGTCGTTGAGAATGGTCGGCACGGTCATGGTGAGCGTCGGCCGCGCCTCGGCGATCATCGCGGCGACGGGCTCGGGCTGCAGGAAGCGCCCGGGCATGACCATGTCGGCGCCCGCCAGCCAGCCCGAGAAGGGCAGGCCCCAGGCATTTGCGTGGAACATCGGCGGCAGCATCAGGATCCGGTCGGCGTTGCGGACGCCGAACGCGTCGCTGCCGAGCGACGCCAGGCTGTGCAGGAACACCGAGCGGTGGCTGTAGACGACGCCCTTGGGATTTCCTGTGGTGCCCGAGGTGTAGCAGATCGCCGCCGGCGCGCGCTCGTCGAGCTCGGGCCAGTCGTGGCGCGGCGGATGCGCGGCGACCAGGTCGTCGAGCCGGTGCACCGCCACGTCGAGCCGCGCGCGCGCGTCGCCGGGATCGCCGTTCGCGACGATGACGTGGCGCAGGTGCGGCAGCCTGCCCGCGAAGGCGGCGAGCAGCTCGACCAGCTCCGCATCGACCAGGATCGCGCGATCCTCGGCATGATCGGCGATCCAGCCGATCTGGTCGGGGTAGAGGCGGACGTTCAGCGTGTGGAGGACATATCCCGCCGCCGGCGCGGCAAGATACGCTTCGAGATGGGCGTGGGTGTTCCAGCACAGCGTGCCGATCCGGTCGCCGCGCGCGAGCCCCAGCGCGCCGAGCGCGGTGGCGAGCCGGGCCGCCCGGTCGGCGATCTCGGCGAAGCGCATCGGATTCAGGCGCGCGCCGTCATAGGTCGAGACGAGGCTGTCCGGGAACAGGCGCGCGCCCCGGCGCAGGATCATCTGCGTCGTGAGCGGCACGTCCATCATGGTCGCGGCGATCACCGGGCGACCCCTTCGATCAGCGCCGCCGCCTCGCGCAGCAGGTTCGGCACGTCCTGCTCGAGCCCGCGTGCATAGGCGCTCGTCGCCTTGCCTTCGACGTGGAGCAGCCAGGCGCCCTCGACGATCGCGGCGAGGCGCCAGGCGGAGAACACCATGTGCCACGCAAGCGCGGAATGGTCGCGGCCGGTGCTCTCGGCCCAGCGATCGGCGAGCTCGCGCCGCGACGGCGCGTCGGGCCGGTTCGAGACCGCCTGGACGAAGGGAAAGCCAAGCGCGGCGTCGGCGTCGCGCTGCCAGAAGAACAGGAAGAGGCCGAGATCGACCAGCGGATCGCCGAGCGTCGCCATCTCCCAGTCGATGACGGCGCGGATCTCGGGCCGGTCGGGGGCGGACAGGCAATTGTCGAGATGGAAGTCGCAATGGATGAGGGCGGGTCCGCCTTCCGCCGGAACGTCGGCGAGCAGCCAGGCGCCGATCTCGCGCAGCAACGGCAGGTCGCGCACGCCATGGGCGGCGCGCACCGCCAGCCAGCGCTCGACCTGCCGGCGCGCGAAGCCGGCGGGCCGCCCGAAGCCCTGCGCGAACAGCGGACCGGGGTCGACGCGGTGGATCGCGGCGAGCGCGTCGACGGCGGAAATGCCGATCCGCCGCACCCCGTCGTCGCCATAGGCCGGCGGCAGCGCGGTCGTGAGCGCGACGCCGTCGACGAAGCCGACCAACGCGAAAGGCTGGCCGATGATCGCCGGATCGTCGCAGAACGCGACCGGAGGCGGCACCGGCGCCTGCCCCGCCAGCCCGGACAGCGCGGCGAACTCGCGCGAGATGCCCGCCCCCGCCTTGTCCGACACGGTGTGCGTCGGCGGGTGGCGCAGCACGAAGCGCCCCTCGCGCGCGGTGACCAGCCGCGTGACATTGGCGTTCCCGCCCGAGAGCGGGGCGCCCACCACGACATCGTGCAGTCCCGCCGTCGCGGCGATCCAGCCCGCGAGCCGATCGTCGGGCGACGCCGTCACAGCCCGCACATCAGCCCGCCATCGGTGAAGACGGTCGAGCCGGTCATATAGGTCGAACCCGCCACCCAGAAGCACACGTCGGCGATCTCGCTCGCTTCGCCCATTCGCCCGAGCGGCACCTTGGCGACGATCTTGGACCGCGCCTTCTCGCTCACGCCGTTCGTCATCTCGGTCATGACGAAACCGGGCACGACGAGATTGACGCGGATACCCTGCCGCGCCAGCTCGGCCGCAAGCACCTGCGTCAGGCCCGACAGGCCGGCTTTCGACGCGCCATAGCTGCTGTCGCCAGGAAAGCCGCGAAAGCCGACGACGGCGCCGACGTTCACGATCGACCCGCCCCGCCCCATGTGCGGCAGCGCGGCGCGGACCACGTTGAGCGGACCCGACAGATTGGTCGCGAGCGTGGCGTTCCAGTCGTCCAGCGACAGGCTGTCCACCTTGCCGCCATGGTGGACCCCGGCGCTGTTCACGACCACGTCGATCCCGCCCCAGCGCTCGGCCATCTGCGCGCAACAGGCCGCCAGCGACGCCGGGTCGGCGACGTCGGCGCGAATGCCGATCGCATTCGCCCCGAGCGCCGCCGCATCCGCCACGACCCGATCGTTCCGCGCAATGAAGCCGACCCGGTCGCCGGCCGCGAGCGCGCGCTGGACGATGGCCCGGCCAATGCCTCGCGAACCGCCGGTCACGAGCCAGCGGCGCGGGGCCGCCTGGGAGGCAGAGTCGTTCACGCCGCGACCCTCAGAAGTTCTGGGTCACCGCGATACCGTAGGTGCGGCGCGGCCGCGGGGCCGCGTAGCTCCAGACGCCCTGCACGTCATAGCCGATCGTCCAGCCCTTCTCGTTGGCGAGGTTCTTGCCGAACAGGCTGACCGTCGTCCGGTTGAAGCGGGCATTCACCGACAGGTCGACCAGATATTGCCCACCGTTGCGCAGGTTCGGGTTGTTGAGGAAGGTGATCTCGTGCGGTCCGATATAGTGGACGTCGCCGGTGATCCAGGCGCTCGCATTGGATCCGATCTCCATCTCGTAGGTGCTGCCGACGCTCCAGGTCCATTTCGGCGCGCGCCGGATGCGGAGGAACGTCGCGTCGACCGGCGTACCCGTGCTGTAGATGTCGCCGAAGAAGCTCTTATACTTGGCGTCGAGATAGCCGACATTGGCGTTGATCGACCATGCGCTCGACACGCGCGCGGTGAGATCGAGCTCGGCGCCCTTGAAGTCGGCCGACGACGCGTTGATCGTGCGGTTCTCGCGGCCGGTCGAGGTGCCCGGCGCCGGCACGTCGAGGTCCTGCTGCATGTCCTTGTACTTCATCAGGAACAGCGCGCCGTTCAGGCGGATGCGCTCGCCCGCGAACTGGGTCTTGAAGCCCACTTCGTAATTGTCGAGCGTCTCCGGATCATACGGAATGGTCGCCGCGCCGATCGTCGACGGCCGCCCGTTGAACCCGCCGCCGCGATAGCCGCGCGACCAGAGCGCATACACCATCGAATCCTGGTCGAAGTCGAACTTCAGCGACACGCGGGGCGTGAACTTCGACCAGTCCTCGCGCACCGGCGCCGCCATCACGATCTGCCCGCCCGCCAGGCTGGGCTGGATCACCGCGACCGGGTTCGCCTCGACGGTCGTCCCGTAGATGAAGATCGCCTTGTCGTTGACGAGGCTCGACTTCTTGTCCTTCGTGTAACGCGCGCCGACGGTCAGCGTCAGGCGGTCGATCAGCTTGTAGTCCGCTTCGCCGTACACCGCCCAGGACTTGTTGGTCTGCGTCACGTCCTGCGCGCTCGTCAGCAAGGGCGGGCCCGCGAAGCCGATATAGTTTTTGAGGTTGATCGTGTAGCGCGAGTCCCAGAGATAGCCGCCGATCACGAAGGACAGCGGGCCGGTGCCCCCCTTGCTGAGGCGAAGCTCGTTCGTCGTCTGCCGCCACCGCGCGGGCCGGTCGGTATGGTAGAGGGTCAGCGGTCCCGCGTCGAAATCCTGGTTGATCTCCTCGTCGGTCTTCAGCCAGCCGAAGATATAGTCGATCTGCAGATCGGACCCCAGGTCGTAGCTCGCCTTGGCGATCGCCATGTCCATCTTGAACGAGGCGTTCTTCTCGAGCCGGCCATCCGAGACGCTGACGTAGCGATCGCCCGACGTCGGCACGCCCGGCGCGGGCGAGCATTGCTGATAGGCGGCGCAGAAGAGATCGGTCGGCCGATTGACCGCGAGGAGCTGCGGCGGGTCCTGCCGCGTCTTCTGGTGGTCGTAGCTGAGCTGGATGTCGAGCCGGTCGGTCGGCTCGAACAGCACCGCCGCGCCGAGCGCGTAGAATTCGGAACGCTGGCCGGGCTGATCGTAGAAGCGATTGAAGATGTACCCGTCGGACCGCTCATAGGCGCCGCTCAGCTTGACCGCGACATTCTCGGTCAGGCCGGTGCTGGCCACGGCTTCGGCCTTGAACGTCTCGAAGCGGCCATAGGTCAGCCGCGCCTTGCCCGTCGTCTCGTAGGTCGGGCGCGAGCGGGCGAGATTGATCACGCCGCCGGTCGCGTTGCGGCCGAACAGCGTGCCTTGCGGGCCGCGCAGCACTTCCACCCGATCGATGTCGATCGCCTTCAGCAGGCTGCCCGAGCTCTGCCCGATATAGACGTCGTCGAAGACCACGCCGACGGCCGGGTCGACCGACTTCTCGACGTCGGCGACGCCGATGCCGCGGATATAGACGGCGGCGACGCCGCCCGGCCCCTGCTGCGTGTCGTCGATGACGATGTTGGGCGAGGAATCGGCGAAATCGCGGACGTCCGAATCGAAGCGCCGCGCCAGGTCTCCCGCGGACAGCGCGCTGATCGACGCCGGGACGTCCTGAAGGCTCTCTTCGCGCCGGCGCGCGGTCACGACGATGTCTTCCAGGGTCGAGCTCGCCGCCTGGGGCGCGCTGTCCTGGGCCTGTGCGGCGGCGTGCGACCCGCCGAGCATCAGAGCCGAACCGGCATACAGCGCCGCACGCACGGAAATCAGTCTGGAACTTGCCATGGCTTCCCTCCCTTGCCGACGTGCCCCGGATTTTTCGAGGGCTTCGCCGGCTCTCCAACGTGACGACCGTGACCGGCACGGCAGCCTACGATGCGGAGCGTAAAACATTTGCTAGGCGCAAGCAAGCAACCTGAAAGCGGCGCATCGCCCCGGTCGGTCAAGCGAACCCACCCCTCACGAAAGTTCGATCCGACAAAGCCGATTGACTGATTGCTTTTCACAAGCAAGTATCTTCGACAAACAACGATAGGAGAGGCCCGTGGCAGGACGACTGGCGGGTAAGACCGCCCTCATCTCGGGCGGGGCGAGCGGGCTCGGCGCCGCGCAGGCGACGCTGTTCGCGCGGGAAGGAGCCCAGGTCGTGATCGGCGACCTCCAGGACGCGCTCGGCGCCGAGACGGTCGCGGCGATCGCGGCGGAAGGCGGCGACGCGCGCTTCGTCCGGCTGGACGTGACCGATCTCGACAGCTGGCAGGCCGCGGTCGCGTTCACCCTCGCCGCGTTCGGCCGCCTCACCACGCTCGTCAACAATGCCGGGATATTCCATCCGGGCGGCGTCGAGACGGAGACCGTCGCGGGCTGGCAGAAGATGATCGCGGTCAACCAGACCGGCGTCTTCCTGGGAATGAAGGCGGCGGTCCCCGCCCTGCTCGAGACCGGCAACGCCGCGATCGTCAACATCTCGTCGCTCTACGGGCTGATCGGCAGCCCCAATGCGGTCAGCTACCACGCCTCCAAGGCCGCGGTGCGCGTGATGAGCAAGGGCGCGGCGCTGGAATTCGCCAAGCGCGGCATCCGGGTGAACACGATCTTCCCCGGCCAGATCCGCACGCCGATCCTCGGCGACATCACCCCCGAGCAGGACGCCGCGATCAAGGCGTCGATCCCGATGGGCGACGTCGGCGACCCGATGGATATCGCCTATGGCTCGCTCTACCTTGCGTCGGACGAGGCCCGATACGTCTCCGGTGCCGAGCTCTGGATCGACGGCGCCTGGTACGCCGCGTGCTGAGACCGATCTGCTGGAGGAGTGCCGCGTGAGCTGGGATTTTTCGACCGAGCCCGAGTTCCAGCGCGAGCTGGACTGGATGCTCGACTTCGTGCGCACCGAGGTCGAGCCGTTCGACCTCGTCTTCCGCGGACCGGCGGACCCGTTCGATCCCAAGGGCCCTGCCCGACCGATCATCCGGCCGCTGCAGAAGATCGTGCAGGACCGCGGGCTGTGGGCCTGCCATCTCGGGCCGGAACTGGGCGGCAAGGGCTTCGGCCAGGTCAAGCTCGGGCTGATGAACGAGATACTCGGCCGCAGCCGCTTCGCCCCGGTCGTCTTCGGCACGCAGGCGCCGGATACCGGCAATGCCGAGATCCTCGCCCGCTTCGGCACCGACGCGCAGCGCGCGCGCTACCTGCAGCCGCTGCTCGATGGCGAAATCGTCTCCTGCTATTCGATGACCGAACCGCAGGCCGGCGCCGATCCCGGCGAGTTCACCTGCCAGGCGCGGCGCGACGGCGACGAATGGGTGATCAACGGCGAGAAATGGTTCGCCAGCCACGCCGCGATCGCCGAGTTCCTGATCGTCATGACGATCACCGATCCCGATGTGCCCGTGCACCAGGGATCGAGCATGATCATCGTGCCCAATCCGACCCCGGGGATGGACATACTGCGCAACACCGCGGTCGGCCCCAAGGACGAGCTCGGCTCGGGCGTCCACGGCTATATCCGCTTCACCGACTGCCGCGTGCCCGTGGCCAACACTCTCGGGCCGGTCGGCCAGGGCTTCCAGGTCGCGCAGTCGCGGCTGGGCGGCGGTCGCATCCACCATGCGATGCGCACCGTCGGCATGCTCAACAAGGCGCTCGACATGATGTGCGAGCGCGCGGTCAGCCGACGCACCAAGGGCGAGCGGCTCGCGGACAAGCAGATGGTGCAGGAGAAGATCGCCGACAGCTACACGCAGATCCTGCAATTCCGCCTGCACGTCCTCTACGCCGCCTGGCTGCTCGACCGCGACAAGGGCTATTCGCACGCGGTGCGTCGTGAAATCTCGGCCGTGAAGGCGGCGATGCCGGGCGTTCTCAAGGACGTCATCTACCGGGCGCTGCACCTCCACGGCTCGCTCGGCATGTCGAACGAAACGCCGCTGATGGACATGTGGCAATATGTTCCCGAGATGGGGATCGTCGACGGGCCGACCGAGGTCCACAAAATCTCGGTCGCCAAGGACGTGCTGCGCAGCGTCGCGCCCGCGACCGGCACCTTCCCCAGCTATCACGTGCCGACCGCGCGCGCCGCGGCCGAAGCCAAATTCGCCGCCATCCTCGACCGCGCACCGGAGGCCGCCGAATGACCGACACACTCGAAGACCGGCTCGACCGCGTCGAAAGCCGCTTTGCCCTGTCCGACCTCGTCTCCGACTATTGCCACGGCTTCGACAAGCGCGACTGGGACCGCTTCCTCGCCATCTGGTGGGAAGACTGCGTGTGGGAGATCGGCCCGCCCTTCGGCGACTTCGAGGGCCATGCGGGCGTCACCCGCGCGGTCAAGGAGATATTGTGGCCCGCCTGGAAGGCCTCCAGCCACTTCACGACCAATCTCGTCGTCGCGTTCGACGGGCGCGACCGGGCGCGTGGCGTCTGCGACGTCGACTGCATCGGCACGACCGCGGACGAGGTCGCCCAGACCATCTCGGCAACCTACACCGACCTGTTCGAACGCCGCGACGGCGTCTGGAAGATCAAGGTGCGCCAGGTGAAGATGCACCATTTCAGCCCGCTCACCGGCATCACGCTGTCACCCCCGGCCTAGGAGGCGTCATGGCCTATCTCGCCACCCGCGACGGCGGGCAGGTCTATTTCGAGCATCACCGCGCGCCGGGCACGCCGGTCGTGCTCATCCACGGCTGGGGCATGTCGGGCGACTATTGGGCGTCGACCGTGGCGGCGCTGGTCGCCGCCGGCCATGGCGCCATCACGATCGATCACCGGGCGTGCGGCCGGTCGGATCGCGATTTCGACGATCTCTCGATCGCGGCAATCGCGACCGACGTCGTCGACCTGGTCGCGCGGTGCGGCGTGCCGCGCGTCGTGCTGAACGGCTGGTCGCTGGGCGCGGCGGTCGCGGTCGCGGCGGCGGCGATGCTCGGCGATCGCGTCGCCGGCCTCGTCTCCACCTGCGGCGCCACGCCGCGCTACACCCAGGCCGACGGCTTTCCCCATGGCGGCACGGCGGAGGACGTGCTCGGAATCGGCGCGGCGATCGTCGCCGACCGGGCGACCTTCTTCCGGACGCTCGCGCAAGGCGCGTCGGGCGAGAGCGCGAGCGACGCGCTCGTGGCCTGGGTGGAGCGCGGCTTCGTCGATTCGGGGCCGCGCGCCAGCGAAACGCTTGCCGACCTCGCGACGCTCGATCAGCGCGCGACGCTTGCGGCCTTCGATTTCCCCGTGCTGTCGATCGGCGGCGCGAAGGACGCGATCGCCGATCCCGCGATCGCCGGCTTCGCCGCGCGGTGCGCGCGCCACGGCCGGCTGGTCACGATGGACACCGGCCATTCGCCGCATCTGGAAGCGCCGACCGCCTATAACGAGGCCCTGATCGCGTTCGTGCAGGAGGTCGCATGACTGGAACCGTCCGCGCCGGCGACATGGCCGACCTGCTCCGGCCGCTGCAGGCGCCGTTCACGTGCAAGTCGCTGCACGCGCCCAACCGCTTCTGCATGGCGCCGATGTCGCGCTATTTCTCGCCCGGCGGCGTCCTCCCGCCCGAAGGTGCCGAATATTACCGGCGCCGGGCCGCGGCGGGGGTGGGCACGATCATCACCGAAGGCACCGGCGTGGCGATCGACCATGCGGTCGCGGCCGACACGATCCCGCTGTTCGGCGGCGACGACCCGCTCGCAGGCTGGAAGGCGGCGATCGATGCGGTGCACGAAGCCGGCGGGACCTTCGTGCCCCAGCTCTGGCACGTCGGCGGGTGCATGGACTTCAACTTCCCGGATGCGCCGCACGCACCTTTGGTCAGCCCGTCCGGCTTTGCCGGCCCCGACGTTCCCGGCGGCCGCGCGATGAGCGACTCGGACATCGCCGACACGATCGCGGCCTTCGCCCGCTCGGCGCGGTCGGCCAAGCAGCTCGGCTGCGACGCGATCGAGCTGCACGGCGCGCACGGGTATATCTTCGACCAATTCTTCTGGGACAGGACCAACCTGCGCGACGACCGCTATGGCGGCCCCGACATCGCCGACCGCGCGACCTTCGCGGCCGAGGTGGTGGCGGCGTGCCGGGCCGCGGTGGGCGAAGATTTCGCGATCATCTTCCGCATCTCGCAGTGGAAGACCTACGACTATGACGTGAAGCTCGCGCGCGATCCCGACGAGCTGGCGCGCTGGCTCGACCCGCTGGTCCGCGCCGGGGTCGACATCTTTCACGCCTCGCAGCGCCGCTTCTGGGAGCCCGAGTTCGCCGGCGACCCGAAGAACCTCGCCGGCTGGGTGCGGCAGACGACCGGCCGTCCGGTCATCACGGTCGGCTCGGTCGGCATGGACCGCGACCTGATGCAGGACTTTGTCGAGGGCATCTCCTCGCCGATGCTGAACCGCCTGCGCGACCTGGTCGACATGTTCGAGCGCGGCGAGTTCGACATGGTGGCGCTCGGCCGGGTCCTGCTCGCCGACCCCGACTGGCTGCTCAAGATCCAGGCGAACCGGCTCGGCGACCTGACCGCCTATGATCGATCGATCGCGCTCCGCCAGTACGAGCACTGACGCGGCGCGGGCGTCGCCGGGTCGGTAGGGCCCTGCACCGGGAGGCCGGTGTCGTGGCGCACGGGCTGCGCAGATCCTCGCCCGCGCCAACCGACGGCCAGATCACGCCCGACAACATGCATCGAGCCGGCTGCGGCCCTGGCCGACATCAGGCGCGCGCCGTCGCGTTTTCCTGATATGGTCGCGGCATGATCAGCCGTCACAGCCGATTGAGCCTGCTGCCGCGGCACCGGCACCGGGATGCGTATGTCGCGCTGGTGCTGTCGGGCAGCTATGTCGAGGCAGGCGTCGGTGCGCGGGTCCGTGCGCAACCGGGGACGTTGCTGGCGCATGCGCCGTGGGAAGCGCACCAGAATGCGTTCGCGGGCCGGGATGTCGAAGTGCTCAACCTGCCGGTGCCGGCGGGCACGCGGATCGCCATCGGGCAGGTCGACGATGTCGACGAGGTCGCGCGGGTGGCGGCGCGCGACCCCGTGGCGGCCGCGTCGCTTGCCGTCGCAGGTGCACGGGCCGCGCAGGCGCTGTCCTGTTCCGACTGGCCCGACCTGCTCGCCGCGGACATCGCGGCGGGGCGAGTCACTTCGTTCAAGCGCTGGGCCGCCGCGCACGGGCTGTGCCCGCCCTCGCTCAGCCGTGGCTTCCGCAAGGCGTTCGGCGTCTCGCCCAAGCGCTATCGATACGAGCTGCAGGTCGCGCGCGCAGCAGCGTTGCTGCCCGACTGGCCCGGCAGCGTCGCCGATCTCGCGGCGGCGTCGGGCTTTGCCGATCAGGCCCATTTTTCCCGCGGGGTGACGGCGCTGACCGGCACGCCGCCCGGCCGATGGCGGGTTAAGTCCGTTCAAGCCTGAGCCGCGCGGCCTGCGCTAGCTCCTGCACATGCAAAGACGAACCTTCCTCGCGGCCGGCGGAAGCGCCGTCGCGCTCGCCGCCCTGCCGCCCCTTCGTGCGCAGGTCGCCCCGCAACCGAGCCGGACGCGGTGGCGCGTCAGCTCCTCGGAAGGCCTGGATGGCCTGGCCCTGTTGGGGCCGCTGTCCGGCGGCGACCTCTATGTGCGCCATTATGCCGACGATCTCGCCGCCTTCGCCCCGCGCCTTCCGACCGGGCTCGCGAGCCAGGTCCAGCGCCTCTACCGGAGCGGGAGCGACGCGGGGTTCGGGCTGGTCGGGCCGGGGCTGAGCGTGATCTTCTCGGTCGACGGCGCGCACGAGACGCTGCCCCGGCTGATCGCCGCGCTCGACGCGCGCGACACGGCGCTGCTCCCGTCTTATCGCGCCAGCCCCTATTGGTCGGCCGAAAGCTGGCGCTGGTTCACGGCGGAAGCCGGCGCGATCAAGTCGATCCTGAAAGGCCTGCAGGGCGCGGGCTTCGCCGCTTTCCGGGCAAGCCGGATCGGCGACATCGACGCGCGGATCGCGGAGACCGGCCGCGCCCTGGCGCGCTTCGACGTGATCCGGCTGCAGGAGAAGCTGACAGGCCGGACGTTCGAACCCGAGATCCGCGTCGTCCTCCTTCAATTCTCCAAGCCCCACGGCATCAAGGTGCAGGGCCAGCAATTCCTCCAGTCGGTTGATTACGAGACCGCGATCACCGTGCGCAACGCCGCGCACGAGATGCTGCATCCGCCGGTCGACATGAACGGCGCGGCGGCGCAGGCGGCGCTGGCCGTCTTGTCGCGAGACCCCCTGATCGCCCGGATCGTCCGGGAGCACGACCCCAAATGGGGCTATACGACGCTCGACGGGTTGCTGAACGAAGATCTGTGCGAGGCGCTGGACCAGATCATCAGCGAAACGCTGGGCGTCGCGCGCAACCCCGCCGACCGCTGGACCCGCGCCGACGACGGCATCCACGTCCTCGCCGCCGGCCTCTACGGGCTGTTGCGCGACGACAAATGGGCGGAGCGCGGCGGGTCGATCGAGGCGTGGCTGCTGATGGCGGCACAGAGCGGCCGGCTCGACCGGGACCGGCTTCACCCGATCGCGGCACGCGTCCTCGAACGCGCGCCGGATCGGCTCTGGCCGCTGCCGCACGACCGCTAGCGGCCCGGCGAAGGATCTCCCCGGCTACGCGGCGGGGATGTGGAACAGGCGCTCGGCGTTGCGGTGATAGATGCGCACGCGGGCGTCGTCGTCGAGCGTGGCGCGGTCGAGGAATGCGACGGCGTCGGCCGAGGACTCATAGGGATAGTCGATGGCCCACATGACATTGTCCAGACCGGCGCGGCCGATCACGAGCTGGAGGACATCGTCGGCCTCGAAGCCGCTGGTCGTGATCGCGAAGTTACGCCGGAAATATTCGCTCGGCAGCAGCTTGTTGGGCTTCATCCGGCCGTCCCTGGCGCGGCGCGCATACATATGGTCGAGCCGCCACATCCAGAAGGGCAGCGCCTCGCCCATATGGCCGAGAACGATGCGAAGCCGGGGGAAGCGGTCGAAGGTGCCGCTCATGATCAGCCGGACGGCATGGGTGCGGGCCTCGACCCCGAAGCCCCAGATCGACCCGCCGAGGCTATAGTCGCGAAACGGTGCGGCCATCCCGTTCGACGGCGCGCGGGGGTGCAGATAGATCGGCCGGTCCAGCGCCTCCGCCGCCTCGAGGATCGGCGCGAACCGGGGGTCGTCGAGGTAGAGATTGTCGGTGTGCGAGTTGATGATGAAGCCGTTGAGGCCGAGCTTCGTGATCGCCCGCTCCATTTCGAGCGGTCCGCCGCGCGGCGAGTGCGGGGCAAGGCAGGCGAGACCCGCAAAGCGTGTCGGGTGGCGCGCGATGGCGGCGGCGAGCCGGTCGTTGGTCTGCATGGCCATGGCGTCGGCGCGATCGGGCGCGAACATCTGCACGCCCGGGATGGTCACCGACATCACGTGCATGTCGACGCCGGCGGCATCCATGACGGCGAGCCGCTCGGGCCCCATGTCGAGCGCCTGCCGCCGAAAGCCTTCCTGGATGGACCCCGGCCGCGGATCGAAGATCGACAGGATGCCGGTCGGGACGTCCAGGCTGGCGTTCGGGTCCCGGCGGGCGATGTCGAGCCACGCCGCGACGAGTTCGGGCGTGGCGAACGCTTCCTCGGTCGCGATCCGACGGACGCGCGGCCGCGGCGGCGCCTGCCCGACCGCCGCCGCGAGCGATGTCGTCGCGGCCATGCTCGCCGAAAGTCCCTTCAGGATCGCGCGGCGGTTCGCGGTCATCGTGCCGGCACCGCGCTGACGACGCGGCGCCGGCGGCGCAAGGCCGCGCCGGCGAGCCCGAGCCCGCCGATCATCAGCGCCCAACTGGCCGGCTCCGGCACCGCGGGCAGGTCGAGCAGGCCGGCCAGCGAGAGGCTCTGACGCGGCGCACCCTGGCGGAAGTCGACCGTGCCGACGCCGGTGATCGTGCCCGAGCCGCCGAGGAAGCGGCCGGTGCCGCCGGTCACGACGAGATTGATCGTGTTGTTGAGCAGCCCTGCCGTGCCGCTGGGCGAGGCGAGGCCCGAATAGGTGCCGGTCAACACGTCGCCGGCCTCGAACGCGTAGCTGAACTGGCCACCCGAATAGGCGCCGGGCCCGCCGGTCGTGCAATGCGACTGGCTGTAGGTGAACGCGCCGAAGTTTGAGGTCCCGGCGGTGCCGGCCGGACCGAAGCTGATCCGCAGCAGCGGCGCGCAGCTCGCATCGGCCTGGGGCGGTCCGTTGGTGTTGGTCGCGGACCCGGAGAAGGCGACCGTGGCGGCGGTGGCGGGCGCGGCGAGCGCGAGCGTGGCAAGCAGAATGGACGCGTAAGCGAGCGACATGACTCATCTCCTTATCTGGTGGCCCTTATCTGGTGGCCCTTATCTGGTGGGACGATCTGCATCGCCGCGCCCTGCCCGCGCGACCATATGCGCAAGCTTAGCGGAACGTGATGTTTGCGTGATTTCGTGCGGGCGAGCGACCTATGCGCGAACCGGGTCCGGGGCGGTGCCGGACCGGCGCCAATAGTCGGCCAGCCCGATGGCCTCGACGAGCGCGCGAAAGCGACGCTCGGACCGGAGCGACGCCAGCGGCGGCGCGAAGAGGAACGAGGTCTCGCGCCAGGCGGCGCTGCGGTCCAGGCCGCCGCCGGCCGGCGTCGCGCCGGACAAGAGGTAGCGCTCGGCGGCGGTCATCGCGGACCCGGCGGCGCCGAGTGCGGCGAGCACCGGCGCCGACCAGGGCGTCGTGCCGGGCGCATCGGCCGCGAGCGTCTCGATCCCCCGGCGTGCGGCGTCGAGGTCGCCGGGCCTGCCGCTCGCCAGCGCGCGTGCCCAACGGACGTTGCGATCGATCATGCTCGGCGGCAGGTCGGGCGGCCGTGCGGCCATGTCGCTCGCCAGCGCCACCGCCGCGCTCGGTTGACCCGACAGGGCGAGGAACGAGAAGGTCGTCAGCCACACGCGCGAATGCTTCGGCCAGCGCTCGAGCGCTCTGCGGAACACCTGTTCGGCCTCCTGCAGCTCCCCCATGCCCCAGAGCCCCTGGCCGAGCGAAAGCCGGCTGATCGGCAGGAACGCATCGTGCGCCACATTCGCGCGGAACAACGCCGTGCCGGCACGCCACCGCCCGACCTCGAACATCAGCCGCCCCGTCGAGCCGCGCAATAGCCAGTGTTCGGGGTGGCGCGCCAGCAGGGCGCGATAGGCCCGCTCCCGCTCGGCCCAGCGCCGGAACGTCGGATGCCGGAGGAGCCTCGCGACCTGTGCATCGGCATTGCCGGGATCGAGGGCCAGCGCCCGTTGCGCCGCCGCCTCGAGCATTTGCCCGAGCCGAGCCGGATCGGCATTGGGATCGTCGATCATCTTGTGCCGGTAACTGAGTGCGAGCGCGCCCCAGGCCGCGCCATATTCGGGATCGATGGTCACCGCTTCGGTCAGGAAGGCGATCGCCTGCTCGGTCTGGTCGAGCAACCCCTGGCGCTGCGCGAGCGCGCCCCGATCGAACAGCTCGCGCGCGAGCGGCGCCGGCGCGCGCGGTCGTCGCCACAGCAGCACGCCCGTGGCGGCTCCCGCGGCCGTCAGCCCGAGCGCCGACGCGACCAGGACGCGTCGCGAGAGAGTCGGCGGATCGATCGCCGGCGGTCCCTCGTCCGCGCGCGCGTCGGCGCGAACCAGCCGATAGCCGACCTTCTTGATCGTCTCGACCCGGACCGCGCCTCCGCAGGTCTCGGCCGCCGCGGCGCGCAGCAGCGACACGACACGATTGATGGCGCTGTCCCCGACGACGACCCCGTCCCAACAGCGCAGCACCAGCTCGTCGCGCGAGACGACCTCGCCGTTTGCCTGGGCGAGCACGACGAGCAATTGCATCACGCGCGGCTCGAGAATCGTCCGGCTGCGGCCGCAGCTCAGTTGCCGCAGGGCCGGCACGACCCGCACCGGACCGATGCTGAGCGGCGGTTCGGACGACAGGTCGACCCGGATCGCGTGACGGGTTTGAAGGTCCACACAACCTCGCTCGTTAGGGGGCGAGATTACCCGCTGCCGCGCGCCAGGTCACGGCCGTTCGGCGCGGCCGCTCCGGCAGGGCACGCGGCGAGGGAGCCGCCGATGGCAAGCCGGCCGTTTCCGGCTAAGCTTCGCCCCATGCCCGTGCGCCCGCCCCGGCGGACGGTCGAGTGGAGTGGGTGTGGACATGAGCTAGTCCGACGGCGCGGCAGCCTCGTTCCCGACGAACACGAACTCTGCCTCGCTCCGCGCGCCCGCCAACTGGATTGCGGCAAGCAGGCAGGAATATCGCGCCGTGAATGCTTCGAAATCGTGCTTCGAAGCGGACGGCGGGTCGAAGACAAGCACGTGGTCGATCGGTCGGATCGCCTCGCCCTTTGCCAGGCCGCAATGTTCTTCCAACGCTTCAGCGAAGAGCGCGTCGCTCGCAAAGTCTGCGCGGCGTGGGAACCCCGTGAGCAAACCGCGCCTGGCAAGCTCCGCCTCTGCATCTGCGACCATCTGCGGACGGACCGCCTCAGCCACAAAGGCCTGGTATTGTTCGGAAAGATGCTGATCCTCGAACGTGACGATCTCGCTCCCGACAGCGTCGCGCAGGCACCCGAACATCTCCGGGGCGACACCAGCCGAACGGTCGACGACGATCTCGTAGGACTGGAGTTCGTTCTCGTAAGCGATCTTGAAGCCTCGCGACGAGAGACCGCAGTCGGCAAGCTTGTGAGCTATCACCTGCTCGTAGGCCGGCGGAGGTACAGGGGGCGTGTCCATCGCCTGACTAAAGGAGATTGGGCGAACGACCGCAATGGGTGGAAAGCGGAGATTCTGATCAGGCGACGATACTATAGCCGATGGCGCAGGCCCCTCCGACTGCAAGCGGAATAGACCATGCCTCGAACGGCAATGACATGAACTTGTTTCTGGCAGGGTAAACCAACTTGTCGCGGAAGCGGATCGACCGCACGGCAGCTAACTTTTTCCGGTTGTGCTTGCGGCCAACTCGCCAGTTCACCGCTGCGGCGAAGATGAATGCTATGCCCCAGAACCACGGCGCGTCGCTTATGATCGGTCGGCCCGCCTGAAGCACGACCCCGAAAATCGCGAGCACCACAATCAGGATTATCGGCGTCAGGTAGCCCTTGCCGGTCCACCAGAATACAAGCAAATCGCGATCCTCAATGCCTCGATGCGCTGTTCGTAGCATTGGTTGAAATGTCTGCAATGGGTCGATTCGGCCGGGCGGCGAACGGCGGATCAGGGTGGATTACGGTCATCTGCGCCGTATGCTGAGGTCCCGAATAGGAGGGCAGTCAGTGGCAAGATACTTCGCAGTCATCGTTGAACGTGACGGCGTCGAGCTATTCCGCAAACCCCTGCACGTCCGCAAGATGAGCGAGGTCGCGGACGGGCTGGCAGTCGCCTTCCGTGCGTTTCGGGACGAGATACCAGAGGACGGTCTCCCCACTCGCGAGCTAACGATACGTTTTGAGGATCGCTTCGAGTAGCAGCGGTCAATGTCCGCAATGGGTCGATAGCGGACCGTCTGCTTCCTGGTGAACCGGAGTGGCGCTTGAGCTGACGTCGATCGCGTCATCCGCGCTTGGGCGGATGCTGCCGTGACCCGACACGGGCCGCGAGGACCGTCAGGGGATCGCCGCCTTGGCGAGGTCGATCACCCGGTCGACCAGGCCCAGGAAGCCGGCGATCGCCTTGATGAAGTTCTTGATCTTGTCGAGCTTCCTGATCGCGTCGGCGACGCCGGCGCGGGCCGCCTCGACCTTCTGGGCGGCGGCGGTGATCGCCGCCGTCTGCTGGTGGAAGAGGAGCGCGCCGACCATCGTGATCCGGTGATTGACCTCGATCAGCTCGTGGTTGATCGCCTTGATCGTCTCGGGGTCGTCGGTCCCGGCCTTGGCCGCGCGCAGCCGGTCGGCGACGTCCCCCAGCGTCTGCTGGAGCTGTTCGAGACTCGGATTGGTGTTCATTTCCCGCCTCCAGCCTTGCTCGCCGCGTCGGTGCGGCGTTCGATATCGTCGAGCCAGCCATTGATCCGCCCGATCCAGAACAGCGCGTCGCCGGAGCTGCCCCGCGCCGCAGCCTCGTGCGCCTCGGCGAGCGCAAGCAACGACAGCTGCAGCTGCGACAGGCTGGCGAGCTGCGCATCGCGCGCGGCGATCGCGGCGACATAGTCCTGCAGCACGCGCCGGCGATCGGGCGCCGCCTGCGGCAGGTCGGCATAGCGGCTCTCGAGGTGCGACAGCGCGGCGTTCGTCCAGTTGGAGTCGACGACGAATTGCAGGCTGTTGCGGTCCCGCGGGCTGCCGCCGATCGCCTCCGCCATCCCCGCCAGCACCGCGCCGAACGCCGGGTCGGTGCGGCGCATGATCGCGGTCGCGCTCTTCTCGGCCTTGGCCTGGATCAGCGCCTGGCCGAAGGTCGCGAACACCGCGCTGAGCCTGGCCGGGATCTTCGCGTTGATCGTCGGCCCGTTGAGGCTGGTCGCGAGCTCGCCGATCGCGTCGCCGGTGGCCTCGGCCCGGGCCGGGTCGACCAGCCGCTGCAGCGCGGCGCCATAGGCGTCGAGGATGCCGAAGGCGTTGCTCCACGCGGCGGCGTCGGCGGTCGAGACCGGCGTCGGGAAATCGCTTTCCCGCAGGGTTCGCTCGGGAAGCCCCAGCTTGCGTTCGATCGCCTGGTCCTGCGCGAGGCGGTTCACCGCGACGAAGCTGATCCGCGCCTGTTCGCGCGCGGCGCCGACGCCGCTGCGGATCGCGCCGACATTCTCGGTCAGGATGGGACCCGGCGTCGCGCAGGCGGCGGCGAGCAGTGGCAGGACGAACAGGCTCGTCCTCTTCAGTGCGGTCGTCATGGCTTATGCCCCTTGCTCGGCGGTGGTGCGGCGCGTCAGACGGAGCCGCCCAGCGACGGCGCGGCGTTGAAGAAATCGTGCGCTTCCTGGCCGACCGTCAGGCCGAGCGGCACGCCGCCGATATTGTCCGCCGCGTTGCGCGGGATGCCGTCGAAGCGCCAGTGCACGCCCAGGTAGATCCGGCTCACCGAATTCTCCCAGACCGCCTCGGCGAAGTTGCCGAACGTCTTCTCGATGCGCTGGCGGACCGAGCCGTCGGGATCGAGCGCGACGCCGTCGAGCTCGTCGGAGACGAAGGTGAAGGTCTCGGCGGGGATCGCCGCCGAGTTGCCGGCCTCGACATCGAGGATGTCGTGCACGGTGAGCGGCGTCGCCGCCGTCCTCAGCCCCAGCCGCAGCGCCTGCATCAGCGCCGCGCCGAACGTCGCGTGGCCCGACGGATAGGCGGGGAAAGGCGGCGTGAGCGTGCCGCGCGCCGCGTTGGTCAGCGGCATGCCGAGCGGCGCCCAGAAGGGATCGCCGTCGGGCGCGGTCTCGGCCCGGATCCCGACCACCGGCCGCCACAGCCGGTGCAGATACTTGTAATGCCAGCAGTCGCAGCCGGCATCGGCCATGGCCACGTTGATGACGGCGAAGAGCTCCGCCATCCGGCGCAGGTTCGGCGTCGGCGTGTGGCTGGCGACGATGGCGCGGGCGACCTGGTTGTAGAGCCGCGGCGGCACGCCGAGATTGTTGGCGCCGTCATAGCCCCAGAACACGCCGATCCGCTGCTGCTCGGCGGTGCGCGCGCCGCGACCGACCGCGCCCAAATCGCGCGCCTCGTCATAATCGGCGCGGTAGTGCGGGTCGGCGAGGAAATTGGCCTGGCCCGCGCCGGGGAAGGGATCGAGCGGCGGGTGCGCCGGGCCGAGGAAGCGGACGACATCGCCCCATACCGGGCCCAGCTGCGGCTGCCCGGCCGCATAGGGGTCCGCGCGGTGCTCGCCATAAGCGGGGTCCGTCGGCTGCGGGCCGGTGATCATCACGTCCGATCCGTCGCCCTGGCGGTGCTGCAGCACGGCGTCGCCGATCTGCACGCCGCGGCTGAACGCGGTCTGGTCGACGGCTTCGACGGCATCGTCGAACTGCGTCGCGAACTTCGGATAGAGCGCCTTGAGCGTGGTCACCGCCGCCCCGGCGATGATGTCCTCGACGGCGCCGCCCAGCGGGCTCGCAATGCCGTGGGCGACGCCCTTCTTGTTGAGATAGGCAGCACCCGGCTGCAGGCGAAAGGCGACGGCGTCATGGATCGCCAGGTGGACGATCGCCATCGCGCGGGCGGTGCGGATCGGCCCGGGCTGCTGCCCGCTGGTGAAGCCGCGGGTGAAGTCGCGGCGCGACGCCTCGAGCAGCACCGAGTTCCAGAAGAGCACAGGGTTCATCACGCTTACTCCAGCCAGGGTGGGACACATGTCCGACCGGCGGCGTTCGCGGCCGACGATCGTCCGATCCGTGCTGAAGATGGCGTGCCGAGGCGGGGCCGCCTGTGCGTTTTATCGGCGGCGCAGAGTGATGTTCCGCACAGACGTAGGGCCGCGATTCTTGCCAGACTCCCCGAATTTCGTCGGGGCGTCGACGACGGCGCGATCCGGACGCGCGGCGGGACCGGGCGGCGGTCGGGTTGAGTCCCGACCGCCCTCCTGACCGCCGCCGGCACGGCCGGCCGAGCGACCGCTGGTGCCTATCCTGCCGTGCAGCCCGGCGTGGCGACGCGGCAGGGCTGCGCCGCGCCCATGGCCGGCAACCGTCGGCGGACCGCCGCGCCGACCAGGCCGAAGCCCGCGATCATCAACGCCCAGCTGGTCGGCTCGGGGACGCTGGCGAACAGCGCGCGCCCGTTCGGCGCGAAGTCGGCGATCTCGGCATTGGTGCCGTCGGCCGCGGGACTGACGCGAAGGCGCGACCAGAGGCTGAAGGTGTAGCTGGTCGGCGACCACCCGTTCCCGGGCAGCAGCGCGAGCGGAACGAGGCCGGTGATGCTGTTGCCGACGACCGTGACCGCTCCGGAAAGCGGCGTGATCAGGGGAGGCCCGTTCGCGCCGAAGGTGACCACCCGCCCCGTGCCGTCGGGGAAGAAGACCGCCACCGCGTCGAACAACACGTCGCCGCCGATCGATGGCGAGCCGAAGCTGAGCCGTGGCGTGCCCTGCCCCCGGTTGATCCCCCAGACGAACAGGCTGCCGGGCGACGTTCCAATCGCCCCGTTGGAGGTGGACGTGAGCGCGAAATTCGTCCCGTCGAAGGTCGCGCCCGCCGTGATCAGATCGAGGTCGTTGTTCTTCGCCCCCTGATAGGTGGCAAGAAAATCACCCAGTGGATCGGCGGCGACGTCGGCGACGGCGGCCGACGCGGTGGTCAGCAGCAAGGCGGCGCCACTCAGCTTGAGCAACATCATCATCGGATTCACTCCCCTTGGTGGTCACTTTTGTGAGCACCCGCCGATGCTGCTATCATCGGCCGCGGGGGTGAATGATGGCGCGCCGATCTTTTGCCGATCTTTCGACGAGCCGAGGCTCGAGCCCGCGCGTGGCGGGGCTCCCCAGTCGTCCGAGCGAGCTGGCCGAACACGCGGCCTTCGCGATCGGCGACGCGACGGCGACGCCGGCACGCCGCCAGATCGAGGGGCCCAACGGCCGCATCGTGGTCGAGCCGCGCGTCATGCAGGTGCTCGTCATGCTCGCCGGCGCTGAGGGGCGCGTCGTCAGCCGGGAACAGTTGAACGCGGTCTGCTGGAACGGGCAGGCGGTCGGCGACGATGCGTTGAACCGGGCGATCGGCGAGGCGCGCCGGGCGCTCGCGAATGCCGGCTCAGGCGTCAAGATCGAGACGATCCCGAAGATCGGCTATCGGCTTCCGCCGCCGCAGCAGAGCCGGGACGACGCCGGGCCGGCTCGCGTGAACAAGGCCCGGCGACTGGTTCTCGGCGGTGCGACCGCGCTGCTCGCCGCCGTCGCGACGGGCACATGGCTCGGCCGCCGGACGCCGCCACGCGATCCCCGCGCGACGGCGCTTCTCGAACGCGCCCGACAGGCCCTGCGCGACCAATATCCCGATGCCGACAGACAGGGGCTGAGGTTCCTCGACCAGGCGATCGCCCTTGCGCCCGAAGACCCGGAGTGCTGGGGCCTGAAGGCGCTCGCCGAACGGAACGTCGCCGAATATGCCCCGGTGGACCAGATCGATGCGGCCACGGCCCGGTGCCAGCAATCGGCACGGCGCGCATTGTCGCTTCAGCCGCATCAGGCCGAGGCGGAGGCCGCGCTCGCGACGCTTGCCCCCATTTACGGCGACTGGGCCGCCGCGGAACGCCGACTGCGCGACGTTCTGGACCGCCATCCCGACCAGACGGCTGCGCTCGGCGCGATGGGGGTCCTCATGATCTCGGTCGGCCGCATCCGCGCCGGCTCGTTCTACAATGGACGCGCGGCGCAACTGGAGCCGCTTTCCCCGATCTTCCAGTATCGACGCGCCTATCACCAGTGGTTCCTGGGCGACCTGGCGGCGGCGGATCGCACGATCGACCGGGCGATGCAGCTCTGGCCGCGGCATCCCGCCATCTGGTACGCGCGGATGCATCTCTTCGGGCTGACCGGCCGCACGGCGGGGGCGCTCTCCATGCTTCGGTCGCCGGCAGCCGCGTCGATGATGGGCCCCGGAGCGGCGCTCTGGGAAACGACGATGACTGCCTTGCAGGACGGCTCCCCGGCCGAACGGCAGGCCGCGATCCGGGCCAATCTGGGCGCGTCCCGGGCTTCGGCCGGCGGCGCGGTGAACGCGATCCTCCTGCTCAGCGCGCTCGGCGCCGTCGACGAGGTCTTCGACGTCGCCGACGCGTATCTTCTGTTTCGCGGCCCGCTGCTGCCCCCGGTCGATCCGGCGACGCCCGGGCAGACGGTCAACGACCAGCGCTTCAAGAAGACGATGATGCTGTTCAATCCCGTCATGGCCCCGGCGCGGAAGGACCCACGATTCGAGCGGCTATGCCGGGCCATGGGCCTGGAAGATTATTGGCGCGGCGCTGGCGTCAGGCCCGACATCTGAGCGCTGGCGAACGGGCCGTTCGCCCCCATGACCCCGGCGTCAACGATTCTGAAATGTCGCCCGTCTAACGACGGGAGAACGGACGGAAATGCCAGCGGGCACAATAGGTTGATCGCAGAATGACACGGCGTCGAACGGCTTTGGACAAACGCTGGGAAAGCCGGCTCGTCATCGAGGTGAAGGCGAAACTTCGGACCTGCGTGCACGGACGCTACGAGGTCGAGGTTCTCGACATCTCCCATCACGGGGTGCGCGTCGCCACCTATGCCAAGCACGGGATCGGGCAGCGGGTGAGCGTCCAGCTGCCCTCGCTGCAGCCGCTGCCCGGGACCGTCGTGTGGCAGGCGGATCATCAGGTCGGCTGCCAGTTCGACAGCCCGATCCATCCGGCCGTGCTCGACCTGCTGACGCAAAGGCATCGGCCGCCGCCCGAAAGCTGACCCGCGGCGTCGAACCATCGGGGCTTGGCGCGGACGCCGACTCCGGCATCCGGCGGTCAGCGATCGTTCGACGCACCGATCTCCACGAGGACCAGCGAGATATTGTCCGAGCCGTCACGGGCGAGCGCCCGCGCGAGAAGCTCGTCCGCCAGGCTGTCGATCGAACCCTCCTGCGGATCCTCCGCGAGCAGCGTGCGCGAGAGGCCGTCCGAGCAGAGCAGGAAACGGTCGAACGGCTGCACGTCCAGAAGCCGCTCGTCGAGCGCGCAGTCCGGGCCGGCGCCGAGGGCGCGGGTGATCACATTGGCCTGGGGGTGACAGGCGGCGGCCTCGGCCGTGATCAGGCCGGAATCGGTCAGTTCCTGCACCAGGCTGTGATCCCGGGTCATCAGCTCGGCCTTACCATCCCGGATCCGGTAGCACCGGCTGTCGCCGGCCCAGAGGATGTGGACGGACCGGCCCTGGAAACTGAGCGCGACCACCGTGGTGCCGGACCCGCGCCGGCCGTTGTAGATGTCGCCGTTCGCGCGCGCCAGCGACCGCAGGATGTCCGCGCGCGTCGGGGACGCGCCGGGGCCGCCGGCCTGTCGAAGCGCGTCGACCACCGTCTGCGCCGCGATGTCGCCACCATAATGGCCGCCCATGCCGTCCGCGATCGCCCACAGGCGGACCTCCGGGGCGTCGAGGATGCGGTCCTCGTTGATCCGGCGGGTCAGGCCGACATGGCTGCGGCTGACGGAACGCGCGACGAAGCTGGTCGCGCTCGGCTCGGACGGCATCGGCTGCGCGCTCATGCCGCCGGTCCCTCGCCGGTGCGCGCTTCGGCTGCGGCATAGGCCGCCACGAACGCGCGATCGAGCGTGCCGTCCTCGCCCTTGTCGACCTGCCGGACGAGATCGGCGTGACGCGCGGCGACCTCCTCGACCTGCGCGGCGGCGCGGCTTTTGAGCAGCGTCGTCCGCGCCGCCGCGGCGTCGTCCAGCGCCTTCGGATCGAAGCTGTCGATCGCCGCGCGCAGGCTGCCATGCAGGCCCGCAAAGGTCGCGATCAGATGCCGCTTCAGGTCGCTGAAGGTCGACTGCAGCGCCGCCGCGCCCGACAGGAAGCTGCTGGAACGGGCGAGCAGCAGGTCGACGGCGAGGCGCTGGCTCGGCGCCCATTTGAACGGATTGTTGTTCGCGCCGCCGATCGTGGTGCGGGCGAGCTTGTAGCGCGCCCGCGCGCGGTCGCGCTCGCCCATCAGGTCCGCCATGCCGAGCACCAGCTGGCGATAGACCGCGCCGGCGCGACGCAAGACCTCGGCCGGGTCTTCGCGCGCCAGCAGCGAGGCATCGAGCCCCGCCCCCTCGCAAAAGGCATCGAGCAGCGACCCGCCGGTCGCGGGGCGCGGAGGCGCCGCATCGCTCCAGTCGCTCGGCACCGCGGTCGACCCGCCGAGCGGGGGCGTGAGGATCATCGTGCGTGCCATGTCGGCCGGCTCGCTCGCCTGGGCCACGAAGGAGGCGCGCAGGATGAACTGGCCGAGCCGCAGCGTGGCCGGCACCGCGAGGGCGACCTCCGTCGCGTCGGGAAAGCGCTCGCCCGTCTGCTCGTCATAGACGCCGTTGCTGCCGAGCGCGCGCAGCCTCAGCGCGTCATCGGCGACGGCGATCTCGCAATGCGAGCGGGACAGCTCGGAATGGGGATCGGCGATCGACCAGTCGGCCGACGCGCCGCGTCCGATCCGGATGGCGCCGTCGCGCAGCAACCGCGCGTCGATCGGCTGGACGTCGTCGGCGCGGTTGAAGAGCTGGAGCATGAACATGTCGCGACCGCCTTACGCGGCCAGCCGCGACGACGACGCGATGCGCGTCGCGTCGAGCCCGGGCTCGGGCGGGCCGGCGGGTCCCCCCCGGTGCTCCGCGACCGCCGCCAGGCGATTGAACGCCTCGAACGCGGCACCGAATTCGTCGCGGCGGCGGTGCGAGATGCGTTGGGCGAACCCCGTCCGGCTCGCTTCCTCGAGCGCGAGCCGCAGCCGGCGCAACGGCCGCGCGACCATCGCCCCGCTGAGATAGCCGATCATGAGCACCGTCAGCATCATGACGGTCGAGAGGATCAGCATCGACCAGCGTGAGGCGGCCAGGGCATCGTCCAGCTCCGTGCGGCGCATCACCAGATCGACGGTGCCGAAGCTGATGCCGGAATAGGTGATCGGCTGAACGAAGCGGAAGCCCGGTCCCGCGCCCGCGTCGCGCGCCGATCCGGCGCGCAAGGGGCCGCTGCGGATCACCGCCTCGCCCCGTGGCGCGCGATATCGCGTGCCGACGAGCGCCGGGTTCGATGCGGCGCGCACCACGCCATCGGCATCGGCGACCACGAGGTCGCGAATGCCCGCGTCGCGCCCCGCGGTCATGGCGAAGGCCTGCAGGGCGGACCAGTCCTGCTGGTCCGGCGCAAGCCCGGCATTGTCCGCGGCAAGCACGGCGGCGTTGCGGGTCAGGAAGGTGGCGGTCGAACTGCCGGCGCTGAGCGCCATGCGCTCGAGGGCCGAGCGCTCGCGCGCGAGCCCCAGCGACACGCAGACGGCCAGGGTCAGCGCGGTCACGGCGGCGAGGACCGCCGGCAGCTTGACGCGGAGCGGCAGGCCGCGCCGGCCGGACCGCGCCTCGCCCTGGCTCTCGATCTCGCGCGTGAGGGCGGCCGCGAGCGCGTGGCCGTCCGCGAAGCGCTGGTCGGGCTTCTTCGAGAGCAGCTTGTCGATGATGAACGCAAGGCCGGCCGGGCAATCGGCCGCCGAATGGTCGATCGGCTCGACCTTTTCCTGCGCGATCTGGATGGCGAGCGTCGCGAGCGCGGTCCCCGGGAAGGCGACCTTGCCGGTCACCATCTCGTAGAGGACGACGCCGAGCGAGAAAAGGTCGGCGCGGTGGTCGACCGGCAGCCCGAGCGCCTGTTCCGGGCTCATATAGCGCGGCGTGCCGATCAGCTGGCCGACTTGCGTGCGAGCGAGCTTCTGGCTGGCCGCTGCGGCGTCCATCTCGCCGATCCGCGCCACTCCAAAGTCGAGCAGCTTGGCGGTGCCGCCGTCCGCCGACAGCATGATGTTGGACGGCTTCACGTCGCGATGCACGACACCGTTCGCATGCGCGTAGGCCAGCGCGCTCGCGAGCTGGCGCCCGATCGCCAGGACACGCTCATAGGCCATGCGCCCGTGCGCGCCGAGCAGCTCGTCCAGCGGCAGCCCGTCGACGAGCTCCATCGCGATATAGGGGACGCCTTGCGTCTCGCCGATATCGTAGATCGTCGCGATGTTCGGGTGGTTGAGCGCGCCGGCCGCACGCGCCTCGCGCAGGAAGCGGGCGCCGACATCCTGGTCGCTCGCGAATTCCGGCTTCAGCACCTTGATCGCGACCGTACGGCCGATATCGGGGTCGTGGGCGCGATAGACCTTCGCCATCGCGCCTTCGCCGAGCGCGGCCTCGATCCGATATCGGCCAAGCATCGTCATTGTCACTGGGCCATCCCTAACCACCGCGCGGCCCCGTATAACGCCGTTGAACTTAAGTATTGGTTTCGATGGATATTTATCTGCGCGCCTGGACGGTCGCGGCAATTCGCCGCGCACGGGCGAGGTCGCGCGCGATGACCGGATTGGCGGGATCGGCGGCGGCGGCACGCTGCAACAGGCCGACGGCCTGCAGGACCTTGCCCTGGTTCAGCGCGGCGAGCCCGGCAATGCGCAGCTTCTGTGCCGCGGCCGGGTTCGCCGCCGGCGCGGCAACGGCCGGCTTGGCGGGCGCCGGCGTCGGGGCGGTGGCGGGCTTGGCCGGCGCCGACGGGCCCGGCTGCGGGGCGGCCCGCGGCGGCACGGGCACGCGCCGCGCCGGCTGGACGCGCTGTTCCGTGCCGGGGATGCGGACCGTCTGCCCGGGCCGCAGGTCGAACGGCGCGGACAGGCCGTTGTAGCGGCCGAGCTGATAGGCCTTCAGGCGGTTGCCGAGGAACTGCTGCGCGAGGCTGGAGATCGTCTCGCCCGGCCGGACGACATGCTCGAAGCTGTTCGGGCCGAGCAATTCGACGGGCTCGCGCTCGATCGAGTCGCGCAGGAGCCGGACCGAAGGGTCGAGCGGATCGCGCTTCAGCGCCGCCTTGATCCGCTTCTGCGCGGCGCGGATCTCGCCGCGCAGCAGCAGGCCGTCGATGACGCTCGCCTCGTCTGCGGCCGGCGCCGGGACCGCGGACGGCGTCCGCACGCCGCCCTGCCCGCCGCAACCTGCGACGAGCACACCCAGCGCCGTGACGGCGGCAAGAACCTTGATGCTGCTCATAATCCCAATCCAGCAAGTTCGGCGTCCGGGGCAAGCAACCCCGCCAGCCGGTCACCATCCTGCGCGAATGCCGTGAACGCGGTCCCCGGCATCGGCGCGCCGAAATAAAAGCCCTGGAAATGCTCGCAGCCATGGCGGCGCAGCCAGTCGAGCTCCTCGCGCCGCTCGACGCCCTCGGCGAGCACGCGAATGCCAAGTCCGCGGCCGAGCGCGAGGATGCTCTGGCAGATCGCCTGGCTGTCGCGGCGGGAATCGACATTGGAGACGAATTCGCGGTCGATCTTGATCTTGTCGAAGGCGAGCGCGCGCAGCGAGCTGAACCCCGAATAGCCGGTGCCGAAATCGTCGACGGCCAGCTCGACGCCCAGTCCGCGCAACGCCGCGAACACCTGCCGGCAATGCGCCGCGTCGCTGGTCGCGACGCTTTCGGTGAGCTCGATCCCGAGCCGGTCGGCACGCACGCCGTGGTGCCGCAAGGTGCGCTCCACGACGCGCGGCAGGTCGTCGCCCTGGAGCTGCAGGCCGGACACGTTCACCGCGACGCGCATCTGCGGCATGCCGATCGCGTCCCAGCGCCGGGCCTCGCGCACCGCGGCGTTCAGCGCCCAGACGCCGATCTCGTCGGCAAGCCCGATCGCCTCGAGAATGGGCACGAACATCGACGGCGAGATCGTGCCGCGGACCGGATGATCCCAGCGGAGCAGGGCTTCGGCGCCCCAGACGCAGCCGCGCGTCGCGTCGACCAGCGGCTGGTAGAGCATGTACAGCTCGCGACGATCGATCGCCTGCCGCAGATCCTGTTCGAGCGCGAAGCTTTCGCGGGCAACCGTGCCGGGATCCGCGGCGGGCCGGGAGATATCGGGCGCCTCGTCGTCGGGCAGCGCGAGGCAGGCCAGCGCCCGTGCGACGAACGCGCCCGGCGCGATCCCTGCGCCGGCGTCGAAATGGGAAAGGCGGAAGGCGACTTGCGGGATGACCGGGGTCGCACCGTCCTCGACGGCGGCGCCGAGCGCATAGGCGACCGCGTCGAGCTCCGCCCAGGCGTCGTCGCGGGCGACCGCGGTGCCGAACCAGATGCCGATATGGCCGCGATTGATCTGCGCGAGGAACCGGCTTCCCGGCAACATCGCACGCATCCGGCTGCTGCACACCGCAACCACCCGGTCGGCGAGCGCAGGGTCGAAGGCCGACAGCCGGTCGACATCCTTGAGCGCGACGACGCCCAAGATCCCGCCCGCATCGCGCTCGATCTGGCCGATCAGCGCCTCGCGCAGCGGAAGCCCGCTGATCGGGTGCAGGGCAAGCGTGCGGTGGCGGAGTCCGCCGAGCTGATGTTCGAGCCGGGCGACATGTGCGTCGACCAGCCGCGCCGGCGACGGCTCGTCTCTGTCGCCCCGGGGCGCGAGACGCTGCACGATCGACCGCAGGTCGCGTTGCAGCCAGCCGACCCAGCAGAATGCGGCGACCGCCAGGATCGCGATCGTCGCCGACGAACGCGTCCCGTCCGACAGGACGACCAGGGTCGCGAGCACGCCCAGCCCGGCGCCGGGCGTCCAGGGCGAGAGGCCGATGCGATATGCCAGGCGGCTGAGCTGCATGACCGCCGCCTGTAAGCCAGATTCGCTACCGCGAGCTTAAGCATCGCCTTGAAAGTCGGTGTGTTCTCAGGGCGTTGCCGAAGCGCTCGCGCCCGCGCGCGCGTCGCGCGTAGCGGCTCTCCCCGCGCCGCCTGCGCGATTTGAACAATTATTTGACTCTTCCCGGCTAACCCTGCGCGGCGATGTTCACGATCGAATATGACGAAGAGCGCGCGTTCGTGCGGGTCGCCGGCTCCGGCACGTGGAACCCGATCGCGCTCGCCCAGTTCGCGCTCGAGGCGCGGCGTATCGAGGCGCACCATCTGGTCGGCCGCCGCGACGTGCGCATCCTGGGCGACACCCGGCTGATGTCGGTCCAGTCGGAGCCGGTGGCGCTGATGTGCCGGACGATCGTATCGCGGTTGCTGAACAAGCCGGGGCTGCGGGTGGCGCTGATCGCCACGTCCGCGCTGGTGAAGCTCCAGCTTCAACGCACCTATGACGGGCTGGAAGTCGGGATCTTCGCCACGGAGACCGAGGCGCTCGACTATCTCGGCGTGCCGCAGCCGGTGGCTTCACCGGCCTGAGCCGAGCCTGCCGCCGGCACCCGGCGAGGCGGAGCATCGCGAATCCTGCGGGTTAGGCGGCCCTGCCTCGACCACCGCGTTGACGCGCGCACGCAGACAGCGCAGACCTTGCGCCATAACCAAAGGTGGGGATTACAGATGAGTCGATTTGCAGGCGCGGCGGCAGTCGCGGCTCTTTGCGTGTCCGGCACGGCATTGGGGCAGGCCACGCCCACCCCCGATCAGCTGGTCGCGCGACATGTCGAGGCGCTGGGCGGCGCGGCCGCGCTGGCCGCGATCAACTCGGTCCGGTTCGAAGGCGAGATGCGCTTCCCGGGCGACTTCAAGCTCACCTACAACGAAGTGCGCGCCCGGCAGGGCAATGCCTCGCGGACCGAGGCGTCGCTGCAGGGGCTGACGCTGGTCCAGGCGTTCGACGGCCAGACCGGCTGGCGCATCAACCCGTTCCAGGGCCGTCGCGATGCCGAGACCATGTCGGCGGACGAAGCGCGGCTGGTCGCCGACGCCGGCTCGATCGCCGGCCCGCTGCTGAGCGCCAAGGCCGACGGCTCGGCCGTCACCTATCTCGGCCGCGAGGATTTCGACGGCACCGACGCCTATAAGCTCAAGGTCGCGCAGAAGGACGGCGACGAGTTCGTCTATCTGCTCGACCCCGACACGATGCTCGCGATCAAGATGGTCGAGACGCGGCGCATCCGCGGATCGCAGCAGACCACCGAATATGAGCTTGGCGACTATGAGAAAGTAGCGGGCGTCTATTTCCCGATGTCGATCGACAGCTGGCAGGAGGGGCAGCCCAACCAGCGCCAGCGGATCAGCATCGTGAAGGCGTCGGCCAATGTCGACGTCGCCCCGACGCTGTTCGCCCAGCCCTCCTCGCCTTCTTCGAAGTGAGCCGCCCGATGCGCACCCTTCTTCTCGCCACCACCGCCCTTCTCGTCGCCGATCCCGCGCACGCGGCGCCGGCGCCGACCGCCGACTCGTCCGCCGTGTCGGGTCTGGGCATCCGCAACATCGGCTCCGCGCAAATGTCCGGCCGGATCGCCGCGATCGCCGCGCGCCAGGAAAAGAGCGGCAAGACCACCGTCTATGTCGGCTCCGCCTCGGGCGGCGTCTGGAAGTCCGATGACGGCGCGACGACGTTCCGTCCGGTGTTCGACAAGCAGGCCGTCCAGTCGATCGGCGCGGTCGCGCTCGACCCCAGCAACCCCGAGACCGTCTGGGTCGGCACCGGCGAAAGCTGGACCCGCAACTCGGTCTCGGTCGGCGACGGCGTCTACAAGTCGACCGACGGCGGCACGAGCTGGACCCATATGGGCCTGCCCACGACCGAGCGGATCGTGAAGATCCTGGTCCACCCCAAGGACGGCAACACCGTCTATGTGTGCGCGCCGGGCAAGCTCTGGTCCGACAGCCCCGACCGCGGCCTCTACAAGACGAGCGACGGCGGCAAGACCTGGCAGCACATCCTGAAGCCGGCCAATCTGTCGACCGGCTGCTCGGGTTTCGACATGGACCCGTCCAACCCCGACCGGCTGCTCGCCGGCACCTGGGACTTCAGGCGGAAAGGCTGGACCTTCCGGTCGGGCGGCGACGGCCCCAACGCCCCGTCGGGAAGCCGGCTGCTGGAGTCGCTCGATGGCGGGCGCAGCTGGCGCGAGCTGAACGACGGCAATGCGACCGGCCTTCCCAAGCAGCCCTGGGGCCGCGTCGAGGTGGTGTTCGCGCCGTCCAACCCCAAGCAGGTCTATGCCTTCGTCGAGAATGTCCGCTCGGCGCTCTACGTGTCCGAGGACGGCGGCAAGACCTGGGCCGAGCGCGACCGCAGCCAGGGCATGGTCTGGCGGCCCTTCTACTTCGGCAAGATCGTCGTCGATCCGACCAACGACAAGCGCCTGTTCAAGATGGGCTATATGGTCATCGTCTCGGAGGATGGCGGCAAGAGCTTCGCCAACACCGGCGGCGCCAGCCATGCCGACTGGCATGACGTCTGGGTCAATCCGACGAACCCCCAGCACGTGATCGGCGGCGACGATGGCGGGCTTTGGGTGAGCACCGACGGCGGATCGAAATGGGAGCACGCCAAGAACCTGCCGCTCAGCCAATTCTATCACGTCAGCGTCGACGATCGCGATCCGTACCAGGTCTATGGCGGGTTGCAGGACAACAGCTCCTGGGTCGGCGACCAGGAATATCCGGGCGGAATCACGAACGCGCGCTGGGAGAATCTCTATGGCGGCGACGGGTTCTGGGTCTTCGCCGACCCGTCGGATCCCGACTATGTCTATGCGGAATACCAGGGCGGCTCGATCAGCCGGATCAACCGCAAGACGCTCCAGCAGAAATTCATCCAGCCCGCAGCCGGCTTCAAGGAAAAGCTGCGGTGGAACTGGAACACGCCGATCCACCTGAGCCCGAACGAGAAGGGCACGCTCTATATCGGCTCGCAATTCCTGTTCCGGACCCGCGACCAGGGCAAGACGTGGGACCGGATCTCGCCCGATCTCACCACCAACGACCCGCGCAAGCAGAGGCAGGAGGAGTCGGGGGGCATCACCGTCGATAACTCGGCGGCCGAGATGCACACGACGATCTATTCGATCTCGGAAAGCCCCAAGGCGCCCGGGCAGATCTGGGTCGGCACCGACGACGGGAACGTGCAGCTGACCCGCGACGGCGGCGGCAGCTGGACCAACGTCACCCGCAACCTGAAGCTGCCGCGCGACAGCTGGATCAGCTGGGTCGAGGCGAGCCGTCACGACCCGGCCGTCGCCTATGTGGCCGTCGACCGGCACAGCAGCGGCGACATGGCGCCCTATCTGTTCCGGACCGGCGACTTCGGCCGGACCTGGCAGGCGCTGATCGGCCCGAAGACCGAAGGGATCCGCGGCTATGCGCATGTGGTGAAGGAAGACCGGGCCGATCCCGACCTGCTGTTCGTCGGCACCGAATTCGGCCTGTTCGTCTCGCTCGACCGTGGCGCGACCTGGGCGGCGTTCAAGCCGAACAACTTCCCCGCGGTCGCGGTCCGCGACATTGCGGTGCACGACCGCGAGGACGACCTCGTGCTCGCCACCCATGGCCGCGGCATCTGGGTGATCGACGATGTCAGCCCGCTCCGCGCGCTCGACGCCGACAAGCTCGCCGCCAGCGCGGTGCTGCTGCCGAGCGCACACGCGGTGCAGCAACGGATCAACGGCAATGGCGGCTGGTCCGAGGGCAATGGCGTCTTCACCGGCGAGAATCCCGCCTTCGGCGCGGTGATCAGCTATTACCAGAAGCAGCGGCACGTGATCGGCCGGATGAAGCTGGAAGTGCTCGACGCCGAGGGCAAGGTCGTCGAGGAACTGCCCGCGTCCAAGCGCAAGGGGCTGAACCGCGTCGTCTGGACGATGCGCACCAAGCCGCCCGTGGTGCCGCCCGCCGCGGCCCTGGCCTACAACTCCACCCAGGGCCAGCGCATCCTGCCGGGCACCTATACCGTGCGGCTGACCAAGGGCAGCGAAGTGTCGACCATGCCGCTGGTGATCGGCCTTGATCGTCGCGCGACGTTCACGGCCGAGGATCGGGCGCAGCAATTCGCCGCGGCGGAGCGGGTGAAGGGGCTGTTCGGCCGGATGACCAAGGTCGTGATGCAGATCAACGGCGCGCGCGCCATGGCCGCGCAGATCGCCGCCAAGCCCGACGCGACCGCGGCCCAGAAGGCCGAGGCCAGCGCCTTCTCCGAAAAGGCCGACACGATCCGCAAGGAGCTGGTCGCCACCAAGGAGGGCGGCGCGATCACCGGCGAGGAGCGGCTGCGCGAGCATATGGACACGGCCTATGGCTCGGTGACGTCCACCGAGGAGCGGCCCACGACCTATGCGCTGGCGCGCATCGACGCGCTCGAGAAGCAGCTTGCCGAGGTCGAGGGCCAGTGGGCGGCATTGTCGGGCGACGGCCTGAAGAAGCTGCAGGCGGCCGCGCTGTCGATCGGCGTCGAGCCGTTCGAACTGGCGTCCGTGACGCTCCCCGAGCCGACCGGCGGTGGATCGGTCAGCGCGCTGAGCGACGGCCTGGTCGGCTGGCGTTACGTCGGCGACACGCGCGCGCTCGTCCGCAACAAGAAGGCCGACCGCACGCGCTAGGGTCGATCGCCCGGTTCGCGGATCCGACCGGCGGCGCAGGGCCAGACCCGGCCGCCGGTCGCGGAGCCCGCGGCTGTTGAGGAAAGCGCATGCTGCTCGCGATGCTCCTTGGCCTGTTGCCGCCCCAGCAGGAGCAGTGGGACACGATCACCGTGACGGCCCAGCCGGCGCCCTCGCGCGTGCTGCCGCCGTCGGTGTCGGTCGGCGAGGAGCGATTGCTGGAGCGCCAGCCGCGTAGCGCCGCCGAGGCGCTGGAGGGGCTTGCCGGCGTCTCGGTCCGCACCAATTCGCGGGGCGAGACGATCGCGCGTGTTCGCGGGAGCGAGGAGCGGCAGACGCAGGTGTTCCTCGACGGCGCGCCGCTGGCGGTACCATGGGACGGCCGGGTCGATCTCGGCGTCATCCCGGCCGGGCTGGTCGGCGCGGTGCGCGTCACCAAGGGCGCCGTGCCGATCGAGTTCGGCCCCAACGCCGTCGCCGGCGCCGTCGATCTCGAAACCCGCTCGGGCGGCGAGCGCAACCTGAGGGCGATGGCGAGCGCCGGCAGCCACGGCTTCGGCGACGCCTCGATCGTGACCACGCTTCCGATCGGGCGCGTCGACCTGACCTTCGCCGCATCGGGCCTGACGCGCGATGCCGAGGCGGTCGCCGACCTCGCCGCGCTTCCGTTCAGCCAGCCGCGCGCCGACCGCCGTCTCAACACCGATCTGGACAGCGCCACGCTGTTCGCCGCCGCGCGCGTGCGCGCCGGGCCGGTGAGCCTGCGGACCTATCTGCTGCACGTCGAGACGAAGCGCGGCATCGCTCCGGAATCGGACCGCGACCCCGCCCGCGATCCGCCGCGCTACTGGCGCTATCCGCGCATCGCCCACACCCAGGCGGCGCTGACGACCGACCTCGACCTGGGCGCCGGCTCGGCCCGCCTGGTGCTCTGGAGGCAGTGGTTCGGCCAGCGCATCCTGCAATATACGGACGCGAGCTATGCGGCGGTCAGGGCCGGACAGCGGGACGCGGACGACACGCTCGGCAGTCGCCTCGTGCTGACGACGGCGCGCCGCCCCCTCACCTTCCGGGTCATCGCCACCGCGCAGACCAGCCGCCATGCCCAGTCCGACACGGTCGCCCCGGCCGCGCCGGGCCCATTTCTGGTGTACAGGCAGAACCTCTACACGATCGGGAGCGAGATGGACGCCGCGATCGGTTCGGGGCTCGCCACCCTGGGCGTCGCCTATGAGGGGTCCGCGAACCCGCGCACCGGCGACAAGCCCGCGCAACGGCCGGTGGATGCGCTGGCGTTCTCCGCGGCATATCGCCTGCCGCTCGGCGAGGGCGTGGCGCTCGCGATCTCCGGCGGCAGGCGAAGCCGCTTTCCGAGCGCGCGCGAGCTGTTCGGCGAGGCGCTCGGCCGCTTCCTCGCCAACCCCGGCCTCGCCCCCGAGCGCGCATGGCTGGCCGACGCGGAGCTGACGCTCGGCCGACCCGGCTTCGCGCTCACGCTCAACCCCTTCTTCGTCCGCAGCGAGAACACGATCGCGCAGCGGGTGGTGCGGGTGGACGGCGTCAACCGCCGCCAGCGGTTCAACCTTTCCGGCGCACGCAGCCTCGGCGTCGACGCGGCGCTCATAAAGCGGCTCGACGCACGCTGGGAACTGGAGCTCAATGCCTCCCTCCTCCGGGCGCGTGCGGACAGGGGCGCCGCGCCGTTCCGCCGGCTCGTGCAGCGCCCCTCGTTCGAGACGCTGGCCGCGCTGAACTGGAGCGCGACCCCAGGTTTCTCGCTGCGCGGCGAGTGGCGCCATGTCGGCGGCGCCGTCGATCTGGCGCCCTCGGGCGCGAAGGCGACATTGCCGCCGGGCGACGAGATCAACCTGCGGGGCCAGTGGCGCATCCTCGAGCTTCGCGGCGGCAACCGGCTGTCGTTGACGGCCAGCATCGACAACCTGGCCGACGACGTCCTCACACCCCAGCTCGGGCTGCCGCTGCCGGGCCGGAGCTTCCGTGTCGGCGTCCGGATCGATTGATCCCATCCGTCCCCGGGAAGGCGGACTTAACAATCTACCCGCATCGGATGTCGAGGGTTGCGGCGGATGAAGTCTTCGACTTCGCGCAATCGTTCCGGCAGAGGCTCTGCTCCTGGATGGCTGCGATAGCTCCAGAAACGGAATCCGGCCGCCCAGAGCGCTTGCACCTTCTGCCACTGTTCGTCATCGGTCGTCTTGGGAGCTTTGAAGGAGCGGCCCATCTCGTGAAGCGGTGACGCGCATTGAGGGCAAACGGACTCTGTGTTGCCCTTCACCTTCCAACACTTCCGACAGTGGAAGCAAGCATGTGCGGTCAGGTAATCTGGTCCGCGAGTTTGCAGGAACGGCTGCGGGTCTTCACGATGTCCGATGGCCCGCCGGACGGCGGCCCGACGCGCCTTCTCTGCTGCACCCACCATGATAAAGGGATGGCAGCGCGTCCGCCGCGCCGGAAACGACCAGATCGGGTGGTTAGCGGACCTTAGCTCGGACCTCGTCGCCAGCGGCGTAGCGAGGCATATCGGCCACGGCATCGTTGAAGGCTTCCCGTATCTCGCTTTGGCTGAAACCATGATCCCAAAGCTCGGTCATGAGATGGTTCATCGCACTCGGCAACAGAGCTAGATCAGGCCACGGATTGCTCCGATGTAGCTCCCTCAGAGCTTCGCCGAACTGCTGGACGACCGCCATAGACTGGTCATGCCACCGGTCCTCAGGACTGCGCTCGTCTTGCTCGCTCATGAGTGCAGTTTGCCGCCGCAGGCGAACGTCCGCAATGTCTCGCGTGCTGACCGTGCGCTTCCGGCGTTGCCGCTCCAGGCCGTCGCCGGCCGAGCCGAGTGGAAGGCATACCTTTCAGCGTAGCTTGCCGCGCCGCCTCTCACTCAAGCACTGACAGATTACGCAAGCGCCGTACGTCACGACCATCCCTAACAGTATTCGACGATAATCCGGTTCAAGCCAGCCGACCGCCTCAAGAACGAGCGCGATGAGTGAAGCGGCTACATAGATGACCAGAATGGTCACCAGCCAAGGTGCGAATAGGGCATAGCTTAAGCGGCGCATCAAAGCATCTTGGCGGGCATGGCGAATGTCCGCAATGAGTCGGATCCCGCCTCGGCGAGAGCGGCCGAAAGCGGGTGGAGAGCGGACCTCGGCTCAGGTTAGCGTCGCGCGGCCTTCGCGGCCTTCCGTTGATCAATCCAATCGCTGCAGGCCGAGCCGGCGAAGCTCATCAGCAGGACGATGAGAAGCCAGAGCAGAAGCTTGCCGGCGGGCACGGAGCCGGACAGGACCAAAGTTATGCGGTCCGAGTTAACGATGAACGGAAGCGCCAACCAAAAGGGAAAGCAGAGCAGCGCGAACGGCGTGATCCTGCGGAGGTAGCGCGTGCAGCCTCTTTGGTGAGGTGGCGGCCTCATCGTCCGCCGCTTCGTCGCTCGCTGGAGCATAGACCATCTTCGTCGTACGCCATCCCGAAGTCCGCAATGGCTCGGTTGCTGCCGGGCCGAGAATGGCCGGACAGGGTGGAAAGCGGACATGCACGCTACTTCGCGGCAGCGACGGCTCCCCGGGTGCTCCGCGATGGAAGAGTGGACCGCGTCAGCAGGACTCCGACCACCGCAAGCACGATCGTCAAGATCACGCCCTTGTTGGGCGCGGCCACCACATTGGTCAGGCCATCCAGGCCATCGACGCTTGCGAGATAAGCCTGAAGCGCGACCGCCACGGGCCCAGAAACAGCCGTGAAGAGGTAAGGCCAGCCGTTCCTCCAGTCTTTGACTGCCATGAGCAAGGCGACAGCCAGGTTGATGTTAAGGCTCATCGCTCCCGCCGTTCGAAATCGGTAGAAGGTCTCGGGACCCTCGATCCGGTAAGCAGGCGCGAATGCGATGAGCGCAAAGAAGACTGCCGGACCAAGGAAGATCAGTAACGTGCTCATCATAAAGGCGCCGTGCACCTTGCGCCGCTTTTTGAAAGCGAAAGACAGGATCAAAACCAACGCGAGCCAAAACGTGCCAACGATGTTCTGGACGATCAGGAAGTCAGGCTGACCATTCGATATGGCTGATTGCGCACTGTGGACCGCGAGAAACGCGGCTGAGCCGACGAGTAGCGGCCCGGCAGCCAGAACGAGCAGGCCGATGCGACGATGGAGCTGCCACTGCCCTTGTGCCAGCAACAGCAGTTGGGTCAGCAGCAGGCCCATCCAGACGAATGTGGTTGCGACATGGAAGTGGTGGTGCGACTCTGCCCCCGAGCGCGGACCTACGTAGATATTCCAGAAGCCCAGCATTCCGACGACCATCGTCGCCAAGACAAGCGCGATCTCTGCCGCATAAGGCCGGTACCGTCCCATACCACCCCCTCGCCAGGATCTTGACCGACGCGTCCTGGCAACAGCCGGACGCTGACACGGGCAGAGTCACGGGACAAGGCTTGCATTGCCCGGTCGTGTCCGGCACGCCGACCTCGTCAGGCATCCTCCGATTTCACCCAATGGCACGAATGTCGCTGGTGGGTAGATGGCAGCCGCCAGCCGATGTACTCCAGCAGCTAAGGAGGGCGGGGATGACGAAGACACTGTCGTTGGCTTTAGCAGCCTGCGCGATCGCCGCGTGCGGGCTGTATCAGCCGAGCGTCGCGGCCGCACCGCAGTGCGATGGGTCTGCTGAGGCGAACAGGAAGGTCGTGCTCGCCTTTTACAACGAGGGGCTTGTCGGACGTCAGCCCCAAGCCGCCTTCGAACGCTACATGGCGCCGGACTTTGTCGAGCATAAGCCTGACGTGCCGGATGGCACGAGGGAAGCCACCGCCGCCTTCTTGTCACAAATCATCGTCGAGATTCCGAGTGCCCGCTGGGAGATAGTTCGCACGATCGCCGAGCGCGACATGGTGGTCCTGCATGCTCGCTTCACGCCCGCACCGGGAGCCCCTGCCTATGCTCTTGCCGACATCTTCAGGGTGAAGGATTGCAAGATTGTCGAGCATTGGGACGTGGTTGCGGGACCGCCCAAAGAGCAGCGCAACCCCAACTCCCGCTTCTGACCAAGGTCAGCAACGGGTCGACTGCTGCCGGGCCGAGAAGGGCCGGACGGGGTGGAAAGCGGACCTAAGCCTACCAGAGTTTATCGAAGTCTTCGGCCTTCATGTCACTGGCGCTGGACGCGCCGATCCTGGCAAGATCGAACACTCCGTGTTTAGCCCGCGTCGGCTCTCCCGGGTGACGATGAACGATGTTTCCGTTTCCATCGAAGCCAAGCTCGTGCGTGACAAAGCCATCCTCGCCGACCTTGGTGAGGATGCGGGATAGGCCCCACGTTTCCTTCAGGCCGCTGAGGTCAGCCTCTGTCCACTCGAGAATGCGCACCATCTAACTACTTTAGCCCACGGCCTTGATGTCCGGAATGGGTCGGCTTCCGACCGTCCGCTTCCGGCTGCGCCGGTAGAGGTCGCTATCGGCTCAGATGAGTGGTTATCGGACTTAGTCTACTCAGGCCCGAACGTCTCCGCATCCGTGGGCACTGACAGGCCAAGCGCGCCAAAAAGCCGTTCGGACGCGCAATGCGAATGAGCGAACAGGTCTTGAGTGGCCTTACTCTCGTCCCACAAGCTCGAGAGGAGGACGTGGACGGCCGCCTTATCGGACCGCTCGATGCTCTGTTCACAATAGCAGCATTGATAAGCCATTCGTCGACCATCGCAGCCGTCCTGATTGTCTGCAATGGGCGGAAAGCGGACCTCAAGCTTCGGATTTGAGCCGCGCCTTTGCGAACCGTAGCACGCTCCGAATGATGCCGATTACCAGCGGCACAAGTGCCACAAACAACATGCATGCGGTCAGCATCAGCGCGATTCCCGCACCCGGTCCCAAAGGCTCCGGGAACATGACAAGCCATACCCAAGGAAGAAGGGCGGTCATAATCATTGTAATCCCCGCCCGCGTTGGCCAGCCTCGAAGGAAAAGCCAGACCGACAGAACGATATAGAGCAGCACCGAAAGCACCAAATCAGATCAGCCATGTCGAGATCCTGCACGGCCGGGCGACTTCCGCAATGGTTGAGAAGCGGACATTAGCGCGGGCGCATTTCCGCAACGACTATGATTGGCCCACCAGTGTAATGACAATATCCCATCACCATTATCGCGCCCTCGGAGAGGCGCTCGCATGTGTTCGCGACGCCAACCGCGGTGAATAGCCTAGAATGTTTCGGAGCGGATTTCAGGACCTCCTCTCGCCCGTAAATGCCCACTCGTTGGCCATCAAGTTCGTCCGAAGATTGCGAGGGTTTTTGCCGGGCGTCAGCGGGAGACTGGAACAGCGCACGTCCGTACCAATAACCGCGAACGGCGATGCACTTGCCGGCCCACTGATCAGGCTTCCGCACAAATGCTTCTAGGCTCACCTTTCTTGCGCTCTTGATGTTGCATGTGTCCAGTCGAGCAGCGACCCACATGATGATTGAATCCTCGTCCGGCGTGACAGCAAAAGATTCTGTTGGGGGCGGTGCGGCCGGGGCTATCGCAAGGAGTGCTAACATTCGGCCAGCATCCATCGGTTCGCTGATGTCCGCAATGGGTCGGATGCGGCCTCGGCGAGAGCGGCCGAGGAGGGTGGGAAGCGGAACGTCCGCTTGTGGCGGCCTCAACTCTGTCGGAAGCGCTCTCGAGGAGCGATTGCGCTGCCAAAGCCCTTACGCCCCACCCTTTTCTGTCATAGCCTGCAGGAATGTTCTTGCTCGCAGTGGCCGCGCTCGGCGCCTCGGAACCGACTAAAGTCGTAGCACCAGAGCCGATCAAGCCCGAGGGTTGGATCCGCTATGTGGACTACCCGGACGATGCTTTGCGCCAAGGGCAAGTGGGAACGACTTGGTTCGATGTCTTGATCGATGAGGCGGGACAACCCTTCGGTTGCAAAACTGTCAGCAGCAGTGAGGTGAAGGCGCTCGACGAAGTGAGCTGTCGATTGATGATGCAGCGAGCGCGTTTCCAGCCGGCTCGGGACCAGTTTGGAGCGGCCGTGCCGAGTGTGTTCCGGAGATCCGCAAGCTGGACGCTCGACGGAAACGGCCGACGCTCGGCTCCACCCGTCGACGTGCTTCTTACCGTGAGCAGGCTACCCGAGGGGACGAAACCGGAAGTTCTCGTCAACGTGGTCGAAGATCCGGACGGACGATCGGAGGTATGCTCCGTTGCCACGAGCAGTGGCTCGGATCGACTGGATAGGATCGCCTGCGACTTAGTGAGCAAAGTGCAAATGGCCGATCCGCTCGTAGGCCCGACAGGAACCAAGGTGCGCGCGGTCCGTGCGCGTCGCGTCGCGTTCCGTGTCGGCGACGCGAACTGACTCCGGCCGGTCTCTGTCTGCTCAGGGTGGAGAGCGGACCTTCCCGTCACCTTGGCTGAGCGGACGCGGCTACCCGATAGCCTTCGGTGGGATCGATCCACTTTACCGGCTTGCCCGGCAATCTGAGATCGAACTTGTCCACCTGCCCATACTTCATCAGTTGGCCGTCCTGCACATGAAGCGCCTCGCAGGCCTTCTTGCCTGCCATCGAAGCGAGACGCTCGACGAGCTTGGCTACAGCCGCAGCATTTTGCGCCGCTGGCAGAGGCGTCCCGTTCACTCGAACGATGCCTTTCTTCATGTCGGCCAACTGCATTACGCCACACAGGGCGCCGCCCTCCTCCTTGACCAAGGAGGTCATCTCAACGGTGATACCCTGCGCAGGAGCCACCAAAACCTCCCCCGTCTCAATCAGGAAGCCATCAGCGGTCGGCTTATAGGAAAGGATGGACGAGCAGCTTTTGCTACTCGTATCCGGATTGACGCAAAGGCGTCTGCCAAGTCGGGACTGTGCAGCGGCATCAAGATCGGACGGTCCGCCCGTCGCGGCAAGCAGGAGGGCGAAGGCCAGAAGCACGCGGTGTCCTTACTTCGACTGGAGTAGTGCCCGACAGCTGTAGATCGGAGGATTGAATGTCCGCAATGGGTCGACTGCTGCCGGGCCGAGAATGGCCGGACGGGGTAAGAAGCGGACGTCAGCTTACTGGGCGAACGGGCGAGATGGTCTGGCTTCTTTCAGCCCAATATTCGAGCGCCGAAGCGAGCCAGCGTGCCTCGGCGGCGCTGAGTTTCACGGCCACGCTCTTGGGACCAGCGCGGACGACGAACTGAAGGCGGTTCGGGCCGGTTGCGCCGATCTCCAAGCCTTCCAGCGAAGCCTAGAGGCTCTTTCTGCCTAACATGGATTGTCCGCAGCGCTCTTTGTCGAGCTCCTTCTTAGGGCCGACTGCTGTGACGGCGTTACTCATCATGGTCAGGATCACGTGCAGCGGCCACGGAAGGCGACGGGCGAGTTCGACAATCTTGATCATCATGGCGGTCGGAGCCCAGTCTCGCATCCAAGTCTCCGAGCATGACCTAGATGCGTGTCGTCAGCAATGGGTCGCGCTGACCCTCCGCTTACGGCATTGCCGCTCCAGGCCGTCGCCGGCTTGGGTGGCAAGCTGACAATTGCCGAGCAGATGCCCCCGCGCGAAAAGGCGCAGATGAATGAGCATGAACTAGGCTTCACGACCTTTTTAGCTGGGCCGACGCAGAGACGGATGCGCACCCTTCTTGAGCTTGGACCCAAACGTCGCAAGGACGTTCGGGCGCTCCTTGATCACTCGATTCGGCTAGACCGCCGCTTTGCGCAGCACCTCGACGGGGCTGGTGACTCTGCTCGTCTGGTCGAGGCAGCGCTGAAACGTCTCGGCGCACCAGCAACCTGCTATGTGATCTCGGCCGATGAGGCGCTGGACGGGCAGGAGATGCCGCTTTCAGACGCTCTGAACGCGGTGGAACCGGGCCACTTTGGCGCGTTCATCTCGTGCATCCCTGGCAAGCTCAGTTATTTCAGATACGAGGACGCCAAATCGGCCTATCTGCTCGAGAAGTAGGGACGAATGGCTGCTTTGGTCGGTGACGATCCGGCGGAGGACAGCGGTTCGGGGTGGAAAGCGGAAATCCGGCGCGTCATAAGGTCAAGCATGCGAACGAGTTCGATCGTGCTATGTCTGATACTGCTTGTGGCCCTTGGAGCAGCGGCGGCGGCTTGGTCGCGTTACTCAAAAACAATACAAAAGCAGCCCGACGAGATCACGACCCTCGATGCCGAGAAGCGCAGCAGACTGCTGCAGCTAAGAGCGGAGGAAAAGTTCGGGGAGCACGACTACCCGCCTCTCGGCTATACCGGGATCGCCACGCCAGAGGAGGGGGCCACAGCACGAGCTGCCGTGAACAATGTTTTGGACTCAGTCCTGTCGCGAGCGAATGGGCCGATCGCAGCGAGGGAGGTTTCAGCGCTTATCCGGCAAGCCATGAGAAGCGTAAACCTGCTTGAGACGGAAGACCGGGACCGCACGTCCGACTACCTCTTGGAGATTTGGTATATCCTAGGCTTCAAAGGTGCGACGGGGGTGTTTGCTCACGGATCAGCATTCCCTGTGCCCGCCGGATATGGCGAACCACTCCCGCCGGGGTGGAAGTCGCCCGATGAGCCAAGGTCAATCGGCGGGCGCAAGCGTCCGCTATGGGTGGATTTCAGACGTGCTGACCGGTCGCGGTCCCGACGTCCGCTGAGGGTGGCGAGAGGACATTCGGCGATCCCTTTAATTTCAGGTAAGAGCAGGATACAGTACCTGTTCGAGCGCCTTGGAAGAGAGTCATGAAAGTGACTATTCTGGCGGTGGCGCTGAGCGCATCCGCCGTGTTGACCCAATCGATTGCAGCAGCGGAGCCACCGAAGCGCATCGCGAAGATCTTATCGCGAGGTGATGGTTCGTCACAGGCGAGCGCTTACAAAGTGCGATCTGTCGCGGACGAGTATGCGATCATCAAGCATCTCGGTCTGGAGACCAAGCAGCAGGCGCTCATCGTCGGGAACCGTGCCTATGATAAATTGACGGTAGTAGATCCTGCCACCGGGGCGGAGCGCGAGATTTGGTTCGACATCAGTTCCTTCTATGGAGCGTTTTAGCAGACTGGTCGCTGAGGTGATCGTCCAGAATGGGTCGAACGAGGACCTAGCGTGACGCAACGATCAGACCGATGATGCCACCGACTTGAAGCAGCACGATCAATAGGAGTTGCGTCGAGAACGGTTCTTTTCGCGTTTTGTGACGTAACCAGCGCCGGGCTAGCAGCGCGCCTGGCGAGCCACCGATAAGAGCGAGTGCCAGAAGGTCAGCCTCGGACACGCGTCGGCCGCCATGCATTGCCCGCTGCTTGTCTTGCCAGAACCGGAGCACGGTCCACGCATTCACTGCAAGAAGGGCGGCGCCTAAGAGCGCGAGCAAGTCCATCACCCCAAACTACAGATTAGCATTGCCAGAAAGTGAATAGTTGCTCGCTCTTCTAACGTATCCACCCGCTCAAGGCCGCGCTGACGGGCGGTGTCCGCTTCAGGGCTGACGGCGGAGTATCGGGATCGACGAGTTGGGTGGAAAGCGGACGTTCGTTGTGCAAGGCTCCGGTAATGCTCGGAACATCATCCGTGGCGCTTATCGTTCTTCTCGCCGGATGCGTCGGGACACCACCACTGGTGATGCAAGCGACAGGCACTGCCGAAGACTGCAAAGTGACCGCAGATGGCGCGGTGTTCTCCGAAGCGGAGTTCACTCAGGCTCGATTGCAAGCTCTCGCAAAGAAGCATGGCAAACGCCTTATCGTTGAGAGCGACGGTCGCACTCCTTACCGATGTATCGGCGGCGCGCTGTTCAACCTCCAAAATGCTGGCTTCAAAATCGTCGCTATCCGGGTTGAGGGCGTCGAAGTTCCAAGTCGCTGATGTCCGCAATGGGTCGCAAGCGGACCTGCGGCTTGCGCCGGGCCTGATCTACGTCCGGACATCGGGGCGAGCGTCGGCCGCGGATGGAGGTGATGCCGGCCGTCGGGTCGCGGCGTTGCGACGCGCTTCGTTGCGCGCGGGCAGCAGGCCGATCGGACGTGTTGCGAACACTGGCCGGGCGCGCCCTGCTCCGCCATGCTGGCGCGATGCGAATCTTCACCATCGGCTATGAAGGCGCGACCCAGGCCGAGCTCGTCGCGGCGCTTCAGGCGGCGGGCGTCGCGCTGCTGGCCGATGTCCGCGCGGTGCCCCTGTCCCGCCGGCCCGGTTTTTCCAAGAACATCCTCGCAGCCGGCCTGCGCGCCGCGGGCATCGACTATGTGGGGCTGAAGGCACTCGGCACCCCGCCCGAAGGTCGGGACGCGGCGCGCCGCGGCGACCACGCGACCTTGGCGCGTGTCTATGCCGGGCAGCTGGAGCTTCCCGAGGCGGCGCTGGAAGCGGCGCGCCTGCGCGAGCTGGCGGCGGCGCGGCCGACGGCCGTGCTGTGCTTCGAACGCGATCCGAACGGCTGCCATCGATCGCTGCTGGTCGAGGCGGTTCTGCCCCGCGCGGATGTCGTGCACCTGTTCCCGTGAGCGCACGCCTGAAGCTCTTCTTCGACGGCGGCTGCCGGCCCAATCCCGGGGTGATCGAGACGGCCGTCTTCGTGCGGGGTGTCGCGCATATCCGCGACGATGTCGGCCGCGGCGACAGCAACGAGGCGGAGTGGCTGGCGCTTCTTCACGCGACCGAGATGGCGGCGTCGATGCGCGCGCGCGATGTGTTGCTGGTGGGCGACTCCGCGACGGTGGTCGCGCAGGCAACGGGCCGGAGCCGGTGCCGCAGCCCGCAACTCCAGCCGCATCTCGATGCCTTTCGCATCGCCGCCGCCGGCTTCGAGCGCGTTCGGGTTCGCCAGGTCTCCCGGTCGAAGAACCTGGCGGGGATCGCATTGTCGGTGCGGCGGCGATGACACCGGGGGAAGGACATCGAAGATGACGAGGGCACGCCGGAGCGGCGGGGCGAGCGAGGACGCGGCGCGCGGGCAGCGGGACGGGCTGCGGCTCGCTTTGGCGATCCTCGCGGCCGAGGAGGCGAAATGGGCCGCGCTGCTCGGCCAGAGTTCGTCGGCGCGGACCAATGCCATCCGCGGGGTGCGCCACAAGACGTTGCAGGTGGCCCAGCGGCGCATCGAGACGGCTCTCAACCGGCTCACGCCCAGATCCGGCACGGCGTTCGATCCGGAGCTTGCCTCCGCGCTCGACGAGATCGGGCTCTGAGCTCAGCAGGGCCCTTGCGTGCGGATGCCACTCACCTGGGTCCTGCCGTCCCGTTCGACCACGTTGACGGTCGACCGTCCGCGGCACAGCCGGCCGTCGGACAGGATGTAATCATAGGTCACGCGCACCCTGTTCGCGTCCAGCGGGGTGACGCTCCGCACCTGGAGCGGCCGGCGGAAGGAGGAGTAATAGCGAGTCAGCTCGCTTGCCGAGAGCGGCCCGATCCGCCGCTTCCCGGCGATGACCAATTGCGCGGCGCTGGCGCCGTCGCCGGCGCTCAAGGCCGAGTAGAAGGCGCGAACCGTCTGCGCGGCGCCCGCGTCTTCGTTTCCGGACAAGGCCGTGGCGGCGGTCGGCTCGTCCGGGCTGCCGGGGGCTTCCGGCCGGGCCGCCGGCGCGGCGGCGCTGGGCGAAGCCGGGCCGGGTGCGGACGATGCCGCGAGGTCGGGCTCGATCACGAGGCCTTCGTCGATGGTCGCGACGGGCGGTTCGCCCGAGTCCCTCGTGGCCGGCGCGTCGACATCGGCCTGGTCCTGTAAGTCCGCCTCCGCCGAGCGCGCGTCGGCGCCTTGTCCGAGCGAGGCCGCGTCGCGTTCGTTCGACAGATAGGTGTAGAGGAGGAAGCCGGCGATCACGATCGACGCCAGCAGCATCAGCAGCGACGTGGGGGAGCGGAACAGCCCGCGCCTCGCCCCCGAATGGGTCTGGTGCGGCGGGTCGGCTGCTGCCCGGGACCCGATGTCGCGCGGAGCTGCCGCGACCGGCGCGCCCGGGTTTCGTCCCGCACCGGAGGATGGCGCGGCCGGGGCCCCTTGCAGAACCTCGATCCGTGGCTTGCGGGGCCGCCCGTCGGCGGGCCGGCCGGCCGGACGCGGTTCGGACGACCCAGGGTCATGGGGGTCGTTCATGGCCGCCCCCGCTCGTCCGCGACCCCGCTGCCCAGCTCGTCCGTCTCGACCACCGTGCGGCGCACGGTCTCGTGGATGCGTTCGACTCGGCGCTCGGTCGTCTTGCTGACCACGACTTCCTCGCGCACGAACACGTCCTTGCTCACGACGGCCTCTTCGCGGACCTGGGCGATCTCGATCACGCGGTCGCGCAGCAGGCCGCCGCTCTCCAGTTCCTGCGCGCTGATCGGGCGCGACGCAGGCCGGCTCGCCACCCGCACGAACTCGCTCAACAGCTCGACGTCCTCCGCGAACGGAATCTCTTCCACGCGGGTGCGCACGGTCGCCCCGCCGCGAACCACCTCGCGAATGCCGATCCGCAGCTCCTCCTCGACCACGGGAAGGCGCGCCTCGGCAACGACGTGAGGGCTGGTCGCGATCGCGCCGTCATTGTCCGAACGGTCGCGCGCGGGGGTCTCGACGGGCGGATCGGCCGCCAGCTGCTCGAGAATGTCGATGATCTGGTCCGGATTGCCGTCATAGGGCGGGCGGGCGAGGAGCAGATAGTCGCCGGCCGCCAGCTTGTCCTCGCACGCGCTGCGCTCCTCGGGCGTCAGAGCAACGTCATCCAGCGCCCGGAGACCGGCCTCGCCGGGATCGTAGACACCGGCATGCGCGAGCGGAAGTTCGGCCGTCAGCGCGCGCAGGGCCTGCTCCGCCTCGGCGCGCGAGTCGTACAAGGCGCTGACGATGGGGTTCACGCGTCCTCTCCGGAGGGCACGGTCCCGGCGGCGTCGCCCGCCGCCTCGCCCGTCCCGCCCCTGTCGATGCGGACCTGCTCGGATCTCAGCAGGACCTGCACCTGCCGGGTTTCCGGCACCGATTTGCGACGCACATGGATTTCCTCGACGAGGATCAGTCGCTTCTCCATCACCACGACTTCCTCGACGACGGGGATGATGGTGGTGGAGCCCTCCAGCCGGACGCTGGGCAGCTGGCCGACCGCCTTGTTGACCGGCACGCGTTCGACCTCGACCTCGTCATGCTGGAGTTCGACCGGCACGGCGACCTGCCGCTCATCGACGGAGACCTCGATGCGCAGCCGGCCCGTCTCGACCTCGCGCTTGGTGACGGACACCCGCTCCTCCGCGAGCGGGATCGCGGCGACTTCCTGTTCCTCGGCCATCTCGATCCTGCGCAAAAGGGAGGTGACGGGGTAACCGTCCGGCAAGCCGTTGCGTTCCGATCATCCCCTGCCCCGTGCCCGCCGAAGAAGAGTTGGCGAACCGGTCGACGGTCGAAGATCGATGGACCGGGTCAGGCGCGTCGCACGCGCATCATCATGCTCGTGCGGACACCGGTCGTCACGCGGACATGGCCTTCGAATGCGGCGTCGATCGCGGGATCGCCGCTGTCGACCAGCAGCGCGCCATGGGTGAGCGCGGCGAGCTTGTCCTGCGCGGCGAGGATATGCAGCCCGGCCCGCGCGCCGGGCATTGCGAGCGCGGCAGGAAGTTGCTGGTTGCCGCGGCCGAGCAGGAACCCCTGCCCGCCGATCACGCCGAGCACGATGTGCGGCGGCGTCGCGCGCGCGAGCTCCCGCAGCGTCGCGGCAGGGGCGTCGAGGGCCAGCGGCCGGCCATGGCTGTAGGCGTCCACACCGAGCAATGTCCCGGCGCCGGCGAGCGCCTCCTTCACCAGCATCATCGTTGCCCCGGGGCCGACGATCGTGAGCGGCTCGGCGCGCAGCTCGGCCGCCAGCGCCCGCGCCGCCGCCTGGATATTGGCGCCCGGCGCGCCGTCGCGCGCACCCTTCGCACCCTGCAGCACGCGGGCGGTCGGGGCGGGCAGCGCGCCATAAAGGCGGATGCCGCCATCCGGATCCCGGTCGAGAACGTCGGCGAGTCCGGCGCGTGGGAGGCCACGCTCGAGCCATTCGGCGAGCGCCGCGCCTGCCGCGCGGGGGCTCGTCGCGAAGACCGCGCTCAGCATCTTCACGCCAGCGGGGATGCCGAGCACCGGCACGGGGGCGTCGCCAAGGGCGGCGAGCACATCGCGCGCGGTGCCGTCGCCGCCGGCGAACAACAGCAGGTCGAGCGGCCCCGCGGCGAGCGCACGGGCGGCGGCCGCGGTATCCGACGCCCCGCTGGGATGCGCACCCTGATGCACAATATCGGGCGTCAGGCCGGCCGCGAGCACGCTGTCCTGCCCCATCGCACCGGCGCTGGTCCCGATGACGAGATCTCGGCCCGCCAGCGCGTTCAGGGCCTGCGTGGCTCGTGCGGCCGCCGTCGGCTCCGCGCCCGCCGCGAGTGCGCGCGCTGCGTGGTCGCCGTCGCTGCCCTTCAGGGCGAGCGTGCCGCCGATGCCCGCGATCGGGTTGACAATCAGTCCGAGGCGCACGCACTCTCCGTTCGCATAAACGACTTTTTGTTCGCTCTCAGCACAAATGCAAGGCCTCGCATGTCCCAGTCTCCCCGCGCACATCCGTTCATGCCGAACTCGACGGCCGCGCAACGTGCCGAATTGCTCGCCACGATCGGCGTCGCCGAAGCCGATACTTTGTTCGGGCAGATCCCGGCGGCGCACCGGATGACGGGACCGCTGCAGCTGCCGGAGGCGCTGGCCAGCGAAGTCGAGCTCGCACGCCACCTCGACGATCTGCTCGCGCGCAATCGCCCGGCGGGCAAGGTCCTCAGCTTCCTGGGCGGCGGCTGCTGGCATCATCATGTGCCTGCCGTTGTCGATGAGATCGTCGGTCGCGCCGAATTCCTCACCCCGGTCTGGGGCACGCCGTCGTCGGATTTCGGACGCAACCAGGCGTGGTTCGAGTTTACCAGCCAGCTTGGCAGCCTGCTCGAACTCGAACTGGTCGGGTTGCCGGTCTATAGCTGGGGCTGTGCCGCCGGCCACGCCTTGCGCATGGCCGCGCGCCTGAACGGGCGGCGCCGCGTGCTGCTGCCGGCGCGACTGTGCCCGGAACGCCGCGCGGTGATCAACAGCTATTGCGCGTCGGCCGCGCCCGGCGCGGCGATCGAGATCGACGTCTACCCGTGCGACGAGCTCGGTCGCGCCCGGATCGACGAACTGTCCGCGCTGGCCGGGCCAGACGTCGCCGCCATCTACGCGGAAAATCCGGCCTTTCTGGGGGGGCTGGAGCACCGGATCGCGGACATTGTCGACATTGCCCATTCGGTCGGCGCTGAAGCGATCGTCGGTGTCGATCCGATCAGCCTGGGCGTGATCGCACCGCCGGGCGCATATGGCGCGGACATCGCGGTCGGCACGATCCAGACGCTCGGGATCCACATGTATGCCGGCGGCGGCCTGGGTGGCTTCATCGCATCGCGCGACGAGGATCGCTATGCGGCCGAGTACCCGACCTTGCTCAACAGCATCACCGAGACGGTCGAGGGTACGCTCGGCTTCGGCCTGATGCGGTTCCACCAGTCGTCCTATGGCTCGCGCGAGGACGGCAAGGACTGGACCGGCAACTCGACCTATCTCTGGGCGGTGGGCGCGAGCGCCTATATGGCGCTGCTCGGACCGGAGGGCTTCCGCGAGATCGGCGACCTGATCCTGGCGCGCTCGCATGCGGCGGCCGATCGCCTCGCCCGCATCCCGGGCGTGCGGATCGCCGCGCCCGAGGGCTTCTTCAAGGAGTTCACGGTCCGGTTCGAGCGCGCCCGCGTTGCGGACATCGACCGCAGACTGCGAGCCGCCGGCATTCTCGGCGGCCTGCCCCTCACCGGCGCGTTCCCGGACCTCGGCGAGTCCGCGCTCTACGCCTTCACCGAGATGCACGACTTGGCCGCGATCGCGCAGCTCGCGACCACGCTCGAGGAGCTGCTGGCATGACGTTGCGCCGCTATCACGCGCCGGTGTGGGACGAGCCGGTCATCATGGAGACCGGCGCGCCGGGTCGCCGCGGGCAATTGTTCCCGCTGGCGCCGGAGGGCAGCGACAAGGTTCCGGCCGCCCTGCGCCGCGCACGGCCGCCAGCCTTGCCTGAAAACTCCGAGCCCGACGTGCTCCGCCACTATCTGCGCCTGTCGCAGCAGACGATGGGGATGCTGGGGGTCAGCCTCTTCGGCACCTGCACGATGAAGTACAATCCCCGTCGCGGCGAACAGCACGCCGCGCGGCCCGAGATCGCCGACCTTCACCCGGCCCAGCATCCCGAGACGATGCAGGGCCTCTTTTCCGCCGTGCACGGGCTGGAGCAGATCCTCTGCGCGCTGTCCGGCATGGAGGCGTTCACATTCCAGGCCGCCGGCGGCGCCGACGCCGCCTATACCCAGGCGTGCATCACGCGGGCCTATCACGCATCGCGGGGCGAGGCAGGCCAGCGCACGCAGATCATCACCAGCATCCAGTCCCACCCCTGCAATCCGGCGACCGCCGCGACGGCCGGGTTCGAGGTCATCACGTTGCCGCTCGGCCCGGACGGCTATCCCACGCTCGAGAGCCTCGACGCGGCGCTGTCGCCCCGCACCGCGGCGCTGATGATCAACAATCCCGACGACATGGGCGTGTACAATCCCGAGATCGATGTCTGGGTCCGCAAGGTGAAGGCGGTCGGCGGGCTCGCCTTTTACGACCACGCGAACTTCAACGGCGTGATGAGCAAGATCCGGGCGCGCGAGCTCGGCTTCGACGCCTGCATGTTCATGCTCCACAAGACGTTCGGGGTTTCGAAAGGCGGCGGCGGGCCCGCGGTCGGCGCCTATGGCTGCACCGCCGAGCTCGCCCGGTTCCTGCCCGGCCCGCGCGTGGTGGCGGTCGGCGATCGCTTCGACCTGGCCCACAGCGAACCGGCCGAGTGGAAGGTGCGCGAGTTCCTCGGCAACCTGCACCAGGTGTTCAAGGCCTATGCCTGGGCGCGGGCGATGGGAGCGGACGGAATCGCCGAGGCGTCCGACATGTCAGTCATTCTCAACAACTATATGGAAAAGCGGCTGCTCGCCATTCCGGGCGTCACGCGCTCGCACCCGGACATGCCGGGCTTCCGGCTCGAGATGACGCGGTTCAGCCTCGAGGAGCTGTTCCAGGAGACCGGGATCAGCGCGGTCGAGGTCCAGAACCGCATGGCCGATTTCGGCATCGATGCCTTCTGGCTGAGCCACGAGCCCTGGATCGTGCCGCAGCCCTTCACGCCGGAAGCCGGCGAGATGTGGTCGCGCGAGGACGTCGACTATTGGATCGACGTGCTTGCGCATGTCTGCGAGGAAGCGCGCCGGGACCCGGAGCTGGTGCGCACCGCGCCCCACAATCAGGCCGCGCCGCCGCTCGCGCCGCGCAACCTCGACGATCCCGCGATCGGCGCGACCACCTGGGCCGCGCATTTGCGCAAGCGCGCGGCGCGCTAGAGCGCGCCGGCGCCGCGAAGCTCGCCGAGCACCTGGTCCGCGGCATCGCGGAAGGCCGTGACGGCGCGGTCGATCTGCGCCGTCTCGATGACGAAGGGCGGCGAGAAGGCGACGGTATCCGCCGAGGGCAGCGCGCGGCCGATCACGCCGCGCTCGAGCGCCGCCTTGACGATGCGCGGGGCGACCTTGAGGGCCGGGTCGAACGCGACGGGGCCGTCCGCGCCGACGCCGGCGACGAACTCGACCGCGCCGATCAGCGCGCGTCCGCGGACCTCGCCGACCAGCGGATGGCCGTCGAACGCGGCGTGCAGCCGCTCCTGCATGTGCGCGCCGACCTCGACGACGCGATCGACGAGCCCGTCGCGCTCGATCAGGTCGAGGTTGGCGAGCGCCGCCGCCGCTCCGAGCGGATGGGCGGAATAGGTGTAGCCGTGGCCGAACGCACCGAATTTCGCGCCGCCGTCGCTCAACACCGACCAGACGCGCTCCGACACGATGCAGGCCGACAGCGGGAAATAGGCCGAGGTGAGGCCCTTCGCGACGGTGATCAGATCCGGCTGCATGTCGTAGATCTGGGCGCCGAACATCGCGCCGAGCCGGCCGAAGCCGCAGATCACTTCGTCGGCGATCATCAGGATGTCGTGGCGCTGCAGGATCGCCCGGATCGCGGGGAAATAGCCCTCGGGCGGCAGGATCACGCCGCCCGCGCCCATCACCGGCTCGAGGATCATCGCGGCGATGGTGTCGGCGCCCTCGCGCGCGATCAACGCCTCGAGATCGTCGACCATTCGCGCGACGAGCTCGGCGTCGCTGAGGCCATGTCCTTCCCACAGGCGCCGCGGCGCCAGCGTGTGGCGGATCATCGGCAGCGGCAGGTCGAAGCCGGCATGCAGCCCCGGCAAGCCGGTCATGCCTGCCGTCATCACCGTCACGCCGTGATAGCCGCGCTGGCGCGCGATGATCTTCTTCTTGGCCGGCCGGCCGAGCGCGTTGTTGTAATACCAGGCGATCTTGACCTGAGTGTCGTTCGCGTCCGAGCCGGAATTGCCGAAGAACACCTTCGACATGCCCGGCGGCGCCATCTCGATCAGCCGCGCCGCCAGCAGCGCCGGCGTGTCGCTGCTCATCGACGAGAAGGCGTGGCAATAGGACAGCCGCATCGCCTGGTCGCGCAGCGCATCGGCGATCTCGCGGCGACCATAGCCCACGTTCACGCACCACAGGCCGGCCATCGCGTCGACATAGTCGCGGCCCTGATCGTCGACGAGCACGGCCCCGCGACCCTCGGTGATCACGACCGGCGGACCGCCCTTTTCGTGGTCGGCCAGCATCGTGAACGGATGGAACACATAGCGCCGGTCGAGTTCGGCGGTGCTGGCGGTCCCGAGGCTGGTCATCGCATGTCCTTTGCTATTTTCGTCGGCTCGTTATACGAACATCTGTGCGCATTGTGGACGGTATGCGATGCTTGGACGGGCGTTGCAAGGTCGCAGCCGCGGGTCGGGTCGGGAATCGACGCGACGACGGAAGCGCAGTATCGCTGCGGCGCGCGGCGCAGCCGAGGGGCCCGGGAACCGCGCGCACGACGACGGGAGCGGACATGGACGTAGCGGATCTCGAAACTGAAGGCAGCGACCGGGATTATGTGAATTCGCTCGCGCGCGGGCTCGAAGTGATCTCCGCCTTCACGCGCGCCCGCCCGCGCATGACGCTGAGCGAGATCGCGCGCGAGACGGGCATGACCCGCGCCACCGCCCGCCGCTTCCTGCTGACGCTCGTCCGCGAAGGCTATGCCGAGAAGGACAACAAGCTCTTCAGCCTGAAGCCCAAGGTGCTCGAACTCGGCTATTCGGCGCTGTCCTCGATGGGCATTCTCGACGTCGTCCAGCCGATCATGAACGAGCTATCGCGCAACCTGCAGGAGTCGGTGTTCGCGGCCGTGCTGACCGGCGATTTCGTTACTTACATCGCGCGCGCGACGTCCGAGCGGCTGGTCAATGTCAGCATCACCGTGGGCAGCCGCGCGCCGGCGCATGCGGTGTCGACGGGCCGCGTGCTGCTCGCCGCCGAGCCGATCGAGGCGCTGCATCGCTATCTCGACCGGGTGAAGCTCGAGCCGCTGACCCCGCATACCGTGGTGTCGAAGGTGAAGCTGCGCGCCGAGATCGACCGCGTGCGGCTGGAGAATTACAGCATCGTGGACCAGGAGCTCGAGGTCGGGCTCGGCTCGATCTCGGTTCCCGTGCGCAATGGCGAGGGCCGGGTCCTGGCGGCGCTGAACGTCTGCTGCCCGTCGGCCCGCATGACCGTCGAGGACATGCGCAAGCACGTGCTGCCGGAACTGACGGCGGCGTCGCAGACCATTACCCGCGGGCTCTGACGAAAGGCTGGCGCCCCCCGATCCGAGGAGCGCCAGAGTGTGTGCCCCGGGGCGGGGGCGCGGCGGGCGAAAAGGGGCGCCCGCCGATCCTGGATCAGTTGGTGGGCAGCGGGTCGCGCTTCCAGAAATTCTTCACCTCGTCCTCAAGCCCCGTCATGTCGTAGCGGATCAGCGACATCGGGATGCGGCCGGTCGTCATCAGCTGGTCGTGAAAGGTCTTGAGGACGAATTTGTCGCCCTGCTGGTGGCGGACATCGGCCAGCAGCTTCTGCATCTCGATCATGCCGATCGTGTAGCCGAGGCCATAGCCGGGCGGGCGGCGGAGGTAGATCTCGGCATCGACGCGCGCGACGTCGGCGTCGAGCCAGGGCGTCCAGGCCTGCCACTCGCGCACGATGTCGGCGACCTTCGCCTGGTTGAGCTGGAGCTTCACGTCCCCGGCGACGCGGACCGCGCGGAAGATGCCGAAGATGTCGATCAGCTCGCGCACCCGCGGCGTCTCCTCGAACAGCCCGAGCCGCTGCGCGCCCTCCTCCAGATAAACGCCCCAGCCCTCGGCGCGCACCCCGTCGCTGATCTTGCCGCGGATCGGGTGCGTCACCCGCTTCGCCATCTGCCCGTCAAAGGCGTGGCCGGGGATCGTCGCATGAAGCCAGTCGGGGCTGGGATCGCGATACTGGACCTGTTCCCAGAAGTTCGGCCCCTTGGGGCGGACGATCCACGGCACGTTGACGTAAAGCTCGCCAATGTCGCTGGGGATCGTGATGATCTCCTCGCCGGTCAGGAAGGCGCGGATCCGCTTGTCGGTCGCGGCGCGGCGCTGCTCATACTCGGCCTCGGTCTGCGGCAGGGTGAGCTGCGGCAGCTTGCGGTTGCGATGCTCCTCGAGCGCGTGGATCGACCAGAGCCGCTTCGTCTCGCGATCGCCCAGCACGAGAAGCTGGTCGGCCGTATAGGGCAGCAGCTTCACGTTCTTGAGATACCAGTCGAAGTTCGCCCTGCCGACGCCGGCCAGCGCGGTCATCTTCGGCCGGCCGGCGGTCAGCCAGGCCTGCATGTCCAGCGCAGCGGCACGCGCCGCGCGGACATCCTTCAGGATCGCCGGCTGGGCCGTTCGCGCCCGCGCCTCGAGATCGTCGTACCAGCCGAGCACCCCGGCCGGCGGCACCTTGCGATAGGGATGGCCGTGCCCCACGCCGTCGGCATTGGTGAGGTTGTGCAGCGCCAGATCGGCATAGTCGCCGGGGATGTCGCGGAGCTGCACCTTGGCCCGGGCGACCAACGTCGGCACCGCGCGCAGGCCGGCCTGGAGCTTGGCCAGCGCGGGCCCCTTGGCCGGCAGTTCGGTGAAGGTGACCTCGAGCATCTGGTCGACGTAGAAGCCCGGATCGCGCTCCCACGGTTTCGACACGTTCAGCAGGAAGTTGGCCTCGTCCATCTTGCTGCGCGCGGCCAGCCAGTCGGCGCGTCGCGACCGATCCCAGCTGGCGACGTTCATGTCTTCCATGCGCTGCAGGAAGGCGGCGACCCGCGACCGCCGCGCGTCGACGGCAGCGGCGCCATAGTCGTTCGCGGCCGCCGGGTCGTCGCGCCAGGCGAGGAACTCGGACCAGAGCGTCAGCAGCTCCTCGTAGCTGCCGCGCCCGGCCGGCGGGCCCGCCTCGTCCGCCACCGCGGACATCGCGACCGCCGGCACCGTCGCCGCGACGCCGCCGGTCGCGAGCAGGAGAAGCGCGACGGAGTGCCGCAGGCTGGTGCGCAGTCGTGCCATCGTCCGATTTCCCTCCTGGCGTCCGGTCAGAACTTCACCGACGCGCCGACGAAGAACTGGCGTCCGATCACGTCGTAGAGCTGCGGGTTGGTGTTGGAGTCGCCGCCGGCCGCGAAGCCCATGATCGGCGGCTGGTTGTCGAGGACGTTGTTGATGCCGCCGAACAGCTCGACCTTGTCCAGCACCTTCGCCCGCACCGACAGGTCCCAATAGGTCTCCGCCGCGAGCGTCCCGCTCTGCGTCGGCGGCGACAGCGGCGACAATTCGAGGTCGTCGATGTAGCGGACCTGGTTGTTGATGGTGATCGGGCCCGACACGTAGGTCACGCCCAGGAAGGCGCGGAAGTCGGGCGTGATGCGCACGGAGTCGCTGGAGCACGGGCCGCCGTAGAAGCCGGCGCACTCGACCGAGGCCACGCCGGGCAGCGGGATGTTGTTGTCCTTGAACTGGAACGAACCGACGAACTGCACGGTGACGCGCGAGTCGTCCGCCCAGACGTTCAGGAACGGCGTGCTCGACGTGTAGTTCACGCCGACGTCGAGGCCGCGGACCTTGCGCTCGGCGATGTTGAGCAGCGGCGCGTTCACCGAGAGGATGTTGCCCGAGCTGTTGCGGGTGATCGACTGGCAGGCGGTGCCCTGCACGTCGAGCGTCGCGAAACAGTTGTTGACCAGCGTCTGCGCGTCGACCTGCGAGACGGCGTTCTTCACCTTGATGTCGAAATAGTCGAAGGTGACGGACAGCCCGCGCATCGGCGTCAGCACGAGGCCGAGCGTCAGCGTGTCGGCGGTTTCCTCGCGCAGGTTGACGTTGCCGCCGGACTGGACGTTGAAGCCCTGGCTCTGCGCGACTTCCAGCGTGTCGATGAACTGCGCCGGCACCCCTTGCGCCAGGCAGACCTGCTTCTGCGCCGCGGTCGGGTTGCTCGTCCGCACGCACGGATCACGGCCGCCGATAAAGCCCTGCGACACGGGGGCGAACAGCTCGTTCAGGTTCGGCGCGCGGATGGCGCGGCTGTAATTGCCGCGGAAGCGCGCCCAGTCGACGATCTCCCAGTCGACCGCGCCCTTCCAGGTCGTGACCTTGCCGACGGTCGAATAGTCCGACAGGCGGATCGCGCCTTCGACGGCGAGCGACTGGATGAAGGGGATGTCCTTCAGGATCGGAATGCGGATCTCGCCGAAGATCTCCTTCACGTCGAACGCGCCCGAGTTGACGATCGGCGGCACGTTGACCGCGGCGAGGTCGTTGCTGAGCGCGACCTCGTCCGGCGTGATCGAGAAGCTGTCGCGGCGATACTCGACGCCGAAGGCCGTCGAGACGCCGCCCGCCGGCAGGTTGAAGATGTCGCCCGACAGCGTGCCGCCGGCGACCTCGCGGGCGAAGCGGCTGTCGGTCGAGGTGTTGACGCTCAGGAAGTTGGCCTGCGCCGGGGTCAGCGTCTGGGTGCCGAAGATGTTGACCGGCACGCAGCCCGGGATCTCGCGGTTGCGGCAGGCGGCCTGGCCGTTGACGACGACGACGTCGAGGCCCGCCGTGGTCCGCGAGCGCGACAGCAGGTTGAACCGGACCTGCCGCTCGTCGGTGCGGGCATATTGGTAGAAGGCATCCCAGCGCCAGTTGTTGCCCAGCATGTCGAAGTTGCCGCGCAGGCCGCCCGAGATCATGAAGGCGTCGGTGGTGTACTCGACCGTGCGCGGGCCGAATTCCTCGAAGCGGCGGCCGACGTTGCGCAGCGTGAAGACGCCGTCGCCGTCGGGATCGAAGAAGGTGCGGTTGGCGGCGAAGAAGGCGCGCTGGACCGGCGTGAACAGCGGGTTGGTGTCGGCATTCGGGATCAGCACCGTCCCCGCCTGCTGGCCCGAGCTCGACGGATTGACGGCTTCCGCCGCCTGCTGGAACGAGTTGACCTTCTTGCCGAAGAAGAACTGCCCGTAGAGCTCGACGTTGGACGCGATCTCGTAGCGCGCGTTGATCGCCGCCTGGTAACGCTCGAGCGGACGCAGCAGGAAGTTGGGCGCGGCATAATTGAACTGGTCGCGCGGGCGGCAGAAGGGCAAGGGCTCGCCCTGCGCGCCGAAGCGGATGCCGACGTTCGACACCGGGCACGCGCCACTGGCATTGTTCAGGTCGGGCACGCCCGAGATCTGCGGGATCTGGGTGGAGTTGATGCCGATCAGGCCGCCGGGAATGTTGCCCGAGCCGAACGGCTGGAAGATGCCCTGCGCGTCGGCGAGCACCGGGTTCGCGGAGAAGGCGCGGTCGCCCATCAGAACCTGGTCGCGCTTGGTGTAGGAGAAATAGCCGGTCACGTTGCCGCGCCCGCCGTCGACATTGGTGCCGATCAGCACGTCCGCCTTGTGCGAGGCACCATCGCCGCGGCTGGTCTCGCCATATTGGTATTGCGCGGTCACGCCTTCGTAGTTGCGCTTGAGCACGAAGTTCACCGCACCCGCGACCGCGTCCGAGCCGTAGACCGCCGATGCACCGCCGGTGATGATCTCGGCGCGCTCGACCAGCAGGTCGGGGATCAGCGCGAGATCGGTCAGGCCGGTGACGTCGCCGGGCATGTAGCGGCGGCCGTCGACGAGCACGAGCGTGCGGACCGCGCCCAGGCTGCGGAGATCGACGGACAGGATGCCGGAGCCGCCGCTCTGGTTGGTGCTGCTCGTCGTGTCGGGCACGAGCTGCGGAAACTGGTTCAGCGACTGTTCGAGGGTCACCGCGCCCTGCGCGGTCAGCGTTTCGGCGCCGACCGTCGTGATCGGGCTGTTGGCGACGAGGTCGCGCCGCTGAAGGCGGGAGCCGGTGATGACGATGTCGCCCGGATCCTCGGCCACGGCGGCGTCGGCCGGCGCAGGCACGTCCTGTGCGCCTGCGGGCGCGCCGATCAGGGCGCCGGCGATGGTCGAGGCGAGCAACGTCGCGCGACGCGCCGCGCGGCCCATTCCGCTGCTTCCAGAAGTGGAACTGACCATAATCGCCCCCTTTTTCGATGTTGCCGTTGCTGCTCTCGCCCTGAACCGCTGCGGCGCCCAAACGCCGTTCGCCATGCGCACGCATTTCGAACAAACTGCCGCTGTGCGCACCTTCGCGCTGTTACATTCGTAAGTCAACCGTTATGCACGCCATGCGCACGCAACTTCGCATAGCGCACAAAAGCGACTGGCGCAGGTCGCAAGTGCATGGCAAGCATGGCGCATGACGCGGCCGGCGGACGTTCCCACGCAAAGCGAGAGCGCCACTTTGTGGACCGCATTCTGGCGCACCAGCGGCCCCGACGGCTGCACGGCCGCCTTCCCGCCTTCGGCCCAGCAGGCGATCGCGGCGGGCTGGCAGCGCGTCTTCGCAGGCCAGGCGGCGGGCACGCGCCTGCTCGACATCGCCTGCGGGCGCGGCGCGGTGATGGCGGCGGCCCGCGCCGCCGGCATCGCATCGCGAACGGGCGTCGACATCGCGGCCGCGGACGTGGTCACGTCCGATGGCGAACATATACTGAGCGGCGTGGATGCCCGCGTGCTGCCGTTCGCGGACCGCGCATTCGACCTGGTCGTGAGCCAGTTCGGGCTCGAATATGCCGGCCTTTCCGACGCGCTTTCCGAGGCCGCCCGCGTGAGCGGACGCGACATCGCGATCCTCCTCCACGCCGCGGACGGCGCGGTCGTCACCCAGGCGCGCGAGCAGGCGCGCCAGGCGCATTGGATCGACGCCGAGCTGGACGGCTTCGGGGCGCTCGAGCGCGGCGGGCGCGACCTTGCCGCGGTCTTCTCCGACGTCGTTGCCGCGGCACGCACGGCGCCCAACACGGCCTTGCTCGAGGCCTTCCAAGCGAACGCCCAGATGCTGGCCACGCAGGACGATGCGGCCCTGCGCTCCGTTTTCGCCGGCGAGTGGCGCGAACACGCCGCGCGAATGCGCGACCTCGTGCGCGCGGCGCCGGACGCAGACGCCGCCGCGGCGGCCGCGGCGTCGCTTCGTATGCTGGGCTTCGTCACGCAACTGACCGAGTTGCGCGCCGACGGGGCGCTGGTCGGGCGCTGGCTCGTCGGCCGGCGCGGCGCGACGGTCGAGGACATCTGAAACGGGGAGGAGCGCAATGAAGCTCGGGATCTTGATCGCCGTCATCTTCACCATGGTCGCGGCGCCGGCGGCCGCGGCGCCGCAGGACACGCTCGAAGGCCTGTTCGCGGAATGGCGGACGCTCCAGAAGGGCGAGCTTCGGGCGGGAGCGCCCGATTTCACCGCGCCCGCGCTGGCGCGGCAGGCGGCGGGGCTGAGGCAGTTGCGCGCCCGGCTCGACGCGCTGCCGGCGAAAGACTGGCCGATCGCCCGCAAGGTCGACCGCGAGCTGATCCGCTCGGAAATGAACGGGCTCGACTTCGACCTCCGGGTCGCGCGGCCGTGGATGCGCGACCCGGCGTGGTACGTCTCGGTCTGGACGGCACAGAGCGACACGCCCGCGCACGAAGGGCCCGTCCACCCGATGCCCGTCGAGCTGTGGACCTACAGCTTCCCGCTCGACCCTGCCGCCGCGCGCAGGCTGGCCGGCGATCTCGCGCATATCGCGCCGCTGCTCGCGCAGGCGCGCGACAACCTGACCGGCAACACCCGCGACTTGTGGAAGGCGAGCATCGTCACCATCGGCGAACAGCTCGCCGCGCTCGAGGCGCTTGGCCCGAAGGTCGCGGGGAGCGATGCCCTGCTTGTCCTGCGCGTTGCCGAGTCGACCCGGGCGACCCGCGACTTCCTGGACTGGGTGCGCCGCGAAGCGCCGCGCAAGACCGGCCCGTCCGGCGTCGGCAAGGCGGAGTATAGCTGGTTCCTGAAGCATGTGCAGCGATCGCCCAACACATGGGAAGACGAGGTCGCGATCCTCCAGCGCGAGCTGGACCGCGCCCATGCTTCGCTGCGCATGGAGGAGCATCGCAACCGCGCGCTGCCGCCGCTCCCGGGGGCGCAGAGCGCGGCGGACTATGACCGTCAGGCGCGGGCGGCCGTCGACACATATGTCCGCTTCATGGACGAGAGGCAGATCCTCACCGTCCGCGACTATATGAAGCCGGCGCTGCTCGCGAAGATCGGAGCCTATGTGCCGCCCGAGCGGCAGAACTTCTTCCACATCGCGATGCATCGCGCGCCGATGACGCTGTGGACGCATTTCTATCACTGGTGGGACCTCGCCAACATGGCGGCGGACCCGCACCCGAGCCCGATCCGGCGCGGCCCCCTGCTCTACAATGTCTGGCTCAGCCGCTCCGAAGGCATGGCGACCGCGATGGAAGAGCTGATGCTTCACGCCGGCCTGTTCGACGACGATCCCCGCGCGCGCGAGATCGTGTGGATCATGCAGGCCCAGCGCGCCGCGCGCGGGCTCGCCTCGCTCTACGCCCAGGCGAACATGATCGACCTCGATGCGGCGATGGCCATGCAGGTGGCGCGCACGCCCAATGGCTGGATGTCGCCCGACCTGCCGCTGCTCGGGTTCGAGCAGCAAATGTATCTGCGCCTTCCCGGCTATGGCCCCAGCTACATCACCGGCAAGGCGATGATCGAGCGGCTGATCGCCGAGGTCGCAGAGAAGCGCGGCAAGAACTTCCGCGTGAAGGACTTCTTCGACGAGCTGAACGGCTACGGGATGATCCCCGTGCCGCTGATCCGCTGGCAGATGCTCGGCGCGACCGACGAGCTCGCGCGACTGGGCATCACGCCCGACTGAGCCCCGATCCGCACCAGCGCGCGACCTGCTCATGGGTGGCGAACCATGCGCCCAGGTCGCGCGCCTGATCGATGAGCGCGTCGAGCATCCAGATCCGCGAGCGGTAGCCGATCACGAACGGGTGCAGCACGAGCTGGAACAGCCCGCCCTCGGCATGCGCGGCCTCGAGTTCGCGCCGGAAGATCCGGTGGACGTCGTCGGGCGTCATCCAGGGTCGGGTCGCGGGCGCGCGGTTGAACATCAGGTAGACCGCATCGTCGCGCAGCCACTCGACCGGCACTTCGACGATCCCGGTCGCGCGGCCGTCGGACAGCAGCTCATAAGGCGCCTCGTCCGCCATCAGCGAGCTGTCGTAGAGCAGCCCCATCTCCTCGACGATCGCGATGGTGTGGGGCGACAGGTCCCAGTTCGCCGAGCGGAAGCCGACCGGCGGCGCGCCGATCAGCGGCGCCAGCACGTCGCGAGCGCGGTGCATCAGATCGCGCTCGGTCGCGTGGTCGAGCAGGCTGTTATTCTCGTGCATCCAGCCGTGCAGCCCGACCTCGTGCCCGGCCGCGACGATCCGTCGGGTCTCGTCCGGGTCGATCCGGGCACAGAGCGCGGGCATGAAGAAGCTCGCCGGGACGCCGTGCCGCGCCAGCGTGGCAAGGATGCGCGGCACGCCGACGCGACGGCCGAACTCGCCCCAGGCGAGCCGCCCGATCGCCCGTCCGCCGCCGCCGATCTCGAACGACTCATGGTCGCAGTCGAACGACAGCGCGACGGCGAAGCGCTTGCCCTCGGGCCAGGCGTCCGGCTGCAAGGACCGGCCCGCCCGGACGCGCCCGACCAGCGACCGCCACTCGGTCTCCTGCAACATCCATGGTGACGTGTCGGTCATGCGCGGCTCTCCAGGCAATCGCAATGCGAACTTGCGTTCGCAATGTGGTCGTGTTTCCATGCACTCGCAACAGGGGAGTCGAACGATGGCACGCTGGCTGGTCGCTCTTTCGCTGGCACTCGCCATGCTGTCGTCGCCCGCCGCGGCCCAGATTCCGGACGGGCGCGGCAGCCATGCCGAGCTCGTCGCGCTGTTCCAGCGCTTCGCGACCTGGCGCGGCGGGCTGACCGACGCGATCGGCGGCGATTTTTCCCCGCCGGTACTGGCGACGCGCAGGGCCGAGCTGCGCGCGATGCAACAGGCCCTGGGCGACATGGGCGTTCGCCGCTGGACCCGGCCGGAGAAGGTCGACTGGCTGGTCGTCCGCGCGCGCATGGACGAGGCCGAGTTCATCCTCGACGTCACTCGTCCCTGGGCGCGCGATCCCAGCTTCTACACCGCCGACATGCAGAGGACGGCGTTCACGCCGCTGCCGGTCTCCGGCGACCAGCTCGCCCGCCTGACCACGGCGATCGACCGCGTGCCCTTCGCGATCACCGCGGCGCAGGACGCGCTGACCGACATCGCCGCCGACCATGCGGATTTCGCGCTGCTCGCCCTCACCCGGTCGGACGGCATCGAGGACGGCTACCCGGCGCGCGCCAAGGCGCCGGCGGGAGTGATCGGCTGGTATCGCGACCTGCTGGCGCGGGCCGAGCGGCAGCAGCCGGCATTGGTGCCCGCGATCCGGCGCGCGATCGCCGCGCTCGAGGCGCATCGCGACTGGCTGTCGGCGAAGCGCCCGCAGATCACCGCCCGCGCCGGCGTCGGCGAGGCGCGGCTCGACTGGTATCTGCGCCACGTGCTGCTGATGCCCTACACGTCGCGCGACGCGCTGGCGCTGGCGCAGCGCGAGCTGGAGCGCTTCACCGGCTTCTACGCGCTCGAACGGCATCGCAACCGCAAGCTGCCCGAGATCGCCCTCGCCACGTCGGAAGCCGACTATCTGGCACGGCTGGCCGACACCGACGCGCGCATCCGCCGCTTCATGGTCGAGCAGGAGTTCATGACGATCCCGCCGGCCGTGCCGACGGACTGGCGCAAGCTGGTCGTGCCGCCCACCTATCTCGAGCCCTACAACGTCCCCTTCATCCAGCGCGCGACGCCGCCCAATTTCTGGGAACAGGTGCAATTCCGCGATCCGTCCCCCGACCACTGGCACGCGGTGATCCCGGGCCACCGCTTCGACAATCTGCTCGCCCAGGCCCATCCGAACCCAATCCGCGCGAAGGTGCTCGACGGCGCGCGCTGGCAGGGCTGGGCCGTCTATCTCGAGGAGAGCGCGCTGCAGGCCGGCTTCTTCGACGACCGTCCGCGCGTGCGCGAGCTGATCCAGCTCTTCGGCCTGTGGCGCGCGGCGCGCAGCGTCGGCGACATCTGGAACCAGCTGAACGCGAAGACCGCCGCCCAGGTCTCGGACTATTGGCGGACGGTCACGCCGCTGCTCGATCCCGACGTGGCGCGCAAATACGCCCATATCCGGACGACGCCCGGCCATGGCCTCGAATACACGATCGGCGACATCCAGATGTGGGCGCTGCTCGCGGAGCGGAAGCGCCAGCTCGGCGACAGGTTCGTGCTCAGGGCGTTTCACGACGACTTCATCGCGAAGGGCCGGATCCCGATCGCCGCGATCCGCTGGGAGATGACCGGCAACGACGCCGAGGCGGAAGCGCTGTTCGCGCGAACGCCGATCCCCGCCGCCGAAGGACCCGCCCGATGAGAGGTCACCTCGCCCTTGCGGTGGCAGTCGCCACCGTCGCGGCCGCCGCTCCGGCGCGGGCCGAGACCCACGCCGACCTGGTCGCCCTCTATGCCAGGGCGCGCGCCGCCGTGACGATCCCGGTGCGCGACCATGCGCCCGACGTGTCCGCCGCGACCCTGGCCGCGCGCGCCGCCGCGGCCGACGCCGCGGTGCGCCGCATCGGCGCGATCGACGACAGCGCCTGGCCCATTCCCGCGCGCGTCGACCTGATGATCGCGCTCGCCGAGATGCGCGGCGTGAGCTTCGAGCACAAGACGCTCAGGCCTTGGGCGCGCGACCCGGTCTGGTGGTCGACGCTCGACCTCGGCTGGGGACCGAAGGCGCCGAGCGCGATCACGCCCCCCAAGCTGCCGTTCGCCGATCGGGCAGCGCGCAAGGCATTCGCCGCCCGGCTGCGCGCCGTTCCCGGCGTTCTGGCGAGGGCACGCGCATCGCTGGTCGACCTGCGCGGCGACCTCGCCCGGCTTGGCATCGCGCACCACCGGATCGAAGCGCGGGTGTACCGGCGGATGGCCGGCCAGCTCAGGGCGGGCGAGCCGGGACTGGCCGCCTCGGCCGAGGCCGCGGCGCGCGCGTCGGATGCGTTCGTCGGCTGGCTGGAGGCCGAGCTGCCGCGCGTGCCGGCCAAGGCGGGCGTCGGCAAGGCGGAGTTCGACTGGTATCTGCGCCACGTCCTCCTCTACCCCTGGAGCATCGACGAGATGCTGGTGCTGGGCGAGCGCGAGTGGGAGCGCAGCATGGCGTTCCTCGCAATCGAGGAGCATGAGCATCGGGCGCTGCCGATGCTCGCGCCGGTGACCAGCCTCGACGGCTTCGAGAGCCTCCGCCGCGAGGCCGATGCCGAGCTGCTCGCCTTCCTCAAGGCCAGGAAAATCTTCACGGTGCCCGACTGGCTGACGGTGCCGCCGCCCGAGGGGCCATATGTGATGCCGGCCAACCAGGACCCGGCCGCGCCGGGCCCGTTCGACCCGCCGGTGCAGCGCAATTTCTTCCGCGAGGCGGAGGATCGCGACCCGCGCAGCCTGCGCGCGCACAACCTGCCCGGGCACATCTTCGACAGTGCCTACCAGAAGCGCGACAAGCGCCCGCTGCGCGGCGGCGAGCGGCTCGGCTTCCTCGACAGCGGGCGGCTGGAAGGCTGGGCCTTCTACCTGGAGGAAATGCTGCTGCAGGCCGGCTGGCTCGACGGCCGCCCCAAGGCGCGCGAGATCCATTACGTGCTGCAGGCCAACCGGGCCGCGCGGTTGCGGGCCGAATTGCTGGCTCACTCGAACGCCTGGAGCTTCGACGAGGCCCTCGCCTCGCTGACCGGCCGCACGCCCAAATTTATGGAGCTGACCGACGACACCGCGATCTACGACATGGCGCTCTATCTGCGCCAGCCCGGGCTGGGGCTGAATTATTATTTCGGCAAGCTGCAGATCGAGCAGCTGCTGGCCGAAGAACGCCACGCCAAAGGCGACGCCTTCGACCTGACGGCGTTCCACGACCGGTTCATCTCCGCCGGGGTGATCCCGGTCGCGCTGATTCGCTGGGAGATGACCGGCAAGGACGACCAGGTGCGCCGGATGCGCTGACCGGCGCGGTCAGCGCTGGCGGGGGATCAGGTGCAGCTTGGTCTGGCGTCCGTCGATCCAGCGGAAGCGCGTCCCGTCGAAGAAGCCGTCGACCTCGAGCGCGAACCGCACCTGCTGCCCGCCCCATTCGGGCACCTTGTGCATCGCGGCCAGTTCGATCGACCAGGCCGTATTGGGGTTGATGGTGTATTCGCCCAGCCCCGCGAGCGGCGCCTGGTTCTCCCAGCGGCCGATCCACGGCCCGGCGCCGTGGCCGTGCGTCCCGATCGCGTGGCTGTAGATCGACGGATCGAGCCCCGCCGCGAGCGCCTCCCTGCGCGACGCGGCAAGCAGCGCGTTGCCGGTGATCCCGGCGCGATAATTGCGCACGACGATGTCCTGCAGCTTGTTCGCCGCGGCCATGCCGGCGACGAGCCCCGCCGGCGCCGCGCTCTCGCCGGGCCGGAGCACATAGGCGAGCTGCTGGGTGTCGGTCTTCAGACCCAGATAGCCCGCGCAGAAATCGACATGGACGAGATCGCCCGGCTCGATCGTGTCGGCGACCGGAACCGTCTGGTTCGCGATCGCGGCGGACGGCTTGGCGGGGCGCTGGACCGAGACGCTCGGCTGGCACCACGCGTCCATGCGCTTCGCCGCGAGCTGTTCGCGATACCACCACACGACATCCGCGGTCGTCGTTACGCCGGGCACGATCACCTGCTCGGACAGCCCCTGCTCGAGCAGCTCGTGCGCCGCACGCATGATCGCCGGGTACACCGCCATGTCCTCGGGCGAGCGCGTCTCGAGCCAGCCGATCGCGAGCTTGTCGTGGCTCACCACGCGCGGCGCCAGCGGGCCGAGCGCGGCGAGGAGCTGGCGGTGCTGGCTGACGGTCAGGCCGTCGGCCAGGCCCGACTCGTCGGAGATGTTGACGGCGATCCGCTTCGGATCGCGCTCGCGGACGAGCTCGCCCACCCGCGCCCACTGGTCGGGTTGCGCTTCCGGATCCCAGGCGGCTGCGAAGAAGTCGCTGACCGGGTAGCGCGCGACGGCGAACCGCTCGACGCCGCGCTCGGCGCCGCGGTCGAAGAAGACGAGCACCATCCGCCGGCGCGCCGACATCCAGTTGGCGGGCAGCATCGTGCGGAGAACCGGGTCTTCCGCATATTCGCGCGCGACGACGATCCACATGTCGACGCCGTGGCGGCGCATCAGCTCGGGCACGACGCGATCGAGCCGCGCGCGCACCAGCCGGTCCTGCGCCTCGGCGCGCTGGCGCAGCGACGGCGTCGCCACGTCGGCGGCGGAGGCGACGGCCAGCGGGGCGGCGCAGGCGAGAAGAGCGGCGATCAGACGCATGGGAAGCTTACCTTTCGCGGAGTCGACGACGTTCGAGGAAGAAGGCGTAATTGCGCGGCAGCAGCCTGTGGGCGTCGGGGACGCCGAGCTCCAGCGCCGCGCGGTAGGCGAAGTTGCTGTCGGCGAGCAGTTCCCGGCCGATCGCGACCAGGTCGGCATCGCCATGGTCGATGGCCGCGGCCGCGATCTCCGGCGTGACGATCAGCCCGACCGCCATGGTCGCGACCCCGGCTTCGCGGCGGATCCGCCCCGCCGCGGGAACCAGATAGCCCGGCGAAGGCGGCGCGTCGGCCACGCCCGAACTGCCCCGGACGCCGCCCGACGAACAGTCGATCACGTCGGCGCCGGCACGGCCCAGTGCCGCGGCGAGCCGGACCATGTCGTCGACGACCAGCCCGCCTTCGGCGCCGTCGAACAGCGACAGCCGGTAGAAGATCGGCATGCCGGGCGGCAATGCGGCGCGCAGCCGCGCGACGATGGTCACCGGCAGGCGGAAGCGCCCGGCCTCGTCCCCGCCCCAGCGGTCCTCGCGACGGTTGCTGAGCGGCGAGACGAAGCTGTGGATCAGGTAACCGTGCGCGCCATGGACCTCGACGAAGTCGAAGCCCGCCGCGACGGCGCGGTGCGCCGCCGCCACGAACGCGTCGATCACCGCCGCGATCGCCTCGTCGTCGAGCGCGGCCGGCGCGGGCCAGCCGTCGAGGAAGGGAATGGCGCTGGGCGCGATCGCCTGCCAGGCGCGCGGATCGTCGCCGGGCAGCGGCTGCGCGCCCTCCCAGGGCACCGCCGCGCTGGCCTTGCGCCCGGCATGGGCGAGCTGGATCCCGACCCGGACGCCGTGCGTGCGGTAGGTTGCGACGATCTCGGCAAGCGCCGGCACGTGCGCGTCGGACCAGATGCCGAGGCAGCCGGGGGTGATCCGGCCCTCGGGCGTGACCGCCGTCGCCTCGACCACCGCCCCGCCGATGCCGCCCAGCGCGAAGCGGGCGTGATGCGCGCGGTGCCAGGCGGTCGCATGGCCGTCCTCCGCGACATATTGGCACATTGGCGACAGCATGATGCGATTGCGCAAGACGATGTCGCGGCACGTGAATGGCGCGAACAGCGCCGTGCCTGGGTTCACGCCGCGGCGCTTTCCATGTCGCGATCGCGGGCGTCGATCTCGACCATCAGCCGGTCGATCTTCTCGAAGATGGCGAGGATCGCACCGAGCCGCTGCCGGCCTTCCTCGCCGAGGTCGGAAAAGCGGGTGAGCGGCGGGCGCACGTCGCCGACCGGGTGGCCGACCGCGGCGGCGAGCGCCTTCGAATAGCATTGGTGGCCATAGGTCGGGTGGCCCTCGGCGATGATCTTGTCGGCCTGGTGGACGAGCGCCTGGATCGCGGTCGCGTCGCGGACGCGCCCCTGCTCCAGAAGCTGCCACATGCGGGTCGTCGAATAGGGCAGGTAGTTGCCATAGGGATTAACATAGCCGACCGCGCCGAGGAGGAAACTCTCGACCGGCCGCTCGCCCGCGAAGACGTTCATCTTGCCGTGCGTCTGTTCGACGATGTCGAACACGCGGGCGACGTCCATGCTCGCTTCCTTGATATAGCGGATCTGCTCGAACGCGTCCGTGAGGCGCGCGACGAGCGCTGCGCTCATGTCGCGGTTGGACGTGATGGGATTGTTGTAGAGCATGATCGGCACCGTCACGGCGGCGCAGATCGCGCGGTAATATTCGAAGATCTCGTCGTCGGTCGGCGTGTAGTAATAGGGGGGGATGATCATCAGCCCGTCCGCGCCGATCGCCTGCGCCTCGCTGCTGAACGCGACCGCGCGGGGCGTATAGGCGTCCATCGTGCCGATCAGCACGTCCATCCGCCCGCTCACGTGCTTGACCGTCTCCTCGACGATCGTGCGCCGCTCCTCGGGGCTGATCGTCAGGAACTCGCCCGTCGAGCCGAGCATGATGATGCCCGGGACGCCGCATTCGAGCTGCCAGTCGATGAAGCTCCTGAGCGCTCCCGTATCCACCGTAGCGCCGTCCGCGTTGAACGGCGTGACCGCGACGGTGTAGCTGCCGCGGAATGTCTTCATTGTCCCTGCTTTCCAAGCTGCGGCTGAGCCGCCCTGTCCTGGCGACGTTACCGATTGATGCGATCTGCGAACATTTGTAACAATAGCGCCCACTTTTTGTCTGACAAGACGGGATCGACAGCAATGCAGCCATTTCGGGCCGGTTTCGATGGCTGCTGACGAGGTGATCGTGATCGGCGGCGGGATCGCCGGCGCGGCGACGGCCTGCTACCTCGCCCGCGACGGCGTCCGCGTCCGCCTCGTCGAGCGGGCTGCGGTCAACGGCCTCGCCTCGAGCGCGAACGCCGGCAGTCTGCATGCGCAGATCCCGCACGATCCGTTCCGCCACCTCGGCGCCGACTGGGCCCGCCGCTTCGCGCCCGCGGTGCGCCTGTTCATCGCATCGCTCGACCTGTGGCGCACGCTGGAGGCGGAACTGGGCGCCGACCTGGAGATCGCGTTCGGCGGCGGCCTCCTGGTGGGCGCGAACGACGAGGAGATGGCCGAGATCAGGGAGAAAGCGGCGATCGAGACCGCGGCCGGCCTGCCGATCGAGCTTCTCGACGAGACCGCTCTGCGCACGCGGGCCCCTTATCTCGCGACAACGGTGAAGGGCGGCGCCTTCTGCCCGATCGAGGGCAAGGCGAACCCGCTGCTGGTCGCGACGGCCTATGCCGCCGCCGCGCGCGCAGCGGGCGCGGTGATCGAGACGCATCGCGGCGATGCGCAGGTCAGCCGCGCCGGCGACGGCTATCTGGTCTCGGCGGACGGCGTCTCCTGGCAGGCGCCACGGGTCGTGATCGCGGCCGGATCCGACAGCGGGACGCTTGCCGCCGCGCTGGGCGTCACGCTCGCGATCGAGGCATTCCCGATCCAGGTCAGCGTGACCGAGCCGGCGGAGAAGCTCGTCCCGCACCTCGTCTATTGCGCGGGCGCGAAGCTGACGATGAAGCAGACCCGGGTCGGCAGCATCCTGATCGGGGGCGGATGGTCCGCCGACGTGGACGGGGACGGCCGGCCCGTCGTCAACATCGCCAACCTCGCGCGCAACCTCGCCGTGGCCTGCGCCGTGGTGCCGGGCATCGCGCCGTTGCGCCTCGTGCGAAGCTGGGCGGCGTTCGTGAACGGGACTGCGGACTGGCTGCCGATCCTCGGCGAGCTGCCGGGATCGCCGGGCGCCTTCGTCAACTACGTCCCTTGGATGGGCTTCACCGGCGGTCCGGCGGCCGCGCGCGCGATCGCCAGCCTCGTCCAGGGAAGGCCCTGCCCGCTCGACATCGACATGGCCCCGTTCAGCCCGCGTGGCGGATGATCGACCCGATGAACGCCTGGGTGCGCGGCTGGGTGGGCGCGGTGAAGATCGTCGCGGGCGAGCCGGTCTCCACCACGCGGCCGGCGTCCATCATCACCACGCGGTTCGAGATCTCGCGGACAAAGGCCATTTCGTGGCTGACGAGCAGCATCGTGATGCCGCTGCCGGCGAGCTTGCGGATCGTGTCGAGCACTTCGCCGACCCGCTCGGGATCGAGCGCGGAGGTGACTTCGTCGAGCAGCAGGATCTCCGGATCGACCGCCAGCGCGCGCGCGATCGCGACGCGCTGCTGCTGCCCGCCGGAAAGCTGGTCGGGATAATGGTCGCAATGGTCGGCCATGCCGACCGCGGCGAGCAGCTCGCGCGCGCGGGCCTCGGCCTCGCGCCTCGGCACCTTGTGGACCTTGACCGGCGCGATCGCGACGTTGGCGAGCGCGGTCATGTTCTGGAACAGGTTGAACTGCTGGAAAACGATCGACATGCGGGTGCGAAGCGCGCGCAGGCCGGCGCGGTGGGCATAGTCGACCGGCGCGCCGGCGACGCTGACCGTCCCGCCGGCGGGGGCGGTCAGGCCGATCAGGACGCGCAGCAGCGTGCTCTTTCCCGATCCCGAGGGACCGATCAGGCTCACCACCTCGCCCTTGTCGGCGGACAGGGTGACGCCGTGGAGGACCGGCTGGCCGCCATAGCTGGCCTTCAGGTCAAGGATGTCGAGATGGTGCAAGTCGGGTCTCCAGCCGCTGCGCCAGCCGCCCGAGCGGCCAGGAAAGCGCGAAGTAAAGCAGCAGGACCGCGCCGAAGCCGAGCGACGGCGGGTACCCGCGATTGACGAGGATCTTCCCGGCAAAGGTCAGCTCGACCACGCCGAGATAGGATGCGAGCGACGTGTCCTTGACGAACATCACCATGAACGCGGCGGCGGGCGGCAGGATGACGCGCCAGCTTTGCGGCAGCACGACCAGCAGGAAGAGCTGCGTCGGCGAGAAATTGAGCGCTTCGGCCCCTTCGACCTGCTGGCGCGGCACCGATTCGAGCCCGGCGCGGATGATCTCCGACAGATAGGCAGTGGCGGCGAGCGTGATGGCGACCGTCGCGATGCCGAGCAGCGACAGGCCGGGGGCCAGGATCTGCGACGCGAACAGCACGAGGATCAGGATGACGAGGAACGGCAGCCGCCGGAACGTCTCGACGGCCAGCATCGCCAGGACCCGCGCCGGCGCCAGCAGCGGCGTCCGGGTGCGGCGGAGCACCGCGATCGCCATGCCGAGCGCGAAGCCCAGCCCGCAGCCGACCAGCGTCATCCACAAGGTCCGCCAGAGCGCGGCGAGCAGGAACTCGGCGGTGCCGAGCGTGAAGAAGCGCGGGGCGGCGGCGGCGATCGCGTCGATCATCGGGCCGCCCCCATGGGCACGCGGAACAGGGCGCGCCCGAACCAGGCGAGCGCCGCCGACGCCAGCAGGGTCAGCGCGATGTAGATCGCGCCCGCCACCGCGAAGGTCTCGATCGTGCGCAGGCTCGCCGTGCTGATGTTGATCGCGCGGCCGGTCAGTTCCTCGACCCCGAACAGGGCCGCCATCGAGCTGCCGAGCACCAGCACGATGAAAAAGGAGGCGAGCGGGCGATACACCGTCTTCATCACGTGCGGCAGGATGACATGGACGAGCAGGTCGCCGCGCCCGAGGCCGAGCACCGCCGCCGCTTCCAGTTCCGAGCGCCGGACGGACGAGACGCCCGCGCGGATGATCTCGGTCAGATACGCGCCGGCGTTGAGCGTCAGCCCGATCGACACCGCCGTGAAGGAGTCGAGCTTGATGCCCGCGTCGGGCAGCGCATAATAGAGCAGGAAGATCTGCACGAGGGCCGGCGTGTTGGTGAACAGCGCCACATAGCCGCGCACGACCCGCCGGGCACCGCCGCCGCCATAGAGAAGCCCGATCGCCCCCGCGAGGCCGATCGCCGCGCCGGCCCAGAAAGCGAGGAAGGCGATCTCCAGCGAGACCAGCGCGCCGCCGAGCAGATACGGCAATTGCGCCAGAACGGGACCCCAATCGAGGCGATAGCCTGTCGCCGCCTGCGACGCGGCCGGGCGGGGCGCGAGCGCCGGCGCCACCTGCTCGGGCCCGACCGGGACCGTCATGTCGGCGCCGTAATGCTTGCGCCAGAGCGCGGCGACCGTGCCATCAATGTGCATCCGGTGCAGCACCCGGTCGAGCGCGAGCTGCAGGCCCTGATTGCCCTTGGCGACCCCGATTCCGCACCAGGCCGCGAAGATCGGCTCGGGAAGCACGCGCCACTTCACCTCGGGGTAATTGCGGGTGAAGCCCAGGAAGAAGTCCGTATTCTCGACCAGCGCATCGGCGCGGCCCTGCGCGATCGAGCGGATCGTGTCGGCATTGCCGTCGACGAGCAGGCGCCGCGGCAGCGGCAGCTTTTCGCGCAGCACCTCGACCGACTGGTTGCCGCGCATGTTGACCAGCGTGATGTCGGCGCGGTTGAGGTCCTGCCAGCGCGTCGCCTTGATGCGATCGGTGGTGATCACGCCCATGGCTTCGGAATGGAGCGGGATGGTGAAGTCGATCAGCGCCTGCCGCTCGGGCGTGATGGTGAGCGCGCCCATCGACGCGTCGATCCGGCCCGAGACGAGGAACGGCACACGCTGCGCCGCCTCGGTGGGGACCAGCGACAGCCGCACGCCGAGTGCGTCGGCAAGGCGTCGCGCGATATCGACATCGAACCCGCTCAACCGGTTGTCGTCGCCATAGCTGCTCATTGGGGGGAAGTTCGGATTGACCCCGATCCGGATCTCGCCCGATCGCCGGATCGCGTCGATCGTCCGCGCGGCCGCCGGCTGCGCGCCGACCGCAAGCAGCAGCAGGACAAGAATGTGGAGCAGGCGCGGCATCATGGCCGTGCGAGCGATGCGATCGCGCCGATGGTGACCGGCTTGAACGGCGCGCGCGGCGCGAACCCCGCCAGCGCCCCCGCGCCGCCCAGCCGCGCCTCGATCAGCGCCGTGCAGTAGCGACCGGCGCAGGCGCCCATCCCGGCCCGCGTCGCGCGCTTGATCGCCGCGAGGTCGCGCGCGCCGTCGTCGACGAGACCGTCGACCTGCGCCGTGGTGATGCTCTCGCACCGGCACAGCAGCGCGTCCGGCGCCGGAGCGGGCAGCTCCGGGGCGGCGTAGATGCGCCACAAGGCTGCCTGGAAGCGCCGGTGCCGGGCGAGCCGGGTGCGCGCGCGTGCGATCTCCCGAACGCCCGCTTGCCTCCCGAGCTCTTCGCAGATTGCCGCGCCGGCGAGCACGCCCTGCGCGAGCGCGATGCGGGCGCCGCCCAGGCCGCCGCCGTCGCCGATTACCCGGACATGGGGCACGGTCGTCGCGCCGCTGTCGTCGCGCTCGACCACCGTGCCGCCGGTCGCGTCGAGGCGAGTGGCACAGCCCAGCGCACGCGCCGCCTCGACCTGCGGAAGAAAGCCATAGCCCAGCGCGACCGCGTCGACCTCGAAGCGGCGCGCCGCCGCGAGGTCGGGCGTTCCGTCGGCGCCAATCGGCGCGACCTCCACCATCTCGGCACGATCGCGCCCCGAAATCCGGGTCACCACATGCCGGTTCAGCACCGGCACGCCGCGCCGGCGAAGCGACAGCGTCATGCCCACGCCGTCACGGACGAGGCCGGGCGCGGCCACCGCCATGCGGGCGAGGTCGGCTGCGTCGCGCGGGCCCGGCGCGCGGGCCGCCTCGACCAGCGCGACGACATCGACGCCCGCACGCGCCAGCTCGCACGCGACCTGGACGTTCAGCGGTCCGTTGCCGGCGACCAGCACGCGCCGGCCCGGCGCGCTCGAATAGGCGCGCAGCAGCGTCTGCGCCGCGCCGGACGTGACGACGCCGGGCAGTGTCCAGCCCGGCACGGGCCAGGGGCGTTCATAGGCGCCCATCGCCAGCACCAGCCGCCGGGGGCGCACCTCGAGCGCGCGGTCCGCGACGGCGAGACAGGCGACCGGCGCGCCCTCGGCATCGCGATAGGCGGCCCATAATGTCGCGCCGTGGAGGAAGCGGACGCCGGCCGCCGCGGTTGCCGCGACGAGCGCTCGCCCTTCGCGCGACTGGTCGTCGAGACGAGCCTCGTCGACCACGAACCCGGTGCCGGGCTGCTTGAAATACTGGCCGCCCGCCTTGCCGCGCTCGTCGGCGACGACGACCGACAGGCCGGACAGCGCCGCCACCCGCGCGGCCGACAGCCCGGCCGGGCCGGCGCCGATCACCAGCAGGTCGGGCGCGCGCATGTCGTCGAGCGGGGTCGCGTCGGTCGCCTGGGTCGGGCCGGCGCAGGCCCGCGCCGACGCCCGCGCGATCACCTGGCCCGGTGCCGCCATTTCCATGCACGCGCGGCGGACCGTGCCGTCGACGACCACGCGACATTCGCCGCACACGCCCATGCCGCACCACAGGCCGCGCGGCTCGCCGAGCGGGGTCGCGCGCATCGCCGCCTCGCCGGCATTGAGCAGCGCCGCCGCGATGCTTTCGCCCGGCCACGCCGCGATCGACCGGCCTTCGAAGCTGATCCGGAAACCGTCGCCGCGCGACACGCCAGGCAGGTCGACGCGCATTCAGCGGATATAGGTCGCGCCGTTGACGTCGAGCGTCGCCCCGGAAAGCTGCGGCGCCGTGCCGCTCGCCAGGAACGCGACGATCCGCGCGACTTCCGCCGGCTCGACCCATTCGCCGCTGGCAAGCGTCGCCGAGACCTTGTCCTCGCCGCCCTGGGTCGCGGCGAATTCCTCGGACAGTCGCGTCCGGACGACACCGGGCGCCACGACATAGGCGCGGATATTGTGGCGGGCATAGCAGCGCGCGACCGATTGGGTGGCCGCGCGCACGGCGGCCTTCGACGCGCCATAGGCGATCGTCGCCGGGTTCGTGACGCCGCGCTGCGCCGCCCAGCTCGAGATGGAAACGATGTCGCCGCCCCCGGCGGCGAGGAAGTGGTTCACCGCCGCGCGCATCAGTCGCGCGGGCCCGCGGACGTTCACCGCGAGCGCACGGTCCCAGGCATCTTCGAACGCCGCGTCATCGGCGTCGAAGCCGCCGTCGAACGGCATCGTCGCGGCGTTGTTCACGAGCACATCGACCCGCCCGCGCCAGGCGAGCGCGGCGTCCCAGAGCTTGAGCGTCGAGCGCCGGTCGCCCAGATCGGCGGCGAGCGCGATCGCCTGACCCGGCGCGGCATCCGCGATCGCCGTTTCCGCGCCTTGCCGATCGCCGCCGTAATGCGCGATCACATAGGCCCCGCCCGCGATGAGCTGCCGGGCGATCTCCGCGCCGATGCCCTTCGACGTGCCGGTTACGAGAATGATCTTGCCGTGGAGCGACCCCGTCATGGCGGGAAGCCTAGACCAACGTATTTTGCTCGTAAAGCGAACTTTTGGGCGCTATGTGAACAAATCCAGGCGGGTTCAGATGCCCTGTTCGAGAGGACCGAATGACCTACGAAGCCGAAGCGAAACTGTTTGTCGATGGCGCCTGGCACGGCACCGAAGGCCGCGACGCCCGGCCGGTCCACAATCCCGCGACGGGCCTGGTGCTTGGCGACGTCCCGCTCGCGACGCCGGCCGACCTCGACGCAGCGCTCGCCGCGAGTGCGCGCGGCTTCGTGCGCTGGCGCGACACCGAGCCGTCGGCACGCGCGCGCGTCCTGCGCGATGCCGCCGTCCTGATGCGGCAACGGGCCGAGACGATCGCCGTCGGGCTGACCCGCGAGCAGGGCAAGCCGATCGCCGAAGCGCGCGGCGAGGTCGAGGCGAGCGCGCAGCTGCTCGACTTCTATGCCGGCGAGGCGACGCGGATCGAGGGCCGGGTGCTGATGCGGCCGAGCGGCGCCCGCTCGATCGTGATCCGCCAGCCGGTCGGCCCGGTCGCCTCGTTCACGCCCTGGAACTTCCCGATCTACCTGATGATGAAGAAGGTCGCGCCCGCGCTCGCGGCCGGTTGCTCGGTGATCGCGAAGCCGCCCGAAGAGACGCCGGGCTGCACCACGGCCGCGATGGCGTGCCTCGTCGATGCCGGACTGCCGGCCGATGTCGCGCAGCTCGTGTTCGGCGATCCCGATATGGTCAGCCGCCACCTGCTCGCGTCGCCGGTCATCCGCGCGGTCAGCTTCACCGGCTCGGTGCCGGTCGGGCGCCACTTGATGAAGCTTGCCGCCGACGGGCTGAAGCGCGTGACGATGGAGCTGGGCGGCCATGCGCCGGTGCTGGTCTTCGACGATTGCGACCTCGACCGCACGCTCGACCTCGTCGTCCCGCAGAAGTTCCGCAACGCCGGCCAGGTGTGCGTCTCGCCGACGCGCTTCTATGTGCAATCCGGCGTCTACGACCGCTTCGTCGCCGGGTTCGCGGCACGCACGCGGCAGCTCCAGGTCGGCGACGGCCTCGATCCCGAAACGCGGATGGGGCCGCTCGCCCATGCCCGGCGCCCTGACGCGATCCAGGCGCTCGTGCACGACGCGGTCAGCCGCGGCGCGACGCTCGCGGCGGGCGGCAACCGGTTCGGGGACGGCTACTTCTTCCGCCCGACCGTGCTTGCCGACGTTCCGGCCGATGCCGACGTGATGACGACGGAGCCGTTCGGACCGGTCGCGCTGATCCGCCCGTTCGCGGACGAGGCGGAGGCGCTGGGCGAGGCCAATCGCCTGCCTTACGGCCTCGCCTCGTTCGTCTTCACCGAGAATGGCCGCCGCGCCAATCGCGTCGCCGACGCGATCGAAGCGGGCATGGTCGGCGTGAACGGCTTCGCGATCAGCGGCGCGGACTCGCCGTTCGGCGGGGTCAAGGACAGCGGCTTCGGCAGCGAGGGTGGCCGGGAGGGGCTGGAGCCCTTCCTGGTCGTGAAGGCGATCCACCAGGCCTGACGACGGGGCGAGAGATGCGCGACAAGCTTTATCCTTCCCCCGAAGCGGCGCTCGCGGGCGTGCTGTTCGACGGCATGTCGATCATGTCGGGCGGCTTCGGCCTGACCGGCAATCCGGAGAGCCTGATCCCGGAGATCCGCGCGTCGGGCGTGCGGAACCTGACCGTGATCTCGAACAATGCCGGCGCCAACCGCTTCGGGCTCTGGATGCTGCTCGAAAGCCGCCAGATCTCGAAGATGATCGCGTCGTTCATCGGCGACAACACGCTGTTCGAGCAGCAGTATCTGTCGGGCGAGCTGGAGCTGGAGCTCACGCCGCAGGGCACGCTCGCCGAGCGGATCCGGGCCGGCGGCGCCGGCATCCCCGCTTTCTACACCCCGACCGGGGTCGGCACCATCGCCGCCGAGGGCAAGCCGGTCGAGACGTTCGACGGGATCGACTATGTTCGCGAGCGCTGGCTTCGCGCGGACCTGGCGATCGTGAAGGCCTGGCGCGCCGACGCCGCCGGCAACCTCGTGTTCCGCAAGACCGCCCGCAACTTCAATCCCGAGATGGCGACCGCCGCGCGGATAACCGTTGTCGAGGTCGAGGAGATCGTGCCGGTCGGCAGCATCGACCCCGATCACGTCCATACGCCCGGCATCTATGTCGACAGGGTCGTGCTGAGCACGATCAACGCCAAGCTGATCGAGAAGCGCACCACCCGCGCCCGCGAGGTCGCCTGATGCCGTGGACCCGCGACCAGATGGCGGCCCGCGCCGCCCGCGAGCTTCGTGACGGCTATTACGTCAATCTCGGAATCGGGATTCCCACCCTCGTCGCGAACCACGTCCCGCCCGGGGTCGACGTCACCTTCCAGTCGGAGAACGGTCTGCTCGGGATCGGCCCGTTCCCGTTCGAGGAGGAGCTCGACCCCGACCTGGTCAATGCCGGCAAGCAGACGGTCACGGCCACGGCCGATGCCAGCTTCTTCTCGTCCGCCGACAGCTTCGCGATGATCCGCGGCGGGCATGTCGATCTCGCGGTGCTCGGCGGGATGGAAGTCTCCGCCGCGGGCGACCTCGCCAATTGGGCGATTCCCGGCAAGAAGGTGAAGGGGATCGGCGGCGCGATGGACCTGGTCGCCGGGGTGCGCCGGGTGATCGTGGTTATGGAGCATGTCAGCCGCGACGGCGCCGCGAAACTGGTCGAGCGCTGCGCCCTGCCGCTGACCGGCCGGCGATGCGTCGACCTGGTCGTCACCGATCTGTGCGTGATGGCCTGCGACAAGCCGGGATTCCGGCTGGTCGAGCTGGCGCCCGGCGTCGATCCCGACATGCTGCGCGCGTCCACCGCCGCACCGTTCGCGCTCGCCTGACGGAGCCTTTCGATGCGCACGTAACGCAACGATGTTGTGCAGCAACCGGTGTTCTTCGCTCCAATCTTCCCCGTTAAGTTCCTCTGACAGCAATTGGACTGCGCGCACCTGTCGGAAGGACGACTCTTGATTGCCAAGGCCCTCTTCGCGTTTGCAACGGCTCGTCGCCCGGCCCGGATGCGTGTCCTCGCGCTGCTGCTCTCGGCAGCGGCCGTGGACGCCCAGGCGGCCGGCGCCGCACGGCCGGCCTACCCGGCGGTGCTGCCGATGAAGGAGCGCGCGGCGCTGACCGACGCCTGGCTTCGCGAGCGGCTGGACACGATCGTCCCCGCGATCATGCGCGAACAGGGCGTCGACATGTGGGTGCTGGTCGCGCGCGAGAATTTCGAGGAGCCGGTCGTCGCGACCATGCTCAACGCCGAGAGCCTGCTCGCGCGGCGTCGGACGATCCTCGTCTTCTTCGATCCCGGCAACGGCAAGCCGGTCGAGCGCCTGACCGTCAGCCGCTACGGCCTGGGCGGGCTGTTCGAGGCGGCGTGGTCGCCCGAGGCCCAGCCCGACCAGTGGGCGCGGCTGGCCGAGCTGATCGCCGCGCGCAAACCGCGCCGGATCGCGATCAACTCGTCGCGCCTGACCGCCTTTGCGGACGGGATGACGCTCAGTGCCTATGAGCAGATGATGGCGGCGCTGCCCGCCGAGCTGAAGTCGCGCGTGGTTCGCGACGAGGTGCTGGCGGTCCGCTGGCTCGAGACCCGCACCCCGGCCGAGATGGCCCGCTACGGCGAGATCGTCCGGCTGGCCCATGCGATTATCGCCGAGGGCTTTTCCGACACGGTGGTCCGCCCCGGCGTGACGACGGCGCGCGACCTGGTCTGGTGGTTCCGCGACAAGATCGCGGAGCAGCGGGTCGACACCTGGTTCCAGCCCTCGGTCGCGATCAGCCGGCGCGGCGTGAAGGGCACGCTGAGCGACGATACCGTGATCCAGAAGGGCGACCTGATCTGGACCGATTTCGGGATCACCTATCTGCGCCTCAACACCGACACGCAGCAGAACGCCTATGTGCTCCGCGACGGCGAGACCGAGGCGCCGAAGGGCCTTCGCGACGGACTGCGGGCGAACAACCGGGTCCAGGACGCGCTCACCAGCTCGTTCAAGGCCGGGGCCAGCGGCAACAGCGTGCTGGCGGCGGCTCGCGGCAAGGCGATCGCGGCGGGGCTGCAGCCGAGCATCTACTCGCATCCGCTCGGCTATCACGGCCATGCCGCGGGGTCGGCGATCGGCTTCTGGGACAATCAGGATCCCGATCCGCGCGGCGAATACGCCATCCGGCCCGCCACGGCCTGGTCGATCGAGCTGAGCGCGACCGCGCCGGTGCCCGAATGGGACAACCAGCCGGTGTCCTTCAAGACGGAAGAGGACGCCTTCTTCGACGGCACGACCGTCAGATACATCGACGGGCGGCAGACCGAGCTGTTCCTGATCGGTGGGCGCAACAAGGGGGAATGACGATGAAACGCCTGCTTCGACTCGCCGGCACGGTTGCCGCGACGGCCCTGGTTGCCGGATCGGCCGCGAGCGAGAGCTTCCGCGTGACGATCCCGGCCAACGCGCCCCAGGCGCAGTATGACGGCCGGGTGCTGCTGATCCTGACGCCGAACGGCGACAAGGAGCCGCGCTTCCAGGTCGGCGCCGACTACGACGCCGCCCAGGTCGTCGGCGTCGACATCGACGGGCTGAAGCGCGGCGAGAGCGTCACGATCGACAGCAAGCTGCTCGGCTATCCGGCGCAGAACCTCGCGGCCGTGCCGAAGGGCGAGTATCACGTCCAGGCGGTCCTGCATAAATACGACACGTTCAAGCTGGGCAACGGCAAGGTCGTGAAGCTGCCGGCCGCGCGCGGCGCCGGGCAGAACTGGCGCCTCGAGCCGGGCAACATCGTCAGCAAGCCCACGAAGATCAGCTTCGATCCCGCGCAGACCGGCGAGATCGCGGTTCCGCTCGAGACCGTGATCCCGCCGATCGCGCCGCCCAAGGACACCGAGTTCGTCCGCCACTTCAAGTTCAAGAGCCCGAGCCTGTCGAAATTCTGGGGCCGCGATGTCTATCTGAACGGGCATGTGCTGGTGCCCAAGGATTTCGACAAGCACCCCGAGGCGCGCTACCCGCTCGCCATCTTCCACGGGCATTTCCCGGCCGACTTCAGCGGCTTCCAGACGACGCCGCCGGACCCGAACATCAAGTGCGTGCCCAATCCCCGGTTCAACGAGCCGTGCTATAACCGCATCGAGGAGCAGGAGGCCTACAGCTTCTACCAGAAGTGGGTCTCGCCCGACTTCCCGCGCATGCTGATCGTCGAGATCGACCACAGCAATCCTTATTACGACGACAGCTACGCCGTGAACTCGGCCAATATCGGTCCCTATGGCGATGCGATCACCTACGAGTTCATCCCGGCGCTCGAGAAGAAGTTCCGCGGGCTGGGCCAGGGCTGGTCGCGCTTCGTCTATGGCGGATCGACGGGCGGCTGGGAGGCCATGGCCGTCCAGATCTTCTACCCGAAGGAGTATAACGGCGCGTTCGTCGCCTGCCCCGACCCGATCGACTTCCGCCAGTACATGGTCACCAACCTGTACGACGACGCGAACGGCTACTGGCGCGAGGGTCCGTTCGGCCGCGTGCCGAAGCCGGGCAAGCGCAATTATCTCGGCCACGTGTCCTACACGGCCGAGGACGAGGGCCGGCTCGAGCTGGTGCTGGGCGACAAGACCCGCTCGGGCGGCCAGTGGGACGTCTGGGAAGCCGTCTTCTCGCCGATGGCCGAGGACGGCTATCCCAAGCGGATCTGGGACAAGCGCACCGGCGTCATCGACAAGCAGGTGGCCGAGCATTGGCGCGAGAATTACGACCTGCGCCACATTCTCGAGCGGGACTGGCAGAAGCTCGCCCCCGACCTGCAGGGCAAGCTGCACATCTATGTCGGCGACATGGACAATTTCTACCTGAACAACGCCGTCTACCTGACCGAGGATTTCCTGAAAAAGGCCAATCCTCCCTATCAGGGCGAGGTGAAATACGGTGATCGCGCCGAGCATTGCTGGAACGGCGACGCCGCGCAACCGAACGCGATCTCACGTCTCCGGTACAACTCCATGTACATCCCCAAGATCCTGGAACGTATCCAGAAGACTGCACCAAAAGGAGCGGATCTGAAGAGCTGGCGCTACTAAGCCCAAACTAAAAACAACAACAAATGACGTCGTCGGCATGTGCTGGCGGCGCAGGGACGAACACATCTCAAGAAAGGGCCGAACATGACCTCCTTGAAGACCATCTTATTGAACTCCACCGTGCTGATCGGGTGCCTGAGCGCCGCGCCGGCACTTGCGCAACAGGCTGTCCCGGCGGGGGCCGACACACCGGCCGCCGACGCCGCCGCAGCCGACGAAGCGCCGGGCGACATCGTCGTCACCGGCTCGCGCATCCGCTCCGCCAACCTCGAAAGCGTCAGCCCGGTGCTCCAGGTGTCGCAGGAGAATATCGCGCAGCGCGGTACGATCCGGACCGAGGATTTCCTCAACCAGCTGCCGCAGATCTTCGCGGCGCAGGGCGCCAACAACTCGAACGAGGCGACGGGCACCGCGCAGGTCGACCTTCGTGGCCTGACGCCGTCGCGCACGCTGGTGCTCGTCAACGGCCGGCGCCTGCCCTACGGCTCGCCCAAGAACATCCCGTCCGACGTCAACCAGGTGCCGTCGGCCCTGATCGAGTCGGTCGAGGTCCTGACCGGCGGCGCGTCCGCCGTCTATGGTTCGGACGCGATCGCGGGCGTGGTCAACTTCAAGCTGATCGACAATTTCGAAGGCCTGCGCCTGGTCGGCAACCTGTCGGTCTTCCAGCACAACAACAACCGGTCCGGACTGCGCGACCTGGTCAGCTCGTTCGACCAGAATTTCCCCGGCCAGTACCCGCTCGCCGACGAGACCGTCTGGAACGGCTTCGCGCAGGACTATTCGGTGGTGATGGGCACCAACTTCGCGGAAGGGCGCGGCAACGTCACGGCGTTCGCAACCTACCGCAAGGTCAACCCGATCCTGCAGAAGGATTATGACTACAGCGCCTGCGCGCTCGGCGCGACCGGCACGGGCGGCAATGCCTTCACCTGCTCGGGTTCGCAGAACAACGCCCCGGCCAACCTGACCAACGCCGGCCGCATCGCCGGCGTCCCGACCTCGTTCCGCGTATCGAACAACCAGTTCGTGCCCGGCTCGGCGACCTACAATTTCGCGCCGTTCAATTACTACCAGCGCCCCGACGAGCGCTATGCATTCAGCATCACCGCCAAGTACGAGCTGAACGACAACATCCAGCCCTATCTCGAAGCGCATTTCATGGACGACCGCTCGGTCGCCCAGATCGCGCCGGGCAACAACAATGGCGGCATCACCGTCAATTCCACCGGCATCAGCGGGATCAACTGCGACAACCCGTTCCTGTCGGCGCAACAGGCGGCGTTCCTCTGCACGGCCAGCGGGCTGCCGCTCGGCAGCGTCTATGACGCGCAGGGCAATTACGTGGCGCCGCAGGGCATCGCGTCGGGCGTGCTCCTGGCCCGCCGCAACGTCGAGGGCGGCAATCGTCGCGACGACATCCGCCACACCACGTACCGCATCGTCGGCGGTGTGAAGGGCGAGCTGTTCGGCCCGTTCCGCTACGACCTCTACGGCCAATACGCCAATGTCGGCTATCGCAGCCGGTTCACCGGCGACGCGAACCGGCCGCGGACGGCGAACGCCTTCTTCGCGGTCCGCGACCAGCGGCCGGGATCGTCGACCTTCGGCAACATCGTCTGCCGCATCAACGCCGACGCCAACCCGGACAATGACGACGCCCGTTGCGCCCCGATCGACTATTTCGGCCCGCAGGCGAGCCAGGAAGCGGTCGACTATATCGCCGAGTTCAAGAGCATCACCGGCGACACCAGCCTGACCAACATCGTCCTGTCGATCGACGGCGATCTCGGCGAATACGGCATCCGTTCGCCCTGGGCCGAGACCGGCATCGGCATCGCCTTCGGTGCCGAATACCGGAAGAACACGGTCGATTATCAGCCGGACGAGACCTACCAGAACGCGCCCAGCCCCGAGATCCCGATCTCCGGCAAGACGGTCGCCAAGGAAGCCTTTGTCGAGGTGAACGTCCCGATCGTCGAGAACCGCCCCTTCTTCAAGCTGCTGAGCTTCGAGGGCGCCTATCGCTATTCGGACTATGACACCGGCTTCACCGCCAATGCGTGGAAGCTCGGCGCCAACTGGGCCCCGACCGACTCCATCCGCCTGCGCGGCAGCTTCCAGCGGGCGGTGCGTGCCCCGAACGTGATCGAGCTCTTCTCCGGCCAGTCGCTGTTCGAGGTCGAGCTGACCGAGAACGCGAACGGCTCGTTCGATCCGTGCGCCGGCGAACAGCCGTTCGCCACCTTCGAGCAGTGCGCACGCACGGGAGTCACCGCATCGCAGTACGGCGCGATCGTCGACAACCCCGCCGGCCAGTTCAACTCGCTGATCGGCGGCAATCCCGACCTCGACCCCGAGACCGCCGACACCTTCTCGTTCGGCGCGGTGCTCCGGCCGGACTTCATCCCGAACCTCACCGTGTCGCTCGACTATTTCAACATCAAGGTGAAGGGGCTGGTCGGCACGGTGAATCCGAACCTGTCGCTGAACAACTGCCTCAACACCGGCGACGAGTTCTTCTGCAACCTGATCCAGCGCAACCCGGGCTCGGGCTCGCTGTTCCAGGGCGAGGCGGGCTTCTTCCGGCGCTTCAACGTCAACACCGGGTCGCTCCGCACCTCCGGCGTCGACGTCGCGATCGACTATCGCTTCGATCTGGGCGACGTCGTCGGCGGCAACCCCGGGTCGCTCGCCTTCAACCTGGTCGGCACCTATCTGGACAGCTTCAAGACGATCCCGCTGCCCAACTCGCCCAGCAGCGACACCTACGAGTGCAAGGGGCTCTATGCCGGCCTGTGCGGACGGCCGCGTCCGGAATGGCGCCATGTCTTCACCACGACCTGGGCGACCTCGTTCGACCTGAACGTCTCGCTCGCATGGCGGCACGTGTCGTCGGTCAAGGTGTCGCAGACCAGCAGCCAGCCGGTCCTGACCGGCAGCTTCGCCGGAGTGAACCGCAAGCTGGCCTCGCGGAATTATTTCGACCTCTCGGCGGCATATCAGGTGCGCGAAGGCTTCACGCTCCGGGCGGGCGTCAACAACCTGCTCGACAAGGATCCGCCGCTCACCACCACGGCGGCGATCGAGGACGGCGGCAACGGTAACACCTACCCGCAGTTCTACGACGCAACCGGGCGCTTCCTCTTCCTGAATGCCACGATCGACTTCTAATGACTTGACGATGCCGGGTTCGAGCCTCTCGAACCCGGCACGTTCGCACCTGCTTCAGAAGGATATTCGATGACCTCTCGATTTCAGCGGATCCGGCTATCGGGGGCCGTCACCGTCGCGTCGGCGCTCGCCGCTGCGACGCTCGCCGCTCCCGTCCTGGCGCAAGGCCCGCAGGTCACCGCCGCCGACCGGGCGATGGCGCGGGAGATCGTCACGGAAATGGTCGGCATCCGGACCGCGCGGGGCCAGGGCCAGGTCCCGACGCTGATCGAGGCCGTCAGCCGTCGCTTGAAGGCGGCGGGCTTCGCGGACGAGGATATCCAGACCGTCCCGCTCGAGATCGACGGCGAGAAGACCGCCGGGCTGGTCGTCCGCTACCGCGGATCCGGGACGGCGGCGCGCAAGCCGGTCGCCCTGCTGGCGCATATGGACGTGGTCGACGCGGTGCCGTCCGCCTGGTCGACCGATCCGTTCAAGCCGGTGGTGAAGGACGGCTATCTCTACGGCCGCGGCTCGGTCGACAACAAGGCGGGCGCGGCGCTGCTCGTCACGACGTTCATCCGGCTGAAGCGCGCCAACTGGGTGCCGGATCGCGATCTCGTCCTCGCCTTTTCAGGCGACGAGGAAACCGGGATGCGCACCACCCACGAGGTGACGAAGCACCCGTTCGTGCGCGACGCCGAGTTCGCGCTCAACTCCGATGCCGGCGGCGGCCAGATCGAGAAGGACGGCTCCAACCCCAGCTTCTCGATCCAGTCGGCCGAGAAGACGATCGCCACCTTCCGGATCATCGCATCCAACCCCGGCGGCCACAGCTCCGCCCCGCGCGCCGACAATGCGATCTTCGACGCGGCCCGCGTCATCACGACGCTCAAGGACCTGCGCTTCCCGGTCGAGTTCAACGAGATCAGCAAGGTCATGGTCGCCGATCTCGCGGAGCGGAGCCCCGGCCAATATGGCGACGCGCTGACGCGCCTGATCGCCAATCCGCAGGACCAGGCCGCCCGCGCGGTCGCCGAGACCAGGGTCGAGAGCAATCTTCTCTGGACGACCTGCGTGCCGACCATGCTTGCCGCAGGCAATGCGGCGAACGCCCTGCCCTCGTCGGCGACGGTGACCGTGAACTGCCGGATCTTCCCCGGCACGACGGTCGCGGCGGTGCAGGCCCGGATCGCGCAGGCGATCGCCGATCCGGCGATCAAGGTGGAGCTCGAATCGCAGGGCGCCGAGAGCCCCGTCTCACCGGTCCGCGAAGACCTGTTCGCCAAGATCCGGCGCGCGGTGCACGTCAATTATCCCGGCGCGCCGGTGAAGCCCAGCATGTCGTCGGGCGGCACCGACGGCCGGGAGTTTCGCAGCGCGGGGATCCCCACCTATGGTGCGGGCAGCCTGGCGCTGGTGCGGCTGGAAGACAGCCGGGCGCACGGCGCCGACGAGCGGCTGCCGCTCGCCGCGTTCGAGAAGGAGCTGGTGTTTTGGGATACCCTGCTGAAGGACATCGCCGGGCCGGCGAGGCGCCGTTGACCGGGCTGGTCAGCCGGCGCGGGCTGCTGGGCGGGGGCGCGGCGGTCGGCGCGACGCTCGCGTTGCCGCGCGCGGCGGGGGCGGACATCGGGCGCGTGCCCGTGTCGACGCCGATCGCCGAGGCGGCCCCGATCGGCCAGGCCGAGCGCCAGGTCCGGATGGCCAGGGCGCAGGGCCTGATGCGGCGGGCCGGCATCGGCGCGTTGTTCGTCGAGGCCGGGTCGACGCTCCGCTATTTCACCGGCATCAACTGGTGGCGCAGCGAGCGGCTGACGGCGGCGCTGATCCCGGCCGAGGGGCCGATCTGCGTCGTCACGCCGTTCTTCGAAGAGCCCTCGATCCGCGAGATGCTGGCGGTTCCGGGCGACGTCCGGGTCTGGCAGGAGGACGAATCTCCCCACCGGCTGGTCGCCGGATGGCTGCGCGAGCGCAAGCTCACCGGCCGTCCGGTCGCGGTGGACGAGACGCTCCGCCATTTCGCGATCGACGGGTTGCAGAACGAGCTTCCGCGCCTGCGCATCCGGTCGGGCGCAGACATCGTCAACGCCTGCCGCATGGTGAAGTCGCCCGCCGAAATCGCGCTGATGCAGCGCGCATCGGACATCGTGATCGCTGCCTATCGCGCGACCGCGCCGCGGATCGAGCGCGGCATGGACGGCGCTCAGATCTTCGCCGTGATGCAGGCCGCGATCACCCGGTTCGGCGGGCAGACCCCGTCGGGCGGCGTGCAGATCAACGAGGGCAGCGCCCTCCCCCACGGCTCCAAGGAGCGGCAGCTGGTCCGCGACGGATCGGTGATCCTGATGGACTGCGGCTGCACCGTCGACGGCTATCACGCCGACATCTCCCGCACGCTGGTGTTCGGGGCGCCCGACGCGCGGCAGCGCAAGCTGTTCGAGGATGTGCGTCGCGGCCAGGACGTGGCCATGGCGGCGGCGCAGGTCGGCCGCACCGCCGGCAGTGTCGACGATGCCGTGCGGCGGACCTACGAGGGCATGGGCTATGGGCCGGGCTATCGCCTGCCGGGCCTGTCGCACCGGACCGGGCACGGCATCGGCCTCGACGTGCACGAGCCGGTCAATCTCGTGCACGGCGAGGCGACCGTGCTGGCGCCCGGCATGTGCTTCTCGAACGAACCCGGCCTCTACGTGCCCGGCAGCTACGGCATCCGGCTGGAGGACTGCTTCTACATGACCGCCCAGGGGCCTCGATATTTCTCGCGGCCGCCGCCTTCCATCGACGAACCGTTCGGCTGAGGGCCGACCCGAGGACGCGACCATGCTGCTCCCTGCCCTGGCCCTGGCCCTTGCCGCGCCCCCGGCCCTCCCCGCCGCCGATCAGGGCGAGGCGTCGATGAGTCCGGCGCTGCCGCCGATCCTCCCGCTTCGCCGGCGGGCCGAACTCGAGGATGGCTGGCTGAAGGAGCGGCTGGAGACCGTGGTTCCGGCTCTGATGCGCGAGCACGGCATCGACATGTGGGTGCTCGTCGCGCGCGAGTATCTCGAGGATCCGGTGGTCGCCACGATGCTGAACGCGACCAACCTGCGCGCGCGGCGCCGCACGGTGCTGATCTTCTGGGATCCGGGCAACGGCCGCCCGGTCGAGCGGCTGGTCGTCAACAAGCACGGCATGGGCGACATGTTCGAGCCTGCCTGGGACATGGACAAGCAGCCCGACCAATGGCGCCAAATCGCCGACCTGATCGCAGCGCGGAATCCGCGCCGGATCGGCCTCAACACCTCGTCGCTGAGCGCGTTCGCCGACGGGCTGACGCATAGCCAGTACCAGGACCTGCTGGCGGTGCTGACGCCGGAGCAGCGCGCGCGGATCGTGCCCGCCTACCCGCTCGCGATCGGGTGGCTGGAGACGCGGACGCCTGCCGAGATGGCGCGTTACCCGGAGATCGTGCGCGTGGCGCACGCGATCATCGGCGAGGGCTTCTCGGCCAGGGTCGTCAAGCCCGGCGTGACGACGAACCACGATCTCGTCTGGTGGCTGCGCCAGCGCGTCACCGACCTGGGGCTCGACTCATGGTTCCACCCGTCCGTCGAGATCACGCGTCGCGGCGTCGCCGGCGTGCTCCGCGAGGAACCGGCCGTGATCGAGAAGGGCGACATGCTGCGCGTCGATTTCGGCATCGTCTATCTCGGCCTGAACACCGACACCCAGCACGTCGCCTATGTGTTGCGCGACGGCGAGACCGACGCCCCCGCGGGGCTGAAGGCGGGCCTGCGCGCCAGCAATGCCGTGCAGGATGCAGTCACGTCCGAGATGCGGGTCGGCGACACCGGAAACGCGATCCTCGCGCGCGCCCGCGCGAAGGCGATGGCCCAAGGACTCACCCCGACCATCTACTCGCACCCGATCGGCTATCACGGCCATGGTGCGGGAAGCGCGATCGGCCAGTCGGAGAACCAGACGTTCGTGCCGCATGGCGAGTACCGGCTTCGCCCCTCGATCGCCTGGTCGATCGAACTGAAGGCGACCCAGCCGGTGCCCGAATGGGGCGGCCAGCTGGTCGATTTCAAGAGCGAGGAGGACGCGTTCTTCGACGGTCGGACCGTCCGCTACATCGACGGCCGGCAAACCGAGTTCCACCTGATCGGCAACCGGTGAGCGAGTATCTTTTTGCTTTTGTGACAATGGTGTTGCGCCCCCGCACAAGCTAACGCATCATGGTTAAAGCGGCACGATTTGAGCAGGGGTTTCCGTGATCTCGGACATCGGCCTTCAGTATTTCTACGAGGCAGCGACGCTTGGCTCGATGCGTCTGGCGAGCGACCGGATCGGGGTCGCCGTCTCGTCCATCAGCCGCCAGATCACCCAGCTCGAGGCCGAGCTCGGCATCCCGCTCATCGAGCGCGGCCGGCGAACGATCCGCCTGACCGAAGCGGGCCGGCTGACCTACCAGCATTACAAGGAGCAGATGGCGACGCGCGAGGCGCTCGTCGACAGCATCCAGCAGCTTCGTGAAGTGAAGGCCGGCCATGTCGAGCTGGTCGTCGGCGAGGGGTTCCTCTGTCGTGCCTTCATGCGGCTGATCGAGGATTTCCAGCGCCGCTATCCCGGCGTGACCGTCTCCATCCGCACGCTTGCGACGCCCGACGCGGCGCGGCTGGTGGTGAACGACGAGGCGCATATGGGGGTGATTTTCACCCTGCCCAACGAGCCCCGCCTGAGGACGCGTGTCTCGGTCGCGCAGCCGCTGATGGCGGTCTGCTCGCCCGACCATCCGGCGGCGCGGCTCGAGGCGCTGACGCTGCGGCAGCTTACCGAGCACAAGCTCTGCCTGCCGCCCAAGTCGTTCCGGATCCGCCAGATTCTGGGCGCGGCGGAGTCGCGGCAGCATCTTCGCCTCCAGCCGTGCCTGACCACCGACTCCATCCATGTGATGCGTGCGATCGTGCAGGAAGGCCGGGCGCTGACCGTGCTGCCGCACATCGCCGTCGTCGATGCGATGAAGGACAACGCGCTCGTCGCGCTGCCGCTGGTCGACGTGGAGGTTGAGGAAGCGCGCATCGCGCTGGTGCACCGGGTCGGCCGGCCGCTCGAGGGCGTTCCCGGTCGCATGCTGACCACGCTGCAGGGCCGGTTCCGCGCGCTGTTCGAAGTGGGGCCGCTGGACTCCGCGACCGAGGCCGCCTGAGCCGCGGGTCAGAGCCCGCTTTCGAGCCGCGTGTTCATCACCAGTTCGGCGACCGACGCCGTGTTGGGAAGATCGAGCAGGAACGCGACCGTGTCGGCGATGACCGCGGGCTGCAGGCGCTCGGCCTTGGGCGTCACGCCGGGGATGTCGGCGATCAGGTCGGTGTCGACCGCCCCCGGACACAGCGCCGTCGCCCTGACCCCCTGTTCCCAGCCCGCGAACCGTGCGGCGTGAGTCAGCGCCAGAACCGCGTGCTTGGTCATCGCATAGGCGACCGAACTGCCCGCGCGGACCCGCTTCCCGTCGGTCGACGCGATGTTGATGATCCGGCCCCGGCCCGACGTCGCGAGATGGGGAAGGCAGGCCTGCACGAGCCGGAACGGCGCGACGACGTTCACGTCCCAATGCGCCTGCAGGTCCTCGACGGTGCCCTCGCGCAACGTGAACGGCGTGAGCACGCCGGCATTGTTGACGAGCGCGTCGATGCGACCGAACCGCGTCATCGTCGCGTCGATCCACGCCAGCGCCGACCCATGGTCCCGGGCGTCGAACCGATGCACAAAGGCGTCGGGGAACAGCGCCGCCGTTTCGGCCTGCCGGCGGACGCCGAGCGACAGATGAAAGCCGTCTCTCGCCAGGCGTTCGGCGATCGCCCGGCCGATGCCGCGGGTGGCGCCGGAGATCATCACCACGCGACCGTCGCCCGGCATCAGAACAACCCCTGATAGACGCCGCCGTCGTTCACGATGTTCTGGCCGGTCATGTAGCCGTTCTGCGCGCTGCACAGAAAGGCGATGAGATCGCCGCATTCGGCCGGGTCCGCGAAGCGCCCCGCGGGCGTGGACCGCAGCCGGTCCTCCACGATCGCCTCGTAGGTCGTGTTCCCCCGGGCCGCGTGCCCGTGGAGGTTGGTCTGGAGCGCCTCGGTATCGAAGAAGCCGGGCAGCACGGTGTTGATGACGACATTGTGCCGCACCAGCTCGCGGGTCATCGACGCGATCGCGCCCGCCAGGGCCAGTCGTGCGGCATGGCTGTGGCCGAAATTGACCTGCGGGAACTTGATGAAGCTGACCGAGATGTTGACGACGCGCCCGAACTGCCGCTCGCACATGCCCGGCACGATCGCACGGATCAGCTCGAACGAGGCGTAGAAATGCGCTTCCATCCAGCCGTCCCAGTCGGCGCGGGCCATCGTGCGGAAATCCGCCGGCGTCTGTCGCACGCCGGGGTTCGCGACCAGGATGTCGGGATCGGGGCACGCGGCCAAAACCGCCTCGCGTCCCGCCGCATCGGTCAGGTCGGCGGCGACGGCACCGACCGAGACGCCGTGCTCGGTACGGAGTTGCGCAGCGGCGTCGGCCAGCTGTTCGGGCGACCTCGCGGCGAGCGTGAGGTTCACGCCTTCGCGTGCCAGCGACTCCGCCGCGGCGTAGCCAAGGCCCTTGCTGCCGCCGCACACAAGGGCGTGTCGCCCCCTGATTCCGAGATCCATCAGACGTCCCCTGCTTGCCTTCTGTGCTTATCCGAAGGCGGCCTGCCGCGTGCGGCCGGGCTCGATCCCGAGCAAACGCAACCCGGTTTCGAGCGAGGCGACCTGCTCGGGCGTCAGCGCCCGCAGCGGCGAGCGGGGTCGCCCGCCGCCGGGCAGGCCGAGCAGGTCCATTGCCGCCTTGGTGGACGGGTACAGCGTCCGCCCCTCGCTGGTGAACAGCGCGGTGAGACGCTGGCCCATCGCCTGCACTTCCCGCGCAAGCTCCATGTCGCCCCGCGCCGGCGCGAAGAAGATGTCCAGCCCGCCGGGCGACCAGATGTTGGGAAAGCAGTCGATGGTGCCGTCGGCGCCGAGCAGGACGGCGGGGACGCCGAACATCGACGACGGCCCGCAGAACACCCGAAGCCGGTCGGACACGGCCAGAAGCGTGCCGTAGAAGCTGTTCCAGTTGCCCGAACTCTCCTTCACCGCGACGACCTTGTCGAGCGCGGCGAGGCGGTCGCACAGCGCGGGCGTGAGTTCGTTCCCGGCGTTTCCGGGGATGTTGTAGAGCATGATCGGCAGCGCCGAGGCGGCCGAGACCTGCTCGAAATGCGCGACGATTTCGGCATCGGTGAGCCGGACGAAATAGGGCGGCAGGACGAGCACGCCGTCCGCGCCGGCCTGGTGCGCCGCCGTCGTGAGGCGGATCGTCTCCTCCGCCGACACCGCGCCCGTGCAGGCGATGAGCGGGACCCGCCCCGCGATCGCCTCGTGCGCGATGCTGGTCAGCCTGACGCGCTCGGCATGGCTGAGCGTCCAGAACTCGCCCGTACACCCGCCTGAGATGATCCCGGTCGCTCCGTCTCCGATCAGCCGGTCGATGTTCGCGCCGAGGGCCTGCTCGTCAATCTCGTTGCGCGCATCAAAGGGCGTCGTGATGGCAGGCATCGGGCCACGCCAGTCGATACTGTTCCTGTCCATCGCGTCTTGGTCTTTCCTAATGATCGAGGGCGATCGGCGAAGAGGCGTCGATCGCCGGTCGAATGGTCACGTCGACGCGGGCTCTCTCGCCGTCACGATCGAACAAGTGGATGTGCTCGGGCACCAGGCGGAAGCTGATCTGCTGGCCCGGGGCGAACCGCGCGTCGGCGGCCACGCGGGCGGTGAGATCACCCCCGGCGCAGACGAGGCGCACGATCGTCTCGTGCCCGATCGGCTCGACGTGCCGCACGGTGGCGGGCACCCCAGGCTCCCCGATGCGGACATGCTCCGCCCTGACGCCCAGCGAAACGGGGCGCGCGGCGTCGAGCCCCGCGGCGCGCGCGATCGGCTGCCCCGCGACGAGGATCGCGGTTTCGCCGCCCTCGCGGCGGAGATCGGCGTCGAGGAACGACATTGCGGGCGTGCCGATGAAGCTGGCGACCATGCGATTGGCCGGTCGGCGATAGACCAGGTCGGGGGCGCCGAATTGATGCAGGACGCCGCCGTCGATGATCGCGATGTGCGTCGACATGGTCATCGCCTCGAGCTGATCGTGCGTGACATAGACCATCGTCTTGCCGATCCGGCGGTGCAGGTCGACGAGTTCGCCGCGCATGTGCGTGCGCAGCGTGGCGTCGAGGTTCGACAGAGGTTCGTCGAGCAGGAAGGCGCGGGGCTGCCGGACGAGCGCGCGGCCAAGTGCGACGCGCTGCTGCTGGCCGCCCGACAGCTGGCGCGGCTTGCGGTCGAGCAACGGCCCGAGGCGGAGCATCTCGGCGACCTCGGCCACCATCCGCGCCCGCTCCGCCCTCGCGACGCCGCGCTTGCGCAGCGGGTATTCGATGTTCCGCGCGACCGTCATCTGGGGATAGAGAGCGTAGGACTGGAACACCATCGCGATGTCCCGCTCGCCCGGCGAGACATGGTTCACGACCCGGTCGCCGATGCGGATGACGCCGGCAGTCGGCTGCTCGAGGCCGGCGATCATGCGCAGCAGCGTGGTCTTGCCGCAGCCGGACGGACCCAGCAGCGACACGAACGCGCCGCTTTCGATCTCCAGGTCCAGGTGCCGGACGATGGTCGTGTCGCCGAAGCTCTTGCTGACGCCCTCGAGCGAGATGGAGGCCATCCGATCAGCCCTTGATCGCGCCGGCGCCGAAGCCGCCGACCAGGAAGGACTGGAGCACCGCCAGGATGACGATCAGCGGCAGGCTCATCATCACCGACGCGGCCATCAGCAACGACCATTCGATGTTGAAGCCGCTGACCAGCATCGTCATCACGCCGGTGGTGAGCGGGCGGCTCTCGTCCGCGTTCACCAGCACCAGCGCGAACAGATATTCGTTCCACGCGAGGATGAAGGTGAACAGCGCAGTCGAGATGATGCCGGGCACCGCCTGGGGCAGCGTCACGTCGACAAAGGCGCGGAGGCGCGACGCGCCGTCGATCATGGCCGCGGCTTCCAGGTCCTCGGGGATGGCGGCCATGAAGGACCGGAGCAGCCACAAGGCGTAAGGCAGGGCGAAGCTGGTATAGGAGATGACGAGGCTCGCGAGCGAGTTCGCGAGGCCCAGACGGACCATCGTCAGGTAAAGCGGCACGACCAGGATGACGGACGGAAGCAGGTAGCTGAGCAGCACCGCCGAGGCGATCGCGTTCCGCCCCCTGTAGCGGAACCGCACCAGGCTGTAGGCGCCGAAGGTGGCGACCAGGATGACCAGCACCGTCGTCGACGCCGCGATCGCGAACGAGTTGGCGAAATAGGTCGGGAACGACGTCTCGAACAGCAGGGTCGCGTAATATTCGAGCGTCCATTCCTCCGGCAGAAACGTGACCGGCACCGCGAAAAGCTCATTGTCCGGCTTGAACGAGGTCGCGATCATCCAGGCCAGCGGCACGGCCATGACGAGGACGATGCCCCAGACGAGCAGCGTCGTGCCGAGCTTGGCGATTTTCTCGTTCACGATCATGTGGTGACGCGCCGATATGCGAGGAAGAAGACGCACATCACGGCCATCATGGCGACGGCGTAGGCAGAGGCCATGCCCATCGCGTTCAGTCCGAAGGCTTCCTGGTAGACGATCAGCGGCAGGGTGCGCGTTTCGTCGACGGGGCCGCCGCCGGTGAGCAGGAAGATCAGGTCGAACTCCTTGAAGTCCCAGATGGCGCGCAGCAGGACGACGATGCCGAGCACGTCGGCGATCTGCGGCAGCGTCACGTCGGTGAAGCGCGCCCACGCGCCCGCGCCGTCCAGCCGGGCGGCCTCGTAGAGCGACGGCGGGATCGTCTGCAGCCGGGCAAGCACCGCGATCACCACGAACGGGCAGAACTTCCACGCGCCGACCACGATCACGCTCAGCATCGCGTTGGGCATCGACCCCAGCCAGTCGACCGGCCGCTCGATCAGCCCGGAGCCGATCAGGAGCTGGTTGATCAGCCCGAAGAAGTCGTTGAACATCCAGCGCCACACCAGCACGGCGACGACCGTCGGCACGAAATAGGGGAAGACGACCAGGCTTCGCGCCAGGCTGCGGCACCACATCTGCCGGTTGAGCAGGATCGCGAGCGCGATGCCGAGGGTCACCTGCAGCGCCAGCGTCCCCGCGGTCCACACGAGCGTCACCCCGAGCGCCTTCCAGAAGCGCCCCCCGGGCCCGAGCAGCGCGGCATAATTGTCGAGCCCGACCCAGCGCGACGCGAGAGTCGCCGTGGCGACGTCGTAGAACGACATCCAGACGGCGACGAGGAGCGGATAGAGGATCACCAGCCCGAGGATCAGGACCACGGGCGCGATCAGCATCGGCCCGAGCAGGTTGTCGTGAAGGCCCGCGCGCCTCATCCGCGCATGATCCGTTCGATCTTCTGCGCGGCCGCCTGCACGACCGGGCGCGCGGGCTCTCCGGCGATCACGACCCGCTGCACCATTTCGGCGATGGCGTTGCTGGCGATGATCTCGCCCGCCCTGACGTTCGCGCGATGCTTCGGCGTCTCGAGGCCCAGATTCTGCCCCTGCACCGCGGCGTCCCGCATGATCCCGATCTCGCGCGCGAAGGTGGAGGTGATCGGATTGCTGCGATAGCTTTCGGCCTCGGTGATGCCGTGGATCACCGGCAGGACATGGCCCGGCGCGGCGAGGAGCTGCCGGATATAGCCCGGCGGGTCGAACAGCGACGCCGCGAGCGCCCGGGTCGCCGCCGGGTGCGACGCGCCTTTCGGGATGAACAGCGACGGGAAATCGTTGAAGGTCCAGTGCGCGATCTCGGCGGACATGGTCGGATAGGGCGCACAGCGCAGCGCCTGGGCGAAGCGCGGGTTCTGGCGCGCCACGTTGATCAGCACCCGCCCGCCATAGATGCCGGTCGCGGTCGCCCCCGAGACGAACGCGTTCAGGCTGTCCGACCATCCGAAGCTGCTCGCGCCGGGCGGGCAGAATTCGCGCATCGACCGGTAGAACTCCAGCGCGTCGTAGGTGGGCTGGCTGTCGAGGTCGACCTGCAGGTCGGGCGTGAAGACCTGCCCGCCGGCGCGGTGGATGAAGCCGACGAAGACCAGCGAGGTCATGCTGTTGCTGCCATAGGGCAAGGGCGCGCCATAAACCGCCCCCTTCTGCATGCGGCGGCATGCGTCGCGAAGCTGGTCCCAGGTCCGCGGGATGGCGGCAATCCCGGCTTCCGCCAGCAGGTCGGTCCGCACCCACAGCATGTCGACGGCGGTTCCCCCGATGCCGACCGCCGCATGGCGGCCGTCCGGGACCCGGTAGACGCGATTGGCACCCGGCAGGAAGCGCTCGGGGCCGATCGCCGCGATCACCGGGTCCACGGGCTCGAGCAGGCCTTGCGCGAAATAGGTCTGCGCGGCGAACGACGGCAGGTGCGTGACGAGATTGGGCACCTGGCCGGACGCGAATGCCGCCGCGAACTGGGCCGGATAGCCCTCGTCCGAGATCGGCTCGAAGAGCACGCGGAACCCGGGATGGCTCTCCTCGAAGGCCCGGGCCTGGGCGCGATAGGCGCGCACCTGCGCGGGCGCGGCCTGGGGCGACCACCAGCGAAGGACCTGCCGCTTGTCCTCGCCCGCGCATCCCGACAGAGGAAGCGCCGCGGCCGCGAGGACGCTGGCGAGCACGGTCCGCCGATCATATCCCTCCCCCAGCCCGGCCTCCATCTTGTCCTTCGCGCTCCGATCGCCCGGAAGACCCGTGGCGGCGCATCCAGAACGAGGCGAGCATGGGACGTGTCGATCCGTTCGCGCAAGAGCCGGGGTTGCCGGTTTCGGCACCGCCACCGGGCGACGGTCGTTGAGAAAAGCCTTTGATTACATGGCCTTAGTTGACCGACCCAGGCGCAGCGGTGCGTCACCGCAAACATCGGTGCGGCTAACGCAACGGTGGCGGCGAGGAAAATCGCTCCGGCGCAAAGAGTTGGACGCCGTGGCGCGGCTGCCGCTCCAGCACCGCGTCGGCGACGATCTCGGCCGAAAGGGGCCCGAGCGTGTAGCCGGCGTCGCCGGGGATCGCGACGAACAGTCCCGGGTGACCGGGGACCGGCCCGAGCACGCCGCGACCGTCGACGGCCGTGTTGTTGCCGGCCCAACTGCGGAGGATTTGCAAGGCGGCCAGCCCCGGCACGACGTGCTGCGCCAGCGTGACGCTGGACACGAGGCTGTCCAGGTCCACGCCGGGCACGGTGCGGCCGCGACCCGGTCGCGCCGGCCAGCCGCCGCCGATCACGACTTGCCCGGTGGCCAGCTGCTTGATCGTGATCATGCGGTCGGCATGCTGGATCAGGCGGTCGATCCGATACTCCGCGGGCTCGGTGATGTTGATGTGCAGCGGCTCCGCCAGGCTCGGGATGTCGAGCCCGAACGGTCGCAGCAGGCTGCCGCTGCCCCACGCCGCCGCGACGATCACGCGCGCCGCCCGGTGCGACACGCCGCCGGCCCGCACGCGATACGCGTCGCCTTCGGACTCGATGGCATCCACCCACCGACCGGAACAGCGCGACACGCCCAACCCCGCCGCCCAGGCCCGGAGCACGCTGTTCGCGCGAAGCGGGTTGAGCTTTCCCTCGTCCGCGCAAAGCTCCGCCCCGACGATCGCCGGCCCGAGATAGGGCGCGATCCGGTCGAGCTGCCCGCGGTCGAGGATTTCGACCTCGAGCCCCAGCTCGCGCTCGCGCAGGGCTTTCGCTCCGAGGAACGCCATCTGGTCGTCGGTCTCGGCGACCATCAGGCCGCCCGTCATCCGCAGCTCGAAATCGGCGCCGAGCCTGCGTTCGAGCGCGGCCCAGACGCGCACCGCCTTCGGGTACCAGGGAAGCTGCGATTCCATCCCCGGCACGCTCTCGGGGTAGAGGCGCATGAACCGGCTCTGCATCTGCACGTGCAGGCTGCCGGCGTTGCTGGTCGTGCCCGCCCCGTCACCCTGGTCGAGGATCGCGACCGCCAGTCCCGCCTCGGCGAGCAGCCCGGCAAGGACGGTGCCGACCACGCCACCCCCGATCACGATCGCTTCGTGCCGCTCGCGGCTCACGATGCGAGCGCGCCGACCGTGACCGGACGAACGGGCACGCGCGGCGCGAACCCGGCATGTTCGTCGCCACCGGGCAAGAGCCGCTGGAGCGCCTCGCCGCAATAGCGGCCCTGGCAGCGGCCCATGCCGAGCCGGGTCTGCTGCTTGATCGCGCCGGCGGTGACATAGCCCTGCGCGATCGCGTCGCCGATCTCGCGCTGCAGGACGCCCTCGCAACGGCACAGGATCGTGTCCGGCGTCGTCGCAGGGGCGAGCGGCTGCGCGGGCGCGTAGATCGACCAAAGGCCGCGCTGGAAGCTTCGGTGCCGCGCAAGCGTCTCCCGTGCCTGCGCGATCTCGATCGGGTCGACGGCGCAGCCGCGGCCCTGTGCAATGGCCAGCCCGGCGAGGCGCCCCTCGGCCAATGCCGCGTGCGCGCCACCCATGCGGACCCCGTCGCCGACCAGGAATACGCCGGGCAGGCTCGACTGGCCGTCCGGGTCGCGAACCGGCACCAGGCAACCGGCCACCGGGTCGGGGTGGAAGGCGCAGCCCAGGGTCCGGGCGAGCTCGTTCGAGGGGAGCAGCCCATAGCCCAGGCAGAGACTGTCGGCGCGCAGGGTCGCGGGTGCCGGACCGCCGATCGAGACGGCAAGCTCGGTCCCGCAACGCTCGATCGCGACGACGGTCGAGCTATGGAGCGTGGGAACATCGGCGCGTCGCAGGCGGGACAAATAGCCGAGACCGTCGCGGACGAGCGCCGGCGCTGCGAGCGCCATCCGCGCGGCAGCGGCGATGCTGCCGGTGCCCGGCGGCGGCGCGGCCTCGACCAGCGCGACGATATCGGCGCCGCCCGCAAGCAGCTCGGCCCCGAGCTGCAGGTTCAGCGGGCCATTGCCGGCGATCAGCACGCGTCGCCCCGGCAGCCGGCGGGAGGCGCGCCACAGCGTCTGCGCCGCGCCTGTGGTCATCACGCCGGGCTCGGTCCAGCCCGGCACGTGCCAGGCGCGCTCATAGGCACCCGTCGCGAGGATGGCCGCGGCCGGCCGCACGCGGAAACTGCCCTCGGCATCGGCGCAGGCGAACTCGGGCCCGGGAAAGGCGCCCCACACGCTCGTGCCGGTCCGCAGCGTTGCGCCGGCCCGCCGGACGTCCGCCACCAGGGCCGCGCCGGCCTCGTGCTGGCGATCCGGTCCCGGGCTCGGCGCGTCGACGGCCAAGGGCTTGAAATATTGGCCTCCAGGCGCGGACCGTTCGTCCACGACCAGGACCTTGAGACCGCATCGGGCCGCGGCCAGGGCGGCCGCGAGCCCGGCGGGGCCGGCGCCCACGACGAGCAATTCGGGTTCGAGCAGAGGCAGGTCGGCGGCCCGGCGCGGCGACGCTGCCGGCCTGCTTTCCAGCCCGATCGCTCCCGCCGAGCGCGTGACGACCGCCGGCCCCTCCACCTTCGCCATGCAGGCGCGCTGCCCGGGCCGGCCATCGATGGTGACGAGGCATTCCTGGCAGACACCCATGCCGCAAAACGCCCCCCGGGCATGGCCGTCCGGGGTCGACCGAAGCGCATATTCGCCGGCGGCGGTCAGGGCCGCGAGCAGGCTTTCGCCCCTGCGCGCCGCGAGCGGCCGTCCGTCGAAGCTGATCGGGATGAGATCGTCCGTCATTGCCCGGGCGGTCCTGCCACAGTCAGCGCATGCGCCTCAACGATATCGCCAGCTGGTGGTGTCCGCTCCCTTCGGCGCGGTCCGGGCGATCCGGTCGAGTATCTTCGACACGTACATGCTGTTGTAGCGAAGCCGGGTGATGGCGTTCGGCAGCGTCGGGTCGCCGTTCCAGCAATGCTCGGCGCGATCGCCATATTTCACTTCCCCGCCATAGGGCGGATCGGCCCGCTTCAGGAAATCCTCCATGAGGTAGACGGCGTTGTTCAGGTAGAAATTGTCCATGTCGCCGACATAGATGTGAAGCTTGCCCTGGAGCTTGGGCGCAAGCTTCTGCCAGTCGCGCTCGAGTATGTGCCGCAGGTCGTAATTCTCGCGCCAATGTTCGGCCACCTGACGGTCGATCACGCCGGTCGTCTTGTCCCAGATCGGCTTGGGATAGCCGTCCGCGCCCATCGGCGAATAGACGGCGTCCCAGATATCCCACTGGCCGCCTGACCGTGTCTTGGAGCCGATCACCCGTTCGTAGCGGTTCTCCATCTCGTTGGTCCAATTGACGTGGCCGAGATAGTTGCGGTTGATCATCACGGGCACGCGACCGAATGGCCCGATCTTCCAGAAGGCGTTGGCGTCCTCGTAGATGTTGACCACCTTGGTCTGCCGGAAATCGATCGTGTCGGGACAGGCCGCGAAGGCGCCGTTATACTCGTCCGGGTAGAAGATCTGCACGGCCAGGGCCTCCCAGCCGCCGGTCGACCCGCCATAGACGAAGCGCGCCCAGCCTTTCCCCAATCCGCGAAACGCCTTCTCGAGCGCCGGCACGAACTCGTGCGTGATCGCATCGCCATAAGGGCCCAGATTGGCCGAGTTCACCGCATAGCTGTCGTCGAAATACGGATTGCTGTGGTCGATCTCGACGATCAGCATCCGCGGAAAGTCGGGCGAGATCCACTTCTGGTAGAAGCTGTACGCCTCCTGCTCCTCGATCCGGTTGTAGCAGGGCTCGTTGAAGCGTGGGTTGGGCACGCACGGCGCGTTCGGGTCGGGCGGGGTCGTGCGGAAGCCGCTGAACCCTTCCGGGAAATGGCCGTGGTTGATGACGAGCGGAAAGCGCGCTTCCGGGTGCTTGTCGAAGTCGCGCGGCACCAGCACATGGCCGTTCAGATAGACGTCGCGGCCCCAGAACTTGGACAGGCTGGGGCTGCGAAACTTGAAATAGCGGACGAACTCGGTGTCCTTGGGCTCGGCGATCGGCGGCAGTGCCCGGGTCAGCACGAGCGGGATCGTCCCCGGCCTCGCGGGATCGAAATCGATCTCGACCGGCGCGCTGACGAGGTTGCCCGGCTCGCGACGCCAATTCTGGCCGGCGCCCCGCGCGGCCGGCAGCTTCACGACTTTGCCGTTCGCGAGCCGGAACGTGTCGTATTTGTGCAGGACGGCTTGGGCCAGATAGCGCCCGGCGGGGATCTCGCGCGCGCGCTCCAGCGGATAGCCGGTCACGTCGGCGCCGATCTCGACTGGCTGGCCGGCACGCAGTCCATCGGCGTCGACCCCGAACACCTGCGCGGAATCGGCCGAGCGGTTCGCCTGCATGCGGGGCTCGCTCTTGCCGTCCCGGGTCAGGATCAGCAGCACGCGCCCGTCATAGGAGGGCTGCGGCATGCCTGGCCCGATCGTGACCGAGAATGTCTCGGCCTGCACGGGCGCGGTCGCGGCCGCCATCGCGAGCAGCGCCGGCATCAGCTTGCGCATGTCGTCCCCCCTCGCGTCAGGCCGCGCGGGCGAACGACGCCGCCAGCAGGTGCGGCGGCACCCTGAACCGGCCGGCGACATCCTTCAGCTGCTCGCGTTCGGTGATGATCGCGGCGCGGTCGCCCGTCACGAGCACCGTCGCCGGCAGAAGCTGGGCGTTGTAGCGCGCTGCCGAGCTCTCGGTGTAGCCGCCGGTGTCGAGGAACGCGACATAGTCGCCGCGCTGCAGCGAGGGCATCGGGCGGTGCGGCCCGATCTCGTCCGAGTTACACAGCGGGCCGACCAGGTCGACGGTCTGCGTCGGCTCCGCACCCGCATCGCGCGCCGGCACGGCATGGTAATACCAGTCGAGCACGGCAGCCCAGGACAGGTGGTTGGTCGACAGGTCGAGATTGACCCAGGTCTTGGCCCCCTGCTTGACCGCGCCCACCTGGCCGACGGCGACGCCCGCCGGCCCGGACAGCGAACGCCCCGGTTCGAGCCGCAGCTTGGGAAGCGGCAGGCCGAGCCGGGCGGCTTCCTCCTTGATGGCGGCCGCGCACAGGCGGGCATAGTCGTCCGCGGTCGGCGCGCTGTCGTCGTCGAGCTGGCCGTTGGGGCCGGTCCCGTACCATTTGCCGAACGTCCAGCCGCCGCCGATATCGATGCAAGGCGGCGTCCAGCCGGTCTCGTCGCGGATATGCCCCGACCAGGTCACCATCTCGCGCGCCATCACCGCGAAGTCGGCGGGATCGTTGGACATGCGCGACAGGTGAAAATGGGTCTCCTTCAGGCGCATCCGGGGCATCTCCAGCGCGCGCCTGACGATCTCGACGGTCTGCGCGCGGGTCATGCCCCATTTGGTGCTGTCGCTCTGCTCCTTGAGCGTGCCCGGCCCGTGCATCGCGACCCCGCTACGGTTGCGCAGCGGATCGAGGTCGAGCTTCAGGCGGATGCCGAGATCGACGTCGGCGCCGAGGCGGTCGGCGATCGCCGCGATCCGGTCGAGCTCGTCCATCGCATCGATGTTGATGCACAGCCCGTTGGCGATCGCCATTTCGAGCTCTTCGTCCTGCTTGTTCGAGCCGTTCAGGACCAGCGTCCTGGGATCGGTGCCGGCCAGCAGCGCCATGTACATTTCCTGCGCGCCGAAACAGTCCCCGCCCGCGCCTTCCTGGTTCATGATGTGGCGGATCGCCAGCCCGTTGTTCGACTTGTTGGCGAACAGGATCTCGACATCCGGATAATGCGCGCGAAAGGCGTCGCGGAAGCTGCGATAGGTGTAGCGCAGCTGGTTCTCCGAGACGATGTACAGCGGCGTGCCGAAACGCGCGGCGAGGTCGGTGACGTCGCACCCGTCGACCCAGAGGTTGCCGTTCGGGCCGATGCCGATGAACTCGCCGAACGCGGTGCTGTACGCGCGGGGCTGAAGATTGGGGGCGCCATGCTGCGTGGCCATTTCGCTCTCCTGAGAAAATCAGGCCCGATCATGCGCGAATTCCCGGCCAAGGCCAGCAGCCGCCGGCGGCCCCGCCCAGCGCCTTTGAAATGATTTTGCAGAGAAAATAATGTAACTACAATATCTTAACCAGCCGCGTGCCACGCGAGCCGGGCTTCGGCGCAATGCATCTCTCCACCAAGCGCAACGGACGGAACAGAAACGCGCCGCGCCGGGGAAGCCCTCTTCCGGGCGCGCGCCAACCAGCTTGCGCCCGAGCTTCCACGCCAGAGCCGCAACGTCGGCGCCCGAAGCGGGGCCGGAACGGTCGGCCACGATGTCTGCATTACATCCGGAACGCGGACTCGGTGCGCAGGCGGTTTTCAGATCGAAGCTTCGGCGCGCGCCTCAGCGAGCGGCGTTGGTCACGCTGCGGTTGCCACCACCTGAGCAACGATCGTCTCGAGTTCAGACCTGCGAAAAGGCTTGGTCAGCCGCGGAATGTCGGCATCGACGCCCTGGTTTTCGGCATAGCCAGAGATGAGCAGGATCGGCATCGACGGGTTGGTCGAGCGGACGGTGCGGGCAACGCTCATCCCGCTGAGGCCGGGCATCAGGTGATCGGTGACGATCAGGTCGAATCCCTCGTCACCGTCGAGGATCTTCAACGCCTCCTCACCGCTCTGCGCTTCGACGACGTCGAACCCCATTCCCGCCAGCATGTCGGCGGTGCTCAAGCGCGCAAGGTCCTCGTCATCGACGAGCAAGACTCGCCCGGCGCGAGGAACGGGGTGGGGATCGATGGCTTTCGCTGCCGCCTCGGCCACGGGTTCGTCGTCGCCGACCGGCAACCAGAGTTCGACGGTGGTGCCGACTCCCGGTCGGCTGTCGATCTTGAGGGTACCCCCAAGCTGCTTGGACAGCCCGTGAACCATGGAGAGCCCGAGGCCCGTGCCTTTCCCGATGCCCTTGGTGGAGAAGAACGGCTCGATGGCGCGGGCCAGGGTATGCTCGTCCATGCCTTCGCCCGTATCGGCCACGGAAAGTCGTACATAAGAACCGGCGGCGAGCCCAAGCGCCATGCCCGGCGTCACCTCTTCTTCGCGCGCCGTGATACGCAGCGTGCCGCCGGTCGGCATCGCGTCGCGGGCGTTCACGGCAAGGTTGAGCAGCGCCATCTCCAGCTGGTTGGGATCGGCCCGAGCCGGCCGCAGCGTCTCATCCGCGTCCACCACAACGTGGATATGCGGCCCGGTCGTGCTCTCGATCAGCCCGCCCATGGTCTGCACCAGCTGCGCCACATTCACCGACACGCGCTGGAGCGGCTGGCGACGGGCGAAGGCGAGCAATCGCTGCACGAGCGTCTTCGCGCGCTCGGACGACTGCATCGCGCCGGCAACCAGCCGTTGTTCACGCTCGCCGCCAAAGCCTTGGCGCTGCAGCATGTCCAAAGCCCCGACAATGGGGGTGAGCAGGTTGTTGAAGTCGTGGGCGACGCCGCCGGTGAGCTGACCCATGGCCTCCATCTTCTGGCTCTGGCGGAGCGCGGCATGAGCTTCCTCGCGCTCCTCGATGGCTTGCTTGATCCGGGCCTCGAGAGTCGCGTTCAACTCGTTCAGGGCCTCCTCGGCGCGCTTGCGGGCGGTGATCTCCACCGCGGTGCCCGTCACGCGCACGCAGCGACCATCCTCTCTGAAAACCCCCCGCCCCTTGGCGGCGACCCAGCGCACCACGCCATCTTCCTTGCCGACGGTACGATATTCGACATCGTAAAGCTCGCGCCGATCTGGATCGGCGGCTGCCTCGAACGCGGCGGAGGTGGTCGCCCGATCATCGGGATGAAGGCCGTCGTAGAAATCCTTCATCGTTACCGGCACATCCGGCGAAATCCCGAACATGCCCTTGGTGCGGGGAGGCCAGATGAGCTTGTCGGCGATCATGTCGACGTCCCAGAAGCCGACATCGGCATTGTCGACCGCGAGACGAAGCCGCTCCTCGCTCTCCCGCAAGCGTGCCTCGGCGCCGACGCGTTCGACATGTGACCAGCAACGCTCGACCACATCGCGGATCAACGCGATTTCGGCCGTCGACCACAGGCGCGGCTCGACCTGGTGAACCGCCATCATGGCCCTCAAGCTGCCCGCCTTGATCAAGGGACAGCAGACGATCGCCTGGATGCCGATGCTCTCGAACGTCTCCCGCCCCTCGCCGGGCGCGAGCTCCGCGGCCACGTGGTTCACGATCAGCGTGCGGCCGGCCCGCATGTCCGCTGCCGCGCGCGGGCCGAAGAGGTCAAGGCTGTAGGTGCCCGCCGAACTCTCGATGCCGGGCGCGTTGAAGTCGTTCCTGATCCAGAACCGGTCCGTGTCCGCGTCGACATCGGCATAGGCACACCGCGAGGCCTGGAGGGCACGGCCAAGCATGGATGTGGCGGCGCACATGGCTTCGACCGCCGTTGATCCTGCGAACAGCTTGCTTTCCAGTTTCGCCAGGAAGCGGAGGCGCTCCTCGCTTTCGCGAAGGGCGGCTTCCGACAGCTTCCGGTCGTGGATGTCGGTTGAAGATCCGAAGACCCGGATCACCTCTCCCGTTCGAGGATCGACTTGCGGCTCCCCGCGCACGAGAAACCATCGGTAATCACCATCGGCAGACCGTATGCGGTGTTCGACCGTGTAGGTCCGCCGTGTTGCGAGAGCCTTGCTGAACGCTGCGAGCGTTGCCTCCACGTCATCCGGATGGATGAAATCATCACTGACCTGCTCGGCCGACAAGGGATCGACAGTTGAACCCGTATATTCGAACCATTGGCGGTTGAAGTACTCCGTCTTTCCTTTGCCGTCTGTGACCCAGACGATCTGCGGAATCGCGTCGGCCATGCGGCGGAAATCATCTTCCGTTTGCGGTCGAGCAGCCCCGACCGACTGCGCTTCTGCGATCTTCTCGGACACAACGTAAACCTCTGGAATCGTGGCGCAGCCTAGGCGCGAAACGATGCACAACGCCACCCGCTTCTCTTCAGAGGCGCTTGAAGACTGGCTCGTTCGGGGGTTGAGTAGCGAGCGACAACACCCCACAGCGAAGATCGCGGTCGGAAGAGCGACCTACGCCAAAAAGCCTCTGTGGCATGGCGCATCGGGGATGCAGTCGCCAAGTGCGTCAGCAATCAAGAGAACAGCGCGGCACCCGCCACGAACAGAGCGTACAGCCATCGGTTCATATGCGACGTCTCCCTTGTCGCCTGGCGACTGGGTTCGGACAAGCTCCACGATCGTTCGGGAGCGAGGCTTTCCGTCATGCAGACGGGCGACGAGACTGTCGCCAGCTCCTTCACGACGTCGTGAAGACGTTCGACAGCTCAGGCCTGGAGCAGTTGATCGATCGCGGCATTCAGGTCGGCGCGCAAGGACTTCGCCTCTTTCCGGACACGGCCGCTGATCTCCCGGGTGACCTGGGAAGCGGTCGTAAGCTCCTCGGCAAGACGAACGACGGAGTTGGCTGCATCACGAAGTTCGTCGGTCTGCTCCTTGGTCGATGCGAGCTGCACCTTGATGGTTGCGCTCGCTTGGTCCTGAGCAACTGCCGCCAGCGCCGTGGTCGAGATCGAGGTCTCGACATCCCGGAGCGCAAGTTTGACGTTCAGGCTCATCCCCGCCGCGTCCCGGCCAGCATGCCCGACGGCGCGGAGATGACCGCCGACCTCTGACGTGAGAGCGGACACACGACCAGCGAGCGCCTTCACCTCTGCCGCGACAACGGCAAATCCGCTGACACTGTCGCCACCGCGCGCGGCCTCGATCGTCGCGTTCAAGGCAAGCACGTTCGTCTGTGAGGCGATGCTGGCGATCGCAGAAATCGTCTTCTCGGCAGTCTCGAGCTGGTCCACGAGATTCTCGGTTATCTCGACGCCGCGCGCGGACCGCATATTTGCGCTTTCGACGCGCTGTTCCGCCACTTTTGCGGCCGAGGCGATCTGCCCGACCGACGACGTGAATTGCTCGACCTGATTGCGGATCGCCGTGACGAAAGCAGAGGCGGCCTCGGCGCGGCCCTGCAACGCGCGCATCTGGGCCTGTTGCTCGCGAATTGTCGATAGCGTCCTGTCGGCGCTTTCGTCGAGCAGTTCAGCCGAGCTGAGCAGCTCGTCACTCAGACTGGCGAGCGCGGTTCGCATCCGCATGCCGATCGCATGCGACGCCGCCGCGAGGTCACGCTCGTGCTGCTGACGGAGTTCGCTCTCGCGCGCTGCCGCCGCTTGGGCGGAGGCCCGGGCCGCTTCCGCCTGGGATCGCGCCTTTTCAGCTTGAGATCGCGCCTGTTCGGCTTCGGCGGCCGCGTTGTGACGCTCCTCCGATGTGCGGACGAGTGCGTCAGCTTGCGCGCGAACGCTGGAAATCACCCAGAATGCGAGGGCAAGGAGAGCCGCCAGGACGACCAGCAGAATGGCAGCGAGCTTGCGCAACGCGTCCAGGCCAGGACGCGGGGGCGACCAGTTCAGCGTCGCCAGGCGCCGCCCCGACGCGTCAAGCAAAGGAAGACGATCCTGACCGCCGGAGTTCAAACGGAGATCGGGAATACCGAAGCTTCGCCGCCAGGCCGTGACCTTTGCCCTGTCGATCGGTATCACATGGACCATGAAGCGCAGGCTGCCCCGCGGCGCTGCCGACGGGTCCTCCAGCGGCAGCACCGGCATGGCCGCCAAGATCGCAGGTTGCCCGCGATACTGATCGAGCACCGCAACGCCGGAACGCAGCTTCGCTGCTGGCAAATAGCTTTGCGGCAGTCGGGATAACAGCCGCTGGGTCGCGCGAGGCGCCGCGTCCGCCAATGGGGGATCGACGGTGCCATCCGAGCGCATGGCAAACAACGTCTTGCCCCTGTGATCGACGATATAGACGGCCGTGGTGCCGGCGACATTCGCTTTGGCCCAGTCGCGATCCAGCTGTCCGTACAGGTGGCGCGCGGCATCGTCCCAACGCGCGTTCTCGAACACGCCCTCGCCCGCCGCGACCAGTTCCGCGCGGATCGCGCCCCGGATCGTGTCGCGCGTCTGCGTCGCGGCATTGCTGTCGAGTAGCCAGACCAGACCCAGAATGGCGCCGACAGATACGCACAGGCAGAGGCCAACTGTCAGCAGAAGCGGCACATACAGGCGCTCGCTGCCGGCCTGCCATTTCCGCGCAAATCTCAGTCCAGATCGCATCGCAAGACTGTGAAAGAGATATAACGAAGATTCGGTAAACCATTGAAATGCGCTGGTCTGGAGAACCGCCGATAAGGGATTGCCGGCTTACCGCGTCAGCTTGCGAGCAACCGCCGTCGCGGCCGCACGCGCCTCGTCGCTGGCGTCGGGAAGGAAGTTGGCGCCGAACATGCTGATCGTGGCGTAGCGACGATCATCGATGAAGACCTGGAGCGACGGTGGCGCGGCCGTCCACAGCGCGGCCTTGCCGAGTCCCGGCACGTCGACGGCCGGCGACCCGAGTTCTTCGCCGAGCTTGCGCGCTGCAGCGACCGCGGCATCATAATCATCGCCACTCGTCGCCTCACGGGTCAGCACGGTCATCTTGGCTCCGCCTGCCAGGGTGAAAGTGCACATCGAGAAGCCAGCCTTGGGCCCGTCCGGCTCGCTCTTGGAGTCCAGCGAGGTGGCGGTAACGGCCTTACCCGTCGCATTTGTCACCGCATCTTTTCCGACCGTCGCGCAGGCATCCATCGCGTTCCAACCGACGGGGCCTCCGCCGGCCTGTTCAGCGTTGGGCTGCTCCTGCGCGGCTGGGCTGCGTTCGCCGCCACAAGATGAAAGCACGATCAGCGCCACCGCCATTGTCAGTTCCCGCATCTCTTTCGCCCTTCTGTTTCGAGTCTGATCATTGCGGCATGAACCGCGCGAGATTGGTGCCGTAGACATGGAGCCGGGGGTTCCAACGCTCGGCCGTCAGGCCGCGCCGGTCAACAGGCTCGCGCCGAGCCAGCTCAGGGCCAAGCCGTTCAACGCGTCGAGCAACGGTCGCTGCGCCTGCGCAGCGGCGTCGCTGGCTTCCGTTCCGCGCATATCGGTTGCCGTCCCCGTCCGCAGGCGCCAGCTGAGCAGGCCGGCGAGCGCACCGACGCCGAACGACCAGCGCGGAACGCTCTCGAAGACCAGCATCAGCACGACGCACGCAAGCCCGAGGGCCGCGCATGCCCGCGCAAGGGCGGCAGTGGCCGGGGCACCCAGGATGACCGCGCTGTTCCTGAGACCGGCGGCGCGATCCACGTCGAAGTCACGGAGCTGATTGTGAAACTGCCCATAGGCCGAGACGAGGAACGCCGTCGCCGCGGTCAGCCACCACGCGTGGCCTGCGGGCGTGACCGCGAGATGCCCGGCGAGGACGAGCAATCCGCCCAGCATCAGCGCATGCGACAGCACGTCGACCACCGGTCGGGCCTTCAGCCGCACGCGTCGCCACGAGTAGAGCACCGAAAGCCCGAGGATGGCGACGCCGCAGCCAAGCACCTCCGGCCCGCTGCGCGCCGCCAGCGCATAGCCGAAGAGGCTGGCGAGGCCGACGCCGAGGCTCGCCAGCCACGCTGTCTTCAGGTCGAGTTCGCCGATCGCGACGACGTTGCGGGCGGCCCGCGGCGGATCGCGCGCATCATCCTCGGCATCCTCGATGTCGTTGATCATGAAGCTCAGGCAATTGGCCAGGATATTGGCGAGCAGCACGACGATCGCGGTCCAGCCGAGCGCGATCCCGCTCTCGCGCGCGGCGCCGAGCGCGCCGATAAGCGACAGCGGCAGGACATAGGGAAGATGCTCGCGCCAGCGCGTCAGCTTCACGATCGCCAGCCACTGCCGGGCCGCCGCTGCGCTCATCGCCCACTCTCCCCCATCCTGATCCCCGTCCAATCGGTTTCGACGACGTAGCGGCCCCAGCGATAACGCCGATCCAGCAACCCGCAGAGCCACACGGCCGGGAGCAGAATGTCGCGAAGCACCATGGCGAGCGGTGTCCGCCACGAAGCGATCCACCCCAATCGCCAGGCGAGCGCGAGCTCGGCCACGTAGAGGCACGCGGCGGTCAGGGCGGCAACGGCCAGGGGCGGCAGACCGGCGCCACGCGCAGCGAGGCCCGCGAGCACGGCAATGCTGACCGTCCCGAGCAGCAGCTCGAGCGAGTAGAGCGACGGACTGGCCAGCCGCCGAAGCATGGCCCAGCGGCGTTGCCGGTCGAGGACGCGCCGGAACGATCGGCGCCCGATCATTTGGCGGAATGGTGCGCGAACGATCCGCGCCCGGGCGCCCGCGGCAAGCACGAGCCCGCGCAGGGCCGCATCCTCCGCCAGCTTGGCGCTCAGCGCGCGAAGCCCGCCCCTCTCGTCGAGCCACGACCGGCGAACCATCATCGACTTGCCCTGCACCGGGTTGAGGCCGAGCATGTCTGCCGCATAGAGGGCGCGCGCCTGTAACGAGTTCAGGAAGGCGCATTCCACCTCGGCCGCGAGCCCGATCGGAGCCGCGCCGATCGGCGGCGAACAGGTCACCACGACCCTGCCGGCCAGCGGGTCGAGCAGCTGGTCGACATAGTCGCGCGGCATGAACACGTTCGAATCCGCAAAGACGACCAGCTCGTGCCGCGCGGCGTCCCATCCCTTCTGGCAGTTGTTGAGCTTCGGGTTCGCGCTGAAGCGGTCCTCGCCCACGAGCAGGCGGGCTTCGACATGGGGGTGGTCGCGGCAGAGCCGGCGGGCGATCGCGGCCGCCGGATCGTCGTCGCGGTCGACGCAGAACAGCAATTCATAGTTCGGATAATCGAGGTCGAAGCTCGAGCCGAGGGCCTGTTCCAGATTGTTCTCGAGGCCGGCGAGCGGGCGGATGATCGAGACCGGCGGCGCCGGGCTAGGCCGCGCCGCGCGCAGCCTGGGCCGGCAGCGGATCGCGGTCAGCACCATCGAGACGAGGTTGAGCACGACGAGCAGGCCGACCAGCGAAACGAGGAGGCCCGTCATGCCGCGCGCACGCCCGGCGGCATCGGCGCGACACGGCGCAGCCGGTCGAGCAGGACGTAGATTGCGGGCGTGGTCAGCAGCGTCACGACCTGGCCGACGATCAGTCCGCCGATCACCGCAACGCCGAGCGGCTGGCGGAATTCGGCGCCAAGGCCGGAGGCGAACGCGATCGGGATCGCGCCGAGCAAGGCCGCAAGCGTCGTCATCTGCACCGGGCGGAAGCGATGCCGGCCCGCCTCGACCATTGCGCGCGCTGCGCTGAGCCCCGCGTCGCGCTGCGCGCAGGCGGCGAAGTTGACGAGGATGATCGCGTTCTTGAGCATGATCCCGCCGACCAGCACCAGCCCCATCACGGCGACGACGGTGATCTCCAGCCCGGCGACGCGGAGGGCCAGCAGGCCGCCGACGCCGGCGACCGGAAGCACGGCGATGATCGACAGCGGCGCGAGCAGGCTCTCATACAGGATACCGAGGACGAGATAGACCGCGAAGAGGGCGAGCGCGAACGTGAGCGGCTGGGCGATCAGGCCGATGAACGCGCTGGCCTCGCCGCCGAAGCCGAGGCGGATGCGCGACGGCAGCCGGATCTGGCGCGTGGCGTCTTCGATCTCCTGCATCGCCTCGGCGATCGAACGACCCTCTGCGACCGAGAATGTGATCGTCGCGGACGGCAGCAGCCTATCCTGGGTGACCATGATCGGCGCCCGCTCCTGCCGCCATTGCGCGACCGCCGGCAGCGCCACTGCGCCGGCCTCGGCGCGGCGGAGATAGATCGATCGCAGCGCATCCGGCTCGCCCGCCGCACCGTCGGCGCGTTCCAGAATGAGCGGGATCTGGTCGAACGGCCGGTTGATGAGCCTGAGCTGCTGCTGACCGAAGCTGGCCAGGAAGGCGGCATCGGCAGCGCCCGCCGAGGCGCCGGCAATGGCAAGCGCGTCGCGGTCGACCGTGACCTGGATGCGGCTTCCATCGGGCGCCTGATCGGTCCCGACGTCGCGGATCGAGGGAAGACGGCGCAGCCGGTCGACCACCAGCGGAAGCCAGCGGGCAAGCTCGTCGGCGCGTTCGGACCGGAGCACGAGCTGGTTGGCGCCGACGCCTTCGCGGCTGCTGATCCGCAGATCCTCGAGTGGTTGCAGCGACGTCGCGAGGCCAGCCACTTGGGCGGCGCGGGGCCGCAGCCGGTCGATCGCGGCGCGGATCGGCTCTTTGGGGCGCAACGCGACATAGACCCGCGCGCTGCTCGTGACGCTGGCGTCGTTCGATCCAAGATAGATGCTGACGCTGCGCACCCCGCGATCGGCGCCGATCACGCGGGAAAGGTCGGCCAGCCGTTCGGACATTTGGGCAAACGGGATATCGGCGCGGGCGGTGACGATCCCCAGGATCACCCCCGTGTCTTGCAGCGGCAGCAATCCCTTGGGCGTCGCCGTCCAGAGCGGAAGGCTCGCCGCGAGCACGGCAAGGCTGAGCGCGAGCGTGCGCCACGGCCGCCGGCACGTCCAGGCGAGCGCGGCGACATAGCTGCCGTGGAGCATGCCGGCGCGTGCTGCGGGCGCCCGCCGACCACGGACTGGCCCGAGCGCCGCGAGCACCGGTGTCAGGGTCAGCGAGAAGAGGCCGGAAAAGGCGACGGCGATTGCGACGGTCGCCGCGAACTGCACCACCATCGCACCGATGGCACCGTGAATGACGATCAGCGGCGAAAGGGTCGCGATCAGGGCCAGCGAGATCGCGACGACGGTGAACGCGACCTCGTGCGTCGCGCGCAGGACGGTGAGGGCCCCGGCGTCGCCAACGGCGCGGCGGCGCTGGATATTCTCGACGACCACGATGCCGTCGTCGATCACCAGGCCGATCGAGACGGTGATGCCGGCAAGCGAGACGAGGTTCAGGCTATAGCCGAGCAGCTTCATGACCAGGATCGTGCCGAGCAGCGAGAGCGGCACATTGACGATCGCGATCAGGGCGAGCCAGCGATCGCGCAACGCCGCCAGGACGACGATGCCGATCGCCAGCATGGTCAACCCGACGGTCAGGGCGGCCTCGCTCACCATGGGCAGGATGCTGTCGCTGCGATCGGCGATGACCGCGATCGACACGGACGCGGGCAGCATGCGCTGCATCGCCGGGATGGCGGCGCGGACATTGCGTGCGGTTTCCAGCAGGTTGGCGTTCACCGACCGCTGCACGAAGACGAAGATCGTCGACCGGCCGTTATACCATGCGCCGGACCGCGTGTTGGCCGGCGCCGCCTCGACCTGCGCCAGGTCCGCAAGCCGCACCGTCCCCGGCCCGGGGGTGCCGATCGGCGTCTCAGCGATCGCCTCGGCAGGGTCCGCCGGCTGCGGGATCAGCAACGGTCGCGCGCCGCCCCCCTGCTCGACCGTCCCGAGCGGCCCATCCCATGTCCCGGCGAGCACGGCCTGTCCAAGCCCTTCGAGCGTCATGCCCATCGCGCTCATCGTGCGCGCATCGGCGCGGACCCGCACCGCCGATCGCTCCGCGCCCTGGATCAGCGCCGCCGCAACGCCGGGCTGACGGGTCAGCTCGGGCACGATGATGCGCCGGGCGAGATCGTAGAGCCGCTCCGGCGGCAGCGTTTCGCTGGTGACCGCCAGGAACAGGGCGGGCGCATCGGAAGGATTGAGCTTCTGGTAAAAGGGCGGCGCCGGCATGCCCGGCGGCAGGCGGACGCGCGCCGCATTGATCGCCGCCTGCACGTCGCGCGCGGCCCTGGTCGGGTCTCGCCCGTCTTCGAACTGGAGGACGATCCGACTGACGCCTTCCACGTTGGTCGCCGTCATCTCGCCGACGCCCGAGATCGTGCCGAGCGTTTCCTGCAGCGGCGTGGCGACGATCTCGGCCATTGTCTGCGGGCTCGCGCCGGGCAGGGCGGCGGTCACCATCATCACCGGAAGCTCGACCGAGGGCACGGTTGCGACCGGGATCTCGCGCAGGGCCGCAAGGCCCGCGATCGCAATCCCGATTGCGACGAGGATCGTCCCGCGCGGACGACGCAGCAGCGCGAGCAGGACGCGGCCGCTCACCGGGGCCGTTTCCGGTGGATGGCGCCGCCGGCGCGGTCGAGCAGAACGTAGATGACCGGCGCCGACAGCAGGGTGAGCGCCTGCGCCAGCAGCAGGCCGCCGATCATGGCGATGCCGATCGGTCGGCGGAGTTCGGCGCCCGGACCGTCGTCGAGAACCAACGGCACCGCCCCGACCATCGCAGCCGCGGTGGTCATCAAGACCGGACGAAAGCGGACCATGCAGGCCCGGACCACGGCCTTGGCAGCCGACGCACCGGCCCGGCGCGCGTCTTCCCGCGCAAAGTCGATGACCAGGATCGCGTTCTTCTTCACGATCGCGAGCAGCAGCAGCACGCCGGTGAAGGCGAGGAGATCCAGCGGATAGCCGGCGAGTGCCAGCGCGATCAGTCCGCCTGCCGCCGCCGCGGGCAGCGTCGAGAGAATGGTCAGCGGATGGACGAAGCTTTCGTAGAGGATGCCGAGCACGATATACATGATCAGGATCGCCGCGAGGACCAGCAGGCCCTGTCCGCGACCGGATTGTTGCAGCTCGGCGGCGTCGCCGGAAACGGTTGTGGCCACCTGTGCGGGCAGCGTCACGCCGGCCGCGACCTCCTCGACCGCCTGCACGGCCCCGCCGAGCGTGTGGCCGGACGCCGGGGCGAAGGTAATCTCGGCCGCCGGGAACCTGTCCTGCCGCTGGATGAGAAGCGGCGACGACACATCGGTCCAGCGCGCGACCACCGACAGGGGCACGAGCGTGGCGCCCGCGCCCACATAGGTGCGGTCGAGCGCATCGATGGCGGCCGTCCCGTCGCCGAGCCCCAGCACGAGCGGATATTGCCCGTCGGGAGCGTAGATATCGGCAATCTGCCGCTGGCCGAAGGCGCTGTAGAGCGTCTCGCCGATGTCGCGCATCGTCAGGCCCAGCTGGAGGGCGCGGGACCGGTCGAGGTCCACGGCGAGGGCGCGGCCGTCCGCACGGCCCGGCCAGTCGACATCGCTCAGCTCTGCCCGCTCCGCCAGCGCTTGCGTCAGGCGTCGCGCTGCCTGCTCGACGTCGATCGGATTGGCGCCCGCGACGACCAGGCTGCTCCGCGCGCCGGTTCCCGTTTCGTTGAGCTGAAGGATCTGGTCGGGCTGCCACGTCGCGGCGATGCCCGGCACCGCGCGGCCAATGGTGCGCAGCCGTTCCGTGATGTCGGCCAGATCCTGCTCGCGCAGGGCCTGCGGTGTCAGCCGGACGACGATCTGACCGGTGGCCCAGCCGCGCCCGGGGCGATCGTTGCCGACCGACACGTCCACGCCCGCGACGGCCGGATCGCGCGCAAGGCGGCTCGCCAGCGCGCGATTGCGCGCCGCAAGCTGCGCGAAGGACACGGCCCCGTCCATCCGCGTCGTGACCTGCAGCCGATCGGTCATCTGTTCGGGGATGAAGGCCTTCGGCATCGCCCAGGCGAGCGCGAACGTCGTCAGCAGCAGCCCGGCGGTGATTGCCACGACCGGTCCGGGCGCCGCGATCGCCGTCTTCAGCCAATTGCCATAGAGCGCCGGCGCGCGGCCCGACCGCAGATCGCGGTGACGGACGTCGCGAAGCAGCCACGCGCACATTGCGGGGGTCAGCGTGAGCGAGATCAGCGCCGATACGATCATCGCCAGGATGATCGTGATCCCGAACTCGCGAAGCAGCAGACCGATCGTGCCCTCCATCCAGATCAGCGGGATGAACACGGACACCACCGACAGCGTCAGCGAGACGATGGTGAAGCTGATCTGGCGCGAGCCGCGCAGCGCAGCTTCGGTCGGGCTGCTCCCCTGCTCCAGGTGCCGCGCAACATTCTCGACCATCACGATCGCATCGTCGACGACGAAGCCGGTGGCGACGGTGAGCGCGATCAGCGTCATCATGTTGAGCGACATGCCGGCCGCCGCCATCAGCGCGACGGTGCCGCACAGGGTCAGCGGGATCGTCGCCGCGGGAATGAGAACCGCGCGCGGCTGGCGAAGAAACAGCCACAGGATCGCGGTCACGAGGACGACCGACAGCCCGAGCGCGAACAACGTGTGGCGGATGGACGCAGCGATCAGGATCGAGGCGTCCGACGTGATCTGCAGCGATGCCGCGCGGGGCAGGGCAGCAAGGATTGCGGGCAGGCGCGCGCGGATCCGGGCCGCCGTGTCCAGCGTGTTCGCCCCGACCTGCTGGCCGATCTCGAACACGATCGCGCGTCGGCCGTTGCTCCATGCCCCGGCCGTGTCGCTTTCGACACCGTCGGCGACGCGGGCGATGTCGCGCAATCTGACGAGTGAGCCGCGTGCGTCGCGGATCATCAGTTGCGCGTAATCGTCGGCCCGAAGCAGCTGATTTTCCGCCGCGAGCACATAGGCCTGGCCACGTCCCTCGAGCCTGCCCTTGGGTGCGTTCGACGTCGCGTCGGCAAGCTGTGCCCGGACCTGCTCGATGCTCAGGCCGCGGGCGTTGACCGCGACCGAGTCGAGCGTGATCCGGACGGCACGGCCCGTGTCGCCAAGGGTGCGGACGACGCCGACGCCGTCGATCTGCGACAGGCGCGGCACGATGACCGTGCGGGCATAGCGGCTCAGCTCGTCCGGCGGCAGCGTGTCCGACGTCATCGCGAGCGTCACGATCGGCGGGGCCGCCGGGTTCACCTTGCGATAGACCGGCATGTGCACCAGCCAGTCGGGCAGGCTCGTGGTGCTCGCATCGATCGCGGCCTGCACGTCCTGAGCGGCGTCGTCGATGTCGCGATCCAGCGCAAAGCGCAGGACGATGCGGCTCGTGCCCGACGTCGTGACCGAACTGAGGCTGGTCACGCCCGGGATGTTCGCGAGGTTCGTCTCGATCGGCGTCGTCACCGCGCGGGCCATCGTATCCGGGCTGGCCCCCGGGGCCGCCGCGGTCACCTCGATCACCGGAAAGTCGACGGCGGGTAGCGCCGACACCGGCAATCCCTGCAGCCCGACCAGGCCGGCAATGACAAGTGCCACCGCCAGCAGGAGGGTCGCCACCGGCCGGCGAATGAACGGGCGCGCCAGTTGCATCGGGCCGACGTGCGCTAGAATGCGAGAGTCGAGGTAATCTTTACCGCCGATCCCCCGCGCAACCCATATTGTCCGTCGACCACGACCCGCTCGCCCGGCGAGAGGCCGCGCGCGATCGTCGCCAGACCTCCGGCGCGACCTCCCTCGACCAACTTGCGAAGCTTCGCCTTCGCGCGCCCATCGACGACGAAGGCGAACGGACCGTCGGGGCCCTGCTGGACCGCCTGGGCGGGCACGACGACCGCATCGGGCACTGTCCGCAGCAGCACGCTCGCCTGGACGAGCTGGCCCGGCCAGAGCGAATCGTCCGCGTTGGCGAACGTCGCACGCACCTGGAACGTGCCGGTGCTCGTGCTGACCGCGTTGTCGATGGACGTGATCGCGCCGCGCGCCAGGACTGCGCCGCTTCGCCCGTCCGAAAGCGTGACCGGCAGCCCCTTTTGCGACCCTGCCGCAACCGCCGTCAGCTCGCGCTGTGGAAGCGCGAACACGGCAGAGATCGGACGTTGCTGGACGACCGTCGCCAGCGGCGACCGATCTGCGCTGGAGATTAGATTGCCGGGGTCCGCCAATCGGAAGCCCATCCGGCCGGCGATCGGGGACCGGATCACCGCGTAATCGAGGTTCAGCGCGGCACGGCTGACGCCGGCACGCGCACCATCGACCGTCGCACGCACTTGTTCATATTCGGCGCGCCTTGCATCGACGCTGACTCGACTCGCAAAGCCTCGCTCGCTGAGCGTCTGCGCGCGTTCATACTCGATCTGCGCGTTGCGCAACCGCGCCTGCTCGCGACTGAGGTTCGCATTCGCCTCTCGAAGCGCGGCTTCGAAGGGTCGCGGGTCGATCCGGGCGAGCACGTCACCGGCCCGCACGACGTCACCTTCCTTGAAATGAAGCGATAGCAACTGTCCGTCCACTCGGGAGCGGATCGTGACCGACGCCAATGGCGTCACGTTGGCCGGTGCCTCGAGCGTCACGGCGAAGGGCCGCTGTGCCGCGATCGCGACGACCACAGGCGCAGCGATCTCGCCTGCCGCTGCCGCGTCGCGCGGTGTTCGAGCGAAGACCAGCCAGCCAAGGACACACGCCAGCAGCAGCCCGCCCAAGCCGATCGCGGCCAGCCCTTGGCGTCGCGCAGGCTGCGCCTCGAATGCCGCGACATGCTCTCCCGAGATGTCGTTCACCCGTCTGCTCCACAGGGCGGGGCGAAGGCCGGCTCGCACTCGGGAGGCTGGTTGTGAGCCGTCGTCATCGTCGCCGCGTCGCCGCTGCCGCTACGCACCAAGGCGACCGTTCGTCTCGGATTGGCCGCCTCCGCCGAAGACGACCGGATTGGACGGGCGCTCCGCTCGGCCCGCCATCGCGCGCGCATGCTCCAGCCCGACCCACGGCCACGCCGCGGCGACTTCGGCGTCATAGCCGAGGCTATAGACGGTCGCGGAGCGGGCGGCATCCGCGGCACGCGGCGCGAAGGTGCCGACGACCCGATCGACAAGCGAGGTGCTGATGCCGAAGTTCGTGCGGTCGCTGTGATGATGGTGGAGCATGTGGATGCGTCGCCGCCGCTGGAAGTAGCGGGTCCGGAAGCGCGCCGGCACATGGGCGGCGTAATGAACGACCTCGTAGATGAACGCGAACGGGATCAGGATCCCCGCCAGCGCAAGAAACGCAGCCCCGGGCCCGAACAGCGCGACGAAGGGGATGGCGAAGGCCAGGAAGACCGGCGTGAGCGTCAGCGGATTGGCGAGCACCATGTCGGCTCGCGCGGGATCGCGGTGGTGCCCATAGTGGACGCGGACCCAGAACCGGGCCGACACGCGCGACCGGAGGAAGCTGCGCATATTGTGCAGGACATATCGGTGCAGGCCATATTCGACGGGTGGGAACGCCAGCATCATGCCGCCAAGGCACGCCACGATGACCAACGGCGGCAGCATCATTGTCGCGATCGTGAGGCAAACCAGGACGGTAACCGCATAGCCGGTGAGCGCGCGCCGAAGCGGCACGATCGCCAGCAGCAGGGCCAAATCGCTCTTCGCGTTGCGATAGCGGCCCCAGATGGAGCCAGCCGCGCCTACCGACGGCGGCAGGCCGAGCGGGAGGTCAGGACGCGTCTGCATGTGCCGGGGAGGTACGCCACGCGCGCTCGACGAACCTCATCTTAGCTGCCCGCCCCCTGATCTGCCCCAGAGTTCCGCGCGTAGCTATATCCCGGAATGCGTGCAAGACCAGCGGCAACCGTGATTGCTTCAATTTCGTGGTTCTGATGAGGATCTTGCGGGCGAATAGGCAACTCGTTGTTGCTTGAGCTCGGGCATTAGCTAGTTCGTGGGCGAACTTTGGGACATTCCGGCCGCGGTCTCGCGCGGCAAGCCTCGCCCCGCTCCGGTTCGAGAAGCGCCCGGCCTATGGACCAGCCTCGCGCTCGCGCTTCAGATCACATGTCGAGAGGATCGCTGCCCCACACGACAGCGGCGCCCTGAATGTGTCGCGTCCTGCCCGCAAGCGGAACGGCTGCTTCGGTCGGCCGCGTGGGGTCAGCGGACCCGAGCAGCCGGTGTTACGACCCGTCGGTCTTGACGGGAACCGCCACACGGCGGTTCTGCTGCGTTAGCGCGGAGACGAATGCGCCCACCGCCAATAGCGTCCCGCCGAACACCACCCAGGCGTAGGCGGAAGCGGCGCTTACCGGCAGGACGCCGATCAGGGCGGTCCCGATGGCTGCACACGACATCTGCAGGAATCCGAGCAGCGCCGACGCAATGCCCGCACGGTCGCCGAACGGCTCGAGCGCAATCGCCGTGCCGACCGGATTCACGAGTCCCATGCCGGCAAGGAACAGCGTGACCGCGGCCATGAATGGTGCGGGCGCCGCTGCGCCGTTCTGGAGCAGCAGCCACAGCCCACCTGCCGTAGCAATCAGCAGGCCGGCCATCCCGACACGCGGCGCGCCCCAGCGGACGACCAGCCGGCCCGTCAGCAACCCGCTGCCGAACACGACCAAGACAGTGGCGGCGAAGAAGATGCTGAGGCCGGTACCGCTCAGGCCCATGTCCGTGATCAGGATCGCCGGCGCCGCGCCGAAGAAGCTGTAGAGGCAGCCGATTATGAGGCTGACGGTCAGGGCCGGAGAGATGAAGCGGGCGTCGAGCACAAGGTCGCGGTAGGTCCGGGCGATCGCGACCGGATGGGCCGGCCGGCGCCGTTGCAGCGGCAGCGTCTCGCCGGCGCTCAGGCGATAGTGCAGCGCGACCAGCACACCCGCCGCCGCCACGAGCACGAAAGTGCTCCGCCACCCGAACGCCAGCGTCATGCCGGTGCCGAGCGCCGGCGAGAAACCGGGCGCCGCCGCCATCGCGATCATCACCAGCGCCAAAGCGCGTGTAAGCTCGGCTCCGTGGTAAAGGTCGCGGGCGATGGCGCGGGCGAGGACGGATGCAGCGCAGGCGCCGAGCGCCTGTATCGCGCGACCGGCGATCAGCACCGGCAGCGACGGCGCGACCACGCAGACGATGCTGCCGACGACGAAAACCGCCAGGCCGCCGAGGACGAACGGCGCTCTCCCAACGGTGTCCGACAGCGGCCCGACGAACAATTGGCCGACCGCGAAGACGATGAAGAAGCTGCTGAGCGTCCACGCCAGTTCGCGCGGGAGCACGCCGAGTTCCAGCGCCATGGCCGGAAAGGCCGGCAGCATGATGTTGGTCGCGAGCGCGCCGAGCGCAGCCAGGCTCGCCAGCAGCGCCAATCGCCCTGTGGTCAGCGTGTCGCCCCGATCGGGATCGACCGCCTGCTCGATGCCGATCGGGTTCGTCACCTGCTCAGGCCTCCGGCCCGAACGCCAGGCCATTCTCCGCAATCTCGATGGCGAACGCCTTCATGGCCGGCTCCAGATACTCAGGATTGAAGGAAGCCGCGCCCGCGTCGTTCGACGTCGAACACGAGGAGCGTCGAGGTGGCCGAAGCGCAGAGCCGCCCCTCGCCGTCGTGGAGCGTCGCCTCTGCGAACGCCACGCGCCGCCCGCTCGAGACGACACGGCCCGTCGCCCGCACCGTGCCGCTCCGGTCGGTGAGACCCCGCAGGTAGGACACTTTGAGCTCCAGCGTGGTGTGCCCACGACCGGGACCAAGCGTCGAATGGACCGCGATGCCGCAGGCGCTGTCGAGCAGCGTCGCGGCATAGCCGCCATGGACCGCGCCCATCGGGTTGTAGACGCTGCGATCGGGCGTGGCCTCGAACACCACCTGCCCGCGTTCAACCTCGACAAGGTGAAAGCCCAGCTTTTCACCCATCGGCGCCTTCAACCCACCTGCCAGCATGGCGTGCAGCTGCTGGTATCCGTCCTGTGCCTCGTCAGCCATCGCGTTCACCACGGCTCATGAAAGGGCCGGACCTCGGCGAGGAACGACCAGGCGTCGCGGGGCTGATGCGCGAGGTGAAAGACCTCCGCGGCGATCGAGGTCGGCGAGATGAAGAAGTCATCTGCTGCATCGGGTCTCATCTCGCGCTGCCAGGGCACGTCGATCGAGGCGTCGATCACCAGATAGGCGACGTGGACGCCCTTCGGCCCCAAGTCGCGCGCGAGCGACTCCGACAGGATGCGCTGCGCCGCCTTGGTCGGCGCGAAGCCGGCAAAGGCGGCGCGGCCGCGCTGTGCCGACGTGTTGCCGGTGACGATGATTGCGCCTTCACCGGCTGCGACCATCGAGGGCGTCGTCAGCCGCGCAAGGTGAAACAGCGCCATCGTATTGATCTCGAAATTGTGCTGGAGCGTCTCCGGCGCGATCTTGTCGAATGTGCCGAAGGCACCGCCGACAGCGTTGTGGATCACCACCCTGGGAGCGCCGACCTGTGCGATCGCGCGCTCCAGGGCTTCGGCGTTGCTGACGTCGCAGGGGACCGCGATCGAGTCCGGGATGTCCTGCTCCAGCGCCGCGAGCCGTTCCGCGTTACGGGCGAGCATCGCCACGCGGTAGCCGCCGTCAGCGAAGCGGCGAGCGACGGCGGCGCCCGTGCCCGGGCCGACGCCCGTGACAAGCGCAAGCGGCTTGGCCGGATCGGTCATGCCGCTGTCTCCAGCCGCGCGAGTTCCTCGCGCACGAAGTCGAGCCGGTCGTTGCCGAAGAACATCGCGTCGCCGACGAAGATGGTCGGCGAGCCGAACACGCCGCGCTCAACGGCCTCGTTGGTGTTGGCCTCGAGCTGCGCCACAATATCGGGCGCGTCGATCCGGGCAGCGAGCGACGAGGTGTCGAAGCCCGCGTCGCCGAGCGCCGAGACGATGGCCCCGGTCGTCGCCAGGGTTTTGCCCTCGCTCCAGATCGCGCGATACAGCGCCGACGTAACGTCGGCCGCCACGTCCGGAGTCGCCGCCGCCAGCACTGCCCGGGACAGGGCGTCGCCGTCGTTTGCGCGCATGTCGGACGGGTTGAGCGGCACCCCGTACCGCTGTGCCCAACGGGCCAGGTCGACCCGCGCATAGCGGCCCTTGGCGGCACAGGTGATGGTGGTCGGGACGTTGCCGACCCGTTCCATCACCTTCAGAATCTGCATCGGCCGGAGCGCGATCTCGACGTCCATCTCGCGCAACTGGGCGAAAGCGAGGTAGCTGTAGGGGCTGCGGAAGTCGTAGAAGAACTCGACTGGCTGGGTCATCAGTCTGCTCCTGTGCTGGACTGGAGAAGGCGGCGGACGGTCTCGTCGGCGCCGGGGCCGGGCCGAACCCGCGCCCGATCCAAGGGGACCGGCAGACCGGTCTCGGCATCGACCAGCGCCAGCACCAGCGGCCGGCCGGTCTCGCGGTCGACCATCTCGACAGAAGGCTGGCCGAAGCCACTCGCGTCCCAGCGATCGCCCCATTCACGGAGCGCGACGCTGACCTTCCACAGGTCGCGTCCCTTGGGTGTGAGCCGGTATTCGTCCCGGGGCGGGCGCTCTTGATAACGGACGCGCTCGATGATGCCGGCGGCTGTCAGATGCTTCAGGCGCGCCGACAGCGTCGCGGCGGGAATGCCGGTGCTCGCGCGCAGATCGTCATAGCGGCTCAGGCCCAGCGACAGGTCGCGGATCACCAGCAATGCCCAGCGATCGCCAATCGACTCCAACGCACCCGCAATCGAGCAGCGCATTCCTGCGAAGGACTTTAGCTTCATCCGGCGCGCCTCTCGTGACTTCAATGATTGAAGTAACATCGCTGACGGCGATAAGCAAGGCGGACCCGCTACCGACCGGTCACGACGCGGCTGCCGAGAGCGACCGTGCGGCAGCTTTCGGGTCGCTGAGAAGGGCTCGAGAGCGCCCGGACGCCTACGGGGCTGCCACCGCCCTCAGTTCATTTCTCAACGCGGCCTGGTGCCGAGGTGCGAGTCGAGGAACTTCCAGATCACGTCGAATGTGTCTTTCGACTCCGGGGCGTCAGGCGCGTTCCACGGCGTGCCGTGCCCCCAACCCTCGATCACGTATAGATGGCTCTCGACGCCGGCCTTGAGCAGCTTGGCGTGGCTCGCGACCACATCGCTCATAAGCTGGTCGCGCGTCCCCGTAATCAGCAGCGACGGCGGGAACCTGGCCAGGGATGCCGGAGAGACGGCAGGAGTGACCAGGGGGTCCTTCATGTCCGCCCCCTGGAGATAACTCTCGGCCGGCATGGGATTGGGAGTGGCGAGCGGCGTCGCATTGAGCAGCTTGGCCGTGACGGTGGAATCGCCGGGGCGCAGGAAGTCCAGCGCCGCGCAGAACATGCCGATCGCTCCGGGGCGGGGCAGATCATGCTTCTGGAACCAGACTATCGACTGGCCCGTCAGGACCCCTCCGGCGGAACAACCCTGAATCGCGATATTCTCGGGCCGATAATGTTTGAGCAGGACGGAATAGACCGCGGCCACATCCTCGCTGGCCGCGGGAAAGCGATGTTCCGGACCCTGCCGATAGCGCACCGACACGACCTTGATTTTGCCGACCCCGGCGACCGGAACTGACTCGATCAGCCCTCCGATGCCTTCGCCGACCATGAACCCGCCGCCGTGAAGCACGATGACCACACGGTTCTCATTCCTGGCGCCAACCCCGCCTTTCGGCTTGACGACGTCGACGGCGACCCCGCCCATTTCCGTGGCTTCGATCTCGACAGGATGGATCGTCTTCCATTGGTCCAGGTAAGGCTGGAGATACTCGTCGAGCATCGCGCGGTACTGCTTGATATCGCTCGCGGCGGGGAACTGGTGCGCAAGGAAGGCTGAATAGGCGGCCTTCCCCTCCGGGGAGAGGTAACTCGACAGCGGAATGCGCAGAGTATCGGTTCCGGTGATGGTCCCGTCGGCATCGACGGGCAGCTTGCCCGGCGCGCCTGGCTTTTCTCCATGACCGCGCACCTGCGCGGTGGCACTTGGACGATCCACGACGGCCCTGGTCGCCTTATCCCCCGACACGGACGCAACCGGTTCCGCGTGCGCCATCTGCCCGGCGGTAATGGCGCCGGCCATCATCAGCGTTCCTGCGAGACGTAAGCTCAAGATGCTCTCCTCCGGCCGGCCGCTGATCCGCAGCTATCGGCCGACTAAGCACGCTCGCCGCTGCAAGCTTAAGTCTCTCGAGAAACACATCGCAGCCGCGATGTTCGCATCGGCGGCGACAGACGCGTCGGGTCCTAAGGTCCGGGAACCGCTGCTTTCCGCCGGCCACAGATGCCCGCTGGGGCGCGCCTTGCCTGGGTCCGGCAGCCATGCGCAGAGACATCGGCATTGCGATGTTGCACGGCGGTGCATTGGCGGGGTCCTCGGAACCGATAATGAAAGGCGCGACGGCACAGATCGGTCACGCGAAGAAAAAAACCCGGGAGAGAGACACCATGAGGGCTGCTAAACTTCTGGCATTCGCCAGCCCCATTGCGCTGCTTACGAGTGGTACGGCGCTGGCGGAAGAAGCCGCGCCGGCCGAAGCGGTCGCGGAGAACGCCGCGAACGACGACATTCTCGTGACTGCTCGCCGTCGCGAAGAAAATCTGCAGGACGTGCCGATCTCGATCACCGCGGTGGCCGGGGAAGATCTGCGACAGCGCGGCGTGGTCGATGCATTGGACCTGCAGTATCAGGTTCCGTCGCTGTCGGTGACGAGCGCCGGTGCCAATCGTTCGGCCCTTGCATACGCCATTCGTGGCCAGCGAACCAACGAGACGCAGCTGCTCACCGACCCGCCCGTCGGGACTTACTTTGCCGAAGTGGTCATGCCCCGCGCCGTTGCTTTCGGCGCGTCGTTCTACGATCTGCAGAACGTCCAGGTGCTCAAGGGCGTGCAAGGCACGCTCTTCGGGCGGAACATGACCGGCGGCGCGGTGCTCATCGAGCCCAACCATCCCAACCTGCGGGACTTCCAGGTCGAGGCGATCGGCCAATATGGCAACCTGGACCTCGTGGATGTGTACGGGATGCTGAACATCCCGGTCGTGCAGGACAAATTCGCTGTTCGCGTTGCCGGCAAGTATCGCGATCGGAAAGGCTTTACGACCGACATCTCCACTGGTCGGGATTACGATGACCAGAACTTCCACTCATTCCGGGTGTCCGCCGAACTGCAGCTCGACCGGCTGACCAGCTTTCTCGTTTTCGATTACGTGAACCAGAGGCAGAACGGCACGGGCACCAAACTGATCGCCTATTCGCTTACCGACCCTCGCAATGGCGGGCCGACCGTCTTGGGACGCATGGCGGGCGCCGCGGCCTTCTTCCCCAGTGCCGCCGGCGCACCCCTGCCGAACGTGCCCGCGGTCCTCAACCGCACTCTCGCACTCGGCCGCTACCAGGTCGATTTCGGCAACTTTGGCGTCGGCCCGCTTTACACGGATCAGGTCAGAAGACTTAAGGACAACAGCAAGAACTGGGGCATCACCAACAAGACGACATTCGACGTCGGCGATGTCACGTTCAAAAATATCTTCGGCTACCGGAAGATCGAAACCGACGCTGTCGGCGACTTCGATGGCTCCCCCTTGGCGCTTCTCCAGCCGCGTCAGCTGAGAGACATCAACAATCTCAGCGAAGAATTCCAGATGCAGGGGAGGCCTTTCGGCAACAACTTCGATCTGACCCTCGGCGCCTATTATTTCCGCGAATGGGGCACCGACGGGCAGAGGAGCTCGAATTTCCCGCAGATTACCGCCATTGGCTTTGCGTCTGCGACACCTCCGTTGGCATCCTTCTTCCTGTCGCGGCCGGCACAATTCTACGAACAGTCGGTGATCGCCGACGCTGAGGCCAGCAGCTGGGCGGTGTACGCGGCCGGCACGCTGCGGATCAGCGACCAGTTCTCGCTCTCGGGCGGCATTCGCTACAATAACGACTATCGCAAGGCCATTCGCGAGCCCTTCTATACCACGCTCGCAATCCCGGGGACGCCGATCGCGCAGCCCTGTTATTACAATGCCCTTGGCGCGCTGAGCCGCGCGAACTGCGCGCGGACCGCGATCGCCAAGTTCGACGCGGTCACCTGGGACCTCACGGCCCAGTGGCAGCCGTCCGCCGACACGACGGCCTATGTCTCGGCGCGCAAGGGCTATCGTTCCGGCGGCTTCAGCCTTCGGGCGACCAGCGACGTTCTCGCCGCCCCGTTCGAGCCCGAGTTCGTCCAGGAATACGAAGTCGGCGCGAAGAACATCTTTCGTCTCGGTGCAGGCCGTCTGACCACCAACCTGGCAATCTTCTATCAGGACTATACCGACGTTCAGCGGCAGAACGTCCTGATCGTGAACGGCCAGGTTGCCACGATCGTGACCAATACGGCTGCGCAGCGCAATTATGGTGGCGAGTTCGAGGCCTCGCTGGCGCTGAACAACGGGCTCAGCCTCGATTTCAACTACGCCTATGTGAAGAACGAGATCGTGAAGGGCGACAACGGGATTTTCCCGCAGACCGGCGTCCCCAAACACCAGCTGGGTGGTAACGTGACCTACGTTCGGGATGTCGGCTTCGGCACGCTGAACGCCAACGCGAATGTCACCTATCGCAGTGACGTGCAGCTGGACGAGTTCGATGTCGCCGGCCTGCAGAAAGGTTATGCGCTCGTAAATGCCCGCATCGGTGTCAATGACATCAGGGGGTCCGGGATCGGCGTGGCGCTTTGGGGCCGGAACCTGACCGACCATTACTACAAGGTCGGCGTCCTGTCCCTGATCAGCAACGGCCCCATCGTCAACGGGGTCAACCCCGGCGGCGGGCCGGGTTTCGGAAGCGCCATACTTGGTGAGCCGCGCACCTATGGCGTGGAGGTCTCCGTTCGGTTCTGATCGCGTAAAAATCGTCGGGGCGACTTGGAAGGGCGGCCATTGTGCCGCCCTTCTTCGTCGCTTCGATGATCATAGGCGGTGATCGGACCTCTCGTCGCCCGACAGTTCGGCGATAAGCTGCCGCTTCAGGATCTTGCCGGTCGTCCCCAACGGCAAGGCATCGCGCACGATGATCCGGCTCGGGCGCTTGTACGCGGCGAGCTTCGGCTCGATTGCCTCGGCGATCGCTGAGCTGGACAGGTTCGCGCCCGTCCCTGCCTGGCAGACGGCGACGACCTCCTCATTGCCATCGGGGAGCGGCAGTCCGATCACGGCGACTTGGATCAACCCAGGCACGGCGGCGATCACGTTCTCGACCTCGACGGGATAGACGTTGAAGCCATTGCGGATGATCATTTCCTTCGCTCGTCCGACGATGAAGATGGTGCCGTCGCCGCCACGCCGCGCGAGATCGCCGGTGGCCAGCCAGCCGCCCGTGACCAGAGCTGCAGCGGTCGCAATCGGGTCGCGGTAATAGCCCATCATCATGCCGCGCCCGCGCAGCATGAGTTCGCCGACTTCCCCATCGGCAACCGGCTTTCCTGCGTCGAGGATGGCAGCTTCCGTCCCCGGTTCGGGGAAGCCGATATCGGCGGCATCTCCGCCGATCCGCGCGACGCTGCGGGTGCCCGGCGCACATTCCGTCATGCCGTATCCGTTGGCCAGCGCGACTCCGAACAGATCCTCCACTCGATCCTTCAAGGACTGCACAAGCGGGGCGCCGCCCGCGCTCATATATGTGACACGATGCCCGCTCAGATCGATGCCACCGGCCCTTATATGGTCGCACAGCTGGGCGTAGACCACGGGCACGAAGGACATGTGGGTGGTCTGACCTGCCGCAATCGACGCGGCCAATTCGGGAACGGACAGGCGTCGCTGGATCGCCAGGCTGGCGCCGGCGGCCAACACGTTCATCAAGGTCGCGGTGCCCAGCACATGGGCCAATGGCGCGGCGCCGCTATAGACGTCGTCAGGGCCAGTCCGACGTGCCTCGGCCAGTGCGCGTCCCATGGAGATGAGCGATGCGTGGCTGTGCATGACGGCTTTCGGCACGCCCGTCGTGCCGGACGTGAAGATCAGCAACGCGGGCTGCGCGGTCCTGTCCGTTGCCACAGGCTCCGGTTCGGGTTCGCGATCGACAGCACTGGCATGCACCGCCCGACCGGTCACACCGGCGAAGTGCAGCGCATTCGCGGTATCTGCCTGCTCCCGTGCGGCATCGGACGACCCGGCATCGTAGAGCACGATCCGCGGTTCGATGCGCTGTTTGAGGCGGGCCAGCTCGGCGCTGGGAAGCCGCGCATTCGCCAGCGCCGGCCAGGCGTCCAGCCGCTGCGTCGCCAGCATGGCGACGATCGTGGAGGTCGAGTTCTCCGAAACGATCAGCACGCGGTCGCCGCCGACGACGCCGGCATCGGACAGGAGTGCGGCAAACCGATCGACCTCAGCCGCGATCTCACGGTAACTCCATCCCCGGCCGTCCTGCGCCAAGAACGGCGCGTCGGGCCGCTCGCGCGCATGTCGATCGAGAAGCTCGTGGATGCGGCGCGGTTGCGGATCGGAGTTCATTCTGGCCGAATCTCTTTGACGTTCGTCTGGTGGCCAACGCTGCGCGGGTCCCCAGGACGTGTCGAGCCGCACTTCGCTGGACATCGCGGATACGATAGGGCCGTCGGCAAGATTGCAGCCAAGGATTGATCCCCCGCACAGCTTGACAGTCGCTGGGCGAGCGCCGGCCAGTTCAGGGTGAGGGAGGGATTGATGTTCGAGGACGACGGGACCGGCATCCACACCTCTGGTCTCCGCATCACCTCGGACCTGACCATGCCGCGGGTCGTGGCTCATGTCGCCGCACGGTTCGGCGACAAGCCCTTCGCGATCGGCGAAGACGGGCGGGTGACGAGCTTCTCGACGTTCGGGGCGCGGGTCGCGGGCCTGGGGGCACGCCTGCTGGACTTGGGAGTGCAGCCCGGCGATCGCGTGGCGATCTGGGCACCGAACAGCGTCGAATGGATCATCGCTGCGACCGCAGTCGAGTGCATCTCCGCCATCATGGTCCCGGTCAACACCCGGTTCAAAGGTGTGGAGGCGCGCTACGTGCTGGAGACCGCGCGCGCCACGGTGCTCTTCACGTGCGGCGAATTCCTCGGCATCGATTTCCTCGACATGCTCGGCGGTGCGACGGGCGGGCCCGCGATCGATCGGCCCTTTGCCGAACTTCCGCACCTCGCGCATGTCCTCCGGATGGACGAAGCCGACTTCGCCCCGGCACAGGTGACCGCGACGGCTCGCCAGAACTATGTCGAGGCAGCGTCGAGGGTCACGCCGGCGACGATCATCGATATCCTCTACACGAGCGGCACGACAGGCTATCCCAAAGGGGCCATGCACAGCCATGGCCAGGCCATCCTCATGGTCATGCTCTACAATCGTGCGAACGATCTGCGCGCCGACGACCGCGCGATCGTCGTCAATCCCTTCTTCCATAGTTTCGGCTATCGATCCGGCTGGATGTCCGCACTCGTCGCCGGCATGACCGTCTATCCCGTCTCCGTGTTCGACCCCAAGCAGGTGCTGGAGCTGATCGATCGTGAGCGCATTTCGGTTCTGGCCGGCGCGCCCGCGATTTTTCAATCGCTGATCAACCACCCCGACCTCCGAAGCCACGACATCCGCTCGCTGAGGAGCGGCCATACCGGCGGGGCGAAGACGCCGCCCGATATCATCCGGGCCGGCTATGAGACGCTTGGCTTCGACATCTTCCTGACCAGCTACGGCCAGACCGAAGCGACCGCGCTGATCAGCACGAACCTGCCCGGTGATCCGCTCGACGTGATCCAGACGACTGTCGGTCGTCCACTTCCAGGGGTCGAGGTCAGCATTGTCGATCCGATCGGCCAGGCCGTGCAGCCCGGGGAGAGTGGCGAGCTGCTCGTCCGTGGCCCGCTCGTGATGCAAGGCTATTTCGAGAACCCCGCCGCCACATCTGCGGCGATCGACAGCGAAGGCTGGCTGCACACCGGCGACGTGGCCGTACAGCAGGCGGACGGTCGTTTGCGCATCCTCGACAGGATGAAGGATGTCGTGATCGTTGGCGGGTTCAACGCCTATCCCGTCGAGATCGAGCTGATGCTCGCCACCCACCCGGCGATCGCCGAGGTGGCCGTGATCGGCGCCGCCGACGACCGGCTGGGCGAAGTCTGCGCGGCGTGCGTGATCCTGAAGCCGGGCGCAACGCTGACGCTCGAGGAGCTGACCGCCTGGTCGCGCGATCGGATGGCGAACTACAAAGTGCCCCGCGCGCTGCATCTGTTGGACGCCTTCCCCCGCACGCCGCTGGGCAAGGTTCAGAAGTTCAAGCTGGCCGAGGCGATCTACGGATCGCCTCCGGAGACGGAAACGGTGCGCATCCAATGAAGACTCGCTTCACTGACCTGTTCGATGTCGAGCATCCGATCGCACAGGGGGGCATGATGTGGGTCGGTCGGGCCGAGCTGGTCGCGGCCGTTGCGAATGCTGGCGCCCTCGGCTTCCTGACCGCCCTCACCCAGCCCACGCCTGCGGCGCTCGCCGAAGAGATCGAACGCTGCCGGGGGATGACGGACAAGCCATTCGGCGTGAACCTGACCGTGCTGCCAAGCGTCTCGCCGCCGCATTACGCCGAATATGCGCGAGCGATCATCGACAGCGGAGTCACGATCGTCGAGACCGCGGGCTCGGCCAAGGCACGCGAGTTCATCGAGCTGTTCAAGGCGAGCCGCGTGCGCGTGATCCACAAATGCACGTCGGTGCGGCATGCGCTGTCGGCCGAGAGGATCGGCGTCGACGCGATTTCGATCGACGGCTTCGAATGCGCCGGTCATCCGGGCGAGGACGACATCCCCGGACTGATCCTGATCCCGGCGGCCGCCGACAAGGTCACGGTTCCGATGATCGCAAGTGGCGGCTTTGGCGATGGGCGGGGCCTGGTCGCCGCCCTCGCTCTCGGTGCCGACGGGATCAACATGGGCACGCGTTTCTGCGCGACCCGCGAAGCGCCGATCCATGCCAACGTCAAACAGGCAATCGTCGCCAATGACGAACGCGGGACGAACCTGATCTTCCGGTCGCTGCACAATACCGCGCGGGTCGGCAAGAGCGCCGTGTCCGATCGGGTGGTCGACATCCTCGCTCGGCCGGGTGCGACGTTCGCGGATGTCGCCGAGCTGGTCGGCGGAGCCAAGGGCCGCATGCTGCTCGAGACCGGCGACATGGAGGCGGGTCTGTTCTGGGCGGGACAGGTGCAGGGCCTGATCCACGACATTCCCACGGTCGCAGAACTCATCGAGCGGATCATGAGCGAGGCCGTCTCGATCATCGATCGCCGTCTTGCGGCCGTGCGTGCGGCTTAGCCGGCCGGCCTCACTTCAGGCTGGCGAAAAAGGCGAGGACGTCGTCCGCGAAGAGCTTCGGCTCTTCCATCGCTGCGAAATGGCCGCCGGCCGGCATCTCGCTCCAGCGCTGCACCGCATAGATCCGCTCCGCGTCGCGCCGGGACGGCCACGGGTAGAACTCCGCCGGGAAATGCGCGACGCCGACCGGCACGTCCACCCTGCCGGTGAACGGGCCGTCGCCGGCGATCCCCGGATAGGCCCAGATCGACGAGATGAAGGCGTCGTTGACCAGGTAGGTCATCAGGTTGGTGATCAGATGGTTCTTGGAGAAGCGGCGTTCGATGTCGCCGCCCGTATCGCCCCAGCCGCAGAATTTCTCCAGCATCCACGCGGCGATCCCGACCGGGTGGTCGTGCAGCGCCAGTCCGACGGTCTGCGGCTTTGTGCGATGCTCGTACATATACGCGCCTTCCTCGGCGAGCATGCGCCCGAGCGCCGCGCGATACGCCGCGGTGTCCTCGCGATCCTCCGGCCCTGGCGGCGGTCCCATGATGAAGTTGAGGTGGATACCATCGACGACGTCGCCATGTTCGGCGCCAAGCTGCACCGTGACGGCGGAGCCCCAGTCCCCGCCCTGCGCACCGAAGCGTGCATAGCCGAGCACCTCGGTCATCAGCGTGCGCCACATCGCGGCGACGCGACGTGCGCCGAGGGGAGACCGGGGCCGGCCGGAGAAGCCGAAGCCAGGCAGCGACGGGATGACGAGGTCGAGGCCGTCCGTCGCATCGCCACCGAAACGCTCCGGAAAGGCGAGCCGTTCGATCACGCTCTGGAACTCGACGAACGAGCCAGGCCAGCCATGCGTCAGGATCACCGGCGTTCGTCCCGATCCCGCCCCCCGCACATGCTGGAAGTGAACATCGATGCCGTCGATCTCGGCCGTAAATTGCGGCCAGCGATTGAGCTCGGCCTCGGCGGCGCGCCAGTCATACTCGTCGCGCCAATAGGCCACGAACTCGGCGAGGTAGGCGGCGCTGGTGCCCATCGCCCACCCCTCCCCGCCGTCTGGAGCATAGCCGATCCGCGTACCTGCCACGCGATCGGAGATTCGGTCGAGCACGTCATCGGGCACGGCGATCGCGAACGGCTTCGCCTCGATCATCTTGCCTCTCCCGGGACCTAGCCGATGCGGAGCGGCAGGCTGCGCCGGCCCCAGAAGTTATAGCCCACGCTCCGCTCGGCCGGACCGGCAAGCGCCACCTCGGGCATGCGCTGCACGAACAGCCGCAATACGATGGCGACCTCCATGCGCGACAGCGGCGCGCCGGGACAGCTGTGCGGGCCGGCTCCGAAGGCGAGATGCCGCGACACGGTCTTGATGTCGCGATCCAGGCGGAAGGTTTCGGGATCCTCGAACGCCTTGGGATCGCGGTTCGCGGCGCCATAGGCCATCATCAGCTTCTGTTTGGCGCCGATCTGCACGCCCGCCACCTCCACCGGGCACAAGGTGGTGCGGAACGTACCGAGCGTCGGGGCGTCGAAGCGCAGGCTTTCCTCGATCGCGACCGGGATCAGCCGATCAGGTTCGGCCTTGACCTGCTCCCAGCGCTCAGGCCGCTCCAGCAGACGCCACATGACATTGGTGATCAGCGACGTCGTCGTCTCGTTACCGCCGACCAGCAGACCCATCAACGCGATCCGCTGTTCGTCGCGCGTGAGCTTGCGGCCCATATAGTCGGCGCAGATCGCGTCGGAGATCCAGTCGTCGGGCAGAACCGTGCCGACATGATCGGGTACGGGCGTTTCGATGCCGGCAGCCGCGAGCATCGCCCAACGCTCGTCCAGAAAGCCGTCGAAGAAGGCGCAGACCCCCTGATAGACGTCCAGGAAGGCCTGGTTGTCCTTGCCGAAGGCGTTGTCCATCAGGGCGTCGGACCAATGCTTCAGGCGTGGATAATCATCGCCGGGGATGCCCAGCAGGATCGACACGATCCTGACCGGCAGCGGCAGCGCGAAATCGTCGTGCAGGTCGACCAATGGCCCCTTCGCCAGCATGTCGGTGAGCAGGCGCTCGGCAAGCGCCTCCACCTGCGGCTTGAGGGCGGTCAGCGATTCAGGGCTCAGCCGCTTCCGGAAGATCGCGCGGAAATGCGTGTGGCTCGGCGCGTCGGCGAAGAAGCCGATGGATTTCTGGAAGACGGGGGTGTTGCCATAGCGGTTCGAGAAGGTCTTGGGCGCAAGCAGCGCGCCGCGGATATCGTCATATCCGAACAGCGCCCAGAACGGCACCTCGAGGCTCTCGACCGGCGCGATCGGGCAGCCCGCCTGACGCCGGCGGGCATATTCCGGGAACGGATCGGCAAGCGATTCCGGAGAGGTTGGATCATAGGGCGACAGGCTTGAAGGATCGGTCATGGCTGTCCTGGCTCTGCTCATTCGTAACGGATGGTCATCCCGCCATCGGCAGCGATCGTCTGGCCGTTGACATAGCCACCGGCCGCGCTTGCCAGCATGATCACCACGCCCGCGATCTCGTCGGGTTCACCGACCCGGCCCACGGTCGAGCGGCTCAGCTCGCGCGCCAGTTCTTCCGGGTTGTCGATCAGACCGCTGGCCATGTCGGTGCGCGTCAGGCCCGGCGAAACCGTGTTCGCGCGCACGCCAGCGGCGCCATGCTCGACCGCGATGTTGCGGACATATTGCATCGCCAGCGCCTTGCTCAGCGTATAGCTGTGATAGATCCCGCTGCCGAAATGCGCGGCGATCGTGCCGATATTGACGATGCGCCCCCATCCGCGCTGCGTCATGCCGGGAAGCAGCCGTTGCGACAGGAAGTGCAGCTGCCCGAAATTCCCGGCGACGGTCTTGTCGAGCACCGACTGGCTCATCTCGGCGCTCGGGCCGACATGGATATGTAAGCCGGCATTGCAGACGAGGATGTCGATCGCGCCGAACGCTGCCTCGGCCGCATCGGCCAGCGCAGCGAGTTCGTCTTCGCGAGTGATGTTCGCGGCAAGCGCAACGGCGCGGCCCCAGCCATCTGCGTGGCGCGCGTTGATCGCGCCGGCGACAGCTTGGGCAGGCTCGATCCTGCGACCGGAAATCACGACGTTCGCGCCATGCTGCGCCAATCGCTCGGCGATTGCGCGGCCGATGCCGCGGCTCGATCCCGTCACGAGGGCGCATCGACCGGACAGATCGAACAGCGTTTCACCGATCGGGACGGTCATCGCTGGCTCCGCTTCTGTCGATCGATCAGATCCTGAACGATACGGCGATGATCGGGGCCCTGCGTCTGTACGAATTGTCGCGCGATCGTCGCTTCCAGGACGCTGTCCATCATCGCCTTGGGATACATGTTGAGGATCGCCTTGGAGCCTTCCAGCGCACTCCGCGGCTGCTGCGCGATCCGCTGCGCCAGATCGCGTGCCTGGGGCATGAGCTGGTCCGGCGGCACGGCGCGATTGGCGAGGCCACAGGCAACCGCGTCAGCCGCCTGGATGCGATCCCCGGTGAAGATCAGCTCCTTCGCCTTGTGCATCGCCATCAGGAACGGCCAGGTGATCGAGATGCCGTCTCCCAGCACCAGCCCGACATTGACATGCGGCTCGGCGAAGAACGCCGTATCCGCCATCAGCACGATGTCCGACAGTGCGGCGATCGTCGCTCCGAAGCCGACCGCGGCCCCGTTGACTGCCGCAATCACCGGCACCGGCAAGTCGAGCATCGCTTTGATGAACGCCCGTCCATTGTCCATCGTCTGGCGAGCGACGTCCGGGTCCGTGGCCGTGCGCGCAAGATGCTGGAAGTCACCGCCCGCGCTGAACGCCTTGCCTGCACCGGTCAGGATCAGGACACGGACGTCCTGATCCTCCCCGATCGCGCGCGCCAGGCGCGTCAGGCCGAACAGCATCGCCGTCGAGGCCGGGTTGCGATCGTCAGGACGATTGAAGGTGACGATACGGATCGCGCCATCCGCCTCGACCATCAGCTCATCGGGAAGGTCGTACACTGTCGCCCGGCTCCAGGATGGCGGCGCTGGAGGCGCCGCAGCGATGCGCTACCATGGCCGATGGCCCCGCTCCACGCTCCGGATCGAGCATCGCAAGGCCGATACCTTGCTGTCGCGGCGGGCCCGGCATCGACGCCCGTTCGCCGTCGGCCTAGTCGCTCATCAGGGAAGCGCAGCTCGGAGGGATCGACCTTGGCCAACGAAATCTTTCTCGTCACTGGCGCGACGGGCGCGCAGGGCGGCGCGGTCGTCGACGCGCTGCTCGAGAAGGGCATGACTGTCCGGGCGATGGTGCGCGACCCCGCCTCCCCCGCCGCCCGACAGCTTGCCGGGCGGGGTGTCGAACTCGCCCGAGGCGACTTTGACGACGCCGCCAGCGTGGCCGAGGCGGTTTCCGGCGCGACAGGCGTCTTCTCGGTCCAGCTGCCGCCCGGTCGGGACGACGTCGGCAGCGAGTTGCGCACCGGGCGCTTGCTGGTCGATGCCGCGCGTGCGGCGGGCGTCCAGACCTTCGTCCATACCTCGGTCGCGAGGGCCGGCGATCAGACCCGCTTCGTCGACTGGGCGGAAGGCCGCTGGTGGCCCGACTATTGGAACAGCAAGTCCGGGGTCAACGATGCCGTAAAGGCAGCGAACTTCCCGCACTGGGTGATCCTGAAGCCGGCCTTCATGATGGACAACTTCATTCCGCCCAAATCGGCTTGGATGTTCCCCGGACTGCAGGATGGGATCGTCAACTCCGCGTTGCGGGCCGACACGCGCCTGGACCTGGTGGCGGCGGCCGATGTCGGCCGCTTCGCCGCCGCGGCCTTTGCAGATCCGGCGCGGTTCGACGGACAGGAGATCGATCTTGCCGCCGAGGCGCTGACGATGGGGGACGTGGCCGCGATCTTGTCCGAGGTCACCGGGCGCAGCGTTCAATCGCGGGCTCTGGATGGTGCCGGCGCGCGCGCCGCCGGCTGCAATCCGGGGCTCGTCGAGAGCCAGCAATGGGCGAATGTCGAAGGCTATAAGGTCGATCTCGCCCGGGCGAAGCAATGGGGTCTGCCGCTCGAAAGCTTCCGGGACTGGGCGCGGCGGCACCGAGACCGGTTCCCGTTCGACCCATCCTGACCGGCAGCGTCAGGGTGCTGCCGCTGCGGTCGAGCGGGCCCCTGCGGCTGCGCTTCGTCAGACATGGATCAGGCGTGCCGCGTCAGCCATTCGTCATCGCGCCGGCCAGTTCGGGATAGGTTCTCACCAGCGAGCCGAACAGCTTGCGCGCGGAATCGTCGGTCTTCTCCGGCACGATGAAGGACGAGCGATCGCAGATCTCGGGCATGCCCGACAGAACCGCCTCGAGCGTCATGTCATCTCGCTTGAACATCCGCCCTTCTGTTTCGGCCACGAACACTTCCCCGACATACCCGCCGCCGGTATGGAACATCCGACCGGTGACCGGACAGTCGCGGTGGCACAGCGCGGCGACGACCGTCGTGATCTGAGCCGGCGGTGCGTAGTCGGCGAGCGTCGGCGGAAACTTCTGCGCGATCGCATTCTCCGTCGCGGCGACCGGCGCCATCATGTTCACCTTGATGCCATGCTCCGCGCCTTCGTCAGCGAGGATCTTGACCAGCGGCATGAGCGCGCCCTTCGCCACCGAATAGGCCTGATCGCCCGCACGCCCGAAATAGCCCGCCGCTGAGCCCGTCATGACCACACGACCATAATGCTGCGCGCGCATGTGCGGCCAGCACGCCTGCGCCAGGTTCCAGCCGCCCGTCAGGTTCACGCTCATGATCCGTGCGAGGTCCCCAAGGGTCGCGTCCTCGAACGTGCCGAGCGGCGCGAAACTGCTCGCGTTGTGAATGACGACATCGACGCGGCCGAACTGCTGCATGGCGGCGTCGATCATCGCGCGTACGGCGGCGGGATCGGCGATGTCGCAAACCGCGGCAGTCGCGCGACCGCCGGCGGCCTTGATCTCCTCCACCACGGCGTTCGCCGGGATGGGATTGTTGGCATTCTGGCCGCGAAGGTCTCCACCAAAATCATTCACGACCACGGCCGCGCCCTGCTCCGCGAAAAACAGCGCATGCTGGCGGCCAATGCCTCGCCCCGCCCCGCTGATGACGACGACCTGCCCGGCAAACTGCTCCATGCCTCTCTCTCCTCGCGGCGCGGCTCGTGACCGTTCCCGTCGTTATCGCCGCTGGCGGCGGGGTTTTGAACGTGCCGGCACCGGATGCGCCGACAACACCGCATGCGCGATGAATCCCCGCGCCGCGTGCTGCTTGCCTAGCGCTCCCACGGCACCTGCCTCATGACGGCGCCGCGGCCCGGGTCAGAACCGGCGAACTGGCGCGGATCGGCAGCAGGATGAAGCCCGGTCGCGCGCGGGCCGGAGAGCATGAAGGGCTGAAAGGAGATTCGTCGTGGCGGTGGCCGAAACGCTGATTTGCCGGAACATCGGCATCCCGATGCGCGATGGCATTTCGCTTTCCTCGGACCTGTACGTTGGCACGCAGGCCGCGACACCGCTGCCCGTCATTCTGATCCGCACCCCTTACAATCGTGCCATGGTCGCCCCACGCTTCGACATCCGCCCCTTCATCGACCGGGGCTATGCAGTCATGTTCCAGGACGTGCGCGGCACCGGCCTGTCCGAGGGGATGCTCGTTCCGCTGATCAACGAGGCGGACGACGGCGCGGACACGATCGCCTGGCTCGTCGCGCAGCCATGGTGCAACGGTCAGGTCGGCACGACCGGCCCATCCTATATGGGCGGGACCCAGCTGCAATTGGCGGTCCGGCCGGCGCCGGGCCATGAGACCGGCTTCATCCAGGTGCCGGCGGCGAACATGTTTGGCCAGGGCCTGGTCTACGATGACGACATGATGGCACTCGAGACCGCGGCGCCCTGGGCTCTGATGATGGCGGCTGGAACGCTCGACCGCTTGCCGCCCGAGACGGCCGCGGCGATCCGCGCCGACATGATGGGACAAGAGGTGCCGTTTGCCACGTTACTGGCGGGGGAAGATCTCGTCAGGTTCCTGGGCAGCCACAGCCCCCGCACCCTGCCGGTCGCCCGTCATCTTCCCTTCTGGCAGGATTGGCTCGACAATCGCGAGAACCCGTCCTTCTTCGATCCGGCCGAGACCAATTCGCGGCTTGGCAACGTCACTCGCCCGCTGCTGCACTTCGCGGGCTGGTACGACCTGTTCCTCCGCAACGCGCTTTCGGCTTACACCGGCATCACCCAGCACGGCGCCACGCCGGAAGCCCGCGACGGACAGCGGCTGATCGTCGGGCCCTGGAGCCATGTCGCCAACCCGGACGTCCGCCAGTTTCCCGGGTCGGACGTCAACGACGCGGCGCTCTGCGCGGCCTGGATGGACCTGCAGCTGCGCGGCGAGAGCCACCCGCTGTTCGATCATAAGGTCATCATTTACGTCATGGGCGAGAACCGCTGGCGCGCCGAAACGCAATGGCCCTGTGCGGGTGCGGTGCGGACCCGCTTCTACCTGCACAGCCAGGGCGGTGCGAATGGCGTGGACGGCGACGGCACCCTCTCGACGACGCCAGCGGACGGGAACGAACCAGCCGATCGCTATCGGGCCGACCCCTCGGAACCGATCCTGTCGCTTGGCGGCCATGGCTTCAGCGGAGCAGCCGTCGACCAGCGCCCGAATGCGCAGCGTCGCGACATATTGGTCTATTCGACCGTGCCGCTGCCCTATGACGTCGAGGTCACTGGCCATGTCCGCGCAACCCTCTACGCTGCGTCGTCCGCGACCGACACCGACTGGTTCGTCAAGCTGATCGACGTGGCGCCCGATGGACAGGCGTACAACATCGTCAATGGCGGCGCTCGCGCGCGCTATCGACATTCGCGCACCGAACCGGTGCCCCTGACCCCCGGCGAGGTCGTCGCCTACGAGATCGATCTCCATGCGACCAGCAACGTGTTCAAGAAGGGCCATCGCATCCGCGTCGAAGTCTCGAGCAGCGACTTCCCGAACGCCGATCTCAATCCCAATCGGTTCACCGATCTGTCCCTTGCGACTTCGGACGATCATGTCGTCGCGGAACAAACCGTCTTCCATGACGCGGCGCGAGCGTCGTTCGTCGAGCTGCCGATTATCCCGTCCGATCGCGATCGGCAGTGGATCGACACCCCCTTTCCGCCTGGTCCGGGCGAGCAGGCCTATACACGGTACAGCGAGGCGATATCCGATCGTCCGCTTCGCGAGATCGGCCTGGCCGATCTGATCCGATAACGCCGCGTCCCCCGCTTGCCGGCCCTTGGTCAAGGGGGACATGGCCGGTCACTCGCGTGCCCCGATCAAGCCAGGCAGGAGTATTTGATGATTGAGCTCCAGACATCGCCGCGGGCGACTGCGATCGCTGAACGCGTTGAGCGTTTCGTTCGGGACGTCGTCATCCCCTATGAGCGTGACGAGCGCTGTACCGACCACGGTCCGAGCGACGAGTTGGTCGCAGAGTTGCGCGCCAAGGCGCGCGAGGCGGGCGTGCTGACGCCGCACATCCTGGACGACGGCTCTCACCTGACGCAGCGCGAGACGGCCACGGTGCTGCGCAGGAGCGGCCTGTCCCCGCTCGGCCCCCTCGCCTGCAACACCATGGCGCCCGACGAAGGCAACATGTTCCTGCTCGGCAAGGTCGGCACGCCGCAGCAGAAGGCGCGCTTCCTCGATCCGCTGGTATCGGGCAGCGCACGTTCGGCCTTCTTCATGACCGAGCCGGCCGAAGAGGGCGGCGCCGGCTCCGACCCGTCGATGATGCAGACGCATTGCAAACTCGACGGCAATCACTGGGTCATCAACGGCCGCAAGAAGTTCATCACCGGCGCGGTGGGTGCGCAGATCGGGATCATCATGGCCAAATCCGAAGATGGCGCCTGCATGTTCCTGGTCGATCTCCCCGATCCGGCGATCCGTGTCGTCCGCGTCCTCGACACGATCGACAACTCGATGCCCGGCGGTCACGCCGTCGTCGACATCGTCGACTTGCGCGTGCCTGCCGACCAGATGCTGGGGCAGAGCGGCGAGGGATTCAGCTACGCACAGATCCGGCTGAGTCCTGCCCGGCTCTCGCACTGCATGCGCTGGACAGGCGTCGCCCAGCGCGCGCATGAGATCGCGGTCGATTACGCGAACCGCCGCCACGCCTTCGGCAAGCCGTTGATCGATCATGAAGGCGTCGGTTTCATGCTCGCCGATAATCTGATCGATCTCAAACAGGCCGAGCTCATGACCGATTGGGCCGCGGACGTGCTCGACTCCGGGTCGCTTGGCACAGCCGAAAGCTCGATGGCCAAGGTCGCGGTCTCGGATGCGCTCTTCCGGGTCGCGGACCGTTGCGTCCAGGTGATGGGCGGCAACGGCGTATCCCGCGACACGATCGTCGAGCAGGCGTTTCGTGAGATCCGGGCCTTCCGGATCTACGATGGCCCGACCGAAGTGCACAAGTGGAGCCTCGCCAAGAAGATCAAGCGCGACTGGACGTCGCTCCAAGCGTGACCGAGGCCCACGCCGCCGCCATTCGGCACGGTCGCTCCGTCGCGCCTGCGATGGGGGCGTGCCGATTGCCAAGCCGGCCCATGCCAGGAAATAGCGGATCCAGGACCCAGAGGAGCCAAGCATGTCCCAGAACTTCCTGATCGACGAACCGGTCGAGGGTGTGCGTCGGATCACGATCAATCGGCCGGAGGCGATGAATGCCTTCACCTTTCCGATGTACCAGGAGCTTCTCGACCTGCTGACGGAGATCAAGTTCGATCCGCGCGTCCGGGCAGTGATCCTGACCGCGACCGGGCGCGGCTTTTGTACCGGACATGACCTCAAATCGGGCGGGGCACCGGATTGGGTGCCGGAGGGCGTCGGCAAGGCCTATCACGCCCGCTATGCGATGAGCGTGATCGCGTCGATTCCGGTGGCGATCCGCAATCTTCCCCAGCCCGTGATCTGTGGCATCAACGGCACCGTCGCGGGCATGGCGATGGCGTTCACGCTCGCCGCCGACATCTCGGTTGCAGCCAGCTCGGCCAAGTTCGTCAACTCGATCCACAATGCAGGGTCGGGCGCGGAACTGGGCATAAGCTACATGCTGCCCCGCGCCGTCGGCGTGCAGCGCGCGGCCGAGATGCTGCTGACCGCGCGTGCCGTGCTCGCCGACGAGGCCGAGCGCATCGGGCTCGTCCTCAAGACCGTGCCGGACGATGAGCTGCAGGACGCCTGCCTTGCGATCGCGCAGAACATCGTCGTCAACGTGCCGATGGGCATCTGGGTGACGAAGCAGGCATTGTGGGCGAACCAGCATGCCGGCAGCCTCGAGCAGGCGATCGAGTTCGAGAGCCGCGGCGTCTTCATTGCCCAGTCGATGGAGGACAAGACCGAGAAGCAGAAGGCGTTTTTCGAGAAACGGGCGCCGCATTTCACCTTCAAGTGAAGGGCCGACCGCGTTTCATCCGAGCGCCGAGGCGGCCGGCTGCAACAGCTCTCGCAACCGCTTGAGCTCTGCGGCCGCGCCGGCGAGCCGCTGGTCGTCCATGCGGCTCCTCAGCCCTCCGGAGCTGATCGCCCAATATCGCCGATTGTCGCCCTGGCCCTCTATGAGCGGGACGGCAGCCGAAGCATATTGGCCGTCGAACATATTGGGTCGGGTCACGAATCCCTCGTGCGCGAACTGGAGCCGAGCCGCCTCGACCCGCTCGCGCCGACGCGGCCATTCGCCGGGATCCCGCGCCTCCAACTGAGCCAACATGGCAGCATGTTCCTCCTCGGGGAGGACCGCGAGCACCGCTAGGCCAGCCGAACTCGACGTCAGGGTCGTGGCCCAGCCGACCGGCTGATTCGGCAGGACGAAATCACCCGTGCTTTGTTCGACCGACACGATCTCGATGCCCCGTCGGAGGCTCAGACTGATCGTGGCGCCGCTGCGCTCGGCAAGTTGTTGCATGTGGGGAAGCGCGATCGACGGCAGGTCCATCCCCTGGATCGCGGCGTAACCGAGCGTCAGCGCGGGCGCGCCGACCCGTAGAGCTGCGCCCCGACCCCGCACCAGGAAACCGCATTCGATCAGGGTCGCGCAGAGCCGCCAGGTCGTGGCCTGGCTGAGACCGACACGGCGGGCGATTTCGGACACCGTCAGCTCGACCCGCGGTCGGTCGAAGCAGCTGAGCACCGCCAGCCCTCGCGCAAGTGCCGTCACGAAGGGGCGGTTCTCGCCGTCCGGCACGCTCGCATCGCTCTTTGACATTCTCGCTGTTCCCTGATACTTATGCACTGTGCAAGTGACTTATTCACTATACGAGTAGAATGCAAGACTGGAGGATAGCATGGAAGCTTTCGACGCAGATGTGACCGCGGATTCCACGATCGACCCAATCGCCTGGCCGATGCATCGCGAGAGCAAGGACGATGGCTGGCGACCGCCTGCCGGCACTCGGATCATTTCGGTCGATGACCATGGGATGGAAGAGGAGCATCTCTGGGAGAACCGTCTGAAAGGGGCTGACAAGGCGCGCGCGCCGAAGCTCTGGATGGACGACGAGCAGCGGTGGCACATGACGGTCGACGGCATGAGCTATGACGTTCCCGGCCTCGAGTCCCATATCGGTGAGGGTCGTCCCGGTATGTGGGATCCAGTCGAGCGACTGAAAGACATGGATGCCGAGGGGATCGACACCTCGCTCTTTTTTCACTCGCGCGCCATGTCGCTGGTTCGGATGGAGGACAAGGCGTTCTTCACCCGGTGCATGGATGTGTACAATGAGTGGCTGGCCGAACTGTGCGCCAGCAATCCACGGCGTCTGGTGGGCGTCGGCATCCTGCCCACGATTTACCAGCCCGAGGCTTCCCGCGATTACATCCAGAAGCTGAAGGGTCTGGGCCTGAAGGCGCTCGAGATTCCCTCCGCGCCCAAGAACGTCCCCTATAACGCATCGGTGATGGAGCCGATGTGGGAGGCGATCGCCGAGAGCGGCATCCCGGTCATGTTCCACATCGGAGCTTACATGGAGTTCCGTGGGAAGGGCGCGACCGGGGCGAACCTGACCAAGAATCTGGGCCCCTATCGTCCGCTGTGGTCGCTCCTCGCCTTCTCGGGAATTCTGGAGCGCCACCCCGGCCTCAAGGTGGTGTTCTGCGAGGGCGGGACCGGTTGGGTGCCGTGGACGCTGCAGGATGCGGACAATGTCTACCGCACTTACGAGACCGAGATGAAGCCGAAGCTGTCGCAGCTTCCGAGCTATTATTTCCGCCGCCAGTGCTACGCTGCGTTCATGCGGGACGATGTCGGGCTGAAACTTGCCCGTGAATATGATCTCACGGACAACATCGTCTGGTCCTGCGACTATCCGCATGGTGAGAGCGTGTTTGGTGAATCCCGCAGCGAGATCCGCAAGATCTTCGACGTGCTCGGCGAAGAGGATGCGAAGAAGGTGGTGGGTGGCACGGCTGCCAAGCTCTGGGATCTCTGACCCGAACGGCGGCGGCGGGTGCTCTCCTGATGAGAGCCTCGAACTCTAGATCGGGAGGGGGCAGGTGACGCGTTGCGTCATCTGCCCCCTCTTTCGTGCCGGGGAAGTTACGTCCGCTCGATGCTCGCGACCGGCTCACTGACGAGCCGTTGCAGGAGATCGTGCAGCAGCGCCATCTCGTCCGGTGCGAGACGGCTGTCGAGCTGCAGTTGCGTCGCCTGCGCAACCGCGATCAACTCGGTCAGCAGACGGCGCCCACTGTCGGTGAGGTGGAGGCAATCGCCTCGCTCGGCGATTTCTCCCCGCTCGATCATCCGGTCGATCGCCTGCTGCGGGAGTTCGACCCCGCCGCGCGCGGCGCGCGCGATGAGAACGGATCGACCCACGCCTTCGCCCAAACCCAATGAACTGATCACGGTATAGTCGGAGCCGCGAAGCCCCCGCTTCCGATACTCGCGGCGCACATCGCCAAAGGCGACATGATGCGCGAGGCCGAGAAGGTGGCCGGTGAAGTATCGGGCGAACTCCCCCTCTGCCGCATCGCCCGCTGGCTGGCCGCGCTCTCCGGGTGGGATGATGCGGCTGTAGCGGCCGCCATGGAAGACGAGTGGTGGAACGGCCTGGAGCGTGAGATCCACCACCTCGCCGACGAAGATCGCGTGGTCGCCCCCCTCATATTCGAACGTCGCCTTGCAGACGAAACGCGCCGCGCAACCCTCCAGCAGGGGGATTCCGCCGGGGCCATGGCTGATCGTCAGGCCAGCGAATTTGTCCACCCCGCGGGTTGCGAAACGCGCCGAAAGCTCCTTTTGTCCGGCGGCAAGCACGTGCACCGCCCAGTGTTCCGCAGCGCGAAACGCAGGGAAGCTGCCGCTACCGAGAGAGAGGCTCCAGAGCACCAGCGGCGGATCCAGCGAGACCGAATTGAAACTGTTGGCGGTCAGTCCGATTGCCCTGCCTTCGGGGTCGCAGGTGGTGACGATCGTGACACCGGTCACGAACGAGCCGAGCGCGTCCCGAAACAGCTTCTTGTCGATCTGGGCAGGCTGCATGAGCCATTCCTTTCAAAAACCTTCAAAGCGGATCGGCCGTCAATCCTGGCGCCTTCTGCGAAGGATCGTCGTTGCGGTGCCTGCGGCTCAATCGCGGCGGAGAGCTCGCAACTCGATCACGCCGTCGCCGAACGGCTCGTCACGGTTCTTCAGCGCCTGCTTCATGCCATGCTCCTTCATGTCGGCCTTGAAGCCCGTGCGACGCGGTCCCGTGCTCAGGTGCGCGCGCGCGTCCATCTCGATCGCCAGGCGTTGCACCGTGCGCATGCCCATCTGTTCGAGTGCGATGTTCACAATCCGCTTGTGCGCAGCGTTCAGCTCGGGATCGGTCAGCGCGACCCGCGCCGCGAGAGCCATGACATAATTGTCCAGTTCGTCGGCGGGCACCGCCTCCATCACCAGCCCGACCCGTGCGGCATCGATCCCGCGCAGCGCGTCGCCCGTCATCAGCAGTCGCTTCGCCCATTGCGGACCGACATGATAGGTCCACATGTGCGCCGGCGGCGACCCATTGGCGCGCGTCGCGGGAAAGCCGATCTTCGCGTCTTCGGCCGCGATCACCATGTCGCACCGAAGGGCGATGTCGGTTCCGCCGGCCAGGCAGTTGCCCTGCACCTTCGCGATGACCGGCTTGTGCACATCGTAGATGACGTCGGGCAGCGTCTGGAACCGCTCCATGTTCCAGGTATCGTTGTCGAAGCTGCCCGCGGACGCGCGATACGGGATGGACGGGTCAGGCCCGGCGCCGTCGTCGTCATAGCGCTCATAGGCAGTGATGAGATCGTAACCCGCGCAAAAGTCCTTGCCTGCGCCTTGCAGAACGATGGCATGGATGTCGTCCCGCGCATCGGCCTCCAGCAGGGCGTCGCGCATCTCCGTCACCAGCAAGTTCGACAGCGCGTTGCGCTTCTCGGGGCGATTGAGCGTCACGACCGCGACGTTGCCGACCACATCGAACAACACCGATTTCGGATTGCTGAGAAACCTGCCGCGATATGTTTGCATCTGTCTCTCCGGAAAACGGTGACCTGGGTCAGCTGCCCGCGACACGACGGACGTGGAAGTCGACATCGCCGTAAAGCTTTTCGATCAACATCAGACGGCGGTAATGGTGACTAATCTCATATTCGTCGGTCATGCCGTAGCCGCCATGCAGCTGAAGCCCCTGGCGCGAGACCAATTGCGATGCCTCCTTGACCGAGATGCTGGCCAGCGAAATCGCTCGCTGGCGTGCGGCGGGTTCGGCGTCGATCGCGGCAAGCGCCATATAGAGCGCGGACCGTGCCTGGTGCGTCGCCACGAACATGTCCGCCATGATGTGCTGCAGCGACTGGAACTTGCCGATCGCCTGACCGAACTGATGGCGTTCCTTGATGTAAGCGGAGCAGATGGAGAGGCAGGACTCCATCGAGCCGACGGCCTGGGCGAGGAGCGAGATCGTCGCACGATCGATGGCTTCGGCCAGCACCGCCCCGCCTCGCGCCGGCGGCACGATCACCGCATCAGCCTCCAGGGACACGCACTCGAAGGCGATATCCGCAGCACGGGAGCCATCCAGCAACGGATAGGTCGCGGCCGTCAGGCCATCGGCCTGTGCATCCACGGCGACGATGGCCATCCCCGCCTCGCCTTCGATGGTCGCGGTGACGAGGTAAGCGCCGGCAGACGGTGCATCGATCGCCAGGATCTTCTGACCGGTCAGGATCAGCCGGTTCCCCTGGCGGGCCAAGCGGGTCGCGCGCGGCGCGGCATATTCGTACCGCTCGCCCGGTTCGTCGTGCGCGAGCGCGACACGAAGCTCGCCCGCGGCGATCCTCGCCAACGCCGCGCCGTGGTCGCCGTCGCCCTGGGTATAGACGTGCGCGGCAAGCACCGCCGTGCTTGCGAACGGCTCGACCACCAGCCGCGCACCCAACGCCGTCGACAGGACGGCCATGTCCTCGATCGAGGCGCCCAGTCCGCCCTGCGCCTCGGGAATGGTCAAGGCGAGCCAGCCGAGTTCCGCAAAGGCGGCCCAGGCTTCGGCGTCCAGGCCGCGGGCGTCGTTGCGCGCAGCTCGGCGATGTTCCAGCGTGAAGCGGTCGCCAAGGTAGCGCTCAGCACTGTCGAGCAGCATGCGCTGCATGTCGGAGTGGTTGAAATCCATGGCGTCCTCAAAGGCCGAAGGCGAGCTTGGCGATGATGTTCTTCTGCACCTGCAGCGTGCCGCCGAAGATGGTGGCCGCGCGCTGACCCAGCGCCGCGCCCACACGCCCGGGGACATGATCGGGCCATAAGGGTGCTGGCTCGCGATCGTCGGCTTCGACGGCGAAGAGCCGCATCGCCTTTGCGCCGAGCATATCGGTCTGAAGCTCCGTAATCGCCTGTTGCAGACGCGATCCCGCGACCTTCAGGACCGACGCGACCGCCGTATCGTCATAGCGATAGTCTTCGCCGGCGAGTGTTCGCAGCACCGACCATTCCAAGGCCGTGACGTCCGCCTCCAATCGAGCGATGCGTCCCTGGAACACCGGATCGTCAGCCAGTCCTTCGGCGTGCGCAATGTCCTTGGCACGACGGATCTCACGCTTGTTGAAATAGATGAAAGAGCTGGTCGTCCGCTCATGATCGAGCAGATATTTGGCATAGGTCCAGCCGCCGCCGGGGTCGCCGACCAGATTTTCGGCCGGCACCTCGACATTGTCCAGAAACACTTCGCACAGATCGGCATCGCCGTTGATCATCGGAATCTGGCGAATGGTGATCCCGGGCGACTTCAGGTTGATCAGCAGGAACGAGATGCCCCGCTGCGCCTTTACCGCCGGGTCGGTGCGCACCAGGAAGAACCCCCATTCGGCCGCATAGGCCGTGCTGGTCCAGATCTTCTGGCCGTTGACGATGTACGTGTCGCCCTCCAGCACCGCTTGCGTGCGCAAGTTGGCGAGATCGGACCCGTTACCCGGCTCCGAAAAGCCTTGCGCCCAGAGATAGTCGCCGTTGCGGATCGCGGGCAGGAATCGCTCCTTCTGCGCTTCCGAGCCGAAGGTGTAGATGACCGGGCCGACCATGTGCGACCCGGCCCAGGATATGGTCGGGGCATAAGCGGCGTCCAGCTCCTCCTGAAACACGAACAGCTGCATCGGCGACCAGCCAAGGCCGCCAAGCTCGGTTGGCCATTGCGGGACTGTCCAGCCACGTTTGGCCAGGATCCGGGTCCAGGCCAGCGTATCCTTCACCTCGCTTTGGATTCCGCCATAGGCGCGTTGCCGCGCTTCCATATCGGGTGGAAGATCTTCTGCGATCGCACGTCGCACCTCTTCCCTGAAGACGATCAGGCTTTCATCCGGCCGCAAATCCATTTCAAACCCTCGTTCAGATGCGCACCCGCCCTGGCGAGAGGTCCGCATATTTCGAAATGGCAGACCGGACCGTCGCGCTAAAGGGGCCGCCGCGGGACATCGCTCTTACGATTGCTGGTTCGGCGTCCAACAGCCCTTTGGCATCGCTGCCTTCAAGCTTTACCCCGGCATGACGTTTCGGCGAGCAGGAGCAGGCAATGGACGAAGTCACAAAACGGGGACTGGCGTTCTTCGACGACGTGATGGGCGAGGGGTCTGCTGAGGCCATGCGCGCGGCGATGGACGGCACCGGCTTTGGCGCTCCGATCGCGAAGTTGGCCGCCGATTTCGCGTTCGGCTCGGTCTGGGCGCGCGAAGGGCTCGAGCGCAAGCAGCGCAGCCTGGTCGTGATCGGCGTGCTGGTCGCGCAGCGCCAGTCCGGCGAACTCAGGAACCACATCCGCATCGGGCTGAAAAACGGCCTCACGATGAAGGAAATCGAAGAAGCGCTGATCCAGACGCTGCCCTATGTCGGCTTTCCCGCCGTATCGACGGCGTTGACCGCCGCTGTCGAAGTGCTGCGCGAACTCGGGCTGGACCGCGATACGCCGACGTCCGAAGAGCGTGGCTTGCTGTGATCGTGGCGTGATCGGGTTATGCCGCGTTGCGCCACCAGGCGCGCTGTCGGGCCCACCGCCCGCAATCCGCAAGGCCGGCGAGCCGAGGCACGTCCTGCAGGATCACCGTCCCGCTGCCGCTCCGGCCAGGAACTCCGCAATGTGCCGCGTGAAGCGCGCCGCATCGGCGCCGTTGATGACGCGGTGATCGTAACTCAACGACAGCGGCAGCATCTTTCGCCACGCGATCGCGCCGTCGGCGCCGCGGGACGGACGGTCCACAAGCCTGGTCACGCCCAGGATTGCGACCTCCGGCGCGTTGATGATCGGCGTGAACCCGGTGCCGCCGATATGGCCGAGCGACGTGATGGAAAAGCAGCCGCCGGACATCTCGTCCATGCTCAGTCCGCGCTCCCGCGCCTTGGCCGCGACGGCGGCAATCTCCCCGGCGATCGTCGCCTGGTCCTTGACGTCGCAGTCGCGAATGACCGGCACCAGCAGGCCATTGGGCGTGTCCACAGCGATCCCGATATGGTGATAGCGCTTGCGGTAGAGCGTCGTACCGTCTTCCGACAAAGAGCTGTTGAATATCGGCAGCGCCTGCAGTGCGGACACGCATGCCTTTACCAGCGCGGCGAGCGGCGTGACCCTGGCGTCCGGATGTGCCGCGTTCCAGGCCTGCCGCCGCGCCTCGAAGTCGGTGACGTCCGCATCGTCATGATGGGTGACGTGCGGGATGGTCGCCCAGCTGCGATGCAGAATCGTGCCGGTGATGCGCTGTATCTTGCCGACCTTCGCCGTCTCGACCGGGCCGAAGGCATCGAAGGGGCTCTCGTTTTCGCTCACTCGATCGTGCCCAGCAGGGTGCCAACCTCATAGGTTTCGCCCGCCGGCTTGAGGATACGAAGGGTGCCCGTGGCTGGAGCCTCGACTTCATTGGTCGATTTGTCGGCCTCGAGCGCGAACAGCGGCTGACCTTCGGTCACCTGCGCGCCGTCCTCGGCCATCCATTCGGACAGCTCGCCCTCATTCATCGAGAAGCCAAGTTTGGGCAGCAGTATTTCGGTTGCCATCAGAAAACCCCTTTTCCTTCAAAGGATGCCACGCACCGTCGCTTCGATTCCCGCCACCTGGGGCACGAACGCAGTCTCGAGCGGCTTGGAAAAAGGCACCGGACAGAATGCTGCGCCGATGCGCTTTACCGGCGCCTTGAGCTTGCCGAAAAAGGCATCGGACAGCTCCGCCGCGATCTCGGCGCCAACGCCGTGCTCGCGAACCGCTTCGTGAACGATCACCGCGCGCATCGTCTTTTCGACCGAGGCGAACACAGTCGCCCGGTCCCATGGCGCGATCGTCCGCAGGTCGATCACCTCGGCCTGGATGCCGTCCGCCGCGAGCGCTTCGGCCGCGGCGAGGCAATCATTGATCGTGCGGCTGTAAGTGACCAGCGTGACATCGCTGCCTTCCCGTGCCACCCGCGCCTTGCCGATCTCGACGCGCGACCCGCGCTCCGGGGCAGGCCCGGGCGTCCAATAGCTCGGCATGTTCTCGATGAAGAGAACCGGATCGGGATCGTCGATCGCGGCACGCATCAGACCATAGCCATCGGCCGGATTCGACGGTGCGACGACCTTGATCCCCGCGACATGTGCGAACCAGGCTTCGAAATAATCGCCATGCTGCCCGCCCGTGCCGAACCCGGCGCCCGTCATCGTGCGGATGACGATCGGCACATGGGTCTGCCCGCCCGACATGAAGCGCAGCTTGGCCGCGTGATTGACGATCATGTCCATCGCCACGGTGGTGAAGTTCATCAGCATGATCTCCGCCACCGGCCGATATCCGGCCAGGCTGGCCCCGATTGCCGCGCCCAGGATCGCCTGCTCGCTGATCGGCGTCGCCTTGACTCGATCGGTGCCGAACCGACTCGACAACCCCTTCGTCACGCCGACGATTCCGCCTTCCTGCTTGTCGCCGACATCCTCGCCCAGCACGAGGATGCGATCGTCATCCGCCATCGCATCGGCGAGCGCCATGTTCAGCGCCTGGATCATGGTGACCGGCTTGGTTTCGGTGTTGGTGTCGCTCATGCGTGCCTCAAGCGATTTCATGCGCGAAAACGTCGCGCTTCAGTTCTGCGACGTCCGGCAGATCGGCGGCGTAAGCCGCCTGGACGGCGGCGGCGATTGCTTCGGCGTTGGCGCGCTCGAGCCCGACGATCTCGTCTTCCCCCACACCGGCGTCGAGCAGGCGCTGCCGCAGGCGGGGCACCGGGTCGGCCGCGATGGCGTCGGCCTTTTCCGCCTTGTCCATGTAGCGGTCGGCATCGCCCATGACGTGCCCGTTGAAGCGATAGGTCAGCGCCTCGATCAGCGTTGGCCCCTCCCCGGCGCGCGCACGCTCGATGGCGGTTCGCGCGGCACCGTACATCGCCTCGGGGTCGTTTCCGTCGACGGTGACTCCCGGCATGCCATAGCCGGCGGCGCGCTGCGACAGCCGCTCCACGGCCGTCGAGTCCGCAAAGCTCGTATGTTCGGAGTAGAGGTTGTTCTGGCAGACGAAAATCGCCGGCAGCTTCCAAAGCCCGGCCATGTTGAGCGACTCGTGGAACGCGCCGATATTCGCGGCTCCGTCACCGAAATATGCGACCGACACGCGGTTTCTGCCTTCCAGTTGCGCGGCCCATGCAAGACCGGTCGCAATCGGCAGCGAGGACCCGACGATACCCGTCGTCACCATCATCCCCTTGGGCGGATAGGTCAGGTGCATCGTCCCGCCCTTGCCCTTGCAGCTGCCGGTGACACGCCCCGCCAGCTCACCCCACAGCTCGGGGAGCGGAAAGCCTTTCGCCAGCATGTCGTGCGTGCCGCGGTAGATGGTGCAGATATAATCCTCGTCGGTCAGGCTGACCGACAGCGCCGAGGGGACGATCTCCTGGCCGCGTGGGCTGTAATAGGGCGTAACCAGGCGCCCGGCCTTTATCTCCCGAATAACTTTCTCATCATTCTGCTTGATGAGGTCTGCGCGGCGGTAGATTTCGACCAGCGTCGCTGAATCCGGCTTCGGAGAATTATTCATCATTTCCTCGATTCAGGCGTCATTCCGAACGTGGCTTCGACGCAGCGCGCGCGAACCCCGGAGCGTTCAATCAGCGGCGGCGATGGTCACGCGCATCCCGTCCAGCGACTCGTCGAAGGTGATCTGACAGGAAAGGCGCGACCGCTCGTCACGGCTGTCAGAGCTGTCGAGCAGGTCGTTCTCGTCCTCGCTCATCGTCGGAAGGCGCCCGAGATATTCGGCATCGACATGCACGTGACAGGTCGCGCACGAGCAGCAGCCGCCGCACAGGGCGAGCAGTTCGTCGAAGCCGTTGTCGCGGATCACTTCCATCACCGACAGTCCGGCTGCGCCTTCGATGGTCTTCTCGTCTCCATCACGCGAGACGACGATCAAATGTGGCATTGCTTCACCCCAGTCATCGGATCGGAAGACCCTGACTGCTCGTGCCGGGATGAACAACGGCGCGCCGAAACCATCGCGTGGCCGATGTCCGATGCGCGCCCTCTCAGCGAAACTCGACTCGCGGCGGTGGAAATGCCGGCGTCTCGCGCGCCTGCATCGCGCGGATCGCCTCGCTGCTTTCATCGCTGCCGAAGTTGACCATCTCGAAGGCGAGCGAAAGGTCGAGGACGGTCTGGTTCTGGCGCAGGAAATGGTTGAGCACATATTTGCTCATCCGCAGCGCATTGGGCGCCGTTGCCGCCAGGCGGGACGCGACCTCGACCGCCTTGTCCTGCAACGCCTCTGCGTCGACCGCCAGCGCGACCAGGTTGATCCGCTCGGCCTCTTCGCCGGTCAGCGGCTCGTTGGTCAGCAGGAAATACTTGGCCTTGGCCAACCCGCAGAGCAACGGCCAGATCATGGCCGCATGGTCACCCGGCACGACGCCGAGGCGGAGATGACCGTCGAACAGCTTCGCGGTCTTGCTGGCGATCGGGATGTCGGCCAGCAGGGCGACCGCCAGCCCTGCCCCGACCGCCGCGCCATTGATCGCAGAGACGAGCGGCTTGCGCATTCCGATGATCGCAGCAACCAAGGCGCGCGCATTGTCGAACCCCTCGCAGAACTCGTCGAGCGCGTCCCGCTTGTCGGTCGGCATGTCTTCGATCGATCCGCCAGACGAGAATGCGCGCCCGGCCCCGGTCACGATCGCCGCGCGCGTTTCCGGATCGCGGTCGATCACGTCCCAGATCGCGATGATCTCGCGACCCAGCTGGCCGCCGATCGCGTTCATCTTGTCGGGATTGTTGATCGTCACCCGCAACACGCCCGGCGTCGGCCGATCGAACAACAGGTGCTGAAAGCTGGAGTAGCGGCTCAGGTCGGCGGTCACGTGACACCTCTTGGCAGGGACGGTTCAGATGCGAGGCCCGCGCCACCACGGCAAGCGCAGAACCGCAGCATCGCAGGCGCGATGCGCTATCGCATGGCGATGCCAGGGGCGCGAATTAGTTGCCGAGGATGACTGTCGCCTGGCTGGACAACACACCGCCATTGCCATGTGCCAGAGCAATCTCCGCGTCCGCGACCTGACGGTCGCCGCATTCGCCGCGCAGCTGGCGCACGGCCTCGATCAGCGCGAACAGGCCGTACATGCCGGGATGGGTGCACGACAGGCCGCCGCCGTTCGTATTCACCGCCAGCCGGCCGCCGGGTGCAATGGCGCCTCCCTCCACGAACCGTGCGCCCTCGCCCTTCGGGCAGAAGCCAAGGTCTTCGAGGAAAAGGATCGTGTTGATCGTGAACGCGTCATAGACCATCACCACGTCGATCTCGGCCGCGCCGATCCCGGCGCGCGCATAGGCGCGTCGACCACTTTCCCGAGCTGCCGTGACCGTGAGATCGGGCATGCACATGATCTCGCGATGCGAGGTCTCGGACGCCGCGCCGAGCACCTGCACCGGTCGCGCCTTCAGGTCCCTCGCACGGTCGGCGCGGGTCATCACGATCGCAGCGCCGCCATCGGTCACGAGGCAGCAATCATGTTTGCCGAACGGGTCGTTGATCAGGCGCGCGCCCAGATAATCGTCCATCGTCAAGGGGTCGCGGGCATAGGCCTCGGGGTTCCGCTGCGCCCAGGCGCGCGCAGCCAGCGCCACTTCTCCCAGCGCTTCACGCCGCGCACCGAACTGATGAAGGTAACGCTGCGCCACCAAAGCATAGGACGTCAGCGGCGTCATCGGCCGGTAGGGCGCCTCGTAGGGATTGGGCTGGACGGTGTTGACCAGCTTGCCCGCAGCCGATGCCTGGTTCGAACCATAGGCGATCAGTGCGCAGTCGATCGCGCCCGCGTCGAGCAGGTAGGCCGCATTCTCGACCATCGTCTGGAACGCCGATCCCCCCGTGCGATTATTGTCGGTCACCTTGGGCTGGATGCCGAGATATTGCGCGAAGCTGAGGCCGCCCAACGTGTCGGTCCCGTGGCAGAAGAAGAGGCCGTCGACATCGGCCAGCGTCAACCCGGCATCGTCCAACGCACGCGACGTGGCGATGCCGGCCAGGTCCGACGCCGAAAAGCCCGGCGCGCGCCCCGTGCCGAACGTTCCGGCACCCACGATCGCGGTATGGCCGCGGGGGAAGTCGGTCATCGGGCGGTCTCGTCGGGCACGAACACGACGAACGGATCGCCGTCCTCCGGTCGCTCGATCCGCGCGGTCACCGCCATGCCGATGACGACCTCGCCGGGGTCGATGCCCTCGATCCGGCTCATCATGCGCGGCCCTTCCTCCAGGTCGACCAGCGCGACGTTGTAGTTCGCTTCGGGCGGTCGGCGGTGCACCGTGGTCGCAGAATATACGGTGCCGCGTCCCGATGCCTGGATCCAGTCGACGTCTTGCGTCCCCTTGCCCGGCACGATCGCACGCGGCGGATAGAAGGGCACGCCGGTCCGTGCATCGGCGCACAGCATGAAACGACCTTCCATCAGATGTTCGTGCCATTCGATGTCGGGCTGGATCGGCATCACGCCCCCCGATAGGCGGGTTTGCGCTTTTCCTTGAAGGCGGCGGAGCCCTCCGCGAAATCTTCGGTCCACGTCATCAAGGCCTGCACCGCCGCCTCGAACTCGAGCGCGTCGGCGAGCGTCTGGCCTGGCGCAGCGTCAAACTGCCGCTTCATCTGGGACAGGGCGAGCGTCGGTGCCGTGGCGAAGCCGGCAGCGAGTTCGGCTGCACGCGCCTGGACTTGATCGGACGGCAGCGCTTCCAGCGCGAAGCCGAGTGCCGCCGCCTCGCGCCCGCTTACGAATCGACCCGAATAGGCGATCTCCTTGGCGCGCATGACGCCGACATGCCGTTCGAGCAGCCACCCCGCCGCGCCGTCCATGGCAAGACCGATATGACGGAAGGCGAACTGGAAGCGTGCATCCTCGGCCGCGACGATGAAGTCCGCCGAAAGCGCCAGCGCGAATGACACACCGATGCAAACGCCCTGCACGGCCGCGATCACCGGCTTGTTGGTGTGGGCGACGCCGCGCACCATCCGGTGCAGGGTCCGCGCCTTCACCATATTGCCGCTGACGCCGCCCTGCCCCATCTCACCGACATCGGCGCCCGCCGAAAAGTCGCTTCCCGCGCCGCGCAGGATGATCGCGCGCACCGCGTCGTCGTCGGCCAGTTCCTGGAACACCGCCTGGAAGCTGCGGCGCATGTCCATGGTCACCGCGTTCTTCCGTTCAGGGCGGTTGATGGTGACGGTAGCGACCCCGCCTTCCTTCGTAACGTCGATCGACATGGCCGCGCGCTCCCTGCTGCTTCGCCCCACTAGCACCATCCGCGGTGCGCGCACCTGGTCCGCCGTCATATCGCGACTGCGATCAAGCTGCGGACGGATTTGCACGCCCCCCAGGCATCGGCGCAACAGAGATCGAGCAGCATCACGCCGGAACCTGAGCCGTTGAATACCTTCCCCACCGAACCGATCGTCTGGCCCGACGGCGCAGCCGCTCTTCGTCAAGAAGTCCGCGGCTTTATCGCCGAGCATCATCGGAATCCCGACCCTGTCCGCCGCGCGAACAGCTGGGCCGTGCCGGACGTGGCGTTCAGCCGCGCCTTGGGCGAGGCAGGCTATATCGGCATGACGTGGCCGGTCACGTACGGAGGACATGAGCGTTCCGCCCTCGAGCGCTACATCGTGCTGGAGGAGCTGCTTGCGGCCGGCGCGCCGGTTGGGGCTCATTGGATCGCAGATCGTCAGACCGGACCGCTCCTGCTGCGCTATGGCAACGAGGAGCAGCGCCGCCGCTGGCTTCCCGGCATGGTCACCGGCGAGGTCTATGCCTGTATCGGCCTGTCCGAGCCGGGCGCGGGATCCGACCTTGCAGCGGTCCGCACCAGCGCGCGCCGTGACGGCGACGAATGGGTGATCAACGGGCAGAAGGTCTGGACGACCAACGCGCATCACGCCCATTTGATGATCGCGTTGGTCCGTTCCGAAGCGGGCTCGGAGCGCAATGCCGGCCTCAGCCAGTTCCTGATCCCGATGGACGCGCCGGGACTGACCGTTCGGCCGATCATCGACCTGACCGGCGGGCATGATTTCAACGAAGTCTTCCTGGACGAGGTACGCCTGCCCGCGAGCGCGCTTGTCGGCGTGGAGGGCGAGGGCTGGAAGCAGGTGACGGCCGAGCTTTCGCTCGAGCGCTCGGGGCCCGAACGCTATATCTCCAGTCTCGCGCTCCTGATCGAGCTGATCGGCCATTCCGGGCCGGATGCCGTCGAGCCGCTAAGGTCCCTGATCGGGCGCGCAGCGGCGCAGGTGTGGACGCTGCGGCAGATGTCCGCGACCGTCGCCGCCCGCATCGCGGCCGGCGAGGACCCGGCGCTTGAAGCGACGATGGTCAAGGATCTGGGCAACAGCTTCGAGCAAGCCCTCCCCGAGCTCGTCCAGGCGACCGTGGAGCTCGACATCGCCGGTGACGCGCCGCTGGCGGCCGTGCTGGGCTATCTCTTGCAGGTTTCACCATCCTTTTCATTGCGCGGCGGCACGCGCGAAATCCTGAAGGGCATCATTGCGCGGGGGCTGGGGCTTCGATGAACGAACAGCAGCAGATGCTGGCCGACATGGCGGACCGGCTCTTCGCGGAGCTCGGTCACAAGGCGACGCTCGCCCAGCATTGGCGACAGATCGTGGACTCCGGACTCACGGGCCTTCTGGTCAGCGAGCCGGACGGTGGTTTCGGTGGACGCTGGGCGGACGCGCTGCTCGTCTTTCGCCTTGCCGGCTATCATGCGCTGTCTTTGCCGCTCGTGGAGGCGGCCGTGGCGGCGAAGCTATCGGGTGACCCCGAGGGCCTCGGGTCGCTCGCGATGCGCGGCGACGGGGTCGTCGAGGACGGCCGCTTCACCGGCACGATCGCTGGCATACCCTGGGGCCGCGACGCCGACTATGTGATCGCGCCTGCGCCCGAAGCTGGCGCAATCTTGCTCCGACGCGGCGACGTGTCCGTGCGCGAGGGGTGCAGCATCGCCGGCGAACCGCGCGACACCTGGGTTGCGAACAGCGTCGGATGCGTGGTGTCTCCCGATATCGACGTCGCAACCATCGGTGCGTTCGCGCGCGTCGCGCAGTCGGCCGGCGCCTTGGACGCCGCACTGGCGCTGGCTGTCGGCCACGTCAACGACCGCAAGCAGTTCGGCCGCCCACTGGCCAAGTTTCAAGCGGTGCAGCAGTCGCTCGCCACGCTGGCGTGCGAGGCGGCTGCGGTGAACTGCGCCGCCGTGGCGGCGGCGGCGACGATGGACGCGGGCGACGCCTCATATGGCGTGGCGGCCGCCAAGGCGCGTGCGGGGCAGGCAATCGGCATCGCGACCGCGATTGCCCATCAGGTGCACGGAGCGATCGGCTTCACCAAGGAATACGGCCTCCACCCGCTGACGCGGCGGCTGTGGTGCTGGCGATCCGAATTCGGCGGCGATGCCCATTGGGCGTCCGTGCTTGGCGCGCGCATCGCTGCCGCAGGTCCTGCCCGGTTCTGGCCCGACATGACCGAAACGCTCGTCTGAAAGGGATCAAAGTGCCCGAGGCAGTGATCGTCGCGACCGCCCGAACGCCGATTGGCCGTGCCAATCGTGGCGCTCTCAACCGGCTCGACGGGCCGGAACTTGGCGCGATCGTGATCGCCGAGGCCCTGCGCCGGGCCGGCGTCGACGGCGCAGAGGTCGAGGATGTTCTCCTCGGCGCCGCCCGCCTCGAAGGGCCGCAGGGCGGCAATGTCGCGCGCATGGCGGCGTTGCGCGCCGGACTGCCGGTCACCGTGGCGGGAGCCTCGCTCGATCGCAAATGCGCGTCCGGGCTGAACACGATTGCGATCGCCGCCCAGGCCGTGCGCAGCGGTGCGGGCGATATCTACGTGGCCGGCGGGCTGGACAGCTGCTCGCTCGCCCTTCCCAACACGCGCGAGGACGGCCTGATCAATTCCTGGCTCAAGGCCAACTCGGGCAGTGTCTACGACAGCATGATCAAGACTGCGGAGACGGTGGCCCGGCGCTATGGCATCGGGCGGGAGGCGCAGGACGTCTATTCCGCCGAAAGCCAGCGCCGGATCGCCGAGGCTCAGGAAGCAGGGCGCTTCGATGTCGAGATCGTCCCGGTCAGCACGACGAAGTTTCTAAAGGACAAGGCGGGGACGATCGTCGGCGAGGAACCGGTCGTCCTCACCCGGGACGAGGGCAATCGTCCGGGAACGACGGTCGAAGCGCTTGGCGCGCTCAAGGCGGTCATGCCTGACGGGACGGTGACCGCCGGCAACGCCAGCCAATTGTCGGATGGCGCGAGCGCATGCGTGGTGATGAGCGACGTCGAGGCGTCCCGCCGAAATGTCGCGCCGCTGGGTTTCTTCCGGGGCTTCGCCGTTGCGGGTTGCGAGCCGGACGAAATGGGCGTGGGCCCGGTATTCGCCGTGCCGAAGCTGCTCGAACGCGCCGGGCTGCGGGTCCAGGACATCGGCTTGTGGGAGCTCAACGAAGCGTTTGCCGTCCAGGTGATCTATTGCCGCGACAAGCTTGGCATCGATCCCGACAGGCTGAACGTGAATGGCGGCGCGATCGCGATCGGCCATCCGTTCGGCATGTCCGGATCGCGCATGGTCGGCCATGCGCTCATCGAGGCGAAGCGTCGCGGCGAACGCTATGCCGTGGTTACGATGTGCGCAGCCGGCGGCATGGGCGCCGCAGGCCTGTTCGAGATCGCCTGACAAGTCCGCGCGCGCAGTATCGGGTCAGCGATGAGTCGGCGCGGAGCAGCCTTGCGGGCTGAAAGCGGTGCGCGCGGATGCTACCCATCGATCGGACACGTGACCAACGTCGCCAGGAGAGGCAATGACCCAGTCGCTACAGGGGCTGAAAGTGCTCGATCTGAGCCGGATCCTGGCGGGTCCCCTCGTCGGCCAGATGCTGGGCGATCTCGGCGCGGACGTCGTGAAGGTCGAACGGCCCGGCACCGGCGACGATGCCCGCGAGATGGGACCGCCTTTTCTGACCGAAGCAGACGGCAGCACGGTTTCGGGGTTTTTCCTCTCGTGCAATCGCAACAAGCGTTCGCTGGCCGCGAACATGTCGGACCCGGCTGACCTCGCAATGCTGCGAGCGCTGGCGCGCGAAGCGGACGTGGTCATCGAGAACTTCAAGACCGGCACGCTGGCACGCTTCGGACTGGATCAGTCGACGCTGATCGCCGACAATCCGCAACTCGTCTACTGCTCGATCACCGGCTTCGGACAGACCGGACCTTACGCCTCCAAGCCCGGATATGACGGCGTGTTCCAGGCGATGTCGGGCCTGATGAGCGTGTCCGGCCATCCTGACGACCATCCATGCGGTGGCCCGATGAAGGTCGGCATCTCGATGATCGACATCCTGACCGCCTATAACGGCGTCATCGCGATCCTCGCCGCATTGCGGCATCGGGAGCAGGGGCATGGTGGTCAGTTCATCGACTTGTCGCTCCTCGACTGCGGCGTCGCTTCACTGTCCCACTTCGCCCAGAACTACCTGATCACCGGTGTCGTGCCCGACCGGCGCGGAAATGGTGGCTATGGGGGCATCCCCAGCCAGGCCTTCGCCTGTTCGGACCGGATGATCTTCATCGTCGCCGGCAACAACGATCAGTATCGCCGGCTTTGCGAGGCGATCGGCGTTCCCGAACTCGCGTCAGACCCCCGGTTCGACACCGGCCCGAGACGCATCGAGAACCGCAAGCTGCTTGTTCCGCTGCTCGATGCCGTCTTCAAGGAACGCAGTGCGGCGGAGTGGGTCGCGCTGATCGACGCGGCGGGTGTGCCGGCCAGCGTCGTCAACGACGTTGCCCAGATGTTCGCCGATCCACAAGTTTGCGAACGCGGCCTCCGGACTGCGGCCGACGACGGGTCGATGGAGTTGGTTGCCAATCCGATCCGCCTCTCCGCCACGCCGGTCCAGCGCTATCGACGACCGCCGCGCCTGGGCGAGCATACGCGGGAAGTCATCGCTGATTGGCTGGGCCCGGCCGCGGTTCGCCACGAGGCGAGCGCATGAGCCGGACCATCTACGGCGTGTTCCGGAAGGTGGCGGAGCGCCATGCGGAACGCGAGGCGATCCGTGACGGCGACGTGCGCCTCACCTACGCAGAGACCGACAAGCTGGTCCGGCGAACCGCCCGTGCGCTGCTGGCGCTTGGCTGCAGGCGCGGCGACCGCGTGGCCATCTGGGCCAATAACAGATGGGAATGGCCGATCGCGGCGCTTGGTGCCCAGGCGATCGGAGCAGCCATCGTCCTGTGCGGCACGCGACTGAAGGGCGGCGAGATCGCGCGCAATCTCGTTCGCGCCAATGCTCGCTTCCTCTTCACCGACCCATCCTTCGGCAGCTACGATTTCGTCGCCGCGATCGGCGAACAGGACCTGCCCGATCTGGCGACGATGATCGTCTTCGACGATCGACGCGGGGACGATGTGAAGGGCTTTGAACAGTTTCTCGAGCTGGCCGAAACCGTCGCCGAGGCTGAACTGGACACGGCGATCGCCGCGGTTCGGCCCGACGACCTCAGCGACCTTATCTTCACGTCCGGCACGACGGGCATCCCCAAGGCCGTGCCGATCGAACACGAGCAGAGCCTGATCGCGTGCGAAGTCCAGCAAAGCGACATCAGCCATTTCGTGCCCGGCGACGTGTTTCTCGTCCTGTACCCCTTCGCGCACAACGCCGGATATCGGGCGGGCTGGCAGGCAGGATTGCTGCACGGCATCACGATGCTGATAACTCGCAACGCCGATCCCGGACATTTGATCTCCCTGATCGAGCGGGAGCGGGTCTCCTATCTTCCGGCCGTCCCGACCATCTTCCAGGCGATCCTGGATCATCCGACCTTTGAGACATCGGATCATTCGTCGCTGCGCATCGTCAGCACCGGCGCGACGACCATTCCGATCCAGCTGATCCAGCGGATGCAGTCAGCCTTTCGCGACGCCACCGTCAACACCGGCTACGGCCTGACCGAGACGGCGGGCTCGGTCAGCAGCACTCGTCCCGGTGACGACGCGCAGACCATCGTCAGCTCGACCGGGCGAATCCTGTCGAACCTGTCCGTCATCATCCTGGGTCCGGACGGACGTGAGGTCGCGCAGGGACTGGACGGCGAGATTGCGGTCAAGGGTCCGCAGGTGATGCGTGCCTATCTGGACGACCCGGCGGCGACCGCGGACGCATTCACTTCTGATGGTTATTTCCGCACCGGGGATATCGGCCGCTTCGACGCGGCGGGCAACCTGACCATCACCGACCGGTTGAAAGACATGTTCATCGTCGGAGGGTTCAACGTCTATCCGGCCGAAGTCGAACAGGTCATCGGGGGCATCGAGGGCGTGCGCGAAGTGGCCGTCATCGGCGTACCGGACGAACGACTGGGCGAGGTGGGCTGCGCCTATGTCGTGCCGGCGGATAAGACGGCGTTGGACGAAACGGCCGTGCACGCGATCTGCCGCGAGCGCCTTGCCAACTACAAGGTGCCACGCGCGATCAGGGTGGTGGAGTCATTGCCGAGGAACGCCACCGGCAAGATCGACAAGACGGCACTGAGGCACGCGAAATAGCAGCGTCGAGCGGAGCAGCATCGCCCAGGCAGACGCTGCGGGCTCAGCTCACCAGAAAGCCGCCATCGACCGGCAGGCTGACGCCCGTCACATAGGAGGACGCGTCCGAGGCGAGGTACAGGCACGCCGCAGCGATCTCGAGCGGCTGCCCGACGCGACCCAGCGGCATGCGTCCTGGTCCGGTCATCGGCCCGCCGATCTGCAGCCCGTCGTCCTTCATGCGTTCGGTCGCCACCCTGGCGCCTTCGGTCGCCACCGCGCCCGGCAGAACGGCGTTGATGCGAATCCCCGCGTCGGCGGTCTCGATCGCCATCGACCGGGTCAGGTTGGTGGTCGCCGCCTTCGATGCGCCATAGCCGCTGTTGTTCGTCACGGAGGCCCGTTCGCCACTGGTCGAGGAGATGTTGACGATCGCGCCCCCTCGTCCGGCCGCCTTCATCGCCTTGATCGCTTCGCGCATCACCAGAAAGGTCCCGCGGGTGTTCACGGCCTGGATCTCGTCCCACTGCGCCGCGGTCATGGTCAGGAAGTCGCGCTTGGGGAAAATCGCCGCGACATGCACGAGCGCATCGAGCCGGCCGAACCGCTGGACGATCTGCGCGAAGGTGCGTTCGACTTCGCCCTCGTTCGAAATGTCGACCGAGAAGCCCGCCGCGTCCGGGAGCGCGTCGGCGACGTCCCGCGCCGACGTCCCGTCGATGTCACAGGCGGCGATCCGCGCGCCCGCCTGCGCAAACAGCTCGCATACGGCGCGGCCCACGCCTCGACCCGCGCCAGTCACCAGCGCGACCTTGCCATGCATCCCGAACAGGCTTTCGATGCTCGTCACCACGACACTCCTCGACTTGGGCGTATCGGCCATCGCCGGGCCGTCCGGCAGACGGAAGCAGGCCAGGCACTTTATCGCAACGACGATGCATTGCCGGCCAGTGATTGACCGTCATCGAACGTCGCACAAATGTGCGATTCAAGGAGAATGTCCATGACAGACGCCGCCGCCAATCGCGCGCCCGTACCCGATCACGTTCCGGCGGACCTCGTTCTGGACTTCGATGGCTATCGTCCTGGCGTGCAGGAAGACGGGACCTACCACGAGCCTTATGCCAAGTTGCACGAGGCAGGCGTGCCGGCGATCTTCTGGTCACCCTACAACCGGGGGCACTGGATCATCACACGCCGCGACTATCTTGCGGAGGCGTTTGGCGACCCCAGCCGGTTCACCTCCAGCCACGGCGCAGCCGTCGATCCGATCGAGCCGGCAGACCGTCCTCGTCTCGCCCCGATCGAACTCGACCCGCCGCGCCAGCAGATCTTCCGGAAGTTGTTCTCGCCCGCATTCGTGGCGACCGCGCTGAAGGCACGCGAAACCGAGGCGCGCCAGCTCGCGATCGACCTCGTCGAAGGCTTCAAGCCGAGGGGCCGGTGCGAGTTCGTCACCGAATTCGCTCAACACCTCCCCATTCGCATCTTCATGAACATGGTCGACCTGCCCGAAGAGGACCGGCTGGTTCTGCTGCCGCTCGCCGCCGCGCAGGTGCAGGCAGACGCGCCCAAGCACGAGACGATGGCAAAGCTGTTCGAGTATGCCGGGCGACGGGTCGCCGAACGCGCGCGGTCTCCAGGCGACGACCTGATCAGCAAGATTGCGACGGCAGAGGTCGAAGGGCGCCCGATCGAGATGCACGAAGCCATCGGCGTCACCGCACTGCTCCTGATCGGCGGTCTCGATACGGTCGCGTCGATGATGAGCCACATCATGTTGTTCCTGGCGACGAATCCGGATCATCGGCACGCGATCCTGGCCGACCCCAGGGTGGTGCCGAGCGCGACGGAGGAATTCCTTCGCCGCTTCGCGCTCACCAACCCGGGTCGCACGGTCGTGTCAGACCTGGATTTCCACGGCGTCCGGATGCGCGCAGGCGACAAGGTCATGCTCGCCACACCGTTCGGCGCGCTTGACCCTCGCGATTATGCCGATCCGCTGAGGGTGGATTTCTCGCGCAAGTCGAACAGCAAGACGACGTTCGGGGCCGGCCCTCACGTCTGTCCGGGATCGATGCTGGCCCGCGTGGAGATCAAGGTGCTGCTCGAGGAATGGCTGCCGCGCATCCCGGATTTTTCGCTCGATCCGGAAGACGCGCCGCGCACCCGTACTGGCGTGAACGGCAGCGTCGAGCATTTGCCTCTGGTGTGGAGCGCATGACGGGTTAACGTTGCGCAGCCCCGCGCGCGAGGTGCGCGCCACGTCCCGGGGCCGGAGATGACCGCGCGACGCCAGGAAGCGGTTCGCGCTGTCTGGGCGACGGCTCAGCGCCCCGCCTGCCAATAAGGATCGCCCGACACAAAGCCGCCCAGGTCGCTCAGCCGCTTCAGATTTGCATCCGCGCCGCCCAGCGTGATCGCGATCGCGGTGAGATTGAGGAAGCAGTGACCGATCACATGCTCCTCAGTGACCCCGATGCCGCCATGCAACTGAACCGACTGCTGGGCGATGAAGCGCGTGGTCCTGACGACCATCGCAGCCACCGCAGCCATCACGCGTTCACGTTCCATCCGATCCGGCTCGTCGAGCATGCAGGCGGCCAGGATCGTCGCGGAGCGAAGCTGCTCCAGCTCGACATACATCTCGGCGGCGCGATGCTGGAGTGACTGGTTGAAGCCGAGTAGTTGACCAAATTGGACGCGCGTCTTGAGATGCTCGACCGTCGTATCGAGCGCGTACCCGGCCAGGCCAAGCGCGGCCGCCGCCAAATAAGTGGTTTGCCGCGCCCCGGCATCGTCGATCGTCTCGCGGGCGGCGTCCCCGCTCAGGATCCGGGTGGCTGCCACGGCATCGACGTAAAGGTCCGCGGCGCGGCCGCCGCCATGGGTCGGATAGCCATCGCGACGAAGACCTTCGGCACCGGCCGGCACGGCGAAGATGCCTTCGCCCGCCACTGCCATGATCAGCGTATCGGCGGCATCTCCACCGCGCACATTCCGCGCCATGCCCTGCAGCCGGTCGCCCGTCGCGGCGATCCCTTCCGTCACCAGCGCATAGGTGCGCGATCCGTCAAGCAGCGCCTCCAACTCGCGGGCCGCTGCCTCTCCCTCGCAAGCGGCCAGGATGGGCGCGACGAGCACGGCGTTCTCGAGAAAGGGCGAGGCGACCAGCCCGCGTCCCAGCGCTTCGCCGAGGATGATCAGTTCGGTGCCGCCGCCGGCCAGCCCACCGTGCGCCTCGTCCAGCAGGATCGCGGGCAAGCCGAGTTCCACGATGGCGCGCCAGGTTTCCGGCCACCAGCCGCGCGGGGTTCGCGCTGCCGCGCGATACGCCGCGACCCCGCCCTTATCCCCGACGAAGCGGTCGAGCATGTCCCGCAGCATCTTCTGATCATCGGTCAGGTCAAGGTTCACGCGGTCACAGCCCCAGGATGTTCTTGGCGACGATCGTCTTCTGGACCTCGCTGGCGCCCCCGTAGATCGAGGCTGCGCGCAGGATCGCGTAGTTGGGCAGCGTCGTGCCCAGCGGATTTGCGATCGCCTCCGGCCCGTCCGCGTCGGCGCGCAGTGCGTCGCTGCCGCAGGCCGCCATGAGCAACTCGGCAGCCGCCTGTCGAAGCTCCACACCCTTCAGCTTGAGCACCGAGGACCGGGGGTCGGCGCCGTCCGTGTGGCGCTGCGCATCCAGGATGCGAAGCTGGGTCACTTCCAGCAGCTTGAGCTCCGCCTCGATCGCGGCTGCCTTGACCGGCAATGATGGATCGTCGGTTTGCAAAGCCTTGACCCGGCGCAGGATGTGCTTGGTCATCCCGATCCGCGCGATGTTCGTACGCTCGCTGGACAGGAGCGACTTGGTAACACTCCACCCGTCATTCTCTGCGCCGACCAGACAGTCTGCAGGAACGCGGACGTTATCGAGGAAGACTTCGTTGACTTCGTGCCGCCCGTCGATCGTGATGATCGGGCGAACGGTCACGCCCGGCAAGGTCATGTCGATCAGCAGGAACGACAGGCCCGCCTGCTTCCTGGGCGCCTGCGGGTCCGTCCGGACCAAAGTGAACATCCAGTCGGCGTGGTGCGCCATGCCCTGCCAGATCTTCTGGCCGTTCACGATATAGTGATCGCCGTCCGCATCGTGGCCGCGAACCGCGCTGGTGCGCACGGCAGCGAGATCGGACCCCGCACCAGGCTCCGAGAAACCCTGGCACCACCAGATGTCCAAATTGGCCGTCGCCGCCAGAAAGCGTGCCTTCTGCGCCGGCGTCCCGTAGCGGATCAGAACGGGTCCGAGCATCGCAACATTGAACGACACCGGCTCCGGCGCCGGCGCCTGATGCAGTTCGTCGAGGAAGATGGCGCGTTGAACAGGCGACCACCCCGGCCCTCCCCATTCGGAGGGCCAGGCCGGCGTCGCCCAACCGCGCGCGTTCAAGGCTCGATGCCAGGCGACCACCTGATCCTTGGTCGGAATCCGCCCTTCGATCATCACATTGTGCGTGTCGGGCGCCAGATTGGCTTGGATGAACGCGCGGACATCCTGGCGGAAGGCGATTTCATCGGGTGAAGGCCGAAGGTCCACCGTCAGCGTCCGGTGAAGACTGGCTTGCGCTTCTCCGCGAAGGCCGCGATCCCTTCCTTGTAGTCAGCCGAGGCATAACAGCGCTGGAACAGCTCTTCGCACCGGTCGGTATCGCGCTTCGCTTCGTCCTGCGCATAGGTCCAGAGCGTGTATTTGATGTCCTCGGCGGTCAGCGGCGCGCCGATCGAGATTTCGGCAACCGTCCTCTCGATCCAGCTATCGAACTCATCGTCGGGCAGCACGCGCCCAACCAGCCCCTTCGTATAGGCCTCCTGCGCCGTGAACCGCAGTCCGCCGAGCAGCATGTCCTTGGCCGCGCCATAGCCGATGATGTCCACCATGCGACGCAGCGAGGAGTAGCGATACCCGATGCCGATATTCATCGCGGGCTGGCCAAAAGCCGACTTGGCCGAACAATAGCGCAGATCGCAGACCAGCGCGACGGAGACACCGCCGCCGATGCAATATCCGTCGATCGCCGCGACGGTCACCTTTTTCGAGGTGTAGATGGCCTGAAGCGCGTCTTCACCGGTTCGCGCGTAATGTTCCTGCGCATCGGCAGCGCCGCGCTCCTCGGCATATTTGGACACGTCCGCGCCGGCCACGAACGCCTTTCCGCCCGCGCCTGAAAAGACGACCACTCGCACCTCATCGTCCGCCTCGAACGCTTTCATGGCCTTGCCCATGCCCTCCCACATGCCGAGAGAGATCGCGTTCATCTTTGCCGGATTGTTGAAGATAATGCGGCCGATCGCGCCATCCTTGCGCGTCAGGATCTGTTCTTCCACTGATGCCCCCTGAAATGTCGGTCCTGCGCGGCGAACGCGCGTCAGCCGGCCTGCACCATGGCGGGCACCATCGCCGGCGGGGGCGGGACATGGCGTGCATGGCGGTCGTTCGTTGCGCGCCGGTCGGATTGCACATGCGCCGCGATGGCATCGCGCAATGCGTTCATGAAAAAGGCCGCGCCGCGCAGGTCGCCTTCGCCCACCACGAGCCCGATCGCCAGCTCGTCACGGTCACCGTCGCGCGGGAGCAGCGTGGCGACGACGCCACCTTTGCCCTGCGACACGCCGGCCGAGATGGCGAACCCGTGCTTGCGCATCTGATCCACTTCGACGAACAGATCCTCGACCTTGACCCGACGATCCTCGGCCACTTCGCTGTTGATGTGGTGGACGCGCTTGCGGATCACGAAACGGTCGTTGACCGACAGCAGCAGCCTGCCGATCGTCGTCGTGGTGATTGCGCCGGGCTGCTCGTCTTCGGACAACTCCGTGCCACCATGCACATATTCCAGGTGTTCGACATTCAGGCCAACACGGCCGGCAAGCACAACCGAACATTCGAGATCGCTGGATAGCTCGTCCATCATCGCGAGCACGCCGCCGCGGCGGAACAACCCGGGATTCGTCCAGGCGCCCAGCACGGCGACCTTCGCGGTGGGGCGATAGGTCCGGCGATAGCGGTCCCGATGCAGGAACCCAAGCTCGACCAGGCAACTCAACAGCTCCGAGGTGCTCGACTGCGGATACCCGTACTCACGGGCGATCTCCATCACCGTCGCTTCACGGCGAGACGAATCGAAATACTCGAACACCTGCAACACACGCTTAGCCGACTTGATCGTCTTGACGTCCAGCACCCGCGCCATCCGGATTCTCCTCTTCCGCAGTCGGTCATTACCGATCCGCCGACACTCTGACTTGTTATATCAGCCTCGTCAACATACTATGATGTCATAACAGCAGCGGATCGGCCGATCGGCCCGGGGCGCTGGGGCAACGAGACTCCCCGCACCGACGCGACGTGATCAAAACTGGAGAGAAAATGGGCAATTTCATCAGCATCGATCGCCACGATCGCGTCGCGATCGTCACGCTCGACCGGCCTGACAAGCTGAACGCGATCGGTGAGCATGCGGACTGCGAGGACCTGGTCGAGGCGCTGGAAACGCTCAATGCCGACTCGTCGGTCAGCGCCATAATCCTGACAGGCGCGGGTCGCGCATTCAGCGCCGGGGGCAATCTTCAAGGAATGAAGGACCGCAACGGGATCGGACCACTCGACAGTCCTGCGGCCACTCGGGCGAATTACAGGCGCGGGATCCAGCGTATTCCACGCGCCTTCGCGGCGCTCGAAGTGCCCATAATCGCGGCGGTCAACGGCCATGCGATCGGCGTCGGCTGCGACATCGCCTGCCTTTGCGACATCCGAATAGCAGCGGAGGGCGCGAAGTTCGCGGCCAGCTTCATCAAGATGGGTCTGGTGCCGGGCGACGGCGGGGCCTGGATTCTTCCTCGTGTCGTCGGTTTCGCGAAAGCGGCGGAGATGCTGTTCACGGGCGACACGCTGACGGCCGCCGAGGCGTTGGAGTGTGGCCTGGTGTCCCGCGTCACGTCAGCGGAGACACTGATGACCGAGGCCATGGCCCTGGCGCAACGGATCGCTGCCAATCCACCCAGAACACTGCGTATGGCGAAACGCCTGCTCGTCGACGCGCAGAATATGCGGCTCAATGACGTGCTCGAGATGTCGGCGGCGATGCAAGCGCTGGCCCACGAAACGGCGGACCATGCGGAAGCCGTCAACGCTTTCCTGGAAAGGCGCCCACCGATCTTCACCGGCGGCTAGTGCCGGGTCCCGTCAGCGGAAGTCGATTGCGTATCGATAGCGGTCCGGATGATAGCGCGCCAACGCGACTTCGACAGGCGCATTGGACGCATCATAGTAGATGCGCCGCACGCGCAGGATCGGCGTATCGGGGGCGATGCCGAGATGGTCGCCTGCTTCCTCGCCGGCATGATCCGCTTCGACGATCTGCTCGGCTCGCGCGATCCGGATTCCAAGCGCCCGCTCGACCAAGCGGATGACAGGAACCTTCTCGCCGAGCTGCGCAGGATCGAGGCGAGAACCAATCTGCTCCGGAAACCAGATATCGACAAAAGCGACCGGTCCCTCGTCGTCGAGCGATCCCAGGGTCTTCAGGTTCGTTGCACGCTCGCCGGCGGTCAGGTCGAAGAGTTTTCGCACCGCCGCCGGCGGGAAACGCTCCGACTGGCTGAGCAAGGTCGTGCGTAACGACGAGGCGGCGCTCAGGAACTCGTGCAATGAGCCGGTCAGCTGGCTGTTCATCCCATGCGCGGCTTCGGCGACGAAGGATCCGACGCCGCGCTTCCGGAAGATCACGCCTTCGCGCGTCAACTCCTCGAGGGCGCGACGCACGGTGATGCGGCTGACCCCATATTCCTCGCAGATCCGGTCCTCGCTCGGCAACGGGCTGCCGGGTTCCAGCTCGCCGTCGATGCGGCGACGCAACTCCTGCTCAAGCTGATGATACAGCGGGATAGGCCCCGCGGTCAGCTTCGCAGCTCTGGTCATCTTCACTGCCTCGGAAACCGCATGCACTTGTCCTGATCCCGTATCCCAGAGGTAGAAAAGGCCGGCGCCATTCGTCAACTCGCGCGTCACCAGCGCCTCCCGGCACCGACGCGACTAGCTGGCCGACGCCGCCGGATTTCCGTCCCAGTCCTTGCCCGTCGCGACACGTTCCTCAAGCAGCTTTGCAGGCTTCCAGCGTTCGCCGAAGCGGGCATGGTTCGTCCGGACGACCTGGAGGATGCGATCAAGGCCCTGCTGACGTGCCCAGAACATCGGACCGCCCCGATGCTTGGGGAAACCATAGCCATAGATATAAGTCACATCGATGTCGCTGCTGCGCTGCGCGATCCCCTCTTCCAGGATCTTCGCGCCTTCGTTGACCATCGCCGACAGGATCTGCTCGACGATCTCGTCATTGGTGAAGCTGCGCCGGCGCGTGCCCTTCGCGTCCGCGATGGCCGCCAGCATGGCCTCGACCTCGGGATCGGGCGTCGCCTCACGGCCCTCGTAGCGATAATAGCCAGCGCCCGTCTTCTGCCCGAAACGCCCGGCCTCGCACAGCCGATCGGCGAGGGGCGCATATTCGGGGCTTGCGGTGTCGAGCGTTCCCGCCTCGATCCGCCCTTGCCGCATGCGCCAACCCACGTCGAGCCCGGACATGTCGCGCATCAGGTAAAGCCCCATGGGAAAGCCGAAGCCCTTCAAGGCTTCATCCACTTGCCACGGCGTCGCGCCCTCTTCGAGGATCAGGTCCGCTTCCTGCCCGTAGATTTTGAGGATGCGATTGCCGATGAACCCCTCGCAATTGCCGGCCAGCACGGGCACCTTGCCGATGCGCTTGGCAAACGCCATCACTGTCGCAATCGTCTCGTCCGAGGACTTGGCGCCGCGCACATTCTCACACAATCGCATGACATTGGCAGGCGAGAAGAAGTGCGTGCCGATGACGTCCTCGGGCCGCGACGTGGCTGCGGCGATCTCGTCGATATCGAGCGCCGAGGTGTTGGTCGCAAGCACGGCACCGGGCTTGCAGATACTGTCGAGCTGACGAAAAATGTCCTTCTTGATCGCCATGTTCTCGAACACAGCCTCGATGACGATGTCGCAGTCCGACAGGGCGGCATAGTCCAGGCTCGTCGACAGCAACGCGAGCGCGGCATCGGTCTGCGCCTGCGTACGCGATCCGCGCTTGACCGACATGGCATAACTGCCCCGCACCTTGTCGAGACCCGCGTCGAGCCCGGCCTGGGTCGCGTCGAGCAGCACGCAGGTCAGTCCGGAGTTGATCACCGACATCGCGATGCCGCCGCCCATCGTGCCGGCGCCGATGACGCCGACCTTGCGGATTTCGCGCGGGCGGGTCGAGGGATCCAGCCCGATGACCTTCGCCGCCTGGCGCTCGGCGAAGAAGAGATGGACCTGCGCGGCACGGCTTGGGGCGTTGAGACACACGTCGAACGCCGCGCTCTCGAAAGCGAGCCCGGCACGCGGATCCATGGTGCAGGCCGCCTCGATGCATTCGACGATCTTGAAGGGCGCGACGGTGCCGGCCCATTTCTTGGCATTGGCGGCGCGGGTCTGCTCGAAAATGGCGGGACTGAATGTCGCGACCTTGTCGGTCCGCTCGATCGCCCGCGGGAACGGGCCTCCTTCGGCGGCCTTCGCCTTGGCGAAGGCGAGGGCATCGGCGCGCAGGTCTCCTTCGGTCACCGCATCCACGATCCCCAAATCCAGCGCCTCGGCCGCGGAGATGTGCCGGCCCGACAGGATGAGGTCCAACGCCACGTCCGGACCGACCAGTCGTGTCATCCGCTGCGTCCCCCCGCCGCCAGGAAGCAGCCCGAGCGTGACCTCGGGAAGGCCCAACCTGGCGCGGGACGCGGCGATCCGGAATGGGGCGGCAAGCGCCAACTCCAGTCCTCCGCCCAGCGCATGGCCATCGAGCGCGCACACGACCGGCTTCGCGCTGTTCTCCATCCGGTCCTGAATCTGCTGCAGCGTCGGGCCGATCCGGGCCTTGCCGAACTCACGAATGTCGGCGCCGGCGACGAAGCGATCGTTCGCGCCGATGATGACGATCGCGGCGACGGCAGCGTCCGCGCGCGCCTGATCCAGCCGCCGCACCATCCCCTCGCGCATCGGCGCGCCGAGCGCATTGACCGGCGGAAAGTCGATCGTGAGGACCGCGACCTCGTCGATCACCTCGTAGCGGACGGCGGTTTCGGGATCCTGGGACATGCTACCTCGGCTGTGCAAACTCGATCAGACTTTCCCGCGATAGCCCGCCTGCTGCCACGCGTAATCAGCCGGGCGCCGGTTATCGCCTCCTCGATGTCCAGACCATGGCAGGTGCTGCGCCGACCGGTCGCAGATCAGGAGCGCGCCTGCCCCAGCACATATTGCTCGAGCGTGCGATGGAAGTTGGCGATCGCGACCTCCTGCAGCGGGTTCGGCCGCGCATAGGCGAACCCACGCGACTTCAGTCCCTTCTGCACTTCCTTCATGTTGGCCACGTCCTGATCGACGATCAGCCCGAACGACTTGCCGGTCAGGTCGGTATGCTTTTCGTGCTCGACCTTGGGCTCCTTGCCCGGCGCATAGCGCTTGAGCGACCAGATGTTGAAAATGCACTTGTCAGGGTTGTCGCCGTCCGGGCGGGCGCGGTACCAGACGGCGCCGTCGAAATAGGGCAAGGTCTGGCAATTCGGGAAGACATGCCAGCCGGTGCCGGCCTTGGCCAGCGCCTCGTAGGTCAGCTTTTCCGGATATCCGCAGCCATCGGCGATCGCCGCCTGGCGGCCGAACTCGATCGCCGCGCCGAATGCCGTCATCGGGTCGGCATCGGCTGGAATATGCTCCATGATCTGCTTCGCCGCTTCAAAGTCGCGGTCGGTGAAGATCGCGCCGAATGTTTCCTCCATCTGACGGAAGAAATCGATGACGCCTGGGCGGACGTCCTTCGGCCGCTGCTTCTTGAGGCGCGGCGACGGCTCGCCAATAAAATATTCGGCGCCCCAATAGCCGAAATGGGCGTGCTTGCCGTGCGCAAAGCTCGACGTCCGATCCTCGCCTTGTGTGTCGAGCAGCTGGGTGTGCGTCGCGGCGACGTGATACCCTTCCATGAACGCTTCGAGCGCGACCTTCCAGTTGCAGTCGATGCTCAGTTCGACCGACCAACGGAAGCGCATGTTCTCCAGTTCGAACGGATCGAGATACTCGGGGATTACGCCGAGATAGCTTTCCAGGCTCTCGCACTCCGGGTCCATGTTGATGAATACGAAGCCGCCCCAGACTCCCGTCCTCACTTCCGCGAGATTGAGGTTTTCGCCGTCAAGCGTGCCGGCCCAATCCTCCCGGTCCTGCACCGCGACATTCCTGCCGTCGAGACCGAAGGTCCAGTTGTGATAGCCGCAGCGGAAATTGACGGCATGCCCGCACCCTTCCATGATCCGGCGGCCGCGATGGGGGCACACGTTGAAGAACGCCTTGATGCCCCCGTCACGCGAACGGGTCACGATGATGGTGTCGTCGGCGATATCATAAACGATATAGTCGCCCGCGTTCGGGATCTGCTCCTCACGGCACGCGACCTGCCACACTTTCGGCCAGAGATGCTCTTTCTCTTGCCGGGCGAAGGCGGCCGAGGTGTAGTTCTCGGCTGCGACCTTGATGATGTCGCGCGGACGATGTTCGACTACGGTCGCCAATGTCTCTCTCCTTCGCGGCGCAGGAGATCTTTCCTGCCCGCGCTGTTGTTATGACAGCATATCAGCTATCCGCGCGTGCTTTCAAGCGCCGGCTGCGGCTTCAGAATCTCCTCGAGCTCGTTCGAACCCAGAGCATGGTGTGCTGCCAGATAGCCGAAAGTGAAGGCGGCACCGATGCTGGCACCGGCGCCCGGATAGCAGCGACCGAAGACCGATGCGGTCACATTGCCGACGGCGTAAAGTCCCGGAATCTCGCTGCCGTCCTCGCGGCGAACGCGGGCATATTCGTCGGTCACGACGCCGCCTGCGGTCCCGACATCGCCAGGATAGATCGCGCAGGCATAGAACGGCCCCTGCTCGATCGCGCCCATGTTGGGGTTCGGCCTGACGGTGGGATCCCCGTGCGCGCGATCGAACGCCCGGCTTCCGCGGCCGTAATCCTCATCCACACCGGTCCGGCAGAAATCATTGTAGCGCTCGACCTCCCGCTGCAGGCCCACGGGATCGATACCGCATTGCGCTGCCAGGACCTCCAGCGAGTCGGCCTTCTTCATATAGCCGCTGTCGAGCCAGCTTTGCGGTGTCTTGCCTGGCGGCATCGCCCCCCAGGGATAACGCTCGCGGTGCCGCGCGTCGAAGATCATCCAGGCCGGGATCGCGCGTCCGGTCTCCCGCTGGCGATCATAGATGCGCTCGCCAATCTCCATATAGGCGCCGGACTCGTCGGCGATCCGCCGCCCGTCCTGATCGACCATGATCGAGAATGGCAGGCTGAGATCCAAATGGTGCATGAAGGGGTAAAGCGTTCCGTCGTGCCACGTCGCGCCTTCGGGCCAGCTGCCGTCGGTATTGCGGGACGTGACGATCCACCACGCCGTGTCCAGGCAATCCGTGGCGGCGCCCAGATCGATCATCGCCCGTAACGCCTCGCCCGTGTCGCCGGGATTGGCATTGGTCCATTCCGCGCCGATCGGCCCGCGGCTGCTCACTGCCTTGCGCATGTCATCGTTGCGGGAGAAGCCGCCGGCATTGACGATCACACCCGACCGCGCCCGCACTTCCTGCTCGCGGCCGTCACGCTCGACGACGACCCCGATCACCCGTCCTTCCTCCACCAGGAAGCGGAGGAAGGGCGTCTCGCGATGCAGTTCGACGCCTTCCCGCAGCGCGATCTGCAGCATCCGCCCCTGGATCGCGCCGCCATTCGCCACCGTGCGTCGGCGGAGCAGCTTATCGCGCACCATACGCATGCCCAGCTTCGCGGCCTTGAGCTTGCCGGCCATGCTCCGCTTCATGAGGAACAGCGTCGGAAACTCGTCCGCGCCCAAGGGCAGCATCGCCCCCGGCGCATAGAGCGCCAAATGCTGTTCCCAGTCGCCCAGCGCGTGAAGGTCGAACGGCGCTGGCATGATCGAGCGGCCTTCGGGCAGGCCGCCCGGGTTTGTGTCGTAATAGTCCGGCCAATCATCGGCCGGCCGCCGCACTTCGAGGCCAAGCCCGACCAGGTAACGCATCATCTTCGGTGCGGCGGCAAGATAGGCATCCCGGCGGGCGGCAGTGACGGCAGGCCCTTGGTAAGTGACCGTACTGTCGAAATAGCGACGCGCCTTGTCGAAGCTATCGTCAATCCCCGCCGACTTCAGCAAGTGATTGTCGGGAATCCACCAGACGCCGCCGGAGAAACTGGTCGAGCCGCCGATCTTGTCGCGCTTCTCGAGAATCGCCACGCGCTTGCCCAGCCGCCGTGCCACCACCCCGGCCGCCATCGAGCCGCCGCCGGACCCGATCACGATGAGATCATATTCCGGCGCGAGTGCGGGATTGGCGGGCAAGTAAACTCTCCTCGTACTTCGCTTGGCCGCCAGTCCACGGCCTCGATCAGCGGCGCCTGAGTTACGCCGGTCGCTTTGGGGCTGCGCCCGCCAATGTCTCGCCTGCCGTCAGAACGGTGCGACAGAAGGAGTTGACCGTCAAATGCTGCTTGAGCTCGATCGAGCGGCCGTCGGGCAGCTCGATCATGCCCGTCATTGTGGAGAGCAGATAACAATACATGCGCGTGCCGTGCGCGGTCGGCCAATGGCTGTAAGCTCGGCCATGCGCCGCGATATCGACGGCGACCTTGCAATCGCCGTTCATCATCTCGAGGCGCCACTTCACGGGCAGGTTCATCCCGGTCCGGGGGTCCTCCCACTTCTCGATCACCTTGAAGCCGATCGACTGCTCCGGACCGCCATGACTGGCGAAGTTGACCTGCTCCTGCTCGCCATATTTGACGAAACCGATCTGCATCGCATCGTTGATCTGGAAGAAGTTGACCTTGACGTCGCCCTCGATGGAATAGAGCCACCACATCCAGTTGGGGGCGGGCAGGTTCTTCACCGGGTCGTTCGACTGGCCGGTGATGATATGCTCGCGCACGCCATAGCCGTTGGTCAGCTCGAGCCTCATCTCCGGCGTGACGATCGTTCCATGGACATCGACGAACACGTCGTAACCGGCACGATCGCTCTTGGCCGCGTCGGCGAACGGCCCCCAGTTCCAGAGCGGCGTTCCCTTCTGGTCATAAGTCAGGTCGAATTGCGCCCCTCCCGCGCTTCCCTGCAGGCCCCAGCGCGGCGGTGAAGCGACGAAGCGAAGTCCGTTGAAGTCCCAGGTCACCGAATTGTCGGCCGCGGTCACTTTGAGCTTGTCGAGGCTCATCCGCTCGCTCGGCGTCCAGCCGACACGCAGGAAATCATTGTCGCTCATCGTGCCGCGCTGCGACTTCGGCACGACGATCAGCTGGATCTCGCGCTCCGCGGTGATCCCCTCACCCCAGATGCCCTGTCCGTTGGCTGCCAGCACATAGCCGGCCGCCCATAGCAGCACGTCATTCTCGCCCGATTCGCCCACAACGCCGAGCGCCGTCTCTTCCCAGAAGTCGGTCTCGGTCGAGGGCTTGGCCAGCGCTTCGAAGTGAGTTCCCTCGTCCTCCAGCGTGATGGCCTGGTGGGAGTGGACGATCGCCTTGTACTTTTCGCTGAACTCACCGCTCACGCTGGCCTCCTTTGCCGACGATCAAGCCGGCAGCCGTCGTCGTTTCGTCACAGCACTGTCCGAGGCGGTTCTTCAAGTATAGCGCCCGGACCCGAATATCGCCCACGCGTTAATCGTCGCCCATGGGACCTCGACCAGTTGAGCCTGGTTCGCCGGTGAGTGCCCATCGCAACGTCGAAGCGTGGCCCGAAGGCGGGATGCCGCGTCCGAAAGGTCAGTGCGCGGCTGACCTCGTCAGCGACGGACCCATCAACGCCGGTATCTGAGCTTGCGCTCGGTCCCCGAGTGAGGATTGATCTCGCCCCATGCCCAGTAGATTTCCGGCTCGCGCGTATCCCCCACGCGGCGCCAGCGACCTTCCTGTTGAGGGGTCGAGGGCTGCGATTTTCCGAGGAAATCAGGCATCCGGCCCTTGGGCTCGGGCACGAACTCCCACAGGGTGTCATCCGCACGAAGATAGATGTTCTGCGGGAAGTTGCCGTCGCCCAGCGTCTTGACGATCGCTTCGACGTTGGTCGTCGCCGTGATCTGCTGCTTGTCCGTCGTCAGCAGGGCGAAGCCCCAATTGTCGTGGCCGGCGCTGAAATGGCCGCCTTCGAACGAGCCATCCTTGAACCTCGTGCCCCAGGTGTACCAGGTGACATGCGTGTGGTCGCCGGCCATCGGGTCACCCTTGCCGTAGAGCATGCCCCCTTCGGTCATGTAGACCGTGTCCGCGCAGACGAAGCCGCGAACCTTGCGGCCCGCCAGTTCGCCTTCGACCTGGAACATCGACGACGCGTAGAAGATGCCTTCGTTGGGCTGTGGCAGATACCATTGCAGCCCCGGGCCGCACAATTTGCCATCGAACTTGAGAAGATCCTCCTCCCACCAGCTCAGACTGTCGGGTCCGTAGCGCAGTTCATAGGGCTTGCCATTGGCATCGGCGGGAGGACGGCGAAACGCATATTCGCCATCCATCCCCGTGACCACCTGCTTACCCGTCGCCGCGGGCTTGAACCATTCGGGCACGAAGCGGAGGCAGTTGTCGTCGTTTCGGGTGGACTGGACGATCAGCGTGTCATGCCCGCCCTTTGCCGGATCGCTGAAGCGCCGCGTCAGCGAGTAGAGGTGACCCTCCTCGTCCTTCACGGTGCCATAGTGGAGCGCGCCTTCGACCGGGAGCCCGAAATAGCTCCGATCCTCGATCAGCTTCCGCGGATCATACTCATAGGCGCTGACAAGAGCCTTGTACCCGAAACTGCCGCGAGGCGGCCACCGCAGATCGTCTGCCATCACATCATCTCCGTAACGGTAATCCACGTTACCTTTATCGCTTTCGGGGACGATCTATGCAAGAAGAGGCTTATGACCAGCGCAGGTATGACGGATCGGGCGGCGGCGAGGCGAGCCGGACGACCTCGGAAAGACGAGGTCGACGCGCTCGAACAGTCGTTGCTCGAAGCGGCGCAGACCGTCTTCCTGGCCAAGGGCTATGCAAGCACCACGCTGACCGAGATCGCCGCGCTGGCGCGCGCGTCGAAGCGCACCATCTACCAGCGCCATCCAAACAAGGCGGCGCTGTTCGAGAAGGCCATTTCCGCGTTCATCGACGAAAAATTCGCGCCGCTCGAGCGACTGCCGCTTCAACAGCGTCCGCTGCGGGAGAAGCTGCTGAGACTTGCCGAGGCTCTGGCCTCGATCGCTGCGGATGAAGCGACGATCGCAGTGCACCGCGTGGCCGCTGCCGAACAACGGGAATTTCCTGACCTGATCAACAGGCTGCGCCGCCACGGCTTTGCACGTGCCGTCCATCTCGTTCGAAGCATTCTCGACGAGCATGGCGTCGAAAACGCCGTGATCGCGGCAGAGATCTTCTATGCCACCTTCGTCCTCGCCCCGCTGGAGGGATCGTTGCTCCCGGGTTCTCTGGAACCCCGGGTCGATTTCGTGATGCGTGGCCTGATTTCATCCGAGGCGATGTGATCGAGCCAGATCCGATCGATGGCCAGCAGGCTCGACGGTCGACGGCTCACCGATCCGCGACTTCTTCAACAACGGCCGGCGCCAGTCGCCAAAGCGAGTTACTGCCAATGTCCAGTCTGTTCACGCCCCTTCAACTGCGTGGGTTCGTCGCGCGAAACCGGATCATGGTCTCGCCGATGCAGCAATATGCAAGTCCGGACGGCTACGCCAACGACTATCATCTTGTTCACCTGGGCCGCTTCGCGCTGGGTGGCGCCGGGATCGTCATTGCCGAGGCGACGGGCATCGAGCCCACAGGCCGCATTTCGAGCAGCGATCTCGGTTTGTGGAGCGACGATCACATCCCGGCGCTCAGTCGGATCGCGACCTTCCTTTCGGCATATGGCGCGATACCCGGCATCCAGCTTGTTCATGCAGGTCGCAAGGCTGCGATCCAAGCGCCCTGGGATGGGGCCGGACCGCTGACCGAAGCCGATGCCGCACGGGGCGATCCGCCCTGGCCAGTCCAGGGACCGAGCCCGATCGCGGCTGGCCCGGGCTGGCAAACGCCTGTCGAGATGTCCGTCACCGATATCCGTCGCACGATCGAACTCTGGGCGGAGGCTTCCGCGCGCGCGTCGCGGGCGGGTTACAAGGTCATCGACCTGCACGGCGCGCATGGTTACCTGCTTCACAGCTTCCTCTCTCCGCTCTCGAACCATCGCTCCGATGCTTATGGCGGCAGCCTGGCCAATCGCATGCGCTATTGCCTCGAGGTGGTTGAGGCGATCCGCGCCGCCATCCCGGCCGATGTCGCGCTGTTCTATCGATTGTCGTTGCTCGACGGGATCGAGGGCGGCTGGACTCTCGACGATAGTGTGACGTTATCGCGTGAACTTTACGCGCGCGGCGTGGATGTCGTCGACTGCTCCTCGGGCGGGGCACTTGCCGACCGGTCCAGGGACAGTCGCGTGCGCCGCGGCTACGCGTTCCACGCGCCTTATTCGCGCGAACTGCGCGCGCGGACTGGCGGTCTTGTCGCGACGGTGGGCCTGATCGTCGACCCGCGCCAGGCGGAGGCGGTGCTGCAAAGCGGCGATGCGGATATCGTCGCGATCGGGCGCGAGCTGCTCGTCGAGCCCAACTGGCCCCATCGTGCCCGCGCCGAACTCATGGGCGAGGCGTATGACGAATGGCATCGGGAGGCCGGCTGGTGGCTGGAACACAGGCGTGCGGCGATCGAAAAGCTTCGCGCAGCGGGCGAGACTCCGCTCACCCGCTATGGGGGCTAGCCCAGCGTGCGATCCGCAGAGGAAAAACCGGTCCCATGAAGCTCATGCGCGCCACGGCGCGTGCGGCGAGGCATGCCGCTCTCCTGGCCGGCGCCGGACATCGTGACGCAATCGCGTCCGGGCCGCACCCGAACCACCTGTCGCCGAAGCGCCTCCTCGCGATCGACCTCGAGATGAGCTGGAGCGAACAGGCGCGCCAGTCTCAGATTACGTAAGCGTTTCTCGATTGAAGTCCGAATTCGGGCCCGCGGAGACGCGGGTCCTCGTGTTGCACCCCATCAGCCACAAGGTCAGCCTCTCGTCCGCAGTAGCCGAAACGCGGTCAGAAAGGCGCGCAGAACTGCGCGAGTCCCGCGGCAGCGCCGTAGAACTCCGAAAACGCCCCTAGTTATACTAGAGAGTGGTGCCCAGGAGAGGACTCGAACCTCCACGCCCTTGCGAGCGCCAGCACCTGAAGCTGGTGCGTCTACCAATTCCGCCACCTGGGCACGGGGTAGGCGGCGCGCTTAGCGGCGGTTGAGCGCCCTTGTCAACAAAGCATCGCCGGGGCAGAGGCGCGGCCGAGTGAAGGAGCGTGACACATGAAGACTGGGGTCGTGACCGTGTTCGGAGGCGGTGGCTTTATCGGCCGCTACGCCGTCCAGGACCTGCTCGCCGGCGGCGAGGGCTTTCGCGTCCGGATTGCCCAGCGCGATCCCAAATCGGCCTGGTATCTGAAGCCGCTGGGCGGGCTCGGCCAGACCCAGTTCATCGCCGCGGACATCCGTCGCAAGGCAAGCGTGGCGCGCGCCGTGGCCGGATCGACGGCGGTGGTGAACCTGGTCGGCGTGCTGAACGGCGACTTCCCGGGCTTCCATGTCGACGGCGCGCGCAACATCGCCGAAGCGGCGGCGGAGGCCGGCGCCTCGACCTTGGTCCATGTCTCGGCGATCGGCGCGGATTCGCAGTCGCCGTCGCGCTACGGCCGGAGCAAGGGCGATGGCGAGGCGGCGGTGCGCGCCGCCTTTCCGGGTGCGACCATCCTGCGGCCGTCGATCGTCGCCGGGCGCGAGGACGGCTTCACCAACCGCTTCGCGCAGATGATCCGCAGCCTGCCCGTCGTGCCGGTGGTGCGCGGCGCGACCCGCTTCCAGCCGGTCTTCGTGGCCGACCTCGCCCAGGCGATCGCGCGCGCGGTCGGCGATCCCGAGCGCTACGCCGGCAAGACGTTCGAGATCGGCGGCCCCGAGCAGATCAGCATGGCCGAACTGCTGCGCCGGCTCGCCGCGTGGACCGGCCGCACGCCCCATTTCATCGAGCTTCCGGACGCGGTCGCGGCGGGCATGGCGCGCGCCGTCGGCTGGGCGCCGGGCGCGCCGATCACCTGGGACCAGTGGCTGATGCTGCAGCGTGACAATGTCGTCGCCGAGGGCGCGCCGGGCCTCGAGGCGTTCGGCATCGCGCCGACCCCGCTCGCCGCGGTCGCGCCCGACTGGCTCGTCCAATATCGCCGCCAGGGCCGCTTCGGCGGCGTGAAGACGGTCGAATCCTGATCTCCCGCCGCGCGGGCCCGGCCCCGGCCGCGCCCGCGTCGCGCAACAAGGCCGTTCCATGCCGCTGCTGATCACTGCCATCCTGCTCGGGATCGTCGAGGGCCTGACGGAGTTCCTGCCGGTCTCGTCGACCGGGCATTTGATCCTCGCGTCCGAGCTGCTCGGCTACCGGGCGGAGGATTGGGCGACGTTCAACGTCGTCATCCAGCTCGGCGCCATCCTGGCGGTGATCGTGCTGTACTGGCGGACCTTCTGGGCGGTCGCGGTGGGCGTGTTCGGGCGCGACCCCTTGTCCTTCCGCTTCATCGGCAACCTGTTGCTCGCCTTCCTGCCCTCGGTGGTGATCGGCCTGGCGGTGATCGACCAGATCGAGGCGCTGCTCGGCAACGCGCAGGTCGTCGCCGTCGCGCTGGTGCTCGGCGGGATCGCGATCCTGGTGATCGAGGCGGTGGTGAAGGAGCCGACCGTGCCGCCCGGCGTCGCGGCGATGCCCTATTCGCGCGCGCTCGGCATCGGCGTCATCCAGTGCCTGGCGATGGTGCCCGGCGTCAGCCGCTCGGGCGCGACGATCATGGGCGCGCTGGCGCTGGGCGTCGAGCGGCGGACGGCGGCCGAGTTCAGCTTCTTCCTCGCGGTCCCGACGATGCTCGGCGCGACGACGCTCGAGCTGCTCAAGAACCGCGACGAGCTCGCCGCGGCGCAGGTCGACTGGGGGCTGATCGGGGTCGGCTTCGTCGTGTCGTTCCTGGTCGCGATCGTCGTCATCCGCTGGTTCGTCGGGCTGGTGTCGAAGCGCGGGTTCGCGCCCTTCGCCTGGTACCGCATCGTCGCCGGAAGCGTGGCGCTGGTCTGGCTTTTGGCGAGGTAGGTCAATGACCGGACCTTTTATTTGGAAGCCCTCGCCCGAAAACATGCTTGCAGATCAAGACCTGCCAGGTTTTAGGACAGCATAGCTTCCGTTTACCCGGTTTTGCGCGTGACTCTCCCCTGCGGCTTTGAGATAAGCCGCGGCGAGGAGCAGAAACGTGGCCGACAATCCGATGCTGAAATTCGTCGCGCGTCCGCAGGCCTATCCGGCCAAGCGCGAGCCGACATTGCGCGCCGAGGATTTCCAGGAGATCGCCGACCGCTATCCCGTGCCCGATGCCGAGGCGCAGGCGGGGCGCTGCTCGCAATGCGGCGTGCCCTATTGCTCGGTCCACTGCCCGCTCCACAACCACATCCCCGACTGGCTGCGCCTGACGGCCGAGGGGCGGCTGCGCGAAGCCTATGAGCTGTCGAACGCCACCTCGACCATGCCCGAGATCTGCGGCCGCATCTGCCCGCAGGACCGGTTGTGCGAAGGCAATTGCGTGATCGAGTTCTCGGGCCATGGCGCGGTCACGATCGGCGCGGTCGAGAAGTTCATCACCGACACCGCCTGGGAAGAGGGCTGGGTCGAGCCGCTGGTGCCCGGCCCGGCGCGCGGCCAGTCGGTCGGCGTGATCGGCGCGGGACCCGCCGGGCTGACCGCCGCCGAGTATCTGCGCGCGGCGGGCTATGACGTGCATGTCTATGACCGCCACGACCGCGCCGGCGGGCTGCTGACCTACGGCATCCCCGGCTTCAAGCTCGAAAAACCGGTCGTGATGCGGCGGATCGCGCGGCTGGAGGCGGGCGGCATCGTCTTCCACCAGGGCGCCGATGTCGGCGGGTCCCTGACCTTCGCCGAGCTGCGCGCGCGCCACGACGCGCTGCTGGTCGCGACGGGGGTGTACAAGCCGCGCGCGATCAAGGCGCCCGGCGTGGGCAGCGGCGGGGTGATCGACGCGCTCGACTATCTGATCGCGTCCAACCGCAAGAGCTTCGGCGACGCCGTGCCGGCGTTCGACAGCGGCACGCTCGACGCGGCCGGCAAGAACGTCGTCGTGGTCGGCGGCGGCGATACCGCGATGGATTGCGTGCGGACCGCGGTCCGCCAGGGCGCCAGGTCGGTCAAGTGCCTCTACCGCCGCGACCGCGCGAACATGCCGGGATCGCAGCGCGAAGTGGCCAATGCCGAGGAGGAAGGCGTCGAGTTCGTCTGGCTGTCGGCGCCCGAGGCGTTCGAGGCGAACGAGGCCGGCCATGTCAGCGCGGTGCGCGCGACGCGGATGCGGCTGGGCGCCCCCGATGCGAGCGGCCGTCGCGCGCCCGAGCCCGACGCCGACGGCGGGTTCCGGCTCGAGGCCGACCTCGTGATCAAGGCGCTCGGCTTCGACCCCGAGGAGCTGCCGACGATGTTCGGGGTGCCGGAGCTGGGCGTCACCCGCTGGGGCACGCTCCGCATCGACCACAAGAGCATGCTGACCTCCCTCGACGGCGTCTTCGCCGCCGGCGACATCGTGCGCGGCGCGAGCCTCGTCGTCTGGGCGATCCGCGACGGCCGCGACGTCGCCGAGAAGATGCACGCCTGGCTGAAGGCGCGCGCCAAGGTGACGGCGCTCGCCGGCGCGGCGGTGGCGGCGTGACCCGGCTTCCAGTTTCGAACGGACTTCCGACCATGATCGACAGCACTGCGACACGCGAACGCCTCGCCCGCGAGGGCATGTATCGCCCCGAGTTCGAGTCCGATGCCTGCGGCGTCGGCCTCGTCGCCGCGACTGACGGGCGGGCGTCGCGGCGCGTCGTCGCCTCGGCGATCGATGCGCTGAAGGCGGTGTGGCACCGCGGCGCGGTCGACGCGGACGGCAAGACCGGCGACGGGGCCGGGCTGCACGTCGACCTGCCCGCGCGCTTCTTCGACGATGCGATCGCCGATTCGGGCCACAAGGTGCTGCCCAACCGGCTCGCCGTCGGCATGATCTTCCTACCGCGCACCGACCTCGCCGCGCAGGAGACGTGCCGCACGATCGTCGAGGCCGAAGTGATCGAGGCCGGCTACACCATCTATGGCTGGCGCCAGGTGCCGGTCGACATCACCGTGATCGGCCAGAAGGCGCAGGCGACCCGGCCCGAGATCGAACAGATCATGATCGCCGGGCCGCTGCCGGGCGAGCAGTCCGCCGACGAGTTCGAGAAGAATCTCTACCTCGTCCGCCGGCGGATCGAGAACAAGGTGATCGCGGCGCAGATTGCGGGCTTCTACATCTGCTCGCTGTCGTGCCGCTCGATCGTCTACAAGGGGCTGTTCCTGGCCGAGAGCCTCAGCCACTTCTATCCGGACCTGCAGGACGAGCGCTTCGTCAGCCGCGTCGCGATCTTCCACCAGCGCTATTCGACCAACACCTTCCCGCAATGGTGGCTGGCCCAGCCGTTCCGCTGCCTCGCCCATAATGGCGAGATCAACACGATCCGCGGCAACAAGAATTGGATGAAGAGCCACGAGATCAAGATGGCCTCGCTCGCATTCGGCGAGCATAGCGAGGACATCAAGCCGGTGATCCCGGCGGGGGCGTCCGACACCGCCGCGCTCGACGCGGTGTTCGAGGCGATCTGCCGCTCGGGCCGCGACGCGCCCACCGCCAAGCTGATGCTCGTTCCCGAAGCGTGGCAGAGCGCCGACGACATGCCCGACGAACAGCGGGCGATGTACGCCTATCTCGCCTCGGTGATGGAGCCGTGGGACGGGCCGGCCGCGCTCGCGATGACCGACGGTCGCTGGGCGGTCGCGGGCATGGACCGCAACGCGCTCCGGCCGCTGCGCTTCACCCAGACGTCGGACGGGCTGCTGATCGTCGGCTCGGAGACGGGCATGGTCGTCGTCCCCGAAACGACGGTGCTGCGCAAGGGCCGGCTCGGCCCGGGCCAGATGATCGCGGTCGACCTCGACAAGGGCGAGCTGCTCGACGACGCGCAGCTGAAGGCGCGGATCGCGGCCGAACATCCCTATGCCGAGCGGGTCGGCGGCTTTCGCACGCTCGACGACCTGCCGCCCGTGTCCGATGCGACGCCGCGCTTCGAGCGCGCCGAGCTGACCCGCCGCCAGGTCGCCGCCGGCCAGACGCTCGAGGACATGGAGCTGATCCTCTGCCCGATGGTCGAGGACGGCAAGGAAGCGGTCGGCTCGATGGGCGACGACACGCCGCTGGCCGTCATTTCGGACAAGCCGCGCAACATCGCGCAATTCTTCCGGCAGAATTTCAGCCAGGTCACCAACCCGCCGATCGACTCGCTGCGCGAGACGCGGGTGATGTCGTTGAAGACGCGCTTCGGCAATCTTGCGAACATCCTCGACACCGAGGCGCAGAACTCGAACGTGCTGGTCCTCGACACGCCGGTGCTGAGCTGCGCCGACTGGGAGCGGCTGAAGGCGTCGTTCGGCAGCCAGGCGGCCGAGATCGACTGCACCTATCCGGCGGTCGGCAGCGGCGACCAGCTCCGCGCCGCGATCGCGACGATCCGGCTCGAGGCGGAACGCGCCGTCCGCGAGGGCCGCACCGAGCTGTTCCTGACCGACGAGGCGATCGGCCCCGAGCGGATCGGCATCCAGATGGTGATCGCCGCCGCCGCGGTGCACACCCACCTCGTCCGCAAGGGCCTGCGCAGCTACGCGTCGATCAACGTGCGCTCGGCCGAGTGCCTCGACACCCATTATTTCGCGGTGCTGATCGGGGTCGGGGCGACGACCGTGAATGCCTGGCTGACCGAAGCGTCGATCGCCGACCGGCATGCGCGCGGCCTGTTCGGGTCGCGCACGCTGGAGGACTGCATCGCCAACTACAAGAAGGCGATCGGCGAGGGCCTGCTCAAGATCATGTCGAAGATGGGGATCGCGGTGATCTCCAGCTATCGCGGCGGCTATAATTTCGAGGCGGTCGGCCTCAGCCGCGCGCTGGTCAACGACCTGTTCCCCGGCCTGCCCGCCAAGATCTCGGGCGAGGGCTATGCCTCGATCCAGCTCAATGCGTCGCTGCGCCACGAAGGCGCGTGGGAGCCGGGCGTCGCGCGGCTGCCGGTCGGCGGCTTCTACCGCCAGCGCCACGACGGCGAGACGCATGCCTATTCGGCGCAGCTGATGCACTTGCTGCAGACGTCGGTCGCGACCGACAGCTACTCGATCTACCTGCAATTCTCGCGCGGGGTGCGCGACCTGCCGCCCGTGTATCTGCGCGACCTGCTCGAGTTCAATTACGCCAAGTCGCCCGTCCCGATCGACCAGGTCGAGGCGATCACCGAGATCCGCAAGCGCTTCGTCACGCCGGGGATGAGCCTCGGCGCGCTGTCGCCCGAAGCGCACGAGACGCTGGCGATCGCGATGAACCGGATCGGCGCCAAGGCGGTGTCGGGCGAAGGCGGCGAGGACCCGGCGCGCTACCGGCCCTATCCGAACGGCGACAATGCGAACTCGGTGATCAAGCAGGTCGCCTCGGGCCGGTTCGGCGTCACCGCCGAATATCTGGGGGCCTGCGAAGAGATCGAGATCAAGGTCGCGCAGGGCGCCAAGCCCGGCGAGGGCGGGCAGCTGCCCGGCTTCAAGGTGACCGAGATGATCGCGCGGCTGCGCCACTCGACGCCCGGCGTAACGCTGATCAGCCCGCCGCCCCACCACGACATCTATTCGATCGAGGACCTGGCGCAG